>Ga0268294_1004_pt1 | contig 507820 bp, 513 predicted proteins | sample MetS3V5B_FD_191342 | JGI IMG/M metagenome (GOLD analysis project Ga0268294, IMG submission 191342) | Soil microbial communities from Anza Borrego Desert, Southern California, United States - Methylocaldum S3-V5B | ecosystem: Environmental > Terrestrial > Soil > Desert | place: USA: California...
AACCCAGGCGCCAGGCCGGGAGAACTACGGGCCTGACGACCTCAACTGCTCCAACCGCCCGGTGCGGACCCGCATGCCGGGTGGTGTGGGAGGGGCGGAGCCAATAGGCTCCCCCCTATCCCGATTGTGATGTTACGGTCGGGAGACCCCGGTGAAAGAGCAATCCGATATTCCGACTGTGTCCCGTCGGATCGTGATCATGGGCAATGGCGGATCCGGCAAGACGTGGCTGGCGCAGCGGCTGGCAAGGCCGCTTGGCCTGCCGCTGTTTCACCTGGACGACGTTCATTGGGAGCCGGGCCGCTACGGGATTGCCCGCGACAGGGCGGCCGTGCATGAGGATATCCGAATGATTGCGGCGGGTGAAGCCTGGCTGATGGAGGGCGTATACGGTTTGTACGTCAATATAGCCTTGCCGAGGACAACGACTCTAATCTGGCTCGATGTGAGCGAAGAGGAATGCGTGGCGAATATCCTGCACCGCGGCATCCAGGGTGGCGAAAGCCAGCAATCATTCGAGGAGCTGGTCAAATGGGTTTCGGAATACCGGGCCAGAAAGAATAACTGGAACGCATTCGACGGCCATCTGAAGCTCTACGAAGGCTTTGCCGGCCCCAAAGTCCGACTGCACAGCCGGGAGCAGATCCTGGGATATGCGGAAAGTTTTCTCAAGGCATAAAAAAGCCGGCGCAGGCGACCGCACCGGCTGTGGTACTTGCAAAACTCGTTCAGTTGCCGAAAGCGGTGCGCAGCAGATTGAGCTGGGCGCGGACGCTGTTTTCGTTGTCCGGGAGGACTGCGGCGTCGGACGCGCGATAGATCTCGCGGTCGAGAAGCGCGATGCGGTTCTGCAGCCGCAGCGAACGTTCCACCAGATCGCGGAAGCCTTCCGGCAGTTCGAGCCAGCCGGGAGCGTTGCGGTCGACGTTGAAGCCGTCCAGGCGCACCTTGCTCTTTTCCGACATCACCTGGTCGCGGCTCATTTCACCATTGTTGACGGCGCGCTGCAGGAGCAGCCAGGAGGCCATCTGCATCAGGCGGGTGGTGAGCCGCATGGATTCCGCGGCGTAGAGAACGGATGCCATGCGCGGCAGAACCTTGGACGCGGCCCGGCCGGTACCGTCGAGATAGCTTGCGGTCTCCTCGACAAGCGCCATGCCTTCCGTGTAGAGCGCCTTGAACTGCGACGACGTTGCGGCGCGGCCGGCGAAACTGACGGTGTTCAATCCCTGTTCGGACATCGAATTCATCCTGCTAACGCAATCACATTCAGGCAATGGCAACGGCGGATAAAAGTTCCCCTGCCGTTCTGTCTGCTTGAAGATGGTACTTATAATGGAAATCCGCAAGCCGTTTCTTAAGGAAAGGTTAATACCCACAGGAAGTGGTAAACGCCGGCACGGTTCCTGAAATGGGACGTATTTCGGGCGGCGAATACAGCATTTCGGAGAGTAGGGCTACGGCTTTTTTATGCAGTCACTCGCGATGCAGAGCGGCGACGGAGGATCTGCAGGAAAAAGAAGAGCCGCGGAAAGGCGGCTCTCAAGGTAAAACAGGGAGAAATCAGACCATTCGCCGAACGGTGAAACTGTCTGAGTCCGGGAGGCCCGAACTGTCTCCATATTCTTTGTTAATGATTAATATGCCGTTAATGCCAGGCGAGAAATACTTCCGATCTTTGCAATATATTTGGCTTTATGACCGGAAGAGACCATCTGCCGCACGGCGTCCGGCTGCCTTTCTTTCTTTCTCGGCCTCCAGGCGAGTGATCTCCTGTCTCAGGAGGCCGATGCGTGAGTCGAGTTCGTCGACGGAGAGCATCGAAAGGTCGGCGCCGATCTCATGCGCCGTCGGCTTCTTCTGGCGATCGTCATCGAGAAAGCTCATGGTGCCTCCTTCTTGAGGGTGCTGTCAGCGCCGGTCTCCGCCTGGGCACGTGGGTCAAGCGACAGGCTTTCCGGCGTGGCAAGCGGCGCCGTCGAGGTGGGCGCGGTCGTATAGGCCTCGCGGTCGCCGCTCGGCACAGCGGCGCGCTGGCGGCTGCGGACGATCGCATAGGCGGTCACCAGAATATGCGCTCCGGCCGTCACCGCAAAGAGGGCATGTGGACCGGCCCAGCTCATGACCGGCCCGCCAAGCGTCGGGCCGATGATCGTGCCGATGCCGAAGAGCAGCAGCAGCCCACCCGAGACCTTCACGAAATCCTCCGGCGCGGCGAAGTCGTTCGCATGGGCGACGGCGATCGGATAAAGCGCGTTGGCCGCTGCACCATAGATCGCCACCAGCACGACGATGCCGTAAACGTCGGTCGGACGGATGACGGCAATTGCCAAGCCGGCAAGCGCTGCCGCTGCCGAAAGACCTGCCAGCACATATCGGCGGTCCATGTTGTCGGACAGACGGCCCGCGGGAAACTGCATGATCGCACCGGCAAAAATGGTGATGCTGACCATGGCGGCGACCGCCCCGTTGTCCAGGCCTGCCCGGGTGCCGAAGACGGCCCCCAGCGTGCCGTAGGCGCCGTTCGCGATGCCGATCAGGAGGATGCCGACACAGGCGATCGGCGACGTCCGGAAGAGGCCCGGAAGATCCAGCCGCGCCCTTTTCAGCGGCTGCGGGGAGGCGGCCTTGGAGAGCGTCGTCGGCAGGGCTGCAACGCAGTAGAGGATACCGCAGACCATGAAGAGCGCCGGCGTCGACACGTCGCCGAACGGCACCATCAGTTGTCCTCCCACCACGCCGAAGAGCGTGATGGAGATGTAGAAGGAAAAGATCGTGCCGCGGCTTTCGGTGGTGGCGCGTTCGTTCAGCCAGCTTTCGATGATCATCGAGGTGCCGGCGGTCGAGAAACCGGTGAAGGCGCGCAGGACCAACCAGGTGTTCTGGTCGACGAGAAGTCCGGTCAGCAGCACGTTCAGGCAGATCAGCGAAAGGAAACCTGAAAAGGCTCGTACATGGCCGATGCGGCGCACGACATTCGGGGCGACGAAACAGCCGATGACGAAGCCGGAAGCCCAGGTGGTGCCGAGCAGGCCCAGCACCTCGTTTGAATACCCCTCCGCCGAACCCCGCACGGGCAGCAAAAGGCCCTGGAGACCGTTGCCGAGAAAGAGGAAAAGCGTACCAAAAAGGAGGGCGAAGACTGGGAGGAGATTTCGTCTCATCGTGGTACTGTCTGCTCTTTTCGCGAATGCGATCGATAATGGAATCGGGGGGCGTGCAAGCATGGTTGCGCGCCGATGAACCGGGCGTTAACGAAGGCGGAAGCGGATTTGCGGATGCCCCCGAATCTGTTGATGGATATCTGTGGTGGAGCGCAAAAATGTCCAGCCTATGGCGGCGGCGGAAACGAAGGCGGGAATGACAAAGGCGATCGCCATCCTGCTGATGCTTGCCATGTTGATCCAGATCATCAAGCCGCTCGGATTGCCCGGTCTGAGGCGCCGGGGTGATTTCTGGAAGCTCGCGGTCTTCGCCTTCGCGATCTGGAGTGCGGCGCTTTTACTGAGAGACTTTACCTGATCAGCAGTCGACCAAGCCGCGCATGACGGATACACATCGGCCGGTGACGCGCACGTCGGTCACGGTGCCGGCGGCCTTCACCACATCGATTTCGATCAGGCTGCGGCGGCCCATTTCAACGCCTTGTTCTATCGTGATGTGCGTCTCTGCCTCGGAACCGGGGGCGCGGGTGACAAGAAAGGCGGAAAGGGCGGCGGAGGCGCTGCCGGTCGCCGGATCTTCCATGATGTCGTCGAGCGGCGCAAACATGCGGGCGCGGATATGCCACGGGTCGTCCACGCTGCGGACATAGAGGAAGAGCGAGAAATCGCCCGTCGATCTGGGATGTCTGGCGGCGGCTTCATGAAATACCGAAACGTTCGGGCGGGCGGCGGCAAGCGTCGCGAGATCTTCGAGTTCGGCTATAGCGAAGGGCAGGCCGACCGAAGCGACAATCGGCGCGTGGTTCGACGTGCGGATCTTGGCGGCATCAATCGAGGCGCAGCCGGCGATCAGTTCCGGAGCGATCTCTTCGGCGAGCTCCAGTGGTTGCGGGGCACGGATCGTGGCCCCGGTCACGGCACCGGCCTCCCGGAGAAGGTTGACCTCGACCAGCCCGGCGATCTCTTCGAAACGAAGCGTATCGGTGACGGGTTTTCCAAAGACGTCTTTTTGGCGACCGAGGACGAAGGCGGTGCCGACATTGGGATGACCTGCGAACGGGATTTCCATCGTCGGTGTGAAGATGCGGACACGGGCGCTGTTTTGAGAATTTTCGGGCGGCAGCACGAAGGTGCTTTCGGCATAACCGAACTCGGTGGCGATCTGCTGCATCTGCCGGTCGGTCAACCCGCGCGCGTCGGGAACCACGGCAAGCGGATTGCCCGCAAAGCGTTCTTCGGTGAAGACATCGACGGTAACAAATTCGGCGGTCGGCATAGCGCCCTCATCTGCAGCAGGGATCCGCCGATCTAAATCCTTCCGGATGGTCCGAACCAGCCAATCTTTTTGATCCTTGCATCACGAAAGGCAATGCGGTCTCTAGGCGAGGCCATGCTCCTTCATTGCCTTCTCTTCGTCGCCGGTGACGTAGGCGAAAATCCTGGCATCACCATCCGCGACGGTGACGAAGTAGAAGTTGGTGAAGCAGATGCGACCGTTCTCGCCCGCCCTGTTGACGTAGACGAATTCCCAGCCCACCTCCGCCAGGGCATGCAGATCATTGAGCGGCGTGACGCGCAGACCGGTCAGCAGCATCTCCTTGCCGCCCACCTCGCGGTAGTGCGCAAACCCTTGCGGAATAACCTCGCGGAACCTCTCGTCATTGGCTCCGCCCATCACACCCTGCGGGGCTGAACCAACGAAATAAGGGGCGAAGAAAGCAGCCACCCTGCCGACGTCCACCGAGGTCGGATCCGCCAGAGCCTCATTACTGACACGGCCGTAGTCGTTGAAAAGCTCACGTACCTTTACTTCCAGTTCCGTCATGGCTTGACCTCCTGACCGCAAGAAAACGTGGTGGCTGCGGTTCGGTTCATCAAGCTTTGCAGATCAGAGCGCAGACAAAAGGCCGCTCCGTTGCCGGAGCGGCCTTTTCCTCCCTTGAAAAAGCGCATGTTTATGCTGCCTTTTCGAGATCTTTCTTCCGGCTGAGATCAGCGACGTGCTCCCCAACCCATTGTTCAGATGGCGTCAGGACTTGTCGATGCTTGCGGCGTAGATCTGATCGATCGTTTCCGCGAGGCTGGCGTTAAACTCCGCGTCGCTCATCGTGACGCGCAGCTTTTCCGTCAGTCCGCGCGAGAAACTCGCGATCATGCCATGGTTATGGCTGAGCTTTTCACAGGCTTCCGCTGTGCTGTAGCCGCCGGAAAGGGCAACGACGCGGATGACCGACTTGTGAGCGATCAGAGGAGCGTAAAAGTCGGCAACCGTCGGGATCGTCAGCTTGAGCATGACGGTTTCGCCTGCGGGAAGCTTGTCCAGCTGCTCGGCGATCTCGTCGCGCAAAATGGCTTCGGCCTGTTCCTTGGTCGGGCTTTTGATCGACACTTCAGGCTCGACGATCGGGACAAGGCCTTGGCCGATGATCCGACGCGCAACCTCGAACTGCTGCCGCACGACGGCCGCGATGCCGGCCTTGTCGGCATGAGCGATCACCGAGCGCATCTTGGTTCCGAAAATTCCCTTTTCGCGGCCGCGGATCAAGAGAGCGTCCAGATCGGGCATCGGCTTCATGGTCTGAACCCCGTTTTCTTCGGCATTCAGGCCCTTGTCGACCTTCAGGAAGGGTACGACGCCGCGCTTTTCCCAGAGATAGGACGGGACAGGCTGACCATCGACGTCGCCGTCCATGGTCCGTTCGAAAAGGATTGCACCGATGACCTTGTCGCCCGTAAAGGCCGGCGCGCTCATGATGCGGACGCGCATGGCGTGCATCAGGCGGAACATCTCTTCGTCACCCTGGTAGTCGGATTCGGACACACCATAAAGGCGCAACGCTCCGGGTGTTGAACCACCGCTTTGGTCCAGCGCCGCAATGAATCCAGGCGCAGAACTCATCTTGTTCAACATCTTGGCGTCCACCATACTAACTCCTGTCCCTAAAGTTGGCGCGAAACGCGCTCATATCTCCCAAAGCTTGGAATTTGCGGATAACAGAAGTTTTTTTAAAGGGAAATGCTCGCCTAACGTACTGAAACGATTGAAATGCTTTCAATCGTTTAAAATATCTAAATTTCTTTAAACGGGTTAACATCGAAGCGCGCCGCCCTATATCGGCGCGCCTCTTGCTTTCATAATGCTCCAATCAGGCCGTCTTGGAAAGGACGGAAACCCCCGGCAGTTCCTTGCCTTCCATCCATTCCAGGAACGCGCCGCCGGCCGTCGAGACATAGGAGAAGTCGTCAGCCACACCGGCATGATTGAGGGCCGCTACCGTATCGCCGCCACCGGCGACCGAGGTGAGCCTGCCGGCCCTGGTTTCGGCGGCGGCATGCTGCGCGGCGGAGACCGTCGCCTTATCGAAGGGTTCGATCTCGAAGGCGCCGAGCGGTCCGTTCCAGACGAGCGTCGCGGCTTTGGAAATCCAGTCGTTCACAGCCGTCACCGACTTCGGCCCGACATCGAGCATCATGGCGTCAGCCGGGATTGCTTCGATGTCCACCACTTCGTTGGCAGCACCGGCCTTGAACTCGCGGGCGACGACGCCGTCGACGGGAAGCACGATCGCGCAATTGGCCGCTTCGGCCGCCTTCATGATTTCCCGTGCGGTTTCTGCAAGGTCATGTTCGCAGAGAGACTTGCCGACACTGATGCCCTTGGCGGCGACAAAGGTGTTGGCCATGCCGCCGCCGATGACCAGCGCATCGACTTTCGTGACCAGGTTCTGGAGGAGATCGATCTTGGTGGAGACTTTTGCGCCGCCGACGATCGCCACCACGGGACGGGCCGGATTGCCGAGGCCCTTTTCCAGCGCCTCAAGCTCTTCCTGCATGGTGCGGCCGGCATAGGCGGGGAGGTGATGGGCCAGGCCTTCGGTGGATGCATGTGCGCGGTGGGCGGCGGAGAAGGCGTCGTTGACGAAGATGTCGCCGTTTTTGGCGAGCGCTTCGGTGAAGCCGGGGTCGTTCTTTTCCTCGCCCTTGTGGAAGCGGGTGTTTTCGAGAAGCAGAATGTCGCCGTTCGCCATCCTGGCGACGGCCTGTTCGGCCTCCGGGCCGATGCAATCGGCGGCAAAGAGGATCTTCTTGCCGAGCACGGCATTGACGGCCGAGACGATCAGCGACAGCGACATCTCGGCGACCGGCTCACCCTTAGGACGGCCGAAATGGGCGAGCAGGATGACTTTGGCGCCCTTGCCGGAAAGTTCCAGGATTGTCGGTGCGACGCGTTCGATCCGGGTCGCATCGGTCACCTTGCCATCGGCGACGGGCACGTTGAGGTCGACGCGCACGAGCACGCGCTTGCCTGCGATATCGGAAAGGTCGTCGAGAGTTTTAAAGGCCGGCATGAGCTGATCCATCTGCTTGGGAAAGTCGCAGCGGACCATACTATGGTTGACCGGTGACGCAAGCGGTTGATCGGCCGGACGTGCATTCCCCGTTAACCGGCGGTCGCCGCCATGGGGCGTCTAGCCCTTTTTCTCCGGCACCGGTCTGCCGCGGTATTTGCGCAGCAGATCGCGAATCCGGTGGGCGATCTCGCGCATGTTGATGAAGATCGGCAGGTTTGTGGCGGGCTCGACCGGCTCCAGCGAAATTCCGATGCTTTTGACATGCTCGTGTTCATCGAGATCGCGGACGATCAGGATGATCGAACCGAAACGGATGCGGTCGGCGTAATCCGCCCGGCCGCCGAGTCGCGAAGTGATAAGGTCGCCGACGGTCATGTTCTGCTCATTGGCGGAGAGCAGGCCCGGGCCATAGGCCGCATCGAGCTCCCTGGCCGGACGGGTCGGTGAGATCGCGAAGGCGCCGAAGAATTCCGCGTCGTCCTCGTCGACCGGCACCTGGCTTGCAAAGATGCGGTCGAGCAGTTTCGAATAGGCCGGCGAGATGAAGAGATAGACCTGGTCGTTCTCCTTCAACCGGCCGGCATATTGGTAACGCATGCTGCGGCCGTCGCGGATGACGAGCGAGGGCATGGCCCAGCGCGGGATGCGCTCGCCGCCCAGGATCGGGCTGTCCTTCATGACGCGGTAGGAGATCAGTTCGTGATGGGCGGTACCCGGCAGGTCGAGCTCGATCTTGTCGACGGCGCCGATACGCGGCGGAATGATGAGGCCGAGCTTCTGGGCGACGGGCTTGATCGTCCAGCCCTGAACCAGGAGAGACACCAGCACGATGATGAATGTGGTATTGAAGAAGATCGAGCCGTTCTCGACGCCGCTCAGGATCGGCATGATGGCGAGCAGAATGGAGACTGCGCCGCGCAGGCCGACCCAGGCGACGAAGCCGGTTTCCTGCTGGGTGAAGTCGTAGGGAAGCAGGCTGAGCCACACCGCGATCGGCCGGGCGACGAAGATCAGGAAAAAGGCAAGGCCGACCGCCGGCAGCAGGATGACCGGGAATTGCGATGGCGTGGCGAGCAGGCCGAGCACCAGGAACATGATGATCTGCGCGAGCCAGGTCAGCCCCTCGTTGAAGCGGACGATCTGCGCCTTGGCAAACATCTTCCGGTTGCCGGAATAGATGCCGGCGACATAAACCGCCAGGAAGCCGCTGCCGCCCATGGCGCCGGTGAAGGAAAAGACCAGCAGCGCCAGCGTCAGCACGAAGATCGGCGCCAGGCCGCGGTCGGAGGTGAAGCGGTTCAGCACCCAGACGATCATCATGCCGCCGAGCAGGCCGAAGAGCACACCAAGGCCCATTTCTTCGATGAACAGCAGCAGAAAATGCGCGTTCAGCCCGGAAAAGCCCTGGCCGGTCGCGACGAGTTCCGCCAGCGCCACCGTCAGGAAGATCGCCATCGGATCGTTGGTGCCGGACTCCACCTCCAGCGTCGAACGCACCTTGTCGCGGATGTTGATGCCGCCGATGCGCAGCAGGAAAAAGACGGCGGCCGCATCCGTGGAGGCGACGATCGCGCCGAGCAGCAGGCCTTCGAGCCATGTGAAGCCGAGAAGCAGGACCGCGCCGATCGAGACGATCCCGGATGTCAGCACGACGCCTGCCGAGGCGAGCGTCAAGGCCGGCGCCGCGGCGATGCGGAACGAATGAACGGGCGTCATGAAGCCGGAATCGAAGAGCACGATCGCCAGAGCAAGCGATCCCAGCATGAAGGTGAAGGAGTAGTTCTCGAACTGGATGCCGAGCCCATCGACACCGGCGGCGAGCCCGATCGCCAGGAAGACAAGCAGCAATGGCGCGCCGAACCGGAAGGCGAGGAGACTCGAAAGGGCGGCCACCAGCACCAGGACCGTGCCGACCAGCAGGATGATGTAGAACGCCTCCACCTATACGGTCCCTTCCTTTACCCCTTGCCCGTCACACGTTCCCCGCCCGCAGCCCCGGAACCGGAACTGTGCCCCGCCGCGAAGCGGCTTCTGAAGAATGAGACAGATCCCGGCTCGACGCCAGGCGAATCGATAGAACACATTGATTAGGCGGGAACAATTCCGGCAAGAGAAGGGCAGGGCGGAAAAAAGACGGATTCGTGCCTTGGTGCCGATGGCTTTTTACTTTTCTGCCCGGCGTCTTGTCCCAAAAACGGGTGCTACTTTTGGGGACGCTGGAGGATCGGAGAGCCCACACGAATGCGGAACCTCAGGTGAGTTTAGTAATGTGGCTCCGCATTCGCGTGGCCTTCGGCGTCTTGTCGAGGCTTCCGGCCTCTACAGGTGATCACCTCGCCTCGCTGCGTGGCTTTGTTCGCGATTTCCTTTCGGGAAACCTCACCACTTGCACGGCTCAACCGAACCTGGCCCGGCGGCCAGGGGGAGGCTTGATAGGGTTCGGGTTGCCCCTTGCCCATGGCTTTCACCTCTTCCACCGTCCCCGCACGTTACGGTTTTGATGAAAGCGCCGGCCCCGCCTGCCCGCGAACGTCTCGCGAAACACTCCGGTGGTGGGAGCGGGAGGATTGTAGGCATGGGTTGGAGGGGTGGGGAAATGGGAGGGTGAAAAAATCTGAGGGAGAGGTGCGGGGCGGGGCTTTGAAGCCTTCGCTACACGCGTCGAAGCCCTGAATAGGTAGTTATCCATCTGACGCCACACGTTAGATTTCACGGCTAAGCAAGCTTTCTCTCTGCGTGAAGTCGCATTATCGCGCCGATGCTCATTTTCAAATCAGTTTTTGCTATCAGCCGTTCGTCATTGACATTTAGGCCGCTAGCAACCTGATCAAAGACAATAAGCGCTGAAGCTAAAGCGATCACTGTCGGAGAGAGTTTTGGAATGGTCATTTCAGTCACGACATGGCCATGGGCAGCGATTGTCCGTAATTCTAGAATGTTTCGAACAAGAACACGCTGTTCGTTGCTGGATATGAGTGGTGATATGGTGGAGAATATCTCCTTCAATCGAGTAGGCAGAGACCTCTGGTTCAATTGCTTAATAAGGCCCGTAATACGTTCGACAGAGACGTTTAGCCCGAGTAGTTCCGCTTCTTTAAACGCAGCGAGTGTGACTTTTTCGATTGCTTCTTCCGAATAGGCGCTTATTCCCCCCTTTGAAATACTCTCAACCGCTGCGCATAAATCAACAATGTCGCTCAGATTATATCGCGTATGCATCGTGGAAATGACGCCATTGAGCAAAACCCGGAAACGGCGCCTGTCAGGCTCGCCTAGCAGCCAAGACTGCATCAAATCTGATAATTTGCTACGCTCATTCCATTCACGGAAAGGAACGTTTGCTGGTCCAAAATTCCATGGGTTTGGCCTATGTGAAACGCCGATCAAGTTGGGGAGGTACAAGCTTGCTGATACGGTACGCCTTGAGGTGCCATTGGCTCGTACCCCAACTTTAGAAGGTTCTAACTCCTCGCTAGCGATCTGGGAAAAGAATCGCTTCCAAGACCACGCAGCATCCAACGCATCGTCCAAATTTACGAGTTTGCTCCAATATATACGCGCATAAAATCGAGTCTGAAGATGCAAGCTATTGCCACCGAATCCTGACGATCCTGCACTCACTATCTCATAGCGAGCGTCATCTACGGTAAAGCTGATTATCTTTTTGGGACCGTGAGATATGTAGACCATATCAGGACTAAAAAAGTCATGCGTCCGCACGTAATCTTGGTATTGATTGATCTTATCGGCAGCCGATCTGATCTGCATAAGCTTGTTGAGGATATTTTTTGGAGCTTTATAAAGAGAATGAGATTCTATAAAGTCGTAGCGGAAGAAATCCCCAAATTTATCAATGCTGAATACGATCGGATTTACTTTATTCTGTTTCGATAAAGCCTCGGCGTCAACGCAGACAATGTTAGGAAATATAGTTTCCGTGATTTTTTCGGAATGTATTTGTGATTTCTGAAATCCCATATTTATGCAGTTATGCAAAAAGATCTTTCTTCCGTTTTCTGCTGTGGTCGAAAAAGAAAAAAAGCCCTGACTGTTACTGTATGACCGCGCAGGCTGATGCGAGGTTATCCGTACCAAAGTATCTTTACCCGAAACCGTGAGGGTTCCGGTAGCGTTTGGGTCACGATGATGACCGTGTAAAAGCGTGCCCGAGAAGTCTTTCGCGATTTCGTCAAAGGTCTGCATATTATACCCAGTTTTCAACCAGTTTGAAATTGTCACCCTCGCCAGTGCTTGCGGCAAGGTCAAACACAGCGTTCACTCGAATGTATTTCAGGCCATATTAAAATTGGTGATGCCGAAAACGGCAACGTCCTCTTGTGGCGCTATGGGTGCTTCACGTCTGCTGCGCACAGTTCCCGACGCATTTTATCGCGGCCATCGCCCTCTCCGCCACCCACAAACAAAAACCCCCTCCCTTGCGGGGAGGGGGCGATATCCTGCCGGTGCCGCCCGAAGGCGGCCACTCTAATCCTTAGATCAGCTTGGCGAATGCCACGGCCGTATCCGACATGCGGTTGGAGAAGCCCCATTCGTTGTCGTACCAGGAGAGGATGCGGACGAAATTGCCTTCGAGCACCTTGGTCTGGTCGATCGCGAAGATCGAGGAGTGGCTATCGTGGTTGAAGTCGCGGCTGACGAGCGGTTCGTCGGTGTAGCCGAGGATGCCCTTGAGCTTGCCGTTCGAAGCGGCCTTGATCGCTTCGTTGATTTCGGCGGCCGAGGTCGTCTTCTTGGCGACGAACTTGAAGTCGACGACGGAGACGTTCGGGGTCGGAACGCGGATCGAGGTGCCGTCGAGCTTGCCCTTCAGATGCGGCAGGACGAGTCCGACGGCCTTGGCGGCACCCGTCGAGGTCGGGATCATCGACAGCGCGGCTGCGCGGGCGCGGTAGAGATCCTTGTGCATCGTGTCGAGCGTCGGCTGGTCGCCTGTATAGGAATGGATCGTGGTCATGAAGCCATGATCGATGCCGACGGCGTCGTCGAGGACCTTGACGACCGGAACCAGGCAGTTGGTCGTGCAGGACGCGTTGGAGATGACCAGGTGATCCTTGGTCAGCTGGTCGTGGTTGACACCGTAGACGACGGTCAGGTCGGCGCCGTCGGCAGGCGCCGAGACGATGACGCGCTTGGCGCCGGCCGTCAGGTGGGCGGCGGCCTTGTCGCGGGCGGTGAAGATGCCCGTGCATTCGAGAGCGATGTCGACGCCGAGTTCCTTGTGGGGGAGGGTGGCCGGATCCTTGACGGCGGTGACCTTGATCGGCTTGCCGCCGCCGACGATGATCGTGTCGCCTTCGACCTTCACCTCGGCCGGGAACTTGTTGTGGATCGAATCGTAACGCAGCAGGTGGGCGTTGGTCTCAACCGGGCCGAGATCGTTGATGGCCACGACTTCGATGTCGGTGCGGCCCGATTCCACGATGGCGCGCAGAACGTTGCGGCCGATGCGGCCGAACCCGTTGATGGCAACCTTGACAGTCATTTTACATACTCCCGCTTTTGGCTTGTCTTCGAATGAATGGTTTGGCTCAGGCGAGCTCTTTCTCGGCCGCAGCGACGACCGCTTCGGCGGTGATGCCGAAGTGCTTGTAGAGGTCCTTGGCCGGACCGGAAGCGCCGAAGGACTTCATGCCGATAAAGGTGCCCTTCGGGCCGATGAAATGATCCCAACCTTCGCGCACCGCCGCTTCGACCGCGATCTTGACGGGCGAATTGCCGATGATCGCCTGCTGATAGTCTTCCGACTGGTCCATGAAGAGCTCGACGCAGGGAACCGAAACGACACGGGTGGAGATGCCCTTGCCGTCCAGGATGGCCTGCGCCTTGAGGGCGATTTCCACTTCCGAACCGGACGCGAAGATCGTCACCCTGGCATCGGCCGACGAAACGAGCTCGTAAGCGCCATTGGCGCAGAGGTTCTTCTCTTCGTAGGTCTTGCGGGCCGGCGCCAGGTTCTGGCGGGTCAGCGCCAGGCCCGACGGGCGATGCTTTTCCTTGAGCGCCAGCTGCCAGCACTCGGCGGTTTCGGTCTCGTCGGCCGGGCGGAAGACGAGCAGGTTCGGGATGGCGCGCAGTGCTGCAAGATGTTCGACCGGCTGGTGGGTCGGGCCGTCTTCGCCGACGCCGATCGAGTCATGCGTCCAGACATGCACGACGCGGATGCCCATCAGGGCCGCAAGGCGAACGGAGGGGCGGCAATAATCGGAAAAGATCAGGAAGCCGCCGGAATAGGGGATGAGGCCGCCGTGAAGCGCAATGCCGTTCATCGCCGCGGCGGTCGCATGTTCGCGGATGCCCCAGTGCATGTAGCGGCCGGAGAAGTCGGCGGGCGTGATCGCCTTCATCTGGCTCGTCTTGGTGTTGTTCGACGGCGTCAGGTCGGCGGAGCCGCCGAGCGTTTCCGGAACAAGGCCGTTGATGACTTCGAGCGCGTCTTCGGAGGCCTTGCGGGTCGCGACCGTCGGGTTGTTTTCGGCGATCTTCTTCTTGAAGGCGTCGATGGCGCTGTCGAAACTGCCCGGCAGATCGCCGGCGAAGCGGCGCACGAACTCGGCCTTCTTTTCCGACGGAGTCTGGGCAAGACGGTCTTCCCATTCCTTGCGGGTCTTGGTGGAGCGCAGGCCCGCAAGACGCCAGGCATCGAGCACGTCTGCCGGGACGACGAAGGCTTCCGCTTCCCAGTTGAGCGCCTTGCGGGTGGCGGCGATTTCTTTGGCGCCGAGCGGCGAGCCGTGAACCTTGTGGGTGCCGGCCTTGTTCGGGGCGCCGAAGCCGATGATGGTCTTGGCGGCGATGAAGGTCGGGCGGTCGGACTTCTGCGCGGCTTCGATCGCGGCTGCGATCTGGTCGGTGTCGTGGCCGTCGATCTCGATCGTGTTCCAGTGGGCCGCCTTGAAGCGCATGATCTGGTCGGTGGAGTCCGACAGGCTGACCGGGCCGTCGATGGTGATGTTGTTATTGTCCCAGAAGAGAACGAGCTTGTTGAGCTTCAGGTGGCCGGCGAGCGCAATCGCTTCCTGGCTGATGCCTTCCATCAAGCAGCCGTCGCCGCAGAGCGCGTAGGTGAAGTGGCTCTGCAGGTCGGAGCCGAATTCCAGCTCGAGCTTCTTTTCGGCGATCGCCATGCCGACGGCATTGGCGATGCCCTGGCCGAGCGGGCCGGTGGTGGTTTCGATGCCGGAGGCATGGCCGTATTCCGGATGGCCGGCTGTTTTGGAACCGAGCTGGCGGAACTGCTTGATGTCCTCGATCGTCATGTCCTCGTAGCCCGTCAGGTAGAGGAGCGCGTAGAGCAGCATGGAGCCATGGCCGGCGGAGAGGACGAAACGGTCGCGATCCGGCCACAGCGGGTTCTTCGGATCGAATTTGAGGTAGCGGGTAAAGAGCACGGTCGCGATGTCGGCAGCGCCCATCGGCAGGCCGGGATGGCCGGAATTGGCCTTCTCCACAGCATCCATGGCAAGGAATCGGATCGCATTCGCCATCCGGTTATGTTTGTCGCGAGAGATCATGGCTTATCCGCTTTTTACGGGTGTCGATCACGGTCCCGGTATGGACCGTCTGAGAGCGGGTGATCCTTAGCAGGTGCAACGCGCAAGTCAACAAAAGCGGGGCTTGAACCAAGGCGGAATGGGCAAGTTTCCCGCATACTGCCTCCGCATTGTGCAACGGCATCTTTAAAGCGGGGACATCATCGGCGATCCACAGTTAGGACATGTTCGGGGCGCTTGGATTGATTGACCGCCTCGCGGACGGTGAATAGTCTGCGGAGCTTGTTGGAGAGGTGAACTGTTTCGATTCGGTCCACCTTGCGTATCGACGGAAGGCGTTTCATGCCGGGGGAAAAAACGATCGAAATGGTGATTTCGGAACTCAGGGCTGCCATCGGCGGCCTGGAGAGCGCCGTCGATGCCCGCATCGAGCGCCAGCGGGAAGCCCAGGACGTCGAAGGCGAGGTCCGCCGTGTCCATGCGGATCGTGCGCGCCTTGCCCAGGAGCTCGACCAGTCGCAATTCCGTGCCAACCGCCTTGAAGAGGTCAATCGCGAGGTCTCCCGGCGCCTGGTGACGGCGATGGAAACCATTCGCGCCGTTCTGGATCGCTGACGCCAGAGAACAAAGGGAAGCCCATGGCCCAGGTAACGGTAACGATCGACGGCAAGGCCTATCGCATGGCCTGCGAAGAAGGACAGGAAGACCACCTGACCGATCTCGCCGAGCGTTTCGACCGCTATGTCGGGCATCTGAAGAGCCAGTTCGGCGAAATCGGCGATCTCAGGATCACGGTCATGGCCGGAATCATGATCATGGACGAATTGTCCGAGACGAACCGTCGCATCGCCGCCCTCGAAGCGGAGGTCGCGTCGCTCAAGACGAACAGCGACGGCGTTCTGGAAAATCAGCGCCAAAACGAACAGGTCGTCGTCTCGGCGCTCGGCGAACTCGCCACGCGGCTGGAAAGTCTTACCGCCAAGCTGAACGGACGGGCGCCCGCCTCGGTCAATTGAGATTCGATAAAAAGCTCCGGGACGCCACTGGCGCGGAGTGAAGTCAGGCCTTATATTGCGGCTGCGATCTGCGCCTCTCGACAGGAACCACAATCCCTGGGGCCATACTCGATCCAAAGGGAGCTGTCCCTGACCAGGCCCGTGGGCTTGGTCACACGGTGCCCACCTACGTTTGTAGGCGCCCAGGATCGTAAATCTCCATCGGTTGCCGCGGATCGCACTCTTTCCCAAGCTGTTTTCGGTTTTTCAGGCGCGATACCGAGCCTCTGTTTGAGCGTTCCGGCGGTGCCGATCCCGCTGATTTTGTTCCAGCCATTGCAAAGGGTCGAACCGGACCCTATGATTTCCCGGTGCGAGCGAAGGTGCATAGCTCCGAGAACCGGGCTCCGGTTTTCCGATCTGTGCGCGAGACTTTGCCGATGCGGCGTTCCGGCGCCATCTTCTGGCGAGGCCGTTCTCGAGACGGCTTCTTTGTTTTGCGTGCAGGAATAGTGTCCTAGCTGATGAGCTCCCTTTGTTAACCGAAATCCTCATCGTCATTGCACTCACCGTTCTGAACGGTGTCCTGGCAATGTCGGAACTCGCCGTCGTTTCCTCCCGCCCGGTGCGCCTCAGGGTGATGGCCGAGGCGGGCAATCGCGGAGCGGCGAAGGCGATCGAGCTCGCCGAAGACCCTGGCCGCTTCCTCTCCACGGTCCAGATCGGCATTACCCTTGTCGGCGTGCTGTCGGGTGCGTTTTCCGGCGCCACGCTTGGCGCGCGCTTCACCATCTGGCTGCAAAGCCAAGGATTGACCGAAAATCTTGCCGGCTGGCTCGGGGTTGGCACGGTGGTCGTCGCCATCACCTATCTCTCGCTGATCGTCGGCGAACTGGTGCCGAAGCAGATCGCCTTACGTGCACCGGAAACCGTTGCCGCACGCGTCGCGCCGGCCATGATGCTGCTTTCGAAAGTCGGCGCGCCGCTCGTCTGGTTTCTCGATGTATCCGGCCGCCTGTTGCTGAGCCTGCTCGGCCAGAGGGGCGAATCCAGCGACCGCGTCACCGACGAGGAAATCCGCACAGTGCTTGCGGAAGCCCAGAGCGCCGGCGTGATCGAGACGGAGGAATCCGCCATGATCTCCGGCGTGATGCGGCTTGCGGACCGCACCGCCCGCGGCCTCATGACCCCGCGCCGCGAGGTCGAGGTGATCGATATCGAGGATGACCTCAACGAGATCCGCGCACAGCTGCGCGCCACCCCCCGTTCACGTCTGCCCGTGCGCAACGGCAGTTCCGACGAGATTCTCGGCGTCCTCTTCGTCAAGGACCTTTATGCCTTCATGGCTGGAGACAAACAGTTCGACGTAAAGGCGATCATGCGGGACGCTCCTGTTGTCTCCGACCTCACGGGAGCGCTGGACGTCATCCAGGCGTTGCGGCGGGCGCCCGCGCATATGGTGCTCGTTTATGATGAGTATGGCCATTTCGAAGGTATCATCACCTCCGGCGACATCCTGGAGGCGATAACGGGTGTCTTCCAGGAGGACGAGAAGGAGGAGCCGGCGATCGTTGCGCGCGACGATGGCTCGTTCCTTATTGCCGGTTGGATGCCGGTCGACGAGTTCGCCGACCAGATGGGCCTGCCCATCGGAGACGATCCCGGTTACGAGACCGTTGCCGGTTTCGTGCTCGATGAACTGAAGCACCTGCCGGAACTGGGCGAGAGCTTCACCACCCATGGCTGGACATTCGAGGTGATAGACCTCGACGGCCGTCGCATCGACAAGCTGCTCGTCAGCCGGGCGCTGGAAAAGGCGTGATGTCGAGCGGCCGAGTGAAAGCGCTGCTGCGCAGCGAACGGCTGGCGGCCCGGGATGCCGTACCGCCGGAGGAACGCATCGAAAAAAGCCTTTCGATCGCCTCCCACGGAGCGGCAGCCATCTCTCCGGAGCCTGGCGCCATCGTATCGGGTTTCCTGCCGATCCGATCCGAGGTTGACCTGCGGCCCCTCATGGCGCTTTTGAGGGACAAGGGAGCCAGGCTTTGCGTGCCGGTCATCCTCGACAAACAGACGATCGTGTTCCGCGAACTCGTCAAGGGCGCGGAGCTGGTCGCTGGAACTTTCGGAACCTTCGGGCCGGGCCCGGAGGCGGAAGAACTCGATCCCGACATGATGCTGGTGCCGCTCTCGGCCTTCGATGTGGTTGGTCACCGGATCGGCTACGGCGGCGGTTATTACGATCGGGCCATTCACCGGCTGCAGCAAAAAGGCCTGGACCCGACGCTGATCGGCGTTGCCTTCGACTGCCAGGAAGTGGCATCTGTTCCCGCTGAAACTCACGATATCAGACTTCACGCGATCCTGACGGAGAGCGGCTACCGGCCTTTCGGATAGGCAGGCCAGACAGAGATTGGACAAGAATGCGCCTTTTGTTTCTCGGTGACATGGTGGGCAAGACCGGACGTACGGCGGTCTGGGAAAAGCTACCCGGCCTCGTCTCCGACCTGAAGCTCGACTTCGTCATCGTCAACGGCGAGAATGCCGCCGGCGGCTTCGGCATCACCGAAGATATCTTCCTCGAGACGATCAATGCCGGCGCTGATGTGGTGACGACCGGCAACCATGTCTGGGACCAGAAGGACGCGGTCGGTTTTGCGGGCCGTCACGACCAATTCCTCAGGCCCGCCAACTATCCGGCCGGCACGCCGGGCAGGGGTTCCGGCCTTTATTACGGCCGGAACGGCGCTCGGGTGCTCGTCGCCAACATCATGGGTCGGGTGTTCATGCATCCGGAACTCGACGATCCGTTCAAAAGTGCCGAAGCTATTCTTGCCGCCTGTCCCCTCAAGGAACAGGCGGACGCGATCGTCTTCGATTTCCATGCGGAAGCGACCAGCGAAAAACAGTGTTTCGGCCATTTCGTCGATGGCCGCGCCAGCCTTGTCGTGGGTACGCATACGCATGTCCCGACGGCCGACTGCCAGATCCTGAACGGCGGCACGGGCTACATGTCGGATGCCGGCATGTGCGGGGACTACGACTCCTCGCTTGGCATGGACAAGGAGGAACCGCTCAACCGCTTCATCTCGAAGATGCCGAAAGGCCGGTTCGAGGCGGCAACCGGGCCGGCCACGATCTGCGGCCTCGGCATCGACATCTCCGATTCCACCGGTCTTGCCGAAAGGATCGCGCCCTTGCGGATCGGCCCGCGGCTGGCCGAGACGGTTCCGTCTTTCTGGAATTAAAGGGCTGTAATTGAGGGATGGTCTAAGGCCCAGCCCCCGACCTGAATGTGGGAATGCTTTCAAAATCTCTGTCGCGAAACTTTGACTTTCGCGACAGGATTTTCCGAAAGGATCAGCCACCCCGTTTTTGTCGGAGAAGTTAGGAGTTGCGCAACCTGACGGCCATAGGCTGGCCGTGTGGGAAGCTGACAACCTGCTCTGGTAAAGGCCAATCCGCGATGGCTTCCGGCTCGTCCTCCCCATCAACAGTGGCGGTCTCGAGCCGTGAAGCGAGATGATCTAGCATCGTCCTTGCCTGATGCGACAATTCGGTTGAAACGGGGGAGAGGTCCTTTGATAGACCCCAGTAATCCCACGGTTTCAGTTCCAGTTTACGCAGGGCTGCGATTTCTCGAAGCAGGCTTCCCACGACGAACCATCCTCCGCCAAGGCCGAGGCTCGACACGCCAAATCGCGAGGCGATCTCCGGCTCGTCTTTGACCCGAAACCATGCCTCGCTTGCCGTCAGAAACCGCTCGCGTGGCACATCCAGAGGATCGAAAGAAACTCCTCCTATAGCTGCAAACTCCACATCAAGCCTTTTCCAACGCTCGCCGTCATGCCACTCGCAAAGCCAATGATCCTCCCAATGGTCTTGAACCAGATAATCCGCGAACCCGACACGGAGGCGAGCTGGAGTGCCGCACTCACGAAATCTGCTGACAGCCAGAAGAGCAAAATCCCGACATACACCGCCAACCTTGAGCCGGGAATCGCTTTCGAGGACGTCGCGTTCTACAGCAACAGACAGAATCTCTGCCACGGAACGAAGCTCCAGATCGGCGGCCTGTTCAGGTGTGAAGCCTCGTTCTTCGGATTCGGCCCCGCGAGGATGCTGCATGAATGAGCCAATCCAACGGGCATTAAATCCGGTTCACTACCACCGCGCATCAACGTTTCGCGATAGGGCCCGGGTTCGGAATAGATGCTATGGGAAGCATAGAAGGTTTTGCGCATTGTCGTCCCTTTCCAGTTGAGGATTGAGACACGACAAGGAGGGCAAATTTTCAAAAATTGTCAATCAGGCGCTGGTCGCAAATCCCGCCTAAAGCGACTGTTTCGCGATTGGGTTCTGCGGCGTCGCTAGGATGGATATCCCGTGACAGTGAGCGGAATGTGTCACGAAGATAATTCGGAAGATGCCCCACCTGAGACAGCCGCGCCGCAAGCGGACTCGGTATCGACATCCGCTTGAATTCCATATTTCTGTGAGGGGCGGTCCGAGCCGCCGCCTCTTTTCCTTTCGTGACTTCGGAAAGCGCCCTTAACTTTCGTCCCCGGTCTCCAGCGGCGCACCTGGAAGATAGAGCATAATCGGGCGTATTTCATATACGGCTGTCGGATTGGCGCGTCGCAGTTCGCGGGCGGCGGCGACGGCGTCGTCCAGCGTGGGGAAGTCAACGACATAAAGGCCAAGCAACTGCTCCTTGGTTTCGGCGAAAGGACCGTCGATGACCAGGCCGTCGCCCGGCCCTCTTAAAGTCACGGCGCCCTGCGTGGGGCCGAGTCTTGCGGCGGGTCCGAGATGCTTCTCGCGAACGAGGCGATCGTTGATCCGCAGCAGCTCCGTCATCAGCGCGTCGTCCTCCTCCTTGCTCCAGGATGAGACCACGCCTTCTTCGTGATAGGCGAGAATGGCATAATACATGGAATTCTTCCTCCCTCGTGTCCCGTCGGTCCGGCAATCTGTTTGAGATTTATAGCGCTTCCTCAAGCAGCGTCAGCAGGCGCCTGAAATGCCGTTCGGAGCCGGCTCTGTCATAAACATTGTGGTCGGGGACGGTCCAGCCATGCGCCATCCCCGCATAGTTTTCGATCGCGTAGTCAACGCCGCCGATGCGTAGCGCCTCGGCAAGGCGGGCGGACTGTTCGGGCGGGAAGCTGTTGTCGACACCCGCCATGCCTACATAGACGCGTGCCTTGATCTTCTCGGCCAGCCGGTGCGGACTGTCTTCCGCGTCGCTGGCAAGATTGCCGCCATGGAAGCTGGCTGCCGCCTTGATGCGGTCGGGATATAGGGCCGCGGCGGTCAGAGCGCGGGCGCCGCCCATGCAATAGCCGACGACGCCGATCGGGCCTGTGACGCCTTCTGCTTCGAGCGCCTCGATGAAGGCCGCGCCGTCACGGGCGGTGAGTTCCTGGCTGGTCGCCTGCATCATGGAGCGGATCTTCGTTTTGGACCCCTCCTCGCTGAACGCAGTCTTTGCGTCGAACGGTTCGTAGGGGCCCGATCGATAATAGAGATCGGGTACGAGCACGATGTAGCCCGCATCGGCGATCCTCTGGCCCATATCGTAAAGGGCCTGGCGCGGACCGAAGGCGTCCATGTAGATGATGATGCCCTTGTCCGTCCGGCTGCTGCCGTGGGCCCTGATGACCGTGGCCTTGGCAACGCCATCGGCAGTCCTGATCTCAATGTCATGCTTCATCAGAGGCTCCACTCAAGACGTGATGGTTCAAGCGCCGGGCGAGCTACATCCGGCGTGGTTCGGCTTGTCAATAGTCAATTCCAGGTGCCGCACCAATGACAGAATTGTGAGACGTTGCGGGATACTTCGGTCTGGACCGGCCTTCAGCATTGCCGCATCTTTCGCGCGGGAATGAACAGGAACGCAGTCCTTGGGAGTGGCATGATGCTACGGGCTCTCGCATTCGGCCTAGCCGGTTTTTTCCTTTGGGCCTTCGCCGCGCCGGCGCAGGACGGCGGACTGCCCGTCAGCCAGTGCCAGGCGATAGCTCAAAAGCTTCCCGGCGTCATGTTTGCGAGTTTCAAGCCCACTAACATGCAACTCGCCCAAGTACAGAAGAACCTTGCCCTTTCGGAAAGGGAGGAGGTTGAGATCACCTTCGTCGGCCATTCCACCTATTTCATCGAAACGCCTGAAGGCATAGGCATCGCCACGGACTACAGCGGCGTCTACCAGCCGACGCGGCTGCCGGACGTGGTAACAATGAACAAGGCCCATTCCACTCATTATTCCCTCCAGCCGGACCCGCAGATCCCGCATGTCCTGCATGGCTGGAGCGACGTTCCGGGTGAGAAGGCCGAGCATCGGCTGATGGTGGGAGATGCCTATATCCGCAATGTCGTTTCCGACATCCGCTCCTGGGGAGGCGGCGTCGAGGAAAACGCCAATTCGATCTTCATCTTCGAAATCGCCGGTCTTTGCATCGGTCATCTCGGCCATCTGCATTTCGAACTGACCGAGGCCCAATATACCGAGATCGGCAGACTGGATATCCTGATGGTGCCGGTCGATGGCGGCTTGACCATGGGGGCGGACAGCATGAGCCGTGTCGTGCAGCGGCTGCGCTCGTCGCTGATCCTGCCGATGCATCGCTGGGGGCCGCCGCTCGACAATTTCCTCGCCATGTTCGACGGTCGGTTCGATATCGCCTATGCGAGAGAAAAAACCCTCAAGGTCTCGATGCGCAGTCTGCCGAAGAAGCCGACGATCATGGTGCCGCAGGGGCTTTGAGCCCCTGCAGGCGTATTCGGCAGCTCAGTGGAACTGCGGGAAGGCGAGGTGCTGCTTGACGCCGACCTCGGGCATCTTCTCGTCCTGGAGGTTGGCCTTGGCGATCTCCCAGCCGAATTTCAGCGAACTGTCGGTCGATGCCCAGATTTCCGCATCCTCGACCCGCAGGGCGAGCATGGTCAACATCGGATCGTCCTTGCCGTTCTCGTACCAGGCCGCTGTGACGGCGCTCCAGTATTCATCGATCTTGGCGGGGTCCTTTCGGATTTCGAGGGTGCCCATGAGGCAGGCGTGGTAGTCGTGATCCTTGCCGACGACGCAGAAATGCGCCTTGGAGCCTGCGCGGACCGCTCGGGCCAGATGCGTGTCGGTCTTGGTGAAGAACCAGATCGTGTTGGTCTTGCGGTCGACATTCGGCGCCATCGGCTGGAAATGCATATGCGAACCTTCGATGCCGAGCATGCCGGCATGGATATTGCTGATCTCGTCCCAGAGCTGACGTTCCGGCGCTTCGCGGGCTTCGGTAAGGCTGGCCATCGAGTGTCTCCTTGTTGTCTGCCAAGGTGACAAAACGACGAGCTTTTGGCTTTGTTCCGGCATCCAGCAGCGCGAAAAGCCTTCTGATCCGCCGCAAAATGCCTTGAACGGCCAAGGCTTCGAAATTATAAGGCGCCATTCCAAACAAGCTAAAGTGTCAGGGGTGCCATGGCTGGCCATTCACAGTTCAAAAACATCATGCACCGCAAGGGCAAGCAGGACTCGATCCGCTCGAAGATGTTCTCCAAGCTCGCCCGCGAAATCACGGTTGCGGCGAAGGCAGGTCTGCCCGACCCGGCGATGAATGCTGCGCTGCGTCTGGCGATCCAGAACGCCAAGGCGCAGTCGATGCCGAAGGACAATATCGACCGCGCCATCAAGAAGGCATCCGGTGCGGACGCGGAAAACTACGATTCCGTCCGCTACGAGGGTTACGGTCCGGGCGGTACGGCCGTCATCGTCGAGGCGCTGACCGACAACCGCAATCGCACCGCCTCCAACGTCCGCTCGATCTTTACCAAGGCCGGCGGTGCACTTGGCGAAACCGGTTCGGTTTCGTTCTCCTTCGACCATGTGGGCGAGATCACCTACAAGGCGAGCGTCGGTGACGCCGACAAGGTGATGGAAGCGGCGATCGAAGCAGGCGCCGACGACGTAACCTCTGACGAGGAGGGCCACACGATCATCTGCGCTTTCGAAAGCCTCGGCGAAGTGTCGAAGGCACTCGAAGCGACACTCGGCCAAGCCGAGACGGTCAAGGTGATCTGGCGGCCGCAGAACACGATCGAGGTGGACGAGGAGAAGGCGCAGTCGCTGCTGAAGCTGATCGACAACCTGGAAGACGATGACGACGTACAGAGCGTCTATTCGAATTTCGAGGTTTCCGACGAGGTCATGGCCAAACTGTCTGCTTGATCCACCGATGAATTCAGGGCCGGCTTTGACCGGCCCTTTTTCGTTCAGGCCCCGACTTTTTCCATCATCGGCAGGCTCGCGAACAGTTCAACCGAGCGGAGCCGGGCCTCGACGTCGTGGATCGGCATGGAGATGATCAGTTCGTCGGCTTGCGTCTCTTCGAGGAAACCCTTCAGCTTCGCCGTAATCGTCGGCACGGAACCGACTGCGGCATAACGAAGCGTATGCTCGACGCTCATCTTCTCCATCGGCGTCCAGATGCCCTCCATGCTGTCGACGGGCTTGGGGAAACGGGTGCGAACATTCTTGCGCAGGTTTACGAACTGCTGTTGTGACGATGTAAAGAGCCGTTCGGCCTCCTCGTCCGTCTCCGCCGCGACGCCCATGACGCCGACCATGACATAGGGCTTGTCGAGTTGGGCCGAGGGCTGGAAGCGCTCACGATAGATGGCAATTGCATCCAAGAGCATGTCCGGCGCGAAATGCGAGGCGAACGCATAGGGCAGGCCGAGAGCGGCGGCGAGATGCGCGCTGTAAAGACTGGAGCCCAGCAACCAGATCGGCACATGCGCATCCATGCCTGGAACGGCAAGCAACGCCTGGTCATCTTCAGGCGCGCCGAGCAACCGCTGCAGTTCGAGGATGTCGTGCGGGAAGTTTTCCGCGCCTGCGTCGAGATTGCGGCGAAGGGCGCTTGCCGTGCGCATATCGGTACCTGGGGCGCGACCAAGACCCAAGTCGACACGGCCGGGCAGCAGGGCCTCCAGCGTTCCGAACTGTTCGGCGATGACGAGCGGCGAGTGGTTGGGCAGCATGATGCCGCCTGAACCGACACGGATGGTTTTCGTCGCCGCGCCGACATGCGAAATCACCAGAGAGGTGGCAGCACTTGCAATGCCCGGCATGCCGTGGTGCTCGGCAAGCCAGACCCGCTTGTAGCCTTGTTCCTCCGCTTTGATCGCCAGGCGGCGGGACTGCTCAAGCGCGTCACGCACGGAATAACCTTCACCAATCGGTGAAAGATCTAGAATGGAAAAGGGAATCATCGGCACGTCCTGGGAGGCGGGATAAGTGACAATAGGCTCGACTTATCTAGGCAGCCCGATGCGGGAATACGACCCCGCCGATCGAAAATGGAAGCAAGAAAAAAGGGCCGCGTCAGCGGCCCCTCGGGATTACGATTTGACGAGCCTCAGATGAAGGCCCCGCGGACCTGAACCGTGCGGGCCGGAACCATGCGGATCGGGATCGTGCGGCGGCTGGACAATGACCGTGACGCGGGCAAAACGGCTGGCCTTCTGATCGATCTCGGCGATTTGCCGGTCAACTCGGTCAAGTGTCAGCGTCGCCATGTCGGCCTTCAGGCCCACGCTGCGTCGCGATTTTGCGGTCTCGTTCAGGTCATCGTAGATGGAGGAGGCGGCATCAGCCTGGCCTTGTGCCGTCTCCGACAGCGTACCGAGATGGTCGGTCAGGGCGTCCAGGTAGAGGCAAAGGGCGTCCAGTTCCCGGCCGATCTGTTGTGTCGCCGAAGACAGCGCTTCCCTGCTTTCGACGGACATAGGACCGGCTTGATTTTCATCCATTTCCGCGATGAGCTTCAGTGCGGTTTCCACCGCTTCCTTAGGTCTGCGGATGTCGACTTGGGCGTTCTGGGCGATCGCTGCTGCGTGTTGCGCGCGAATCTTCTGTTCACGAAGACGCTGAGTGAGGCTGCCGACGTCGGCGAGCGTCCTGGACAGTTGGCGGGTATGCTCCGCGTCGGTTTCGGCGGCCTGCTTAACCCCTTTTCGCAGCGAATCGGATTCCTCACGGAGAAGGCGGGCATTGCCGACGACCGAGTCCATCGTGCCGTTCAAGGTATTCAGACCGCGATTGAAGTCCCGGCGCATTCCCTCCCATTGAGCGGGAAAAAGAGTATCCAGCGTTGTGCCCAGGTCGCCGGCGGCAAAGCGTCTCAGGCCGCCGTCCAGCGCGTTGACGACGACGCGCATCTGCTGCAGTTCCAGTTCATTCCGATCTCGATCCCGTATCATTCGGGCGGCTCCTTATGCTTCGGCCCCCCTTTCTGACCAAGCAACGCGGTGAAAGAAAGTCGGTTGCCCAATTTGGAGCGGTTCTGCCCAAAAGCTTTTCGATATGGTTAACGACGACAGGGCATCAACGGAGGGCATCGCCGGACCATCTGGGGTCGACATGGCGCCTTCTGCGGCAAGGCGGTAGTGTAGCCGGATGACACAAACGATTCGCATCATCGGCATCGATCCGGGACTTCGCCGAACCGGTTGGGGCATTATCGAAACGCTGGGAAACAGCCTGCGCTTCGTCGCTTCAGGCACGGTCACGTCTGACGGAGACATGGATCTCGCATCCCGCCTCTGCCAGCTGCATGACGGGCTGGCCGAAGTGGTGCATGCCTACAAGCCAGATGAGGCGGCGGTCGAGCAGACTTTTGTCAACAAGGATGCGGTGGCGACCCTGAAACTGGGGCAGGCGAGGGGTGTCGTGATGCTGGTGCCGGCGCGGGCCGGCCTGCCGGTCGCCGAATATGCGCCAAATGCCGTCAAGAAGTCCGTCATCGGGGTTGGCCACGGCGAAAAGCAGCAGATCCACATGATGTTGAAGATCCTGATGCCCAAGGCCGAATTCAAGGGCAATGACGCCGCCGACGCCTTGGCGATCGCCATCTGCCATGCCCACAACCGCGGCGGCCACCGCATGCGCGCCGCGCTTGCCGGGTAAGTTTGTTCTTGACTTGTTCTTGTTTCGCGGATAAGTAATACCGCAGAGGTATTACCATGCGCGTCACTGAAAAAGGCCAGGTTACGATCCCGAAGAATGTCCGCTCCAACCTGGGGATCGAGGCGGGCAGCGAGGTGGAGTTTGTTCTTCGCGAGGGGGAGGCCGTACTTCGGCGCGTCGAGCCGTCAAGGGAGGAAGTCGAGCGCGATATACGCGAGCTTGTTGCTCATCTGAGGCGGCATCAGGGTTCCATGTCTCTTGGCGATATGAGCGGCGAGGAATTCTATCGGCTGCTGAGAGACTGACCCCATGGCAACTCTTGTCGATACGAACATCCTCATCGACGTGTTCCATACCCGGACTGCCTTTACCGAATGGTCGACCGAACAGTTGGCGGCGGCCCGGGCCAAGGGGCTCTTGCTGATAAATCCTTTGATTTATGCGGAAATGGCCGCCGGCTACGCGACGAGCGAGGAACTGGAAGCGGCGCTTGCGCCCAGTCTCTTCCGGCGGGAGGATCTTCCTTGGGAAGCGGCGTATGCAGCCGGCCACGCCTTTCTGCAATATCGCCGCGCTGGCGGGGACAAACGTTCGCCACTTCCCGATTTCTATATCGGTGCCCACGCAGTGGTCAGAGGCTATCGGCTGCTCAGCCGGGATGTTGCCAAATACCGGACCTATTTCCCACTGATCTCCATCATCTCTCCCGAAACTCATCCCTTGTAACCTTAATCGTTGGCGGACTTCTTCCATGATCGGCAAGCTTAAAGGCACCATCGACGAAATCGGCGACGACTACGTGCTCGTCGACGTGCATGGCGTCTGCTACGAGGTCTTCTGTTCGTCGCGGGTGCTGTCGAAGATGGGTTCGGTCGGCGAGGCGGTGGTGCTGTTCATCGAGACCTATGTGCGCGAGGACCAGTTCAAGCTCTTCGGTTTCCTGACGGCGCTGGAGCGGGAATGGTTCAACCTGCTGCAGAGCGTGCAGGGTGTCGGCGCCAAGGTGGCGCTTGCCGTACTTTCCGTTTTGACGCCATCCGAACTCGCCAACGCGATCGCGCTGCAGGACAGGACAACCGTTTCGCGCGCTCCGGGGGTCGGCCCGAAGGTGGCAATGCGCATCGTGACCGAATTGAAGAACAAGGCTCCGGCTTTTGCCGGCGAGGCTTCCGGCAATATCGGCCTCAAGCAGGAGATCGGCGAGGGCGTGGCTTCTGCTCCCGTGGCTGACGCAGTTTCGGCCCTGACCAATCTCGGTTATTCCCGCGACCAGGCTGCGAACGCGGTGGCGGCGGCTCTCAAGAACGGCGGCGAAGGGGCAGACAGCGCCAAACTCATTAGATTGGGGCTGAAGGAATTGGCACGGTAGTGTTGGATGAGCAATTTCTTACTGATATAGTTTGGTAAGAAATGGCAAGAAAGGTAAGAAAAATGGGCGCGCTTACGACCATGACATCCAAGGGACAATTGACCATTCCGAAGGATGTGCGCGAGCAGTTGAAGCTCACGCCCGGTACCCGCTTCTATGTCACTGTCCGCAATGGTGAGGTCGTAGCAATCCCGAAGAACAAAAAGCTTGCGGATCTGGCCGGCATTTTGGGAAATCCCCCTAATGGCAAGGGTTTCACGATCGAGGAGATCGATGAGGCCATCATGGCAGCCGTAGCCGAAGATGACGAACGCATCCGTCGCGAGTGGCAAGAAGGTCAGAAATGATCGGAATTGACACGAATGTCCTGTTGCGATTTCTCGTTCACGATGATCCGGAGCAGGGTGAAAAAGCACGTCAATTCATGACGGAACGCACAGCGGAAGATCCTGCTTATGTCAGCGCGGTGGTGCTGGCTGAAGTCATCTGGTTTCTGCGGCAACGGCTGAATTATTCAAAAGCCCAGATCGTCGATATGCTTCGCCTCCTCATCGCGTCTTCGGAGATAGTCATCGAGCACACGGAAGAACTGGAACTGCTTCTTGCCGGTTCAACATTTCCCGCTGGGGACGTCGCCGACTATCTTGTGGCTTGGAGCGCCGGCAGGGTCGGTTGCCGCAAAGTCATCACCTTTGACCGTAAGGCTGCTCAGGCCGTACCCGGAATGGAACTTCTCGCATGACCGAACCTGCCCGCCTGATAACGCCGGAAAAGCGGGGCGAAGACCTGGATACGACACTGCGTCCGCAGTCGCTGGACGAGTTTACCGGCCAGGCGGAGGCGCGCGCCAACCTCAAAGTCTTCATCGAAGCGGCCAGGAATCGCGGCGAGGCGCTCGACCACGTTCTCTTCGTCGGTCCGCCGGGCCTCGGCAAAACAACGCTCGCCCAGATCATGGCGAAAGAACTTGGTGTGAACTTCCGCTCCACATCCGGCCCCGTCATCGCCAAGGCGGGAGATCTTGCAGCACTGCTGACCAATCTCGAAGAGCGCGACGTGCTGTTCATCGACGAAATTCACCGGCTCAATCCGGCGGTCGAGGAAATCCTCTATCCCGCTATGGAGGATTTCCAGCTCGACCTCATCATCGGCGAAGGACCGGCCGCCCGCTCAGTAAAGATCGACCTGTCGAAATTTACGCTGGTCGCAGCCACCACCCGTCTCGGTCTTCTGACGACACCGCTCCGCGACCGCTTCGGCATTCCGGTACGGCTGGCGTTCTACACGGTCGAGGAACTGGAACTGATCGTCAGGCGCGGCGCGCGGCTGATGAACCTGCCGATGACCGATGACGGTGCGCGCGAAATCGCCCGCCGTGCCCGTGGTACGCCCCGCATCGCCGGCCGGCTGTTGCGGCGGGTGCGCGATTTTGCTGAAGTGGCGAAGGCCGAAGCCGTGACCCGCGAGATTGCCGACGAGGCGCTGACGCGGCTTCTGGTCGACAATATGGGCCTCGACCAGCTCGACAAGCGTTACCTCAACATGATCGCGGTGAATTTCGGCGGCGGGCCTGTCGGCATTGAGACGATTGCGGCTGGGCTTTCCGAGCCCCGAGACGCGATTGAGGATATCATCGAGCCCTATATGATCCAGCAGGGTTTTATCCAGCGCACCCCGCGCGGCCGTGTTTTGACCGCAACGGCGTGGAAACATCTGGGACTTCAGCCGCCCAAGGATCTCGAAGCGGCGCAGTTCAGGATGAATCTCGAGGATGACTGAGTGATTACTCGCCGCGGCTTCTTCAAGACGCTGGGCGCCAGCTTCGCGGCGATGGTGGCGTTTGGTGGTTATGCCGTGGCGGAGCCGCTGGTCCGCCTGCGGGCCACCTATTATGCGCTAACGCCGCCTGAATGGACGCCCGGCCTGAAACTGCGCGTGGTGGCCCTGGCGGATTTCCATGCGTGCCAGCCCTGGATGACTGCCGAGCGGATCGCCGCCATCTGCCGGCAGGCGAATGCGCTTCAGCCGGACGTGATCCTGTTGCTCGGCGACTATGTCTCCGGCATGCGCCTCGTGCTGGACCGAGTGAGCCCCGACCTCTGGGCCAAGGCGCTATCGATCCTGCAGGCGCCGCTCGGCGTGCATGCGGTGCTTGGCAACCACGACTGGTGGGAAGATCCGGAAGTCCAGGCGAATGGCGGCGGCATTCCCTTCGCCCGCCGAGCCTTGGAGGGGGTGGGCATTCCCGTTTACAGCAATCGTTCGGTTCGGCTCGAAAAGGACGGCAGAGCTTTCTGGCTGGCAGGCCTCGAGGATCAGATCGGTCTTCTGCCGGACCGAAAGATCGGCCGCTGGGGGCAGGGCAAACATGATCTTGCCGGCACGCTCGCCCAGGTGAGTGACGACGCGCCGATCATCCTCATGGCGCACGAGCCGGATATCTTCCCGATGGTGCCGGAACGCGTCGCTCTCACCCTTTCCGGCCACACCCATGGTGGCCAGGTGCGGTTGTTCGGCTATGCGCCGGTCGTGCCGTCGCGTTTTGGCGATCGGTATGTTTACGGCCATGTGCAGGAGGGGCGCCGCAATATCATCATCTCCGGTGGGCTTGGCTGTTCCGGCCTGCCGATCCGCGTCGGCGCCCCGCCGGAAATCGTCGTCATTGAGCTCGGGTGATAGCGTGAAGGACAGGATCCTCATTCGCATCGAAACGGATGCTCGTCGTGTTTTCCAGATGCGCGTTGCCGGACTTTGCTTTCGCGATGGCCATGTCCTGGTGCATCGCGCTGTCCATGAAACCTTCTGGACCTTACCCGGCGGACGCGCCGAAATCGGAGAGACTTCGGAAGAGACCCTCAAACGGGAAATGATCGAGGAACTCGGGGTTACTGTCACGGTTGGACGCCTTCTCTGGGCGGTCGAGAATTTCTTTCACTACGAAATCAGGGACTGCCACGAATTAGGGCTTTATTACCTGATGGAGCTACCGCCCTCGTTTCCATTCCATCCGCGCGACATCGTCCATCGGGTCATTGACGGGCACGAGTTGGAGTTCAAGTGGGTGCCGGCGACCACGGCAGCGTTGAGAGCACTCGACATCCTGCCCTATTTCGTCGCGGAAGAGATAGAGCGACTGCCGGAGAGCCCTCGCCATCTGGTCTGGCGCGATAGTGATCTCGATCTTAAGCCGTAATCTCTGGAACATCTGAGCACGGCAGCCCGTTCTTCTGCGCAAGAAGGAGAAGGCCATGCAAGACATCAGCGTCGGACATGAAGTGAAATGGAAATGGGGCCGCGGTGAAGCCGAAGGCAAAGTAACCGAGAAGTTTACCGAGGACGTCGAGCGGAAGATCAAAGGCAAGACGGTCAAGAGAAAAGGGGACAAAAAGGAGCCTGTCTTTCTAATCGAGCGGAAAAGCGGTGATCGTGTGCTGAAAAGCCAGTCCGAGCTGGGGAAGAGCCATGGCTGAGGAACGTCCCGATCGTATCCCCCCGGTGGAGGTCGCGGCTGCCGCCGAGAAGGGCCTGAAATTGCGGGCGCAGTATCGGCGCGGCGGAACGACTGCCGGTATCGCACGTGCCAAGGATCTGAAAAACCGGAAACCGGTTTCGGAGCAGACCATCCGCAAAATGGTCAGCTATTTTTCCCGGCATCGGACCGAAAAACGAGCCGACAATTTCGGCGACGAGGAAAACGCCTCGACTGGCTACATAGCCTGGCTGCTCTGGGGCGGTGACGCCGGAGCGAAATGGGCGGAGCAGCACAAGAAGGCGCTGGATAAAGCCAAAGAGGAGGCGAAGATGCGGCGCTTCAGGCCGCGGCACCAGGAGAATTCGCCAAATCCCTGACGGTCTCCCGCAGAAGTGCCAGCCCGCCCGGCTCCCAGCCCAGTGCATTGATCCTGGCAGTGGACATCACGTTGACCGCCGCGCGATCGCCAGGCGGCGGGAGTGGATGAGGACGGTGCGGCAGGCAGCCGAGGATTTCACGAGTATCGGTGAGGATGTCGGAAACGTTGAAGACCTGCCCGTCGATCACGCCCGCTTCGGTTTCCAGCATCAGGCGCACCGCCGCGGCCACATCGCGGCCGTGAACCTCCGTTCCAGCGCGGGACGGGACGGGTCGACCAGCGAGATAGTCCGCAATCAGCGGGTCCCATTTGTTCGGTTGCCGATTGCCGTAAACGCCGGTCAGCCTCAGGCTTGCGGTCGTAAAGCCCGGTTGGGAAAGAGCCGACAGCGCCCGTTCGCCGTCAAGCTTTATTTCACCGTAAAGACTGTCCGGCTGCAGCAGGAGGTTTTCGGTGAGTTCCGTGCCGGAGGGCAGGCCGTCATAGACGGCGCGGCTGGAGAGAAAGACGGCGCGCCGCGTACCGGCCCGGCGTGCCGTTTCGAAGAGCTTGACGCTGCCGTCGAGGTTCAGCCGGCGGAATTGGACGGGATCGCCTCCTTCGCCGCCGCGGTATTTTCCCGGGACATGATCAAACGCCGCGTGAACGAAAAAATAGGCGTCATCGAAGGCTTCGGTCTGGTCGAGGTCCGGTTCAAGGAAAAGCGGCACGAAGCCGACCGGTTTCGAAAAGGCTTCCGGATCGGGCGGTACGCGGCCACCGACGATCACCTTATATCCGGCGCCAAGCAATCCCTCGACGACATGGCGACCAACCAGGCCTGTTCCTCCCGAGACCAAGACCTTCATGCCGCCCCTCCCGGTTTCGGCAGCGAGCCGAGATCTGGCAAGTCGCGGTCTTCGTAAAAGGCATGCCAGAGGTCGATCAGGGGGCCCAGCCGGTCGGCTTTCGGATGGTGCTTTTCCCAGGGCTTTTCATATTGGTAGTGGAGGACGGCAATGCTCTGCCAATCCCAGAGGGCCGGCATGTTAAACCACACATATTGCAGCATGTTCATGAAGACCGGCAGGCCGTGCCAGTCGGGAAAGAACGTTTCCAAAAAGGTCTGGTCGGTGCGCCGCCAGAAGGCGTCCGGCTGGTCGAGTGCCGCCAGCATTTCGGCAAATGTGTCCGCCGAAGGTTTTGCGACGAAGACGCCGGAATTCAGCCGGTGAAAGTCGGCGAGGCTTTCGTAGACATTCGGAGCGGCGGAAAATTCCGGGTAGGCGAACAGTTTGTCGATGGGTTTCAGCACCAGCGCGTCGGCGTCGATGAAGACCACCTTGTCATACTCGACGAGCTGCCAGAGCCGGAGCTTGCAGAAATTGTCGAGCGGCGTGTGGAAGTCCGGCTTGCGCCCCTTGGTGAAGGGGGCTGATCCGTGCAGCCTGTCTTTGCCGTGGCGTTCGTTGAAGGCGTCCGAGAGCGGCAGGTGGTCGGTTTCGACAAGGCGGCAGCCCAGAGCTTCGAGCGGGGAGAGAGAGGGGCGCTCGACGCCGCCGGTATGGAGGATGACGATATCGGCGCCCGTGCCGGTGCGGCGGATGGAGCGGGCCAGCGCAGTGGCGCCCATGGCATAGTCGGCATTGGTGACGAGGGTGACGAAAGCGTTGGTCATGAAGGGTAGTGCCCCGTTGCGATCCCTCTCCTTCGTCATGCTCGGGACAAGCCCGAGGAATGACGAAAGCTGATGTGATAGATGAGGAGACCTATCGGCGCTCCCTGGTCGAATTTTACGAAACCGATTTCAGCCGCTTGCCTTCGGGATCGTGCTCGACCTTGGTCGCGATATCCCTGGTCCAGGCGGAAACGGCCGGAACGCGAGTCCTGTCAACACGATAGGCGTATTTCTTCGCAACATCGACGATCTCGCCCAATAGTCCTTCGCCAAGCGTGGTGGGCTCGAGGCCGAGGCCCAGAAACTTTTCGTTCTTGACGATCAACTCGTTTTCCGGCGCTTCCTTGCGTGGGTTCGGCAGCCAGGCGATCTTCGAACCGGTCATTTTCGCGATCATTTCGGCCAGGTCGCGGACCCGGTGGGTCTCCGTCATCTGGTTGAAGATCTCGACGCGGCTGCCGCGGGCAGGCGGGTTCTTCAGCGCAATCTCGATGCAGCGGACCGAATCCTGAATGTGGATGAAGGCGCGCGTCTGACCGCCGGTGCCGTGGACGGTGAGGGGATAACCGATCGCCGCCTGGATGAGAAAACGATTCAAGACCGTCCCGTAATCCCCGTCATAATCGAATCTATTGATCAATTGCGTATGGCGTCGGGTCTGTTCGGTGTGGGTGCCCCAGACGATGCCCTGGTGCAAATCGGTGATCCTGAGACCGTCGTTCTTTGCGTAGAACTGGAAGAGCAACTGATCCAGGCATTTGGTCATGTGGTAGATCGAGCCGGGATTGGCGGGGTAGAGGATTTCCTGGGAGACTTCACGTCCGTCCGCCGTCTCGATGCCGACCGGCAGATAGCCTTCCGGGATTGCCGCACCGACCGTCGAATAGCCGTAGACGCCCATGGTTCCGAGATGGACCAGATGCGCATCGAGGTCGAGTTCGACCAGCGCATTCAGAAGATTATGGGTGGCGTTGACGTTGTTGTTGACCGTGTAGTTCTTGTGGCGGTCGCTTTTCATGGAATAGGGCGCCGCACGTTGCTCGGCGAAATGGACGATTGCATCCGGACGATGTTTAGCGAGCCAGCCCTTGAGGAGCTCGTAGTCCCTGGCAAGGTCGATCAGATGGAAGTGGATGCGCCGGCCGGTCTCGGCATGCCAGATCCGGGTGCGCTCCTGGATGGAGTCCATCGGGGTCAGCGACTGGACACCGAGCTCGGTATCGATCCAGCGGCGCGAGAGGTTGTCGAGGATATGGACCTCGTGGCCGCACTCGGACAGGTGGAGCGATGTCGGCCAGCCGACAAAACCGTCGCCGCCCAGGACTGCTATCTTCATGATGGAGTCTCCGCTGGTTTTTGGAACATTTCCTGATAGGGAGGAAGTATGACAGGACTTAGTTCGGTCCACAGAAACTGGAACAGTGCTTGACGTTCATCCAGTGGGTGAACAGGAATTTTTCAAGGCAAGCTTATGCAGGAACACAATTTTTTGCTATCGGGCGAATTGATTGAAGGCGGCCATCGGCTTCTCCAGCGCGTCTATTACGAAGACACCGATTTTTCCGGCCTCGTCTATCATGCCCGTTATCTGCACTTCCTGGAACGCGGCCGCACCGACTATCTGCGCTGCCTCGGCTGCGAGCAGAGCGCGCTTCTTTCCGCCGATGAAGAGGGCCTCGTCTTCGTCGTCCACCGGATGGAGATCGACTTCAAGCAGCCTGCCCGCATGGATGATATCCTGACGATCCAGACGGTGACGGAAAAGGCAGGCGGCGCCAAGATGGTGCTCAACCAGGAAATCAGACGCGGCGAAACGCTGCTGATTGCCGCCAAGGTCGTGATCGCCGTCATCAACAAGCACGGTCGTCCGCGCCGTTTGCCGGAAGCGATCGCGGAGAAGTTTCTGGGGCATCCGGTTTAGCCTGTGAAAGTATAGCAGACCTCCCGCCTGTAACGCATTCTTAACGATAATGATGTCTTACTGGCTTGTGAGGAATTTGTGCAACGCACGCCTTCCTTTGACCAAAATTGAAAGCGAGAAGCCAAGCTGGAAACTCAGGGTATCTTGGGGTTAAGGCGGGCGCACCCGGCGATCAACGACATTCTCGCGAGAGCGCGCTTTTGAACCCGCCCGGTCCTTAAAAGCCGGGCGTTTGGATTCGGGGATAGTAGATGGAACACGAAGTTTTGGCGGCAGCGGCGAGCGACGTCAGCCTCTGGTCGCTGTTCATGCAGGCCGGGCTGGTCGTCAAGCTGGTCATGATCGGTCTGATCGGCGCGTCGGTATGGACCTGGGCGATCGTCATCGACAAGTATGTGAGCTTCGGCAAGGCCAAGCGCCAGTTCGACCAGTTCGAGCAGGTGTTCTGGTCCGGCCAGTCGCTCGAGGAGCTCTACCGCACGCTATCGGAGCGGACGAACAACGGGCTTGCCGCCATCTTCGTCGCCGCCATGCGCGAGTGGAAAAAGAGCTTCGAACGCGGCGCGCGCTCGCCGATCGGCCTTCAGATGCGTATCGACCGGGCAATGGACGTCACCATGGCTCGCGAGGCGGAAACCTATGAAGCCCGCCTCGGTTCGCTTGCAACGATCGGCTCGGCCGGTCCGTTCATCGGACTCTTCGGTACCGTCGTCGGCATCATGACCTCGTTCCAGGCGATCGCCGGTTCGAAATCCACCAATCTTGCGGTCGTGGCGCCCGGTATCGCCGAAGCGCTGCTCGCCACCGCGATCGGCCTCGTCGCCGCTATCCCCGCGGTCATCGCCTACAACAAATTCACTGCCGATGCCGGCAAGCTTTCTGCCCGCATGGAAGGTTTCGCCGACGAATTCTCGGCCATACTGTCGCGTCAGATCGACGAGAAGCTGCAGCCGCGACAGGCGGCGCAATAACGGTTCGGGCCAAGGAGTAATCTCTCATGGGTATGTCGGCCGGAGGAGCAAAGGCATCGGGTGGCGGGCGTCGCAGGCGCGGCGGCCGTCGCGGCGGAGCAATCAGCGAAATCAACGTGACGCCGCTTGTCGACGTCATGCTCGTGCTGCTTATCATCTTCATGGTGGCGGCGCCGATGATGACGGTCGGGGTGCCGATCGACCTGCCTGAAACGCAGGCAAAGGCCATGAATGCGGATACGCAGCCGATCACCGTATCGGTCAATCCGCAGGGCGAAATCTATCTGCAGGAAACGCCGATCGCCATCGACGAGATCGTGCCGAAGCTGCAGGCAATCGCCACCACCGGCTATAACGAGCGCATCTATGTGCGCGGCGATACCACAGCCGCCTACGGCGTCGTCATGAAGGTGATGGCCCGCATTTCTGCAGCAGGTTACAAGAACCTCGGTCTTGTAACTCTGCAGGAACAGGAGAAGTGATCGCGGCGCCATGAAAGGTAGTCTCGGCACATCGCTGATCCTGCATACGCTGGTGCTCGGTGCTGCACTGGTGTCGCTGAGCGCGCCCGCTTCTTTCGAGGTGGCCGATGTCGAAGCCTTGCCGGTCGATATCATACCGGTCGAATCCATTACCCAGATGCAGCAGGGCGACAAGAAGGCGCCCATGTCTGAAAAACCTTCTCCCAAGGAGACCAAGAATCAGAAGGTCGTGGAAAACGCCGAGAATGCCGGCGAGAACGATCTCGATCTGAAGACACCACCGACGCCGGCCAAAAAGCCGACGCCGACGGAGGCTGCCGCGGCGCCGAAGCCCGTCGAACGGCCGATGCCGACGCCGACGCCCGAACAGAACGATGTGAAGGACATCGTTCCGGAAGAGACTGCGCCGAAGCCGACCGAGATGGCCGCGCTGCCGCAGCCGAAGCCGGAGATCGCGCCGACACCTCCAAAGCCCGAGCCGACTCCGCCGCCGAAACCCGAGCCGACGCCTGCGCCCGCCGAAGCGAAGTCCGAAGACATCCCGCTTCCGGATGCGGTGCCGCTGCCGGCCGCCAAGCCGAAGCCGGAACCGCCGAAGGAAGAGGCGAAGCCCGTCGAGAAGCCGGCTGAAAAGCCCGCCGAGAAAAAACCGGAAACGGCAAAGCCGACGGAAACCGCCAAGGCTGCCGAGAAGCCGACGGACAAGAAGGAAGGCAAGAAGCAGGAGACCGCCAAGTCCTCGTCTTCGAAAGCGAGCGACTTCAACGCCGACGAGATTGCCTCGCTGCTCAACAAGCAGGAAGCGTCCGGGGGCGGGGCCAAGCGCTCGTCGTCGCCGGCGTCAACGGGCAGCACCAAGCCCTCGACCGGTGCCAAGCTCAGCCAGAGCGAGATGGACGCGCTGCGCGGCCAGATCCAGAAGAACTGGTCGGTGATTGCCGGCATCGAGGGTGCTGACGGCGTGCTGATCCGCGTGACGATGAGGCTCGATCAGACTGGTGAAATCGTCGGTGAGCCGGAAGTGGAAGCCTCTGGTGGCTCAGACAACGCCCGCCGTACGCTCGAGGCGAGCGCTCTCCGCGCGGTTCGCAGGTCCGCGCCGTTCAAGAACCTGCCTGCCGACAAATACGACGCCTGGAGTGAAGTTGTCGTCAACTTCGATCCGAGCGAATTGCTTTGAAAGGCTTTAGTAACATGATGAAACGTTCTTTCATCCGCCTCGTGCTTGCGCTTGCCGGCATGGCCGTGATGTTTGCCGCGCCCGCACAGGCTCGCGTAGAAATCAACATCAACAAAGGCAATGTCGAGCCGCTGCCGATCGCGGTGACGGACTTCCTGTCGAACAACGAGCTGGGGCCGCAGATCTCCCACGTCATTGCTGCGGACCTTCAGCGTTCCGGCCTTTTTGCGCCGATCAACAAGAGCGCCTTTATCGAGAAGATCTCCGACCCGAACCGGGCGCCGCGTTTCGAGGACTGGAAAGTCATCAACGCGCAGGCGCTGGTGACCGGCCGCATCACCCGTGAAGGCGATGGGCGGCTTCGGGCGGAATTTCGTCTCTGGGACACGTTTTCTGGCCAGCAGATGACCGGCCAGCAGTTCTTCACCCAGCCGGAAAACTGGCGCCGGGTGGCCCACATCATCGCCGACGCGATCTACAAGCAGATCACCGGCGAAAATGGTTATTTCGACACCCGCGTCGTCTTCGTTTCCGAAAGCGGGCCGAAGAATGCCCGCCAGCGCCAGCTTGCGATCATGGACCAGGACGGCTTCAACGTCCGCATGCTCACCAATTCGAAGGACATCGTGCTGACTCCGCGCTTCTCGCCGAGCCGTCAGGAAATCACCTACATGTCCTTCGAAGGCAACCAGCCGCGCGTCTATCTGCTGCAACTGGAGACCGGGCAGCGCGAGGTCGTGGGCAATTTCCCCGGCATGACCTTCTCGCCGCGCTTCTCGCCGGATGGCCAGAAGGTGATCATGAGCCTTCAGCAGGAAGGCAATTCCAACATCTATACGATGGACCTGCGCTCCCGCACCACGACGCGGCTGACCTCCACCCAGGCGATCGACACGTCGCCTTCCTATGCGCCTGATGGTGCGCGGATCGCCTTCGAGAGCGACCGCGGCGGAAGGCCACAGATCTATGTCATGAATGCCGACGGTTCCGGCCAGACCCGCATTTCCTTCGGTGACGGTTCCTATTCGACGCCGGTTTGGTCGCCGCGCGGGGACCTGATCGCCTTTACGAAGCAGTCGGGCGGCAAGTTCTCGATCGGCGTGATGAAGCCGGACGGTTCGGGCGAGCGTATCCTGACGAGCGGCTTCCACAACGAGGGTCCGACATGGGCACCGAACGGTCGCGTGCTGATGTTCTTCCGTCAGAATGCCGGCGCCGGTGGGCCGCAGCTCTATTCGATCGACCTGACCGGTTACAACGAGCAACAGGTCAAGACCCCGTCCTACGCATCCGACCCCGCCTGGTCGCCGCTTCTGGAATAGCGGCAGTTAACGGGAAAGAGGCGGCTTTCCGCCTCTTTCCGGCCTTATTCTGTTGAGAAAGGGCCAATAAAGGGACATCGGAATAATTCGTTAACCATAAGTGTTTGATCGTGGTTAACCGAGCCCGGTTAGAGTCTGGCAACTCTGATAATTAGTGATCAAGGAGAGACCGGCCATGAGCCGCATTGAAATTTCGGCGATGAGCCGCATGCAGACCCTCGCTCGCAACCCCGCCGTCATCGCTCTGACGCTCGCGCTTGCGCTCGCGGGCTGCGCCAACAAGAAGAACCTGCCGAACAGTGCCGGGGAACTCGGCCTTGGCGGGGCTGGTGCCGCGACGCCCGGCTCGAGCCAGGACTTCACCGTCAATGTCGGCGACCGCATCTTCTTCGATACCGACTCGACCTCGATCCGCGCCGACGCCCAGCAGACGCTCGACCGCCAGGCCCAGTGGCTGCAGCGCTATCCGAACTACGCGATCACCGTCGAAGGCCATGCCGACGAACGCGGCACGCGCGAATATAACCTTGCCCTCGGCGCACGTCGTGCTGCTGCCACCAAGGAATATCTCGCTTCCCGCGGCGTACCGGCGAATCGCATGAAGACGATCTCCTACGGCAAGGAACGCCCGGTCGCCGTGTGCGACGACATTTCCTGCTGGTCGCAGAACCGTCGTGCAGTGACGGTTCTCGGCGGCGCCGGCATGTAATGCGGGCCACTCGCCCCAACAAAAGGCGGTCTTCGGGCCGCCTTTTTCTTTTTTCCATAGTTTAGCCCTGTTTTCGGGGATTTTTCATTGGTGACTTGGTTGCTTTTTGGCGGCAGTTGGAAAAATCTCCCCTCGCGCCAAATCGGTGCACACTAGAGAGCAGGACGAACACTCATGAAGAAACTTGTCTTGGCAGTGATGCTGGGGCTCATGGCAACGGGCGGCCCGGCTGGAGCCTTCTCGCTGCCGAAACTTTTTCAGGGCGGCAGTCAGTCTGCTGTAGAACAGCCGCGGGCCGATAATCCGCCGGTTGTTCTCGCACAGGCCAACGAGGCAGTCCGTGTCCAGCAACTCCAGGAAGAGATCCGGCAGTTGAATGGCCGCATCGAGGAAATGAGTTTTCAGCTGCTGCAGATGCAGGAGCAACTGCGCAAGACGCAGGAAGACAACGAGTTCCGTTTCCAGGACCTGGAAAAAAAGAAGAGAAGCGAAGCTGACACCACGGCCGGGGGACCGGCCGTGGCGTCCAACCGCGCTCCGCCTGCGCAAGCTGCTCCTCCGGCTCAATCCTCGGATGACGTTGCCCGCATCATCGGATCGCCTGCCGACAGCGATATCGGCCAGCAGCAGGGGGGCGACAGCCGGACGGCGCCGCCGCCCACGACGCTCGGCTCCATCGATTTTGACCAGAACGGTAATCCCCGCGCCGCCACCCGTAACGACCGCAGCAATTCGGCGGCGCTTCCGGGCGTCGATACCGGCCCCGCACTGCCCGGCAAAACTGCCACCCCAGGCCGGACCGATCCGCAGCAGACCGCATCGCTGGGCAACGAGAACGACGCCTATCAGATTGCCTACAATCACGTGCTGTCCGGCGACTATACGCTCGCGGAAAAGGAATTTTTGGCCTACATCCAGGCTTATCCGAAGGGTGGACGCATTGCCGACGCGAATTTCTGGCTCGGCGAGGCGCAGTATTCGCAGGAAAAATACAACGAAGCGGCAAAGACGTTTCTGAACGCCCACCAGAACTACGGCAAGTCGGCCAAGGCGCCTGAAATGCTGCTGAAGCTCGGCATGTCGCTGGCAGCCCTCGACAACACCGAAACCGCCTGTGCGACGCTCCGCGAAGTGCCGAAGCGCTATCCGAGCGCATCCAAGGCGGTGCTCGCCAAGGTCGGCAGCGAACAGAAGCGGCTGCGCTGCAGCTGACGGCGCCCTCCGTGGCTGCCGCAGCCTTCATCCTGTCGCCGGACGAGGCGATCCAACGCCTTTGTCGCGATCTTGTCAGACCGGCCCGTCTTCTCGTCGCCGTTTCCGGCGGCAGCGATTCGACCGGCCTCCTCGTCAGCCTTTCGAAAGCGGCTCGGGAAGATGCCGGCATTACCCTTTTTGCCGCGACTGTGGACCATGCCCTCCGACCGGAGTCGGCCGATGAGGCAAAGGCGGTGTTGGCCCTTTGTGTGGATCTTGGCATTCCCCATGTGACGCGGCGCTGGGAGGGTGCCAAACCCGCCACCGGAGTTTCCGCCGCCGCGCGTGAGGCGCGTTACCGCCTCCTGTTGGAGGTCGCGGACGAGGTAGACGCCACTGCCATCCTTACCGGTCACACGCTTGACGACCAAGCCGAAACGGTGACGATGCGGGCTGCCCGCAGCGAGGCAGAGGACGGGCGGGGCCTCGCGGGCATGGCGGAAGCGGTGCTTCTCGATCGACGGCGCTGGCTCGTTCGTCCCTTCCTCAGGACCCGCCGCGCCGACATTCGTGCATGGCTGGCGTCGCAGGGTCAGGGGTGGATCGAAGATCCCAGCAATCTCGATTCCCATTACGAGCGGGTGAGGGTGCGCGGAAAGCTGACGGGGCAGGGATCGTTTGATCCGGGCCAGTGGTTGCGGGCGGTGGAGCGGCGAACCAGCTTGTCGGATGCCGCCGCCATGTTCTTGCGCGATCATGTGACGATCCGGCATGGGGTGCTGGCCCGGCTCTCACCGGAAGGGTTGAAGACGGAAGCGGCTTTGCGCCGACACGCGCTCTCCCTGCTCGCCGCGGTTTTAGGAGGCAGAACACACGCACTCGGCGCCGACAGCTTGGAGCGGGTCATGGCCTTTGTCGAGAGCGGGCAGTCGGGGCGCGTGACGGCCGGGCGGGTGATCTTCGATCTTCGTCGGGACGGCCTTTATTTCGTTCGCGAAAACCGCGGCATGCTGCCGCTTCATATTCGGCCGAGTGAGGCCGATATATGGGACGGCCGCTACCGGATCGACAACGGATGCCCTCAAGAGATCGTTGTCGGCCCGACGGCGCCGGATCGGGAGGAGGCATCCACCTTGTTTCCCGATGTACCGCCTGCCATCGCCATGCGGGCCGCCTCGGCCATGCCGCATATCGAAGCGGCCCTGTCATTTCCGCCCGACGAAAGAAACGGGGAGATCGCAGCCAGTTTGTCCGAAAAGACATCTGCAGCCGGCATAGATGTCGAGCCGGTGCTGGCGCCGTTCGACCGTTTTTTGCCGCAGTTTGATCTTAGGCTCGGCAGCGAAATTGCGGTTTTGCTCGGATGCGACGTTTTTCCCCCGCTGCCAATTAAGGATTCTGCGCGGAAAAGCTAGGTGGCGGCTCCGGTTCGCCTTGGCAAGGACTTCCCGCAACCCTATGTTATGCGGCAAGCAAGGCGGCCGCCTTTAGAGTTGGTCGTCACAGTCCGGGGAGTTCAATGAACCCAAACATTCGCAATATCGCCCTCTGGGTCATCATAGCCCTCTTGCTGGTCGCATTGTTCAGCATGTTCCAGACGGCACCGACACAGTCCAACTCGCGTGAGGTTCCTTATTCGCAGTTTCTGCGCGATGTGGATTCGGGGCGGGTGCGGGATGTCGTCGTTACCGGAAACCGGGTGATGGGCACCTACACGGAAAGCGGCTCTGGGTTTCAGACCTATTCGCCCGTCATCGATGATTCGCTGATGGAGAAGCTGCAGGCCAAGAACGTCACCATCGTGGCCCGCCCGGAAACGGACGGGTCTTCCGGTTTCCTGAGCTATATCGGCACGCTTCTGCCGATGCTTCTGATCCTCGGCGTCTGGCTCTTCTTCATGCGGCAGATGCAAGGCGGCTCGCGCGGGGCGATGGGCTTCGGCAAGTCCAAGGCCAAGCTTCTGACCGAGGCGCATGGCCGCGTGACTTTCGAGGACGTCGCAGGCGTCGACGAAGCCAAGCAGGATCTCGAGGAAATCGTCGAATTCCTGCGCGACCCGCAGAAGTTCCAGCGGCTTGGCGGACGAATCCCGCGCGGCGTGCTGCTGGTCGGCCCGCCCGGCACCGGCAAAACGCTGCTCGCCCGCGCCATTGCCGGCGAGGCGAACGTGCCCTTCTTCACCATTTCCGGTTCGGATTTCGTCGAAATGTTCGTCGGCGTCGGTGCAAGCCGTGTCCGCGACATGTTCGAACAGGCCAAGAAGAATGCGCCCTGCATCATCTTCATCGACGAAATCGACGCGGTCGGTCGTCATCGCGGCGCCGGCCTCGGCGGGGGCAATGACGAACGCGAGCAGACGCTCAACCAGTTGCTCGTCGAAATGGACGGCTTCGAAGCCAATGAAGGCATTATCCTGATCGCTGCGACCAACCGTCCGGACGTTCTCGACCCGGCACTGCTGCGTCCCGGCCGCTTCGACCGTCAGGTCGTCGTGCCGAACCCGGACATCATCGGCCGCGAGCGCATTCTCAAGGTGCATGCCCGCAACGTGCCGCTGGCGCCGAATGTCGACCTCAAGGTTCTTGCCCGCGGTACGCCCGGTTTCTCCGGCGCCGACCTCATGAACCTCGTCAACGAAGCAGCCCTGATGGCAGCGCGCCGCAACAAGCGCCTCGTCACCATGAGCGAGTTCGAAGACGCCAAGGACAAGATCATGATGGGCGCCGAGCGCCGCTCTTCGGCCATGACCGAGGCGGAGAAGAAGCTCACCGCCTATCACGAGGCCGGCCACGCGATAACCGCACTCAACGTGCCGGTCGCGGATCCGCTGCACAAGGCGACGATCATTCCGCGCGGCCGTGCGCTTGGCATGGTCATGCAGCTTCCGGAAGGCGACCGCTATTCGATGAGCTACAAGTGGATGGTGTCGCGCCTGGTCATCATGATGGGTGGCCGCGTTGCCGAGGAGCTGACCTTCGGCAAGGAGAACATCACTTCCGGCGCGTCCTCCGACATCGAGCAGGCCACCAAGCTCGCCCGTGCGATGGTCACGCAGTGGGGCTTTTCCGATGTGCTGGGCCAGGTCGCCTATGGCGAAAACCAGCAGGAAGTCTTCCTCGGCCATTCCGTCTCGCAGACGAGAAACGTATCCGAATCGACTGCCCAGAAGATCGATACGGAAGTTCGCCGCCTGATCGACGAGGCCTATACCGAGGCCCGGCGCATCCTGACGGAGAAACACGACGAGTTCGTAACGCTGGCAGAAGGCCTTCTCGAATACGAAACCATGTCCGGCGAGGAGATCAAGGCGCTGCTCAAGGGACACAAACCGTCGCGTGATCTTGGCGACGATGCGCCGCCTGCTCGTGGCTCGGCAGTTCCTGCTACCGGCTCCAAGAAGGATGAGCCGAAGGGCGGGGAGCCGGAAAGCGGGCTTGAGCCTCAGCCCCATTGAAGGCAAGGACAGGGATAGAAGAAGCCGCTGCGGGTAGCTCCGCGGCGGCTTTTGTTTGTGGCCGGCCTGCCGGCAGTCCGTCAGTAACGGGATATAAGCGATTTTGACGCTAATTTATGTGCTTGCGCCCTGGAACTGTGGCATGAGCCAAATGATGAAGGCCGGTCTGGCCGTCGACAGACCCGCGGGTGGGATCCCGCTACAGCGGCTCGCGTCATTTCCGACGCGCAGAAGATGCTGTAAATTTTGGATTTGCGCATAGTCCTTCCTCCAAACCGAGTTCGAAGGGCTGTGCGGCAGACCGCGCCGGGCAGGCGCGACGACAAGGAGCTTATATGACACGCCGCTATTTTGGCACTGATGGCATTCGCGGACAGTCCAACATCTTTCCGATGACGCCGGACCTGGCGATGCGCGTCGGCATTGCCGTCGGCACGATCTTTCGCAACGGCAGCCACCGCCACCGCGTCGTGATCGGCAAGGATACGCGTCTTTCCGGCTACATGCTGGAAAATGCCTTGGTGGCGGGCTTTACCGCTGCCGGTCTGGACGTCTTCCTGCTCGGCCCGATCCCGACGCCGGCTGTGGCCATGCTGACCCGTTCGTTGCGCGCCGATGTGGGCGTGATGATCTCGGCCTCGCACAATCCTTACCAGGACAACGGGATCAAGCTGTTCGGCCCGGATGGCTACAAGCTTTCCGACGAACTGGAGATACGCATAGAGGATCTGCTCGACAGCGATCTGCATGCCCAGCTTGCCAAGTCCGCGGATATCGGCCGGGCGAAGCGCGTCGAGGGTGATATTTACCGCTATATCGAACATGCCAAGCGCACGTTGCCGCGCGACGTCACGCTGCATGGGCTGAGAGTGGCGATCGATTGCGCCAATGGCGCGGCCTACAAGGTGGCTCCGCTCGCACTCTGGGAACTCGGGGCTGAAGTGGTGACGATCGGTAACGAGCCGAACGGCACGAACATCAACCTGGACTGCGGCTCGACGAGCCCCGAGGCGCTTCAGAAGAAGGTGCATGAGGTGCGTGCCGATATCGGTATAGCACTCGACGGCGACGCAGACCGGGTCATCATCGTCGACGAGTGTGGCGAGATCGTCGACGGCGACCAGCTGATGGCGGTGATCGGGGAAAGCTGGGCCGAGGAAGAGAAATTGAGGGGCGGCGGCATCGTCGCTACCGTCATGTCCAATCTCGGTCTCGAGCGCTTTCTGAAGGGCAAGGGCCTTGAACTTGCCCGCACCAAGGTCGGCGACCGTTACGTGGTCGAGCATATGCGTCACAACGATTTCAACGTGGGCGGCGAGCAGTCCGGCCACATCGTCCTTTCGGACTTCGGCACCACCGGTGACGGCCTTGTTGCGGCCCTTCAAATTCTGGCGCGCGTAAAACGCCTCGGGCGGCCGGTGAGCGAGGTTTGCCGCCGATTCGAGCCGGTGCCGCAGCTTCTGAAGAATGTCCGCTTCCAGGGCGGCAAGCCGCTCGAGGACATCATCGTACGTCAGGCCATTGCGGACGCGGAAGCCGAGCTTGCTTCGAAGGGGCGCCTGGTCATTCGTCCGTCCGGCACCGAGCCGCTGATCCGCGTGATGGCGGAAGGCGACGATCGGGCCCAAATCGAGCGGGTCGTAGAAGGGCTCGTCGGCGTCATTGCCAACGCCCGCACCGTCGCCTGAGTTTTCCGCTTGAGAAAAAGCCGGCAGCGATGCCGGCTTTTTTGTTTCGCGGTATGGGAAAGCGGGCGGCAGCTATATCCCTGCTGGGTTCAGGGGCGTGCCTGGCCTGTCAACGAGAAATAGACGAAGGCCGCGATGAAGAAGGCGGCGACCCCAAGGACGATCAGCACGCGCTTCAGCCATGGTGGCGTCTGCCGCGGGGGCTTCGGTTTGGGCGGGCGCTGGAACTTGATAACATTGTCTGACATGCCTGCGTATTTAGAGCATCCGGCTTAAATTTGCACTCGAATCTCTTCGTTCAGGAAAGGATCAACAGTTCCTTTTCTTGGTGGTGTCGAGCCAAATTCGGACGCTTCGAGGAAAACATGCGGTAAACAGGCATGGTTAAGTCGGACTTAACTTTTTTCCTTCATTATCCATCGCGATCAACCCGTTGGCTGCGCGCTTGCCTGCCATACGCGATATGAGCTTTGGAGATGAAGCCATGAAGAAAACCCTGGCCAGTATGTTTGCGCTGGCGCTGACGGTGAGCGCAGCCCAATCGGCAGATCTTTATCAGCCGCAGCCCGAACCGATCCTCGATGCCCCGGAAGTCGCCATTCAGGAGGCGAGCGGCTGGTATCTGCGCGGCGATGTGGGCTATTCCTTCAACGACATGCGCGGCGCGGAATATTTCCAGGGCTCCAACGGCACGCTGGTAGATTTTGATAGCGCGTCGCTCAAGGACAGCTTTCTTCTCGGCGGCGGCGTCGGTTACCAGATCAACAACTACCTGCGTACGGACGTCACCTTCGACTACCTGACCTCAGCGGACTTCCGCGGCTCGACCACGGGTCTTTGCGGCGGGGTGACCTGCACCTCCAGCGACAAGTCCTACATGCATGCCTATTCGCTGATGGCGAACGTCTATGTCGACCTCGGCACCTACGGCTATTTCACGCCCTATGTCGGCGGTGGTATCGGCGGTACCTATGTCAAGTGGGGCAAGCTGCGCAACACCATCTGCGACGACCCGGCGGTGCCCGGCTGCTACTCTACCGACCACAAGGGCGAAAAGAGCTGGCGCTTCAGCTATGCCCTTATGGCCGGCGCGTCCATTGACATCACCTGTAACCTCAAGGCGGATGTGGGCTACCGCTATCGCCATATCGTCGGTGGCGATATGTTCGGCTACAATCTCGGTGGCGGACCCGGCCGGGACAAGGGTTTCGACATGCACGAAGCGCGCGTCGGCGCCCGCTACGTATTCGGTGGCTGCGACACTCCCGTCGCCTACGAGCCGCCGCCGGAGCCCATCGTCTACAAGTAAGTTTCCAATATCTTCCAGCGAAAGCCGCCTTCGAGGCGGCTTTCTGCATTCGGCCGATAGGTGGCGTATTGCGGATTAACGATATATCCGATTTCAATTTCAAAATTCGCGTTTGAGTTGCTATCAAGCGCCCGATGTGACGATGGGGCAGCTCATGGTGCCGGTTTTCAAGATTTCCATCTTCGACAACCTCGACGATCTCTCGCAGGATTGGCCTCGCGGTTCTGCGGCGGAGGGAGCGCATTTCCACGTGTTTCAGAGCGTGACCTTTCTTCAAGTGTGGCTCGCCAGTTTCGGGCGCTCGGGAGAACGCAGCCTGCATTTCGTCGAGGTGCGCGATGCGGAGGATCGGCCGGTCATCTTCATTCCGCTTTGCATCACGCGCCGCAACGGAACTCGAATTCTCGAATTCGTCGACGCCGACGCGGCCGATTACAATGCCCCGATACTTTTTACGACGTCGATCTCCTGGACGCCGGAGCTTGCGGAGCGCCTTTGGCACGAGATCGCCAGTCAGTTGCCGCCGTTCGATCTCCTCATATTCAGTAAGATGCCGGCAGATATCGACGGTCTTGCCAATCCCTTGAGCTTGATGAGTGACCAAGCGAACGAGGCTTCTTGTCACGCCAACGATCTGCGGCGACCCTGGGCGGACATCGAGGCGGCGATCCCGCAACGAAAGACACTCGCCCGCAAGATGCGCAACCTGGAGAAGATCACGCCGCTCGAATTCCGCATTGCCGATGGTGATGAAGAGCGCCGGGAGGCAACTGCCGCATTCCTGCGCCAGAAGCAGTGGCGCTTCGAACAGACCCGCGTGCCCGGCTTCGATGTCGATACCGACAAGCACGATTTCTTTCGCGATGGCACGGAAATCTTCGCGAAAGAGCAGATGCTGAAGCTCTTCTACCTCCAGTCCGGTGACAGGATCATCGCGACGATCTGGGGGCTGACGGCCGGCAGACGGTATTACGCGATCATGCTCTCTTTCGAGGCAGGGGAATGGGCGAAATTTTCACCGGGCAGCGTACTTTACTACCGTACGCTGCAATGGCTTCACGGCAACGGATATGAGTGGCTGGATCTCGGCATCGGCGATGAGGCGTGGAAGATCGAAAGCTGCGAGACGACGTTTCCACTGACGGCGAAACAGGCAGCTCTGACACTTCGAGGGCAGGTCTATCTGTTGCGGCAAAGGTCGGTCGCTGCGCTTCGCTCCACCAGACTGTGGCGATCACTCCGGCCGCTCAAATGGGTAATCCGGCGCCGGTTGCGGCAGACGATGATGACGATATCAAGCTATGGTGCGGTATCCGAGCTTCTTTTGCCAATGATGGCAATCGCTTGAGCGAAACAAGCGGCGTAAGCGCATCGGGTCTGCGGCAAAAATTTGTCTTTGCGCGACGCAATCCTCTTGACTGTAAAGGCGGAGAAGAATACCCACAGCGGCGGGACACCTCTCCCCAACGAGAGGCCATCTATCTGGAAGGATAGCACAATGGCGGATACCGCAAAGCCGGACGTACGTCCGAACAATACCCATTTTTCTTCTGGCCCTTGCTCGAAGCGCCCCGGTTGGACGCTCGAAGCGCTTTCCGATGCCCCGCTCGGTCGTTCGCACCGCGCCAAGGTCGGCAAGGCAAAGCTCAAGCAGGCCATCGATCTTACCCGTGAAATTCTGAACGTGCCGGCGGATTACCGCATCGGCATCGTGCCGGCCTCCGATACCGGCGCCGTCGAAATGGCGCTCTGGTCGCTGCTCGGCGAGCGCGGCGTGGACATGCTGTCCTGGGAAAGCTTCGGTGCCGGCTGGGTCACCGATGTCGTCAAGCAACTGAAGCTCAAGGATGTGCGCAAGTTCGAGGCCGATTACGGCCTGCTGCCGAACCTCTCCGAAGTCGATTTCGACCGCGACGTGGTCTTCACCTGGAACGGCACCACCTCCGGCGTCCGCGTCCCGAACGCCGACTTCATCCCGGCCGACCGCAAGGGCCTGACGATCTGCGACGCCACCTCCGCGGCGTTTGCGCAGGACATGGATTTTACCAAGCTCGATGTCGTCACCTTCTCCTGGCAGAAGGTGTTGGGCGGCGAGGGCGGTCATGGCATGCTGATCCTGTCGCCGCGCGCCGTTGCGCGTCTGGAGAGCTACACGCCCGCCTGGCCGCTGCCGAAGATCTTCCGCATGACCAAGGGCGGCAAGCTGATCGAAGGCATCTTCACCGGCGAGACGATCAACACGCCCTCGATGCTCTGCGTCGAGGATTATATCGATGCGCTCAACTGGGCGAAGTCGGTCGGCGGCCTGAAGGCGCTGATGGCGCGCGCCGACGCCAATGCAAAGGTGATCTTCGATTTCGTCGACGCCAATGACTGGATCGACAATCTTGCCGTCGAGCCGGCGACGCGTTCCAACACTTCGGTCTGCCTCAAGATCGTCGATCCCGCCGTCACCGCGCTCGATGCGGATGCCCAGGCGGCCTTCGCCAAGGGAATCGTCTCGATTCTCGAGAAAGAGGGCGTGGCGCTCGATATCGGCGCCTACCGCGACGCTCCTTCAGGCCTTCGCATCTGGGCTGGCGCCACGATCGATGCAGCCGACATGAAGGCTCTGATGCCTTGGCTTTCTTACGCCTTCAATACCCAGAAGGCCGCGCTCGCCAAGGCTGCCGCCTGATCGCCGCATATCGGCTCCGCTCCTGAAGCGGGGCCTCTTCCAATCCCAGACAGAACCCCTTTTTAGGAGCCCGTGACCCATGGCACCTCGCGTTCTCGTATCCGACGAACTCTCGGAAACCGCCGTCCAGATCTTCCGCGATCGCGGCGTTGAAGTCGATTTCCAGCCGAAGCTCGGCAAAGACAAGGAGAAACTCCTTGAAATCATCGGCAATTACGATGGCCTTGCCATCCGTTCCGCCACCAAGGCGACGGAAAAGCTGATCGCTGCAGCGACCAATCTCAAGGTCATCGGCCGCGCCGGCATCGGCGTCGACAATGTCGATATCCCGGCAGCCTCGCGCCGCGGCATCATCGTCATGAACACGCCCTTCGGCAACTCGATCACCACCGCCGAGCATGCCATCGCGCTGATGTTCGCGGTCGCCCGCCAGCTTCCGCAAGCCGATACCTCGACCCAGGCCGGCAAGTGGGAGAAGTCGAAGTTCATGGGCGTCGAAATTACCGGCAAGGTGCTCGGCGTGATCGGTGCCGGCAATATCGGCGGTATCGTCTGCAAGAAGGCCATCGGGCTCGGAATGCATGTCATCGCCTATGATCCCTTCCTCTCCGTCGAGCGCGCCCAGGAAATGGGTGTCGAGAAGGTGGAACTGGACGATCTCCTGGCGCGCGCCGATTTCATCACGCTGCATGTGCCGATGACCGACAAGACACGCGGGATCCTCGGCAAGGAGAACCTCGCCAAGACGAAGAAGGGCGTGCGCATCATCAACTGCGCCCGTGGCGGTCTGGTCGATGAGGCCGCTCTTGCCGAAGCTATCAAGTCCGGCCACGTCGCCGGCGCCGGCTTCGACGTCTTCGAAGTCGAGCCAGCCACCGAAAGCCCGCTGTTTGGTCTGGAAAACGTGGTCTGCACGCCGCATCTCGGCGCTTCGACGACCGAAGCTCAGGAAAACGTCGCGCTGCAGGTCGCCGAGCAGATGTCGGACTACCTGGTCAAGGGCGCCGTCTCGAACGCGATCAACATGCCCTCTATCACTGCAGAGGAGGCGCCGATCCTGAAGCCCTTCATCCGTCTCGCAGACGTGCTGGGCGCTTTCGTCGGCCAGGTCACCGAAAGCCCGATCAAGGAAATCGAGATACTCTACGATGGCGTGACCGCCAACATGAACACCAAGGCGCTGACCAGCGCGCTGCTCGCCGGCCTCATCCGCAACCAGGTGGCCGACGTCAACATGGTTTCGGCGCCGATTATGATCAAGGAAAAGGGCATCATCCTTTCCGAGGTGAAGCGCGACAAGACGGGCGTCTATGACGGCTACATCAAGCTTACCGTCACGACCGAAAACCAGACCCGCTCGGTCGCCGGTACCGTATTCTCGGACGGCAAGCCGCGCTTCATCCAGATCAAGGGCATCAACATGGACGCCGATGTCGGCGCCAACATGATCTACATCGCCAACACCGACGTACCCGGCATGATCGGTTTCATGGGCACGACGCTTGGCAATGCGGGCGTCAACATCGCCAACTTCCAGCTCGGCCGCGACAAGCAGGGCGGCGATGCGATCGCACTGCTCTATGTAGATGGCCCGGTTGCTCCCGATGTGCTCGCCAAGTTGACTGCCAATCCGGCAATCCGCCAGGCCAAGCCGCTGGTGTTCAATATCGACTGAGTGCTCCTCCCAGGAGTTCAGACGGAAAGCCCGGCGCCCTCGCGCCGGGCTTTCTGTTTCCTGCATGAGCGGGGCCAACCGCTCCGACCATTCCTCAAGGTTGTATTTTTGGAACTTGGCTCCCCCTTTGAAGTTCGTTATCTACTTCGGCGGGAAAAATCGGCAGCGCCACTAAAATCGAATGCTGCCCGTCGCTATATAGACCGGGAATGCCGCAACCCTGCGGCCATGAGGAGAAAATGATGTTATCCAAGCTTCGGCGTTTCCAGAAACTGTTCGCGATCCTTGCGGTCGGCATGGCGGTTTCGCTGACCGCCGTCGATATGGCCGAGGCGCGCCGCGCTGGCGGTGGCGGGTTCGGCAGCCGCGGGACGCGCACCTATTCGGCGCCGGCGACCACCAACACGGCCCCCACGGCGCCGACCGGGATCAACCGCTCGATGACGCCAAATACGCAGCAGAACGCGACAACGCCGCAGAGCGGGTTTGGCCAGCAGGCGGCGCAGCAGCCGCGTCGCGGGCTGTTTGGTGGCTTGGCCGGCGGCCTGCTCGGCGGTCTCGCGCTTGGCGGCCTCCTGGGCATGATGATGGGCACGGGCTTCGGCGGCATGGCCGGCTTCTTCGGCATGTTGTTGCAGATCGCGTTGATTGCCGGTCTCGCCATGCTGGCTTTCCGTTTCTTCGGTCGCCGCCAGCAGCAGCCGGCAGGCCCTGCCGGCGGTTACGGCCAGCAGCGCAATGCCTATGAGCCGCCGCGGCAAAGCCAGTCGGGGTTCCAGATCCCGAAGATAGGTTCGCTGGGCGGTGGCGCCGCGACGGGCGAATACGCCGCCGCGCCGCGTCAGGCAGGCCCTGAGACCGACGAGATCGGCATCACCAATCGCGACCTCGACCAGTTCGAGAAGCTGCTGACGCAGGTGCAGTCCGCCTACGCCGCCGAGGATTATGCCAAGCTACGCAACCTGACGACCCCGGAAGCGATGTCCTATCTGGCGGAAGAGCTCGGCGAGAACGCCACCAACGGGCTCAAGAACGAGGTCAAGGACGTGAAACTGCTGCAGGGCGATCTTGCCGAAGCCTGGCGCGAGAACGGCCAGGACTACGCAACCGTCGCGATGCGCTATTCCAGCGTCGATTTCATGCGGGACCGCAATACCGGCGCCGTCGCCGAGGGAGATCCCGACAAGGTGACCGAGACAGTCGAGGTCTGGACCTTCGTGCGCAAGCCGGCCAACGACTGGAAGCTTTCGGCGATCCAGGCTGCCGCCTAACGTTCCAGCAGCGCGAGCGTTTTTTCGTCGCGCTGGCCATGATAGAACTGGACGAGGGCTCGCTCGAAAGGCGAGCCCTTTTTGCTGACCATATCGAACAGCGTCATCGAACTTCTGAACTTCGTGTCGTCAGGAGAACCGAGGATGGCATGGGCGGAGAGGTGCTTGTGGAGCAGCATCGCTTCGGTGCATTCGATCAGCCGCACGCCCAACAGCGGATGATCGAGGTAGGCGGCGGCCTCTGCCTTCGAACCGATCGCGAAACGCTGCGACATGATCGAGAAGCCAAGCCCGGCAACCTGGGGAAATATGTACCACATCCAATGGGAGCGCTTCTGGCCGCGCCGCAGTTCATCCAGGACCTGAGCATAGACCGGCGCCTGCGCATCGACGAAGCGCATGAGATCGAATTGCATGCATTATTCTCCGCCCTGTTCGTGGTTTATCCACCCCGCGCCCATGAAGAGCCTCAAACGTGATATTTTTGGGGCCGGCCTTTCCTGTGTTGCATCGCACACTAGGTGAGGGCACATGGAACGCTTCATTCAGGAATTCCGCAACGACACGGCATGGCTGCCGAACGGGGTCGTCAGCATCGGCGTGCTCGCCGTCGCCTTCCTGGTCGGCCTCGCCATCCAGCGCTTCGGCTTCCGCTTCCTGACGCGCCTGGTCGAGAGCAAGGATCTTTTCTGGAGGTCGCTGGTCGCCCGTACGCGGCGGCCGATGCGGCTTGCAATCCTCACCTGGACCTTGTCTTTCGGTGCCGCGATCGCCCCCTTGACCGAGGATCAATCCACGTTCCTCCGGCATGTCCTGCTGCTCTGCTTCATCATCGTCGTCGGATGGATGGCGAAGATCGTCCTGCATGTCTGGATGATCGTATATCTTCGCCGCTTCAAGCTCGATGCAGAAGACAACCTGCTGGCCCGTGCGCATGTCACCCAGTCGCGGATCGCCGAGCGCATCGCCGGTTCGATGATCGTGGCAATCACCATTGCGGCCATGCTGATGACGTTTCCGACCGTTCAGCAATACGGGGTCAGCCTGCTCGCATCGGCAGGCGTTGCCGGTATCGTGCTCGGTCTTGCGCTGCAGCCGGTGCTGAAGAACATTCTCGCCGGCATCCAGCTCGCCATCACCCAGCCGATCCGGATAGACGACGCCTTGATCGTCGAGGGCGAGTGGGGGAATGTCGAGGAGATCACGTCGACCTATGTGGTCATCAAGCTCTGGGACTGGCGGCGGATGATCCTGCCGCTCAGCTATTTCATCGAACGGCCTTTCCAGAACTGGACGCGCGAAGGGGCAGCCCTGATCGGCACCGTGATGATCTATCTCGACTATGCGGTTCCCGTTTCGGCCATTCGCCGCAAGGCGGAGGAGATCGCGGCAGCGTCACAGCTATGGGACAGGCGGGTTGTGGCGGTGCAGATCACGGATTTCAGGGAAAACGTCATGGAGATCCGGGTTCTCATTTCTGCTTCCAATGCACCGAAGACTTTTGATCTCCGCTGCGAGATGCGGGAAAAAATGATCGAATTCATCCAGAAGGAATATCCGGCAAGCCTGCCGCGTGTCCGGGCGGAGACCTTTGGCAATTCAAACGGCGCGATTGCTGCCGAAGCGATGCGGCAGCCTTCACTGCAGTCGTGAGTTGTCTAAAAAATAATACTCTAGGTCGCTAGATTCTTTAAATCTTTTAGTTAATTCGAAATGAAGCATGTGCCAGTAATTTGATTCATTACAGATGGCTCGCGAAGAGAGCCCCGAAATTGAGACGCAGCCATGGAACAGGTCGAGAATTTAATGCCGCTCATTCTCTTCTTTTGTGTGGTCTATGGCTTCTTCCGCTGGGTCGTTCATGACATGAACCGTTCCTCGGACTGACACGGCGCAGCGCACTCTCTGCTCCTGGCGGCGAGATAAAGTGTGTTGCATTGCTGCACTGCGTTAACCTTTATTTTAGCATTATCTTGCGTAGTCCGTGTGGTGTGCGATGCTCTCCCCAGGTTGGGAGACCAGGCACATGACCGAAAAACATCCCACGCAAGATGAACCCTATGATCCGCTGACCATCAATCGCTTCAAAATCGAGGCGGCGATGTTGGACCTGATCGATCAGTTGCAGCGGCAAGGGCTTGATAAGCTGGAGATCGCGCTGGCGCTTGCCGATGCCGCGGAAGACTATGTCATGCGTCTCGCCAGCACGACCCCCGACGAACCGGAAGACGATATCCGGCCGCACGGATACCAGTAGGAAGAACCTTCCGATCTCCACAGATCGACCGGGGGACAAGTCCCGAGATCATTGGTCCGTTTCCGTTGATGGCCATACTCCTTGCGCTGGCACGCAATCCTTTCTATATCCCCCAAGAATTGCCTGACGCGCGGCCGATCCCGCACCGGGCCGGATATTCCGCCCTTTGACTTCGGCATCGGCGGTTTGAGAGACCGAGAGAGTTACCCGTGAATACGCTGGATTTCGACAAAAGGCCGGAAGACACACGCGTTGTCGTTGCCATGTCGGGGGGAGTTGATTCCTCCGTCGTCGCAGGTCTGCTCAAACGTCAGGGCTATGATGTGCTCGGCATCACGCTGCAGCTCTACGATCACGGCGCGGCGGTGCACCGGGCAGGTTCCTGCTGCGCCGGCCAAGACATTGACGACGCGCGCCGCGTTTCCGAAACGCTCGGCATTCCACATTACGTGCTCGACTACGAAAAGCGGTTCCGGGAAACGGTGATCAATCCGTTTGCGGAAGCCTATGCCATGGGCGAGACGCCGATCCCCTGCGTCGCCTGCAACCAGACGGTCAAATTTGCCGATCTCCTGGCGACGGCGAAGGAACTGGGTGCCGATGCGCTGGCGACCGGCCATTACATCCGCTCGCGACCCAACCCGACCCCCGACAACCCGACCCGGCGTGCGCTCTTCCGTCCGGTCGACAGCGACCGCGACCAGAGCTGGTTCCTGTTTGCGACCACCCAGGAGCAGATCGACTATCTACGCTTTCCGCTCGGCGGCATGCCGAAGGCGGAGGTGAGGGCGCTTGCCGAAGACATGGGGCTCGTCGTCGCCAAGAAGGCTGACAGCCAGGACATCTGTTTCGTGCCGCAGGGCCGGTATGCCGACATCATCAGCAAGGTGAAGCCGAATGCCGCGCTTGCAGGCGAGATCGTCCATATCGACGGGCGTGTGCTCGGCCGGCACGAAGGTATCGTGCACTACACGATCGGCCAGCGCAAAGGCCTCGGGGTGGCAACCGGCGAACCGCTTTATGTCGTCTATCTCGACGCCCGCTCCCGCCGCGTGATCGTGGGGCCTAGAGAAGCGCTCGACACTCACCGGGTCTACCTGCGCGACGTCAACTGGATCGGTGACGGTTCGCTCGAAGCCGATGCCAGGGATGGTTTTGCCTGCTTCGCCAAGGTGCGCTCGACCCGTCCGCCGGCGCCTGCCGTCGTCCATTGCGACGATCGCGGCGTCTATGTCGACCTCGCCGTCGGGGAGGCGGGCGTGGCGCCCGGCCAAGCTTGTGTGCTCTATTCGGCGGAAGGGCCGGATGCGCGGGTCTATGGCGGCGGCTTCATCGAACGCTCGGAACGTGCCGCCGATGCGGAAGCCTCTCTGAAGGCATTGCTTTCCACGCCTGTCGCGGCCTGATCGGGCAACTTCCGGCGGCGCGGAAAATAGCCGCCGGATTTGCCAAAAGGCTGCTTGACACTTTGGTGACGGGGGTCTTATAAGCCGCACGACCGAAGCGGACTGGGCTCTTCAAGAGCTTTCCGCGGACCCTGTGGCGGGGTAGCTCAGTTGGTGAGAGCGCAGGATTCATAACCCTGAGGTCGGCGGTTCAATTCCGCCCCCCGCTACCACTTCCTATCCCCTGATGATGTCCTCGTATGCCATGGCCGCCTGGAGCAGGCCGTCGTCGTGATTGGCATTGGCCGAGAGCAGGAAGCCCACCGGCATGTCGGCATCGCCGGTCCCGCACGGGATGGAAACGCCGCACCAGTCGAGGAAATTGCCGAGCATCGTGTTGCGCAGTGTTTTTCCGTTTGCAGCAAAGAACGTATCGTCGTCAGCAAGATCGGCGATCTTCGGCGCCACGTGGGCGACCGACGGCATGGCGACGAAGCGGTTGCCGATCAGCGCTTCCGTCTCGGCGATCAGCCGTGCGCGGGTCTCCAGGATGGCGAGATAGTCGGGCAGCGTTATCTTTTCGCCGAGCCTGGTGCGGGCGACAACCCGCTGGTCCATATCGGCGGCTTCCGGTCCCCTCAGTCTTTCCTGATGAAGCCCAAAAGCTTCGGCGGTGACCAGGGCGCCCCGCGTGGACATCAGCCGCAGGATTTCGCCGAAGGCGGGGATGGCTATGCGAGTCACCGTGCAGCCAGCCTTCTCCAGCCGCTGGATCGCCGCTTCGAAGGCCAGGGCCACTCCCGGTTCGGCGCCGTCGAAGACGATATTGGTCGGGACGACGATATCGAGCGGCACGGCCGGCTGTCTTGCGATCTGCGAGGCGGCAAGCCCGCGCATTGCCGCGTCTATCCAGACCGCATCCTGCACCGTGCGGCAGAGAGGACCAAGCGAGTCGAGGCTTTTCGCGAGAGGGTAGACGCCCTGCATGAGATGGCGGCCGCGGGTCGCCTTGTAGCCGACGACGCCGTTCAGGGCTGACGGAATGCGGACCGAGCCGCCGGTGTCGGTGCCCATCGCGACAGGCACGAGCCCTGCGGCGACCGCAACGCCCGCAGCGGAGGAGGAACCACCCGGAATCCGCGGCCCATCCTTGCTGCGCGGATTATGCGGCGTGCCGTAGTGCGGGTTGATGCCGATGCCGGAGAAGGCGAATTCGCTCATGTTGGTGCGGCCGATGGCAACCATTCCGGCCTGCTTGAGAAGATCCACCACGGCGGCGTCATTCTTGGCCGGTTCGGCAGCCTTCAGCACCCTGGAACCGGCCGTGGTCGGCAGGCCCTCGATGTCGAACAGGTCCTTCCACGCGATCGGGATACCGTCAAGGAGGCCAAGCGAACGGCCCTGCTTGAGGCGCTTCGAGGATGCCGAGGCTTCGGCCAAAGCCCGATCCTTGAAAAGTGTGATGAAAACCGCCTTGTCCGGATAGGCTTCGATGCCGGCGAATACCGTTTCGGTCACTTCGACCGGGTCGGCCGCGCCCGTCTGGATAAGCGCGGAGAGTTCGGCGATCGACATGGCTCCAAAAGACTTCGTCACGGCAGCTATTCCCCTCTTTCACTCCTGGCGGTTCACAGGTGTAGCCGATATTTTCCCGATGGACAGGAGATTTGTTGCGTCGCAACGGCGCAAAGGAACTTCAAGCGGCTAAAAGCAGTTCAGCGAGTCCCCGCTCAAACGGGAACAATCAGAGGATCGTCCCATGAAGAACATCGTCGCCATTGCCGGTCTTGCCGTTATGCTGGCCGGCTGCAGCACGGCTACAGGCAGCTTCAATACTGGTGGCGGGCTGGAGCCCATCCCCGGCAGCATCACCTATGGTGGCCAGCCGCGCACCCGATTGAAAAAGGCGCCCGTCGGCAGTCTCGTGCCGCATACGTTCCGCAATTCCTTCGGCCAACGGGTGGATGAGGAATATATCATCCAGCCGGACCGCAGCCTGAAGCTGGTCAGCCGCCGGGTCTATCGGGGGCCGTTCTGGGACGATTGACAGATATCAGTCGGAGATCCTCGCCCAGGCCCGTTCGGTAGCAGGCGCCTCGTCGGTGGTGATCTGATCCGGTTTCAACGCCATCAAAGTCCTGAAGGCGTGGGCTTCGGTTTCGCTGAAGCCTGTTTCGGGGTTCTTGAGGTTGAAGGTCCAGGCATCGACCAGCTTGCCGGCATCGTGGCAGAGGGCGATCAGGTCGAGCCCGTCGCGGGCGGCCTGCAACAGGAGTTCCCAGGCAAGATAGATGGTGTCCGGCTCGGTCGGCCCGGCGAGATCGGAGCGAAGGTCTGTTTCCACAGCCTTGAGGCCCTGATGCCGATAAATCTCGACGAGCTTGTCGGTGGGGTCGATGCCGCGCTTGAGATCCGGCAGCCTTTCCTTCACTGCAAGGATGAGGTCGAGATCGGCGCCGCTGACGATGATCGAGGAACCGGCACCGGCGAAATGGTGGGCGAGATGATCGAGGCCTCGGTCGCCGATTACCGCCAGTTCATCCTTCATGTCGAATTGCAGCAGCGCGTCAGGATGCGCCGCTTCGAGCATGGTTGCCAGATCCTCGCTAAGGATCGGCGGGGTGCCGGCTTTTTTCATCCGCAGACGTCTGATGTCCTGCGCGGAAGCTTGGCGGACGAGGCCGCTGCCGTCCGTCTCGCCCTCCAGTTCCCCGTCGTGCAGCACAACGAAGCCGCCGTCGGCGCGGACCCTGAGGTCGAGTTCGGTCGAGGCGCCCAGGCGGAACCCATCCGCCATCACGCTGGCGGAAAATAGCGGATCGCTCATGCTGCGGCGCAGGCGATGCCATTTGAGACGTGTGAAATGATCGCGATAGGCGATGCCCAGGCCTGAATATTCGGATGTCATACCGGTCCGCAAAGGTGAGAGGCGATTCGGGAAGAGCCCCAGACTATGCTCTTCTGTTTCCCCTGCCACAGATCGATGACAGAATTCTGAACACCTCCTGCAATCTTCCATTCGGATTGAAGCCCGCAACAGGCGGCATGATTGGCGGCAGATTGACGCGCAACGGGGGAACATGTTGCGATGGGGGCGGGTTTGGCGGTAATCCCGCAAGGATATAGCCCGCCCTATGTCACGAAAGGCAGATATCATGGCTTATGAAGCGAACTGGGCGCCTCTTTCCCCGTACACCACCGGGATACGCGGCCGCTGCCCGCGCTGCGGCCAGGGCCATCTCTTTAACGGCTTTCTGACTTTGAAGCCGAGCTGCGAGGTCTGCGGCCTCGATTATTCTTTTGCCGATCCTGCCGATGGTCCTGCATTCTTCGTCATCTGCTTCGCCTGCGTGCCGAGCGTCGCGCTGGCGGTGTGGATCGAGGTGATGTTCCAGCCGCCGTTCTGGGTGCACCTGCTGATCTCGCTGCCCGTGCTGTTGATTACCTGCCTGCTGCCCCTCAGGCCGCTCAAGGGCTGGCTGGTCAATAGCCAGTATTTCTACAAGGCGGAGCAGGGAAAGATCGACAGAGGCCCTGGCGGAACTCAGGCGGGCGACCGGCAAAAGGACGGCAGCTGACCGGCAGTTTGCCGAACGGGCTCCATGTGCCGATCGAATTCAGGAACAATTTTCTCCTGAAGCCATTCGAGAGGTTAGAATTCAAGGAGCCCGCAATGACTGATACCGCCGAAATCGAAATGGAAGTTCACCGACGATCATTGGCCGTCGAGGGAGCGCTGCTCGTCCTGATCGACGGTCTCGCCGCGCGCGGCACGATCTCAGCGGACGAGGCGGAGGAGATGCTGCAGATATTGTCGAAGAGTTCGGATTTCTCCGCCACCCGCGCTTCGAGTTCTCTGAGGATCGTCACCCAATTGAAGCGTCTTCGTGGAGGAGATGGTGCGGCGACCCCCGGAGCTTAAGGTGGTGAACTGCAGGAAGGTGCGTTTCGGCGCGCCTTTTTCTTTTTCAGCAAGGTCTTGCTCTAAAGTGGAACATCCCGCTGTGAGGCTAGTTGGAAGATAAAACTTTCCAACGAAAAACACGGAGCTTTCCATGCCCCAGTATCCCACCCCACCTTTTCCCGAGCAGCAGCAGCCGATGCCTGGCTTTACCGGCCGTATGGACCCGGTGCCGGACCACGGCGAACTTTCTTATCGCGGTGCAGGGCGGTTAACGGGGAAAAAGGCGATCATCACCGGCGGCGATAGCGGTATCGGCCGAGCCGTCGCCATTGCTTATGCGCGCGAAGGCGCCGATCTGCTGATCTCGTATCTCGATGAGGACGAGGATGCCAGGGACACCAAACGCCTGGTGGAAGAAGCAGGCCGCAAGGCAGTGCTTATGCCCGGTGACATCAAGACCTCGGCTCATTGCCGCGCCATCATCGACAAGGCCGTCAGCGAACTCGGCGGCATCGACATCCTCGTCAACAATGCGGCGCATCAGGCCACTTTTTCATCGATCGAGGACATTTCGGACGAGGAGTGGGAGCTGACCTTCAAGGTCAATATCCACGCGATGTTCTATCTGACCAAGGCGGCCGTGCCGCATATGAAACCGGGCAGCGCGATTATCAACACCGCGTCGATCAATTCCGACAGCCCGAACCCGTCGCTGCTCGCCTATGCGACCACCAAGGGCGCGATCCAGAATTTCACCGCCGGTCTGGCGCAGCTCCTCGCCGAGAAGGGCATTCGCGCCAATGCCGTTGCGCCCGGTCCGATCTGGACGCCGCTCATTCCGTCGACGATGCCGGAAGACAAGGTGAAAGAATTCGGCAAGCAGGTGCCGATGAAACGACCGGGACAGCCGGCCGAACTTGCCACCACCTATGTAATGCTGGCGGACCCGCTCTCCAGCTACGTCTCCGGCAGCACGATTGCGGTCACCGGCGGCAAGCCGATGATCTGACCGGCTCTCCTCCCCCCCAGAACAACGGCGGCATGTGCGCAGGCCGCCGTTCGGCGTTTCAGGTTCTTCGCCCGATTTCCCTGGCCAGATCATCAAAACAGAAGGATTTGCCTTCTTCATGCGCCTCGTTCGCCAGAAGCAGGAGGCGGATCGGAAAGGCTACTGCCTTCTGATGGGAGCTCGACACGTTGAGCGGCTTGTCGTCGGCCAATACTGCGCGCTCCGTGGCTTGAAGGACATCCTGCAGTTCGGCGTTCGACACGAGCCCCTTGTCGACGAGAAGCCGGTTGACGGCGGCAAGCGCCAGATAGAGGCCTTCAAGCTGAGGGTTGGCAGTGTTCATGTCTCTGTCCTTTGCGTGGAAGACGGCACGAAGGAGGCTGCATTTTCGTCGATCAGCCGTGCTCCGCGCTGGCGGGTCAGGTAGCGCCAGATCCACTGGATGCTGACGAGCAGCCGCTTTTCGAAATTGACCAGCAGATAAACGTGCACCAGCGCCCAAAGAAGCCAGGCGAACCAGCCCTTGAGCGTCCATCTGCCGAAATCGAAGATCGCGGAATTGCGCCCCACGACCGCCGTATTGCCGCGGTTGCGGAAGCGGAACGGTTCGACTGGTTTACCAGCCAGCAAACTGGCGCCTAAAGCCTTGCCGAGATATTCTCCCTCCTGCTTGGCGACCTGGGCGAGTGCGGGCAGCGGTTTGCCGTCTTCAGCAAGTCCGAGGGCCGTGTCGCCGATGGCATAGACATCCGGAAAGCCAGTGACGGAAAGATCGGGCTCGACCGGAATCCGCCCGCCTGCCTTGCCCTCGATGCCAAGCCATCTGCCTGCGGGAGATGCCTTGACGCCGGCTCCCCAGATGACGCAGCCGGTGCGGATACGCATGGAGCCTGCCACCACCTCGTTCTTGCTGATCGCCTCCACCGCTACGCCGGTCATCACCTCGACCCCCATCTTTTCCAGTGCCTGCCGGGCATAGGCCGTGAGATCGTCTGGAAAGGCCGACAGTATCTTGGGGCCTGCCTCGATGAGGATCACCCTCATATGGTCGGGCTCCAGCTTGCGAAAGTCGCGGGTAATCATGAAGTGCCCGAGTTCCGCAATCGCGCCGGCCATCTCGACACCCGTCGGGCCGCCGCCGATGATGACGCTGGTCAGCAGCGCCTTTTTCTCTTCGGGATCGTGGGAAAGTTCTGCTTTCTCGAAAGCAAGCAGCAGGCGCTGGCGGATCAGCCGGGCTTCGTGAATGGTTTTCAGGCCTGGGGCCCAGGCCCGCCAGTCGTCGTGACCGAAATAATTGTATTCCGAACCGGTGGCGATCACGAGCCGATCGTAGGCGACCTCGTTTCCGTCATCGAGCTTCACCGTTTTCGCCGCAGCATCGACGCCGGCCACTTCCGCCAGCATGACCTTGATATTGCGGTAGCGTCCGAGGGTACGGCGGATCGGTTCTGAAATGTCCGCCGGCGACAGGGCGGCCGTGGCGACCTGGTAAAGCAGCGGCTGGAACAGGTTGTGGTTGCGCCGATCGATAACGGTGACATCCACCTCGGTATTGCCGAGCTCACGGGCTGCTGCGAGGCCGCCGAAGCCGGCGCCGACGATGACGACCCTGGGGGGCGGGCGGGAAGAACTCGTGCCGTCCACAATCTCGTTTCGGGAGTTTTTTTCGTCCATTTCCCCACCCGTTGGGCAAAGCTCGCAGCCTCGCACGACGCTCGTTCAACACCCGGAGGAGGCGTTTGTTCCAAGTCCCGTTGCCGGAACCTTTTTACGCCCGCGCCGTTCAAATCCACAACAAGGAAAGGAGAATGCCATGAACAGCATCGTTTGGTTGGTCGGCGCCGTGGTGATTGTGATCGCGGTTTTAAACCTCGTCGGATTCGCTTGATTTAGCTTGATTAATTTTATCTGGAGGCTTTGCTTCCAAACGGCAACCTGAACAGGAGATCGTCATGAACAGCATTGTCTGGCTCGTTGGAGCCGTCGTTATCGTTCTTGCCATCTTGTCCTTTATCGGCATCGGTTGAGAGGCAAGGCTCGAGGGAGAGTTATCAGAGGCACCGGACCCAGGCGGATCGGTGCCTTATTTGCTGCGCCATCACTCCGCCAGCAGAAGGCCGAAGGGGTGTTCGGCGAAGACCCAGCTAACCGGAATCCGTTCCTTCGGATCGATACTCTTGCCGCTGCAGATGTCGCGATAACGGCGGTTTGCGAGCCTCTCCGGAAGGGTGATCTCGGTCTCCGCCCATCGTTCGGAACGAGGTTCCGACACGCCCGTGTGAAGCGCATTGAAAACGAGCCTCGGGGCGATCACCACGATCGCGTCGTCGGCTTCCGCGCGGGCGAAGGCGACGATATTCCCCGCTCGCTTGCCGGTCACGCCAAGCGGCACATACTCGCCCTTGCGAAACAGCGTCGGGGCTTCCTGGCGAAGGCGCAGCAGGGCCGCGATGACCTGCTGTTTCAGTTTTCCACTCTGCCATTCCTCCTCTTCCGACGAGGCGAGTTTTCCCTTTTCCGAAAGCCGTTCCTGCAGCGCCCCGAAGTCCGGTTCCCGCCGGTTGTCCGGATCCACCAGGCTAAGGTCGAGGCCCTCGCTGCCTTGGTAGATATCGGGCACTCCGGGAGCGGTGAGTTTGACAATCGTCTGGGTGAGGCCGTTTACCAGGCCTGCGCGAATGAAAGGGCGAAGCGTATGGGTGAAATCCGCCAGGAACATCCGGTTGTCGGGTGATAACAGCCGGCGGGCATAAGCGATGACGGCATCCTCATAGGCCTGATTGGCATTGCCCCAGTTGGTTCGAAGCTTTGCCTCGCGCAACGCCTTTTCCACATAGGCGGCAAAACGCGCCTCCAGCGACTCCAGACCTTGACGATCTTCCGGGCGCAGGTCGTTCGGCCAGGCTCCGGCAAGCGCCTGATAGAGCATCCACTCGACGCCGGGGTCGGGCGCCGGACCATCGGCCAGAACAACGACCCCCGCCTTGTTCATATCGCGCCAGCGGGCAACCGCCTCGGCCCATAGGTCGGGCGCTTCCGTTATCGTGAAGAGACGGGCGCGAGCATCCTCGCCACGCTTCGTATCATGAGTGGAGGTGCCGGAGAGGGCATCCGGCTGCCGCTTGAGACGGGTCTGCATCTCCTGATGGAACCGGTCGAGCGAAAAGACGCGAGGTAGCGGCTCGCTGCCAACCTCGTTCAGCGCCAGCAGCATATGGTGGCGGAAGAAAAGCGTGTCTTCGACCGATTTCGCCATCAGCGGACCGGTCAATTGCTGAAAGCGGGTGCGAAAGATGGAGGCGGGACCTGCGGCCGATTGCTCTACGTCGCCGATCAGGATGCGCTCGAGGAAGGAGAGGGCGTGATCGTCCGGCGCAGTTGGGCTGTTGCGCACCCTGTCGAGAACCTCGGAGAGCCGCTGCCGGCCTTCAGGCGGCATCCCTTCACGCGTGCCATAGGTACGATAGACGGGGAAGGCCACCAACAGCTCGCGCAGCGCGGTTTTGATCGAGGTTTCGGGGAGCGAGCACTCCCGGTCCTCGGCCTGACTGATCTGCATGGCGAGCTTCAACAGGCTGGCCACTTCACCCGAGAAATTGTGATCCGTCATCAGCAGCTTGGCGGCGCGCAATGCGGCCGCCATGTCGGCAGGCTTGCCAGTCACCCGCCCATAGGCGTCACGCAGGATATCGAGCTTGTCGGCATCGACCAGCACATCGCTGACGGCCGCGATGAACTCGTAACCGGTCGTGCCGGAAATCGGCCACTCCGCTGGGATGTGTTCGCCTTCGCCAAGGATCTTTTCGACGATGATGTAGCAGTCGGGGCCGGCCTCGTGGCGCAGCCGTTCAAGATATCCCTTGGGATCGGCAACTCCATCCACATGGTCGACGCGCAGGCCGTCCACCTTGCCGCTATGGACGAGTTCGAGGATGAACCGGTGGGTGTCGTCGAAGACCTTGCTGTCCTCCACCCGGACGCCGGCAAGGCCGGTGACTTCGAAGAAGCGGCGGTAGGAAAGCTCGCGCGGCGCGTCCCGCCAGGAGATCAGCCTATAGGGCTGCTCGTCATGCAGCCTGGCGATCTCTCTCCTGTCTGTGATCGACAGGGTTTCCGCTTCTCGGCCTTGGTAGCTCGCCGGGTCGAGAGGATAGAAGGCGTCGAAATAGGCCAAAGCAGGCCTGCCCGTCTGCGGGTCGGCTTTCACGGATATCTCGCCGGCTTCCAGAACCTTCTCGAACCTGTCGCCGAGAAAGGGCAGCGTCAGGCGTCGGCTCCAGTCGATGTCGAAATGGCGGGCATAGGCACTTTTTTCGCCGTTCTCCACCACGTCCCGCCACCATGGATTTTCCAGCGAGGCGGCCATGTGGTTCGGCACGATATCGAGGATGAGACCGAGGCCCTCCGCCTTGAGCGCCTTGACCATCCGTTCGAAACCCTCGCGGCCGCCGATCGTCGGTTCGACCTCATTGGCGTTCGTGACATCATAGCCATGCGTCGAGCCGGTTGTGGCGGTGAAGATCGGCGAGGCATAAAGATGGCTGATGCCCAAACGCTTCAGATAGGGCACCAGGGCCGCGGCTCGGTCGAAGGTCATGCCGTTGCGAAACTGGATGCGATAGGTGGCGAGCGGTATGCTCATAGAGCCTCTCCCGCGGGTTCGACGCTGACCAGTACCGAGTTCGGCGGCAGACGCTTTCCCGTCTCCGGCAAGGCAAAGATCACCCTGCCCGGTTGTTCCGGCAGCTCATGGTCCCGATCGCTGATGTTGAGAGCAAGCGAAAGCGTGCCCTTGGGGAAGCTCCACGAAACGGCGAGGAAGCCTTTGCCCGTCTTCACCACCTTGCCGCTGCGGCCACCTGCCGATCCGAGCAGCGGCACGACATAGCGCCTGCGAAGTTCCAGCAGTTCCTTCGTCAGCGCCAGCCAATCTCCGCCGTCGCTGGTTTCAAGCTTACTCCAATCGAGCTTGCAGACGTCGAAGGACTTTTTGGCATTGGGATCGGGCACCGCATCGCCCTCGTGACCGGCGTGACCCTCGAACTCCTTGCGGCGGCCTTCGCGAACGATCTTGGCCAGATCGCCGTGGAAATCCGTGAAGAACAGAAACGGGTTGGTCTCGCCATATTCCTCGCCCATGAAGAGGAGCGGGATATGGGGCGAAAGCAGAAGCGTCGCGAGCAGCACCTTCGTCCTGTCCGGACCGGCGAGCGAAATCAGCCTCTCGCCTTGCGCCCGGTTACCCACTTGGTCGTGGTTCTGGATGAAGTCCACGAAGGCGACGGGCGGCTGGTCGACGCTTTTGACGCCGCGCTTCTTGCCGTTCTGCGGCGAGACTTCTCCCTGATAGGCAAAACCTTCGGCGAGCACCCGGGCCACCAGCTGTTCCGGGTTTTTGGCGAAATCTTTGTAATAGGCGTGGGTCTCACCGGTCGCGAAGACATGGACAGCATTGTGAAAATCGTCGTTCCATTCGCCGGTGAAGAGCGGTGCATTACCCTGTTCGTCACGCGGATGCAGGAAAATGACATTGCGCGAATCCTCCGTCGTCAGATGGATCGGCCGTTCGGTGATCTCTGCGCGGATGCGTTCGGCGATCTCGATCAGCACGTGCTTTTCGGACGGATCTTCGATCTGGTCGATCGCGTCGAAGCGCAGGCCGTCGAGGTTGAATTCCTCCAGCCAGTAAAGGGCGTTTTCCACGATGTAGCGGCGCACCGGCTCCACGTCATAGGCGATCGCCGCGCCCCAGGGCGTCATTTTTTCCTCGTGGAAGAAAGATGGCGCAAGCAGCGGCAGATAATTGCCTTCCGGTCCGAAGTGGTTGAGCACGATATCCAGCACCACCGACAGACCATGGCCGTGGGCCGCATCGATGAAGGCCTTGAAATCCTCCGGCGGACCGTAGGCTGCGTGCGGCGCATAGAGCAGCACGCCGTCATAACCCCAGCCGCGGTTGCCGCCGAAATGGGCGACCGGCATGACCTCGATCATGGTGATGCCGAGCTCGACGAGATAGGGCAGTTTGTCGATTGCAGCCCGGAACGTGCCGTCCCTGGTGAAGGTGCCGATATGGAGTTCGTAGACGACCGTCTCCTCCCAAGGGCGGCCCTTCCAGTCAGTGTTTTGCCAAGCGTAGCTGGTGGGGTCAATGACCAGCGAGGGTCCGTTGACGTCGCCCTTCTGGCCGCGCGAAGCGGGATCGGGAACCGTCATGCCGTCGGCGAGGACGTAGCTGTATTCGACACCCGGTGCGATGCCTGTGGCAAGAAGCTCGAACCAGCCGTCGTCGGTGCGGGTCATTTCGGTATCGTCGCCGTCCAGCCGAAGTGTCACGGTCTCCTGGCCCGGCGCCCAGAGGCGGAACCGGACCTCGCCGGCGGCGACATATTCGGCTCCCCAAGTCTTCGGAAAAGTCCGGAATTCGGCAGCGGCATTGACGTCCGACATTATCGATCAGCCCCATTAAAAGAGACCGGCAAACGGTCGAGGGGCCTGCAAGTTCCATCCTTCCATCGGCGCGTAATAAAATTGCTGAAATGAGCAATAAATCGCAAGTTCGCGGGAGTGGCCCGCCAGCGATTCCGGCTCTAGATTAGGGGAAATGCAGACGGTTTCGAGGAGGAGATCTTTGCATGCTGACAGATGAGGAGGAGCTCATCCGTTCGACGGCCGCGGAGTTTTCCCGCGAGGTGCTGAGGCCCGGTGCGGCGGCGCGCGAGAAGGCGCACGCGATCGAGCCGGAGGTGCTCCAGCAGCTTGGCGAACTGGGTTTTCTGGGCATGCGCACGAGCGAGGAGTGGGGCGGCGTCGGCTGTTCCTATGTGGCGTATGCGAGCGCACTGATGGAAATCGCCGCCGGCGACGGTGCGGTCTCGACGCTGGTCAGCGTCCATAATTCACCCGTCTGTTCGCTCATCGACGCGCATGCTTCCGACGAGCAGAAGGAACAGTTCCTGCGGCCGCTCGCAGAGGGACGGCACATCGGAGCCTTCGCGCTGACCGAGGCGGATACGGGTTCGGATGCCGCAGCCATCCGAACCCGGGCGACCAGGGACGGAGGCGACTACGTCATCAACGGCTCGAAAATGTTCATCACGTCCGGCAAGATTGCCGGAACGGTCATCATTTTCGCTGTCACAGACCCTTCGGCCGGCAAACGGGGCATTTCGGCTTTCGTCACCTCCACGGATGTTCCGGGCTTTTCGATATCCAAGGTCGAGGACAAGCTCGGGCAGAAGGCGTCGGATACCGCGGCGCTGATGTTCGACAACCTGCGCATTCCCGAAAGCCAGCGAATCGGACCGGAAGGCGCAGGCCTGAAGATCGCGCTTTCTGGCCTGGAGGCCGGACGTATCGGTATCGCCGCCCAATGCGTCGGCATGGCGCAGGCGGCCTTCGACGTGGCACTCACCTATGCCAAGGAGCGCAAGACATTCGGAAAGCTGCTGCTCGAGCATCAGGCCATTGCCTTCCGGCTGGCGGAAGCGAAGACCCAGATCGAGGCGGCGCGTCAGCTTGTGCTGCATGCCGCACGGCTGAAGGATCGCGGCGAGCCCTGCCTGGACGAAGCCTGCATGGCGAAGCTCTTTGCCTCTGAGATGGCGGAGAAGGTGTGCTCCGAGGCGATTCAGACGCTCGGCGGCTATGGCTATATCTCCGATTTCCCGGTCGAGCGCATCTACCGCGATGTCCGCGTCTGCCAGATCTACGAAGGCACGTCCGACATCCAGAAGATCATCATCGCCCGCGGCCTGGCAAACTGAGAGGCAAGGATGAAGATAGAAGGCGGAAATTTCCTGGTGACGGGGGCCGCTTCGGGCCTCGGCCTTGCGACAGCAAAAATGCTCGTTGAAGCAGGCGGTCGCGTCGCTCTGCTCGATCTCGATGAGACGAACGGTCAGGCGAGGGCCAACGAGCTTGGCAGGGATACGATCTTCATCAAGACCGATGTGCGCAGCGGCACCGCCGTCGAAAACGCGGTGGCGCAGGCGGAGGCCGCAAACGGGCCGATTCGTGGTGCCGTCTGCTGTGCCGGAATCGCCCCATCGGAGAAGGTTCTTGGCAGGGAGCGCGTGCATGCGCTGGAAAGCTTCACGCGCGCTCTGGAGATTAATACGATCGGCACGTTCAACGTGATCCGGCTGGCGGCGCAGGCGATTGCGAAGGCCGAGCCAAACGAGGAAGGCGAGCGCGGCGTGCTGGTCGCCACTGCCTCGGTTGCCGCTTATGACGGGCAGATCGGTCAGGCGGCCTATTCCGCGTCCAAGGCGGCCGTTGCCGGCATGACGCTGCCGATTGCCCGAGAGCTTGCCCGCGACGGTATCCGCATGATGACGATTGCGCCCGGCATATTCGAGACGCCGATGATGGCGGGGTTTTCCGAAGAGGTGCGCTCCTCGCTCGGCAAATCCGTGCCGTTTCCGCCGCGGCTCGGCCGGCCCTCGGAATATGCGCGGCTGGTGCGCGACATTATCGAAAACCCGATGCTGAACGGCGAAGTCATCCGTCTCGACGGAGCGCTTCGCATGGCGCCGCGTTGAACGGGACAATACCCGGTTCTTTGGGAGGAGAAGCGAATGACGGATGACATGAAGTTCGGCCTGCCGGGCAAGTTAAGTCTTCATGTGCCGGAGCCGGAGGTGCGGCCGGGAGGCAAGCCGGATTTCTCCAATGTGACCATTCCGAAGGCGGGTTCCGTGCGCCGGCCGGAAGTGGACGTCGATCCCGAAACGATCCGCGATCTCGCCTTTTCCATCATCCGGGTCCTGAACCGGGAAGGCGAGGCTGTCGGCCCCTGGGCCGGGACGCTGACCAATGAGGAACTGATGGAGGGGCTGAGGCACATGATGCTCCTCCGCACCTTCGACAGCCGTATGCTGATGGCGCAGCGGCAAGGCAAGACCTCCTTCTATATGCAGCATCTTGGCGAAGAGGCGGTCTCCTGCGCCTTCCGCAAAGCGCTGCAGCCGGGCGACATGAATTTCCCGACCTATCGTCAGGCAGGCCTTTTGATAGCCGGCGGCTATCCGATGGTCGAGATGATGAACCAGATCTATTCCAACGACGCCGATCCCCTGAAGGGCCGGCAACTGCCGATCATGTATTCGGCGAAGGACTACGGCTTCTTCACGATATCAGGCAATCTTGCGACCCAATATGTGCAGGCGGTGGGGTGGGCCATGGCGTCTGCGATCAAGAACGACACGAAGATCGCAGCCGGCTGGATTGGCGACGGGTCCACTGCGGAGTCGGATTTCCATTCCGCCCTGGTCTTTGCGTCCACCTATCGCGCGCCGGTCATCCTCAACGTCGTCAACAATCAGTGGGCGATTTCCACCTTCCAGGGCGTTGCGCGCGGCGGTTCGGGCACATTTGCAGCGCGTGGGCTGGGCTACGGTCTGCCGTCCTTGCGCGTCGACGGCAACGATTATCTTGCGGTGCATGCAGTCGCCAAATGGGCGGCGGAGCGGGCGCGCCGGAACATCGGCCCGACGCTGATCGAATACGTCACCTACCGCGTCGGCGCCCATTCCACCTCCGACGATCCTTCTGCCTATCGCCCCAAGGAGGAGTCGGAGGCCTGGCCGCTCGGCGACCCGGTGATCCGGCTGAAGAACCATCTGATCCGCGTCGGCGCCTGGAGCGAGGAGCGTCACAAGCAGATGGAAGCGGAAATCCGCGACACGGTCGTTGCCGCCCAGAAGGAGGCGGAACGCCACGGCACGCTGCATTCCGGCGGCCGGCCGTCGATGCGCGACATGTTCGAAGGCGTCTACGCGGAAATGCCGCCGCATCTGAAGCGGCAGCGGCAGCAGGCGGGGGTGTGAGGGAGGCGGAGATGACCAATATGTATATCCTGTTCGCATCCTCGGCTGTCGGTAGATTGGGTGGTAAGCCATGCCTCTTGCCGATCTCCCCCTCAAGGGGTGAGATCATCGGGAGTTCGTCGCTCCGGCGGAACTCCATTCGCGACCCCCATTCTATTTGCATGGAGGCCTTCCCATGGCTCGCATGACGATGATCGAGGCTATCCGCAGCGCCATCGACGTGTCGATGGAGCGTGACGACAGCGTGGTCGTGTTCGGCGAGGATGTCGGTTATTTCGGCGGCGTTTTTCGGTGCACTCAGGGGCTCCAGCAGAAATACGGCAAGACGCGCTGTTTCGATGCGCCGATCAATGAATCCGGTATCGTCGGCACGGCGATCGGCATGGCGGCTTACGGGCTGAAACCCTGCATCGAGATCCAGTTCGCCGATTACATGTATCCGGCCTATGACCAGCTCACCCAGGAGGCGGCACGGCTGCGCTACCGCTCGAACGGGGAATTCACCTGCGGAATGGTGGTGCGGATGCCGACCGGCGGCGGCATATTCGGCGGGCAGACGCACAGCCAGAGCCCAGAGGCGCTGTTCACCCATGTCTGCGGCCTCCAGGTCGTGGTGCCCTCCAATCCCTATGATGCCAAGGGCCTGCTCATCTCCTCGATCGAGAATCCGGATCCGGTGATCTTCCTGGAGCCGAAGCGGCTCTATAACGGTCCGTTCGACGGCCATCACGACCGGCCGGTGACGTCGTGGGCGGGCCATCCGCTGGGGGAAGTGCCCTCAGAGCACTATTCCGTGCCGCTCGGCAAGGCGGTCGTCCGGCGGGAGGGCTCGGCCGTGACCATTCTCGCCTACGGCACCATGGTGCATGTGGCTGAGGCAACGGCGGAGGAGACCGGCATCGATGCGGAAATCATCGACCTGCGCACGCTGATGCCGCTCGATCTCGAAACCATCGTGGAGTCCGTCAGGAAGACCGGCCGCTGCATGGTGGTGCATGAGGCGACGCTGACCTCCGGTTTCGGCGCGGAACTTGCGGCGCTGGTGCAGGAGCATTGTTTTTACCACCTCGAAGCGCCGGTCGTGCGCATCGCGGGCTGGGATACGCCTTATCCGCATGCGCAGGAATGGGACTATTTCCCGGGACCTGTCCGGGTGGGCCAGGCGTTGCGCGACATGATGGAGGCCTGAGCGATGGCTGAGAGAATTATCAAGCTGCCGGATGTCGGCGAAGGGGTCGCGGAAGCCGAGCTCGTCGAATGGCATGTCAGTGTCGGCGACCTTGTGCGCGAGGACATGGTGCTCGCCGCCGTGATGACCGGCAAGGCGACCGTCGAGATCCCCTCTCCGGTGGAAGGCGAAGTGACCTGGCGGCACGGGGAAGTGGGAGACGTTATCCCCACCGGCACGGTTATCCTGAAGATCAAGACCGCAGGTGCCGAGGACGAAGAAGAACCGGAGGCGGAAATCCCCGCGTCCCAACCGGTGTCGCTTTCGATGGAGCCGAAACAGGAGCCAGCAGCGGAAAAGCCCAAGCTGGCTCCCGACATTGCACCGCTGCGGGTCGCCGCGGCACCGAAAACAGCCGGCGTTCCTCACGGGGCTCCGCGCGCTGAAGGCGAGAAACCGCTTGGTTCTCCCGCTGTCCGGCTGCGGGCGAAGGAAGCGGGTATCGATCTGCGTCAGGTCTCGGGGACGGGCCCGGCCGGTCGCATCACCCACGAGGATCTGGACGCATATCTCGGCCGCGAGAACGGTCCGGGCATGGCGGCGAGACTGCAGCCAAACAAGAACATCGAGGAGATCAAGGTCGTCGGCATGCGCCGCCGCATCGCGGAGAAGATGGCACTCGCCAAATCCCGCATTCCCCACATCACCTATGTGGAGGAGGTGGACATGACCGCGCTCGAAGAACTGCGCGCCCGCATGAACGCCAGCCTGAAACCCGGCAAGCCGAAGCTCACCATTCTGCCGTTCCTGATGCGGGCCATGGTGAAGGCAGTCGCCGAGCAACCGGGGATCAATGCGCATTTCGACGACGAGGCGGGCGTCATCCGCCAGTTCGGCGGCGTGCATATCGGCATTGCGGCGCAAACTCCGGCCGGGCTTGTCGTGCCGGTCGTCAAGCATGCCGAGGCGCGGGATATCTTCGACTGTGCCCGCGAGATGGCGCGGTTGAGCGATGCGGCGAAGAATGGCACGGCGCAGCGGGAGGAACTGACCGGCTCGACGATCACGATCAGTTCGCTCGGCGCCATGGGCGGCATCGTCTCAACGCCGGTCATCAACCATCCGGAAGTGGCGATCGTCGGCGTCAACAAGCTGGCGATACGACCGCATTGGGATGGCACGCAATTCGTGCCGCGCAAGATGATGAACCTGTCTTCCAGTTTCGATCATCGCGTGGTCGACGGCTGGGATGCGGCAACCTTCGTGCAGCGGCTGAAAGCGCTTCTGGAAACGCCAGCGCTGATATTCGTCGACGAGTGAGGTGGGGAAAGAACAATGAAAGAAATCACCTGCAAGCTCCTCGTCATCGGTGCCGGCCCGGGTGGCTATGTGTCCGCCATCCGGGCCGGTCAACTCGGCGTCGATACGGTCATCGTCGAAATGGCGAAGCCGGGCGGCACCTGCCTCAATATCGGCTGCATTCCCTCCAAGGCACTGATCCACACGGCCGACGATTTTCATAAGGCGGTCGCCATGGCCGCCGGCCGCAATGCCATGGGCATCAGGGCCGAAAGCCCGGCCATCGAGCTGGCAAAGACCATGGCCTGGAAGGACGGCATCACCGGCCGGCTGACCATGGGCGTCTCGGGTTTGCTCAAGAAGGCAGGCGTGAAAATCGTCGTCGGGCGTGCGAAATTTCGAGACGGCAAGACGGTGGAGGTGGAGACCGAGACCGGCCAGCAGGTCATCCGCGCCGAAAACATCGTGATTGCGACCGGATCGGCGCCGGTCGCACTGCCGATGCTGCCTTTCGGGGGCAAGGTGCTTTCCTCCACCGGCGCCTTGTCCCTGACCCAGGTGCCGGAAAGGCTAGCCGTGGTCGGCGCCGGTTATATCGGCCTCGAACTCGGCATCGCCTTCGCCAAGCTCGGCTCAAAGGTGACGGTCGTCGAAGCGCTCGATCGCATCCTGCCGCTCTACGACAGCCAGATCACCCAGCCAGTCGCGAAGCGGCTCTCGGCGCTGGGTGTTGAGATATTGCTGGGCACCAAGGTGAAGGGCATGTCTGCGAACGGCGAAGCCTTGCTCGCCGAAACGGCCGACGGCGAGGAAAGACGGATCGCCGCCGACAAGGTGCTGGTGACGGTGGGCCGCAAGCCGGTGACCGACGGCTGGGGCCGCGAGGAACTGGAACTCGATATGGACGGAAGGTATCTCCGGATAGACGACCAGTGCCGCACCTCGATGCGCGGCATCTATGCGGTCGGCGACGTGACCGGCGAACCCATGCTAGCGCACCGGGCGATGGCGCAGGGCGAAATGGTGGCGGAAATCGTTTCGGGCAAACGCCGAAACTGGGACAAGCGCGCCATTCCCGCCGTCTGCTTCACCGATCCGGAAATCGTGTCGGTGGGGCTGTCGCCGGATGAGGCGAGGGCAGCGGGCCGCGAGGTCAAGATCGGCCAGTTCCCCTTCACGGCCAACGGTCGCGCGATGACGCTGTCGTCCGAAGAAGGTTTTGTGCGCGTGGTGGCACGCGCCGACAATCACCTGGTGCTCGGCATTCAGGGCGTAGGAGTGGGAATTTCAGAGCTCTCCGCCGCCTTTTCGCTCGCGATCGAGATGGGAGCGAGGCTGGAGGATATCGCCGGCACGATCCATGCGCATCCGACCCAGTCAGAAGCTTTCGCGGAGGCGGCGCTGAAGGCGCTCGGGCATGCGCTGCATGTGTAACCGTGATTGAGGCTGTGATCGAGACGTCGCAATCGCAAAGAGACGGCGACGCCTTCTAAAGCTCCAACAACGCATAGGGCTTGCCGGTCGGCTTCTCGATATGTGATGCGACGTTATAGACCGGGGCGCCGCCGGGCGTCTTGCCCTGGTAGGTGCCTCGGTGCGCGTGGCCGTGGACGACGGCTTTAACCGGGAAGCGATCGATGGTCTCTGCGAGACGTGATGAGCCGAGAAAAGGATAGATTTCCTCCGGTTCGCCGGCCACCGTCTCGCGGATGGGGGCATAATGGAGGATGACCATGGCGCGCTCGGAGCGCACCTGGCGGAGGGCGTTTTCGAGCCGCATCGTCTCTTCGACGCTTTCGGTGACCATCGCCTTGATCGCCGGCTCCCCGAAGGAGCCGAGCATATGCCGGCCAAATCCGCCGGCAAAGCCTTTCACGCCTGCGAAACCGACACCGTTGATCTCGACGGCCTGTCCTTCCAGGAGGTGGACGCCGGCATCCTTCAGGATATGCGTCACTTCCTCCACGCAGCCGCATTCGTAGTCATGATTGCCGAGGACGCCGACGATGGGAATCGAGCAGGAGCGCAGGTCGGCAGCAAGGATCTCGGCCTCCTTCACCTTCCCAAGGTCGGTGAGGTCGCCGGTCAGCACCAATATGTCCGCGTTCTGGGAAATCTCGGTGAACAATTCCTTGTAGGATGTCGTGCCGTGCTCCTTGACATGCAGGTCGCCCATGGCGGCGATCTTAGCCTTGCCATTCGCCTTCTTTGCTCCGGCCTTGGCGGCGTCGTTGTTTACATCCGTCTCCTTGGTCACACCGTTCCTCCTTGTGCCGTTTCCTGCTGTACGCCTTCGCGCAGTTCACCTTCTCCGCCTACGTCCGCGAAACCCCATTCCTTCACGTCGATTTCGAAATCCACCCGGCTGAACATGCGGCCGCGGCAGATCTTCATCTGCGGCAGCGGCAGTTCGCGCTGCGCCTTCAGCCGGTCAAGCAGTTCGTCCAGCAGCCAGTCGGGCACCTTGTCCCGCTCGGTCGGATAGATCCAGCGGAAGTTCAGGAGGTGGATCAGCAACACCTCCCAATGCACTTCCATGTGATTGAGAAGCCGCTGCCAGTCGATCTGGTCATGCGCCCGCAAGATGACGTGGACGATGTCGCCGCCATCATATCTGTGGCGAAGCTGCACAAAGCATTTCGACCAGACGAGCTCCGTGGGCGCGATGATGCGCACCTTGTGGCCGTTCATCTCGATCTGACGGGCGTTCTCGAACCAGGTATCGCCGATCGGCATGGTGCCGTTCGAGCCGGCGAAAATCACGTCGAAAAAGTGCCGGCCCTTCTTCACCTTGCCGAGCCAACGGTCGTCTTCCACCTCGATCTCGTAGCCCTTCTCCTTGAAATGGGCGAGGATGCGGGCGTAGTCGCCCGCCCGGCAGAAGATATCCAGATCCTTGGTCGGGCGGGAAATGCCGGTATAGGCGCTGACCGCAAAAGTCCCGGCCAAAAGGAACGGGATGTGGCAGTTGACCAGATCCTCCAGAGCCCCGGCAACGAAGGATTCCGAATCGGCATCCGCCAGCGTCGGCGAAGCCTTCACCTCCATGTCTGGCTCGTTCTTCAACGCGTCCTTCTCCGATCTCGGAGTGAGGGTCAGCGCTGCATTGGCTTCGGCGTTCATCAAGCTCTCCCAATCTCGGCTCGCGCAGGGGAACACTCAGGTGCGCCTGTAGGTTCCGCTTCGACCCCTTTCCGGATCAGGAGATCAGGTCAGCGTTCGGGATTATCGGCGTTCGCCATCGGGCTGGCGCGGCCATCCGGCTGGTCGGTGTCCTCGCGCTGGTCTCGGTCTTCGAGATCGGTTTGGACGAGATACGTATCGCCGCCCCCCATCCTTGCGGCTTCCTTGAGTGCCTCCTGGTTGGTCATGTCCATCTGCGCGTGAAGGGCATCCTCCACTCTTTCCCGTCCCTCCTGTTCGAAACGGGAGGAGTCGCCGCCGGCTGCGGTGTTGCGTTTCTCGCTCATTGTTGGCCCTTTCTGCGTTCTGAAGCCGCTGACACGCGCGGCAGCTCAGCAGAACAACCCGTCAATGGACCACATGTTCCGTCTCAAAATCTGGAACCAAAGCGGCGGCGCCATGTTGTTTTCCAGAGTGAAAATACGAGGAGGCCGATATGCCTGCAAAATCCAAAGCACAACAGAAAGCAGCCGGTGCCGCCCTGGCTGCCAAGCGTGGCGACATCAAGAAGAGCGAGCTCAAGGGAGCCTCGAAAAGCATGGAGAAACCCATGACAGAAAAGGAACTCGACAAGATGGCTTCTACGAAGCGGAAGGGAAAGCCGGAGCACGCCGCACAGCATTGATCGTTCCGGAACTTTGGAGATCGGGCGAGCGTTACGGGACGCTCGCCTTTTGTTTTCCGGGATGATTTTATGGTTTCCAATCCGACCAGCCTGACTCCAGAGCATGATCTCGAACCGCGCAAGGGCAGCCCGAGTCCTCGCCTCGACGAAGCCGAGTTCAAGCGGCGCTTTCTGGACCAGTTCCAGGACAGAGCCTATGTTCCGCTGTCGGTGGAGTTGGGCCGTATCGCGGAGGCTGCCTGGGACGCCTATCTCCACTCCCGAAAGAGCCCGAAGACACGTAAAGCCGGGCCGGATTTCGCAGATCCGGACTATGACCTTGCCACCGACTGGCTGGCGGCACGGGAAGAAATCCAGGCGGCGCAGGCCCGGCATGACGAGGCGGCCGGTCCCAGGCGTTTTCTCCTGATCAGCGGATCGTCGCGAACCGAACACACCTGCCCGGGAGAGATCTCGAAAACCTATCGGCTGATCAAGATTGCCGAAGACGTGCTGCGGCAGGCGTCTCATGTATCGGTCGAAGTCCTGGATCTCAGCCGTCTGACGTCGGAATACGGCCGACACATTCATCCTTGCAAGGCGTGCTTTTCGACCGCGGCCGCGCTCTGTCATTGGCCGTGTTCATGTTACCCGAACTATTCGCTAGGGCAGGTCCATGACTGGATGAATGAAATCTATCCCCTATGGGTTGAGGCGCACGGCATAATGATCATCACGCCGGTCAACTGGTATCAGGTCTCGTCGCCCGTGAAGCTGATGATGGACCGGCTGGTCTGTGCCGACGGAGGAAATCCCGATCCCACCACCACCCACGGCAAACACGCCAAGGAAGCCAAGGAGATCGAGATGCGCGGCTGGCATTATCCGCGGCATCTGGAGGGACGGCTCTATTCCGTCATCAGTCACGGAGATGTGGAGGGTGCAGAAAATACACGCCGCAGCCTTTCCGACTGGTTGCGCTTCATGCACCTTGTGCCCGCCGGCCCTTTGGCGGAATTTGACCGCTATATCGGCTACTTCGAGCCTTACGCCACAAGCCACGAGGCGCTCGACAGGGACAAGGCCGTCCAGGAGGAAGTCCGCAACGCGGCCCGAACGCTGCTGGAGGCTGTGCTCGCCAAGCACGCCGGGCACAAAATCGGCGCCGGCGACCGTTTGCAGGAACCACGCTCAAAATAGCTTGAGAGGAGGAAGATCATGCCGCCTGAAGAACTGGATGCAACATTGACGGCTTTGCCGCTTCGGATCGGAGTCTACGTCCCCGACGACCTCATGGAGGACTGGTTCGCGCCGGGCACCGGCATGAAACCGGTAAGCGAGCAGGCGTTGAAGGCTGCCGAAGCGTATGGCAGGCGGTTCGAGTGCGAGTTCAAATATTATCCCGAGAGGATGGAAGGCGTCTTCTGGAAATGGGTACCGGCGCTTTGAGGCGCCTCAAATGTTTTCCTTCGTCTTTTCTTCCGGAAGTCCCTTGCCGCAGTCCATCCAGGGCAGGCGGCTTTCGATGCCGTAATGATAACCGGGAACGATCGTTTCCGGATTATCCAGCGTGCCCCCCGTCACCCGAAAGCGGCCATCATCATCATATTTCAGGAAAAGTGGGCTGCCGCAGTCCGGACAGAACCCTCGCTGCGCAATCGGTGAGGAGCGATAGACCGAAGGCGGCTCGCCGCGCCATTCAAGATCGCCTTCCTCGACACGCACGAGGAAGGCGAAGGGTCCGCCAGTGGCGCGGCGGCACATGGTACAATGACAGAAGCCGGCGGAGGAAGGAGGGATTCGAAAGCGGTAACGCCGCTTTCCGCAGAGGCATCCTCCGGTCCATTCGGTTTTTGTTGCCATATGCCGCTAACGGCGGAACGCACGAGTCGTTCCGCAGATTTCCGGCTCGGGCAAAAATAACGGGCCACGCCTCAATCTCAGGCGTTGTAGCGGTCGCGCAGCGCCTCGAACTTCTGAAGCTGCTCGATAATCAGTTCGCGGTTCTCGTCGCGGCGGACGAAAACCTTGAACATGGCCGAACCTTCCTGGTTCATGAACCACACCGAACACGAGCGGCGGCCATGGAAGGCTCGGTCGACGAAGGTCACCGAGGCGCAATTGTCCTTCTTGATATGACCGCCGATCGGGCTGTCGCCGTGAATGTTGAACCAGCCATGACCCTCGGAACCGACGGGTAGGCTGCCCTCCGCCTCCAATACGATATCGTCAGTATGGACGATAAAGAGGACTTCTCCCCAGCCGGTCATTTCGGACCAGATGTCGAGAAAGTGTTCCTTGGCCGCGATGACGGCGGCACCTTTCGGGAGGATCTCCAGGATTTCGGCCGGGGTAACCTCCGCGTTTGCCGCGATCGCCTCGACGACGCCATCGGGCTTTTCTGCAAGGGCGGCGAGGGCTCGTTCGCGACGGTCCGGCTTGATATCGGAAAGGGCGTTCATGCGCTGACCTCAGGCAGCATCGGCGCGAACGCCGTTGCGGTCTTCATGAATGATCACCTCGAAACCTTCGAAATGAGGTCCGGAGAGATATTCGACCTTGCCGCGATTCTCACCGGCCTTGGCGTGCGCTGCGCGGAACTGCTCCGATTTCGTCCAGGCCTGAAAATGCTCGAAGCTCTCCCAGACGGTGTGAGACGCATAGAGGGTGTGATCCTCGGCCTTTGGCCCTTTCAGCATGTGGAATTCGATGTAGCCCGGCAGTTCCGCCAGACGCCCCTGGCGCGTCCGCCAAATGGCTTCGAAAGCCTCTTCGTAACCCGGCACGACGCGGAAGCGGTTCATCGCGATATACATGGATCATCCCTCACAATAAGTTTCACTTTCGGCTCAAGATATCTGCGGCCGGCGCTCTTGAAAAGCCGAAAAAACTTGCGTAGTCAACTCAAGTTATTGCCGTGCGGCATGCGGGCAGAGGCGTATTGCGCCTCGGTTTGGGCAAGAAAGGGGCGGATATCATGGGGTCTTACTTCACTTCCGGCAGGCTGTTCGCAGCCGTTCTTTTAGCGGCGACTTGCGTCGCTGGTGCCACGATGGCAGCTGACAAGGGCAATCCCGAAGCCAGCCGCATCGTTTCGATCGGCGGTACCATCACGGAAATCCTTTACGCGCTTGGCGCAGAAGACCGCATCGTGGCACGGGATTCCACCAGTTTCTATCCCGACGCGGCAAACGCCAAGCCGGATGTCGGCTATATGCGGCAGCTTTCGGCGGAAGGGATTCTCGGCCAGAAGCCGGACCTGATCCTGATGGAAGAGGGGTCCGGGCCACCGCCGGTTCTGGAAATCCTGAAGGCCAGCGAGGTGTCGATGGTCGTGATTGCGACGCCGGCCAAGGCCGACAAGATCGGCCGGAAGATCCGCGATGTGGGCGCTGCCGTCGGACTTGCGGAAAAGGCTGAGACGCTTGCGGCGAAAACCGAGGCAGACCTCAAGGCGCTGGCAGCAGACGTTGCGAAAATCCCCGGTCCGAAAAAGAAGGTTCTCTTCGTGTTGTCGCTGTCCAACAACCGGGTGATGGCCGGTGGAGCAGATACGGAAGCCGGAGCTGTCATCGAGATGGCCGGCGGTATCAATGCCGCCCCGACGATTAACGGCTACAAGTCGCTCGCCGACGAGGCTGTGATCGGCGCTCAGCCGGACGTCATCCTCTCCATGTCGCGCGGCAATCATGAATTGACGCCGGAACAGGTCTTCGCCATTCCCTCCATGCAGACGACGCCCGCTGCCGCCAACAAGGCTCTGATCTCCATGGACGGCCTTCTTCTCCTGGGCTTCGGACCACGCACGCCCGAAGCAGTCCGCACGCTTGCCGCCCGGATCTATCCAGGAGCGATCAACTGATGGCGAAGGCGCTGGCGATGCCCTTTAGCGTGTCGCCCGATGGCGACCGGACAAGGCAGGCCGTTCTGGTCCTGATCCTGCTTGGGACGCTGCTCGTGGTCGCCTGCGCGATTTCGCTCGGGGTGGGGCCGACCGGCGTCGGCCTGCGGGATCTCTGGGTTTATGCGACCGGCAACGGGGACAGCCTCTCGACGCAGGACAGAGTGATCCTCGAAGCGGTTCGCCTGCCGCGTACGGCGCTTGGACTTCTGGTGGGGGCGGGGCTCGCCGTCTCCGGCGCCATGATGCAGGGGCTCTTCCGCAATCCTCTCGCCGATCCCGGTATCGTCGGCGTCACCTCTGGCGCGGGTCTCGCGGCTGTCGCGGCAATCGTGCTTGGCAATACGCTGCTGGCGCCGATCTCCATGCTCCTCGGAAACCAGTTCCTGCCGCTGATGGCCTTTTTCGGCGGGCTCTTCAACACCTGGATGCTCTATCTCATCGCCACCCGCGACGGCCGAACCTCCACGACGGCGCTGATCCTTTCCGGGATCGCGATCGGCGCGCTTTCTGCCGCCATCATGGGCCTCATGATCGTCATGGCCGACGACCGGCAGCTTCGCGACATCACCTTCTGGAGCCTTGGCTCGCTCGGCGGCGCCACCTTCGGGCGGGTATTTTCTATCCTCCCTTTTATCGCCGCCGTGCTGGTCATCATCCCCTTCGTGGCGCGCGGCTTGGATGCCCTTGTGCTTGGGGATGCAGCCGCCTTCCACATGGGCATCCCGGTGCAGCGGCTGAAACGGATCGTCATCGTGGCGGTTGCCGCAGCCTGCGGCTCGACCGTCGCTGTCGCCGGCTCGATCGGTTTCGTCGGCATCGTCGTGCCGCATCTCCTGCGGCTGACCATGGGGCCATCGCACCGTTTCCTGCTGCCGGGTTCGGCGATCGGCGGCGCAGCCTTGCTTCTGATTGCCGATAGTGTGGCGCGAACCGTTGCCGCACCGGCGGAATTGCCGATCGGCGTCATAACGGCGCTGTTCGGCGCACCGGTCTTTCTCTTGCTGCTGCTTGGCAGGAACGGCATCAACATGCGGGACATGCCATGATCTCCGCCGAACATATCACCGTCGCTCGGTCCGGCCGTAAGCTGCTCGACAATGTCGGAATCGATCTGGATCCGGGTCGGTTCACGGTCGTGATCGGGCCGAACGGTGCAGGCAAATCGACGCTGATGAGGGTGCTTTCCGGCGAGATGAGACCCGATACGGGTGTCGTCTCCTACTACGGGACGAGGTTGGATCTCTGCCAGCCGGGCGATCTTGCCAAACGCCGGGCCGTCCTGCCGCAGGCGACACAGCTTGCCTTCCCCTTCACCGCGCTGGAGATCGCCCGCATGGGGGCGGTTGCGCAGGGCGCGCTCAACCCGACGGAACAGGCCCGCCAGGCGCTTTCTCGGGTAGGATTGCGGGGTTTCGAAAACCGGCCCTATCCCTCGCTGTCGGGCGGAGAGCAGCAGCGCGTCCAGTTTGCCCGCGCTCTCGCCCAGGTGCCGCAGCCGGTCGCCGATGGCGTGCCGCGTGCGCTCTTTCTCGACGAGCCGACCGCCAGCCTCGATCTCGGCCATCAGATTTCCGTATTGGAAACCGCCCGCGATTTCGCGGCCGCGGGCGGCATCGTGCTCGCCATCCTGCACGACCTCAACCTCGCGGCCGAATTCGCCGACCATCTGGTGGTCCTGAACCACGGCCGAGTTGTCGCGGAAGGACCTTGCCCGGAAACGGTGAGTGACGGGCTCATTGCGAGTGTCTACGGGATTGTCGGCGCTGTTGGACGTCTGCCTGCTGCCGATATTCCCTACGTCCTCCCGCAATCGCGGCATCGCTGACTTACGCGTTCGGCCGGGTGACCACGAAGATCGCCGGCGCGATCATCAGTGCTGCGACGAAAGCCGCCCGAGACAGGGGCGGCGAGGTGCCGAACCAGAAGATCGCGTAGCTGGCGCTCATCATCACCACGGCGGCGATCTTGGCCTTTGTTGGAATGGCGCCCCTTTCCCGCCAGTCTCTAAGAGACGGCCCGAATTTCGGATGGTCGAGCATCCATGCCTCAAGCCGCGGCGACGAGCGGGCGAAACAGGCGACGGCAAGCAGCAGGAAGGGCGTCGTGGGCAGCACCGGCAGGAATGCGCCAACGATGCCGAGCGCCACGAACAGCCAACCGAGACTGAGAAAGAGAAAACGCATGAAGAGCCTTTAAAAATCCTGAGTAGGATAGATAAGTTCAAAGCGCGCGTCATCCAATATCGAAGCTCGGGTTCACCCTTCCCATTTGGGCAGCGCCGGTTATAGTGCCGCCGACTTCAACAACCGAGAGGGACATGATGTCGAAGAAGAAGGTGCTCGTCGTCGGTGGAGCCGGCTATATCGGTTCGCATACGTGTCTGGTGCTGGCGGAGAAGGGGTATGAACCCGTAGTCTTCGATAATCTGTCAAATGGCCATGCGGAATTCGTCCGCTGGGGCGAATTGGAACAGGGCGATATTCGTGATCGCGCCCGGCTCGATGAGGTCTTCGCCAAGCACAAACCGGATGCGGTCCTGCATTTTGCGGCGCTGATCGAGGTGGGCGAATCGGTCAAGAATCCCGTCGGGTTCTACGACAACAACGTCATCGGCGCATTGACCCTGATGTCTGCCGCCATGGATGCCGGTGTGAAGGCCTTCGTCTTCTCTTCCACCTGCGCCACCTATGGTCTGCCGGACCGCGTGCCGATGGACGAGACGCATAAGCAGGCTCCGATCAACCCCTATGGCCGCACCAAATTCATCATCGAGCAGGCGCTCAAGGATTATGGTCAGTACAAGGGCTTGAAGTCGGTGATGTTGCGCTATTTCAACGCCGCCGGCGCCGATTTCGAAGGCCGGATCGGCGAGTGGCACACGCCGGAAACGCATGCCATACCGCTGGCGATCGAGGCGGCGCTCGGCCGCCGCCAGGGCTTCAAGGTCTTCGGGGATGATTACGATACCCGCGACGGTACCTGTGTACGCGACTATATCCACGTGCTCGATCTGGCGGACGCGCATGTGCGGGCGGTGGATTATTTGCTGGCCGGCGGCGAGACCGTGGAGCTGAACCTCGGCACGGGCACCGGAACGACCGTCAAGGAGCTGCTGGCAGCGATCTCCGAGGTTTCCGGCAAGCCCTTCCCGGTGGAATATGTCGGACGCCGCGAAGGCGATTCCACGTCCTTGGTCGCCAATAACGACAAGGCGCGGGCGGTGCTCGGCTGGGAACCGAAATTCAGCCTGAACGACATCATCCGCTCCGCCTGGGACTGGCATTCGCGCTCGAACCATCTGGTCATTTGAGGACGGATATGGCGGAGGGCGAGGTCAGGATCGAGGAAAGCTGGAAACGGGTACTCGGCCCGGAGTTCTCCAATCCGTACATGAGCGAACTGAGGCGGTTTCTCCTCGCCGAGAAGGAGGCCGGCAAGCGCATCTTCCCGAAAGGCGGCGAGTATTTCCGCGCGCTGGATCTGACGCCCCTCGACAAGGTGAAAGTCGTCATTCTCGGCCAGGATCCCTATCACGGCTTTGGTCAGGCGCACGGGCTGTGCTTCAGCGTCCGCCCCGGCGTTCGCATTCCCCCTTCGCTCGTTAATATCTACAAGGAAATCCAGGCGGATCTCGGCATTCCTCCGGTCAATCACGGCTTTCTCGAGCACTGGGCTAACCAGGGCGTGCTGCTGTTGAACAGCGTGCTGACGGTGGAAGAGGGCAGGGCGGCCGCACATCAAGGCCGAGGCTGGGAACGTTTTACCGATGCTGTCATCCGCGCCGTCAACGAGGAGTGCGATGGCGCGGTCTTCATGCTCTGGGGCTCCTATGCGCAGAAAAAGGCCGCCTTTGTGGATACGAGGAAACATCTCGTTCTGAAGGCTCCCCATCCGTCGCCGCTCTCGGCCCATAACGGCTTTTTCGGCTGCCGGCATTTTTCGAAGGCCAATGATTTCCTCACGTCGCGCGGCAAGGAGCCGATCGACTGGCAGTTGCCATCACCGCCTTCTGTGAACAATTGATCATCTTCCGTCTACGGATGGTGAACAATGCGTTCTGACACGTTCATCTATCCAATCCCCGTTCGATGAACCAAATATTGCCCCAGAACAACGGATCGCCGAGGCGGTCCAGAAAGGGGTTTACAATGCTCGACCAGATCAAGGGCCTCCATCACGTCACGTCGATGGCTGCGAGCGCCAGCACCAACAACAAGTTCTTCACCGACACGCTCGGCCTGCGCCGGGTCAAGAAGACCGTCAATTTCGACGCGCCTGACGTCTACCATCTCTATTACGGCGACGAGGTCGGCACGCCCGGCTCTGTCATGACATACTTCCCGTTCCCGCATATCGCCCGCGGTCGTCCCGGCACCGGCGAAGTGGGCACCACGCTCTTCTCCGTTCCGGAAGGCTCGTTCGGTTACTGGACCGATCGGCTGACAAAGGCCGGCGCCGAAGGGATCAAGACGGACAATGCCTTTGGCGACAACCGGCTGCATTTCGCCGGTCCCGATGGTGACGGGTTCGCGCTGGTCGAAGTCAGGGACGACCCGCGTGCTCCCTGGACCGGCAACGGCGTCGGCGAGGCTGAGGCCATCCGCGGCTTCCATTCGGCTTCGATGCGTCTGCATGACGAAGGTGCGACCGCCGAGCTCCTGAAGTTCATGGGGTACGAACAGGTTGATGCCAGGGACGGCGTGACCCGCTTCGGAATGCCGGGCGGCAACGGTGCCGATTTCATCGATGTCGAAACCATGCCGAACATCAGCGGTGCGCGGCTTGGTGCCGGTTCGGTTCATCACATCGCCTTTGCGGTTGAGAACCGCGAAAGGCAGCTCGAGGTCCGTAAAGCACTGATGGATACCGGCTATCAGGTCACCCCGGTCATCGACCGCGACTACTTCTGGGCGATCTATTTCCGCACCCCGGGTGGCGTGTTGTTCGAAATCGCCACCAATGAGCCGGGCTTCGACCGCGACGAGGACACCGCACATCTCGGCGAAGCGCTGAAGCTGCCTGCGCAGCATGCGCATCTGAGAAGCGCACTCGAACAGCACCTGGAACCGCTGGCTTAGTGGGTTCAGGATCAGGAGATTGAAATGAGTTACGACAGCTATGTGCACCGGGCGAGGCCCGGTGCCCCGGGATCACCGATCCTGTTCGTCTTTCATGGCACCGGTGGCGACGAAAACCAGTTCTTCGATTTCGGCGGAAGGCTGCTTCCCAACGCCACGGTCATCTCGCCGCGCGGTGATATTTCCGAACACGGCGCGGCGCGCTTCTTCCGGCGCAAGGCGGAAGGCGTCTATGATTGCGAGGATCTTGCCCGGGCGACCGAGCGGATGAGCGAATTCGTGGTTGCCAACCGCGACCGATACGAGTCATCCACCGTTCTGGGGCTCGGATTTTCGAATGGCGCGAATATCCTCGCAAATATCATGATCGAAAAACCCGGCCTCTTCGATGCCGGCGTTCTGATGCATCCGCTGATCCCGTTCCAGCCAAAGGACCGGAAGATCAAGGAGACGGCGCATGTGCTGATCACCGCCGGCCAGAACGACCCGATCTGCCCGGTGCCGCAAGGCGTCGAGCTTGCCGATTATTTCAAGCGGCAGGGGGACAAGGTGACACTCGAATGGCATGTCGGCGGCCATGAGATTCGGCCGAACGAGATCGAAGCTGCCAAGAAGTTCTTCGCTCCCTACGGAGCCTGAACGCCAAAAAAGATTGCCCGGTTTGCTGCCTGCGAGGGCGCAAACCGGGTCTTCGTATTGCGTTACCTCTACTGGCGACCCTTGGCCTTGCCGAACACAAATTTCAGCCCCGGCTTTGCCTCGCCGATTTCTTCTTCGCCGCCCTCGGCATTTTCCCTGAAATACCGGGCGATTGCCTGCGCGTGCCACTGCATCAGTTCGTAGCAATAGGTCACTTCGCGCTCGCTCGGCGACCAATAGGCGTTTGGTTCGCCGCATTCGGCTGCCGTCAGCTTGATGCCGTCGTCAAGCTTGTAGAGGCCGGAGACCAGTTCCTGCAGGATCTCGAGAACCTGAGCCTCCTTCACCAGGTCCGCGTAGTCCTTGAGGTCGTTGTTCTTCGCGGGCTGGTAGGTGATCGTGAACTTGCTCTTCTGGTCGCCGGTCTGCAGATGCGGCTTCAGCACACCGAACCAGCTTGCATGGGCCTTCTGGTATTCACCCACGCATTCCTGCCGACGGCCGGCCGGCAGTTCGAGATCGTCTGCGGATTCGGTGAATTTCTCGGCATCCTTGCCGACCATCAGGCAGACCATATTGAAAGCGCGTTGGCGGTCGAGACCGTGCGCGTCCCAGAGAATTTGCTCATGTTCCGCCGCTTCGCTCGCTTCGGCAGACAATGTCCATCCGTCGACGGAATCGATGAGAGCTGTCTCGAAGACGTCTGCATCCGCCTCCAGAAGCAGGAGGGTGGAGAGCGTATCCACCGCATCCTCCTCGCGGCCAAGGACCGGCAGGTCGAATTCGGAGACCAGCATGTGACCGGCCTCGTGGAAGAGGAAGAACAGCGCGTTGCCGAAGGCGAACTCGACCGTATCGCCGATCTGTTCCTCCGTCAGGCCCTTGAGGTCGTCCTCCAGGGTTTCTGCACCCACATTCGGTGCCGACAGAGCGAGTAGCCCTGCCAAGGCAATTTGAAGAAGACTGCGTCGCATAGGCCCTCGTGACATCGCTGAAAACTGTCTTGATCTGTAACAGGCGCAGTTTAAATCTCAATGAATTCGTATTGTTGCCGAAGTATTAGCGGTATGACGAGAAGTATCGGAGACGCTTCAAGCCCGCTTGATAGGGTTCGGAAGATCCGGGAAATGCCGATGTCGCTCTGCGGCCTTGCGGGGCAAAAATTCATCGCCGATAGTGCTCTTCCATATCCGCCCCGATCCGGAGAGCTTCCATGAGCAACCATCTGAAATTCTTCATCAACGGAATCTGGATAACTCCGGATATTCCCGTCGCGCTCGATGTCGTCGATCCGTCGACGGAAGAGGCCTATACTCAGGTCGCTTTAGGCTCGAAGGCCGATGTGGACAAGGCGGTTGCGGCGGCCAAGGCGGCATTTCCTGCTTTTTCGCAATGGTCCAAGGCGGAGCGGCTGGCGCTCCTGAAACGCATCCTGGCCGAGTATGAAAAGCGATACGAAGACATCGCGCGAGCGGTCTCCCAGGAGATGGGGGCTCCGCTCGCCTTTGCCCGTGATGCGCAGGCCGCGGCCGGCAAAGGGCATCTCGCCGCCACGATCGAGGCGCTCGAAAACTACGAGTTCACCGAGGCGCGCGGCTCAACGATGATCGTCAAGGAGCCGATCGGCGTCTGCGCGCTGATCACACCGTGGAACTGGCCGCTCAACCAGATCGCCTGCAAGGTCGGCCCGGCGATCGCCGCCGGCTGCACCATGGTGCTGAAGCCTTCCGAGATCGCGCCGATCAGCGGCATCATCTTTGCGGAAGTTATGGAGGCGGCGGGCACGCCGAAGGGCGTCTTCAACCTCGTCAACGGAACCGGGCCCGATGTCGGCCAGGTTATGGCCGGCCATCCTGATGTCGATATGGTTTCCTTCACCGGCTCGACGCGGGCCGGCATCATCGTCGCCAAGACTGCGGCCGACACCGTGAAGCGCGTGGCCCAGGAACTCGGCGGCAAGTCGCCCAATATCATCCTTCCCGATGCCGAGTTTGAGAAAGCCGTTGCAGATGGCGTTACAGCCTGTTTCGGCAATTCCGGCCAGTCCTGCGATGCTCCGACGCGGATGCTGGTGCCGGCAAAGCGCCATGACGAAGCTCTGGATATCGCGAAGGCCGCAGCCGAAAAGCTGAAGACCGGCGATCCGCGTGGGGATGGTATCGATCTCGGCCCGGTGGTCAGCCAGACGCAATACGACAAGATCCAGCGGTTGATCGAGGCTGGCATCAAAGAAGGTGCAACGCTGGTCACCGGCGGACCGGGCCGGCCGGAGGGCCTCAACCGAGGCTATTATATCCGCCCGACCGTGTTTGGCCATGTCACCAACGACATGACGATCGCGCGAGAAGAAATCTTCGGGCCGGTCCTTTCTATCCTCTCCTATGAAGACGAAGAGCAGGCGGTGGAGATCGCCAACGACACGCCTTACGGGCTGGCGGCCTATGTGCAGTCCGGAGATATCGGCAATGCCCGCAAGGTGGCCGCGCGGCTGCGGGCCGGTTCGGTGTTCATCAATTATCCGGACTGGGACCTGTTCGCGCCCTTCGGCGGCTACAAGCAGTCCGGCAATGGCCGCGAATATGCCGATTGGGGCATCCACGACTTCCTCGAGATCAAGGGCATCGTCGGCTACGGCGCGTGAAACCGGCGACCACTGGCCTCAGGGATCAGATATGCGGTTCGGAATAGGCGGTGCAGGCTCCAACATCCCTCCAGGTCGGAATCCTGCCGTCCCGTTTGGCTTTTCTGTCCGACAGCGCGAGGAAGATATCCAGCCGACGGTCGCGCAGGCCCGGAACCAGCGCGGTCGCCGAGAGAGGAAGAGGCGCGAACGGATTGCCGCGATGATAGGCATGCAACTCCACCCGAACCGTATGCCGATGGCTGACAGCCCGTGAATGGAATGCGTAGGTATCGGCCACCACGAGGGTGTTTGCGGAAACCACGACCTTGCGTGGGGTAAAATCGCCAAGCGTCGACAATTCTTCGGGCGTGATGCGGAACGATCCTTCGGCATGGTGTGTGCGTCCGTCCGCGCTCGCCACAAGGCTCTGCCGGTATTCCCATTCCAGCCGCTTTTCGGTCAGCCTGTGGCTACCGGGGACGAAGACGAAGGGGCCGTCGTCCGGTCCGACATCATCGAGAAAAAGCCAAGCCTTGGAACTTGAATGGAAGGTATCGGCATGCAGGGCGGTCTGGGGATCGGCTTCCTGGATTGCGGGTTCTGCAATCACGGTCTGGATGAAATACACGGGATCGCCGCCGATACCTCCGACATAGCGGATGAGGCCTGCAATCGAGGGATCATTGCTGAACCGCGCCAGATCCGGCAGTTTTCCCAGCGCATTCCGGTTGATCGGGGTCATCCGCGTGACGGTCTGCCCCTGGCGCATCTCGCGAGCCGGCAGAGGCTCATTTTTGAGGTAGTCGCGTATCCGCTGGAACACGTCTGCCGGCAGGGCATTCTCGCGGATCACAAAGCCGTCCCTCTGGAATGCTTCCCGTTCTGCGGCACTTACCGAGACGCCGAGCAGTCGCCGGCGATAGGCGGCCATCCCGGCGGCAAGACGCACGCGTTCCCGATGGAGGCCCATTTCGTTGAAACGCGGATTGCCGATCACAGGGTTTTTGCGGAAGGATTTTTCGCTTCCGAAGACTCGGAAGGCGTAGCCCGGATAACGCCACCATTGGTCGATAGCTCGCGGCATGGATGGATCCCCCTTTCCATATCCGGAGGATAGGGAGAAACCGTCCCGAGGCAAGAGGGCGCGGTTGGTGACAATCGGAATCATCGGATATCCACGCCTTGAACACAGGCCCGAATGCCGGTCTACTGCTGTCGATTCCAGATATGCCTGAAAGAGAAAGAGGTTGTTGCCATGAAGCGCGTTTTCAACCCACCGGCCGTCCGCAGGCCTTTCGGCGCTTATAATCACGGCCTGCTGGTGCCGCCCGGTGCCAGCCTGCTCGTCACCTCCGGCCAGCTCGGAATATCACCGGAGGATAGGATCCCGCCTGATGTCACGCGGCAGGCGGAGCTTTGTTTCCAGGCGATCGGCGCGATCCTGGAGGAGGCGGGCATGACCTATGCGGATGTGATCCGCATCTCGGGCTTCGTCACCAGCCGCGAGGATTTTCCCGCTTACATGGCGGTGCGCGACCGCTACACGCTCGACCCCAAGCCGGTCTCGACGCTTCTCATCGTCGGCGGATTTACACGCGCGGAATTCCTCGTCGAGGTGGAAGTCACGGCCGCGAAGGTGTTTTAGTAGCCGCAGCGCCTCAGTTGCGCTTCATACTTGGCGGCCATGCCGGCGGACTTCTGCGCTGCCTGCCGGGTTCCTGACGAGAACTGGCCGCGCTCGTATCCCGCCTGGCCGGAATAATAGGCGAGGTAGAGGTTGTAGCTGTCGTTCAACGGGATGCCGTTCTTCACATGGCTCTGGTTGTGGTACCAGCCGACAAAATGGATGGCGTCGCCGAAGTCGGAGCGGCTGGCGCTCCAGCGGCCGGTGTCCTTCTTGTAAGTGAGCCAGGTGCCATCCAATGCCTGGGCGTAGCCATATGCCGTGGACTGACGCTTCCAGGGAATGAAGCCGAGCAGTTTGGTACGCGGCGGGCGGGCATTAGCCCTGAAGCCGGATTCCACATAGATCGTCGCCATCAGGATCGGCACGGGGACGCCGAACTCGCGTTCGGCCTTTTTGGCATCGCGGGCCCAATTGTTGAAGAACCCGTCGCGCTGTTCAAAAACCGCGCAGGCATCGGTAACCCGGCTCGGCGCGGAGGCGCAGGCGGTCAGGGACAGGGCCATGAGGGCGATGAAAAACGCAATACGCATCGCTTAATCACTCGGTTCTGAGAGATTAATAACCGGTAAAATTTAAAGAAAAGTTTAGTGAGCCGCTGCGGGCATCGGAACCGACCGGGTGGCGAGCCAGTTGCGGGCGATGACCCCGAACACCGCGGCCGCCGCGATCCCGCCGATTCCAAGCCCGACCGCGGGTGCAATCAGGCCCAGCAGACCGAAAACGAGGAGCGCATAACGCGCCGCGCCGTTGCAGGCAAAGCGGTCACGCACGAACCAGAGGCTTGCGAAATATATCGCGACCGGAATCCCCACCGCGTAATCGCCGACGATAAGCGGAACCTCGGCATGGTGGGTGATGACGTCGACCAGCACGGCAAAGCCAGCACCCACTGCTGCACCGGAGGTGAAAATGAAGAAATGCCCATAACCCCATTGCAGCGCGCGACTCAGCCTGTGGCTGCCGAGGTGTTCCTGCCGGGCGAAATAGGCCCACCAGAGCGCAAAGACGATAACCAGTGCCGAAAGCGCGGTGTGCACCAGCATCAGATTGAACTCGCCTGTGAACTGGCGGAGCGCGATGGAGCCGGCAAGCAGGGTTTCGCCGAGCACGATGATGTTCAGGAGCCCGTAACGTTCCATGATGTGATGGCGGTGCCAGGGCGTGTTCTTGGTCAGCGGTTCAGCAATGGCGGGAACCGCGAGTTCTAGCAGGGCGCCGAGGGCCCAGAGGGCGTATCCGAACCCGGTCGACAACAGCTGTGTCCCGAGGAAGATCAGCCAGTAGATCTGCACGAGGAAGATTCCCACGGCATAAGCGACATTGGTCCTGCGGTGGGCGGGATCATGGTAGGCAGCGCGCAGCCAGAGCACCACCATGGCGAGACGCATGACGATGTAGCCGAAAACCACCATGGTCAGATCCGGTACTGCGGTAAACAGGAACTGGATGCCGGCCGCCATGGTCAGTGATCCGCCCATCAGGATCATCGTCAAGAGCCGGTAGACGACATCGTCGTTGTCGTAGGCGGACGAGAACCAGGTGAAGTTCATCCAGGCCCACCAAATGCAAAAGAACGCGATCAGGTAGATGACGATACCCTGGCCTGCGTGGTTTTCCGAAATTGCATGGTGCAGCCCCGCGGCGGCGGATGCAATCGCGATGACCGACACCAGATCGAAAAGCAGTTCCAGCGGCGTCGCAGCGCGATGATGTTCGTCGGGATCGCGCGGGAGAAGAGGGCGCAGGATGCGATCTTTCAAGGAATACATGTTGCTCATCTTGCCCCTCCAGCCGAAAAATCCGATCCCCCGTTTTCTGAAGGCAGATCCATCCGATGGCAAGCATGAACCTCGCGACGCTTCATGGGTCTCCGACACACGCTAATCCATTCGGTACCCCCCTCTCTCTTCGTCTGTCTGCGTCAAACGGTCGCTTCGTGCTATGGCTGGCATTTGATAATAGCTAGTTTGCCAGCAGCGCTCATCGGGGGAGAGGGTGCATGACGAGACGCAGCTTTTCGTTTCCAGCCGCCGACATTCGAGCGCGTGCGCTCGGAGAAGTCCATTCGCGTCCCTATACTCTCGTCTCGCTTCCGCGGGTGATCTTCCAGCTCGCCTTCCTGACGGAAGCGAACTTTGAAGCCGATCGGGCGATCCTGGCGGATATGTCGCTGGGGCAGGGGGTGGCGCCACCGGCCGCAGACACCAGCCATCACACGATGAACTGGGGCAACGGCACGCTGCGCTGGGAAAAACATACCGAATTTTCCACCTATTTCTGGGACGCGCCGGCCCCTGTCCTGTTCGGCGGAGACGTTCCGGTCAACCCGTTTGGCGCCAGCTTCAAGGCCCCAGGTCCGTTCATTTCCGGTGTCCGGATCGAGATTCGGCCGGCGAACGAAGACCTCAGCCAGGTGATCGCCAGTTTCGATCCGACCAGCCTCTGTCGAAGCATCGTCGCCGATGGCCAGGCAACCGTCGTGACCGATTTCCGTCAAGACGGCGACGGGCTTACCAAATTTCTCATCCTTGACAACGGAATGACCGACGGCGGTCGTGGCGCCCTGGTCCAGCGCATTCTCGACATCGAGACCTATCGGACATTGGCTATGATGGGATTGCCCCTTGCGCTGACCCTGTCGCCCGAGATCCGCCGGATCGAAACCGGCCTTACGGCCGTGACGCAACGCATGAAGCAGCATGCCCGGCAGGAGGCCGACGCGATGCTTGCGGAGATCACCCGGCTGGCGGCCGAGCTTGAAGCCAATGCGGCGCTCAGCCTCTACCGGTTCGGCGCGAGCCGGGCTTATTACAATATCGTTCTCGAACGCGTCGCGATGCTGGCTGAAAAGCCGGTGTCGGGCAACGAGTCGCTCGGTTCGTTCCTTCAGAGGCGGCTCGCCCCGGCGATGCGGACCTGCCAGTCGGTCGAAGAGCGGCAGGCGAACCTTTCGCGCAAGCTGGCGCGGGCGACCGCGCTTCTCAGAAGCTGGATCGACGTCGATCTGCAGAAGTTCAATACCAAGCTTCTGGATTCCATGAACCAGCGCGCCCATCTGCAGCTTCGCCTGCAGCAGACCGTCGAAGGCCTCTCGGTTGCCGCCATTTCCTATTACGTGATCGGGCTTGTGGGCTATCTCGCGAAGTTTGCCCACAATATCGGGGTCCATATCGCCCCGGAAACGCTGACCGGCGCTGCGGTTCCGATCGTAGTGATCGCGGTCTGGCTGCTGGTCAGGCGTATCCGCAAAAGCCACAAGGACGACCACGTCCAGCCGAACCCCTAAAACCGCTCCATCTCCCGCTTCACCTTGGCAAGGAATGCGGCTCGGGTTTCCGGCGTGCAATTGTTCATGTCGTAGTGAGCAAGGAACATCACCCTGCGAGCCGGATTGGTGGTGACCCGGAGCACGCGCGTAGCAATCTTTTTTGGCGGATTGCCGGCCATGAAGGCCCGCCAACGGGTGGCGCCGTAGGTCAATACCACGCCGACCTTGCGAATATTGGTGAGCTTGCGGGTGAGCACGCCGTCCGCCAGATCGAAGGTTACGCCCGGCAGCCAGACGCGGTCGAAATAACCCTTCAGAATGGCAGGCCAGCCGAAGTTCCAGATCGGGGTGACGATCACCAGCGCTTCGGCAGCCTGCAGCCTCTCCACATAGGAACGGACCGGCTCGATATTGTCCGGCACGTCGTGATAGCCGATCCGCTCTTCGCGCGAGAGGACCGGATTGAAGTTTTCGGCATAGAGATTGCAGTCATCCACATCGTGGCCAGCCCTCTGGAGGCTTTCGCGGGTTGCGGCATGCAGGGCAGCGCCGTAGCTCGATTCGACCGGATGCGAGTGAAGAAGCAGAACCTTCATCAGCCCCCCGCGACGGCAAGGCCGGGGAAGAGGTAGTTCTTGCCCGCCGAAAAATCGAAGTCCGGATTCTCCCAGGCGATCATCTTTCCGGGGTTGAGCAGGCCCTTCGGATCGGTCTCTTTTTTGAAGGCGAGCTGCACCACGTCCGTCTGCTTCATGCCGCCTTCTTCCAGCGTATAGCGGTGCGGGTTAAAGATCGGGCAGCCATTGTCCTGATGTATCTTGATGATCTCCTCCAGACGCTTCCTGGTCGTATAGCGCACCAGCGGCAGGCCGGAGCACTGCATGCGACCGTCGAACTTGATGAATTCCAGGTGGCCCGGCACTTCATCACCGAAAATCTTCACCATTTTCTCGACCTTGGCAACATGGTCGGGTCCCGGATACTGGACCTGCAGATAGGTGAAGTTCGGATCGACCTTCAGCGCGCGGAGCGTCGTATGGTTCCAGGCAAGCTCATAGGCATGCGGGATGCCCTTCATGCTTTCCACCCTGTCGGAACGGAAGAGGATTTCGCCCTTCTGGCGTTCGGTAAAGGCAGTGAAGGCATCCATGGAATGCGGCGCCACCATCAGCACGCAGATCGACTGGCCGCGATGGCGGATGAAAGGCTTGTGGCGCGGGAAGAAGTCGTAGGGGATCGGCGCGGCGATCGGCGCGATTTCCTTGACGAGGATGCCGTTCTTATGGGCGATTTGATCGCCGAAGCGCACGGCATCCATGAAGTCGTCGTATCCGACCAGCACGTCGACCCAATCATAAGCCGGTGCGAGCGGCATCTCCACCTCGACGATGATGCCGTTGGTGCCGTAGGCATGGGTCACCTTCTGCAGGTCCCATGCGGTGAGGTCGAGCACGCGCGGCTCGGCTTCCATGGTGACGACGCGCAGGCGCAGGATATTGCCGAGGTCGCGCAGGCCGCCCCAGTGGATCGAGCCGACACCGCCCGAACCGCCGGCGATGAAGCCGCCGATCGTCGCCGTCTGGGCAGTCGAGGGGTGGAAGCGCAGTTCCTGACCGGAATGGGCCTTGGTCTGGCGGTCGAGTTCGGCGATCACGATGCCGGGTTCGGCAATGACGCGGCCGGGATGAATCTCCTTGATCTTGTTCATGTTGATGAGGTTCAGCACAATACCGCCGGAGAGCGGCATGGCCTGTCCGTAATTGCCGGTGCCGGCGCCGCGCGGGGTGATCGGCACGCCGTGCGCGAAAGCGACTTTTAGAACCTGAATGACCTCTTCCTCGGTCTTCGGCGAGACGACGAGATCGGCGGTGACGGTGTCGAGTTCCTCTTTCAGGATTGGGGAATACCAGTAGAAATCGCGGCTCTTCTGGCGCACCAGCGCCGGATTGTCCTCCACCGCAATGCCTTCGAGCTCTTTCTTGATCTGTGCGTAATCTGCCATCTTATCTTTCCAGAATCGGGTCCAGGTCACGGTAATCCGGCAGGCGACGGTCGATGCCCATGCCATTCCGCATCACGATGCGGTCGGCCTGCGGACGGGAGAGGAATTCGCTCCAGCGGCGGGCGCTGAAGAGCACGAGATCGGCGGGGCCACCTTCGGCGATGACGCCGATATCGGGCCGGCCGAGGATTTCCGCTGGCGTCGAGGTGACGACGCGGGCGGAGGTGTCGAGCGGGTGGTCGAGATGCAGGATGCGTACGGCCTCCCGGAACACCTCGACCGGATCCATGTCGCCATAGGCGTAGAAAGGGTCACGGGTATTATCCGAGGAGACGGCCGTTTTCACGCCGGCCGCGGCCAATTCGTGGAATAGCGTGACGCCGCGCCAGCGGGGGGTGCGGCCGGCGTGGCGATCCTGCAGATACATGTTGCACATCGGCAGCGAGACGACTGAAATCCCGGCTTCCGCGACTTTGTCGACAACGCGTTTGGCGGTGTCGTCATCCTGGCGGGCGAGCGAACAGCAATGGCCGACGGTGACCGAACCTTCGAAGCGGTTGCGGCGTTTGGCGTCGGCGATGGTTTCGAGCGTCAGGACCTGTTTGTCCTCGGTCTCATCCACATGCAGGTCGATGTCGAGGCCGTTGTCGGAGGCTGCCCGGAAGAGGCTATCGAGGATGTTTTCGAAGTCCGGGAGAATGCGTGTGGCACCGCCAAGCAGCCCGCCATAACGTCTCACCGTCGCGACGATGCCGTTGAAGACCGCCTGGTCGGGCACGCATTCCAGCGGCAGGAGAGCTACCGCCTGCAGCGCGATCCGGTCTTTCCACTCCTCGCGCAGTTCGGCAAACAGCGGGAACGAGATATCCGGCTGCGGCGGTATGCTGTCGAGATGGGTGCGGATCAGCTTCGTGCCGTGGGCATAGGCGCTCTTCAGCGAGAATTCGAAGCGGGTGCGGACGTCCTCCGCCGTCCAGTTGGCGATGCGGTCCTCGCGCACGTTCATCAGTGCGCCTTCGAACGTGCCGTCCGGGTTCGGTCTGCGGTCCCAGAAATGGCCCTTGTCGAGATGCGTGTGCATGTCGACAAAGCAAGGCCAGACCATGCCGCCGCGCATGTCCACCTTCACCAGATCGGCAGGTGCGGTGGCGGCCGGAAGTATCCTTTCGATCCTGCCGTCCGAGATGATCAGATCCGCCCCTATCAAGCCTTCCTTTGCCGGTGCGGAAAAACCTTTGACGAGGACCGCCGGCAGGGTGGCGTTGACGAGCGCAAAACGACGGGCATCGGGAAGCGTCATGAATTCGCCAGGCATCAGTTTTCTCTCTTGAGGCTGCTCTCATGCCAGCGATGCAGGAAAGCCCAGGCGATGAAGGAGGTAATCATGAAGATCACCACGCCCAGCACCGAAAGCAGGATCAGCGCTGCAAAAAGACGCGGAATGTTGAGACGATACTGGGACTCCAGCAGGCGGAAGGCGAGACCGGAGCCAGCGCCCGCGGAACCCGCCGCAAATTCCGCCACCACGGCTGCGATCAGCGCCAGTCCGCCGCCGATCCTCAATCCTGTCATGAAATAGGGAAGCGAGGAGGGGAGCTTCAGGTAAAGCAGCGTCTGCCAGCGCGAGGCGCCGTAGAGGTCGAAGAGGTTGAGCAGGTTATGGTCGACGCTCTTCAAACCCTGCACCATGTTCGACAGGATTGGAAAGAAGGCGACGAGGAATGCGCAGATCAGAAGCGCGACCTGGGTCGTCGGCGCGTAGATCAGGATCAGCGGCGCGATCGCCACGATCGGCGTCACCTGCAGGATGACGGTAATCGGATAGAAGGCCGTCTCGATCCATTTCGACTGGACGAGGAAAATGGCGATGCCGACGCCGCCGATCAGCGCCAGCGCCAGCGCCTGCAGGGTGATCTGCGTCGTGACCCAGAGGGCGGGCCAAAGCGTGCCCCAGTCGTTATAGAGCGAGTTCGCCACCGCCAGCGGCCCGGGCAGAATATACTGCGGAATGCCGTTGACGCTGATGATGAACTGCCAGAGCAGGATCAGGCCGACCACCACGCAAATGGGGATCAGCGTGCGCAGCAGCGTCTCCCGGTTGCGAGCGAAGAGGCCCGGCTTCAGAGGCGTAAGGATCGGATCATCTGCCATCAGTGTTCCTCCCCGCCGATCGCTTCCAGGAGCATGTTGGAAACCTTTTCACAGGCCTGCCGGTATTCTTCCGACGTGCGGTAATGCGCATCGCGCGACATGCTCGTCTTCAGCGGGAAGTCCGCATGAACCCGGCCCGGCCGTGCCTTCATCACCACGATGCGGTTCGAGAGGTAGGCGGATTCGAAGACGGAGTGGGTGACGAAGATCACGGTGATGCCCGTTTCGTGCCAGAGCCTCAACACATCGTCATTGAGTTTCTGGCGGGTGATTTCGTCCAATGCCGCAAAGGGCTCGTCCATCAGCAACAGCTTCGGCTTGGTGACCAGCGCGCGGGCGATCGAGACGCGCATCTTCATGCCGCCGGAAAGCTCGCGGGGATAAGCATCGGCGAAATCCTGAAGGCCGACGGTTGCAAGCGTCTCCATGATCTCGTCGCGGGCGGCGGTTTTCGAAACCCCGCGCAGCTTAAGCGGCAGGTGAACATTGCCGAATACCGTCTGCCACGGCATCAGCGTCGGTTCCTGAAAGACGAAGGATATGTCGCCTTCGGGCAGACCCTTGGAATTGATGCGGGAACTCGGCCAGTCGATCGTGCCGGCCGAGACATCGCCGAGCCCCGCGATGATCCTGAGTGCCGTCGACTTGCCGCAACCGGAGGGACCAAGCAGGCTCACGAACTCACCGCCCTCGACAGTCAGCGACATGTCGGACAATGCGAGCGTGCCGCTCGAAAACATCTTGGAGACGCTGCGCATCACGACCAGCGGGCGTTTGCGGCTGTCTCCGGGAGCAGGCATCAACGGGGCTTGGGACGTGGTCATGCTTCACTCGATCAGAAGGGCGGCATTCGCCGCTGGGTGCCCGGCGGCGCGCGAGGTTAAGTCCCCCTTGTGGGGAACGGTTGGAGAGGGGGCTCTTGCGCGGAAAACCCTCCCGCCTGCCGGCACCCTCCCCGCGAGGGAGGATTAAGTATGCCGCACCGTCTACTCTACTTCTTAAGCGCCATTCCGACGCCCTTGCAGACGAATTTGGTCGAATAGGCCTTCTTGTAGTCGAGGTCGGCAGGCTGGACGTTGATTGCCACCATCGAGTCGAAGAACTTCTTGTAGCGCTCGTCGGTGATGCAGCCGATGCCCTTGGTCTCGGCATCGCCGGAAACCACTATTCCGTATTCCTTCATCTTGGCGATGGAATAGGCGATCTGACCGTCCGTCATTTCCGGATTGTCCTTCTTGATCAGATCGTTGGCGGCTTTGTTGTCGCCGTAGAGATAGTTGTACCATCCTTCGATCGACGCATCGACGAAACGCTGCACGACCTCAGGCTTCTTGTCGAGCATCGGCTGCGTCGTGGTGATCATCGTCGAATAGGGGCCGTAGCCGGCATCGGCGATGAGGAACACTTTCGGCGCCCAGCCAGCCTGTTTTTCGATCTCATAGGGCTCGGAGGTCAGATAACCCTGCTGTGCGGACTTCTTGTCGGCGATGAAGGGAGCCGGATTGAAGGTATAGGGCTTGTACTGTTCATCGCGGAAGCCCTTGAAGTTCTTCTTCATCCACTCGAAATACGTGACATAGCCTTCCTTACCCATGAAGATCGTATCGAGATTGGCAAGGTCCTCGAACTTTTCGACGCCCGCGTCGGGATGGGCGAGCAGGACCTGCGGGTCCTTCTGGAAGATCGAGGCGACGCTGACCAGCGGAATGCCCTGCTTGACGGCATCCATGTCCCCGAGCGGCCCGCCCATGTAGAAATCCACCTTGCCGGCGATCAGAAGCGCGCGGTTGGCAGCGTGCGGGCCGCCCTGGATGATCGTCACCTTCAGGCCATGCTTCTCATAGGTCCCATCGGCCACGGCCTGGTAGAAGCCGCCGTGCTCTGCCTGGGCCAGCCAGTTGGTGCCGTAGGATACTTCATCGAGCGCCGCTGCCGGAGCCGCTGCGAGCACCATCGCAGAGAGGCCGAGCGCCGCCAGAAAACTCTTCATAGTCAATGAATTGGACATGTGGTTTCGTTCCCCTGTTAAACCCTGCGGCATCGTGAGAGTATTTCTTTTCCAGCATTTGTACGGTTGCGTTGCTCTTTGAAAAGCATCAAATTTCGTCCGCATTGATGCCTTTCCGGCATCGGTCGAAAAATGACATGCCAAATTGTGCGGCATGGTCAAAAATGATGCAACGGGGGTGATGTAAAATGCTGCATTCGCGAAAGCTGCTTTATATCGATGAGATCGCCCGTTGCGGATCGATCCGCAAGGCGGCAACCCGTCTGAATGTTGCATCGTCGGCGATCAACCGGCAGATCCTGGCGCTGGAGGAGGAGTTAGGGGTGCCGATTTTCGAGCGCATGCCTCGCGGGCTGAAGCTCACCGCTGCCGGAGAATTGTGCATTGAACACATCCGCGAAGTTCTCAAAACCTATGAGCGGATGGAATCGCGCATCCGCGGTCTCAAGATGCCGCAGGCCGGCAAGGTGGCGCTGGTGGCGACGGTGGGACTGGCGGCGGGACCATTGCCTGATATCATCGCGCGGTTCGTCGCCGAGCACCCGCGTGTGCGCATACACTTGAGGAACGACGGCCCTTCGAACACCATTCAGCCGGTGGTAAACGGCGAGGTCGACATCGGTATTGGTTTCAACATCCCGGCGACGCCCGGCATCCGGACGCTCGCCAATTTCGATATTCCGATCGGGGTGGTTATGCCGCCGGGACACAGGCTGGCGGGCGAGGGCGCGGTCGATCTGGCCGAGGTGGTGCAGGAGCCGCTGGTGCTTTCGCAGCCGGGCACGAGCCTGCGCAACGTCATCAATCTGGCGCTTTCGCCCTTCTCGATTCCGGTCGAGCCGATCGTGGAAACCAATGCCTCGGAAATGCTGAAGCAGCTCGTGAAGGCAGGCACCGGGTTGACGCTCCTCAATCCACTCGACGTGCTTCAGGAATGCCGGCGCGGCGAACTGGTTTTCCGGCCGCTCGCCAATCCGCATGCACGTCATCAGCCGATGAAGCTCTTTGCCCGCTCGCGCGCCACGCTCGATACCGCCACCAGCCTATTCGTCGAATTTCTCTTGTCGGAACTCTCAGGCCTCGTCGGAGAGCTGCAGGCGAAGGGGCATGTGCCGCCTCAGCCACAGGCGAGGGATGTCCAGCGGGAGCAGGATCAGCGCGAGTAGAGATTGTCGAGCGAATATGCTGCGAAATCGCGCAGCATCTCGATAAAACGGGCAACCTGATGGCGGCAGATCGAAGCGCCCTTTTCGGCCGTGCCTTTCGATGCGTCGCCCACCACGCCGTTCGGATTGAGGTCATGGGCAAGCCATGCGAGCGCATGCGGGGGCGTCGGCTGGATGAATTTCGATTGAGACTTCATCCATTCCGCCTTGGAAACGAAATTCTGAGCCTTGTCCATCCGCACCAGATCCGGGCGGAAATGCAGCATCAGCGAGGTTTCGACTTCGCCGCCATGGATGCCAAATTTCTGCTCATGCTCGCCGATCAGCCCTTCCGGATTGCCGAAGCGGCCCCACTGCGTGCCGATCACCGCCATCTGGTAGCGGACGCGCAACTCGCGACCGACAATGCTCATGATATCGACATTGCCGCCATGGGAATTGACGATGACGAGCTTCTTCACGCCGGCTTCTGCTACCTTGGCGCCGATGGCCGTCCACATCGGAATGAGGAGTTCGGCACCGAAGGAGAGGGTGCCTGGACCATAGACGTGTTCGTTGGCCTTGCCGATTTCCTGGGTGGGCAGGATCAGGAAATCGAGATCCTCCGGCCGCTGCGCCTTCAGTTCCGCAAGCATACCGTTGGCGATCACCACGTCGGTGGCGATCGGAAGGTGCGGACCGTGCTGCTCGGTCGAGGCGATCGGCAGAATGGCGATGGTTTTTTCGGGCGAAAGCTGCGCGAAATCGAGGGTATTGAGTTCGTTCCAGTAAAACGGCTTGCCCATGCTGCCCCTGCCTTTCCTGATGTTTGTGACAGGGTTAGGAGATCGGGCACGTCTCGAAAAGCATCAATTTCCGCCCAGCGCGTTGCCTTTTTGAGCGCAGACAGGGAGGCCGGCTGTGCCATGGCAAGAAAAAGGCGGATTTCAATAAAATTGCATCTATCCGCTTAATCGCGCCGAGAGCCCTGCCGCATATGGTTGTGCCATAAGAGACAAGACGGCGACCAAGCCGCTCGACAAACGGGGTGCAGCGCAATGATCAAGAAGCTCATTATTTCCGCGGTCGTTCTGACGGCCCTCATTTCCGGCAAGGAAGCCAAAGCCGCCGGTGCGGGTGGTTTTGCCCGGGCGCTCTCTTCCGTGCCTGTCGTTCAGGTTCCGGCTGTCGAAAGCCGGTCGATGGGAACTGAGGAGCGTATGGTGGACGAGGCATTGATCTTCGATCCGTCGGACAGCCGGGCCGCGCAAGGCCAACTGCCTCCCGCAGTTTACCACAACATCTGATTTCGACAGCCTCAACTACCGGCAACCGACTTGCCCGTCTCCACCATTATGCGGAGACGGGTTTTCCCCATTCGGCGATTGCGATCCCGCCGAGGGCGAGCGCCAGCGCGACGATGTGGAAGACCTGCAGGGCTTCGCCGAGAATGGCGACCGAGAGCAGCGTCCCGAAGACGGGAACGAGATTGATGAACAGGCCGGCCCTGTTGGCGCCGATCTTCTGGACGCCGACGATATAGAGAACCTGTGCGATCAGCGAGGCGAAGATGCCCGTATAGAGCACGATCAGCCAGCCCCTCGTATCGGGCCAGATCAGCCGGTCGGCGGAATATTCCCAGAAGACGAGCGGTGTCGTGAAGATGAGCGCAAAGAGGGCGGGGAATGCCATCAGGGTGCGCCAATTGACCTGCGGCCGCCATCTGAGCGCAACGGTGTAGATGGCGTAAGCCATGACGGCGATCATCATGATTGCGTCGCCGAAATTGACGGTGAGCGTCACCAGCGTGCCGAGATCTCCGTGGACGGCGGTAATCACGCCTCCGAACAAGGTGAGGGTGAAGCCGAGGATCTGTGCCCAGGAAACCTTCATGCGGAACAGCAGGAAGTTGATGACGAAGATCAGCATGGGGATGACAGCCTGCTCAACCGTTACGTTGATCGCCGTCGTGTAGTTGACGGCGGTATAGAGCGCGGCGTTGAAAACGACATAACCTATGACGCCCAGGAAGATGAGAATCGGCAGGTTCTTCCTGACGATCGGCCAGTCCTTCACCAGTTGCGGCACCGAGATCGCGAAAATGATTGCAACGGCGGCGAACCAGCGCCAGAAGGTCAGCATCATCGGGCTGACATGGCCGACGGCGAGCTTGCCGGCCACCGCATTGCCGCCCCAGCACAAGGTGGCAATGACGAGGGAAAGATAGGCCTTTTTGTGCAAAACAATTCTCCGGCACCGGCCGTAGGGCGCCGGTATCAACAGTCGGGGCCGGGAAATAGCCCGCCGCTCACGCATTTGTCACGTAAAAACCGCGAGCGAGTCACAAACAGGTCGCTTTCCTTCGGCCAAGGCATTATAGATGCGCGCGTTTGCACTGTTCGCGGATATCCTTATCCGGAAACGGAGCCTAAATCTAAGTGGCGCATCGACCCGTAGGTCAAAAACGATCTACGGTAGGTGCGCGTATGGTCGTGTGGGGCTTTGCCCGCAGTACAGGAAGCAGAGATGACGAACGTAGTCGTGGTTGGTTCGCAATGGGGTGACGAAGGCAAGGGCAAGATTGTCGACTGGCTTTCCGAACGCGCCGATATCGTCGTGCGCTTCCAAGGCGGTCACAATGCCGGCCATACGCTCGTTATCGATGGCGTCAGTTACAAGCTTTCGCTTCTCCCGTCCGGGATCGTGCGGGGCGGCAAGATCTCCGTGATCGGCAACGGCGTCGTTCTTGATCCGCATGCTCTGGTTGCCGAGATCGACAAACTCGCCGGACAGGGTGTGAAGGTCACGCCGGAAAATCTCCGCATCGCCGACAATGCGACGCTCATTCTCTCCCTGCACCGCGAACTCGACGGTCTTCGCGAAGATGCCGCCTCCAACAGCGGCACCAAGATCGGCACCACCCGCCGCGGCATCGGTCCTGCCTATGAGGACAAGGTAGGCCGCCGTGCCATCCGTGTCATGGACCTGGCCGACATGGACACGCTGCCCGGCAAGGTCGACCGTATCCTCACCCACCACAATGCGCTTCGGCGCGGCCTCGGCGAAAAGGAGATCTCGCACGAGGCGATCATGCAGGAACTCACCTCGGTCGCCGCGCGCGTACTGCCTTTCCGGGAAACCGTCTGGGAACTGCTCGACAAGGAACGTCGCAAGGGCGCCCGCATCCTCTTCGAAGGCGCTCAAGGGTCGCTGCTCGATATCGACCACGGCACCTATCCCTTCGTGACCTCATCCAACACCGTCGCCGGCCAGGCTTCGGCCGGCTCCGGCATGGGGCCGGGTACGCTCGGCTATATCCTCGGGATCACCAAGGCTTACACGACTCGCGTCGGCGAAGGCCCGTTTCCGACCGAACTCAAGGATGAGATCGGTCAATTTCTTGGGGAAAAAGGCCATGAATTTGGAACGGTTACCGGCCGTAAGCGCCGCTGCGGCTGGTTCGATGCCGCGCTTGTGCGCCAGTCGGTCGCGACCAACGGGATCACCGGAATTGCGCTGACCAAGCTCGATGTGCTCGACGGCCTGGACGAATTAAAGATCTGCGTTGGCTACAAGCTCGACGGCGTTCAGATCGATCATCTCCCGGCAAGCCAGGGCGCGCAGGCTCGTGTCGAGCCGGTTTACGTCACGCTGGAAGGCTGGAAGGAATCGACGGTCGGCGCCCGCAAATGGGCCGATCTCCCGGCCCAGGCCATCAAGTATGTCCGCCAGGTGGAGGAATTGATTGGCGCGCCCGTCGCGCTACTTTCCACCAGTCCTGAGCGGGAAGACACCATACTTGTGACCGACCCATTTGAAGATTAAAGTCAAAAATTGGTTACCATTCGGCTGATCTTCGGATTGGCGATCATGAGAAAGTGCTGATGGCTGATTTTGTTGCGGTTATCCGCCGCGCGGTTGACGGACTGGCGAGCAATACGCCGGAGATGCGCGCGAAGGTGTATGATAAGGCTCGTGGCGCCGTGCAGCGGCAGCTCGAGAACATGAAGCCGCGCCCACCGGAAGACATGCTGCGCCGGCAGATGGAGAAGCTCGAGGCCGCGATCGTCGATGTCGAGAGTGAGCATGCCGAAGCGCTGGCGCCCGTCGTCGACGAGGCCCCGGCGGGGCATCCAGCCGAAGAAGCCGTTGTCGAACCGGTCGCCGCCGAGCCGGTGGCCGAAGCCGGCGAAGAACCTGCTGCGCAAGTTGCCGAGACTGTCGAAGGAGAGGCTGTCTCTCCCGAACAATATGCGCAAGAACAGCAGATCGCTGTGGAGGAGGCCGCCGAGCCTGCACCGGCACCGGCCGAATACGAATCGGCACCGGTTTTCCGGGAGGACGACTACCAGGCGCCCGAAACGGTTACCGTCGTAGAGGAGCCGGCACCAGCCGAGACAGAACAGCAGGCCGTGGAAGAGACGGCGCCGGTTGTCGAGCAGCCCAGCTTCCATGAAGAGCAGGAAGTCGCGGCTGCACCAGCTGACGAGCCGGCCGCAGGCCACCAATACGGCGATTGGCGCGACGACATGCCACCGGAAGGGGCTCCTTCAGCCCCGACGGTTTTCGATTACGACGAGCCGGCGACTGAGGCGGTGCAGCCCGCTGTCTGGCCTGACGAGCCGCCTCCACTGGAGCCTGAGCCCCTGTCGGAGCCGGCGGCCGCCGAGCCCGTCGCCGCCGAAGACGATTTTCCATATCCCACCCGGAGCGGAGAAGACCAGCGTCCGAACGAGCCTGAATTCGCTCAGGAATGGGCCGGCGAGCCGCATCCCCTGGAACCGGAGCAGGCCGCGGAAGAACCTCCGAAGGCTGAAGAAGATTGGGGATGGGCACCGTCCCAGCCTGAGGCTGCGCCGGCCGCCGGTGCCGCCGCGAATGTCGCTGCCGTATGGAATGAAGTTCCCGAACTCGTGCCAGCCGGTCCTGCCGGCCACGAATTGACGGCTACACCGGTCGAGGCGCATTTCGATTCGGAAACCCACGTTTCGGCCGATACGGTCCGGATGCCTCCGGTCTCCGACCTCCCCGTGGCGAATGCGGCGGTCGCAGCGGCAGCCAAGGACCCGATCGCAGACTATCTCGATCCGCAGTCGAAGCCGGGAGAGAAGACCGCGGAAAGCGATCCCTGGGCCGATCTGGAAGAACTGATCGGCTTCAACAAGGACGCTCCTCTACCGGGAGGCACCTCCCGCAGCAGCACTCTGCACAGCGAGGCGGATGCGGACGATCTGATGCCTGCGCCGGCCCGGCCCTATCGGGTGACCCCGGTGCGCAAGCGGAATTATGCGGGCATCATCCTTGCCATCGTCGGCCTGGCTCTCGTGGGTGCCGGCGGTTACGCGATCTGGCTGAACCGAGATTCGCTGAACGATATGGTGGATGGGCTGTTCCAGTCGAGCGCGCCGACGACGCAGACCGCAGAGCAGACGCCGGCTCCCGCACCCGCGACCCCGGCACCGAGCCAAACGCCTCCGCCGGCACCGCAGACCAATGCCGCAGCGCCCGCCACTCCCGCGACGCCAGCCACTCCCGCCACTCCCGCTCCGGCGGACGGATCCACCACGACGACGAAATTTACCCAGCGCCTGATGGCAGACGGCAGCGAAGTCGACGATGGGCCGGGCGGCACGGGCGGTCTTGCGCAGAATGCAGAGGGGCAGTCGGTCGCTCAGCTCAATACGCCGCCGGCCGCTCAGGCCGCGACGCCCGAGCCCGGCGCACCCGCAGGTGCCGCACCTGCTCCGGGTGCCGGACCAACCGAAACCCCGCAGGCTACGCCGGATCAGGGTGCTGCCGCACCGTCCGCCAATCCATCCGACGCCCCGGCGCTCGCCGGGGAAAAGATGTTCCTCTACGAGGAGCGGATCGGCCAGACGGCGCCCACGGCGATCGAAGGCGCGGTCTCATGGTCGCTCCAGCGCGAGCCGGGCGCGAACGGCCGACCGGAGCCGGTTATCCAGGGACGGATCAACATTCCGGGCCGCGGCCTGACGGCGCTCGTCACCGTCAAACGCAACGGCGATCCATCGCTGCCAGCCAGCCATCTCGTGGAGATCGTCTTCGCGGTGCCGCCGGATTTCGAAGGCGGCGCGATCGACAGCGTGCAGCGCATCGCCATGAAGCAGACGGAACAGGATCGCGGCAATGCGCTCATCGCCGTGCCGGCCAAGATCACCGATGACTTCCACATGATCGCGCTCAACGATTTCCCCGACGCCCGCACCACCAATCTGGAGCTCTTGCGCAGTCGCAACTGGATCGACATTCCCGTTGCCTATCGCAACGGCCGCCGCGCGCTTTTCACCCTCCAGAAGGGGCCGGAAGGCGAGCGGATCTTCGCCGAAGCTATCAGGGAATGGGCCACGCTCGGGGCACCCGCCACCGGGCAGTAAGGATTTTCGGCTTAAAACGAAAAGGCCCGGCAACGACGCCGGGCCTTTTTTGTATTTATTTCGGTGGCGCCGGTCCGGCTGCTGTTAAGCGTCGACCACGCGCAGGGCGTTTGCCTGGGCAAGCGCTTCCTTCTGGACGGCCTCCTGCACCTTCTCGAAGGCGCGGACCTCGATCTGGCGCACGCGTTCGCGGCTGATGTCGAACTCCGACGACAGCTCTTCCAGGGTGACCGGCTCGTCGGCGAGGCGGCGTGCTTCGAAGATGCGGCGTTCGCGGTCGTTCAGTACGCTCAGGGCCTTGGAGAGCATCCGGCGGCGCGTATCCAGTTCGTCCTGCTCGATCAGCACTTCTTCCTGGCTGTCGCGGTCGTCCACCAGCCAATCCTGCCACTGTCCCGCTTCACCTTCGCTGGCGCGGATCGGCGCATTTAGCGAAGCGTCGCCGGACAGGCGGCGGTTCATGGAAACCACTTCCTCCTCGGACACATTGAGCTTGGTGGCGATTTCAGCAACCTGATCCGGCTTCAGATCGCCTTCGTCGATCGCCTGGATCCGACCTTTGAGCCGGCGCAGGTTGAAGAAAAGCCGCTTCTGGTTGGCGGTGGTGCCCATTTTAACGAGCGACCAGGAGCGCAGGATATATTCCTGGATCGAGGCCTTGATCCACCACATGGCATAGGTTGCCAGGCGGAAACCGCGTTCCGGGTCGAACTTCTTGACGGCCTGCATGAGGCCGACATTGCCCTCGGACACGACTTCGCCGATCGGCAGACCATAACCGCGATAGCCCATGGCAATCTTTGCGACGAGGCGCAGATGGCTCGTCACAAGCTTATGGGCGGCATTGCGGTCGCCATGTTCGGCGTAACGTTTCGCCAGCATGTATTCCTGCTGGGGCTCCAGCATCGGAAACTTGCGAATTTCATCGAGATAACGGTTGAGACCGGCTTCGCCGGCGGTAATTGAAGGCAGAGTATTGCGGGCCATAAAGCACCCCTTTCCGATCGTTGTCGGCTCCCTCTTACGTGTGGCAATCTTCAAGGTGTTAATGCATGCTGAGGCGAGCCAAGGCCGCACGGGTCATTTCCGACCCCGCACCAACCCACGTAACAAATAAGTACGGCAGAACCGTGGTTCAAGTGATCACGGCGGCGTTATATCATTACAATGTGGTAATGTTCCCGGGCTTCTCAGCGATATACGCGCTCGGAAAACTTCCGCATTCCGGACCGGATCATCAATTCATATACCATCCGGCGGCTCATGGGATTGTGCAGTCTTGCCACCTTCGAGCCGAGGAATTCAGTCTCCACGTGACGGAAGGCGAGCAGATCCGAAGCCTCGGTGATCGCATTGTAGTAGAATTCATGGAACTGCCTGCGGCACACATAGGTCTTGTATTTTGTCATGCAGAAGGTCGAGAACGCGCTCTTCTGCTGCCGCAGGAAATCGGCGACGCCGACCGTCACCTCCGGCCAGGCCGGATTGAACGTGTCGTCGAAGGCAATGACGCCGTGGTCGGCGAGCGTATCCATCGCGAGCGTGCTGTCTGCGGTGATGTGATCGAGCATGTGGCCGCCGTCGATGCTGAAGAAGCGCGGCCGGCCGATCCTGGCGATGATGTCTTCCGCCTGCAACCCGGTGCTGTCTGCCTTGATGATCAGGTCCTCATCGACGGGAACGCCGAGCCGCTGACCGTTTTCGATGAAGCGTCGGTATTGCGTGGCAGAGCCGTCCGCTACCTGGCCGATATCGAAAAGATCGATCCCGAGAACTTTGTCCCCGTCTTCGCAGATCTTCTTCAGCAGAAAATAAGAACGCCCGTAAAACACCCCGATCTCGGCAAGTCCTCCCTCCATCCCCTCTCGCTTCTGGGCCTGCAGAAGCGAGAGGAAGACCAGCGCGTCCGGCGGGTCGATATATCCCTCGACTGTCTGAAGGTCGTGGAAAATGAACTTCCGGAGGGTTGAGTTCATGCCTTGCTCGTTCCTCGGTCTGTAGTTGTCGAGCCGACGTTTTGAGATCACGCGATGTACATCTCCCGCCCTGGTTGAATTTCGCCGGACGATATTTTGCATTGCAACAAGTAAGACAAATGGAGCAAAAATTTGACGAGAGCCTAATCCGATTGATCTATGCGCAATGCTCACTTCCAGCTCGAACTATATTGGCGACGTCTGGACCTCGTCTCGCATAATGCCTACAGGCATTTTCGTTCTAGAGGGTGCGAACCGCTCCGGCGATATCGGCTGTAGTCGCCATAGGCCTGGCTCCTCGAAAGGCCGACATCCTTCAGTTGATCATCCGTCAACTCCAGGAGTGCCATCCGGTTTCGATGCTCACGGAATTTTCTGACGACCAGCATGATGAGCCGTGAAAGCATCAATCCGAGACGATGTGTTGAGGCGTTGTCTGTATCCTCCAGAGGCTTGCCGTCGTCCCGGTGCGGCAGTTGAAAGGCAAAGTCGCATGGCTCCGGCATGCGGTCGAAGACCGCCCGGTTCTCGTTCTTCATTGCTGTTCTCCTTGTAATTGTCTGCCGGTGCCCGGCAGGATGCGAGGCGGGCTATCATCCGCCTCGCGGTCCGACCGGCTACTTGGCGCCGGCTTGCGCGGTGCGTGCTGCCGCTTCGGCCTCGCGAAGGGCTTCGGCACATTCCTCGCAGCAGACCTCGACCGTCTTGCCGCCGATCTTCACGGCAATGCGCGTTGAATCGAGTTCGCAATCGCAGGCGGCGCAGGTGTTCTCTTTCATGGTGTCATCTCCCGATGTTGGCTTTTTACGGGAGAAGGAAACCATGTCGGCCGACCGGCCGCTGTCAGAATCTTTAGCGACTTTCGGAAAGGGTGCTCTACCGCAATCCCGCAAAGCGCTGGAATTCGGCGGGTGTGCGGCCATAGGCCTGACGGAAGGCGGACGAGAAATGGCTATGGCTTGAGAAGCCCAGTTCCAGCCCGAGCTGGGTCAGGTCGTCATAACTGCCGAGCAGATCGAGCGCGCGGGCGAGCCGGAGGCGAAGCTGGTAACGGTAGAGCGGGGTGCCCTCGACCTGCTGGAAGACTTGAGTGAGGTAAACGGGCGAAACGCCCGCCTCCCTCGCTATTTCTGCCAGCGTCCAGCGGCGGGTCAGATCTGCGGAAAGGGCAAGCTTGGCGCGGTCCACCAGCTTCTGCCGTCCCGCGCTTGCGCTCGCGGCATGGGCGGTTCGTTCGCCTACCGCCCGGCGCACCAGCGTCAAGCCCAGCGTTTCCGCCTCCAGCGTCTCGGCAGTGCCGCGAAGCAGGCTGTGGCGCAGCAGCGCCACAAGCGCCTGGGCGCGGGCGTCTATCCGGAGGCGCTGCTTGTTGAAGACGAAGCGGGAGCCTTTCGGATTCCGATGTTCGCTGGGGACCAGTTCTTCCAGCATGGATTCGGGAACATCCATGCTGAGACAGGCATCGCCGCCTTCGACCGGATGGCTGATCTGATAGCCCTCGTCGCAGTTGAAGAAGAGCACCTGATTGGCTTCGGCCACCGTGTCGTCGCGGCCGACGTGGCGCATGAACACGCCGCGATAGGGAAAGACGAGGCTTGTCGCATGCGAGCACTCCTCGCCGCTGCGGTGACGGCACTCGCCATTGCACATGACGTCGCGGACCGTGATCAGGCCGGTATCGAGCAGTTTTTTGACGGCGAACTGGCTCATGTGCCTCTCATCTGTTGAACGCAATATAAGCCTTGACGGCCCCGACAGCCACCCGTTTCGACACCTGCGCAGGAGGCGGCTGCCGCGTCTTAGGGCGAGTTTTCTCCGTCCTCGTAATGGAAAAGCTCATGCGAGCTGCGCCACATCCGGCGCAAGGCGGCACTTCGGCCCCTGAACTCCGCATCGAGAGTTTCGCATTTGGAAATACGGTCGTGGCGGAAGTGGCGAAAATCCTGGCGCAGTTCGCAAAACCCGGCAAGCAGCACGCCGTCGATATAGTAGACGACGGCAAGAGGGCAGACCGTCCTCTTTGTCTCATGACCGGTTCCATCGCGGTAACAGAAGCTCAGCTTGCGTTCTTCGCGGATGGCACGACGCAACAGGCGCATGTCGACCGTCGAATCCGGTATCGCATGCCAGGAGGAGACCAGAAGATGGGTTTCGCCGATCGGCGGCTGGGAGGAAGGCAGGACCGAATTGATCTTGGCCATCGCGGCGCTGCCCGCATCTTCCAGGCTGCGATCGCCGGTGCGCCCGATGAGCGACAGGCCGACGGTTATCGCTTCCATCTCCTCCGGAGTGAACATCAGGGGAGGGAGATCGAAGCCGCGCCGCATCACATAACCGATGCCGGCGGCACCCTCGATCGGCACGCGGGTCGCCTGCAGTGCCGCAATATCCCGATAGACCGTCCGTTTCGTCACCTCCAGACGGGAGGCAATCGCTTCGGCCGTCAGCGGCGATCGGGAGGCGCGCAACATCTGGATGATCTCGAACATGCGGCTCGAACGCGCCATCATTGCACTCCAAGGTGATCTCAGGCGATTGAACACTGCTGACAGGCTGCTGTCAGCACCAATCTGTTAGTCCGGCTTCAATCGCACCCAGCCTTCGGGACAGCCAATGAAATCTTCGCCCTATGTCGCCGGCCTTGTCATCATCCTGTTTTCCACCATCGCCCTCAGCACGGCGGGACTGATGGCGCGACTGGTATCGCTGGACAGTGCGACGATCCTCGTCTGGCGTGGTCTTGCCGGGGGCGCAGCCCTATTCCTGTTCTTCCTGATCACGTCGCCGCAGCGCAAGCTTCATGGACTTGGTCGCCTGGGCTGGCCGGGGATCGCGATTGCCGTCGTCTCCGCGGCCGGCATGGTTCTGTTCATTGCGGCGCTGCTTGAGACGAGCGTTGCGCATGTCTCGATCATTTTCGCGACATGCCCGTTCGTCTCGGCTGGCCTCGGTTTCCTCCTACTCGGGGAACGGCCGGGGCGGAGCGCGGTGGCGGCCAGCGTGGCGGCCGTGGGCGGGGTTGTCGTGATGGTCGGGACAGGGGAGGCCGGCAGCCTTTTCGGAGATTTCCTGGCTCTGGGGATGACCGTTTGCGTGGCCCTGATGACCGTACTGATGCGCCGTTACCCGGCTCAACCGGTTCTTCCCTCTGCCGGGCTCGCAGCCTTCCTCAGTGCGCTCGCCGCATTGTCATTTGCATCGCCGTTCTCAGCTTCGCTGGGAGATATCGCGATCGTCGCCTTCTTCGGCATCCTGGGGTTCGCGCTCGGCATCGGCCTGCTGCTTCATGGATCCCGTCTTCTGCCACCCGTCGAGACGGCGCTGATCGGCGCACTCGACGCGCCGCTCGCACCCCTCTGGGTCTGGCTGTTTCTCGGCGAAAGCCTGGACGAGGCAACCGTGATCGGCGGCAGCATCGTCATGGCGGGGGTCCTCTTCCACGTGCTGTGGGATCTGCGTCGGCGTCAAGTCGGGATCGAAGTCGGCCCTTAAGCCCGCAGCGCCTCGACCAGTTCCTGCATGTCCTCCGGCATCGCCGCCTCGAATTCCATCACCTCGCCGGTGCGGGGATGTTCGAAGACCAGCAGATAGGCGTGCAGCGCCTGGCGCGGGAAACTGTTGACGACGGTCTTTGCCGCTTCGGGCAAAAGGTTCGCCTTGGTCCTGAAACCCGCGGAATAATCCGGGTCGCCGATCAGCGGGTTGCCGACATGCGCCATGTGGACGCGGATCTGGTGGGTCCGGCCGGTTTCCAGCCGGCATTCGATCAGGGATGCCAGCGCCGTGGCGTCCGGTTTTTCGTGGAAGCGCTCGATCACCTCGTAATGGGTAACTGCCTCGCGGGCGTCGTCGCTGTCCTCGCGCTTCACCGCCCGCTTGGTGCGATCGGCACCGGAGCGGCCGAGCGGAGCATCGATCGTGCCCCGCAGCATGGCGGGGCGGCCCCAGACCACGGCCTGATAGGCGCGCTCCAGCGGACCGGAGCGGCCATGGTCGGCGAACTGCTCGGCAAGATGGCGGTGGGCGATGTCGTTCTTGGCGACGACCATCACACCGCTGGTATCCTTGTCGAGACGATGGACGATGCCGGGACGGCGGACGCCGCCGATGCCGGAGAGGCTGTCGCCGCAATGATGGATCAGTGCATTCACCAGGGTGCCGGTCCAGTTGCCGGCGCCGGGATGCACGACCAGACCGGCGGGCTTGGCGATGACGATCAGGTCGTCATCCTCGTAGAGGACCTCAAGCGGAATGTCCTCGCCCTTGGGTTCGGGATCCTCCGGCTCGGGAAGCGTGATTTCCACCGTGTCCCCCATATGGATCTTCTTCTTCGGCTCCGTCACCGGTTTGCCGTTCAGAAGCACAGCGCCCTGTTCGATCAGCGCCTTGATGCGGCTTCGTGAAAACTCACCTTCCAGGACGGTGGTCAACCAGGCGTCGAGCCGCCCTTCGGCCTCATCTCCGGCAGTGAGGACTTTCCTCGGGCGCTCTATCTCGTTAAAGGGATCGTTCATTTAATCTTTCCGGTAGCAATCCGACGCAAGGAACTCCCCATGCCCCAGCCCGATATCGAGGAACAGGAAGAGCCGCTTGATCCGGCAATGGAGAGAATCCGCCGGAAGATGGTGCTTCTGCAACTCGTTTCGGGCGGGATCTTGTTCGTCTGCTTTATGGCCGTCCTTGCAGCGGTTGTCTACAAGGTAGCGCAACGGCCCGATACCCCGGCGCCGGCGACCTCGGCAGGCGGCTTTGCCGTTCCCGCGGGCCAGCCGCTTGCAGCGACGGCCGAACTGCCGGCGGGTTTCAACATTCAGTCGGTATCGCTTTCCGGCGGCCAGATCCTGTTCTACGGTCTTCTCGACGGCGACCAGAAGATATTCATCTTCGATCTCTCGGCCGGCCGCATCGTTGCCGACGTGGCGGTCGGCGTCCCCCGATAGTGGCGCCGATCCGAATCGGCGATGCGGACGATCCGCGGATCGCCGAGTTCCGGTTTATCCGTGATCGCGACCTGACGGGCCGGGAGGGGCGGTTCATTGCGGAGGGGACGGTGGTCCTCAGGATGCTCGCAGCCGCCCACCGCCAAGGAGGGGCGTTCGTTGCCGAAAAGATCCTGCTGCTGGAAAACCGGGTGGCGGGGCTCGCCGACATCCTTTCCGCTTTTCCCCGGGACATTCCCGTCTATGTCGCGTCCGGCACCGTGCTTGACGAGATCGCAGGCTTCCATCTGCATCGCGGGGTGCTGGCGCTCGGCAGGCGGCAGCGCGATCCCTCCGCAGCAGAGTTGATGGCCGCCCTGCCGGAAAAGGCGCTGGTGGTCGCGGCATTCGGCATTTCCAACCACGACAATATCGGCTCCATCTTCCGCAATGCCGCTGCTTTCGGTGCGGACGCGGTGCTCCTCGACCAAAGCTGCTGCGATCCGCTTTACCGCAAGGCGCTCAGGGTCTCGGTCGGCTCCGTGCTCTCCGTGCCCTATGCCCGCAGCGGCAGCATGGCCGAAGTCCTGGCAGCCCTCATGGAAAACGGTTGCGCCGTGTGGGGGCTTTCCCCGGCCGGTGCCGTGGAAATGCGGTCTGTTCCGGCTTCCGATCGCATGGCCCTGATTACGGGCACGGAAGGTGAGGGCCTGCCGGCGGATGTGCTCTCGCGCATCCATACCGCAAGGATTGCCCAAACGCCGGGCCTCGACAGTCTGAACGCGGCGACGGCGACCGGCATCGCGCTCTACGAGATCGCCATGGCGCAAGGCCGGCTATAGACGTTTTGCTCCGGCTAGCCGGCCGCGTCCTGCGCGGCCGCCAATCTCTTCTTCGATTTTGCCGCGAGGCTCTCCCGGTTGCCGTTGCCCGACTTGCCGGAGAGGATCTTGTGGATGGGCGACGACGAACCTTCGCTCAGTGCCGTCAGCGCCACCATATCGGCGGCGATCGAGGCAAGCTCGTCGCGAATGGCCTGATCGCTGCCGCCTTTGTCGCTCTGAAGCCGCTCCGACAAGGCCGTTGCGTGATTGCGTACGTCTTCGGCCATATCTGCGATCATCGGGTCGGCGTCCGCGTCCTGCGCGAGCAGGGATTGTCCCGGCATCGGTGCGTGGGGCAGTTCGCGCAGAACGACGTCCTGCGCCGTTATCTTCTTCTTGGGAACGGGTGGTTTCATCTCTGATTGGGTCAGGGCTGCATCGCGAAGCGCCCGGCTTGCGCCTCGAGCCTCCGCATTTGCAGCTTTCAGTTTTTCCCGCAGGCGGCTGATTTCGGCGAGCCGCCGTTCGAGCGCATTTTCCTTGTCGGCGCGGTCGGCGATCTCGCGCGCCAGCTTTTCTTCCAGCCGCTGGACGCGATGCTCTTCCTGGCCCAGCCGGTTTTCGGCGTCCCTGGCTCGGGCCGCCTGCGCTTTCAGATCGTTGCGCAGCGTATCGCGCTCGTCTCGCAATGCGGTGATCCGGAATTTAAGGTTCTCCACTTCCGTATCCCGGGTCGACAGGTCAATCCGGAAATTGTCGGCTTCGGCGATCTGCAGCAGTTGGCGCTGCTGAAGATTGTCGATTTCCAGATCCCTGGCCGCGATCTTTTCTTCTGCCGCCTCCATTGCCGCCTTCAGCTGCTGGATATAGCTGTCTTCCTGGCGAAGACGGGAGCGCGCCTCGGCTGCCTCGACGTCCAGGTTCTCGATCTGGATGCGCAGTTCGATTGCCTCGCCCTGCAGGCGTTTCACCTCTTCTGACAGGGAGTCGTTCCGAAGCTGCAGCGAAATCGCCTTCTCTCGCTCATGAACCAGCTCCTGCTGTGTCCGTGCGTTTTCGGCCGCATAGACGGCGCGTGCCATGTCGCGCTGGGCGCGCACTTCCTGCGGGCTGATCGGCAGTGTCGCCTTGATGCGGTTTTCCGTATAGCGCACGATCCGCCCATGGATCGCCGGCGCGACGAGCATTGCGAGAAGTGCGGCGCTCAGAAAACCCAAGCCGAACAGGAGAGCAAATTCGATCACGACGAGGCCGTTTCGCAGGCTGGACGGGAATGACGATGTTTAAGCATGCACGGATGCAACCGGCAAGCACCCTTTGGGCGATTGCCCGATCCATCGGTCGCTCTGGTCGATTCCATGAAAGTCCCTCCGATCTCCGGAGGGAAGAATGCCCGGCCTCAGAATGGGTTCCAGGTGGGTGCGCGCGTAAGCTTCAAATACCCGACATTGATGCCGAGGCGGGCGCCGAGCCCGGTGCGGATCGGCACCAGGATCACGTTGTTGTTGCGCAGAACGGTCATGCCGACGCCAGCCACCACGAAGGCCGAGCCCGAAACGCCGCCGAAGCGGGCATAGAGCGCGTCCACCGAGGGGAGGTCGTAGACGAGCATCATCGCCCGCGTCCCCTGTCCGCCGTAGTCGATGCCGAGCGAAGGGCCTTGCCAGAAGGCCGGGTGCTGGCCGGCATTCTTCGTGTAGAGCTCGCCCTCTCCGTAAGTCAGGCCGGCGATGAAGGCGCCCGAACCTTCCTGGCCCAGGATATAGCCGTTCGGAAGGCCGTATTTCTGGAAGGCGTTTTCGACGACTTTGGCAAGCCCGCCGCTGGCGGAGCCGAAGAAGCCATGGCCGGCATCGATGATCTCCTGCGCCGTATACTGGTTCGAACCCTGCTGGGCGGACGCGGTGCAGGTTGAGAAGAGCACGGCTGCGATCATCGCAAACAGCGTCGCGGCAAACTGTGCGAAGGCGGAGGATGTGCGGATGCGCATAGTCAGATCCATCGATTGTATCGTACGGGGTCGGGCCTTTTACATCATGCTTAAGGCTTGGCTATTTTGGAGGCATGGTCTTAATAATCGGTTTACCAAATATGGTGTCATTATGGCCGCCATCATAGCACCATCTCCGCGCAATCTTGGCGTGGCAGAGCAACCTCGGCGCAGATCGCAAATCAGGAGACTCCCATGCCGAAGAATCCGAATCTCACCCTGAGTGGGCCAGATCTGGCGGCGCTTCTGTGCAGCCGTGTCTGCCACGACGTCATCTCACCGGTCGGCGCCATCAACAACGGTCTCGAATTGCTGGACGAGGGCGCCGGCGACAGCGATGCGCTCGATCTCATCCGTACCTCTGCCGTCAACGCTTCCGTCCGCCTCAAGTTTGCGCGCCTTGCCTTCGGCGCCTCCGGTTCGGTGGGAGCGTCCATCGATACCGGTGAGGCGGAGAAGGCGGCAAAGGATTTTGCCATCGCCGAAAAGAAGACCGAAGTCTCCTGGAATGGCCCCAGGGCGATCATCGCCAAGAACCGGGTCAAGCTGCTGCTCAACCTCTTCCTCGTCGCCTATGCAGGCATTCCGCGCGGCGGTTCGGTCGATGTTACGCTGGAAAACCCGGAATATGATGCAAAGTTCGTCATCACGATTAAGGGCCGCATGATGCGCGTGCCGGCAAAGTTCGTCGAGATCGCCAACGGTACTCTGGAAGAGCCGATCGACGCCCATACGGTCCAGCCCTACTACACGGTCCTGCTTGCCGAAGAATGCGGTATGGATCTGAAGCATGTGGTATCGGAAGACAAAATCGTCTTCATCGCCGAAGCTGTGGCGGCCTGAGACGATCCCCCAAAAATCGCTGTTCCAGGTAACCATTCGTTAGCGCCGTGCCCGTAATGATAATTGCTCACAGCCCAGCGAGGCTGCAGCATCAAGGGAAGCACGATGCAGCGTTTGATGATTGCTGATTCGTCGGACGTCGTCCGCAAAGTCGGCAAACGGATCCTTTCGGAATTGGGTTTTCTCGTCGCCGAAGCTGGCAGCGCTCGCGAAGCGGTGCTTCGCTGCCAGACCGATTTGCCGAATTTCCTCATCGTCGACGCGACACTCGATGATGCGCTTGGCTTGATCGCTTCCGTCAGGGCAATGCCGAACGGGAAGAGCGTGCGCATCTTCTATTGCGTCATCGAAGCGGACCTCAAGAGGATGATGGCAGGCAAGCGCGCCGGTGCGGATGACTTCCTCCTGAAGCCGTTCGACCGCAAGATATTGACCTCGGTCTTCTCCGGCTTCGCCCAGGCCGCCTGATCCCAAATCCGCCTTTTGTGACCGTTCTGATTTTTCGCAGAGCTGGCTCCCGTTCGTTGACGTCAGCGGCATAAAAAAGCGCCCGCCGGACGGGCCGGCGGGCGTTCTCGAAAAGGGGAAGGTCAGTCTGTCAGGCGGTCTCGGCGTATTCGGTGCTGTCCGGCTCGCGCAGCACATAGCCTCGGCCCCAGACGGTTTCGATGTAGTTGGCGCCGCCTGCGGCATTGGCGAGCTTCTTGCGCAGCTTGCAGATGAAGACGTCGATGATCTTCAGTTCCGGCTCGTCCATGCCGCCGTAGAGGTGGTTCAGGAACATTTCCTTGGTGAGGGTGGTGCCCTTGCGGAGCGAGAGAAGCTCCAGCATCTGGTATTCCTTGCCCGTCAGGTGGACACGCTGGCCGCCGACTTCGACGGTCTTGGCGTCGAGGTTCACGATCAGTTCGCCGGTGACGATGATCGATTGAGCATGGCCCTTGGAGCGGCGGACGATGGCGTGGATACGAGCGACCAGTTCGTCCTTGTGGAACGGCTTGGTCATGTAGTCATCGGCGCCGAAGCCCAGCCCGCGGACCTTGTCCTCGATTCCGGCCATGCCGGACAGGATGAGGATGGGAGTCTTGACCTTTGAAAGCCTCAAAGTGCGGAGCACTTCGTAACCCGACATGTCGGGGAGATTGAGGTCGAGAAGGATGATGTCGTAGTCGTAGAGTTTGCCGAGGTCGACACCCTCTTCACCGAGATCGGTGGTGTAAACGTTGAAGCTTTCCGATTTCAGCATCAGCTCGATGGACTGGGCCGTCGCGCTGTCATCTTCGATGAGTAGAACCCGCATATTTTTCCCCTTTACCGCCGCGTAAGGTACCTGATTGCCCCCTTACTCGTTACGGATCCAGACTGAGCCTGATTTGGAAGCTGCCACTAAATGGTTAACAAATTATGATTCCCTATGGCAAGGTACATCAATTCGTTAAGCAAAATTAGTAGCAGCCTGTTTTCCCTTATGGATTGGCCATCACCAAACTTGAATCAACGGATGAGGAAATTCCGCTAAGTGATTCATACGACTCTTACATCGTCGCGGCCAAATCAGGCCCTGGCATTTACCGACCCTTAAACGATCGGGATTATCATTAATGATGCCCGTAAACGAAAGGTTAACGCGGCGGCGAATTTATTAACGCCGCGGAAATTTTTTGGTCCGGAGTGTAACAGAGCGGATACACGGGCCTGGGTCTCGCTATCCACGGAGTATTGCGTATGAAGTCGCGTGACAGTCTGGTTCGCCTGAAAGGATTTCAGGTTAACGAAAAACGTCGTCAGCTGCAGCAATTGCAGATGATGATGGCCGAATTCGAGCGAATGTCTAAAGAGCTCGAGCATCAGATCACGGTCGAAGAGAAAAAATCCGGGATCGCCGACCCGAATCACTTCGCCTATCCAACCTTCGCGAAGGCCGCCCGCCAGCGTGCGGACAATCTTCAGGTTTCGATTCGCGAGTTGAAGGTTCAGCAGGAAGCTGCCGAACTGGCGCTCGAGGAGGCGGAAGCAGAACTCGCCAAGGCCTCGGCGCTTGAAGAGCGCGATGGCGGCATGCGCGCCCGGGCCTGATCAGCCGGGCGTCCCGTCGCGGAGTTTGTAAAAGGGGCGGCGCCTTGGCGCCTGTGCCCCATTTCCGTTTGTAATCTCGTTCAGAGACGGTCCCCGCACTGCAGGGCCTATCGCAGGATATCCTGCCAATCCGGATGGCGCTCCACCTGGCTCTTGAAAAACGGGCAGAGCGGAATGATTTTCCATCCGCCCTTGCGGGCCTCTTCGACCGCATGCAGCGCCAGGGCCTGCCCGACACCCTTGCCTCGTAACTTATCGGGTACGCCGGTGTGATCGATGATGATCAGTTGGGGCGAGGCACGGGAATAGCTCATTTCGGCGTAATGGCCGCCGAGTTCGGCGATGTAACGCCCGCCCGATCGTGTTTCCTCATGTGCGATATTCATGCTGGCTCCGTTTTTTCCTTGCAACGCATGATGTAATACGCAGGAGATGAGAGGGAAACAGCGGTTCGCGCTCCGAAAGGGAGACGCACCGTCAACCGGAGCATGGGATGATTTGGCTGCGGTCGCTTCTTCTAATCCTGGCGGCCAGCTTTCTGGCGCTCGGCCTTTTTCTGCCGATCATCCGTTTCGATAAGCTCTACTTCTTCAGCGAGGCACCTTCGCTGATCGAGCTGGTGGCGGCGCTTTTTCGAGAGGGAGATATTGTGCTGTTTCTGGTGGTCGGCCTGTTTTCGATCGTTTTCCCGATCGTGAAGCTGATCGGTCTCGCAGTGCAGCTTTTGAGCCGGGCCGGGGAGGCCGGGCTTTTCCGCCGCGCGATGCCGCATCTCTCCAAGTGGTCCATGATGGATGTGATGCTGGTGGCGATCGTCGTTTTCGCGGCGAAAAGCAGTGGTCTGGCAACGGCGGTTTCCCAACCCGGCCTGTGGTTCTACGCAGCTTCCGCCGTCATTGCCGGTCTGCTGCCCACTTTGGCCGGGACCGGCAAGAAAAGCGTCGCGCGCCGAACAAACTGAAAGGTGCCGTTGCATCTCTTGCAGCGGCACCTTGTTTTCGGCGCGGTAAAACGAATTCTTCTAGTGGCGGTATTGCTGGATGCGGGTCGTCCGCAGGCCCGCCAAGCCATGATCATTGATGGAAGACTGCCAGGACAAAAATTCCTCGACGGTCAGGGTGTAACGCTCGCAGGCTTCTTCCAAGCTCAACAGGCCACCGCGAACCGCCGCGACAACCTCAGCCTTGCGACGGATCACCCAGCGGCGCGTATTGGCCGGCGGAAGGTCCGCAATCGTAAGCGGGCTGCCATCGGGGCCGATGACATATTTTACTCGGGGACGGATCATTTCGGTCATTGGACTCTCTACACAACACAAGACCACGTCGGAGAGCCTAGCGCCGCAGTTTTAACATTTGACTAAACAGCCGCGCGCATTTGTTCCTAGACGTCAAAAGGCGTGCTGGCGCGCATTTTCCGGCGCGGCTGGATCTGTCAGGCGCCGGAAAGGAGCGCGCGTCAAGCGCCGTTACCACCTCGCGGGCGGAGAAAAAGGATGAGCAAAATCAACATGCTTTGCCGCCGCGGACCTCGGCGAGGATGGTGCCGAAGATGATGCGCAGGTCGAGCAGCAGCGAAAAATTATCAATATAATGGAGATCGCAGACAATGCGGGCGCGGGCTTTCCCGGGACTGTCCGCTGGCCCGCGAAGGCCGCGCATCTGTGCCAAACCGGTCATGCCGGGCTTGACCAGGTGGCGACGGTGGTAGTCCGAAACCAGCTCCTCATAGGGAATGCCGGCCGCCAGCATGGCGATGGCGTGGCAGCCAGGACCAACCAGGGACATCTCGCCTTTCAGGACGTTGAGGAGCTGCGGCAGCTCATTGATATTGGTCTTGCGGATGATTGAACCTATCCGGCTGACGTGGGGATCGCCCCCGACCGTCTTGGCAACGCCAGTCGCGTCGGCGAGACCGGTGCGCGTCGAGCGAAACTCGTAGACGCCGATCCTGCGACGGTCCTTGCCCCAGCGGACCTGGGTGACCAGTGCCGGGCCCGGGCTGTCGAGCCGGATCAGGAGCGCCACCATCAGCATGAGCGGCAGAAGCGTGACAAGGGAGGTCAGAGAGACGGCGATGTCCAACCCGCGCTTGACTGCCAATTGGGGTCGCAAGGCGGCATTCCGTCCATGAGGAGACGAGGCCGTCCCAAGATCGGACGCTAGCTTCCCCGCATCGTGGTCTCTTACCCCCACATAAGCGGTTTCTCCATGCAGATCAGGAACACGCAACCCCTTCGCCCGCATATTCACCCCCGCAGCCCCCTGCCGGTTACTAGGGTTTCTAAATATTACACCTTCCTGCGCGAGTCATCCGCCAAGTTAATATCTGGTTAACGATGAATAGAACCTTTCTCGCTTTCCAGTGTCAAAGCATTGTCAAAAACAACTCGGTTTTTCCTGGCCCCAACGCGAGTTCTGCATTTCCCTCGTGGCCGAGCGTGAGATAATCGCCTGCCGACAGGGAGAAAACTCCACAGGCAGACTGCATTTGGGCTCCGCCCGCGAGACCGGCAATGGAAATAAGGGTCTGTGAACCGTTGAGCATCAGGCTGGTTGTATGGCCCGAAGAGGTCTGCACTGCGATATTCACACCGACCAGGTAAAGGCCGGCGGCAGGGACCAGCACACGGTTGCCGCCGGCGGACACTGCGGCGCCGAGCGCTACTCCGCCCTGCGCAAGCGCCAAAGTCGTGAATCCGCTCTGCTGCCCGGAGGAGGGAGAGAAGCTGGTGCCGGTGCGGTGGGCTCGGGCAGCGGGCTGATTGGGCTTTGCGACATGCCCGGCTGCGGAAATGGTGAGGCCGGTGTTCCAGGTGCTGCCGTCACTTACCTTCACCGAGAAGCCGTCGTTGCCGGCCAGGCCCATTTCGGCATGGCCAACCCAGTTGGTCTGGAAGAGCAGCGAGGCGGTATCGGTCGCCGCGGCCTTGTTGATCTTGATCTGATGGCCGGAGCCGGCATGGTTGAAGAGGCTCGCCGGAGAAGAGACAGCGAGCCTGTTCGTGCCGTCCGGGGTGGTGCTGATGCCGAGTTGCTCAAGGCTGCCGCTCGCCGGCAGAGGAATGTCCTGCCACTCGACGCCGGTGAAGACCTTCAGTCTCGAGTTCACGGCGAACCATGCCCGCCATCCGATTTTCGGTTGAGAGAAAGCCCAGTAGCCGTCCTGCCATGATGCGATCTGCGCCTGCCTGCCGGTCCAGGCACCGGTCGGGGCGGCCGCGACAAGATAACAATCGCCTTCCGCCGGAGAACCGGGCGGCATCGCCTGTTCGGCGACAATCGCCAGGTGCACGAGCGCGTCCAGTTTCAGCAGCGCTTCGTTATGGGTGACGTGTTTCTGCGCCTGCGAAGGCAGGATGAAGGGCATTTCCAGGTTGGCGGTGGTATCGGCCATAATCTCTCTCCGTTCTCGTTCGAAACGGAGCTTAAGCTTTAGGGGGAGGGTGGGGAGATGGATTGGCCCAAGGCCTTGATAAGGCTCGATCCCGATCGCCGGTTGTGCCTCATTTCTTTTGCCGATCCGGCATCAGCCGGCGCGAGGCAACTGGCGCCGGGTGCACTACTCCTGATGCTGCAAGAAGACCACGCCGTCATAGCTGAGCGAGAAGTTCGACAAGGCATACGTCCCGTCATCCCGCTGCTTTACGAGATCTCCCGACACCGAAACGATGCTGTTCAGGCCTTCGGATAGGTCGAGCAGGTTGCCCTTGAAGCGCTCCACCCAGCTCTCGTTAAGAGCCTGAAGCCAAGCCGGCTTGTCGTGCGTGCTGTTCACGCGTTCCTGATACATGTTCAGCTGCTCGACCGTCTGCTTGATCCTCCCGACGATATCCTGAGCCTGCCCCTTGAAGGAGTTCGCGACGAATTCGGGATTTTCCCGTTTCATCCTCGCCATCATCTGGCGGGTCACTTCGGCCGCCTCATCTCGCGTTTCTCTCTGGCGCAAGATGGAGGCCACGGTATCAGGAGCATAGACTTCAGCGAGTTCTTCTGGCGTGGCATTAAGCCAAAACTGGTTTTCCTCATGGACGCTTTTGAACTGAGCGCCTGTCGGTCCAGGCTTCTCCGTCGACGGTTCGGCCAATTTACCTGCCCGGTTGTAGATAAAACTGTCGGTGTCATCATGATCCCCCGCAGCCAAGGCCTGGGAAACCGCTTCAACTTCCGAAACGCTGAGGTTTCCGACAGCAGATGAGGCGGCCGGGCTCCCCACATCTTTTGCCACCCCGCCAGCAGCCTTATCGCTACTCTCGGACCGCAGACCTTCGATATAGGTCTTGAGCGTTAAGCCATAATAGGATGTTGACCCGATCGTCGTCATGAGTGCCTCTTCTCATTGTTTCCCTCTCTGATTGCATGTCATCCTTGCCTGGAACTAGCAGCATCATCGCGTCGTGGAGCTTCGGAGGTGTAAAAGAGAGTCCCCAAGAGATTTCTCCTGTCGTCCCTGGATTTGAGGCAGACATTCTCTTCAACTGAGTGGCACACGGACGCACATCCGACCGCGCCTTTTTCGGGCTGGCCTAAATGGAGGCTTCTAAGCAGATGCGGGCTCGCCGGAGAGATGCCGGATCGAGAGAGCAGGATTTCGGCTTTAACGTTAACGGCATCACGATGTTAAATTGCGGTAAGCGTCGGGTTTGGCTAATTTTTTGACAGAAGCTGCCGGTTTTTTGGAATATCTGGTCTTTGCCGCGCCAAATTGTTGAGAAGTGCCGCGTTTTTGACCGGCCCACGGCTTTTTGTCTTCACATTTCTTGCGAAACCGGTATGGAATGCGGTCAAGAACGTAAGAACCCGCAAGGGGCGTAATACAAGAGATGCGGCCGTCTAAAGATCGCATCCGGGGGAAAGTATATGGAGTATTTTATCCAGCAGCTCATAAACGGGCTGACTCTTGGATCCATCTATGGCCTTGTGGCAATCGGCTATACGATGGTTTATGGCATCATCGGCATGATCAACTTCGCCCATGGCGATATTTTCATGCTCGGCGGCTTTGCTGCCCTCATCGTTTTCCTGATCCTCACGTCCTTCTTCGCCGGCATTCCGGTGGCGTTGCTTCTGCTGCTGATGCTCGTCATCGGCATGCTGATGACGGGGTTGTGGAACTGGACGATCGAGCGCGTGGCCTACCGGCCGCTGCGCGGCTCATTCCGGCTCGCGCCGCTGATCACAGCGATCGGCATGTCGATCGTCCTGTCGAACTTCATCCAGGTGACGCAGGGGCCGCGCAACAAGCCGATCCCGCCGCTGGTGACCGATGTTTTCCACGTCGGCGGCATTACTGTCTCATTAAAACAGATCCTCATCGTCGTCATCACGGCGGTGCTGCTGTTCGCCTTCTGGTACATCGTCAACAAGACGCCGCTCGGTCGCGCCCAGCGGGCGACCGAACAGGATCGCAAGATGGCGGCGCTGCTCGGCGTCGACGTCGACCGGACGATTTCGATCACCTTTATCATGGGGGCCGCTCTCGCAGCCGTCGCCGGTGCCATGTATCTGATGTATTACGGCGTCGCCTCGTTCAACGACGGCTTCATTCCGGGCGTCAAGGCCTTCACCGCGGCCGTTCTCGGCGGCATCGGCTCGCTGCCCGGTGCGGTTCTCGGCGGGCTGCTGATCGGCCTCATCGAATCGCTGTGGTCGGCCTATTTCTCCATCGCCTACAAAGATGTCGCCACGTTTGCGATCCTCGCTTTCGTGCTGATCTTCAAGCCGACCGGCATTCTCGGCCGGCCGGAAGTGGAGAAGGTGTAACATGGCAGCTTCCACCGAAACCGGTCATCCGAACGTGCTTGGCAAGGCCGTCCGGGAAGGCGTGTTCGCGGGCGTCGTCGCCTTCCTCATGTTCCTGCTGTTCGTCGGCATCGAGACCTATCAGGACATCAACAACGCGCTGGTCTGGCGCACTCGCTGGGGTCTTCTGGCCATCTTCGTGCTGGTGGCGGCGGTCAGCCGTTTCTTGAGCGTCGGCTTCATCAAGCCGCATATCGATCGCCGCAAGCTCGCCAAGGCAAAGAGCGGCGTTCTCGAAATCTCCGAGCAGAAGAGCTTCTTCCACCGCCATTTTCTCAAGATCGCGCTGGTCTTCCTGCTGGTCTATCCCTTCCTGTCGCTGCTGATCGTCGGCAAGCAGGGATCCCTCAAATATGTCGACAATTTCGGCATCCAGATCCTCATCTACGTGATGCTCGCCTGGGGCCTTAATATCGTCGTCGGCCTCGCCGGTCTGCTCGATCTCGGCTATGTCGCCTTCTATGCGGTCGGCGCCTATTCCTACGCGTTGCTGTCCTCCTATTTCGGCTTCTCCTTCTGGCTGCTCTTGCCCATGTCGGGCATTCTGGCCGCGCTCTGGGGCATCATCCTGGGCTTCCCGGTTCTGCGTCTAAGGGGAGACTATCTCGCCATCGTGACGCTCGCCTTCGGGGAAATCATCCGCCTTGTGCTGATCAACTGGACGGACGTGACCAAGGGAACCTTCGGGATCTCGGGCATCGCCAAAGCGTCGTTCTTCGGCATCTGGTCGTTTGATACTGGCAGCGCCAACAGTTTCGTTAAGGCGTGGGGCCTGTCGGCATCCTCGGTCTATTACAAGATCTTCCTGTTCTACGTGATCCTGGCGCTCTGCATGCTGACCGCCTATGTCACGATCCGGCTTCGGCGCATGCCGATCGGCCGGGCCTGGGAAGCCCTGCGTGAAGACGAGATCGCCTGCCGCTCGCTCGGCATCAACACGGTCACGACCAAGCTGACCGCCTTTGCGACCGGCGCGATGTTCGGTGGTTTCGCGGGCTCCTTCTTCGCCACCCGCCAGGGTTTCGTATCACCGGAAAGCTTCGTCTTCCTGGAATCGGCGGTCATTCTGGCAATTGTCGTTCTCGGCGGCATGGGTTCGCTCACCGGCATCGCAATCGCCGCGGTGGTGATGGTGGGGGGCACCGAAGTGCTGCGCGAAATGTCCTTCCTCAAGGTTGTGTTCGGGCCTGACTTCACGCCGGAACTCTACCGCATGCTGCTGTTCGGTCTGGCGATGATCATCGTCATGCTGTTCAAGCCGCGCGGCTTCGTCGGATCTCGAGAACCGACCGCCTTCCTCAAGGAGCGCAGAGCCGTCTCGGGTAGCTTCACCAAGGAGGGCCACGGCTGATGGCTCTCGGAACGACGACAATGACGAATGACACGATCCTCAAGGTCGAACACCTGTCGATGAAGTTCGGCGGCCTGATGGCGATCAACGACCTGTCGCTGGAGGCCCGGCGCGGCGAGATCACCGCGCTGATCGGCCCGAACGGCGCCGGCAAGACCACGGTGTTCAACTGCATCACCGGCTTTTACAAGCCGACAATGGGCATGCTCACCCTGCAGCGCAAGGACGGCAAGGAATACCTGCTGGAACGCCTGCGGGACTTCGAGATCACCAAAGTGGCGGGCGTCGCCCGCACCTTCCAGAACATCCGGCTGTTCTCGGGGCTGACGGTTCTCGAGAACCTGCTCGTGGCACAGCACAACGCGCTGATGAAGGCGTCGGGCTATACGATCCTCGGTCTTCTTGGCCTGCCGGCTTATCGCAAGGCGGTCGATGCCTCGATCGAGAAGGCGAAATACTGGCTCGACAAGGCCGATCTGACCGATCGCGCCGACGATCCTGCCGGCGATCTTCCCTATGGCGCACAACGGCGGCTCGAAATCGCCCGCGCAATGTGCACCAATCCGGAACTGCTGTGCCTCGACGAACCCGCCGCCGGCCTCAACCCGCGCGAATCGGCGGCGCTCAACACGCTGCTGCACCAGATCCGCGACGAAGGCGTGTCGATCCTGCTGATCGAGCACGACATGTCGGTGGTCATGGAGATTTCCGACCATGTCGTGGTGCTCGAATACGGCCAGAAAATTTCCGACGGTTCGCCGGACCATGTAAAGAACGACCCACGAGTGATCGCCGCTTATCTCGGCGTCGAGGATGACGAGGTGGAAGAAGTGATTGCGGAAGAACTCGATGGGGGCACGCGCTGATGGCAGCTGAATCCCTTCTGAAGGTCCAGGCTGTCGAGACCTATTACGGCAATATCCGCGCGCTCGCAGGCGTCGATGTCGAAGTCAACAAGGGCGAGATCGTCAGCCTGATCGGTGCCAACGGCGCCGGTAAATCCACGCTGATGATGACCATCTGCGGCAGTCCGCAGGCTCGCAGCGGACAGGTGATCTTCGACGGCGAGGATATCACCCGCCTGCCGACGCATCTGATCGCACGCCGCCGCATCGCCCAGTCTCCCGAAGGCCGCCGCATCTTTCCGCGCATGACCGTCTACGAAAACCTCCAGATGGGGGCAGGTCTCGACAACCTCAAATATTTCAATGAGGATGTCGAGAAGATCTTCACGCTCTTCCCGCGGCTGAAGGAACGCCAGACGCAGCGCGGCGGCACGCTTTCGGGCGGCGAACAGCAGATGCTGTCGATCGGGCGTGCGCTGATGGCACGGCCGAAGCTGCTTTTGCTCGACGAACCGTCGCTCGGCCTGGCGCCCTTGATCGTCAAGGGCATTTTCGAGGCGATCAAGAAGTTAAACCAGGAAGAGGGGCTCACCGTCTTCCTCGTCGAACAGAACGCTTTCGCAGCGCTCAAACTTTCAGACCGCGCCTATGTGATGGTCAACGGCAAGGTGACGATGAGCGGTTCCGGCAAGGAACTTCTTGCCAATCCGGAAGTGCGCGCCGCCTATCTTGAAGGCGGACGGCATTGATCGCAGAGGTTGTTATTTCGACAGCCGGGGGAATTTAAGATGCAGGGACTGTTTTTCGAAAGCGATACCGGCGTCCGGTACCTTTTGCGTTTCCTCGTGCTGGTCATCGGCTTCTGGACCGCCTGGCGGGCCGGGAAGGCGGCCGCCGAGGGCTGGAACAACTATCTGACGGTGGTGGTCTATACGCTTCTGCTCGGCGTGGTGATGCGTTTTCTGCATTTCGCGCTGTTCCAGGGGCCATTCATCGACGCCTTCTATTACATCCTCGACGTGGTCATCCTGCTCGTCTTTTCGAGCGCCGGATACCGCATTCGCCGGACGCGTCAGATGGTGCAGAATTACTATTGGCTCTATGAGCCGACTTCGGCTTTCTCCTTCAAGAAGAAAGATTGACAGCCGCTCTTTTCTGTCCTCAGATTAGCCCCGGGTTGAAACAATAAGTAACCTAGAGTGGAACAATTCCGGCGCAGTGATGGTGGGTATTGCGCCCGGTTTCGAAAAACCTGCTCACCTAAAAATTGGGAGTAACTCGATGAAGAAGTCTCTTCTTTCTGCGGTTGCGCTGACGGCCATGGTCGCCTTCAGCGGTAGCGCATGGGCCGACATCATTATCGGCGTCGGCGGTCCGCTCACGGGCCCGAACGCCGCCTTTGGTGCGCAGCTCCAGAAGGGCGCCGAACAGGCAGCAGCCGACATCAATGCCGCCGGCGGCATCAACGGCGAAAAGATCAAGATCGTTCTCGGTGACGACGTTTCGGATCCGAAGCAGGGTATCTCGGTTGCCAACAAGTTCGCGTCCGACGGCGTGAAGTATGTGGTCGGCCACTTCAACTCGGGTGTATCGATCCCGGCTTCCCAGGAAGTCTATGCCGAAAACGGCATGCTGGAAATCACCCCGGCTGCAACCAACCCGGTCTTTACCGAGCGCGGCCTGTGGAACGTCTTCCGCACCTGCGGCCGCGACGACCAGCAGGGCGGCGTTGCCGGCGCATACCTCGCCGACAAGTTCAAGACTGCCAAGATCGCCATCATCGACGACAAGACGCCTTACGGTCAGGGCCTTGCCGAAGAAACCAAGAAGGCGATGAACGCCAAGGGCGTCAAGGAAGTCATCCGCGAAGGCGTCAATGTCGGCGACAAGGACTTCTCGGCCCTCATTTCCAAGATGAAGGAAGCCGGCGTTTCGATCATCTACTGGGGCGGTCTCCACACCGAAGCCGGCCTGATCATTCGTCAGGCCAAGGACGCCGGCCTCAAGGCAACGCTCGTTTCGGGTGACGGCATCGTCTCGAACGAACTTGCCTCGATCGCCGGCGACGCCGTCGAAGGCACGCTGAACACCTTCGGCCCGGATCCGACGCTGCGCCCTGAAAACAAGGACCTGGTTGCCAAGTTCAAGGCTGCCGGCTTCAACCCGGAAGCATACACGCTCTACTCCTACGCTGCCGTTCAGGTCATCGCTGAAGGCATCAAGGCCACCGGTTCGGCCGATGACGCCGAAGCCGTTGCCAAGACGCTGCACGAAAAGGGTCCGTTTAAGACCGTTCTCGGCGATCTCGCCTTCGACGAAAAGGGCGACCCGAAGCTTCCCGGCTACGTCATGTACGAGTGGAAGAAGGGTCCGGACGGCAAGTACAGCTACTTCCAGCAGGGCAGCTAAGCCCTTATCGGCCAAACCGCATTTTCAGGGGAAGCCCGGCCAAAAGCCGGGCTTCCTTGCGTTTGGCCGGTGATTGCGGCAACCGGCAATGGGCCGGTCTTTCGTCTGCTCCGGGGACGATCCATGTCTGCAGAAGATTTTTTCGGCAGGTATTCCAATGCGATGAGAGAGGTCATGGCCCCTTTTCGTCCCCGCATCCTTCGTTTGCGGGACAATCGTCCCGTCATCGGATGGGAACCGGGTTCGCGAACCGGCCTCCTTCTCCTCGGGTTTTCGGCTCGGTTCCGGTGATGGTCGATGAAGTGGTCTGACGAGGGCTGGGAAATCCTCCAACGATCACCGAAGCGGCCGGGGCAGGCAGACCAAATCTACCTAACACCCCACATACTCCTGCCTGCCCCGTTCCCAACCATGCCGGCGCCGCCGGCGTGGCTAAACGTGTTGGCGGCCGTTATCAGGACGCTGCCTTTTTCTGTCTTGCCTTGAGCCGAAGCCCTACTCGCCGTGCAGCACATGCGCGGCCTTGACCGCGGCCGACGCGCGGTTTTCGACGCCGAGCTTCACATAGATCTGTTCCAGATGCTTGTTCACCGTGCGGGACGAAAGACCGAGGATATCGCCGATGTCCCGGTTCGACTTGCCCTTGGCGATCCAGAGCAGCACTTCGGACTCGCGCTGGGTCAGCGGAAAATGCCGGCGCAGCACTTCGTCGTCGGGTCGTTTGTTGGTGGCCGTCAGACGGAAGAGGTGTTCGTCCGCTCCGATTGCGCCGAGGAAGGAGAAATGCAGGCTCGCCTGGCCGTCCTCCATGAGGGAGAAAGCGGCATCGCGGGCAAAACTCGGCCTGTCCCGTTCCGCCATCCAGGCGCTGATCCGCTGGGCAACGATGTCGAGGCCGTCGTCGCTGCCGGTCGCGGCGTTGATCAGCCGCGTCGCCTGCGGCGTCGACCAATGGATGGCACCATTGGCCTTGACCGCGAGCAGGTGGCGGCCGGCGGCGTCGAGCGCCACGCGGGCGCTCTGCGCCGAGCGGGCATTGGACAGATGCACGCGAATGCGGGCGCGCAGTTCGTCGATGTTGATCGGCTTCGTCAGGTAATCCACGCCGCCGGAATCGAGCGCGTTGACCACATGTTCGGTTTCGGTCAGGCCGGTCATGAAGATGACCGGCACCTGAGCCACGGCGCCGTTGATCTTGAGCCTGCGGCAGGTTTCGAAGCCATCCATGCCGGGCATGACAGCATCGAGCAGGATCAGGTCCGGCGTGATGCGCTCGACGATGTTCAGCGCCGCCTGGCCGGAGGTGGCGATCAGCACCGAAAAGCCGGACTTTTCCAGCGCTTCGGTGAGGAAGCCGAGCGCTTCGGGGCTGTCGTCCACCAGGAGGACGATGTCGCGCGGCAGGGCAGTCTCAGCCATCACTCGTCCTTTCTGGGGCAAGGCGTGTCAGGAAATTCATGTAGCCGGCAAGATCGAAGGCCTGCACGTAGGTGCCGAGTTCTTCCGCGAAGGATTTGTGTTCCTCCTGCTTGGCGAGATCGGCGAGCTTCGCTTCGATACCGCGGACGTAGCCGATTTCGCCGAGCCGCAAAAGGTCCTCGATATGGTTCGTCCCCGGACTTTTGATCGGCTTCCTGAGGCTTGTCGGAACGGCAAGCGAAGTATCGCTCTCATAAACCCAGACAAGGCCGAGATGGGCAGCCAGCTTGTCTGCGAGACGGCGGATGTCGACGGGCTTGGCGATCGCATCGTTATGGCCTTCGTCGCCGGAGCTTGCGCCGGAACTGTCGCCGATATTTGCCGAAAGCATGACGATCGGAGCTGTCTGGCCGATCTCGCGGAGCCGACCGACGAGCTGCCAGCCGCTCATGCCTGGCATGGAGATGTCGACCAGGAAGAGGTCCGGCGTCACGCCCTCGATCAGCGTCAGGCAATCCGGCCCGCTGTTGGCCGTCAGCACCACGAAATCCATCGGCACGAGCAGTTCGCGCATAAGGTCGCGGTGATCTTCGTTGTCGTCGACGACCATGATGGTGCGCCGCGGGCCGGTATAGGAGACGATCTTCTTTTCCGCGGCCGGCGCCGTGTTGGGCCGCTCGACCGCCGACAGCATCAGCCTCACCTTGAAGATAGACCCTTCTCCCTTGGTGCTGGCGACGGCGATTTCGCCGCCCAGCGTGTTGGTGAGGAGCTGGGTGATCGTAAGCCCGAGGCCAAGCCCCGGCATCGGGCGGATGCTTTCGGCCTCGCCGCGCTGGAAGGGTTCGTAGATGCGGGAGAGATCCTTCTCGGCTATGCCGCGGCCGGTATCGGAAACGGTGAAGGTCGCGACCTGGCTGCGGTAGGCGACCTCGAATCTCACCTTGCCTTCGTCGGTGAACTTGATCGCATTGGAAAGCAGGTTGACCAGGATCTGCCTCAGCCGCTTTTCGTCGGTGCGTACATATTGCGGCAGGGAGCGCGCCCGCTCGTGCTCGAACTCCAGCCCCTTGGCCTGCGCCTGCAGCCCGAACATCTCGACGATCTGGTCCAGAAAGTCCTGGATATTGATCTCGTTGGAATAGACCTGCAGCCGGCCGGCCTCGATCTTGGATATGTCGAGCAGCCCGTCGATCAGGCCGGAAAGGTGATCGGCGGAGCGCTTGATGACCTTGATCGCCGATTGCCGCGGCGGGGGGATTGTTTCGTCGCGTTCGAGGATCTGCGCATATCCCAGCACGGCGTTGAGCGGCGTGCGCAACTCGTGGGACAGACCGACGACATAGCGGCTCTTGGCGCGGTTGGCGGCCTCGGCCGTCTCCTTGGCGTCCTGAAGTGCCGCGTCCGTCTTCTTGTGGGCGGCGATTTCCTTGAGGAGCAAGGTGTTCTGACGGGAGGATTCCTCCTCGGCCACCACCCGGCTGTCATGGGCGAGCACGTAGAACCACGAAACGATGCCGGCGATGATCGCGAAGACGAAGAAGACGATCGTCACCGTCCCATAAATAACCTCGGCATTGGCGGGTGTGGCCCGGCCGACCTGGTGGGCGATCATCGCCAGGATCGCGCCAATCGCAGAGACGGACAGCACAGCGGTGGTTGCGTAACGCCCGAGGCGGGTGGTGAGCCGGGCGATGACGCTTTCCGGCAGGACCGTGCGGGCGACGCTGCCGATCTGGGTATTGAGCCGGGCGCGCGGCTTGCACATGTCGTGGCAGCGGCTGTCGAGCGAGCAGCAGAGCGAGCAGATCGGTGCCGCATAAGCCGGACACCAGGCCATATCCTCGTGCTCGAACGGATGCTCGCATATGGAGCAGGTGATCGAGCCCATGGCTTTCCAGCTCTGCCGCGGTTTTCTCGCGAGGTAGAACTTGCCGCGGGTGGCGAAGGCGATTGCCGGAGAGATGACGAATGCGATGAGCGTCACATAGGTGGCGAGCGAGGCCATCAACGCGCCGAACAGGCCGAAATGGGCGGCCAGCGCCACGCCGGCGGAGCCGAACATTGCGCCGAGCCCGACGGGATTGACGTCGTAGAGATGGGCGCGCTTGAACTCGATGCCCGGAGGCGCAAGACCAAGTGGCTTGTTGATGAAGAGGTCTGCCGAAATGGTGCAGAGCCAGGCCATGGCGACGATCGAAAAGACGCCAAGTGTGGCTTCCAGCAGCCGGTAGATGCCGAGCTCCATCAGCAACAATGCGATCAGCACGTTGAAGACAAGCCAGACGACGCGGCCCGGATGGCTGTGGGTCAGCCGCGAGAAGAAATTCGACCAGGCGAGCGAGCCCGCATAGGCGTTCATCACGTTGATCTTGAGCTGCGAGACGACCACGAAGGCGGCCATCAAAAGCAGCGCCGCGGTTTCGTTCGGGATCATGTAGCCGAACGCCGCCAGATACATATGGGCCGGGTCGGCGGCCTCGCCGATCGGCACGCCTGTCGAGAGCGTCAGGACGGCCAGGAAGGAACCCGCCAGGAGCTTCGGCACCCCGACGACCACCCAGCCGGAACCTGCAAGGAAAACAGCGAGCCGATGGCGCCATTTCCGCAAGCCTTCCGGGGGCAGGAAGCGGAGGAAGTCGACCTGCTCGCCGATCTGCGGCATCAGCGCGAGGATGACGGCCGAGGCGGCTCCGAATTCGAGGAGGTCGAAGGGCGCCGCCCCGCCAACTTCGGCATTCGAATGATTAATTCCGGCAAAGGCGCGCCAGAGGTCGAACTTTTCCCAGTCCAGAAAGGCGATGAACACGAAAGGCAGGACGTTCAGCACGATCCAGAAGGGCTGCGTCAGCAGCTGGAAGCGGGAGATCAGCTGCACGCCGTAGATGACGAGCGGGATCACCACGGCGGCGCTGATCATGTAGCCGATCCAGGGCGGAATGCCGAAGGCAAGATCGAGCGCGCCGGTCATGATCGAGGCTTCGATCGCAAACAGCATGAAGGTGAAGCTCGCATAGATCAGCGAGGTGATGGTCGAGCCGATGTAACCGAAGCTCGCGCCGCGGGTCAGAAGATCGATGTCGACCCCGTGGCGGATCGCGTAGCGGCTGATTGGAAGGCCGATGACGAGCATGGCGATGGCGGCAGCGACGATTGCGAAGAAGGCGTTCGTGGTGCCGTAGGAGAGGGTGATCGCTCCGCCGATCGCCTCGAGCGCCAGAAAGGAAATCGCCCCGATCGCCGTCTGCGAAATACGGCTGGAGGAAAAGCGGCGGGCGCTTTTGGCGGTGAAACGCAGCGCATAGTCTTCCAGCGTCTGGTTGGCGACCCAACGATTGTATTCCCGTCGGACCGGGATGATGCGTTGCCGCGCTGCCATGCCTAATTTCTAGCACCTTGAGGGAGAAGACTGTCTATTAGGCACTTTCAGCTGTGGCGCAACGTTTTGCAAGCAGGCTTTCGCATTTGCGAAGCTTAGGTTCACTTCCACCGGCTGTTTTCGGACGTGCTGATACTTGTTTATTGATTGTGAGGAGAACTGCGGACCTTCTGCCACAGCCGTAGCTATAATGTTCCAGGCCGCCACAACTGCGACACAGACGCTTGCAAGCTGGAACATGACATCCCATGTCAACAAACGTTAACCCAGGCGGAAGAGGTATGGCGGCAAGTGCCTTTAACGCTTTACATCAACCAAATTGTCAGGCGCATTTCCGTGAAACCGTCATCCACCACCATCCCTGAACCTGAACAGAGTTTCGGTACCTCCGGCATTGCGCCGATGGAGCGTCCGAGCCCGGTCACCCGTTTCTTCATGTCGATCGTCGCCTGGGCGGAACGATTGAATTTCAAGTACGCAAAACTGGGCAATCCGCCGGTTTACGACAACGCCACGTTTCCCTGGGCTGCAGAAATCGAAAAGGCGGCGCCGGCGATCCGCGCCGAGCTCGACCAGATCCTTGTTCGCAAGGACGAATTGCCGACCTTCCAGGACATTTCCACCGACGTGAAGACGATCTCCACCGACAGAGGCTGGAAGACCTTCTTCCTGCTCGGTTTCGGCGTGAAATCCGAACAGAACATCCGGGCCTGCCCTGAAACCTGGAAGGCGATGCAGAATATCCCCGGACTGACGACCGTGATGTTCTCGATCTTCGAGCCGGGCAAGCACCTGCCGCCGCACCGCGGCCCGTATAACGGCGTTCTGCGGCTGCATCTCGGCCTGATCGTTCCCGAGCCGCGCGACAAGCTGGCGATCCGCGTCAAGGACCAGGTCTGCCATTGGGAAGAGGGCAAGGCGCTGATCTTTGACGACGCCTATGAACATGAGGCGTGGAACCATACGGACAAGACGCGGGTGGTGCTGTTCGTGGACTTCGTCAAGCCGCTGAAATTCCCTGCCCGGCTGGTGAACTGGCTGCTGATGCACATGGCGATCTTCACGCCCTTCATCAGGGAGGGCCTCGATAACCACAAGGAATGGGAAAAGAAGTTCTACGCCCAGGCGGAAGCATGGCGCAATCGCCCCGACGCGAAAGACTGAGCGAGCTCGCGTGAATCTCGGCAATGCCGTATGTAGTCCATGCGGCATTGCCACCTAGCGCATCAGCGGCCAGAGCGGCGCGGCGAGCAGCAGGCCCATCGTGATGTTGAACCATTTGAGTTTTTGGGGATCGGACAGGAAGCGTCGCAGCATCACACCGAAACCCGCCCAGATGGACACGGTCGGCAGGTTGACGACCGCGACCACGAGCGTAACCAGCGTCACCGAGAGAAACGGGTTTGCCGCATTCGCGTAGGCCGCCATGGCCGTCAGCGCTGCGATCCAGGCCTTTGGGTTCACCCATTGGAAGGCGGCAGATTCCAGGAACGTGAGCGGCCGGGCGGCTTCCGCATTGCCGTTTGAGACGGCCCGCGACATGCCGATGCGCCAAGCGAGATAGAGCAGGTAGGCGCCCCCTGCTATCTTCAGCCCCAGGCCGAGCGGCGGATAGGCTGTCATCAGCGCTCCCAGTCCGAAACCGACCGCCAGCAATACCGAGGAAAAGCCGATGGTGATGCCGAGGATCTGCGGCACCGTTCGCCAGAAGCCGAAATTCGTGCCTGAAGCGAGCAGCATGAAATTGCTCGGTCCAGGCGTCACCGAGCCGACAAGCGAGAAAAGTCCGATTGCGAGCATGGTCTCATAGGTCATGGCAAAATGCTCCCGTCGCGGGAGAGGGCCTCCCTGCGGTGTTCAAAGGTTCGGATTGCAGATCGGTCGGATCAGAGGTGCCGGATGCTCAGCCTGCCGCCCCATTTGCCGTTCAGGTAGTCGCAGACGAGCCGCCGATGGCAGTGATGCGGCTTGTCCTCCGAACAGAGCAGACAGGAGCCTTCCAACTCATCCGGCTTCAAGTGACTTTCCACCTTGCGTTCCGCCATCAAGCTCATGAAATCGTTCTGGAAGATGTTCCAGTCACCCTTCTCTTTCTTGAAGAAAGTCATGAGCTCTTCGGTCGGCGCAAGCAGGGGCTCGTGCCTGTAGGCCGCACCGCAGATCGTCCTCAGGAAGAAGGCGAGGTCATCGGATTTGGCAAAACCGGCAAGTTGCGAGGTGTTGTGAAGCCGTACGTCGATCATTCTTTCTACCCCGGCGCTTTTGATCCGGCCAAAAAAATCCTCGGCCGTCGTCTTGGTGAAACCGATCGTGGTGACGTCTATGCTCATGCCGGTGCCCCATGCCTTTGTGCCATCATGGCGGAACGCGGTATCTCCTGCTATTGTCAATATTGACATTCTGGATATGGATCTTGCCATGAAGCTGCAGGTGCTTGCTTTGGACGGTGTTTTCGATACCGGGCTCTCGGCCATCCTCGACGTCTTCACGACCGCCAACGAACTTGCCGCGATGCTGTCTCTGAACGTGCCGCCGTTCGAGGTCTCCGTCGTCGGGATGCGGAAGAAGGTTCAGACCTCGCAGGGTTTCGTCGTGCCGATTTCCGATCCGGTCTGTACAGCCGCAGGCGGGTGGCTCGTTGTGCCTGCGCTCGGTTACAAGGTGCCCGATCTGCTGCTGCCTGCGCTGGAGCGGCCGGACGTTCGGGATGCGACCGCAGCGCTCCGCGAGGCGAGGGACGGTGGCGTAAACATTGCCGGCGCCTGTATCGGTACGTTCGTGCTTGCCGAATCCGGGCTGCTTGACGGACAGAAGGCAACGACCACCTGGTGGCTCGCGCCGCTCTTTCGCCAGCGTTACCCCGCCGTAAATCTGGAAGACGGAAGCATGCTGGTTAAGTCCGGTCCGCTCGTGACGGCAGGTGCCGCGCTCGGCCATCTGGACATGGCGCTCTGGTTGGTACGGCAGGCGAGCCCCGAGCTTGCGGGCCTGGTTGCCCGCTACCTCATCGTCGACAACCGGCCGGCGCAGTCGACCTATGTCATTTCCGACCATCTAGCGCATGCCGACCCGTTGGTGGAGAAGTTCGAGCGCTGGGCTCGCGCCCGGCTTTCGGAAGGCTTTTCGCTTGACCAGGCGGCCGATGCCGTCGGCGCCAGCAAGCGCACGCTCGCCCGCCGCCTGGAGCAGGTGCTCGGCAAAACGCCGCTCTCCTATTTCCAGGACCTGCGTGTCGAACGCGCCGTGCATCTCCTGAAAACCAGCGGCAAGAGCCCGGATGAGATCGCTCCACTGGTGGGTTACGCCGACGGCGTGACGCTTCGGGCGCTGCTGCGCCAGAAACTCGGTCGCGGAGTGCGTGAACTGCGAATGGCCGAGTGACGGTTCGTCAGATTTCCTCGCGCTTCAGCAGATAGTCCAGGCCGCCCAACCGGAACCAGCGGTAGTCATAGGCATCGAGCAGAAGGCGGTGGCGGCCTTTCCCGTCGGCGCGGCTGTTGCCGCCATCGGCGATGTCGATCAGCAGATGCCCTTCCGCTCCGATGCCCGCGTCGAAGTGAATTTCTGCTGGCCTCGACAAGAGGTTATGCACCGTCAGAACCGAGTTGTTGCGCCAGTCAAATCGGAGCGCCAGCACGCCGTCGTCGCCGGTATCCACCACCGTGCATTCGCCCCAGCCGATTTCGGGCGTCTCCTTGCGCATGCGGATCAGCCGCTCGGTCCAGTTGAGCATGGACTCGGCCTCCCGCTTCTGATCGGCGACGTTGACATAGCAGTATCCGAAGGGACCTTCCTTGATGACGGGCAGTATCGGTTTGTCGCTCTTGGTGAAGCCTCCGTGCGGTTCCGGGGACCATTGCATCGGCGTGCGGGCGCAGTTGCGCTCGGGCAGGCTAAGGTCGTCTCCCATGCCGATCTCGTCGCCGTAACGGATGACCGGCGTGGCCGGAAGTGAGAACATCAGGCTGTAGGCGAGTTCGAGCCGGCGGCGATCGCCCTCCAGCATCGGCGCGAGCCGGCGTCTTATGCCCCGGTGATAAAGCTGCATCTCCTTCTCGGGTCCGAATTCCTCAAAGACCTTTTCCCGCTGCTTCTCCGTCAGCCTGCCCAGATCGAGTTCGTCGTGATTGCGCAGGAAGATGCCCCATTGGGCTGTGGCGGGTTTCTCACGCGTCGCATCCAACGCCTTGGCAAGCGGGCGCGAGTCTCCACTGGCCATGGCATAAAACAGCGCCTGGTTGACGTGAAAGTTGAACATCATCTGCATGCGGTCGCTGTCGTGGCCGAAATACTGGAGATTGGTCTTCGGCACGACATTCGCTTCCGCCAGGAAAATCGAATCCCCAAGCCGCCACTGCAGGAATTCGCGGAAGCCGCGCAGCATCTCGTATTGCGGCTGAGGCCGCTTCACCTCCGCTCCCTTCTGGGCGATCACGAAGGGCACGGCATCGACCCGGAAACCGGAGACGCCAAGCTGAATCCAGAAGCCCATGATCTTCAGGATTTCCGCCTGAACCTCCGGATTGGACGTGTTGAGGTCGGGCTGAAAATGGTAGAAGCGATGGAAATAATATTGCTTCGCCTTCTCGTCATAGGTCCAGGTGGTTTCCTGCACGCCCGGAAAGACCATGCCCTCGTCGGCATTGCCCGGCTTTTTGTTCGACCAGATATACCAGTCGCGGAAAGGCGAGTCCGGGCTGCTTCGCGCCTGCTGGAACCAGGGATGCTGGTCCGATGTGTGGTTGACGACGAGGTCGATCAGCACCCGGATGCCGCGCTGCTTGGCGCCGTGGGTGAATTCAACGAAGTCACCGAGCGTGCCGTAGCGGGGGTCGACGTTGTAGTAGTCCGAGACGTCGTAGCCATCATCCAGTCCAGGCGAGGTCTGGAACGGCATCAGCCAGATGGCATTGACGCCGAGGCCGGCAAGGTAGTCGAGGCGCCGCTCCAGCCCCTCGAAGTCCCCAACACCGTCGCCATTGGCGTCCATGAAGGTCTCAACGGAAAGGCAATAGATGACGGCGTTCTTGTACCAGAGATCGTTGATCACGGTGCGCTCCTCGAATGGGCTGGTTCGGGGAGGGCAATTGCTCAGCGCGGGAATTGTTCCAGGCGTAGGACCAATGCCGCATGAAAGCGGGCCTTATGGCCCCGTCCTCTCAATCGCTGGGGGATCGAACGCGCCTATTCGATCAAAAGTAGGCCCCGCTTGCTGTCGCCGTCAAACGTGTTCATCGCCGAAAACAGACGTTCCGTCTCGACCAGCCAAGGCTTGTAGTTCTCGTTGACATCGAGAACGAACACCATGTCTTGCGCCTCAAGATATCCTCCAACCGGAGAATGATGGCCGGCACCTGCGCCGAAGATTTTCTCTCGCGTGAAGTTGACGATGTAGCGGCGGGCGGGGTCGTTTGCCCGCTTCATATGCTCGCGAAACTCGTCGGCCGTCAGGTTGCGCAGAACCGTGACCTTCCGCTGTGTTTTCATCTTCGCAAGACCAGCGAGCTCATCCAGCGTCAGCCCCATTATGCAAAGCCCGGTCCAGCACAGGCCGGTTCCATCCAGAACCTCGGCCTCGGTCTTTTCCTCTTCGCCGACGGAACGGAACGTGTTGGCGATGCTCGCCGGCCCGCACCGCGATGCATTTGTTTGCCAGGCGATATTCCGATCAAATGTTGCCGCCACAGGCAGCTTCCAGGCGGTCTCGATCAGTTCCGGAACACGGATGACCGAGGATTGGATCGCTTCCGGCGGGACTTTGGTCTGGCTGGCGATGAAGCCTGCGGTGCCGACGAGCACACCGGCGGCGGCAACTATGCCAAGAAAGAAGGCGCGCTTCATTTCGATGCTCCCGAAGCACGGATGGTCACCGGACAATGAGCCTGGAGACAGCCGCCATCAAGATATCCATACGGCGGATGAGGGATCGCAAACTCGTACTGCGGAGTGAATTCACCCCGCGCGGTCGCTGCGGATCGGATGCCAGATCGAAATATCGCGAGGACCGGCGAGGAGTTCGGGAAGGGCCGCGTGCCATGCCTCCCGATAGGGGCGCTGCAATTGCACGTCCAATACGTCCTGATGATCCTCCCATGTCTCGTAAAGCATCATCCGGTTTTCGTTTTCTGGATCGGCATGCAGCACCGCCTGGTGAAACATCGGCTCGTGCCGCATCGCGTCCAGCACGCCGTCGAGCAGCGTCATGAAGCGCTCGCGCTCGCCCGGAAGAATATCGAAACGGATGACATAGGTGACAGGCATGGCTGATCCTTTCTTTTTTCTACGACCGGAATAGCCTTGCAGGAACGGCAGGTCGATTACCTCCGAGGTCATAACGGTGGCTCACACCCTTCCCGCTTCTCCCCCTGCGGTACGTCATTTTACGTATGTGGTTTTGCGATGCAGCGCCCGATAGTCGCTTAAGCAACGGTTAAGGTTTTCGTTGCGGACGAACGAGAAGAGGGGTTCGAACCAATGACTTTCAAAGCAAAGTTTGCTGGCGCATTGCTCGCCACCGTCATGTCGACGACGGCGCTTTCCGGCGCCTTCGCCGCAGACGACACCATCAAGATCGGCGTTCTGCACTCGCTTTCGGGCACCATGGCCATCTCCGAGACCACCCTCAAGGATGTCATGCTGATGCTCGTCGAGGAGCAGAACAAGAAGGGCGGCGTGCTGGGCAAGAAGCTCGAAGCCGTCGTTGTCGACCCGGCATCCGACTGGCCGCTGTTTGCCGAAAAGGCCCGCCAGCTCATCTCCCAGGACAAGGTGGCTGCCGTCTTCGGCTGCTGGACTTCGTCTTCGCGCAAGTCCGTCCTACCGGTCTTCGAGGAGCTCAATTCGATCCTCTTCTACCCGGTCCAGTACGAGGGTGAAGAATCCTCGCGCAACATCTTCTACACGGGTGCCGCGCCTAACCAGCAGGCCATCCCGGCTGTCGACTACCTGGCTGAAAGCGAAGGCGTGCAGCGCTGGGTTCTGGCCGGCACCGATTATGTCTATCCGCAGACCACCAACAAGATCCTCAAGGCCTATCTGATGTCGAAGGGCGTTGCCGAATCCGACATCATGGTGAACTATACGCCATTCGGTCACTCCGACTGGCAGACCATCGTCTCCGACATCAAGAAGTTCGGCTCCGCCGGCAAGAAGACCGCCGTCGTCTCCACCATCAACGGCGATGCCAACGTTCCCTTCTACAAGGAACTCGGCAACCAGGGCATCAAGGCCGAAGACATTCCGGTCGTGGCCTTCTCGGTCGGTGAAGAAGAGCTTGCCGGTCTCGACACCAAGCCGCTCGTCGGCCATCTCGCCGCCTGGAACTACTTCCAGTCCGTCGACGCCGAGGTCAATGCCGATTTCATCAAGGAATGGAAGGCCTTCACCAAGAACGACAAGCGCGTCACCAACGACCCGATGGAAGCCGCCTATATCGGCTTCAACGCCTGGGTAAAGGCCGTCGAAGCCGCTGGCACCACCGATACCGACAAGGTTCTGGACTCGATCATCGGCGTTTCCGTTCCGAACCTTTCGGGCGGCACATCCACCGTCATGCCGAACCATCACATCACCAAGCCGGTGCTGATCGGTGAAATCCAGGCGGACGGCCAGTTCGAAATCGTCCAGGAAACACCTGCCGTCGTTGGTGACGAATGGTCCGATTATCTGCCGGACTCCAAGAACCTGATCTCCGATTGGCGCAAGCCGATGTCCTGCGGCAACTTCAACGTTGCTTCCGGCAAGTGCGGCGGCAAGGGCAGCTGATTCTAACTGGTGAAACCTGAGGGCTGGGGGGTGAGCCCCCGGTCAGACCCTCTCCCCGACCTGAACCAGGTCGGGGAGAGGGAATTGCGGCGTCGCCGCCAGTTGTTCCTTCGGCCTCAGGGTTTCAGGCGAGGGGCGTTCCGGCCGGCCGACAGGGGCGATATCATGACCTTGAAATCTTTTCTCCAGGCTTTGCTTGCCTGTCTGATCCTTTCCTTCGCCGCGCCGTCTTTCGCGCAGAGCGACCCCAAACCTTTGATCGATGCATTGGCCAAAGCTGATTTCAACGAGGCCGAAAAACTGCTCGGCCAGATCGCCGCAACCGGCGATGCCCGCGTCGTGCCGGCGCTTAATGCCTTTGCCGAGGGCGATCTCTATTTCCGCAAATCCGACAATCTCGTTTTCATCGCTAAGGCCGCCGGTTCCGGTTTCGAGTTGATCGATCCGTTGACAGGTGCCGCGGCCGGGCAGGCGGCGAAGAACGCCGTCACCAAGATCAAGGTCAACAACAATCTGCGCCGCGTCATCCGCTCCGCCATGGGCGGCCTCACGCTTTTGAGCCCGGATCGCGCCGTGCGGCTGCAGGCCGCCGAGGCGGTGCTGCGCTCGCCAAGCCCGGAAAACCTCGATCTGGTCGAGGCAGCCCTTGCCAAGGAGACCGATGGGGAGGTCAAGGCGCGCATGGAGGAAGCGCGGGCGGTTTCGGTCCTCTCCTCCGACCGCTCCATCGATGAAAAGCGCTCCGCAATCGAAACCATCAAGAATCTCGGAGGCCGCAATTCGCTCGGCATCCTGAATTCCGTTTCCGGTTCGATCGAAGTCGGGCTCAAGGGTGACTTGGATGCGGCCATCGCTTCGATCGAGAGCGAACAGCAGCTCTGGGACATGGCGCAGAACGTCTGGTATGGCCTGTCGCTCGGCTCCGTGCTGCTGCTCGCCGCAATCGGCCTTGCGATCACATTCGGCGTCATGGGAATCATCAACATGGCGCATGGCGAAATGGTCATGCTCGGCGCCTATTCCACCTTCGTGGTGCAGGAGGTGATTCGCGACAATGCACCAAACCTGTTCGACTGGTCTCTGGCGATCGCGCTGCCCGTCGCCTTCCTCGTCACCGGTGCCGTCGGTCTGGTGATCGAGCGCGGCGTCATTCGTTTTCTTTACGGTCGCCCGCTTGAAACACTGCTCGCCACCTGGGGCGTCTCGCTCATCCTGCAGCAGACGATCCGCTCGATCTTCGGGCCGACAAACCAGGAAGTCGGCAACCCGTCCTGGATGTCGGGTTCGTTCCCCGTGGGCGGCATGACGATCACCTGGAACCGCATGTGGATCATCCTTTTCTCCATGTCGATCTTCGTGGCGCTGCTGGTGGTGCTGAAGAAATCGGCCTTCGGCCTCAATATGCGGGCCGTCACCCAGAACCGCCGCATGGCGTCGTCTATGGGCATCAAGACGCCGTGGGTCGATGCCTTCACCTTCGCGCTGGGCTCGGGCATTGCCGGTATCGCGGGTGTCGCGCTTTCCCAGATCGACAACGTCTCGCCGAATCTCGGCCAGAGCTACATCATCGACAGCTTCATGGTCGTGGTCTTCGGTGGCGTCGGCAATCTCTGGGGGACGCTGGTCGGCGCACTGTCGCTCGGCGTGCTGAACAAGTTCCTCGAACCTTCGGTCGGTGCCGTGCTCGGCAAGATCCTGGTTCTGGTGCTGATCATCCTCTTCATCCAGAAACGTCCGCGCGGTCTCTTCGCGCTCAAGGGAAGGGCGGTGGAAGCATGATTTCCGGCTTTGTCTTTCGGGCTCTCGACGGCAGGATTGTCGTTGCCGTCGCCATTTTGCTTGGCGTCGCCCTGCTCGTGCCGGCGCTCAACCTGATGACCCCGCCGGACAGCGCGCTGCATATTCCGACCTATGCCGTGTCGCTCTTCGGCAAATATCTCTGCTATGCGCTGCTGGCGCTCGCGCTCGATCTCGTCTGGGGTTACTGCGGCATTCTCTCGCTCGGCCACGGTGCCTTCTTCGCACTCGGCGGTTATGCGATGGGCATGTATCTGATGCGCCAGATCGGCAGTAGAGGCGTATACGGCAACCCGATCCTGCCGGACTTCATGGTGTTCCTCAACTGGAAGGAGCTTCCCTGGTTCTGGCATGGTTTCGACTGGTTCGTCTTCGCCATGGCGATGGTGCTGGTCGTGCCCGGCCTGCTTGCCTTCGTCTTCGGCTGGTTCGCCTTCCGCTCCCGCGTCAACGGCGTCTATCTGTCGATCATCACCCAGGCGATGACCTATGCGCTGATGCTCGCCTTCTTCCGCAACGACATGGGCTTCGGCGGCAATAACGGCCTGACCGACTTCAAGGATATCCTGGGCTTCCCGGTCCAGGCGGACGGCACGCGTGCGGTTCTCTTCGCCATGTCGGCAATCATGCTGGCGCTCTGCCTCCTCGTTGCGTCGGCCATCGTCCGATCGAAGTTCGGCAAGGTTCTGGTCGGCGTGCGCGATGCGGAAAGCCGGGTGCGTTTCCTCGGCTTCCGGGTGGAGAACATCAAGCTCTTCACCTTCGTCGTCTCGGCGATGATGGCGGGCATTGCAGGTGCGCTTTTCGTACCGCAGGTCGGCATCATCAATCCGGGCGAATTCGCGCCTGCCAACTCCATCGAGGTGGTCGTCTGGACGGCGGTCGGTGGGCGCGGCACGCTGATCGGGCCGGTCATCGGCGCGGTGCTCGTTAATGCTGGCAAAAGCTTCTTCACCGGCGCCTTCCCGGAAATCTGGCTCTATGCGCTCGGCGGCCTCTTTATCGCCGTGACGCTCTTCCTGCCGAAGGGCATCGTGGGCACGGTTCAGCAGGGTTGGAATTCGCGCAAGGCGATGAAGGCTGCCGCGGAGGCGGAAAAGGGCAGGGACGAGGCAGTGCCCGTCACGCAGGCGCAGGCGGCGGAGTGAAAACGATGAATATGATTGCCGAAACAAGACAAAAAAGCCTGCTCTATCTCGAAAACGTCTCCGTCTCCTTCGACGGTTTCAAGGCGCTGAACTCGCTGTCCTTCGTGGTCGAACCCGGCGAGCTGCGCGCCATCATCGGTCCGAATGGCGCCGGTAAGACGACGATGATGGATATCATCACCGGCAAGACGAGGCCGGACACCGGCACGGTGTTGTTCGAGGATGCGATCGATCTGACGAAAAAGGACGAGGCCGATATCGCCCAGCTCGGCATCGGCCGCAAATTCCAGAAGCCGACTGTCTTCGAAAGCCACACCGTCTGGGACAATCTGGAACTGGCGCTCAACCGCGACCGCGGGGTGTTTGCCACGCTCTTCTACACGCTGTCGACCGAAGACGAGGCGCGCATCGAGGAAATCCTTTCGACCATCCGCCTGACCCATCGCAAGGACGAGCTCGCAGCCAATCTTTCGCACGGCCAGAAGCAATGGCTGGAGATCGGCATGCTGCTTGCCCAGGAGCCCAAACTCCTGCTCGTCGACGAACCTGTCGCCGGCATGACGGACGCGGAAACGGCCGAAACCGCCGAACTCCTCAAGGAAATCGCCAAGACGCGATCAGTCGTCGTGGTCGAACACGACATGGGCTTCATCCGCGAGCTCGGCGTCAAGGTGACGTGCCTGGCGGAAGGCTCCGTGCTCGCCGAGGGCTCGATCGATTTCGTGTCCAACGATCCGAAGGTGATCGAGAACTATCTGGGGCGGTGATTATGCTGACGGTCAACAACATCAATCTTCACTACGGCGCGGCACAGGCGTTGCGTGGCGTCTCGATCACCGCCGAAATGGGCAAGATCACCTGCGTGCTGGGGCGCAACGGCGTGGGGAAGAGCTCTCTTCTCCGAGCCGTTACCGGCCAGCACGCGGTCAGCGCCGGTACGATCAGCTTCCAAAACGAAGTGCTGAACGGCCTGCAACCCTATGCCCGCGCCAAGCACGGCATCGGCTACGTGCCACAGGGGCGCGAAATCTTCCCGCTGCTCACCGTGCAGGAAAACCTTGAAAGCGGTTATGCGCCGCTCGCCCGGAAGGATCGCTCCATTCCGGATGAAATCTTTTCGTTGTTTCCGGTTTTGAAAACCATGCTCGGACGACGCGGTGGCGACCTGTCCGGTGGCCAGCAGCAGCAGCTGGCGATCGGCCGCGCCATGGTCACCCGTCCGAAGATTCTCGTGCTCGACGAACCCACCGAAGGCATTCAGCCTTCGATCATCAAGGATATCGGCCGGGCGATCCGCTATCTCCGCGACTCGACCGGCATGGCCATCCTGCTGGTCGAACAGTATCTGGATTTCTGCCGAGAGCTTGCCGATCAGGTTTACATCATGGATCGTGGCGAAATTGTGCATGAGGGTGCGGCCGAAACATTGGATACGGCAGAAGCGAGGCGGCACCTGACTGTGTAGTCCTAGTATTTCCATGGTGAATGTTTGTATCGCGTCGCAGCACTTCGTGCGTTTCGTCATCAGCGGATATGTGTTACCTAGGCGGCGTAGGGAGCGTTCCATGTAAGCTTGGAACACTCTGAGGCGGACCTTGCACATTGTTGACACCACTTCCCGCACCCATGATGAGGCGCTGATGGATTTTGCTCGCGTTGCCGGTACCTTTTCCAACCCCGCTCTTACTCGCGCGACCGCAGTAGGGGCTTTTTTCTTGGCTGCGAGCGGTGCCTATGCCGGCTGCGGCCAGCCCCTGGAACCGGGCCGTCATCCCATCACCATCGAAAGCGAAGGGGTTTCGCGTTCGGCCGTCTACTTCATTCCCTCTTCCTATACCGGCAGCCAGAAAGTCCCGGTCGTTTTCGACTTTCATGGCAGCCACAGCAATCCTCAAGGTCAGCTGAACAGGAGTTCCTGGGACAAAGTTGCCGAAAAGAACGGCTTCATCGTCATGGCGCTGCAGGGGAGCCTGCCCGGCAGTTCGGCCGGCACCTATGCCTGGAATGTGCCTTACGTAACGACCCAACCCGGCGGCCTCAATGAAGTTGCCTATATCACGCAGGCGCTCGAGACGGTGAAGGAGACCTTCTGCACCGATCCGGCACGCATCTACGCCTCCGGTTATTCCGGCGGCGGGCGTATGCTTTCGGCCTATCTTTGCGCTGGGCACGACGATTTCGCGGCCGCAGGCTTCGTGCATTCGCTGCGCGCCGGCCGACCGGTCGAGATCGACGGCAAGTGGAGGCCCGATGCGGAAAACTGCTCGCCAGCAAGGCCGATCTCCATCATGGCCTTTGCCGGCGAGAAGGACGACGCCAATCCCTATGCCGGCGGCGGCAAGGCCTACTGGCAATACGGCTTCAAGACCGCGATACAGAGATGGACCGAGCTCGACGGCTGCAAGGGCAACGGCGATCCGAAGACCGTCGACGACGTGACCTTCAGCCTCTACGGCACCTGCAAGAACGGTGCCCGTGTCGCATCCTACGTCTTTGCCAATGGCACCCATGCCTGGCCGAAACCGGCACCGGCGACGGAAGCGGTCATTGCCGCTGCCAAGGATGGCGCTGCAGGCGTCACCAAGGTCGCCACCGTTGCCGACGCCAAGCCGGCTTTCGATGCGAATATTGATCCGGCATCGCGGATGTGGGAGTTTTTCGGCAAGGCCGACAGCACCGATGTGATCGCCACCGCCGCGCCCGCAAAGGGGAAATCTGGCACGGGCGTTGCATCGGATTGCGCGACCGATACCGATCTTCAGGGGACGACGTGCAGCAGCACCCAGCCGATCAATATGCGCCGCAGCGGGCAAGGGGTGCAGGACGCCTTGTAACCAAGGCTTCCGGCGGGCGCACCCGGCTCGCCGAGTTCTACCAGGAAGGCTGCGCAAAAATTCGTCTTCCGGAAACATTTTCGCCTGAAATGGAGGCGATCCTCATCAATACGTCAGGGGGACTGACCGGCGGCGACATGATCGAATGGTCCGTCGCCGCTGCTGATTCCACCAGACTTTCGGTTACCACCCAGGCAAACGAGAAGATTTATAAAGCCGCCGCCGACACGGCTTCCGTTTCCACCCACATAACTGTCGGCAAGGACGCCTCCGTCCACTGGCTTCCCCAGGAAACCATTCTGTTCGACCAGGCCTCGTTGACCCGCCGGCTTGATGTCGACCTTGCCGAAACTGCCGAATTTCTAGCGGTCGAGGCGGTGCTGCTCGGGCGGAAGGCGATGGGCGAGGCCGTTGCCGAGGGCTTTTTTCGCGACCGGTGGCGGGTGCGCCGCTCCGGCAGGCTCATTCATGCCGAAGAGCTGCGGTTCGACGGCGCGATCGAGCGGATGACGCAGTCGGCAGGGGTCCTCTCCGGTCAGGTCGCCTTCGCCACCCTGTTTTATACCGGGCCGCTTGCCGAGGTGCTTTTTTCCAAGCTCCGCGCCTGTCTTGACGATACCGCCGGCGGAGCCAGCCCGTGGACTGGCGGAGCCAGCCACTGGAACGGCAAGCTGATTGCGCGGCTTGCGGCGCCGACCGGTTTCGAGATGAGAAAAATCCTGACACCGGCAATTTCCGTATTGCGTAACGGCGCGCCAGTGCCGAAAGTCTGGAACATCTGATTTTTATCACGGGATTCCCATGAACCTGACGCCCAGAGAAAAAGACAAGCTGCTGATATCAATGGCGGCGATCGTTGCGCGCCGCCGGCTCGAGCGGGGCGTCAAGCTGAATTATCCGGAAGCTATCGCGCTGATTACCGATTTCGTCGTCGAGGGTGCCCGTGACGGTCGTTCCGTCGCCGATCTCATGGAAGCGGGTGCGCATGTCGTCAGCCGCGACCAGGTAATGGAAGGCATTGCCGAAATGATTCACGATGTGCAGGTGGAGGCGACCTTTCCCGACGGCACCAAGCTCGTCACTGTGCACGAACCCATAAGGTGAGGAGGGCGCCATGCTGGAGCTACGCCCCAATTGCGAATGCTGCGACAAGGACCTGCCGCCCGAAAGCCGGGAGGCGATGATCTGCACCTTCGAATGCACATTCTGCGCCGACTGTGCGACCGCCATCCTGGCCGGCACTTGTCCGAATTGCGGCGGCGAACTGGTGCGCCGCCCGGTGCGCCCGGCGGGGAAGCTCGCCAAGTACCCCGCATCCACGAAACGCGTTTTGAAGGCCGAGGGCTGTGCGCCCAAGGCTGCTTGAGGAGGAGAGTCATGATTCCTGGCGAAGTCATTGCCGCTGCAGGCGAAATCGAGCTCAACTCCGGCGCTCCGACGGTGACGGTGGAGGTCTCCAACACCGGCGACCGGCCAGTGCAGGTGGGCAGCCATTATCATTTCTTCGAGACCAACAACGGCCTTTCGTTCGACCGCGAGAAAGCCCGCGGCATGCGGCTCGATATCCCGGCCGGCACGGCAGTGCGCTTCGAGCCCGGGCAGACCCGGCAAGTCACGCTAATCCCGCTTTCGGGCAAACGGGAAGTCTACGGTTTCCAGCAAAAGATCATGGGTGCCCTGTGAAATTGACGATAGCCGCCGCCGTTCTGTTGGTTTTCGCCCTGCCTGCGCTTGCGCAGGAGCCGAAGCCCAACTGCAAGAACCCCATCACGCAGATGGAAATGACCTATTGTGAAGAGCAGGAATTGAACGCTGCCGACAAGATCCTCAACGTGGAGTACCAGAAGGCCCGCAAGGCCATGAAGACATGGGATGCCGACGCGGAGGCCAATCTGAAAGGGGCCGAAGATGCGCTCGTCAAGGCGCAGCGCGCTTGGGTCGCCTATCGCGATGCTCAATGCGCCTCCTACGGTTATCAGGCCCGCGGCGGCTCGATGGAGCCCCAGCTCATCTACGGTTGCCAGGCAGACCTCACCCGCAAGCGGACGGCCGAACTGAAAGAGCTGACCGAGATCATGGGGAACTGAGTTCCCTATCGGTCAAAATTCCATTCCCAAATTACTCGAATTCCAGAGGTAGACCGTCCATGCCACACAAGATGTCCCGCGCCGCCTATGCCTCGATGTTCGGTCCGACCGTGGGCGACAAGGTGCGGCTTGCGGATACGGAGCTCTTCATCGAGGTGGAGAAGGATTTCACCGTCTATGGCGAAGAGGTGAAATTCGGCGGCGGCAAGGTCATCCGCGACGGCATGGGCCAGAGCCAGGCGACGCGGGCGGAGGGCGCGGTCGACACTGTCATCACCAATGCGCTGATCGTCGACCATTCTGGCATCTACAAGGCGGATGTCGGCCTGAAGGACGGACGCATCCATGCAATTGGCAAGGCCGGAAATCCGGATACGCAGCCAGGTGTCACGATCATCGTCGGCCCGTCGACCGAGGCGATTGCAGGCGAGGGCAAGATCCTGACCGCCGGCGGCATGGACGCGCATATCCACTACATCTGCCCGCAGCAGATCGAGGAAGCGCTGATGTCGGGCGTCACCTGCATGCTGGGCGGCGGCACTGGGCCGGCGCATGGCACGCTCGCCACCACCTGCACCGGTGCCTGGCATATCGAACGGATGATCGAAAGCTTCGATGCGTTCCCGATGAACCTCGCGCTTGCCGGCAAGGGCAATGCCTCGCTGCCGGCGCCGCTGGAGGAAATGATTCTTGCCGGCGCCTCATCGCTCAAGCTGCATGAGGACTGGGGCACGACGCCAGCGGCCATCGACAATTGCCTGACGGTTGCGGACCAGTTCGACGTGCAGGTGATGATCCACACCGATACGCTGAACGAAAGTGGTTTCGTGGAGGATACGGTCGCGGCCATCCGGGGCCGCACCATCCATGCCTTCCACACGGAAGGGGCTGGCGGCGGGCACGCGCCCGACATCATCAAGGTCTGCGGCAATCCGAACGTCATCCCGTCCTCGACCAACCCGACGCGGCCTTATACGGTCAACACGCTCGCGGAACACCTCGACATGCTGATGGTCTGCCATCACCTGTCGCCGTCGATCCCGGAAGACATCGCCTTTGCCGAAAGCCGCATCCGCAAGGAAACCATCGCGGCGGAAGATATTCTCCACGATATCGGCGCCTTCTCGATCATTTCTTCCGATAGCCAAGCCATGGGCCGCGTCGGTGAGGTGGCGATCCGCACCTGGCAGACGGCCGACAAGATGAAGCGTCAGCGCGGTCAGCTGAAGGAAGAAACCGGCGATAACGACAATTTCCGCGTCAAGCGCTATATCGCCAAATATACAATCAACCCGGCGATCGCCCATGGCGTTTCCCATGAAATCGGTTCGGTGGAAGTCGGCAAGCGGGCCGACCTCGTACTCTGGAATCCGGCCTTCTTCGGCGTGAAGCCGGACATGGTGCTGCTCGGCGGCTCGATCGCAGCCGCGCCGATGGGCGACCCGAACGCCTCGATACCCACCCCGCAGCCGATGCATTACCGGCCAATGTTTGCGGCCTACGGCAAGCTTCGGACCAATTCCTCCGTCACGTTCGTATCCCAGGCCTCGCTCGATGCGGGTCTCGCCCACAAGCTCGGCGTCGCCAAGAAGCTGCTGGCGGTCAGGAACGTCCGCGGCGGCATTTCGAAAGCCTCGATGATCCATAATTCGGCAACGCCGCATGTGGAGGTCGATCCGGAAACCTACGAGGTGCGTGCCGACGGCGAGCTGCTCACTTGCGAGCCGGCGACGGTGCTGCCGATGGCGCAGCGTTATTTTCTGTTCTGACACCCAAATCCGGAGGTAAGCGGCAATCAGGCGGCCGCCGATCGGCGCGTTACCCATGTATGCGTAGAGCGCATGGCTGTTATGCCGCAGACCTTTGATGCTGCACTGCAAGATATTTTACGTTAGTTTTCGTCATCTCATTCAGGCGGTCGCCCAAGCCGTCGATTTTCCGCGATTTCAGGAGAGTTGAAACCATGCTTATTGGAAAACGTATTCCCGATGTGACGTTCCGGACCCGCGTACGCGACGAGTCGATCGGCGGCCCGAATCCCTTCCGCTGGGAAGACAAGACGACCAGGGACTATTTTTCCGGCAAGCGTGTCGTCCTCTTTTCGCTACCTGGTGCCTTCACGCCAACCTGCTCGACTTATCAGCTGCCGGATTTCGAAAAGCTTACCGGTGAGTTCAAGGCACAGGGCATCGACGAAATCTATTGCATTTCCGTCAACGATGCTTTTGTCATGAACGCCTGGGGCAAAAGCCAGAACCTTGAGAACGTCAAGCTCATTCCGGATGGTTCGGGTGAATTCACCCGCAAGATGGGCATGCTGGTCGCCAAGGACAATCTCGGCTTCGGGATGCGCTCCTGGCGTTATGCCGCCATCATCAATGACGGCATCGTCGAGCAGTGGTTTGAAGAGGAAGGTTATTCCGACAACTGCGACTCCGACCCCTATGGCGTTTCTTCTCCGCAGAATATCCTGGAGAATCTGAAGTCGGCCAAGATCGCGGCTTGATTTGGTGCATTCCGCGCCATCCGGAACCCGGACGCCAGTCCGGGTTTTTTGTTGATTGTTCAAAGGCCTTGCTCGTTGAGGCAAGCTCCGCAATGATGCGGTTTTCGCAGACAGACGAGTGGTTCCATGCAGCATATCCATTCCTACCGCCCCGCCGGCGTCATCACCGATCCGCCGGTCGATATCGTCACGTTGCCGCATGACCTGCGTCATCTGCGCCGCAAGCTGCTGCATCTTTCGAATGGCGACATGGTGATGCTCGACCTTAAGGAAGCGGTGCTCTTCCATCACGGTGACCGGCTGGTGCTCGACAGCGGCGATACCGTCGAGGTGCGTGCGGCGCCGGAGAAGCTTTTCGAGGTCAGGGCGCGTGACACACTGCATCTGATCGAGCTTGCCTGGCATCTCGGCAACCGGCATCTTTCGGCGCAGATCGAAGAAGGCCGCATCCTGATCCTGCGCGACCACGTGATCCGCGCCATGCTCGAAGGGCTTGGCGCCACGGTCGCGGAGATCGAGGAGCCGTTCCAGCCGGCGCGCGGTGCCTATCATTCACATGGGGGGCATTCGCATGGCAGCCATGCGCATGGACATGATAACCATGACCATCATCACCATCATGATTGAGCCTGCATGAGCCAGGCCCTCGATACGCAGGCGCTTCTGAGGTTGATGGCCTGGCTGTCTCCCGCCTTTCCGATTGGCGGCTTTGCCTATTCCGGCGGTCTTGAGCGGGCAGTTTTTGATGGTCTGGTGACGGACGCCGCAGGCCTTGAGGAGTGGATATCGACGCTGCTCCGGCGTGGCAGTCTCTGGAACGACGCGGTTCTGTTTTCCGAAGCCTGGCGGCAGGTGGAGAACGAGGCGGAACTGAGTGAGGTCGCGGAACTGAGCCTCGCCCTGAGCGGCTCTGCCGAGCGGTTCATGGAGGCGTTGTCGCTCGGGAAGGCATTCGTCGTGGCGGCTTCTGCCTGGCCAAATCCGGTGCTGGATCGCCTGCCGCGCGATGTGCCTTTTCCCGTCGCAGTCGGAGCAGTCTCGGCAGCGCATCACATTCCTGCCGGCAAGGCGCTGGCCGCCTATCTGCATGCCGCCGTCTCCCAATCGGTCTCGGCGGCCATCAGGCTTGGTGTCTGCGGACAGTCGGAAGGGGTGAAGGTCCTGGCCTCCCTCGAGGTGCTGATTGAAGAGATTTCACAGTGCGCGGTGCGGGCCACCCTCGATGATCTCGGCAGCGCGGCGGTGCAGGCGGAAATCGCCTCGCTCCGGCACGAAACACAAAATTCACGGCTTTTCCGCTCGTGAGGGCGGCTTAAGCTGACTTGGGATTTATGAAAGGAAGTCACATGAAATCGACGAACGGCCCCTTGCGCGTCGGCATCGGCGGCCCTGTCGGCTCCGGCAAGACGGCTTTGACGGAAAAACTCTGCAAGGCGATGCGGGAGAGTTATTCCGTCGCTGTTGTCACCAACGACATCTATACGAAGGAAGACGCCGAGGCGCTCGTCAGGATGCAGGCGCTTTCCTCCGACCGGATCGTCGGCGTCGAGACCGGCGGTTGTCCGCATACCGCGATCCGCGAGGATGCGACGATCAATCTCCAGGCGATTGCGGGTCTCAACGAGCGCATCCCCGATCTTGACGTGGTCTTCATCGAATCCGGCGGCGACAATCTTGCGGCGACCTTTTCCCCGGATCTTGCCGACATCACCATCTATGTCATCTCAACCTGCCAGGGCGAAGAAATACCCCGCAAGGGCGGCCCGGGAATCACCCGCTCCGACCTGCTCGTCATCAACAAAAAGGATCTGGCACCCTATGTCGGCGTCGATCTCGATGTGATGGACCGCGACGCCCATCGCATGCGCGAGGCGAAACCGCATCTCTTCACCGATCTGAAACGCGGCGAAGGAGTGGACCACGTGGTCCGGTTCCTGAAGGAGCAGGGCGGGCTGTAAGCGCTGCCTTGGAAAAAGAAGGCGGCGGCCTCGAAAGCCACCAGCCTATCGCATGCCGCCGCCACCGCCCGTGTACGGCATGCTTTCGGGAAGCCGGCCTTGCCAGGCGGGACCTCCCTCGCGTCAACCGTGATGAACGTTCATTTCCCGAAGCGCTTGCACATCGCCCACCTGGATCACACGGCCTCGCACGGTGACGCCGGTCTTCCGCAAGGTGGAAAATGCGCGGGAAAGGGCTTCCGGGGCGAGGCCCAGCATACCCGCCAGCAGGCTCTTCTGGAAAGGGAGGCGAATGGAGGCCGGGCCACCATCCACCGGACAGCGCGTCAGGATGTAATTCGCCACCCGTTGCGGCGCCGTATGCAGCCGGTCGTTGGCGACGCAGTCCATGGCCGTCAGAAGGTGTTGGGACAGGGAGATCATCACCGCCTTGGCGACATCGCTTTCCTGTTCGGCAAGTTCCCGGACGGTCTGCGCATCGAAACGGGCGAGCGTCGCGGCTTCGGCGGTCTGTGCATGAAACGGGTATTTCTTGTCGCCATAGAGAAGGCACTCGGCGAAGGTGTCACCCGGTGCGCAGATGCGGATATCCGCTTCGCGCCCCTCCCGATTCAACCGGTAGAGCCTGACATAACCGCTGAGCACGCAGTAGAAGGCGCCGGCATCTTCCCCTTCGCGGAAGACGGATTTACGTGCAGGCAGGCTCAGCACCGCCATGCTGCCGAGCATCCGCGCAAGCGAATTGCCGCTCAGGCCGCTCAAGAAGGGCGCCCTCATCAGCACCGCCCGGTCTCGGCTGTTGAGCTTGATATTGGTGTTGATCATTTCCATCGTCTGTTCCATGACGTCGGCCGCTGCGCACTCACGATGGCACCAAAATAACAGTTTCATGAAAGCGGTTTTTGACGCCGATCAAATATGCCGTATTTTTCTCGCCATTTCTTCTTCAACGAAAAACGCCGGACCCAAAGGCCCGGCGTTTCTTGAAGCATTGGCGAATGGCGCTTATTCGGCGGCCATCGGAGGCAGGCGCAGTACCTTGCTGCCGGCCTGCGCACCCGGTGCGGCCCGGTCGTCGTTGGCGCCGGTCTGGCGCTCGATCTGGTTGAGGCGTTCTTCCAGCGAGGCGATCGACTGCGCATTCCTGCGTGCTTCCTGCGTGAGCTCTTCCGGTGAAAGACCGAGATCTTCGGCTTCCTTCTTGCCGACGAACCGGCCGAAGAGCTTGCCAAGCAGAAGGGAGAGGTCGTCCATGATCAGGAAGAAGGACGGCACGACCACCAACGAGAGCACCGTCGAGACGATGATCCCGCCGATCACCGCAATCGCCATTGGCGCGCGGAACGAACCGCCTTCGCCGATGCCGAGCGCCGAAGGCAGCATGCCTGCCGACATGGCGATCGAGGTCATGATGATCGGCCGGGCGCGCTTGCGGCCGGCCTCGACCATGGCGTGAACGCGCTCCATCCCGTGGCGGCGCATTTCGATCGCGAAATCCACCAAGAGGATGGCGTTCTTTGTGACGATGCCCATCAGCATCAGGATGCCGATCAGCACCGGCATGGACATGGCATTCTGTGTCAGGATCAGCGCGACCGCCACACCGCCGATGGCAAGCGGCAGGGAGAACAGGATGGTGAAGGGCTGGATCACATCCTTGAAGAGGAGGATCAGCACCACCAGCACCAGCATCAGGCCAAGCAGCATCGCGTTGCCGAAGCTCTGCGTCATCTCGGCCTGGATTTTGGCGTCCCCGCTTTCCGCAAGCCGTACGCTCGGGGGAAGCTTGGTCTCTTCGACGATTCGCTTGAATTCGGCACTTGCCGTGTCGAGCGCGGTGCCGAAGGGCACATCCGAACCGATCGAGACGACGCGGCTGCGGTCGTTGCGCTTGATCGAGCTCGGACCCTCCGAATAGTCGATATCGGCGACACTGTAGAGGGGCACGCTCTGGCCGCTCGCGGTCTTGATCTTCAGAGCGCGGATGGCGGCCAGATCCCTTCGGACATCAAGCGAAGCCTGTACGCGGATCGGGATCTGCCGGTCATCGAGCGAAATCTTCGCCAGATTCGCATCGACATCGCCGATCGTCGCGACACGGACGGTTTCCGAAATCTGCTGCGGCGTGATGCCGAGCCGTGAAGCCTCGTCCATGCGCGGCCGGATCTGCAGTTCCGGACGGGGCAGGGCACCTTCCGAACTGACATTGGCAAGGATCGGCGAGGCACGCAGGCGTGACTCCAGCAGACTGACGGCGTCGTTCAGGTCCGCCTCGTTGGTGGAGAGGAAGTTGAACGAAAGATCGCGTTCGGCGCGGTCGTTGAGCTTGGCGACGCGAACATCCGGAATGGATTGCAGCTTCGCGAGGATCTCCTTCTCGATATCCCATTGTGGCTTGACGCGGCCCTTCACCTCCATCTTCGGCAGGTAATCGCCGAGGATCGGGATTGAGCCGAGCCCTTTGTTAACCAGGGTCTTGACGAGCGAATGTTCGATATTGCCGAGGATGACGCGTACGGTGGCGCGGCGGAGTTCGAGGTCGCCCTTGGGCGATGCGCCGCCCAGCACGAAGACGCTTTCGACGCCCTCGATATCGCGGATCGCCTCGTAGATCTGCGTCGTCGTCGCGTCGGTCTCGTCGAGCGTGGCGTTCGGTGGCAGTTCCACCGACAGCACGACGCGCGAGGCGTCTTCCGGCGGTATGAAACTGCCGGGAACCTGGGCGAGCAGCATGACCGAGCCGACCAGGAAGGCGATTGCCGCAAGCAGCGTCGTATAACGCCAGTACCATTTGCGGGTCGTGCCGCTGATAAGGCGCGTATAGGCCTTCATTAGACGGCTGTCGTTGTCGTGGTGGTCGTCCATCGCGTCTTCGGCGCGCATGAAATAGGCGGCCATCAGCGGCGTGATGAGGCGCGCCACCATCAGCGAGAAGAAGACCGAGAAGGCGACCGTCAGGCCGAACTGGATGAAGTACTGACCCGGAATGCCCGGCATGAAGGACACCGGCACGAAGACCGCGATGATCGTGAAGCTCGTCGCGATAACCGCAAGACCGATTTCGTCGGCGGCTTCCAGCGCCGCCCGGTAGGGCGTCTTGCCCATCTTGATATGGCGGGCGATGTTCTCGATCTCGACGATCGCATCATCCACCAGGATACCGGTGGCGAGCGTCAGCGCCAGGAAGCTCACGAGGTTCAGCGAGAACCCCATGATGTCCATGATCCAGAAGGTCGGGATCGCCGACAGCGGCAGTGCCACGGCGGCGATCAGGGTCGCACGCCAGTTGCGCAGGAAGAGCAGCACGACGATAACGGCGAGGATCGCACCTTCGATGAGCGTGTGGAGAGCCGCCTCGTAGTTGCCATAGGTGTAGTAGACGGCGTCGTCGACCATCTCGATGGTCACATCAGGATTGGCCTTACGCACCTCGTTGAGGCTTTCCGCGACCGTTTCCGCAACCGAGACCTCGCTTGCGCCCTTGGCGCGGAAGACCGCGAAGGTGACGGACGGCGTTCCCTTGAAGCGGCCGAAGGATTTCGGCTCTTCATAGGTGTCGGTGATCGTGCCGAGCTGCGACAGCTTCACGAAACGACCGTTGGAAAGCGATATCGACGTATCGGAAAGCTGGGCCACGTCGCGGGCGTCGCCCAGCGTGCGGATGGTCTGCTCGTTGCCGGCTACCTGCCCACGGCCTGAACCGAGGTCCACGTTTGTGCCGCGAAGCTGCTGGTTCACATCCGCTGCGGTGATGCCATAGGCATCGAGCTTCGCTGCATTCAGCGACACGCGGATTTCACGGTCAGCGCCGCCGTAACGGTCGATACGGCCGATGCCCGGCTGGCCCTGCAGCGAGCGCTTCACGGTATCGTCCACGAACCACGACAGCTCTTCGAGCGTCATGTTGGGCGAAGAAACGGCAAAGGTCTGAATGGCCTGGCCTTCGACGTCGATCTTGGAGACGACGGGCTCTTCGATGCCGGCCGGCAGATCGCTGCGGATCTTATCGATGGCATCCTTGGTGTCCTGCACCGCTTCTTCGGTGGGCTTTTCGATGCGGAACATCACCACCGTCTGTGACTGGCCATCCGTCACGGTGGACTGGATCTCGTCGATGCCGCTGATCGATGCGACGGCGTCTTCGATCTCCTTGGTCACCTGCATCTCCAGTTCGGCAGGCGAAGCCCCGCTCTGGGTTACGGTGATCGAAACAACCGGGACGTCGATGTTCGGGAAACGGGTGATCGGCAGCGTGAAGAACGACTGGAACCCCAGATAGAGCAACAGCGCGAAGCCGAGCAGCGGCGCGATCGGATTACGGATCGACCAGGCGGAAAAATTCATGAGTCAACCTCAGCTCAGTTCGCAACAGCCGCGGGCTCGGCCGGGACCGGGGCGATCTTGTCGCCGTCCCGCACGAAAGCACCAGCCTTGGCAACAACCAGATCACCGGCTTCGAGACCGCTGACCACCTGAACGAAACCGCCATCCTGGATGCCGGTTTCAATCTTCACCTGTTTGACCACATTGTCTTCAACCTTGCGGGCACTGGAGCCGTCGCGGCCAGTAATGACGGCAGACAGCGGGAGCGCCAGCGCGCTGGTCTCGGTAACGACGATCTCCGCACTGGCATACATGCCGGCCCGGGCGCCGCTTTCATCATTGATGACAATATGAACGGCACCAAGCCTTGTCGCCGCGTCGACGGTCGGGGAGACCAGGCGCACCTTGCCCTCGATCTTTGTCTTGCCGCCGGCAACCGAGACAAGCGCCTTCTGCCCGACCTTGATCTTCTGGATGTCGGTCTCGGAGAGATCCGCCACGAGTTCGATCGCGCCATCCCGGATGATCGTGAACAGCGGTTCGCCGGTGCCGCTGGCAATCGCGCCGACCTTGGCGCTACGGGCCGAAACAACGCCGGACACGGGCGCCTTCACGCCGGTCCGGGCGAGCTTCAGATCGATATCCTCGATCTGGGCCTCTACGACCTTGATGTCGGAATCACCCACGGCAACGGACTGTTTGGCGGCGTTCAACTGTGCCTGCCGTACTTCGACCAATGCTTCTGCCTGTTCGACCTGCGAAACCGTGCTGGTGCCGCTTTGGCTGAGCCGCTTGGTGCGATCGCGTTGGCGTGTGGCATCCGCCAGATTGGCTTCGGCTTCGATCACCTGCGCCTTGTATTGGGCAAGACCTGCCTCGGCCTTTGCCTTGTTGGCTTCGAGCTGACTCTTTTCGAGGAGCAATGCGTCTTCGTTCAGCGTCGCCAGCACACTATCGGCCTTCACCTCGTCGCCGATATCGGCGTTGAGCATCTTAATCGACAGTCCCTCTACCAGAGGCTGGACATAGACTTCCTGGACGGGCTTGATCGTGCCGGTTGCGATGATCCGGTCGACGAGCGGCTTGGTTACGGTCTCTGTAACAACGATGGAAGGCAGCTTCGGCTGCGATGCGGCTGCGGGTTGGGCCTCCTGTGACAGGGCGGAACCCGCGGCAAGCGAGAGGAGGATCGCCGAAATGCCGGCAGACTTCGAGAACTTGCGAAACATGTGTTTATGTCCGACCTGAATTAAAAAAGGGGCAAATATTTCGCTGGGAACCTCCCCGGTCTCGCTGCGCCCCCTCTGCGCGCGATATCCCGGATCTAGGTGGTAAACGCCAAAAGCGGTTACAAGACCGGCAGCGAAAGATTCATCAGGACTGAACTTTTACGTGTTTGCGTCGCACAAATCAATCCATGCTCGTTATGGAATGGATGACTTTTGGTTATGGTTTACGTCAAAAAATTTCGGAGAACGCATGAAGCATAGTTCATGCGTTCTCTTGATATGGCCGATAGCCGATTTTTATTTCAGCGCCGCGGCAGTGATGTCGGTCGTATAAGCGCCTTCCGGCTTCTTGCTGATGATCTTCTGGTCCAGCAATGCCTTCACCGTGCGGTCGTAGGTTGCCATGTCCAGCTTGCCGTCGCCGATCAGCTTGGCGACTTCTCCCATCATGCGCTTCTGGTGGTTCTCGTCCTGACCGCCGTTGTCCATGACGATTTCGGCTGCTTCCTCAGGGTTTTCAAGCGCGTATTTCCAGCCCTTCATGGAGGCGCGGACGAACTTGACCATGTTTTCCTTGAACTTCGGATCCTTGAGCTTGGTCTCCGTGACATAGAGGCCGTCCTCGAGCAGGTCGTTGCCCATGGCGGTGTAGTTGAAGACGACCAGGTCTTCCGGCTTGAAGCCGGCGTCGATCGCCTGCCAGTATTCGTTGTAGGTCATCACCGAAATGCAGTTTGCCTGTTTCTGAACGAGTGGCTGCACGTCGAAGCTTTGCTTCAGAACCGTTACGCCGTCCTTGCCGCCATCCGTCTTGAGGCCGAGCTTGTTCATCCAGGCAAAGAAGGGATATTCGTTGCCGAAGAACCAGACGCCGAGCGTGTGACCCTTGAAATCGGCTTCGGTCTTCACCGGGCCGTCTTTGGGGCAGATCAGCTGCAGGCCGGATTTCTGGAACGGCTGGGCGATATTGACCAGCGGCACGCCTTTTTCGCGGGCAACCAACGCGCCGCCCATCCAGTCGACGATGACGTCGGCGCCGCCGCCGGCGATCACCTGTTCCGGAGCGATGTCCGGACCGCCCGGCTTGATCGTCACGTCGAGGCCTTCTTCCTCGTAATAGCCCTTGTCCTTGGCGACGAAATAGCCGCCGAACTGGCCCTGCGCCACCCATTTCAACTGCAGGGTCACCTTGTCGGCGGCGATCGCCTGGGCTGCGGCAAGCGACATGGCGCCTGCCATCAATGCCATCATGATCTTTTTCATTGTCGTTTCCCTCTGTGTTTGCCGGCCCCGTTGGCCCGAGCCGGATATCAGCGTCTAGCCACCACGGTTAGACGGATGCCAGAACGTCGTCGCCCTCTCGACAAGCGCCACGACGCCATAAAAAACCGAACCGATCAGCGCTGCAACAGCGATTTCGGCCCAAACCATATCGACATTCATGCGGCCGATCTCGGTCGAGATGCGAAAGCCCATGCCGACGATCGGCGTGCCGAAGAACTCGGCGACGATCGCGCCGATCAGCGCCAGCGTCGAGTTGATCTTCAGTGCGTTGAAGATGAAGGGCATGGCGGCGGGCAGGCGCAGCTTTATCAGCGTCTGCCAGTAGTCGGATGCGTAGGAGCGCATAAGGTCCCGTTCCATAGCGCCCGCCACACCGAGACCCGCCACCGTGTTCACCAGCATCGGGAAGAAGGTCATGATGATGACGACCGCCGCCTTCGACTGCCAGTCGAAGCCGAACCACATGACCATGATCGGCGCCACGCCGATGATCGGCAGGGCCGAGACCATGTTGCCGATGGGAATAAGGCCGCGGCGCAGGAAAGCGAAGCGGTCGGCCAGGATCGCGACGGCGAACCCCGATGCGCAACCGACCACATAACCGAACAGTACGGCCTTGAAGATGGTCTGCTGGACATCGGCCCAGAGGACGGAAACCGAGCCGGCGATGCGGGCGCCGATCGCGGAGGGTGGCGGAAGCAGGATGAAGGGGATTCCGGCCCCTCGGGTGACGGCCTCCCAGAGGATCAGGATCCAGATGCCGAAGATCGCCGGGATCAGCAGGCGCAGGAAGGAGCGGGCCGTGGAAGACCGGGGCTCGATCTGCGCGAGTTCGGAAACGGTGCCCCAGGCGAGGAGCCAGCTCGCCGCGATCATCAGGAAAAAGGAGGCGGACATCTGCCCCTCATTTCCGTCCAGCCTGGAAAGCAACATGGCGGCGGGAATATGGGCTCCGACGAAGAGAACACCGGCACGCATTGCATGCCCGCGATCTCCCAGCGTCAGCACGACATTGAGTGCTGCGGCAAGAATTATCAAAGCTATCGTCATGCCGCCCTCTATGGGAGCCGGCGCGTCGGGGAGGGTGAGCGGCAGCCGGGCTGCGGCCAGAGCCGTCAGCAGGCCCGCAAGCAGCGGCTGCCAATTGCGCTTCAACCGCCTCATGCCGGCCTCCCGCCCATGGAGCGATCGACGATCCTGGCGACGATCCCCACGATCGTGACCAGGAGGGCGGCCAGCACGGAGCCGGCGATCAACGCCGCCCAGATGTCGATCGTCTGGCTGTAATAGGCGCCGGCCAGGAGCTTGGAGCCGATGCCGGCGACGGCACCCGTCGGCAGTTCGCCGACAATCGCGCCGACCAGGCTTGCGGCGATCGCCACTTTCATCGACGTGAATAGGAAGGGGATCGAGGCGGGCACGCGCAGCTTCCAAAATGTCTGGGTGGCGCTGGCATTATAGGTCCGCATCAGATCGAGCTGGATGAGTTCCGGCGAGCGCAGGCCTTTCACCATGCCGACCGCGACGGGAAAAAAGGAGAGGTAGGTGGAGATCAGCGCCTTGGGGAGCAGGCCGGTGATGTTGACCGCCGCCAGCACCACGATCACCATCGGGGCGATTGCCAGGATCGGAATCGTCTGCGAGGCGATGATCCAGGGCATCAGGCTGCGGTCGAGCGCCTTCACATGCACGATGCCGACCGCGATCAGTATGCCGAGCAACGTGCCCATTGTGAAGCCGGCGACCGTCGAGGACAGTGTCACCCAGGCATGATAGACGAGGCTGCGGTTGGACGTGACGCGGCGCAGGAAGGTGTTTTCGAAAAGGTTCTGCGCCACCTGATGCGGCGCCGGCAGCACCGGTTTCGGCTGTGCCATGGTCTTGCCGACGAACTCCATCGCTGTCGATGTGACATTGCCCCGCCGATCGAGATCGCGCTGGAACGGCGCGTTCATGAAATAGGCGCCGACGTACCAGACGGCGACGATCACCACGAGGATGGTGAGGACGGGGAGGGTGCGGTTCTTGAGGGAGTCGGGCTTCATGCGATGGCTCCCCGAGGCTGCGGATCGTGGCCACCCCCCTCTGTCCTGCCGGACATCTCCCCCTCAAGGGGGGAGATCGGCCAGACGGACCACCTTTGCGAAATATTCAGCGCCTTGGCGGTAGGCGCGGCAATCTCGGATCCGACTTGAGGTCTGAGCCATGCTGCTATCCGATCTCCCCCCTTGAGGGGGAGATGTCCGGCAGGACAGAGGGGAGCATACCCACGCAACAAGGCGTTATTCCTCATAGCTGTGCCCCGCCCTCAAACCTTCGCGCACCCGGTGGGCAATCTCCAGGAATTCCGGCGTTTCGCGGATTTCGAGCGGCCGTTCCTTCGGCAGCGTCGATTCGATGATATCGGTCACTCGGCCCGGGCGGGGCGACATGACGACGATCCGGGTCGACAGATAGACGGCTTCCGGAATGGAGTGGGTCACGAAACAGATTGTCTTTTCGGTTCGCGCCCAGAGTTTCAGAAGCTGCTCGTTCAGATGGTCGCGGACGATTTCGTCCAGCGCGCCGAAGGGTTCGTCCATCAGCAGAAGATCAGCATCGAAGGCAAGCGCGCGAGCGATCGAGGCACGCTGCTGCATGCCGCCGGACAGCTGCCAGGGATATTTCTTGCCGAAGCCCGACAGGTTGACGAGATCGAGCGTGCGTTCGATGCGCTTTCCGCGTTCGGCTGCCGAATGTCCCATGATCTCCAGCGGCAGTGCGATGTTCTTTTCGATCGTCCGCCACGGATAAAGGGCCGGCGCCTGAAAGACGTAGCCGTAGGAGCGGGATTTACGCGCCTCTTCGGGCGTCATGCCGTTGACGGTGATCTCGCCATCGGTGTTTTTTTCCAGATCGGCGATGACCCTGAGGAATGTAGTCTTGCCGCAGCCTGACGGCCCGATGAAGGAGACGAAATCGCCCTTGCTGACTTCCAGGTCCACATTCGAGAGCGCATGGACGGGGCCGTCGCCGGTTTCAAAGGTCAGGCCTAGTTTTCTGGCGGAAACGACGGAGAGGGAAGTCACTGACATTGGATATAAAGTCCATGCTGGATATCGTCCGGGAGGCCGGGCGTATTCTGAAGGGAAGGCGTATCACCAAAAGGCATCGGATCATGGTAAGTTTGAAGACGATGCCGTCGTCTGGAGGAAGAACGCAATGGACACTGTTTCAAAACCCACCTGCCGTATCGTGAAACCCGATGCCACCTATGACGGGAAGCAGGGACTGAGCTACTTTCAAGGCATTGCCGCCGAGACCGTCGGCTCCAGGGGCATCTGCATGCATCTGCTCACCATCCCGCCGGGCGTGAAGGCAAAAGCGCATCTGCATGAAACGCACGAAACGGCGATCTACATGCTCTCCGGTTCGGCCCACACCTGGTACGGCGACCGGCTGGAGAACTATGTCGTGCTGCATGCCGGCGAGCTGATGTATATTCCTGCCGGAGTGCCGCATCTGCCGGCCAATCTGTCGAACACGCCCTGCACGGCGGTGATCGCCCGCACCGATCCCAACGAGCAGGAAAGCGTCGTGCTTTTGCCGGAGCTGGATGGGTTGGTGGAGATTCCAGCCTGACTGTTCATTGCCGGCCTGCTGCATCGCCCTCACATTACACCCCGCTTGCCGGAATGCCTGTCCGTTCCACCTTGCGCGGCGCGGTCAGCTCCTTCCAGGTGGAAAGCGCCCTGTTGACCGCCTGGAACGGTTCGCGCTTGACGAACTGGCCATGGCCTTCCTGGGTCTTGACGGTGGCCTCCTCGATGGCGACCACGCCGCGGGTGAGCGTGTAGCGGGGCAGACCCATCACCTGCTTACCTTCGAAGACGTTGTAATCGATCGCCGACTGCTGGTTTCCGGCCAAAATCGTCTTTGAGCGCTTCGGATCCCAGACGACGATATCCGCATCGGCGCCTACGAGGATGGCGCCCTTTCGCGGATAGATATTGAGTATCTTGGCGATATTAGTGGAGGTGACGGCCACGAATTCGTTCATGGTGATGCGGCCGGTATTGACGCCATAGGTCCAGAGCATCGGCATGCGGTCTTCGAGGCCGCCGGTGCCGTTCGGGATTTTCCGGAAATCGCCGGCGCCGGTACGCTTCTGTTCTGTGGTGAAGGCGCAGTGATCGGTCGCCACCACCTGCAGCGAGCCCGATGCAAGGCCCGCCCAGAGACTGTCCTGATGCTGCTTGTTGCGGAAGGGCGGGCTCATGACGCGGCGGGCGGCATGGTCCCAGTCCTTGTTAAAATATTCGCTTTCGTCGAGCGTCAGGTGCTGGATCAGCGGTTCGCCATAAACGCGCATGCCGTTCTGGCGGGCACGGCGGATTGCCTCATGCGCCTGTTCGCAGGATGTGTGGACGACATAGAGCGGCACGCCCGCCATGTCGGCGATGATGATGGCGCGGTTGGTCGCCTCACCCTCGACGGAGGCCGGTCGGGAATAGGCATGCGCCTCCGGCCCGTTATTGCCTTCGTCCATGAGCTTCTGCTGCATGGCTGCGACCACGTCGCCGTTTTCGGCATGGACGAGGGGCAGGGCGCCGAGTTCGGCGCAGCGCTGGAACGAGGCGAACATCTCGTCGTCATTCACCATCAGCGCGCCCTTGTAGGCCATGAAGTGCTTGAAAGTGTTGATGCCGTGATGCAGCACGACGGCCTTCATCTCGTTGAAGACCTGCTCGCCCCACCAGGTGACTGACATATGGAAGGAGTAATCGCAATTGGCGCGGGTCGCCTTGTTGTCCCAGCGCTTCAGCGCATCGAGCAGAGACTGACCCGGTTCGGGCAGACAGAAGTCCACCACCATGGTGGTGCCGCCGGCGAGCGCGGCGCGGGTTCCGCTCTCGAAATCGTCGGAGGAGTAGGTGCCCATGAAGGGCATTTCCAGATGCACATGCGGGTCGATGCCGCCCGGCATGACATAACAGCCTGCAGCGTCCAACGTCGTGTCGCCCGAAAGATTCGGTCCGATCTCGATGATCCTGCCGCCGTCGATCTTGACGTCCGCCTTGTAGGTCAGGTCGGCGGTGACGATGGTTCCACCCTTGATGACTGTGGTCATGGTTTTCGTTCCTTATTCTCTTTTTTGAATGAGGCCGGTGAATAAAAGCCGGAGGCCGGGTCTGCCTCAAGGTGGCCGCTTAGCGCTGCGAGAATTGTCTCGAGTACGGAGGGGCGTGCACGCGAAACTTCGTGATTCCAAAAACGCAGCACTGCGTACCCTTGAGCGTTCAGCCAGCCGGTCCGCCTGCCATCATAAGCGTTGTCTGCATGTTGAGCGCCATCAACTTCAACGACGAGGCTGTGCTCGCGGCAAAGGAAATCCACGATGTAGGGACCTAATGGTACTTGGCGTGCGAACTTGTAACCATTGAGCCTGCGAGCGCGCAGGTCGCTCCAGAGATGGTATTCCTCTTCCGTTTCATTTTGACGGAGCTGCCGGGCTTGCGAAGTTTTTCCCGGACGGCGCTTGGTAACATCGTCCTTGGGCAGCTGCCGCTCCCCCTTATCCGACCCTTCGGGCCACCTTCTCCCCGCTGGGGAGAAGGGAAAAGTTGAGGCTGCGGCACGCCCTCCCTTCTCCCATCGGGGAGAAGGTGCCCAACGGGCGGATGAGGGGGCCAAGGCCTCGGTGCTTGCCATCACTCCACGATCTCCGCCGTCTCCAGCACGGCGTGGAACAGCACGTCCGCTCCCGCAGCCGCCCATTCCTTGGAAATGTCTTCTGCTTCGTTGTGCGAAAGGCCGCCGACGCAGGGGCACATGATCATCGTCGCGGGCGCGACTTTGGCCGCCCAGCACGCGTCGTGGCCAGCGCCGGAGATGATGTTCATGTGACTGTAGCCGAGTTTTTCCGCGGCCTCGCGCACGCGCCCGACCAGAACTGGGTCGAAAGTCACCGGATCGAAATGGCCGACAGCTTCGACGGAACAGCCGACGCCGAGCGCCTCGCAAATCTTTGCCGCTTCCGCCTCGATCTTCGCCCGCATGCGGTCGAGCTTTTCCTGTGAGGGGGTGCGGATATCGACGGTGAAGACGACCTTGCCTGGCAGAACATTTCGCGAGTTCGGCGAGAAAAAGACCTGGCCGACGCCGCCGACGGCACCCGGCTGTTCGCTCATCGCGACGTCCTGCACCATTTCCAGGATGCGGCCCATGGCGAGCCCCGCATTGACGCGCATATTCATCGGCGTCGAGCCGGTATGGGCCTCCCGACCGGTCAGTGTGAATTCCAGCCACCAGAGGCCCTGACAATGGGTGACGACGCCGATCTGCTTGTTTTCGGCCTCCAGGATCGGCCCCTGCTCGATGTGGTATTCGAAATAGGCGTGCATCTTTCTCGCGCCGACCTCTTCGTCGCCCACCCAACCGATGCGCTTCAATTCGTCGCCGAAACTCTTTCCTTCCGGATCCTTGCGGGAATAGGCGTAGTCGATCGAATGCACGCCGGCGAAGACGCCCGACGCAAGCATGGCCGGCGCGAAGCGGGCGCCTTCCTCATTCGTCCAGTTGGTGACGACGATCGGATGTTTCGTCCTGATGCCGAGGTCGTTCATGGTGCGCACCACCTCCAGCGCTCCAAGAACGCCGAGCACGCCGTCAAACTTGCCGCCGGTCGGCTGGGTATCGAGGTGGGAGCCGACATAGACCGGCAGCGCATCGGGATCGGTGCCGGCGCGGGTGGCAAACATCGTGCCCATCCTGTCGACGCCGAGTGTCAGCCCTGCTTCATCACACCATGTCTTGAAGAGATTGCGGCCTTCCTTGTCGTCATCCGTCAGCGTCTGGCGATTGTTGCCGCCGGCAATACCGGGGCCAATCTTCGCCATCTCCATCAGCATGTCCCAGAGACGGTCGCCGTTGACGCGCAAGTTCTCGCCTGGTGCTGCCACCATCAGATTGTCCTCACCTGTTTTTCACGCGTCCGCTTTTGCCGCGGGCGGCATGCTTTTTGTTCCCAATGGTCCTTCATCCGCATGGCGTTGGAAGATCGGCATTGCCTTTGTTTTGCTTGTCGCCGATAATTTGACCGATTGGTAAAACATTACAATTTCCGCAGCATCACTCAAGCCGAAAATCAGCAAAAATCCAGAGAAATGTGATCGGCGAAGCGAAGCGGACAGGGGAGGGAACAGGATGGCCATTCCGAGGGCTGCAAAGACGCAGCGGCGCACGCGCATCCAGGAGGAAAAGGAGGAACGCATTCTCGAGGCGGCGCTCGACGTTTTTTCCTCCAGTGGTTTCCGTGGCTCGACTATCGACCAGATCGCCGATGCGGCCGGCATGTCGAAACCGAACCTCCTCTATTATTTCCGCACCAAGGAGGCGATCCACCGCCAGCTCATCGACCGGGTGCTGTTCACCTGGCTGGAGCCTTTGCGTGCCTTCGATGCCGAAGGCGATCCCGAAGCGGAAATCCGCTCCTACATCCGCCGAAAACTCGAGATGGCCCGCGACTTCCCCCGCGAGAGCCGGCTTTTCGCCAACGAGATCCTGCAGGGAGCACCGCATATCGAGGACGAGCTGAAGGGGCCGCTCAAGGAGCTCGTAGACGAGAAGGCGGAGGTCATCCGCGCCTGGGCGCGGGCCGGCAAGATTGCCGCATGCGATCCTTATCACCTGATCTTCTCGATCTGGGCGACGACGCAGCATTATGCGGATTTCGACGTCCAGGTGCGGGCAGTCCTCGGACAGGAGGCCGCAGGCGAAGGCCGTTTCGAAGATGCCGCCCGGTTTCTGGAACAGCTCTACATGAATGGACTGCGGGTTGGGGCGGACTGACTGTCCAATATATTCGGCAGAAAAGAAAAAACGCCGGCCTGGGGCCGGCGTTGCAGTCTTGGGGGTATGGGATCAGGCGGCGGCCGAGGCGAAACCGGCGGTCGGGACTTCCGAGATCGTCTTCAGAACCTGCGAAGCGATCTGGTAGGGGTCGCCCTGGGAGTTCGGGCGGCGGTCTTCCAGATAGCCCCTGTAGTCGTTCTTGACGAAGGAATGCGGAACGCGGATCGAAGCGCCGCGGTCGGCAACGCCGTAGGAGAACTTGTTCCACGGAGCCGTTTCGTGCTTGCCGGTCAGGCGCTTGTCGTTGTCCGGGCCATAGACGTTGATGTGGTCCATGAGATTCTTTTCGAACTGGGCCATCAACGCCTCGAAATAGGCCTTGCCGCCGACTTCGCGCATGAACTTGGTGGAGAAGTTGCAGTGCATGCCCGAACCGTTCCAGTCCGTGTCGCCGAGCGGCTTGCAGTGGAACTCGATGTCGATGCCGTACTTTTCGCAGAGGCGGAGAAGCAGGTAGCGCGCCATCCAGATCTGGTCGGCGGCCTTCTTGGAGCCCTTGCCGAAAACCTGGAATTCCCACTGGCCCTTTGCCACTTCGGCATTGATGCCTTCGTGGTTGATGCCGGCAGCGAGGCAGAGGTCTAGGTGCTCTTCAACGATTTCGCGGGCGATTGAACCGACGTTCTTGTAGCCGACGCCGGTATAATACGGACCCTGGGGAGCCGGGAAGCCGGATTCCGGGAAGCCGAGCGGGCGGCCGTTTTCGTAGAAGAAATATTCCTGCTCGAAACCGAACCACGCGTCCTCGTCGTCGAGGATGGTTGCGCGGCTGTTCGACGGATGCGGCGTGACGCCATCGGGCATCATCACTTCACACATTACCAGCACGCCGTTGGTGCGGGCTGGGTCAGGATAAAGCGCGACGGGCTTCAGCACGCAATCGGAGCTGCGGCCTTCGGCCTGCATGGTCGACGAACCGTCAAAGCCCCAGAGCGGAAGCTGCTCGAGCGTCGGGAAGCTGTCGAATTCCTTGATCTGCGTCTTGCCACGCAGGTTCGGGGTCGGGGTGTAACCGTCGAGCCAGATGTACTCGAGCTTATACTTCGTCATTTTTTATCTCTCAGGCCGTGGTGTTCATGGTTGAGCCATCCTGAGGAAGCGGCGCCTGAATGGGCCGCGCCTCGGGCATGAACAAGGGGAGTGCATATCCCGTGCCAGTTTGAAGGCCGGGTGTCATTTTTTCTTAAAAAAGTGTGAAGGCGAGAGATGCCGGCCTATCCGACCGGGCGGCTGCGTCCCATAAATAAGCGCTCGCTCATGAAAATGGCGGCTTTTGCGCCTCTCCGGCACCTCGTCTGGAACTGCCGGAGACGAAAGACGTTTGCCTTGCGGGCGCTCGAAAAGAGCAAATTTAGCTTCGGCAGGCACAAGCGGCTAAATTAGTGCCTAGCGCCCGAGATTGAAGTGATATAAAATCGTGCAATCAGCACAAAAAATGTGCAATTTGTGCTGGTGTGTATCTATATGCACCATTCGGTTTAGGAGACGATAGGATGACCACTGACATCCATCGTGAAACGGCCAGAATCTACCAGTTCCCCATCCGTCCCCGGCGGCGGCTCGATAACGGTGCTACGGCACCGAGCAGCGATCTGGAGATCGCCGGCAACGTTGTCGACACGTGCTGGTATCACGACGAAGCGGTCAAGGATTCGACCTCAAAGACCAACGAGCGCCCGAAGCCCTGCTGAGCGCTTATGGAGAGGCTTTGCCTTTCCGGCGGAGCTTTGCCTTTTTCTCCCGACTTATCAAAAAGCAAATAGCTTGAGCATCGCATATCCGAAGATTGCGATGAACAGCCATCCGAAGGCGCCGAGCGCGAGGGGGCGCCAGCCCTCCGCTTTCAAGTTTCCGATATCCGTATGCAGCCCCATGGCAGCGAGGGCCATGGAGAGAAGAAAGGCAGTCGCTGTCGCGAGCGCCTGGCTGATGCCGGCAGGGATGGGGACGGCACTGTTGAACAGCATCATGCCGACAAACCCCAGCACGAACCATGGCATCGGTATGGCACCCTTTGCGGCGCCCGCCGGACCGGAGCGCATGGCGAGCGCCAGCGTCATGACCAGCGGCGCCAGCATGACGACGCGGGCGAGCTTCGAGATCGTCCCGAACTGGCCAGCGACATCGCCGCCCTGGAAGGCCGCCGCCACCACCTGTGCCACTTCATGGATCGTGGTGCCCGTCCAGAGGCCGAAACCGCGAGCATCGAGGCCAAGAGGGGCGGCCAGCAGAGGATAAACAAGCATCGACAGTGAGCCGAACAGCGTGACGCAGGCAACCGCATAGGCGACGTGTTCCTGCTTTCCGCGAATCACGGTGTTGGCCGCGATGACTGCCGACGCACCGCAGACCGAGGTGCCGGCGGCAATCAGATCGGTCAGCGAGCGGTCGACACCCATCATCCGGCCGGCGATGCGGATCGCGACGAAGGTCGCGGCGAGGGTCAGCGCGACCATCGCAAGACCACCGCCGCCAAGGGACAAGATCTGTGCTGCAGTCACCTGCAGGCCAAGCAGAATGATGCCGAAGCGCAGAATACGCTTCAGCGAAAAGGTGATTCCGGCTTGCGTCGCGGCTGGAACCGTGGCGCCGTTGCGGATCAGTATGCCGATGAGGATCGAGAGAATAAGCGGGCTCAGCGCCATCCATCCGGTCAGATTGCGGATGGCAATCGCCGTCGCGGCGATCGCGGCCGTCAGAACGAGGCCGGGAAGAACAGGGGCGACAGCGGCGAAGCGGAACGAAGAGGCGGAGGAGTGTTCTGCTGCCGGTTGGATCTGCTTCATGATTTTTCCAAAGCGTGAGGCGATGATGGAAAATCATTCTCCATGGAGAAGAAACACAAATCCAATTGATAAGTCTTGTGATACCGTTCTTAAAAATCGAATGGTTTGGCTAGCATGACCCTTGAACAGCTCAGGATATTTCTCGAAGTAGCAGAGCGCGAACACGTCACGCGGGCGGCGGAGGCGTTGAACCTTACCCAATCCGCCGTGAGTGCGGCGGTCTCGGCGCTGGAAGCGCGGCATTCCGTCATCCTGTTCAACCGCGTCGGACGCCGGATCGAGTTGACGGAAGCGGGGCGGCTCTTCGTGCCGGAGGCACGGGCGGTGCTGGAGCGTGCCCGGACGGCAGAGCACATGCTTGCCGATCTCGGAGGTTCGGCTTCGGGGGTGCTGCGCGTTCACGCCAGCCAGACGGTGGCGAGCTACTGGCTGCCGGCGCGGCTCGTCGGTTATCATGAGCGCTTTCCGCGCGTCGACGTGCAGCTGACCGTGGGCAATACGCAGAGCGCTGCGGAAGCAGTGCTCGCTGGAGCGGCCGAGCTTGCGGTGGTGGAAGGCGAAGTCCTGCTGCCCGGCCTCAAGCGTCGCAAGGTGGCAGAAGACCGGCTGGTGCTGGTCGTCGGCCGCCGTCATCCCTGGGCCGACGGGAGAAAGATACGGTCCGGCGATTTCCTTGAGACCAACTGGATCATGCGCGAAAAAGGGTCCGGGACGCGTTCGGCCTTCGAAGCGCTGCTCGTCAATCTCGGCATCGAGCCGCAATCCCTGTCCGTCGTGCTTGAACTGCCGTCGAACGAAGCGGCCATGGCCGCAGCCGAGGCAGGCCTTGCCGCGACCGTGATTTCGAGCCGCGCTGCCCAACCTCATTCTTCTTCCGGCCGACTGCATGTCGCCGATTTTTCAATGCCGGTGCGGCAGTTTTCTGCGCTCCATCACGCCGAACGGCATGCGACGCGGGCGCTGCGGGCCATGCTCGACGTCCTCAGCGAACCGATGGAAGAGGAAAGCATCTAACCGCAAGAACTGGAAGAGCGCGAAGAACCGGAACTCCTTCCTTCTGCAGAACGTTTGCCCGGCAGGACGAACCAAGGGATCGGATATGGCAGAAGACAAGAAAGCTCAAGAAGCGGTGGAGCATGTCGGGAAACCGGGAGACGCGGCAAAACATCCCGCTGCCGGACCGCATGCCAAGCCGCACCTCACCGACAAGGAGAAGACGCCGGGGACCGGCTCGCTGCCCGAGCCGGATGCAAAGGAAGCCGACGCCGGACCGGATTAGGTGCGACGCCGTGCCCCTTGCCCTGATGAGGAGACGCCATTAACACCATGACGCAGCAAATGTGGCGGTGGGCATGGCAGGCGAAACAATCACACTCTATGAAGCGATCGGCGGAGACGCGACGGTGCGTGCTCTGGTCAGGCGCTTCTACGAGCTGATGGACACGCTGCCCGAAGCCGCCCGCTGCCGGGCCGTGCATCCGCCGAGCCTCGAAGGCAGCGAAGCCAAACTGTACGATTATCTGACCGGCTATCTCGGCGGCCCTCCCGTCTATGTGGAGAAATACGGTCATCCAAGGCTGCGCTCGCGCCATTTCGGCGCCGCCATCGGCCCCGAGGAGCGGGACGAATGGATACTCTGTTTCCGTCGGGCGATGGACGAGACCATCGAGAATCCGAAACTGCGCGATATCATCTGGGCGCCGGTCGAACGGCTGGCCTTCCACATGCAGAACAAGGAATAGGCCGTTGAAGGGGCTGGACAAACTGCGACCGTTGATCCTGCTTGTGAGCGGTCTGATGGGCGCTGCGGGGGTGGCTCTGGCAGCGGCTGCCAGCCACGGCGGCGATACTGTTTTCCTGGGCTCGGCCTCGACCATGTGCCTGGCACATGCGCCGGTCCTGCTCGGGCTCTATCTTGGCCACCTGCATTTTCGAACGGCAACGCTTGCCGCTCTGGTGCTCGGGTTGGGCACGATCATCTTCGCCGGCGACCTGGTGTCACGGCACTATCTCGGCGACCGGCTGTTTCCTTTTGCGGCGCCGACCGGCGGCACATTGATGATGCTCGGCTGGCTGGCGGTGGCGGCAGGCACGTTTCTCACCGTAAGACGCGCCTGAACCTTGCCTGATGGCGGCAGAGGAGGTTCTACTGCCTCGCTGGTATGATCGCCTGGATGAGCTGACCCTCGCTTTTGCCGGATTTCGTCGCAATATCGATCAGGGCAAGATCGGCCGCGGCCGCGGAGAAACCCTGTTCATTGAGATGTTTCACCAGATTGTCCGACGTATCCCCCAGCAACGGGGCGACTTGCGACAATGGATTCTTGATGATTTCGCGCGTGAATGCAAACTGGGGCGGGCCGCCGGCCTGCGGTTCGCTGCTCGGCCAGATGAAATAGGCGCTCCCCAATACGGAGACGAGCAGCGCCACGGTCATCGGCAGGTGCCGGAAATAGTTGGTAAACGGCCGCCAGTTCTTCCAAACGTGCAGGACGAAGGGCAAGATAAGCGCCACGCTCAGCCATTCGTGCATTCCGTGAAACCATGCCGTACCGACATGGAAGAAAAGGGCGACGCCGGAGATGAGCGAGACCAGGAAAAGGCCGGTGATAAGCGGGGTCGCGTAGCGGAGAAAGAAGTTTTTCATGTGAGGCACCGTCGTTCGTTTCAACGATATCTGCCCCAGCACTACGCCTTGTTGTAGTTAAATCCCTGTAACTATTGATGCCTGTCAAAAGCCAACACCACTCCCGTCTCCGCAGCGGAAAGGGTCGGCTCGTCACGTCGGCGCGGGGCGACCGGCAACGCCACCACATTGGTCATGTCCGGCGCCGCATTGGCCCGATTTGCCAGCAGCGCATAAAGCTCGGGCACCAGACCGTCGCCATTTTGTTCAGCAAGCTTGTGGAGGCCGATAAAGAGGCTCACGTCACGACGTTCTTCGTTCATCATTGCGTTCCTTCATCGTCTGGAGCGCCCGCTCCAGACTCGATTTCGATCCGTTGCGCAGGGGCACGAAGGCGACGCCGAACTTCTTGCAGCCGGTCTTCACCCTCAGGCATGCATCGTGGCTGATACAGTCGATGGGGCAGAAAACGCAGTCCACCGAGGGCAGCACCGTATCGATGCGCGAAACTGCTTCACGCAAACCCCCGTCGTGGTGAATTAGTTCCGCACCGAAATCGCTGGCAATCTCGCGAAGGTGCGCCACCTGACAATCGCGGCCGCCGACATAAAGGAAACTGCGGACGTCGATCGCGCCGTTGCCGGCGGCGGCCGATGTTCTGGATGCCTTCTCGGCGTCGCTATTGCCGTTCTTGCGCTTCTGCTTCTTTGCCATGACGCTCCCCGTTTGGCCGAGTCTGTGCGGGCGGAACCCCTCGATGGCGCGCACCATAGTAAAGTTGATTTTGTGAGTAAAGATTAAAGTTGATTGATTAAGTCATGATATCGAAGGCCGGCTTACCAGTCGGCTTCGGCAAAAATTTACCGTTTGATAAATTTTTTTGCTGTGGTACCTTTTTCCCAATAGTTGTCCATGAATCCATAAAAGAGGGAACATAAGATGGATCGACTGGGAAACGGTATTGAGGCCGGACGCCTCACGCCGGCGGAATACGAGTCGAATTTCGCCGATCTCCACCCGCGTCTCGACAGTCACGAGGCGCTGGTCGCCGCCGACCGCTGTTATTTCTGCTACGACGCGCCGTGCATGACGGCCTGTCCCACCGCCATCGATATCCCGCTGTTCATCCGGCAGATATCGACGGGCAATCCGATCGGATCAGCCAAGACGATTTTCGACCAGAATATCCTGGGCGGCATGTGCGCCCGCGTCTGTCCCACCGAAACGCTCTGCGAGCAGGTCTGCGTGCGCAACACCGCCGAGGACCGTCCGGTGGAGATCGGCAGGCTGCAGCGCTACGCGACCGATATCGCCATGGAGCAGGGGCGGCAGTTCTATAGCCGAAAAGCATCTACCGGAAAGACCGTCGCAATCGTCGGGGCAGGGCCTGCGGGACTTGCGGCCGCCCACCGCCTTGCCATGCACGGACATTCGGTGGTGATGCTGGAGGCCCGCGAAAAAGCGGGCGGGCTCAACGAATACGGTATCGCCACTTACAAGGCGGTCGACGACTTTGCCCGGCGCGAGGTCGAGTACGTTACGGCGATCGGCGGTATCGAGATCAGGAACGGCGTGGCGCTCGGCCGCGACTTCTCGCTTTCGGATCTGACGGCGAACTATGACGCCGTCTTCCTCGCCATGGGGCTTGCCGGCGTCAATGGGCTCGGCATCGAGGGCGAGGAACTCGAAGGCGTCGAGGATGCCGTCGATTTCATCGCGGCTCTCCGCCAGACAGCCGACAAGGCCACCGTTCCGATCGGACGGCGGGTCGTCGTGCTCGGCGGCGGCATGACCGCGATCGATGCGGCGATCCAGGCAAAGCTGCTCGGCGCCGAAGAAGTGACCATCTGCTATCGGCGCGGCAAGGAGAATATGAATGCGTCCGCCTATGAGCAGGATCTGGCGACCGCCAACGGCGTCATCATCCGCCATTGGCTGGCGCCTAAGGTAATTCTCGGTCAGGACGGCAAGGTGGCCGGTATCGAGGTGGAATATACCGCGATGCGCGACGGCAAGCTCGTCGGTACCGGCGAAACCGGCGTGATTGCCGCCGACCAGATCATGAAGGCGATCGGCCAGAGCTTCCTTGCCTCCGGTCTCGGGGCGCTGCAGATCGAGAGGGGCAAGATCTCGACCGACATCGAAGGCAGGACTTCGATCGAGGGCGTCTGGGCCGGCGGCGACTGCATCGGCCTTGGCGAGGATCTCACCGTTTCGGCCGTGGCGCAGGGGCGCGACGCCGCCGAGAGCATCAACCGTGTCCTGGCCGCCGGGGCGCGGCCGGCGACCGCCGTCGCCTGAGGGGAGATCGAACCATGGCTGATATCCGCAACAACTTCGTCGGCATCAAATCCCCCAATCCGTTCTGGCTGGCTTCCGCGCCGCCGACCGACAAGGCCTATAATGTCGAGCGCGCTTTCAAGGCGGGCTGGGGCGGCGTGGTCTGGAAGACGCTGGGCGAAGAAGGACCGCCGGTCGTCAACGTCAACGGCCCGCGCTACGGCGCGATCTGGGGCGCCGACCGGAGGCTTCTCGGGCTCAACAACATCGAGTTGATCACAGACCGCGACCTCTATACGAACCTGCGCGAAATGAAGCAGGTGAAGATGAACTGGCCGGACCGGGCGCTCATCGCCTCGATCATGGTTCCTTGCGAGGAAAATGCCTGGAAGGCGATCCTGCCGCTTGTCGAAGAGACGGGCGCCGACGGCATCGAACTCAACTTCGGCTGTCCGCACGGCATGTCCGAGCGCGGCATGGGCTCGGCGGTTGGTCAGGTGCCGGAATATATCGAGATGGTGGTGCGCTGGTGCAAGCAGTACACCCGCATGCCTGTCATCACCAAGCTGACGCCCAATATCACCGACATCCGCAAGCCGGCGCGGGCGGCACGAGCCGGCGGCACGGATGCCGTGTCGCTGATCAATACGATCAACTCGATCACCGGGGTCAATCTCGACACCTTCTCGCCTGAACCTTCGATCGACGGCCGCGGCAGCCATGGCGGCTATTGCGGTCCCGCGGTCAAGCCGATCGCGCTGAACATGGTGGCTGAAATCGCTCGCGATCCGGAAACCTACGGGCTGCCGATTTCCGGCATCGGCGGCGTCACGACCTGGCGCGACGCGGCAGAATTTCTGGTACTCGGCGCCGGCAACGTGCAGGTCTGCACGGCCGCGATGACCTACGGGTTCAAGATCGTCCAGGAGATGATCACCGGCCTCTCCGACTGGATGGACTCCAAGGGCCACCGGACGCTCGACGACATTACCGGTCGAGCCGTCCCGAACGTCTCCGACTGGCAATATCTGAACCTCAACTATGTGTCCAAGGCGCATATCGACCAGGATGCCTGCATCAAGTGCGGCCGCTGTCACATCGCGTGCGAGGACACCTCGCACCAGGCGATCACCAACGTCGTCAACGGTATCCGGCATTTCGAGGTGATCGAGGAGGAATGCGTCGGGTGCAATCTCTGCGTCAATGTCTGTCCGGTCCAGAACTGCATCACGATGGTGCCGCTTGCCGCCGGCGATCTCGACAAACGCACCGGCAAGGTGGTCGAGCCGACCTATGCCAACTGGACGACCCATCCCAACAATCCGATGGCGCGGCAGGCCGCGGAATAGGTTTCAATCCAAGAAAGGGCGGCGCGAGCCGCCCTTTTCGTATTCGTTTCTCAACCGCTGCTGATCCCGGCATAGATGCCGATGGTCAAGTATAGCAGCAGCGCCGCGACCGCGACGCCGACGATGAACAGAACAAGGCCTTTGCCGGCGCGGGCCTTTTTCACCTTCTGCCCGTGGCTATCGGCTGACGGCGCCAGTCCTGGTTCGTCCTCGGGTTTCATTCTGCCGCACTCCGTTTCTCAGGGCATTGAACATCGTTTTTTTTCATCAGGTTCCTGGAGTCCTGAAGATTTCGCGCCAATTGCCGAAAAGAGCGGGTCAGTGCTTTCCTGCGCTTCCTCGATGTTGTCCGCCTGATCATCGAGCGCTTTGGCCTGTTCCTCGAGGCGGTCGCTCAGTTTGCGGAGTTCCCGCTCGTCAAGCTTTTCGATGCCGACAAATCCGTTGGCTGCCTTGCTTGTAAGGATGAGTTCATCGAGTTTCGCCTGAACTGCCCTGCCATCCCGGTTCTGCGAGTTCTGCAGAACAAACACCATCAGGAACGTGACGATCGTGGTGGCGGTGTTGACGACGAGCTGCCAGGTTTCGGAGAAGCCGAAGAGAGGCCCGGTCAGCGCCCAGATAATGATGAAAACGACGGCCGAAACAAAAGCGACTGGTTTGCCCGACCATTCGGCAATGGCGCTCGAGAATCGGTCGAATATGTTGTTGCGTCCGCGGGGCGAAGCCATTTTCAATGTTCCAGGTGTCCTCTGCAGCTGCGTTCTGACGCTAGAAAGTTTAAAAGCGCGCCGAAGGTTCCACCGGCCGTTACAATCGAGGGGAATTGCGCCGCTCAAATGCCGGAACGGCCTTGAAGGCTCCGGGCATCGCCACACCTACTGTTTTTCGCCTATGATTTCCCGGACTAGCGGAAGCGAAGTTCTTTAGCGTTTTGTAATGTATTCTGGAATATTCGAGTCGAAGGCGGCTCTGGAGTGATTCTATGAAGGCCTTGGTGATCCGGTCAACGAAGACGACCCCCATTGCCGTCTTGCTCGGGTTCCTGGCCTTTTCCGCTCTGCTTGGGTGGACGGAGTACTCAAATTGGAGGGCCGAGGTCGGACGGGTCGAGATGAGCCTGGAGCAGACCGCGGAGGCAATTGCCCAGCATGCGGACGATGTCATCGAGACCTCGCGGCTCCCCCTTGCCAGCCTGATCGCGGTGATTGGCGATGAAGAGGGGCATCCCCATATTGCGGCGAAAATCAAATCGCTGATCACACGCCAGATGAAGGCGTCGCCGACGCTCGACACACTTTCCTATATCGATGCGGAAGGCCGCATGATCGCGACATCGGCTGACCGGCCGCCGGCGGGCGTGCTCTATACGGACCGGGAATATTTCCAGTACCACAAGGCCAAGCCCTTCCCGTTGCCGGTCCTCGGCAAGCCGATCAAGAGCCGCCTGTCGGGGGATTGGGTCTGGCCGATTTCACAGAAGGTCCTGCGGGCCGACGGCTCGTTCGGAGGCGTTGTCGTCTCCACCATTCGCGTCAAGCATTTCATCAATTTCTTCCGAAATTTCCCGGTCGGGAGCGACGGGTCTTTCCTGATGGCGCGCGGCGACGGCATGATTCTCGCTCGCGGTCCGATGGCGGAAAACTTCCTGGGCACCAACATGGCCGCGCACGAACTCTTTGCGCGACACCTGAGAGCGAGAACGGCGGGAGCCTTTCATTACCGATCTCCGGTGGACCAGCAGCAGCGGATCGGCGGCTTCTATCAGAGCGAGCGGACCGGCATCGTCGTTCTCGCCGCGGCCGCGAAGCAGCAGATCCTGCTTGAGTGGATGACACAGGCCAAGCTCCGCTGGATCTATGCCTTGGTTTTGATGGCCATTTCGGTCCTTGCCGCGTCCCATTGGCGCCAGCAGCTCAAGCGGCGCGAGGAAAGCGAGGCCCAGCTTGCGGCGCGCGAAGCCGAATTCAGGTTGCTTGCCGAATCATCGAGCGACGTCATCTCCCGTTTTGATGAGAACGGCATCCGGGAATATGTCTCTCCATCCTCGGCCGCGATCCTGGGCATCGAGGCGGATAGATTGATCGGAAAAAGCGTCTATGCCGGCATGACGGAAGAAGCCGAGGCAACCATTCGGGAGGCTGCAGCGCGGTTGCAGAACGGGTCGACCCACGAGAAATTCCTCATCAAGCATGTGAAGCCGAGCGGCGAGGAGGTGTGGCTCGAGACGGCCCTGAGCAAATTGCCGGAGCAAAACAAAGCGAGCGCGACGAGGGTCGTTGCGATCACTCGCGACGTCACGACACACAAGATCATGCATGATCAACTGGATCAGCTTGCCAGTACCGACGATCTGACGAAGCTCGCCAACCGCCGGTCCTTCAACGTCCGATTTGAAGAGGCAATGAAGCGGGCCCGGCGCGGCAGGACGCCATTGTCCCTGCTGATGATCGATGCCGACCGCTTCAAGCTGTTGAACGACATTTACGGTCATGCCGCCGGCGACGAATGCCTCGCACAGATTGCCGCTGTCGTCAGGAACTGCGTCAAGCGTCCCGGCGACATCGCCGCCCGTTACGGCGGCGAAGAAATGGCGGTGCTGCTGTCGGATGCGGATATCGGCGGGGCGTGGACAGTGGCTGAAAGAATTCGCGTGCAGGTCAGTGCGCTGGCCTTGCCGCATACGGGCAATCCGCCGTTCGGCCACGTCACCGTCAGCATCGGAACGGCCACGCTGCCACCGGAGGCGCCGGGCGACATCACTGCTCAGGCTCTGTTCACGCAGGCCGACGCGGCGCTTTATCGGGCGAAGGAAGCGGGGCGCAATCAGGTCATCAACGCCAACCGGACGTGGTACCAGATCGCGAAGTCGGCCACATGACCGGTATTTCCTACAAGCCCGTTGCTCTTGGCGAATATGTCGCGGATTTGCCGCGTGCATCGACTGTATCGGACATGCGCTTCAACTGTATCGAATGGCGACAAATGTCCCTATCCGATGCTTCGACGCCATGGAAGCGTTCACCGAATAGCGGCTGGTTGCTGTTGATCTTGTGGATCGGGGGATGCGCGATCTAGAACTTCTGTCTATGCTGCGTCAGCATTGTCTGACGATGATTTGCTCGGGACAGGGATTATCGTCGCAGATGCGGCCGGCAGAGGGGAATTTGATGGAGCGCAAGCGAGTCTGGGCTGGCGGAGAGTTATGGAAGCGTTTGCTGCCGGAAGAACCGCCATCATGGAAACGCGGGCTGGCCGTCGCTTTTGCATGCCTGCTCATCGGTTTCGCCATTCGCGCTTTTCTTTCGATATGGCTGACCGGTGCGCCATTTCTTACCTTTTACCCGCTGATCGTGGTGTCTGCAGCCTGGGGAGGCCCGTGGGCCGGCGCCCTGGTGATTGTCGCGGCCGCTTCTTTCGCTTTGGCCGGCGCTACCACCGGTGGCGCCTGGGCGGGCACGATGGCGGCGACCGTCATGTTCGTCGTATTCGGCGGCTTGATGGTCACCATCATCCACGCGCTTCAGCAGGCTATTCAGGCTCAGCAGGCCGCCGAAAGGGAAGCCGAAATCATGGCGCGCGAAATGCGCCATCGCGTTTCGAACATCATGCAGCTCGTTCTGTCCATTGCCCAGCTGACATGGCGCAATACCAAGGAGCCGGAACGCTTTATGCCGCTGTTCGAAGGCCGCCTCTCGGCGCTGTCGCAGTCGCATCGCATTTCTTCCGGCAGCGCCGGCGCGCCGCCCGATCTGCACGCGCTCCTTCGGGTTCTGCTCTCGCCCTATGGTCCCGAGCGGTTTCGCTTCTCCGGACCGAGCGTTCAGCTGCATGAAGCCATTACGCCGCGGATCGGTTTGATCATCCACGAACTCGCCACCAATGCCGCCAAATACGGCGCTCTCTCGGTGCCGGAGGGAATTGTCAGCGTGGAATGGAAGATGCTGCCGCAGCTCGTCGAGATCCACTGGACCGAAAGCAACGGCCCTTCGGTCACCCAGCCCGAGCGCCAGGGGTTCGGGAGCAAGCTCATTCCTGCCGCTCTATCGGGAGGAATGGGCGAGGTGGAGACGGTATTTGCACCCGAAGGCGTGCGAAGCTGTCTGCGCATACATTACGACGAGGCGCCGCCCGAGGCGCGGCTCTCCGCCTGAACGGCGGGTGTGCCTCCGTGTACCGCCGTTGATCGTCAATTGCACGGCGATCCCGAAAGCGAAGCCGCGTTTCGGGATCGCCAGCCCCAAATGACCTATTTCGAAAGCCCGAAGAACTCTCTTTTGTGTTCAACCGACAGAAGCCGCAGCCGCGCAAGGTTCCTCAGAATATTGACAGGCCGCTTCAGAGCGCTCCTGTTCAGGAAATACATCTCGATAAGACTGGGCGCCTTGCTGTGCGATCCCTTGTGCGCGACGCGATAGACCGCGCCCGGGAATGGCAGTGATTTCAATGGTGTTCCGCGCGCAGCCAAAGCTGGCGCTATGCGGACATGGCTGCCGAGCATATCCTTGATCCATTCGAGGGAAGCATCTTCTGCGCTCGGCGGCAGCCCGTAGAGATCCGAGCGGATGATCAGCGATGTTCCGCAATAGTGGCTGAACTGGTCCCGACCCAACAAAAGACTGCCGCCGTCGTCCCAGATATAGCCCTTGTCGATCGTCCAGCCGTTCTCGTTATGATGCTGCGACACATACTCGACAATCCGGGCGCTTACAAAATCGTCGTCGTCGACGATCATGAAGAAACGGCTGTCTCTGGCATCGAGCATGCCTGCAAGCACGCGCCGGCCCTTGTCGGCGCGGAAGGAATCGAGAAATTCTTCCTGGGTCGCATTGCCGCGATCATGGATGTCGTTCGGCGGAAAATCCACCCAGGTCACCGAGAATTTGTCCGGCAGCGCGGGAAGATCAGCGCCTCTGTTGGCGACGATCACTCCTCGCCAGTCAGGGCTGGTTTGATTGGAAATCGAGGCGACGGTCTGCGTCAGATTTTTCTTCAGCAGGCCCCAGTCGCGCGCATTTTTCTGGTGCCTCACGGGGATGATGAACGTTACTACGGTCATGACGGCCTCCGGTCGTTGTCTTTGGGCTGGGTCACGCTGCGACACCCGCCTGTTCCCTTGCCCATCGGATGCCGTCGTCGAGCGAGGTTGCCTTGTAAGAGAGATCCGTGCCTCCCGAAAAAGCATTCATGAAGCGCCGGATCTTGCCGTAATTGTTGTCGAGTACGGCATGGCGGCGTCCGATCAGGAGAGAGCAGATATGCACGTGCAGGCGGTCGGTCACGATAGCCTTGCCGCGGGAGATCTGCCGGATACCGCGCTGGAAGCGGTTGTTGGCCGCGGCATCCAGTTTGCGCAGCCGTACTTCCGAGGGACTGAGATGCAGCAGTGCGGATGCCGCGCCGAGCGCCTTTGCGACGCGCACCTTCGAACGGTTCTCGGTAATCCAGTCTTCCTTCGGGATGTCGGGATAGGCGGAAAAATCGACCGTCCCGACCTGTTCCTTATCCTGGCGGAGCATTGCAAGGACGGGGAATTGCGGCGTGTCGGGCTCTATACTGCCGATGCAAAATGCCATGTCCGGGCACAGATGCACCTGGCAATCGAAATTTTCCTTGGCGAACTGAAACGACTCCTCGTCCCGCACCAAGAGCACGAAGTTGCCGTGCCTGCCGATCGCGCGCTTGCTCTGCTCCAGCCGTTCCGGAGACTTGTAGTGAATCGACTGCGGAAACTGGACGATCTGCCGGTTCGGAAACAGCTCCATCACCCGCTCCCGGAAATCCTGGTGGAAGACCCAAACGTCGCCGAAATTGCCGCCCCCGTGAATGAAGATCGGACCGCTTGGGGCCGCGCTCTTGAGTTCGTCCGGTGAAAAATCGTCGGTCGTGCAGACGTAGGAGGGCCGCTTTGCGTAGCGATCCTTCAAATAAGCCATTTCCCCCAGCCAGATCGCGGAATCTCCGCAGTTCTTGATGTCGGGAAAATCCAGTATCGCCAAAGGTTCATCGGGCTTGACGAATTGCTTCAGGCAATCGTGCGTTCTGTTCTGGAGCCTGGTGATGAGTTCGGATTGCTGTACCGCGGGCATCGTACCTCTCTTTCGAAAGTTGTAATTAAACAGGCCTCTGATCAGGCGTGGCTGACTTTGGAAATCACCTTGGAGGCGATTCTTCGTATTTCGGTCTCGGGACCGTTTGGACGGTCCATGACCAGCCAAAGAAGGATACTGGAGGTGCAATAGAGAACGCCTCCAAGGCAAATGAGGATGGCGAGCTGCAGAGCCAGCGCCGTCGAGGTGGTCTCAACCCCCATCTGGCGGTGAGCAAGCAAGACGCCTGCCGCCATGATGGCCGAGCTCGCGAGCGCCCGGAAATTCGCCCACAGTTGTGCCGTCACCGGAACATTGATGAAGCGTTTGACGATGATCATGTTGACGAAAGCGCTGAAGAGACCGGTGAGCACCCGGCTGACGATCAGCCCCGGCAGGCCCCAGAAGACTAGGCCGACGGTGATCACTGGAACCCGCACCAGAAGCATCTGGGTATCGCGGATGAACAGGGTGCGGGTGTGGCCGAGAGCCATGCCGAGCGGCTGGTTGAGCGAGCCCAGCGTCTGCAGGGCGTAAACGGACGAGAGCGCTTGGATGATGAAGATGACAGGAAGCCACTTTTCTCCGAGAACGAGCCGGACGAGGGGGTCGGCAACGACCGCCATTCCTATGCCGGCAGGCAAGGCAACGGCCGTCAGCAGCGCCTGCGCCCGCTGATAGGCTGCCGCCAGACGATGGGGGTCGTGGCGGACATTGGCGAAACCGGGATAGATGGTCGCCGTCAGCGGCGCCGTCGCCTCGCGCGTCGGCGTCATGGCGAGCTGGCCGCCGAGCGAATAATAGCCGAGCGCGGAGCCGTCCAGCAGCTTGCCGATGAGCAGGTAGTCGAAACGCCAATTGAGCGTATTGACGATCTGCCCGGCGGTAATCCAGAGGGAAAACGAAAAGAACTCCCGCATATGGGAGAAGGTGAGGCGGGGGCGGAAGGGCATCACAAGGTATGACGTCAGGACGTTCGTCGCCTGCATGACCAGAGTGCCGACCACAAGCGCCCAGTAGCTGTGGTAGATGACGGCTATGGCGACGGTCGCGACGAATCCGGCAACTTTCTGGGCGACATTCAGTACGAATTCTTGCCAGAAGATCAGCTCCCGCTGGAGCATGATCCTGCGCGGATTGGCAAGCCCGTTGATCAGCAGGCTGAGGCTGAGCGCGAGCAGGACCCCGAACAGGCGCGGCTCCTCGTAAAGGACGGAGGCCGGATAGGCGAATGCGGCGAAGAGAAGGCACAATATCAGGCCGCGGGTCGCAGCCAATGTCCATGCGGCGCTGAAATGGGATTCTCCGGGATCTTCGTGCCGGATCAGCGCTTCGCCGAGGGAAAGCTCGGTAACCGTCGTGACGATGGCGAGCATGGTTGTCGCAAGCGCCACCACGCCAAAATCCGAAGGCAATAGATACCAGGCCAGGATAATGGTGCTGAGGGTCGACAATCCATTGACGATGACCCTCGAGAGGGTGACCCAGAGACTTCCCGTCACCAACCGATCAGCGATGCTCATGGCAGGCCCCTTCGATGCAATGTCGGGCATGGCTCATCCGGAACCGCCGCAGGCCGACAGCTACGCGAGGCGGCCATAAGCGGTCGACGTCGCTCGCGCCAAGCGAAAGCTTTTCCGGGTGAGCCGCGTCCGAAAGACACGGGTTGCCTATTGGGCACTACGCTCATTGAGCCCCCTATCTGCACTCTCCTCCCTGATGGAATTGCCACGACTTCCGTGACTGACGACGACCGCCCCCTCCCGGCGGGTGATATAGCGGAGCCCAAAGCCACGGCCAGAGGTCCTTCATCAACTACTTGGCTGCGAATAATGTTGGTTTTGTGGAAGGCCGCGGGCAAGTGCGGAGGCGGTGTGGCGCGGCTGCGGTCCGAATGGCGGGATGACGACGTTCCGTCACGCTGCGTCGGTTCAGCGAGGCCATGTCTTTAGAGGCGCCCGAGCCGCCTCGGTTCAGAGCGATTGGCACGCTATGATTTGGCCGTGCATAAGCTATGTCGGTATTGGCGGCGGGCGACCTGGATCCGGGCCTTGCGCTTTAACAGAATGCCGCCGGTCAAGATCCCACATGCCCCCTGTGGCGGGATATCTTTTCGCGATTTCCGCAAATCCGCATGTTGCACCAGCGGCGCTTCCCGCCTCGCGACGTGTCTATGAACAGCCATCCACATCGTGGGCATGCATGCAGCCTTGTGCGCGGCAGCGTAAAGAATGCCTCGATCGACAGGCAGGCGAGGAATGCGGTCACAAGGGCCGGATCTTGCCATTGATTGGAGGCCAAAGCGGGCCTTTCCGCCTTCCACCCGACCGGCTGGGCTCCGAGGCCCTGCGCTGCGCCTGAGAACAAAAGGCCAAGCGGCTGCGCGGGTATCTCCTCATCCGAGGTGATCGCGTCGAAGACCTCGTACGACGATTCCCGTATCTCACGAACGCTGTCGAGGAAATTCCGATCCCATATCTCGGCGACCGCTGCTGCTCCACGCTCGTCTGCCAGGCCCGCCGCAAGGAGCCACGTCCCGACGTCCCGGCAGGACTTAAAAAGTTCATTGTCCGGCGGTGGCGCGCGCCGGTCATAGACCGCGTTCGAAAGGTCCAGAGCGGGGTGACCGCCTATGAAGTGCTCCGGCACCCAGGCCGTGTGATCGCTCGACAGGGAACGTAACCTCTTAAAGCTAGTTATACGGTTACAACCACGTAACCGTATAAATCAAATTATCAGGTTTCAACGACAACGGCAAACTCAGGAGCGAATCATGCAAACCCAGTCTGACAAAATTGCCCGGCGCCGATTGGGTCTATCCGGGGGAGGCGAGCTCGCCTACGTCACGGCGGGCGATCCCTCCTACCCCGGACTATTGCTGCTGCACGGTTATGCAAGCTCATCGGCCACGTTCCGTGACGTGATCCTTCCGCTGTCGCGCGCCGCCCATGTGATCGCGCCCGATCTGCCCGGATACGGGGAATCCGATCCGCTTCCCGCGCCGTCGTTTGCAGCGCTCAGCGACGCCATCGGCGAGCTGTTGCGCCATCTCGCGGTGGGGCAGCGTTTCATCTACCTGCATGATTGGGGTGCGCCTGTCGGATTGTCGATCGCCATGCAATCGCCTGAGCTGGTGGAAGGCCTCATCATTCAGAACGCCAATGCGCACCGGAGCGGATTTGCGCCGCAATGGGAGGCGACATTCGCGTACTGGTCCGATCCAACCCCGGAAAACAAGGCCAGGGCGACCACGTTTCTCACCTATGAAGGCACGCGCGACCAGTATACGCGCGACGTGCCGGCAGAGGTCGTCGCCAAAATCAAGGGCGAGCCCTGGGTCGAGGATTGGAGGGTGCTGAACCTGCCCGGCCGCATGGAGATGCAGCGCACCCTGCTTGCGGACTACGGCAAATACGTCGCCCGCTTCGATGCGATCGGCGCGTATCTCAAGCAGTGGCAGCCGCCGGCGCTGATGATCTGGGGCCGCCATGACGCCTTTTTCGACATCGCCGAAACGCTCTCCTGGATACAGGACCTTCCACGCATGGAAGCGCACATCCTCGACGGCGGACACTTTCTCCTCGAAACTCACCCCGAGCCGGCAGCAGCCTTCATGACGGGGTTCATCAAGCAAACACGAGAGAGAAGCGCAACCCGCCTCAGGGATTAACGCCTACCGCGCCGCGACCGTATCACGGCATCCCGGTCGGTGCTCATCCTAGTGCTTCGGCCTCGCCCGACGAACTCACTTCGATGGCCATGCTGTTCGACAACCGGGCCAAGTCCTCCGAAATGGCAGTTGCTGCCGATCTGAGAACAGGAACATAGCGCTCACGGGGCTCCTGGTTCGAATCAAATGCGGACTTGAAATAGGTGAGGCCGAGGCTCGCGAGAACTCTTCCATCCTTGGCGATGATCGGAACGGCGATTGTATCGGAGTTTCGTGGTTCGACAGTCGAGGAACGGGTCGCATAACCGTTCTTCCGCACTTGCCTGAGCACGCGCAGAAGTTCATCGCGATGATGGCTTAGTGCATTCTCCGGGTTCTCCGACTTCTGCAAAATATCGATCATGACGTCGCGATCTTCAGAATCGAGAAAGGCTAGATAAGCAAGGCCCAACCCGCGCGTGAGCATGCACAGGCGCTTGTTCACCGTGCTGTGGAACGGCGAAACAAGGCTGTCTGGAACCGTGCTGAAGCGGATGATCATTCCGTCATAGTCAGGCAAGGCGATGGCGACCGGCCACTTGTGCTTGCGAGTGATTGCGATCGCCCAGGCTCGGCCAGCCTCCACGACCAGCGGCCCCTTGTGGAAGCCGGAGCTCAGCGATGTAACCAGAGCGCTCACCTGATAACCACCCTGACGCGTGTCGTTCTCGACATAGCCGGCCTCCTCGAGTGTTCGAAGGATGCGTACAAGGGTCGGCTTGGGCAGTTTCGTGCGGGCATGGAGCTGCGCGATCGTGTTGATCGGCTGCTGATTCAATTCCTGGAGCACGTTCATTGCGCGCTCGATGGCTCGAATGGTCATGGGTCCTCCTCCCAGACATCCTGCGGGTATATTTCGGCTCGCGAAACGCTGACGACGATAGGTTGTCGGTGAACCAAGTCAAGCTTTAAGGCTTCCTTAGATACGCAGAGGAGGGTTTCATGGCGACAGCAGATGATTCGAAACGCAATCGCGAGGAAGTGCGCAAGCTGATAGCGGGCGTTGACGAGGCGCTGGCGGCCAGCCTCTTACGCGGCGCACTGGATCTCCACGTGCATTCGGGTCCTTCGACAATGCCGCGGCAGCTAGATCACTTGCAAGCGGCCGAAGAAGCGGCGGCAGCCGGAATGCGCGGCCTGCTGTTCAAGGACCACCATTACTCCGTAGCGCCCTTCATTCCCCTGATGGAGCGAGTTCTCGGGGATCGAGGCCTTGCCATGTATAGCGGCCTCGTGCTCAACAATTCGACAGGGGGCTTCAACCCATTCGTCGTGGACGCTCAGTTGAAGATGGGCGCAAAGCTCATCTGGATGCCGACGGCGCAGGCTGCCAATCATATCAGAAGCGCCCACCGGAAGGTTCGGCTGGCTTCAAACGTGGAATTGAGGAGCTCGCCGGCACTGAGCGTGGTCGATGGCTACGGCAACATCCTGGACGAGGTGAAGCAGATCCTCGACATGATCGCCGAATTTGATGCCATTCTGTCGTCCGGTCATTTGCATGTCTGGGAGATCTGGCGACTGTTTGAGGAGGCGAAGAAGCGAGGAGTCAAGCGCCTGCTCATAAATCACCCGATGTACGGCCTGCACTTCACCTATGACGATATCCGCGACCTGGCAGCTATGGGCGCACTGGTCGAACAGTCCGCCGGCATGTATGTCGACAGCCGCTTCAACGTATACAGCCCGCAGGAGCTAAAGGAGCACATCTTGGCTGCCGGCGTCGCTCGCTCCTCGATCGGCTCCGACCTCGGGCAGGTGGACAATCCGACGCCTGTCGAAGGCATGAGGCAGGCCATCAAGCTCTGCCTCGCACTCGGTTTCACTGAGGTCGAGGTGCGGACCATGGTGGCCGACAATCCTGCGCGTCTGGTCGGCCTGTCCGATTGACACGACAGCGGATACGAGCCGGTGAAAGTTGTTGAGATCGAAAGGCCGGGTGGTCCGGAGGTTCTCCGGATTGTCGAACGGCAACGGCCCCGTCCCGGTCCCGGCGAGGTGCTGATCCGGGTGGTCGCGGCAGGCGTCAATCGGCCGGATGTCCAACAGCGGCGCGGGCTTTATCCGCCACCGCCAGGCGCGTCCGATATCCCTGGTCTCGATGCTGCGGGCTTCGTCGAAGAGGTTGGTGCGGGCGTGAAGACGCTGAGGGTCGGGGCTCCAGTCTGCGCATTGGTCAATGGCGGGGGATATGCGCAATATTGCTTGGCGCCGGCGGTCCAATGCATGCCAATTCCGCGTGGGCTCAACTTTATTGAAGGTGCTTCGCTTCCGGAGGTATTCTTCACCGCCTGGAACAACCTGATCTGGCTGGCGCATCTTGCCGATGGAGAAACGCTACTGATCCAGGGAGGTGCAAGCGGCGTCGGGATGGCCGGAATCCAGATCGCTCGGCATTTGCGGCAAGCGACAGTTTTTGCAACGGCAGGCAGCCCGGAGAAGCGCGACGTCTGTCTGTCTGTCGGTGCAAAAGTAGCAGTCGACTACAGGGGAGCCTGGGACGACGAAATTCGCAAACATACCGGCGGCGCGGGCGTCGACGTCATCCTGGATGGACAGGCAGGTCCGAAGACTCAGCGGCAGCTTGACCTGCTCAAGATGGATGGGCGCCTGGTCTTCATTGCAAGCCACGAGGGCGAAACGGCAGAGGTCAATGTAAGGTCGCTGGTTCGCCGCCGCCTGACTATCGCGGGCTCAACCCTGAGGCCTCGAACAGCGGATTACAAAGGTCGGCTGGCGCGCGAGCTTGTCGCGCAGGTCTGGCCGCTGATTGAGGATGGGCGCATCAAGACGCACATTCACCAGGCTGTACAGTTTCATCAGGTGGAGGACGCTCACGCCATTCTCGACGAGAACCGGCAGATCGGCAAAGTCGTGCTGGTCCTCGATCCGGCGATTGCGACCACTGTGCCCGGACCAATGCAGCCATTCTAGAAAGCGAGAGACAAAGATGACCGATCAACGACCGAGCTTCACCATGTTCCGTGAGCGTCTTCTTGCCCGTGAGCGGATGCTGGGAACCTTCCTGAAGCTGCCGACGACCCAGGTGGTCGAAATGCTCGGGCCGCTTGGCTACGATTTCGTCGTCATCGACCAGGAGCACGCGCCGCTGGATCGCGGCATCACCGATCTGATGATCCTTGCGGCCCGCGCATCCAACATCGCGCCTCTGGTCCGCATTGCCGAATTCAGTGCCGCGACCATCCTTTCGGCGCTGGACTGCGGAGCCATGGGAATCATGGTTCCGCATGTCAATTCGGTCGAAAAAGCTGAGGCTGTTGCCCAAAGCTGCCGTTATGCGGGGGGCACTCGGGGCTTTGCCGGCCTGACGCGCGCCAGCACCTGGGGCAGTGTCGCCGGCGCGCAGCACATGAAGGCGCAGGACAGGCAGGTTGCCTGCATCGTCATGATCGAAGATCAGGATGCGATCGAGCACGCGGAAGCAATCGCCCGAGTCGATGGAGTGGATGCGCTATTCATCGGTCGGGGCGATCTCACCGCTTCGTTCGGGAACGATCCGGATGCCGGCAGCAAGGTTGCGGAGATCAGCAGGAAAGTCGCTGCCGCAGCCCGAGAGGCCGGCGTTCCGCTCTTGATGTTGCCGACGACCAGAGACGATTTTGAATTTGCGAAAGGTCTCGGGGCAAGCGCCTTGTTGCTCTCAAGCGATCATGGCTTCATCCGCTCCGCCGCGGCCAAGACGATCAAAGACTTCTCAGACTGATTCAGCGTTTAACAAATGAGCATTCGATCGGAGAGAGATGTGACTGCAATCGATATCCCCATGGCCACGGTACCCGAAGTGGCCGTTGTCACAGGAGGAAGCAGCGGTATCGGCAAGGCTACAGCAGCCCGCCTGGCGGAGCTGGGTTCAACCGTCGTCGTCGGCTACAACAGCCGGGCGGATGCCGCCAACGACGTGGTAGGCAGCCTCAAAGGAACGGGCCACATCGCCATGCGCATCTCGATCGATGATCCCGCATCAATCGCCGACGCTGCTGCTGCCGTAGGCGACCGATTTGGGAAGATCGATACGCTCGTCAACTGCGGTGGTGCGACGACGCCGGTTCCCGCCGCTGACCTAGAGGGTCTTACAGACGACATATTCGACCGCACGGTTATGCTTAACCTCCGCGGCCCATTCGCAGTGATCCGTGCGTTTCGGCCGCTGCTGGAACAGGGCGACAACGCTTCCATCGTTAATCTTTCCTCGATTGCTGCGCGCACGGGGATCGGAAGCAGCCTCGCCTATCTTGCGGCAAAGGGTGGGCTTGATTCACTGACGATTGCGCTTGCCAAGGTGCTGGCGCCGAAAGTGAGGGTGTTTTCGGTATCGCCTGCAGGTGTCGACACCGATTTCGTGCCCAACCGCAGCCGCGAGCAGCTCGAAAAGGTCGCAGAAAAACTGCCGCTGGGGCGGGTGACGACACCCGACGACGTGGCGCGCGCGGTGATTGCCTGTATCGTTAACCTGACGAGTTCCACCGGGATCATTGTGCCGGTGGATGAAGGCCGGCATCTATAAGGAGCGTTTCGAGCCAGTGCCAGGGCCGTCAGGCGAAACGCCGAGGAGATTACGTTGCCACCGGCGCCCGGTCCTGTACTGCTCTCAAACTCCGAGTCTTCTGGGGAGGATGCCGATGAAGATCAGTCGAGATAGTATATTAGGGCTTTTTTTTGCAGTGACCGGCTGTGTCGTGCTGGGGATTGCAGTCCAGTATCCATTCGGCACGGCAGGCCGCATGGGGCCAGGCTTTTTTCCCGTCATCGTATCAGGCCTTCTTGTCGCGACCGGTATCGGCGTTCTTGTCCGGTCGGTTTCCGGATCAGTTGAAGTCTTGTCTGCGATCAACTGGAAGGCGCTAATCATGGTGCCTGCAGCGATCGTTGTCTTCGGTTTAGCGATCGAGCCGCTTGGCTTCCTGCCAGCCGTGCTGCTGCTCCTCGTCCTATGCGCCGTGACGAGCGTCAAGTTTCACATTGAGTTGAAGTCGGCAGTCGGAGCGCTGGCCTTCACCGGACTGTGTACCGTGCTCTTCATCGAACTGATCGGGTTGCCGATTCCGGTGCTCGGCACCTGGCTACACGAATAGGACTTGTGGTTCCAACATGGATATCTTCAACGGACTTCTGCTGGGCTTCTCGACTGCCACGACGTTTAGTAATTTTCTCTATTGCTTCCTTGGGGTTTTGCTCGGCACGACTGTCGGCGTGTTGCCCGGACTGGGGCCGGTCGCGACAATCTCCATGCTTCTGCCCTTCACTTTCGGACTTCCCGTCGATACTGCACTGATCATGCTGGCCGGCATTTTCTATGGATCGCAATATGGCGGGTCGACAACCGCGATCCTGATGAACCTTCCGGGCGAGGCTTCCTCGGTCGTAACCACGCTTGATGGCCATGCAATGGCCAAACAGGGCAAGGCGGGCCGTGCTCTTGCAGCAGCGGCGATCGGCAGCTTCTTCGCCGGCACTGTGGGCACGCTTTTCATCGTGGTCTCGGCGCCGTTGCTTGCCAGTTTTGCTCTGACTTTCGGCCCGGCGGAATATTTCTCCTTGATCGTGCTTGGGTTGATCACGTCGATGGTGCTGGCCAGCGGGTCGATGCTCACTGCTTTGGGTATGGCCCTGTTCGGCGTCATGCTGGGGATGATCGGAACAGACGTTAATTCGGGCGCTGCGCGTTTTACCTTCGGCACACCGAACCTGCTCGACGGGTTGAACTTCGTGGTGGTCGCGACGGGCATCTTCGGCCTAGGCGATGTCCTTGCTAATCTCGAGGACGAACGCAGCCGGCCGGCCAGCGTCGCGACCGTCAGCAGTCTCTTCCCGACCCGCGAGGACTGGAAACGCATCATAGCGCCGGTGCTTCGCGGTACTGGGATTGGCGTCCTGCTCGGCGTCCTGCCCGGAGCGGGGGTTCTCCTTGCGTCCTTCTCGGCCTACGCGCTGGAAAAGAAGGTTTCGCGTCGTCCCGACGAGTTCGGCAAGGGAGCGATCGAAGGTGTGGCTGCACCCGAAGCGGCCAACAACGCGGCGGCTCAGACATGTTTCATCCCGATGCTGACGCTCGGTCTGCCCGGCACGGCAACCATGGCGCTGATGATCGGGGCCTTGGTGGTGCAGGGTGTGCAGCCAGGACCGGAAATCTTGACACAGCAACCGGCACTCTTCTGGGGCCTCGTGGTGTCCATGTGGCTTGGCAACCTGATGTTGCTGTTCTTGAATCTCCCGCTCGTCGGCTTGTGGGCCAAACTGATTTCGGTGCCGTATCACTACCTGTTCCCGATGATTTGTGTCTTCGTGGCGATCGGCGTCTACAGCATCAACAACAGCGTGTTTGACGTTTACATGATGGCCCTGTTCGGGGTGCTGGGATATTTCTTCAGGAAGGTCGGCGCAGAACCCGCGCCGCTCATCCTCGCGATGATCCTCGGTCCGATGGCCGAGGAATATCTGCGCCGGGCGCTGCTGATCTCGCATGGCGACGCCAGCGTCTTCTTCACCAGTCCGCTCAGCCTTGGGACCCTCATTGTTGCAGCGTTGCTGCTTCTATCGATCATATCTCCACGTTTTCGCAAAGTACGCGAGGAAGGGCTGCAGGAGGCAGACTAAAAGTCGTCGGCTTCCTGCACCTTCGCACGATCGGCATTCAACACATCAGGAAACGCTATGCCACAAGACCTCGACGCTCGCTTGCGTGCACATCTCGACCGGGAGGAAATCTTTGACCTTGTCAGGCGCGAGCGCTTTGCACGCGACCAGCGCCGTTTCGACGTGATGGCCGAATGTTTTCATCGCGACGCCTATGTCCGCACGAGTTGGTATGACGGCCATGGCGGTGATGTCTATGTGGAGGCGACGCGGAAATGGATGGGTGATACCGGCAACAGCAAGCACTGGGTATTTCCGGCCTTTGCCCAAATAGCGGAAGACCGGGCGACGGTGGAAAGCCCGGCGATGATCTTCAATCGCGCGCGGCTTGGGGATGTTGAGGTAGATTTTCATGTGTTCTGCCGCTTCTTCTCCCGCGTAATCAGGGAGGGCGGTGTGTGGAAACTCCTGTCCTTCCACGTTTTCTTCGAGCGCGACGTGATGAAGCCGGTTAACCCGTCCGAAACGCTTCCGATCGACTGGAGGCAGCTCAACATGATGCGGCCCTCCTACAAGTTCCTCACCTATATCCAGACTGTAAGGGGAGTGAAGGTCAATCCCGACCTGCTTGGCGACGACCGGCCGGATGAACTTGCGGCCTTCCACGCAAGTGAGGAGGTTTGGTTGGCCGGGGGCGAGTAGGAAGGGTTCCTGGTTGTCTGGGCCATTCCATAGAGCGAAACAACGGAAGCCAGATGTTCGAAAGGTGACCGGGTTGTTTTAGTTTAACACTCAAGAGTGGGAGGAAGAACAATGAAGAGACGCGAATTCATGGTGCTCAGCGGCACTGCATCCTTGTTGGCCGCAAGCGGAACCGCATGGTCAGCGAGCAAGTGGCCGAGTAAATCCGGTGTGGTAATATCGGCGTACCCCCCAGGTGGCACGAGTGACATCATCACCCGCCTAGTGGCGGATGCCTTGACCGCCAAGTTCGGCCAGCAGTTCGTCGTGGAGAACTACGCCGGCGCGGCGGGGGCGTTAGCCGGCGGCAAGCTCGCTCGCGCGGCGCCTGACGGTTACACGATCATGGTAAGCGGCAGCGCGCCGATCGCGGCAAACAAGGTCGTGCAGAAGAACCTTGCTTACGATCCTCAGGTGGATTTCACTCCGATTTCGATCGTCGCCGAGAGCCCCGCGCTACTGACTGCGAGTGCTTCTGCCCCAGCGAAGTCGCTTCAGGAGCTCGTTGCTTACGCCAAGGCGAACCCCGGCAAAGTAAATATCGGCAATCCCGGCGCCGGTACGAAGGGACATATCGCAGCGGCGATCATAGGGCAGATGGCAGGGGTCGAAATCAACCACATCCCCTATAAGGGGTCACCGCCGCTGCTGACGGATCTGCTTGGCGGCCATATCCATTTCGCTCTCGATGCCCCCTCGAACTATCTGCCGCATATCCGTGACGCCAAGATTCGCGGGCTTGCTGTGACATCTCTCAAGCGTGCCAGTGAGATGCCGGATGTGCCCACGGTCGCTGAACAAGGGTTCAAGGATTACAACCAGACTTTGTGGTTCGGTGCCGTCGGTCCGAAGGGCATGCCTGCCGAAATCGTCGACGCGCTCCATGGCGCTATCAAGGAATGGACGGACATGCCGGCGACACAGGAAAAGCTGAAATCGCTTGGCCTCACTCCGATTGCCAATACTCCGGACGAAATGCGAGCCGCAATCGACAAAGAAATCGAATCCATCCGGCCACTTGTAGACGCTGGTCTCGTGCAGCCGACCTGATTCTGATCAACATCCAAAGCTGGATGACAAGAAGCCCCGGAGAAATCCGGGGCTTCTCGGGTCAGGCTCCTGGCATCGGGTAGTCACCCTCGTTGAGGACCCAGCCGGGCTTAAGTGAAAAATCCATGCGCGGCGGTGCAAAAATGTCGACGAGCTGGTTCACGCCGCCCGATTCTGCTGTGGTGGTGTGGATCGATGGGGGTGGGATAACGCAGGCTGACGGTGACTCGCAGTAGAGATGCTCATCTTCCCGCCAGATGTTCATGTTCGTTGTCCACGGCCAACGCAGATGGTGCGTGAACGCACCGCTCAGCGCCAGCGAGCATTGTTCAAAATCGTCATGATGATGCGGCGAGACCTGGTCGCGTGCCCGGGGTCCAACACGCGGCGTGAGGTAGTTGATCATGAAGGTTGTGCAGCGATAAATCCTGCCGAACCGTGATGTATCCTCGGGAACATCCAACGTGTACCACCTGAGCTTTAGTCCGTCTTTTGGCTCCGGCCATGCTTCGAAGGGTGGAACGTTGGGATGCTCTCCTTTGAAGGCGTCCGCATTGGAAGCCGCACTGGCCAGGTCATCCGATTTCGGCGTGAAGAGCCGGACAATGTTGCCTGAGCTCAGCATGCGGATGCTGCTTTCACCTGGCGGCACAAAGGCGACGGAGTAGCCCGGAACAATAGTGACGCCCTCCTTTGTCGTGATTTCGACGCTGGTGTCCCGGTCAGGGATGATCAGGGCGTATTCGTCGGGTTGGGCGCTGCGTGGAAAGACGCCGTTCTGCTGCGCGTCACTGTAAGCGATGACAAAATTCTCGCCACGGCTGATCCAAGTCTTGCCGTTCTGGTCCGAAACCTGCGGTTCGGTCGCGTAATAGAGGCTGAGCTGCGAGCCGAAATAGCTCTGGTGCACATGGTTCTTCTTTGGCGTCGCAGCTTGGATCAGGCTGGCTCTGGGGTCACTCTGGTCGTACATGGTTCCTCCGCTTCGGTTTGGAATTGGTCGGCAGGCATCAACGGCCTCGCTCACTTGGGCAACTGTTTCTTCAGCCTCAGGATCTCGCGCGCATCTCCAGGCGTGGCGATCGAGCCACCCAGTTCCTTCAGGATGCGTACGGCTTTCTGGACGAGCTCCGCATTGCTTTTGGCCAGCACGCCCTTTTCAAGGTAGATGTTGTCCTCCAGCCCGACGCGCACATGCCCGCCCAGCAGCCAGGCCTGCGCCAACATGGGAAACTCCCATCGGCCAATGCCGAACGCGGCCCAGTGGGAGCCGGCGGGCAATAGCGATTTCATATAGGCAAGGGTTTCCGGTGTAGCGATTGCGCCATAACGGACGCCGAGCACGATCTGGAAGAGGGCGGGCGAGTCGAGACGGCCTTCTTCGATGAACTGGTTGGCGAGTTGAATATCACCGGTATCGAAAACTTCCAGTTCGGGAAGGACGCCTGCTTCGCGAATGATGTCGGCCATGATGGCGAGGTTGCGCGGCGTGTTGATCACCACTGACGTGCCGGAATACATCGTATTGAAATCGAGGCTGCAGATTTCCGGCCGGAGTGTCGCGATATGCTCGACGCGTCGCTCGGGCGGCAGCAGCGTGGTTCCGGGCCCGGCAATGCTCGGATCCTTTTCGCCAGGCACGTACCTTCCTCCAGGTCCGGTGGTAAGATTGATGATGACATCCTCATCGGCCGCGCGAAGGCGATCCACGACTTCGCGATAGTGTTGCAGTTCCATGCTTGGACGCCCGTCAGGATGCCGGACGTGAATATGCACGATCGCCGCGCCGGCCCTGACCGCTTCGAGGCAGGAATTAGCGATCTGCTCAGGCGTGACCGGCAGATAGGGGGTCGATTCGACGCTGGTGATATTACCCGTGACGGCGCAACTGATGATCGTAGGATAGGCCAAGCTTTTCTCCGTGCTTCCAAAGGCGGTGCTATGATGGTGACGGTCTCCTCGCTCGCATCTGCGCCAGCCGAGGGCAAAGCAATTCCGGAAGCGTTCCGCGGACAGAAATGCTGTCTCCGCATCCATCCGCAGACAGAAGATGACCGGCGACGCGGCTGCTCTCACCGGTCCTGCCGAAGCGGCGGCGGCCATTGTCCCTGGCGCTAGCGGGTCGCGTGAGACGATCTGATTGGCAAGTTGAGCGTGCCGTTTCGAGCGGCGAAACGCCGTGAGTGTCGGGTTCAAAGAAACGGGAGGGCAGGATAGGTGTGACAGACGGGCTCAAGCTGCATGCGAGGAGTGGCAACGGAAAGCGCTAACGAAACCTGATCTTCAGATGACACGACAGGTCGCCGAGCCTGCTCGCACCGAGATTGCGGTCGCCGGTATTCCCTCTTTGGCGCACGACGGGGCGTCGGTCTATGGCGCTGGCAGCGCACCAGCAAAAGGTCCTCCATTGAGACAAGAACGAGGCAGGGTGGCATGAGCGGGCAATTTACTTTGAACATAAATGGACGAGATCACTGTGTGGATGTTCCCTCCGACATGCCTCTGCTCGATGTGCTGCGCAATCATCTGGGGCTGAAGGGCAGCCGCTATGGCTGCGGCCTCGAGCAATGCGGGGCCTGTATGGTCCTGGTGGATGGAGAGGCGACATATTCCTGCAGTCGTGAGGTCGGCACGTTTGTCGGTAAACGCATCACCACCGTTGAGGGCCTGGCCTCTGATGGAAAGTTGCATCCGCTTCAGCAAGCGTTTCTCGATGAGCAGGCAGGGCAATGCGGATATTGCCTCTCCGGAATCCTGATTGCGTCGAAGGCTTTTCTGGATCGCAATCCCAATCCGACGCGGGCCGAGGTCGCTGCGGCACTTGATGCAAACCTCTGTCGCTGTGGTTCGCATCCCAGGATCCTGCGCGCGGTACTGAGGGCTGCGGCCGCAATGCGAGGGGAGGTGGTCTGATGGCTGCGCTTTCACATAGCCTCAAGGAAAACCCGCGTCTCGACCTTTGGCTTCGCTTCCTGGACGACCGCACGGTCCGGATCGGCACTGGGAAGGTCGAACTCGGGCAGGGGGTACTGACGGCACTTAGTCAGATCGCTGCAGAAGAGCTGGATCTGAGGGTTGATCAGATCAGCATAATGTCCGGCAACAGCCTTCAGGGGCCGGGGGAGGGTTATACCGCCTCCAGCTGGTCAATCGAACATTCAGGGTCAGCAATCCGCCTCGTCGCAGCCGAGGTTCGCGCGCTCGCGCGCATGCATGCAGGGTTGCGCCTGAACGCATCGCCAGACGAGTTGACAATCGTCGAGGGGGCCTTCTTCAAGAATGGTGTTGCGAGTGGGCTCGATTACTGGGCAATCGCCGACGATCTCGATCTTTCCGTGGAAGTGAGCGGCAGGTTCTTGCCAAAATCGGCGGACCAGTATCGCATCGTCGGAGCCTCCATTCCACGACTCGATCTTCCGGAAAAACTCACCGGATCCGGATTCATTCATGACATGACCCTGCCGGGCATGCTTCATGCGCGTACCCTGCGTCAGCCGGGTCGCGGCGCAAGGCTGGTTACGCTCGACGAGGCCGCCATCAAGCGCAGGGCGGGTGGCGATATCAGTATCATACGTATCGACAGTTTCGTGGCCTTCGTCGGTGCCAGCGAGACTGTCGTCCGCGCTGCGGCCGACGCTGCTGCGACATATGCGGTGTGGGACAATGCGCGGATGCTTTCTCCCGAAGCTGCAACGGCCGAATGGGTGGCGGCGCAGCCCTCGACGGACCTGATGATGGGCGATCCGCCTCAAGATGCGGTTCACGATCGGGTATCGCTCAGCTTCACGCGCTCCTTTCTATCTCATGGGTCTCTCGCACCGTCATGCGCATTGGCACTTTACCAGCACGGCACGTTGACCGTCTGGTCTCATGGCCAGGGCATGCATCCATTGCGGGAGAACATTGCCAAGACGCTCGGCCTTCCTTTGGAAAGCGTGGCGTGCCACCACGTTCAGGGCGCTGGGTGCTACGGGCACAATGGCGCTGATGATGCCGCTTTGGATGCTGCTCTTGTGGCACGGGTGCTTCCTGATCAGCCGATCCGACTGATGTGGCGGCGCCAGGAGGAGTTCGGTTACGAACCGCTTTCCTCCGCCATGACTGTCGCCGTCCATGTGAATCTCGATGTCAATGGGCGTCCCGATGATTGGACGACCGAGGTGTGGAGCGCCACCCACGGCCAACGCCCGGGTGTCGGCGGGGCGTACCTGCTTGCCGCTGAGGCGATGAATGAGCCGCCTCCTGAACGGAAGCCGTTCGATATTCCACTTGAGCGAGGCGGCGGCGCTGTTCGCAACGCAATTCCCCTCTATGACGTCTCCGGCAAGCGGATCAGCTTTCACCTGATCCACGACGTGCCAGTGCGCACATCTTCCCTACGCGGGCTTGGCGCCACTCTGAATGTCTTTGCGATCGAAGCTGTTATGGATGAGCTTGCGGCTCGCGTGGGCGAAGATCCTATCACCTACCGCCTTTCGGCCCTTTCAGACCCGCGCGCCCGAGCGGTGCTTGAACGGGTCGCGGCAATGGCAGGTTGGTCATCTCGTGGTACCGGCGGCGCGGGGGTCGGCCTGGGGGTAGGGATCGCTCGCTACAAGAACTCCTCAGCCTATGCCGCAGTCGTCGCAGCGGTCGAGGTGGAAGAAGCAGTGCGCGTCACCGATGTCTGGTGCGCCGTGGATGCGGGTCTCGTCATCAATCCGGACGGCGCCGAAAATCAGATCGAGGGCAATATCGTCCAGGCCATCAGCTGGGCCTTGATGGAAGAAGTCCGCTTTGACGCCCAGGGCATTTCCACGCTCGATTGGCAAAGCTACCCAGTCATCCGATTCAAGGACATCCCCGAAATCCGGGTTGAACTGATCGAGGCGAGCCAGCACGAAGCACTCGGGATAGGAGAATGCGCTGGCGGACCTGCCGCCGCGGCCATCGGCAATGCCGTGGCACACGCTTTGGGCATGTGCATCCACCACATGCCGATGACACGCGAGCGCATCATGGCTGCTGCTTTGCAGGCCTGAGTGCCTGACACGAACATTATACAGAGGATCGGGGACATGGAAAATATTGCGTCGATTTCGGGCGGACTTGCGGGATTGAAGGGAGAAACGGTTCTCTTCTACAGCCCCGGCGCCTGTTCACTTGCCTCCCATATTGCCCTGGAGGAGACCGGCAGGCCGTTTCGCCCGGTCGAGACGCTGCTTGGGAAACAACAGCATCTGTCGGAGGACTACCTTTCCATTAATCCCAGGGGCAAGGTTCCCGCCCTCGTGACCCCGGACGGCGAGGTCCTGACCGAAAACACCGCGATCCTGACCTACATCGCTCTTAGTAATCCCGAGACCGCTCTTCTTCCGACCCGCCTCCTCGACCAGGCGCGTTGCATCGCGCAGATGGCCTGGTTCTCAAACACCCCCCACATGTTTCAGAAAGCAAAATATCGTCCCTACCATTTCGCAGACAGGGAAGAGGTTCACGGCGATATCCGGGAGAAGGCGACTGCAAAATATTGGGAGTGCGTCGTCGAAATCGACCGGATGATTGGCGACCAGGAATGGATCATGGGTGACCGCTATACGGTCGTCGATCCCTATGCGCTCGTCTTCTATGGCTGGGGAACGAGCAACGGCCTACCGATGGAGACGCTGGCGCATTTTAATCGGCACAAAGACCAGATGCTCGAAAGAGCTGCCGTGCGCGCCGTGCTGGAGCGGGAGAAGAACCCGCATTTCGAGGCGTATCGTCTCAAGTCGCAGCGCTGAAGGCCGGCTGCTATAGGAGCGTCATCCGAACCTACGCGGGGAGCGGGGAAAAGATGGGAGTGTCCATTGACCAATACACCTTCACCGCGCTGGTGAGGCAAAACCCTCAACAAGGCGACAGCAGCCACAGAGGCTTAGTAGGCGAAGAGGCCGCAGGTGATCGGCCCTTGATCTTCCGGACGCATTGCCAGTCGCGAACGCAGAGCCTGGTGAAGAACATCAGCGATTATCGCAAAGCCTGAGTATTGGAACTTCACACCCAAGCCGACTTTAACAGCGTGCTGATTAAGGTCCGCATCGATGGTCCCAGGACCGAAATCGAACGTCTTGCAGCCGAAGTCGCTGTAACGATACTCCACGCGAGCGAAGATGTTGCCCGTAAACGCGTAATCGGCACCAGCGCCAACGGTGTAACCGCTAAACATTCCCTCTTCAGTGCCGAAGCCAAGTACGCTCACCCGCCATGACTTGAAGATGTCTTTGGCCGGCCCTCGACTTTGACGGCGGCACGGCACGGCCCGGTAGAACGACGTTCGATGATGCGTGAAGCGACGTAGATCCGTCTTGCCGGATTTCCTCGCTGGCGGGGATGTTCGATGCGCTCCATCAAGAGTTGCAGCCCGACAGCGCCGCATTCCTGGCCTTCCATGCGCACGGTGGTGAGCGGCGGCGAGATCTGCGTCGCCGGCGAGAAATCGCCGAACCCCACGACCGACACGTCGTCGGGAATGCGATAGCCCTGACCCAGCAGTTCCGATACCACCGTCAGCGCCAGGCCGTCATGGGCGCAGAAGAAGGCGGTGGGCTGTACGCCGCTCTCCTTGAGCTCGGCAAAGGCTTCCGCAAATCCGCCATGCTCCTCGAATTGCAGCACATGCAGCGCGACGTCGTCATTGCGTTCGGCCACCTCGCGCGCGCCATAGAAGCGTTCCCGCCGGCCGCGATAGCCCGGCACGCCGTAGACATAGGCGATGTTGCGATGGCCGAGCCGCAGAAGATATTCCATCACGGCCTGTCCCGCTTCGTGGTCGGTGCCGGAGACCTGGTCGGCATCCTCGAGCGGATCAATCCAGCCGAGGCGCACCACCGGAATGCCGCTTGCGGTCACGGCGGCGACCGCGGCGCTGTCATGAGGGCCGACCAGCAGAAGCCCCGCGCAGGTCTTGGCGAGATCCTCGAGCTGCCCGGCGCCATGGGTCCAGCGGATCCTGAGCCCCATGCCGATGCGGTGGGCCTGGGCCTGCACGCCGTTCTGGATCTGCATGTAGAGTTCACTGTTGACGGGGTCGTGGTCGTGGAACACCACGGCGATCTCGCGAAGCTCGTCCTTGTTGACGGGCCTGATATAGCCGAGCCGCTGGGCAGTTTCCCGAATACGCTCGCGGGTCTCCTCGCTGACGCCGCTCTTGCCCGAAAGCGAGCGCGACACCGCGTATTTGGAAAGCCCGACCTCTCGTGCGATCGTCTCCAGGCTGACCTTGTCCCTGCTCTTCATCCCGTGCCCTCTGTCCCCGCTTTGTCAGCTACACTGTTGCGCCGCAAAACACAAACATGAAGCGCAATATAACATAACACTTTACCTAACGATATTATATTGCAAACCTCTCGTTATCCAAGCCCTGGGGAGGAACAAAGGGGGTGGATGTGTGGAGGAGACACTCATGATCAAGATGAAACGTCGTACCTTTCTGGCCGGCAGTTCGGCCGTTCTCGTATTGCCCGCGCTGCCTGCGGTTGCTGCATCCTATAAGGAAGCGGATATCCTGAAGGAAAAGGTCGCGAGCGGGGTGCTGCCTGCCGTCGCGGAGCGGCTGCCGGAAAACCCCCTGGTGATCAAGCCGGTCGAAGACATCGGCAAATATGGCGGCGACTGGAAGATGGCGCTAGTCGGGGGTGGGTCGCTGTCGATGCTGTTCCGCTACCAGGCCTATGAGCCGCTTTTGCGTTATACGCCCGACTGGTCGGGGGTGACGCTCAATATCGCCGAAGCCTTCGATGCCAACGACGACGCGACCGTCTACACCATCCGCCTGCGCAAGGGCATGAAGTGGTCCGACGGCCACCCCTATACCACCGCCGACGTGAAGTTCTGGTATGACACCGTGCTGACCGACAAGCGCGTCGCCGTCACCAGCCAAGGCCACTGGAAGACGGCCGGCAAGCCGGCCAAGCTCGAAGTGGTGGACGAACAGACCTTCAAGGTGATCTTCGAGAAACCTAACGGTATGTTCCCGCTGCAGGTGGCCTGGTCCAACTGGGATCACACCACCCGCTGCCCGAAGCATTATCTCGAGCAGTTCCACATCGACTACAATCCGAAGGCCGACGAGCTTGCCAAGCAGCGCGGTTTCGACAGCTGGATTGCCTCGTTCCAGTCGGCCTCGGGTTTCCAGGAAGACAATACCTTCTTCCTGAATTCGTCGAAGAAGCCGACCCTGAATGCCTGGGCGTTCACCATCGCGCCCGGCGAAAACACCGAGCGGGTCGTGGCGGAGCGCAATCCCTATTACTGGAAGGTGGATACCGAGGGCAATCAGCTGCCCTATATGGACCGTATCGTCTACCAGATGGTCGCCGACCCGCAGGTCCTGCTCTTGAAGGCGATGCAGGGCGAAATCGACATGATGGACCAGTATATCGCCACGCCGAACAACAAGGCGGTGCTTTATGATGCGCGCCAGCAGGGCGATTACGACTTCTACACGCTGACCTCCACCGAGGCCAACGTGATGAACTTCATCTTCAACCTGAACCATAACGATGCGACCAAGCGCAAGCTCTTCCGCGACAAGCGGTTCCGCGCGGCCCTCTCCACCGCGCTGGATCGACAGGCGCTGATCGACGTCGTTCTGGTTGGCCAGGGCGCGCCCGCGCAGCCTTCCATCAAGGAGGGTGATCCGCTCTACAACGAGCAACTGGCCAAGCAGTTTACCGCCTATGACGAGGCCCAGGCCAATGCCCTGCTCGACGAGATCATCCCGAAGCGCGATGCCCAGGGCTTCCGTCTCGACGATGAGGGCCGCCGCGTCACCGTCATCTTCGAGATCGACCAGGCGCGCGCGGTGTTCCTCGATCTGTTCCAGTTGGTCATTCCGATGTTCCAGGCTGTCGGCATCGACGCGCAGATGCGCTCCATGGACCGGTCGCTATGGGAGACCCGGGTGCGGCAGGGACGCGATTTCGATGCCACCGCCCACCAGTTCGGCGCCAATGGCGGCGTCGCGGCCGTGCTCGACCCGCGCTACTTCGTGCCGACGGATTCCAACGCGATGTATGCGCCAGCCTGGCAGCTCTGGTATCTCGACCGCAACAACGCCAATGCAGAAGAGCCGCCGCCGGAAACGAAGAGACAGCTTGAGCTCTACGATTCGCTCAAGGCCACCTCCGACCCGGCTGCGCGCAACGAGATCATGAAGCAGATCCTGCAGATGGCTGCGGACAACTTCTATGTGTTCGGCGTTTCGCTGCCGCCCGACGGCTACGGCATCGTCAAGAACAACATGAGGAACATCACCCGCGTGATGCCGAACTCCTTTGGCTGGCCGACACCCGCGCCGACCATGCCGGAGCAATTCTACAAGGTCTGATCCGGCCGCACCGAACCATGCCGAACGCCGGCCCGCAAGGGCCGGCGAACGGGAAAGCCTTGCCTGAAGCAGTTTCAGCCGAACTGCGCGGACGACAAACGGATAGAGCGGAAATGCTCTGGGAATGGATGACGACGATGCTTGAATCCGTAAGAGAAACTGCCGGCACGCTGAGAACGCTGGAGTGGTACCGGACCGCGACCCGCTGGACCCAGTTGACCTTTGTCGAGGACGATCCGGACCGCTACGATCCGGCCTTCTGGATCGAGGTGTTCAAGCGGACCAGGTCCAATGCGCTGTGCCTCAGCGCCGGCGGCTATGTCGCTTACTATCCCAGCAAGGTGCCCTACCACTATGTCAGCCGCCATCTGGGCGACCGCGATATCTTCGGCGCCCTGGTCGATGCCGCGCGCCGGCTCGACATGCATGTCATGGCCCGCGTCGATCCCCATGCCATCCATGACGACGCCGCCAAGGCCCATCCGGAATGGGTGATGATCGATGCCGACGGCGCGCCGCGGCGCCACTGGGCCTATCCGGATGTCTGGGTCACTAATGCCTATGGCGACTACAATTCGGTTTTCATGCCCGATGTGGTGAAGGAAATCGTCCGCGACTACGATATCGACGCGATCTTTGCCAATCGCTGGCAGGGCCACGGCGTCGACTATAGCGAGGACAGCGCCCGCCGCTTCCGCGACATGAGCGGCTACGACCTGCCGAAGATCGCCGATGCGGACGATCCAGCCTGGCAGGCCTGGCTGCAATGGCGCCGGCGCGTGCTCACCGAAGTCATCGCCCAATGGGACGATGCGGTGAAGGCGATCCGCCCGCATGCAAGCTTCATTCCCAATATGAGCGGCGCTTCGCTGATGGAGTTCGACCTGTCCGTCATCACCAAACACTGCCCCTTTCTCGTCGTCGATCACCAGGGTCGCAAGGGGCTGGAGGTCGGCTGGTCGGCCGGGCGCAACGGCAAGCGTATCCGCGCCACCTTCCCGGATCGGCCCGTTATCCTCATCACCTCGATCGGCCCGGAAGAAGCCTATCGGTGGAAGGATGCCGTAACCTCAGCCGAGGAGATCCAGCTGTGGATCAACAACGGCACCGCCCATGGCCTCAGCGCCTGGTTCACCAAGTTCAACGGCGTCGTGCCGGACGAGCGCTGGGTGGAGCCCGTGGCGGCCGCCTTCGGCTTGCAGGCGGCGATCGAGCCTGTCCTGGCCGACATGGCCCCGACGGCCGAAATCGCCGTCATCGATCCGTCCACCACCCTGCGCCACTGGGCGCCGGAAGACAGGCACAATGCCGAAAAGCACGATCTCGGCTTCTATCACGCGCTGGTCGAGGCCCGGCTGCCCTTCGAGCTTTTGTCGGATCAGGTGCTGACGGCGAGCGAGCTCGACCGCTTCAAGGTGATCGTGCTTGCCAATGCTGCCTGCCTGTCGGACGCCCAGGTCAAGGCGATCCGCGATTATGTGGCGCGCGGCGGCAGCGTCGTCGCCGCCTACGAGACCTCCCTGCGCGACGAGTTCGGCAAGTTGCGAACGGAATTCGGCCTCTCGGATGTTCTCGCCGCCCGCTACCAGTCCGGGCCGCGCGGCATCGTCAAGAACACCTATGTGGCGCTATCGGGCGAACATCCCGTCAACCAGGGCTATGAGGGCGCGGCCCGCATCATGGGGGGCACGCGGCTCATCCATGTCGAACCCACTGATGGGGCGGACACGCCCTTCCTCTATGTGCCCGATTTCCCCGACCTGCCGATGGAGGAAGTCTATCCGCGCAAGGCGCCTGAAGGTGCCGCCGTGATTGCTCGCGAGACCGGCAAGGGCGGCCGCACGGTCTACATCCCCTGGAATATCGGCGAGATCTTCTGGGAAGTCTTTGCCATCGATCATGGGCGCCTGATCGCCAATGCCGTGCGCTGGGCGCTCGGAAAAACCTCCCGCGTCACGGTGGAAGGGCCCGGCGTGATCGACCTTGCGCTACGGGAGAACGAGCAAGGCCTCGCGCTCAGCCTGTTCAACCTCACCAATCCCATGATGATGAAGGGACCGATCCGGGAAAACTTGCCCTTGGCGGCGCAGACCGTTTCGGTGGACATTCCCCAGGGCAAATCGCTGGGGCGGGCCTGGCTTGTCGTTGCCGATCGCGCCGCCGAGGTCCGGATCGAAAACGGCCGCGCCGTCGTCGTGGTGCCGGGGATCGAGCGGCTGGAGGTCTTGCACCTTGCCTGGGCCTGAGGCGACAGGCAAACGAAGCGCTTCGGGGCTGGAGGGCCCCGAGGTCAGGAACCTCCCGGGATTTCCCCGATGGTGCCTTGACCGGGAGCGGAGGAGCGCCGGCGGTGAGGTCCGCAGGTGTTCGAGTGGAGGAGAATGAATTGATGCTTGGCTACATCTTCAAGCGCCTTGTCTACATGATACCGACCCTGTTCGGCATGTCGCTGATCTCGTTTCTGATCATCCAGCTGCCGCCCGGCGACTATCTGAGCTCGATGATCGCGACCATGAGTGACAGCGGACAGGCGGTCGATCCGGACGAAATCGAGCGGCTGAAGCAGATCTACGGCTTCGACGATCCCTTCTATATCCAATATGTCAAATGGATCTGGGGCATCCTGAGCCGCGGCGATTTCGGCTGGTCCTTCGAATGGAACCAGCCCGTCTCCGGCCTGATCTGGGCGCGCATGGGTTCCACCCTGGTGATCTCGCTCCTGAGCCTGCTGTTCGTCTGGATCGTGGCCTTGCCGATCGGCATCTATTCGGCCGTTCGCCGCCATTCGATCGGCGACCACGTCTTCACCTTCCTCGGCTTCATCGGCCTTGCGGTGCCGAATTTCATCCTGGCGCTGACGCTGATGTATGTCGCCTATCGCTATCTCGGCCAGAGCGTCGGCGGCTTCTTCTCGCCCGAGTATGCGGAGGCCCCCTGGAGCCTCGCCAAGCTCTGGGACCTGCTCGCCCATCTCTGGATACCGATTATCATTATCGGAGCGTCGGGAACGGCAGCGCTGATCCGGATACTGAGGGCTAACCTGACAGACGAGTTGCACAAGCCCTATGTGGTGACCGCCCGCGCCAAGGGACTGCCGGAATACAAGGTGATCCTCAAATATCCGGTGCGGATCGCCCTCAATCCCTTCGTCTCGGCCATCGGCTGGGTCCTGCCCCATCTCGTATCGGGAGTGACGATCACCGCCATCGTCCTGAACCTGCCGACCGCCGGGCCGTTGCTGTTTCGCGCGCTTGTCTCCCAGGACATGTATCTCGCCGGCAGCTTCATCCTGCTTTTGAGCGCGCTTACCCTCGTCGGCATGCTGCTGTCGGATCTGCTGCTGGCGATCCTCGACCCGCGCATCCGGTTCAATTGAGGAGGCGACCATGACGCTGCAAGAAAATCTGGGGCCTCGCATCGACCGGCCCCTTGTGGTCGCCGACGGCCCCTCGATCAGTCCGCTGAAGCAGGGGGGGACGGTCTCCACGGCAACCATCGGTCCCTGGCGGCTGATCGGTCGCAAGCTCTTGCGCCAGAAGGTGGCGATGATCGCGGGCGCGGTCATCCTGATCCTCTATCTGGTCGGCCTGTTCGCCGAATTCCTGGCGCCCTTCCTTCCGACCACGTCGAAGCCGCAATATACCTATGCGCCGCCCCAGGCGATCAGCCTCTTCGTTACCAATCCCGACGGCAGCAGCGACTTCCGGCCGCATGTAAAGGGCTATCGCGTGGAGATCGACAAGGTGGCGCTCAGGCGCACCTTCGTCGTCGACGAGACGAAGGTCGTTCCGATCGGCTTCTTCGTGAAGGGTCCGGCCTACCACCTGTTCGGCCTCATCCCCATGGACCGCCATCTGATCGGGCCGCTCAATCCGGCCGATCCGATGTATCTGCTGGGCACCGACCGGCTCGGACGCGATGTGTTCTCCCGCCTTGTCCATGGCACCCGGGTGTCGATGTCGATCGGCCTTGTCGGGGTCGGGGTCTCCCTGGTGCTTGGCGTCGTGTTTGGGGCGATTTCCGGCTTCTACGGCGGTTGGGTCGACATGCTGATCCAGCGCGTCATCGAGGTGGTGAGCGCCATGCCGACGATCCCCTTGTGGCTCGGACTGGCGGCAGCCATCCCGCTGACATGGTCGCCGCTCACGGTCTATTTCGTCATCACCATCATCGTCTCGCTGCTCGGCTGGACTAGCCTGGCGCGCGAGGTGCGGGGCCGCTTCCTGGCTCTCCGCAGCGAGGATTTCGTCACCGCGGCCCGGCTCGACGGGTCGAGCGAGACGCGACTGATCTTCCGCCACATCCTGCCCTCGCTGACGAGCCACATCCTTGCCGTCGTGACGCTTGCGGTGCCGACCATGATCGTGGCGGAGACCTCGCTCTCCTTCCTGGGTATCGGGCTGAAGCCGCCGGTGGTCAGTTGGGGGGTGCTGTTGCAGGACGCCCAGAACATCCGCACGGTCGCGACCGCGCCCTGGCTGCTGATCTGGCCGTCGCTTGCGGTGGTCGTCGCCGTCCTCTCCTTCAACTTCTTCGGCGACGGCCTGCGCGACGCGGCCGATCCCTATGACAACTGAGGAGCACGGTATGGTTGCCCCCACAGATGACACCGTTCTTTCGGTCGAAGACCTCTCGATCGATTTCCGCCTGCGCACCCATATCCTCCATGCGGTGGAGAAGGTGAGCTTCGAGCTGAAACAGGGCCAGACGCTGTGCCTGGTCGGCGAGAGCGGGTCGGGCAAGAGCGTGACGGCCCGCTCGCTGCTGCAGATCGTCGATCGCCCCGGCCGCATAACGGGCGGGCGCATCCTGCTGACCACGGAGGGCGTCGTCACCGACATCGCCGCCCTGTCTCCCGACAGCACGGCCATGCGCGCCATCCGCGGCCGGCGCATCGGGCTGATCTTCCAGGAACCGATGAGTTCGCTGTCGCCGGTCCACACCATCGGCTCGCAGATCATCGAGGCGATCCGCCTGCATTCGGCATTGGACGCGAAAGCCGCGCGCGAACGCATGATCGAACTGCTCCGGCAGGTCGAAATCGCGGCTCCCGAAAAGATGGCAGACCGCTACACCTTCGAATATTCCGGCGGCATGCGGCAGCGGGCGATGATCGCGATGGCGCTGGCGGGCAATCCCGATATCCTGATCGCCGACGAGCCGACGACCGCGCTCGATGTCACCACGCAGGCGGAGATCCTCGACCTCATCAAGCGGCTGCAGGTCAGCCGCGGCATGGCCATGCTGCTCATCACCCACGACATGGGCGTGGTGGCGGAAGTGGCGGACAAAGTTGCCGTGATGCGTTTCGGCCGCCTCGTCGAGCAGGGTCCGGTCGATCAGATCTACCATCAGCCGGTGCATCCCTATACCTCCCAGTTGCTCGCGTCGACGGTGAAGCTCACGCGCCACGCAGAAGCCCGGCCGCCGGCGGTGACCTCCGGGCCGGAACCGGTGCTGTCCGTGCGCAATCTTAGCAAGACTTTCGGCTCCAACGGCCCTAATGCCATCAAGGCTGTCGACGATGCCAGCTTCGATCTCTATCCCGGCGAAAATCTCGGCATTGTCGGCGAAAGCGGTTCCGGCAAGACCACGCTCGGCCGGCTGATCCTGCGCACGGTCGAGCCCAGCTCGGGAAGCGTGCTCTATCGGGATGGACAGGGCGTGGAGACCGATGTGACGCGGCTTGGCAGGAAGGAGCTGCGGCGCTTCCACCGGGATGTCCGCCTCGTCTTCCAGGATCCCTTTGCCTCGCTCAATCCGCGCATGACGGTCAAGGAGGTGATCGGCGATCCGCTTGTTGTCAACGGTCTCGCCAGGGGCCGGGCGCTGGAGGAGCGGGTTGCCGAGCTGATGCGGCTGGTCGGGCTCGATCCGCAAGCCATGGAACGTTACCCCCACGCCTTTTCCGGTGGCCAGCGCCAACGCATCGGCATCGCCCGGGCGCTGGCGCTCGATCCGCGCATCATCATCGCCGACGAGGCGACCTCTGCGCTCGACGTCTCGATCCGCAGCCAGATCCTCGACCTGCTGCTCGACCTGCGCAAACGGCTGGATCTGAGCTTCCTGTTCATCTCCCACGACATTTCCGTGGTGCGCTATTTCTGCGACCGCGTCGCCGTCATGCATCGCGGCCGGATCGTCGAGATCGGCGATGCCGAGCAGATCTGCACCGCGCCGCGGGAGGCCTATACCCGCAGCCTCATCTCCGCCGTTCCCAATCCCGATCCCCGCGACAAGCGCATGATGCACCGCCAGCGCTTCGTTGCCGCCACGCCTGCCTGAGGATATCCGCATGCCGAAATTTTCCGCCAACCTTTCGTTTCTCTATCAGGAGCTTCCGTTCCTGGAGCGCTTCGCCGCCGCCGCGCGGGATGGCTTCGGCGCGCTGGAATATCTCGGGCCCTATGCCGAGCCCAAGGAAAAGGTCGCAGACGCGCTCGGCGCCAGCGGCCTCGTCCAGGCGCTGTTCAACGTCCCCTCGGGCGATTGGGCCGGCGGCGAGCGGGGTATCGCCTGCCTGCCGGATCGGGTTGAGGAGTTTCGCCAGGGTGTGGCGCAGGCGCTCGATTATGCCGCGGCGTTGAAATGCCCGCAGGTCAACGTGATTTCCGGCTTGGTGCCTGATGGCGCCGATCTCGCGGTTCTCGAAGATACCCTGGTCGACAATCTCAGATATGCCGCCGCGCGCTGTTCCGATGCTGGCGTCAGGCTGCTGATCGAGCCGATCAACCTGCGCGACATCAAGGGCTTCTTCCTGTCGACGACCGACCATGCCGAGCGGATCCTTGAGAGGGTCGGCTCCGACAATCTCTATATCCAATATGATTTCTACCACATGCAGATCATGCAAGGTGACCTGATCCCGACCTTCGCGCGGCTGCAGGAGCGGATCGCCCATGTGCAGATCGCCGACAATCCCGGCCGGGGCGAACCGGGCACGGGCGAGATCAACTACGGCTTCATTCTCTCCGAACTCGACCGCCTCGGCTACGACGGCTGGGTGGGCTGCGAATACAAGCCGCGCGCCGGCACCAGCGAAGGTCTCGGCTGGATGAAACCTTTCCTTGGATGAGGGCAAGATGAATATCGGATTCATAGGACTTGGCGTCATGGGGCGCCCCATGGCGGAACATTTGATCGATGCCGGCCACGCGCTGCATCTGAGCCGCGTCAAGCCGGTGTCGCAGCATCTGGTGGACAAGGGGGCCAAGGCGGCGCCAAGCGCAAGCGCTGTGGCCAGCGCCTGCGACATCGTCATCCTGATGTTGCCCGACACGCCTGATGTGGAGACGGTGCTGTTCGGCAAGGATGGCGTTGCCGAGGGCCTGTCGCCCGGAAAGCTCGTCATCGACATGAGCTCCATTTCGCCCGTGGCCACCAAGGAGTTTGCCCGCCGGATCGAGGCGTTGGGCTGCGACTATCTCGACGCGCCGGTTTCCGGCGGCGAGGTCGGCGCCCGCGCCGCCTCTCTCACCATCATGGTCGGCGGCAGCGAGGCGGCCTTTGCCCGCGCACGGCCGCTATTTGAAAAAATGGGCAAGAACATCACCCTTGTCGGCGGCACCGGTGACGGTCAGACGGCCAAGGTGGCCAACCAGATCATCGTCGGGCTTACCATCGAGGCCGTGTCCGAGGCGCTGCTCTTTGCCCGCCGCGCCGGCGCCGATCCGGCCCGGGTGCGCGAGGCGCTGATGGGCGGCTTTGCCGCCTCTCGCATCCTTGAGGTTCACGGCGACCGCATGGTCAAGCAGACCTTCGATCCCGGCTTTCGCATCCGCCTGCACCGCAAGGACCTGACGCTCGCGGTCGATGCGGCCCGCGCGCTTGATCTCGCTTTGCCCAACACCGCCGCCACCCAGCAGCTGATGAATGCCGCCATCGCCATGGGTGATGGCGATCGCGATCACTCCGCGCTGATCCGCACGCTGGACCTCATCTCAGGCGGAGCCTGCTGACCGCAATCCTGGGCGCGATGGCCTAGCCGACGTGACCGGAGTTTCTCCGGACGGCGAAGCCTTGCCCTGTTACTCGAGAGGACAGACCATGCCGATGACAGACCTGCAATTCCCCTATGGCGCCGTCTATTTCCGCAAGTCGAACCCGCCCCAGGAGCATTGGGAGCGCGATTATGCCGTCGCCGCGCAGGACGGGCTCAACATCTTCCGCCACTGGTTCATGTGGGGTGCGATCGAGACGGCGCCCGGTGTCTATGATTGGGAGGAATATGACCGCCAGCTCGATCTTGCCGCCAAGAACGGGCTGAAGACGGTCATCGCGGAACTGATCCATGCGGTGCCGGACTGGGCCGTGCGCAAGTTTTCCCACGCGCTGCAGGTCAATGCCGATGGCAGCAAGCTCGGCTCCTATATGGGGGTTTCGGCCGCCACGGGCGGCTTCTCCAACAATGGCGGCGGCGCCGGCGCGCTGACCCTCAACTGCCCCGAAGTGAAGGAAGCTGCCGGCGCCTTCCTGACGGCGCTTGCCACCCGCTACAAGGACCATCCGGCCATCTACGGCTACGATGTCTGGAACGAATGCAACTATTCCGCTGACGTGGATTATAGCAGCTATGCCAAGGAAGCCTTCCGCACGTGGCTGGAGGCCAAGTATGGGAGCCTGAAAGCGCTCGCCAAGGCCTGGCACCGCTACAGCTATGCAGAATGGGACGATATCGAGCCGCCGATCCATATGGCTCCCTATCCCGAATGCATCGACTGGCTGCAGTTCAAGCGTGACAACTTCTATGGTCAGATGCAGTGGCGCATCGATACGATCCGGGCGGTCGACAAGAAGAACGTCATCGCCGCCCACGGCATTTCAGGCGCGATCCCCAACATGGCGGCCAATGGCTGCGACGACTGGCTCGCCGCCTCCAAGGTCGATGTCTACGGTTTCACCTGGATCCAGGCGCGCAAGGGCACGGAGCCGTGGAAAAGCTGGTATGGGGTCGATATCAACCGTGCCGCCGCGCGCGGCAAGACCTTCTGGCATGCCGAGCGCCAGGGCGGGCCGCTCTGGCTGCAGCCCCAGGTGATCGGCCGCGACAAGGAGGATGGCCGTGTCGCCGAGCCCGAGGACATTCGCATCTGGAGCATGATCTCGCTTGCGGGCGGCGCGCGCGGCGTGCTGAACCTGCGCTGGCGGCCCCTGCTCGACGGCCCGCTGTTCGGCGCCTTCGGCTCCTATGGCATGGATGGCAGCCGCACCCCGCGCTCGCAAATCGCAAGCGCGATGGCAAAATGGGCCAATGCGCCGGAACAGGCAGCGCTCTGGAAGGCAAAGCCCGTCCGCGGCGAGATCGGCATCCTGGTCGTGCCGGAAACCCAGGAATGGGATTACCTGCTCAATCAGGAGCGGAAGGAGAAGCCCTATCCGGCTGCGATGTGGGGCGCCTATCGCGGCTTCCTCGACCAAGGGCTTCAGCCGGACTGGGTCCATATCGACGACATCGACGCCTATGACCTCCTCTACTTCCCCTACCCCATCATGTTCACGTCTGAGCAGGCGCGGCGACTGGCGGCCTGGGTGGACAAGGGCGGTACGCTGATTGCCGAGGCCTGCCCCGGCTATTTCGGCGATCGCGGCCATGTCGGCCAGGTCCAGCCGAACTTGGGCCTCGATACCGTCTTCGGCGCCCGGGAGGAGGAGGTCGAGTTCATGCCGGATATCGGCGACCGCATTGCCTTGGATTTCGGCGATGTCGCGGTCAAGGGTGGCGGCTTCCTGCAATCCTATCGGCTTGAAGGAGGTACTGCGCGCGGCTATTTCGCGGACGGTCGGCTCGCAGTTGTCGAACACGCTCACGGGAAGGGACGAACCCTGCTGATTGGCACCAACCCGTCCGCGGCCTATTATCGCTCCAACGGCAGTGCCAATGCCGGCTTCTTTGCTGCGCTCCTCGACTGGAGTGAGGTGCGGCGGCATGTGACGCTGTCGAACAGCGCGCTTTCTGCCCGCATCCACCAGGGCGATACCGGGAACTTCCTCTGGCTGGTCAATCCCACACGGGAGTCCCAGACAACGTTGGCCGAACCGGCGCAAGGTCACGGAGCGCCGAAGCCCGGCCCAGCCCTCTGGCCGGCGGGCTACACCTATGATGGAGGGCCTGTCCAGGTGCCGGCGCGCGACGTGGTAATCCTGCCTCTCGTTCCAGCTCAGAAGAGCTGACGGTGCTGGCGATGTAGCGCCGTCGCGACCGGAAGCCACTGCCGGTTGCCCGAGGGGAAACGGCCTGACACGATCGGGCCTCTTGAGTTGTCTCTTTCGTGAGAGTCGTCCTGCCAACGGCTTCCATCGCCTTGAGACACTACAGGGCCGCGGAATTGCCGGCTGCCTGCAAGGAGGAGGGGATGCGATTCTGCCGGGCGAAGAAGCTTCGCCCATTGCCGGCTTTCCGCGTCGCGCGTCCAGAACGCGCTCTGCGTACTAAGACGCAATGCCGAGACCTCTGGAGATCTCATTCAGGCCGGCTGTGCTAACTTCCTTCATGGATCTTCTTCCGATTGCGACTTTTGACAGCCACAGTATGGCGCAACGATGCCGAGTGCGGAGGCTACTTCCCGGCCATTCCTCGATTTCTTCGGCATCGATCTTGAAGGTGAAGAGCCGGGCGCATGACGAGGAGGAAATCCTCTATGAGAGAGGAGCAATGAACGCTTTAAGTCGGTATTGCCTTTGACGCCGTCGCCCCGTGTTGCTTGCCAAAATGCCGCTCGCATAGCTTCAGCAGTTCGACCATCGGAGGCCACTCCGACATTTCTTCGCGAAAGATGATGCCCGAGCGGATCATGCGGCCTCCGAATTCGACAGGCACGGGAAGGATTTTGGGTGAATTTGCTCCGGCGACGGCGGCCTCGGGCAACATGCACAGATAGTCTCCGCGTTGCAGGAAGCCGATCACCGCGACAAGGGATTCCGACCGCACGCGAATATCCGGCGCTTGGCCGAGCCGTTCTATGGCGCCATGGACAGTCTCAAGTTCATAGACCGGATCTGCCGTGTAGACGATCCAGGGATAATCGAGCAGACGCTGGGGCGTACAATTCCCTTTCCCATCCCCGGCCTTGAAGATCGGGTGGTTTTCGCGCGCCACGACACGATCGTAGACGGTCGTGAATTGAAGCTGTCTCAGCCGTTGGCCCGGGCCCTCCGGCATCTCGATTCCTCCAAACACCGCGTCGATGCGGCCCTCTGAGAGATCCGCGGCCGTTTCGCCCCTGAGGCTGCTGCCGATCTCGATCACGACAGCAGGAAACGTGTTCTGCAATTCGCTGATGATCTCCGGCAGTACCACCGCGCGCCAGAGCGGACCGGCGCGCAAACGCAGGCGACCCCTCATGGCGCTTGATGGGTGAGCAAGATCGCTTTCCGCGATCTCCCAATAGCGAGAGAGACGGCTGGCTGCCGTCATTACGCGCGCTCCAAACTCCGTCAGCGACACCCCTTTGGAATGGCGGGTCAGCACAGCCTGGCCGAAATGCTTTTCAAGTTGGGCGATCGAGCGGGTAAGCGCCGGCTGGGTGACATTGAGAAGGGTCGCGGCGCGCCGCAGGCTGCCCGCCTCCGCGATGACCTGCAACCGGAATAGATGGGTGATCTGATCGAGCATCGCGATAAACTCCGTTAATCGCGCCTGAGACTATTTGCATTATCTCTGCATAACAAATTTGACTAGTCTCAAGAATAACCGCTCTGGCAAGGGAAGAGGATGATCCGAGCGGGTGGGAGGAAGATCATGACAAACACGTTTTCCCGTGGCCTTTCGCGCCGCGCATTTCTGCAAACCACCGCGCTCCTGGGGCTCGGCCTCGGCGCCGGCCCGGGTTTCGCACAGAACCTCGTCAAAACGGAAGGTCTCAAGCCTGCAATTGGGCCTTTTCGGTGGCTCGACTCCGGTGGCCAGAAAGGCGAATTCTTCAAGCAATACCTGGCCAAATACGCGCAGATCCAAGGCATTGAAGTCGTCTATGACGGCTTGCCGTGGAAGGAAATCTCGTCGGTCTTGCCGCTCGGCATTCGCAACCAGTCAGCCCCGGACACATTTAACCTTCCTATCGGCATGGAGCCATCGGTCGCCATCGCGGAAGGTTGGCTCCAGCCGATCGACAACTTGATTCCCGATTTCGACACCTGGAAGAAGGCTTATCCCGACGGCGCGTTCGTTGAGGGCGTCAACGTCTTCGGTGGCAGGACTTATGGTTTTCCCTTCTCCACCGAGCGCCGCTTCAACAACGCCCTGCTGTTCAACCAGGATATGATGAACGCTGCCGGTTATGATAAGATCGGTGCCGATCGCGCCCTGACGTTTGAGGAAATGCGGGATGCAGCGAAGAAAATGACCGAAGGCTCCGGCGGTCGGTCCTTCGGCTTCATCATCGGCGGTGCCCAGGAGCAACGCTGGGGAGATGTCGCAACGATGCTGGCCCAGCGCGGCGGCGCGACCGTGGGCAACACCGGCCTGCTGCAGGGCATGGACCTCAAGACCGGCCAGTTTGCCTTTGACCACGATGCTTACGTCGCCGGCGTCGAACTGCTGCTCGCGATGCGCGATGACGGTTCCGTGTTTCCGGGGTGCCTTACCATCATCGCTCCCCAGGCCCGCGAATTCATCACCCAAGGCGCCGCGGGCATGATCATCCAGGGTCCGTGGAATGTGCCGATCTGGGAGGCCACGGCGCCGAGCTTCAAGTTCGGCGTTTCGCCGGGACCGGCGCCCGACGAGGCGTCGCTCGACAACCCGATCTGGGTCATGCAACTGCCGAACTCCGCGAACATGATGTGGTTGAATGCCAAGGCGAAGAATCCCCAATATGCCGGCGACATCTTCCATTGGTTGGGGACCGTCGAAGGCCAGGTGGCCTATGCCAATGTCGCCAGTTCGGCAGACCCCGCCATTTTCCCGGAATCGATCAAGCTCGCCAAACTCAGCGACCGGGCGAAGATCATGTTGAAGATGGCCGAAGATCGCGTGCGCGTCGCGCCCAATCCGCTTGTCCGCCAACCCGGTCTTTCCAAGGTGGCTGCGGCCTATGTCGATCCTACGCCTAATCTGGCCCAGGCGGTCCAGGGTCTTTTCTCGGGCCAGCTCAGTGGCGTGAAGGCAACCTTGAAAAAGGCGTCCGATGCCCGCAACAAAGCCCTCGACACAGCGATTGCCAAGGCGAAGGCCGCCGGTGCGGGTGTCAGTCGCGACGACTTCGTTTTCGCAAACTGGGACCCTTCCCGTGACTTCGGTCCCGCAGACTACGCCAAGCTCTAGCTTCGCGCGAAGGTCCGGCTGGCTCCACGTTCGCTAGCGTCTCCTCCCGGTGGTCCCGGGGCTCATGTCCCGGACGACCTTTACAGCAACGAAAAAGGCAAGGCTGCCATGGCGGCAATTTCACATATACTGGAGCGCGGCGCTGAGGGCGCCACGCTCGGCCAGCGGATCTGGAAATCGCGGATCGACTACCTGTTCCTCATTCCCGGCATGCTGGTGTTCGGCGCGTTCATTTTCTGGCCGATGATTGCCTCGTTCTACTATTCGACGCTGGACTGGACCGGCTTCGGGGCACATTCCGAATTCATCGGCCTTGCAAACTACGCCGAGCTCTTGAACGACGAGTTCTTCTACTCGGCTTTCAAACGCTCATTCCTGTTCATGCTGGCGACGGTGCCGTTCCAGATGATCGTCGGTCTCATGCTCGCGATTGTGCTGAACAACAAGTTTTTGAAGCTTGCGACCGTCTTCCGAGCCATGATCTTTCTTCCCGTCGTCTCACCGGTCGCCGTCATCGCAATTGTGATGGTGCTGATGCTCAGTCCCTTTAACGGGCCGATCAATGGTTTCCTGATCGAGACCCATCTCGTCTCCCGCGCGGTCGATCTACTCGGTTCGCCGCAGATGGTGCTGTGGACCCTTGCGGGCATTTTCGTCTGGAAATGGACAGGCATCACCCTCGTCTACTGGCTTGCGGCGTTGCAAACGGTTCCGGACGAACTCTACGAGGCCGCCAAGCTCGACGGTGTGAAAACATGGCAGGTCATCGTGCACATCGTGCTGCCGATCGTCGCGCCATTCGCTGTCGTTATCGGGCTCATCTCGGCCATCAGCGCTCTCAACGTGTTTCCGCTGATCCAGGCGACCACGCAGGGAGGTCCGTTCTTTTCGTCGGAGGTCATGGAGGTCTACATCTTCCGTACCGCCTTCGCACCGTCGTCGGGGCAGTTCCCACGCCTTGGTTATGCGTCTGCTGCAGGCGTGATCTTCGGCCTCTCGATCATGGCGCTTACCATTCTCCAGGTCATTGCGGTGCGCCGCGTCCGTCGCAAGGAGGCAGAAAATGTCTGATGCCGCTCTGCCCTCAGGCCGCATGCGGCAATCGATCTTCACACCCAGGCGCAAGCGGTTCATCACCTCGATTGTGCTTGCCGTGATGTGCGTGATCTGGATCTACCCGCTGATCTGGATGATCGCCGCGTCGTTCAAGCCCAATTCGGAACTGTTCACCAACCCGGGAATGATCCCCTACAAACCGACCTTTGAGAACTACGAGCGTGCCTGGACCGAAGCCAACATGCAGCGCTATTTCTTCAACACGCTGTTCGTGACGGTCGGTTCGGTCTTGATTACCACGATCGCGGCAGCGCTCGGTGGCTATGTCCTCGGACGCCGGGAGTTTCCCGGAAAATGGCCTCTGATGGGGCTGATGGTGTTTACCCTCTTCATTCCGCAGGGCTACACGATCATTCCCGTGTTCCAGCTGCTCACCACGCTTGGCCTTGGCCAGTCGCTCTGGGGCTTGATGCTCGCGACCTGCGGCCACTCGATCGTGATCTTCATCCTGCTGTTTGCCGGATATTTCACGCAAATGCCGAGGGAGCTGGAAGAGGCCAGCCGCATGGACGGTGTCGGACCGGTCAAGACCTTCTGGTACGTCATGCTACCGCTCGCCAAGCCGATCGTGGTGACTGTCGTGGTCATGCAGTCGCTGCAGGCCTGGAACGACTTCCTTTTGCCGCTCGTCATCACGCTTGCCAATCCGGCGATGCGCACGCTCAGCGTCGGCATCTATTCCTTCAAGGGTGAGCATTTTGTCGACTGGGGTGGAATGATGGCGGCGTCCACGATCGCCATCGGCCCCATCGTGCTGCTGTTCCTCTTCCTTCAACGCTACTTCATCGACGGCCTCGCCGGCGCAGTCAAAGGCTGATCTGGAGATCATCATGTCTGGTGTCAAACTCACAAACGTCAAAAAAAGCTATGGCGCGCTCGAGGTTATCCGCGGGGTCGATATCGTTATCGAAGAGGGCGAATTCTGCGTCTTCGTCGGCCCATCAGGTTGCGGAAAATCAACGCTTCTGCGGATGATCGCCGGCCTTGAGGAGATATCGGCCGGGACAATCGCGATTGGTGATCGCAGGGTCAACGACCTCGATCCGAGCCAGCGCGGCACGGCCATGGTGTTCCAAACCTACGCGCTCTATCCGCATATGACCGTCGAACGCAATATGGGTTTCGGACTGCTTATGAACGGTGTCGCCAAGAGCGAGGTCAAGGCCAAGGTCGATAAAGCTGCAAAGATCCTGCAGATCGAGACACTGCTCAACCGCAAACCCAGGCAGTTGTCCGGCGGCCAGCGTCAGCGTGTCGCCATCGGCCGTGCCATTGTCCGGGATCCGGAAGTTTTCCTGTTCGATGAGCCGCTATCCAACCTGGATGCCGAACTGCGGGTCGCCACGCGCCTGGAGATCGCCAAGCTTCACAGCCAACTCCAGGGCGCCACCATGGTCTATGTCACCCATGACCAGGTCGAGGCGATGACACTTGCGGACAAGATAGTGGTGCTGCGCGATGGCCGGGTTGAGCAGATCGGCGCGCCCATGGAGCTTTACGAGAGCCCCGACAATATCTTCGTCGCCGGCTTCATCGGTTCACCAAAGATGAATTTCGTCGAAGTGAAGCACGGTAAGCTGCCGGATGGCAGCCCGCTTAAGCTTTCGGGATCGCAATCCGATGCCGTCGCAACGCTCGGCGTACGGGCCGATGCGCTGGGGGCCGGGCCAGATGCCGGAACGATTGCAGGCGAGGTCAGTGTCGTCGAGCGGCTGGGCGACGCCGAATTCGTTCATTTCCGTACCCCTTGGGGACAGGAACTCGTGGCCCGCTTTCCACCCGGCGCCGCTGTGCGCGTCAGGGACAGTTTGCAATTCGCGCTGACCGGCAAGGTTCATTTCTTTGATGCAGAGGGAAGGGTGCTCCGGGATGTCGCCATGGCCGGCAACCCGGTGGCGGCCGAGGCCTGATGAAGGAGTAAAGACAGAATGCGCCCCAACATTATTTTCATCCTTTCCGACGATCACGCGGCCCGCGCGATCAGCGCCTATGGTGCTGGACTGAACAATACCCCCAATCTCGACCGGCTTGCCAATGAGGGGCTGCGTCACGACGCCTGCTATGTGACCAACTCGATCTGCACGCCTTCGCGCGCCGCGATCCTCACGGGCACGCACAACCACGTAAATTGCGTGACGACGCTGGATACGCATATCGACAATCGCTGGCCGAACGTTGCCAAGACGCTGAGGGCAAACGGATATGCTACGGCGATCTTCGGCAAGTGGCATCTCGGCGAAGGTCCGGTTCACGAGCCGACCGGCTTTGACGAATGGGCAGTTGTGCCGGGCCAGGGCGATTATTGGGATCCGGCCTTCATCTCGCCGGAGGGGCGCAAGCGGATCCCCGGATATGCGACCGACATCATCACCGATATGTCGATCGACTTCATCCAACGGAAGAAGGAAGATGACGCCCCCTTCTTCCTGATGTGCCACCACAAGGCGCCGCATCGCAACTTCATCCCCCATCCCAAATGGGACCATCTGTGGGCGGACGAAGATCTGCCGCTGCCCGAGACCTTCAACGACGACTATGCCAATCGCGCCAAAGCCGCCCAGGCGGCCAGGATGCGCATCAGACATGACATGAACTGGGAAGACCTGGGTCTCGTCCAGCCTGAAGGTCCGCAAGGTGTCGCCGGCGAGCTGATGGTGGATGGCTGGCACATTCGCAAGGTACCGGAATTGATGGAAGGCGAGACCATCACCGTCATCGACTCCAAGACGGGGGAGAACTACACGTTCGACGACCCGCGATCCTTCGCCGAGTTCAAGTACCAGCGTTACATGAAGCGCTACCTGCGAACCGTGCAGTCGATCGACGAAAATGTCGGCCGCCTGCTCGATTACCTCGATGAAGCCGGCCTCGCCGACAATACGCTGGTCATCTACTCTTCCGATCAGGGTTTCTTTCTGGGCGAGCATGGCTGGTTCGACAAGCGCTTCATGTACGAGGAAAGCCTGCAGATGCCTCTTTTGGCCAGGCTTCCGGGCTCCATTCCGGCGGGCCGTATCACCAGGGACATCTCCTGTAATGTCGACTTTGCCCCGACTTTCCTGGATTATGCCGGGATCGCGAAACCCTCCTACATGCAGGGCACCAGCCTGCGCTCTGTTTTCGAAGGCAATACCCCGAAAGACTGGGACCAGCTCGCCTATCACCGCTACTGGATGCATAACGACATCATCCACGGCGCCTGGGCCCATTACGGTGTGCGCGACCAGCGCTATAAGCTGATCTACTGGTACAATGACGACCTGGGCCAGCTCGGCGCACACCCCAACGGAGCGCCACCCGAATGGGAGTTGTTCGATTGCGAAAAGGATCCGTCCGAGATCAACAACCTTGCAGATGATCCCGCCTACGCCGGCGTGTTCGAGATGATGATCGCCAAGCTGGATCGCAAGATGGCCGATATCGGCGACATGCCGGAGCACGACACGGCGGCAGCCCTTTCCGCCCGAGCTGCAAAAGCGGCCTGACATGAGCTGCTGCGGATCAACAGGTGGCCATGTCCGGCGGCAAAAGACAGAGGGCGGCGCACATGCCGTCGCCCCCGACATTGCCGATGCGCGGGCGCCGGCGCGCGTGGCCTTTCCTGCCGCCAGGGTGCATACCGGCACGCGAACCCCGTCAATTCCGCTCGATGGCGAAGGGGTCTACCGGGAGCACAAGCTTAAGGGATTTTCTGTCGACGCCACCCTTGTCACCAATTCCCGCTTTGCCGCTTTCGTGGCGGAGACGGGCTATGTCACCGAATCCGAGCGGTTCGGGTGGGGCCTGGTCTTCCGGGGTCTCCTCCCGAAGCCGCAGACGGTGGCACCTTCGCGCTCAGAGACCCCCTGGTGGGTCAAGATCGATGGCGCCTGCTGGCATTCGCCCATGGGTCCCGGAAGTTCGGTAGCGGATCGGGCGGACCATCCCGTCAGCCACATTTCCTGGGAGGACGCCAACGCCTTTGCCAAGTGGGCCGGAGGTCGGCTGCCAACGGAAGCGGAATGGGAATACGCCGCCCGCGGCGGACTCCCCGATCCGAAATTTCCGTGGGGAGACAAAGAGCCGGACGACACGTCATTCATGCCCTGCAACATCTGGCAGGGGCGATTTCCGGAGGAAAATACGCTGGCCGATGGATGGATCGGCACGTCGCCGGTCACGGCTTTCCCGCCAAACGGCGCGGGCCTTTTTGACATGGCCGGAAATGTCTGGGAATGGACCGCCGAGCCGTTCCGGATACGCTCTGCGAGCCGGTTGGCCGCACAACGCAACGAGGCTTCCCGAACCCTCGGTCAGAAGCTGATGAAGGGCGGCAGTTTCCTCTGCCATATCAGCTATTGCTATCGCTATCGGATTGCCGCTCGTCTCGCACTCGTGGCGGACAGCGGGGCGTGCAATTCCGGCCTTCGGGTATTTTATGACGGTTGAGGTAAGTGATGCGTCTGATCTTCCTTCTGTTCGATTCACTCAACCGTAGCGCCCTTGGCGCCTATGGCGGCAAGATTGAAACTCCCAATTTCGATCGCCTCGCGGCACGCTCGGTCACCTTCGACAGCCATTATGTGGGCAGCCTTCCGTGCATTCCGGCGCGCCGCGACATACAGACCGGCCGCGCCAACTTTTTTCATCGCTCATGGGGGCCGATGGAACCCTATGACACCAGCTTCTGTGAAATGCTCCGTGCGAAGGGAATTTATTCGCACCTTGTCACAGACCATTTCCATTATTTTCAGAATGGGGGCTCGGGCTACAACACCCGCTACGACAGCTGGGATTTCATTCGAGGCCAGGAATACGACACCTGGAAGGCCGTGGTCGAACCACCTTTGGCCCAGTTCGCCGAAGAGTATGATCAGCGTCACTATGATCCGAAGAAGAAGCCCGGGCGGATCGTCCATGCGATCAACCGCCTTTACGAGAAGGATGAGAGCGACCTTCCCACTCCGCGCTGTTTCGCATCGGCTTTCGAGTTTCTCGAGGCCAACAAATCCGCCGACAACTGGATGCTGCAGCTTGAGCTTTTCGATCCGCATGAGCCGTTTCATGCCCCGTCGCGCTTCCGGCGCGAAGGCGACAGCAACTGGAAGGGCGGGGTGCTGAACTGGCCGGATTACGTGCCGGTCAACGAGACGGATGATGAGATCGCTGAGATCCGCGCCAACTATGCGGCCCAGATCCGCATGCTCGATGAATATCTCGGCCGGCTGTTCGATTTCATGGACAGCAACGAAATGTGGAGTGACACGGCGATCGTACTCTCCACCGATCACGGCTTCTTGCTCGGCGAACATGGCTGGTGGGGCAAGAGCCGGATGCCGTATTATGAAGAGATGTCGCATATCCCCCTGATCGTCTATCATCCTGCGCATGCCGAACAAGCGGGCCAGCGCTTGCAGGTGTTGACGCAGACCGTCGACATCATGCCAACCATCCTCGATGTTTTCGGTATCCCGCCTGAAACTGATGTGACCGGACGCTCACTTCTCTCGGCTGTAGCCGGCAAGACCTGCGACGACAGGATCATCGCATTCGGTCTCTTTGCCGGGCCTATCGGCGTGACCGATGGCCGGTACGTGATGCTGCACTACCCGCCCGATGTGTTAGGCGACGGCCTTTGCGAATATACATTGATGCCGCAGCATATGGTTCAACCATTCACGGCCGCCGAGATGGCCACGGCGAGGATGGCGCCGCCCTTTAACTTCACGAAGAGCATGCCACTGCTGCGCATCGAGGCGACGCGCGAGGCACGACGACCGCCCAATCTCGGCGGTTCATTCCTCGACCAAGGTTTTCGTCTCTTCGATCTTCAGATGGACCCGCAGCAGCAGAAACCCATACGCGACGCGAATGTGGAAGCGCGGCTTTACGAGGGCCTAAGGCATTATATGCAGGCTCATGATGCACCCGCCGAAAGCTATGGCTGGCAAGGGCTCTGAGACGGATGGACAGGCAAAGCCAAGACGAGATTAGTCAGCGGCTTATGACAGAGAACACGTATGATTTCCGATAGATATCCGCTCCATCTTTTGACCGGGCCGCCATTTAACCTGAAAGCAAAAGACCTTGCCTGGGTTGCCGAGCAGGCCGAAGCACTGAGCGGCGACCTTGACCGCAAGATCGCGCAACTGTTCGTACTTGGGCTTCACGGGCCAGCCGCGCCCTGGATATCGGAACTCGATCACCTTCGTCCGGGCGGCGTGACCCGCTTCTTTTCCGAAAGCGGAATTGACGAACTGGAACTTCTGGAAACAATCCAGGAGAGGGCGGATATTCCGCTCCTGGTTTCCGCCGACCTCGAAGGGTCGCGCATGTCGTTTCCCTTCGGTACACAGGTGCCCAATCCGCTGGCTTTGGCCGCCGCCGATGATATCGACCTGACGCGGCGCGTGTACAGCCTGCTTGCCGATGAGGCGCAGGCCGTCGGCACCAACTGGTCCTTCACGCCCGTCGTCGATATCAATGCCGCCTTCCGCTCCGCGATTGTCGCAACCCGCGGGTTCGGAGCCGATCCCGAGCTGATCGAACGTCATGCACTGGTGCAGATCGAAGTGCTGCAGCAGCACGGCATCGCGGCCTGCCTGAAGCACTGGCCCGGGGAGGGATACGACGATCGCGACCAGCATCTGGTAACGACCGTCAACCCGTTGTCGATGGAAGAATGGGACGCGACCTTCGGCAAGCTTTATCGCGCCGGCATCTCATGCAATGTGCTTTCCGTCATGTCGGCACATATCGCGATGCCCGCCTTCGTTCGCTCGCTTGTCCCCGACGCGGGACTGGAAGAACTCTATCGGCCGGCCTCGATGTCGCGTTTGCTCAATCTCGAACTGCTGCGCGGACGGCTCGGTTTTAACGGCCTTATCGTTTCAGATGCTTCAGAGATGGCGGGGGCCACCTCCTACATGGCGGCGGCACCGGCGAAGGTCGAGATGCTGAGAGCCGGCTGTGACATGGTGCTGTTCACTGGCGACCTGCCGGGGGATATCGCCAATATCAAGGAGGCGCTCAAGGATGGAAAGCTTTCTCATGCGCGCCTGGACGAAGCGTTGACGCGTGTTCTGGGGCTCAAGGCCGCCCTTGGTCTGCATCGCCGACAACCGCAATCGCGGCAGCAGCGGCTTGGCCGTATTGCAAGGCCGCAGGCAAAGGCGACCGCAAAAGAAGCCTTTGCTCGGGCGCCTACGCTGGTGAAGGATGTCAGCGGATTGTTTCCGCTAACTCCAAAGACCCATCGCCGTGTGCTTGTTATCTCCGGTGGTATCGTCTCGCCCATCCACGGCGATCCGATCCCGCTTGCGCTCCCCGCGATGATGCGGGAACGCGGCTTCAATGTCACTTTATTTTCGCCGGGAGATGACTGGCGTCCGGAACTCTATGACCTCGTCCTTTATCTCTTGGCAGAAGAGACGCTTCTGACCCGCGGTCACATCTTTCTCGACTGGGCGCGACTGATGGGTGATTTTCGAATGGCAATGAAACGGCCCTGGTACCAAGTGCCCACGGCATTGATTTCATTCGGCTATCCCTATTATCTTTACGATGCGCCGCGGATGCCAGCCGTCATCAATGCATATGCCACTTCCGACGAGATGCAGGAAGCGGTGCTCAACTGTATGACAGGTGTTGCGCCATTCCTCGGAAAAAGTCCTGTAGACGCCTTCTGCGGGCAGGATCAGGCTCGGATATAAGACACTGCGGCGCAGACCCCGAGCGGGCCCATGGGTTTGAACGCGTTCAAGACGCAGGTTCGAATCCTGTCCCCGCGACCAATCCTGAGAGCTCTTGTTTGAGAAAACGTGCCTGCCTGTGGTCAAGCTTCACTAGGTTTATGACATTCGATGTAATGCTTGAAAAGATTGGCGCACCCGACAGGATTCGAACCTGTGACCTTTGGAATCGGAATCCAACACTCTATCCAGCTGAGCTACGGGTGCTAACCGTGAGGCGATGACTCGCCCTGTCCGATGGCAGGTTCTTAACCCAGGATCTTCGCCGCATCAATCGCCAATTTCAACGGATGTCGATTTCGGCGGAATAGGCGGAACCGGAGGAGAGTTTCCGGTTCCGCCTTGCCGCGCCTCTCCACGGCGGCGGACCGGGAAAGGCGGGCAGGCAATGGATTGACGCAAATCACGCCACTTTCATGGCGCCGGGGCCGGGGGTCGCGCCGGGCGGCACCTTGCCGAGGATGATCATGCCGAGTACTTCGTCCTTGGTGACGTCTTCGGTGCGCGCGTGGCCCACCACCTTGCCGTTTTTCATCACAAAGACCCGGTCGGCCAGATCGAAGACATCGTGGATGTCGTGGCTGATCAGGAAGATGCCGATCCCCTCGCGCTTGAGCTGCTTGATGAGATCGCCGACCTGCGCCGTCTCCTGCGGTCCAAGCGCTGCGGTCGGCTCGTCCATGATCAGGATGCGGGCGTCGAAGAGGATGGCCCGGGCAATCGCCACCGATTGCCGCTGACCGCCGGAAAGCGCCTTCACCGGCTCCTTGAAGCGCTTGAAATTGGGGTTCAGGCGGCCCATCACCTCACGGGTGTTGGCCTCCATCGCCACATCGTCGAGCGTCCCCCACTTGGTCTGCAGTTCGCGGCCGAGATAGAGGTTGGCGGCGGCATCGACATTGTCGGCCACGGCGAGCGTCTGGTAGATCGTTTCGATGCCGAACTTCTTGGCATCGCGGGGGGTGCGGATATCGGCCTGCTCTCCGTTGATCAGGATGTCGCCGGCATCGCGCTTGTAGGCGCCCGACAGGATCTTGATCAGCGTCGACTTGCCGGCGCCGTTGTGGCCGAGCAAAGCCACGACCTCGCCGGGAAACAGGTCGACCGAGGCGTTCTCGACAGCGTGGATCCCGCCGAAGGAGATGGAAATGTTCTTCATTTCCACGAGCGGAGTGTGTTGGTCCGTCACGATGAAAACTCCTATTTACTTGGCTCTGGCGCGATAGACGGTGTCGAGCCATACGGCGACGACGAGCACCATGCCCACGACGATGCGCTGGAAGGGCGTGTCGATGCCGAGCAGCACCATGCCGGACTGAAGGGACTGCATGACGAGCGCCCCCAGCATTGCGCCGGCGATCGATCCCATGCCGCCGGCAAGCGACGTGCCGCCGATGACCGCCGCGGCGATGGTATAAAGCTCGTCGAGTTCACCCTGCGCATTGGTCGCAGCGTTGAGGCGGGCGGTTGAGATCGCCGCGGCGATGGCGCAGAGCACGCCCATCAGCGCGAAGATCTTGACCGTCACCCAGCGCGTCTTGATGCCGGCGAGTTCTGCCGCTTCCGGATTGCCGCCGATCGCAAAGACATAACGGCCGAAGCGGAGCCTGGTGGCGATGAAGGTCATGACGATACCGACGGCGATCGCCATCAGAACCGGCACCGCAATGCCTTGCGAAATGAACAGTCCGCCTTCCGGCCAGGCAATGTTGTTCGCTTCGGCGTAGCGGCGGGCGATATTGATCGGCCAGTAATAGTTATTGGCGATATAGACCGCTCCGAGCACGATGGCGCAGCCGAGCGCGACCAGCACGTATTCGGCCCATACCGGCCGGCGGGGGAAGTGGAAGCGCTTGCGCTGATGCCTTGCATTAATGATCGCTGCGACGATCGCAAGACAGGCCAGCACGCCGACGACCCAGCTCCAGGTGGCGCCGATAGACCCTTCCGTGCCACCACCCATCAGGCGGAAATTTGCATCCATCGGGGCAACTGTCTGGCCGCTCGTGACGAACCAGGTGGCACCGCGCCAGACAAGCAGACCGCCGAGCGTGACGATGAAGGAGGGGACGTTGAGGAAGGCGATGATGGCGCCGTGCAGCGTGCCGATCAGGCCGCCGATCAGCAGTCCCGCGCAGAGCGTGATCAGCCAGATGGCGGGATGATTGAATCCCAGCATTTCCGGCAGCAGTCGGGCCTGAAGCACGCCCATGATCATGCCGGTGAAGCCGAGGATGGAACCGACCGAAAGGTCGATATTGCGGGTCACGATGACCAGCACCATGCCCGTTGCCATGACGGCGACGGAGGCGGTCTGTACCGAAAGGTTCCAGAGGTTTCGCGGCGTCAGGAAGAGGCCGCCCGTCAATATGTGGAAACCGACCCAGATGATCAGCAGCGCGCCGATCATGCCGAGCATGCGGGTGTCGATCTCGGTTGCGCGGAAGAAGCGCGACAGCAGGTTGCCCTCCGCCTGACCCGTCCCCCCCGATGTCGTCGATTTCGTTGTGGTTTGCATTGTATCGGCCATCTTTCGCCGTTCCCCACCTTTTTGAAGGCATTGCAGCCGGAAATCACCGGCCGGTCAGCACCTCTCAATGGCGCTTTGCCGCTTCTCGCTTGTTCACGCGGCCGCGCATCTTACGCCGAAAGCCGACGCCGCGGCAGAAACGCTGCGGCGTCGGCATGTTTATCGGCTGGATATGGCCATTCTTACTTGCAGGCTGCGACCGCGCCAGCCTTGACGCCCTGGCAGGCTTCAGCCTTGCTGATCCAGCCGGCCTTGATGACCACGTCGAGGTTGTCCTTGGTGATCGGCAGGGGCTTCAGGAAGACCGACTGCATCTTCTGCTTCTTCGGCCCGCCGTCGAAGGTCTGGACGTTCGGGATCTCGGTCATCTTCTTGCCGGAAGCGAGTGCGAGGGCGATTTCAGCAGCGGTCTTGCCGAGTTCGCGGCTGTCTTTCCAGACGGAAACCGTCTGGGTGCCAAGGGCAACGCGGTTGAGCGCGGCCTTGTCGGCATCCTGGCCGGAGACCGGTACCGAGCCTGCCAGGCCCTGCGCGTCGAGTGCCGCAATCGCGCCGCCGGCAGTGCCGTCGTTCGATGCGACGACCGCGTCGACCTTGTTGTTGTTCTTGGTCAGGAACTGCTCCATGTTCTTCTGGGCGTTCTCGGGCTTCCAGCCGTCCGTATAGGCTTCGCCGACATTCTTGATCTTGCCGGCATCGACCGCTGCCTTCAGCACTTCCATCTGGCCGGCGAACAGGAAGTCCGCGTTCGGGTCGGAAGACGAGCCCTTGATGAAGACATAGTTGCCTTCCGGCTTCACCTTGAAGACGCCCTGCGCCTGCATGCGGCCGACTTCCTTGTTGTCGAAGGTGATGTAGAAGGCCTCAGGGTTTTCGATCAGGCGGTCGTAGCCGACAACCGGAATGCCTTCGGCGGTTGCCTTTTCGATCGCGGGCGCAATGGCGTCGCTGTCCTGGGCGAGCACGATCAGCGCGTTGGCGCCCTGCGAAATCAGTGATTCGACGTCGGTCAGCTGCTTGGCGGCGGAAGACTGGGCGTCAGCGGAAATGTACTTTGCACCGGCAGCTTCGAGCGCCTTCTTGATCGCGGCTTCGTCCGTCTTCCAGCGTTCTTCCTGGAAGTTCGACCAGGATACACCGACGACGAGGTCGGCTGCCATGGCAGCGGTTTGCATGGAAACGAGGATGGCCGCGCCGGCCATCAGCTTTACAAAAGATCTCATAATGTCCTCCCGAGTGACGGCGGATGGGCCAAAAGCCTCCGTGCTCTCCCCCCGCCAGATTACCTGTCGGGCAAAGCCTCCGAGCTTTTTTCTCGACAGTCGAGAAATTAGATGTCAGAGATTCAAATGGCTGTCAATCGGCACTTGTGGAGGACAGGGCGCTGCCGTATCGACAGAGGCGAGGAGAACCCCGGAAGGCATGCTGGCGAAATCGAGTACCGAACTGGTCCGGCAGCAGAACAGCGCACTCGTGCTGTCTGCATTGCGTCGCCATGGCCGTCTCGCCCATACCGAGATTTCCGATGCGACGGGCCTGGCTTCGGCCACCATATCCGCCATCACGGCCGAGCTGGAGCGTGCAGGCGTCATCGAAAAGATCGAGCAGCAGGCGGCGACGGGCCGGGGGCGGCCGCGCGTGCTCTTCAGCCAGCGGCGCAGTTGCGGCTACCTGATCATCGTCATTATTTCATCGGATTCCATTCAGTATTCCCTGGTGGATTATGCCGGCACACTTCTCGACCGGTTTGCCGAGCCGCGTGGGGAGGGCGGTACTGCGGCCTTCATCGATTCCATTTCGGCAGCGCTGGCACGAGCGCTCACCCGCTCGCGGATCGGTCCGAACGAGGTCCTGCTGGTCTCGGTCAGCAGCAAGGGCCTGGCGCATGCGTCGGAACCTGTCCTTGTCTGGTCGCCGGTCTTCGGCGCCCAGCCGGTGGATTTCACCGCGGTATTAAAGGGCGAGTGGCACGCGAAAGTCATCCTCAACAACGAGACCCTGCTCGTTGCCGGCGCGCTTCTGGAGCGCGAGGAAAAAAAGGAGCGTGAAGGCGAACCGGTTCTTGCGGCGCTTTCGCTCGGCCACAGCATCGGCCTGGGGATCGGACGCCGCGGCACGGCGGCAGGGCCGGACATATCGGCTCCAAATTTCGGGCATATGCTGCATATCCCCAACGGAGCCCTCTGTCGCTGCGGAGCCCGTGGCTGCATCGAGGCCTATGCGGGCCTTTATGCCATCCTGCGCACCGCGTTCGAAGTGCCGATCGATACCATTCCGGCCAAGTTCGTGCCGCTTGCCGAGATCGACAAGATCGCCGCTCAGGCCCGGCAGGGCAATCGCAGGGCGCAGCTCGCCTTCCGGCAGGCCGGCGTTGCGCTCGGAAATGGGCTTTCGCGCCTGCTCAGCCTGCATGGCCATATGCCGGTCTACATCACCGGGCCGGGAACGCGGCATCAGGACCTTCTGCAGGCAGGCATCGAAGAGGGGCTTTCCGAAGCGCAGGTGGTGCGGCTCGGCGGCATGCCGGCCCTGACGGTGGCGCCGGACGAGCCGTCGCTTGTCTTCGAAGGCCATCTCAATCTTGCTTTTTCGATCGCGGACCAGGATATCATTCTCTCAAGGCCGCATCCCCCTGTTCGCGCGGCAGGAGAATAAGACATGATCGATCCGAACCATCCGTTCTACGCACCGCTCTGGCGGCGGCTTCTGATTGTCGCCGTCTGCTTCGTCTGGGCAGGGTTCGAATTCTACAGCGGCGAGCCGTTCTGGGGGATCATTGTCGGTGCCGTCGGCATCTATGCGACCTATAAGCTGTTTTTGGAAAAGCGCAGCGCACCGGCAGAAAAGCCTTCGGAGGAGCCGAGGGACTGACTTTGCCTATCCGCCGTCCCTCAAGGCCAGGTCGCCTGACGCAAGCTATCGCCAGGAAAGCCCCTTGATTGCCGTGTCGATCAACAGGTTGGCCGTCTTCATGCGGATATCGGCGTTGTCGCGAAATTCCGGCGCGACCCCGTCGGGGTGGTTGGCCTTGGCGAATCGCCGCCGCTTTTCAGCAAGCGTCGCCTCCGTATCGCCAGCGGTAATCGCCAGTTCCTCTGCAATCTCTTCCTGTGTCACCCGAAGCAGGTGGGGTGGGATCTGCGGCACAGGCGAGCCTTCCGGCTCCGGCTCATATAAGGCGGGTTCGATGTCCGCCAGTTCGGGCAGGAATGCGAAATAGGCTTCCGTCCCGGTCGCGGTGCCGGTGGGGCCATCGTCCGCTGGGGCGACGAAACCGAGGCCAAGTCCCTTTATGCGGAACCCAGCATCCGTCTCGTCGGCGTCTTCCTCGCCCTGTTCTTCCTTCAGCCGCGTCAGCACCGACTGAAAGACGGATTGCCCAAACAGCATGGGTCACCTCGCTTTTCGGATGAGGAGCGGACCATGCGGAGGTGGAGCCGAGCTTGCGGCCTATTGAGCGAGGTCGAAAATGACTATATAGAAGTAATCATGTACAGGAAATATGGTCATGACAGCCAAGACAGTTGCCGCAGCCGAGTTTAAGGCCACATGCCTGCGCTTGATCGACGAAATGAATGAAGATGGTCAGCCGATCACCATCACCAAACGTGGGCGGCCGGTGGCCGTACTCACGCCCGTCCTTGAGGCGCCTACCGGAAAGAAGGGCATTGTGGGGGTCATGAAAGGTTCCGTGCTTCGCTATGACGACCCCTTTGCCCCGGCAATCGACCCCGGCGAATGGGACGCCTTGAAGTGATCCTGGCTGACACTCATGTGGTGGTTTGGGCCGTGGAGGAGGACAAACGCCTCGGCCGCAATGCGATTCGGCTTCTGAATGAGGCCGCCGAGGGCGATGATCTGTTTATATCGGTCATCACCTGCTGGGAGATTGCGTTGTTGGCGGAACGGGGCAAACTCGCTCTCAGCCTTGAAGTCGGATTGTGGCTCGAGCGAAACCTTAACAGGCCGGGAGTCAGATGGACTCAGCTCGAGCCGGCCATATCAGTCGACAGTGTCCGCCTGCCTGGAAACTTTCACAGCGATCCCGCCGACAGATGGCTCGTAGCGACTGCCCGTCACTTCGGAATCCCGCTTTTAACGGCGGATCGCGCAATCCTTGCATACAGCAACGATCAGGGGCACGTTGCGACGGTTGACGCCTCGCTTTGATGAGCACTCGATGACGCCACGCCTCCCGGCGGCTTGTTCGGTTCGGCGCGCGTTCGTCGCCGCAATCGGCTCTGCCGAACGCTTCTATCCCTGCGTCTGGCTCTGACTTTGACCGTTCTGGCTCTGGCTTTGCGTCTGGCTCGGCGCGACCGTCAGGGAAACCTTGAGATTTTCGCCGGCAAGGCCGAGGCGCATCCCGGACACCGGCGCGCAGTCGCGGTAGCAGAGCCCGGAGGCGATCCGCACATAACGGTCGTCCGGGCAGATATTGTTCGCGGCATCAAACCCGACCCAGCCGAGACCGGGCAGGTGCACTTCGGCCCAAGCATGAGTTGCCACCTGTTCGATCGTGCCTTCCATCAGCAGATAACCGGAAACGTAGCGGGCCGGGATATCGAGGAGCCGGGCCGCGGAGACGAAGATATGTGCGTGGTCCTGGCAGACGCCGGTCTTCGCCTCCAGGGCCTCTTCCGCGGTGGTCTCGGTGTCGGTCGTTCCCGGCGTATAGGCGACCGTTCCGTGGATCGCCTCCATCAGCGCGTGCATCCTGGCAAGCTCGCTGTCGCCCGTCAGGCTTTTGGCGAGGCCCTTGATCAGCTTGCCCGCCTTGGTGCGCGGCGTCTCGCGCAGGAAAAGCCAGAGCGGACAAAAGCCCTGATGCGGTCCGAAGACGCCGGCTTTGTCGCTGGTCTCGACCTCTCCGGATGCGCTGATGCGGATCGTGTGTTCCGTGCCTTCGGCCGATACAAGCTCGATCCGGTTGCCGTACTGGTCGGCGTAGCCGGCCTCGACCTTGGCGCCGTCGACGGTGATTGCCCAGTTGATGACTTTCTGGGTCGGTCCGTCGACCGGCGTCAACCGCAGCCGCTGCAGCGAGTAGGGCACCGGCTGGTCGTAGAGATATTCGGTCGTGTGGGAAATCTTCAGCCGCATGTGCGGTAAATCCTGTGCCTGTGGGCCTAGTGGTAGAAGCGGTAGCCTTCGGAAATCTCGGCACTCAACTGATTGTTGCGGCTGACGAAGTCTTCCAGAAATTCATGCAGGCCCTGATCCATGATGTCGGTGATCGAGCCGCGCTTCAGCGTCGAACGGATCGCGTCGGCCGTCTCATGGGCCTTCAGCCGCTCGCCGTAGTCTTCGGCGATATAACCGAGATTGCTGACGATCTTCTCGTAGCAATAGGCAAGCGAGCGGGGCATCTGGACCTTGAGGATCAGGAAGTCTGCGATATTCGCCGACTGGTATTCGCCGTCGTAGACCCAGCCATAGGAGCGGTGGGCGGAGACCGAACGCAGGATCGATTCCCATTGGAAATTGTCGAGCGCCGAGCCCACGTGGCTGACGGCCGGCAACAGCACGTAATATTTCACGTCGAGGATGCGGCTGGTATTGTCCGCTCTCTCGATGAAGGTGCCGATGCGCGAGAAGTTGTAAAGATCGTTCCTGAGCATCGAGCCGTGGAAGGCGCCGCGGATCAGCCCGCAGCGGTGCTTGATCCCGTCGATCAGTTCGGGCAGGTCGGCCTGTTTCGGCTTGCGGGCAAGCCGTGCCTTCAGGTCGATCCACGCCTCGTTGGTGGCTTCCCAGGTCTCCCGCGTCAGAGCCGTCCGCACCATGCGGGCATTGTTGCGCCCCCAGTCGATGCAGGACATGACGCTCGACGGGTTGGACTGGTCGCGCAGCAGATAGTCGATGGCATCGGCGGCAGTCAGTTGCGGGTGCACTTCCGAATAGGCTTCGCGGACGCCGGCGCTCTGCAGCACCCCGTCCCAGTCCTCGTCGCTCGAACCGGCGCGGGTCAGCGAGACGCGCAAGCCGGCATCGACCAGGCGGGCGATATTTTCGGCCCTCTCGATGTAGCGAAACATCCAGTAGAGGCCGTTTGCAGTTCTTCCAAGCATTCTACCGCCTCAATCTTCCAGAACCCAGGTGTCCTTGGTGCCGCCGCCCTGGCTGGAATTGACAACCAGGGATCCTTGTTTCAGCGCCACGCGGGTCAGTCCGCCGGGAATGATCTTCACCTTGTCGGAAACCAGCACGTAGGGGCGCAGGTCGACGTGCCGGGGGGCGATGCCCTTGTTGACGAAGATCGGCACGGTGGACAGCGCCAGCGTCGGCTGGGCGATGTAGTTGTTCGGCTTGGCGGCGAGTTTCTCGGCGAAGTCGGAGCGCTCCTTCTTGGTGGCCGTCGGGCCCACCAACATGCCGTAGCCGCCGGAGCCGTGCACCTCCTTGATCACCAGTTCCTCGATATGCTCCAGCACGTATTTCAGGCTGTCGGGCTCGGAACAGCGCCAGGTCGGCACGTTTTCCAGAAGCGCCTTGCGGCCGGTGTAGAACTCGACGATCTCCGGCATATAGGAGTAGATCGCCTTGTCGTCGGAAATGCCGGTGCCCGGCGCATTGGCGATGGTGATGTTGCCGGCGCGGTAGACGTCCATGATGCCGGGAATGCCGAGCGCGGAATCGGGCCGGAAGGTGAGGGGATCGAGAAAGTCGTCGTCGACGCGGCGGTAGAGCACGTCGATCGCCTCGTAGCCCCTCGTTGTGCGCATCTTGACGCGCCCGTCGATGACGCGCAGGTCGCCGCCTTCGACGAGTTCGACGCCCATCTGGTCGGCAAGGAACGAGTGTTCGTAATAGGCGGAATTGAAGATGCCCGGCGTCAGCACTGCGACGCGCGGTTTGCCCTTGCAGCCGGCCGGCGCCAGCGAGGCGAGCGACTGGCGCAGGAGCCTCGGATAGTCCTCGACCCGCTGCACCTTGTTCAGCGCAAACAGCTCCGGGAACATCTGCATCATGGTTTCCCGGTTTTCCAGCATGTAGCTGACGCCGGACGGCGTGCGGGCATTGTCCTCCAGCACGTAGAACTGGTCCTCGCCGGTACGCACGATATCGGTGCCGACGATATGGGTATAGACGCCGCCGGGCGGCTTGAAACCGATCATCTCCGGCAGGAAGGCGACGTTCTTCTCGATCAGTTCGCGCGGAATGCGGCCTGCCTTGATGATTTCCTGCTTGTGGTAGATGTCGTCGAGGAAGGCGTTGAGCGCCAGAACCCGCTGCTCGATGCCTTGCGCCAGCTTGCGCCATTCGCGAGCGGAAATGATGCGGGGGATGATGTCGAAGGGGATGAGCTTTTCGGAACTGTCTGCGTGTCCGTAGACCGCGAAGGTGATGCCGGTTTTCCTGAAGATGTCTTCCGCGTCCTGGGTCTTGCGGATCAGATGGGCCGCATCCTGGCTGGTATACCATTCATGATAGGTCTTGTAGGGCGGGCGCGGAAGATTTTCCGCAGTCAACATTTCATCAAATGCCAAAGGCGCGTTCCCCTTTTTTCAGCCATTTGAATACAACGCAGATCGCAATGCAAGAACCATGCACAATTGCCCGCGAAGATTCCGGCGCGTTGAAAATCATGGAATTCGGCGCGCCGCCACATCCATAGATGTGCCGTTCCCGCGGGAGGACAAGTTCCATCTCCAGGGGCCGGTGGTGACCCCACTGCCTGCAAAAGCGCCAGATGCCCAAGCGCTGTTCAGGCCTTTGAAGCTTTGTTCAATGAAGTGATCAGTTTTTCTGCTTTGACCATCGAGGCAGCCCCGCATAGACAGGCGCCACCTGCCTTTTGTGACAATCAGCCGGAAAATCCCTCATGCTTGATCGCCTGGCTCCGGCCCTTTTCGTTCTCCTGTGGTCCACGGGCTGGATCGTCGCGAAATATGCGGTGGTGCACGCCGATCCCCTGACTTTCCTCGTCGTGCGCCACTCGCTTGCCGCGATAGCCTTCTTCGCCGTCTGTTTGGTCGTGGGGGCGAAATGGCCGCGAACGAAAATCCAATTCGGCTATGCGATCATCTCCGGCATCTTCCTGCACGGCCTCTATCTGTCAGGCGTCTGGTATGCGATCGGGCAGGGCGTGCCTGCGGGCTTGTCCGGCATCATTGCCGGTCTGCAGCCACTGCTGACTGCGCTCGCCGCCCCCTTCTTCATCAGCGAGCGGCTGCGGCCGATGCAGAAGCTCGGGCTGGTGCTCGGCTTTGCCGGCATCCTGATCGCGATTTCGCCGCAGCTCCTCGACGTGTTCGATCGAGGTCTTGCGGGGCTTGCCTTTCCGGTGCTGATCAATCTCGTCGCGATGACCTCGGTGACCTACGGGACGCTCTACCAGAAACGGCACCTGCAGGAGGGTGATCTTTTCTCGATCGCCACGCTGCAATTCGTCGGCGCGCTGATCGTGACGGTGCCGCTCGCGCTTCTCCTGGAGAACCTGCGTTTCGATTGGACGCACGAGGCGATGTTCGCCATGGCATGGTCCGTCTTCGGCATTTCGATGGGCGCGGTCGGCCTGCTGCTCTATCTCATCCGCCGCGGCCAGGTGTCTCGCGCGGCCTCGCTGATCTACCTCATGCCGCCGGTCGTGGCGATCGAGGCCGCGATCCTCTTCGGCGAGCCGCTGACACTGCCGATGATCGTCGGAACGGTGATCGTCGTGCTGGGCGTCTACCTGGTGAACCGGCGGGCCTGAGGGGCTTTCTTTTCGGGTCAAGAAACGGGTGTCGGCGGGAGCCGGGCAGCCATAGACAGCAGATGTAACCCAACAGGAGCTACATCATGCTGAATAACAAAGTTGCCATCGTCACCGGCGCATCGAGCGGCATCGGCCGCGCCTCCGCGCTGCTCTTTGCGGCAGAGGGAGCCGCCGTCGTCGCCAATGCGCGAGGGGAGGCGGAACTGCAGAAGCTGGTTTCGGAAATCCAGGCTGCCGGCGGCCGCGCGATTGCCGTAGCGGGCGATGTTGCCGAAGAGGAGACACACCGAAGACTGATCGATGCGGCGACGGAGCGCTTCGGCGGTCTCGACATCGCCTTGAACAATGCCGGCACGGTCGGGCCTTACAAGCCGCTGGCGGAGGTGACACTGGATGAATGGCAGCAGACCATGACCATGAATCTTGCCAGCGCCTTTCTCGGCGCACGCTCACAAATCCCGGCCATGCTCGAACGCGGCGGCGGTTCGATCATCTTCACCTCCACCTTCGTCGGCACCAGCGTCGGCATTCCCGGCATGGCCACCTATGGCGCTTCCAAGGCGGGCTTGATGGGATTGGTCAAGGGGATTACAGCCGACTATGGGGCGCAAGGCATTCGCGCCAATGCGCTATTGCCCGGCGGTACGGACACCCCTATGGCCGGTGACGCGGCGCAGAAGGAATGGGCGGCCGGGCTGCATGCAATGAAACGCATCGCACATCCGGACGAGATTGCCCGGGCCGCTCTTTTCCTCGCCGGCCCGATGGCAAGTTTCGTCGCCGGGACAGCGCTTTTTGCAGACGGCGGAAACGCTGCCGTCAAATGACAAAAAAAGAGGCCGCTTCAAGCGGCCTCTTTTTTAGTCGTTGTTCATGCCCGGCTGCGTTTGCGGCCCTGCTGGCCGCCATTGCGGTTGTCGTTGCCGAAACGGACGGGGCCGCGGTTTTCACCCTGCGGCTGACCGGCATGTGCCGGACGGCCCTGGCCGCCGTTATGCGCCTTGCGCTGGTTGCCGGATTCATGCGGGGCATGTGCCGCATGCGGGTTCTGGCCGCCATTGCCCTTGCGATGTTCCTTGCGAGCCGGTCTGCCTTCGGCGCCGGCCGTTATCCCATCCCTGGGGCCGAACTGCTTCTTGGCGGAGCGAAAATCCGACGTCGTGGAAAGATCATTGTCGGCTTCGAAACGCGGTGCTTCTTCGCCGCGACGCTGGCCGCGGAAGTCCTCGTTACGGCGTTCGCCCCGGTTCGGACGGTCGCCATGCGGACGCTGCGGGCGATCGCCACGGAACGGACGATCCTGACGCTCGCCGCGTTCTTCCGAACGGGCGCCGCCCTCGGCACCTTCGGCCGCGAAGAAGGGCTTGCGGGCCGGGCGTTCGCGGCGCTCGGGACGGCCTTCGCCGTTTCCACGACCGCGACCCTGGCCTGCGCCGTTGCCGCCACGGCCGCGATTGGCGCCGCCACGGTTGCCGCCGCCACGCGACGGACGGCTCATGCCCTCCGGACGCTCGCCGGAGGCGGTTGCGATTTCGATGCCCATCAGGCGCTCGATGTCACGCAGAAGACCGGCTTCGTCCGGTGCGCAGAAGGCAATTGCGATGCCGTCGCGGCCGGCACGGGCGGTGCGGCCGATGCGGTGCACGTAGGCGTCCGGCACTTCCGGCAGATCATAGTTGAAGACATGCGTCACGCCGGGGATGTCGATGCCGCGGGCAGCGACGTCGGTTGCCACGAGCACGCGGATCTCGTTGTCGCGGAATGCTTTCAGCGCCCGCTCGCGCTGACCCTGGCTCTTGTTGCCGTGGATCGAGGCAACCTTGAAGCCGATATGTTCGAGATGCTTTGAAAGCTTCTCGGCGCCGTGCTTGGTGCGCAGGAAGACCATGGCGCGGCCATCGGGATTGGTTTCGAGCGACTTCTTGAGAAGATCGGTCTTGTCGTTCTTGCCGACGACGAAGTGGACGAATTGCTCTACCTTGTCGGCAGCCTTGCCCGGAGGGGTGACCGATACCTGGACCGGATCCTTGAGGAAGTCGGCTGCGAGATCGGCGATCGCCTTCGGCATGGTGGCGGAGAACAGAAGCGTCTGACGGTTCTTTGGAACCATCTTCGAGATCTTGCGCAGATCGTGAATAAAGCCGAGGTCGAGCATCTGGTCGGCTTCGTCGAGCACCAGGTAGCGCACCGTCGTCAAGCCGATTGCGCGGCGGGCGATCAGGTCAAGCAGGCGGCCGGGGGTGGCAACGAGAATGTCGGTGCCTTTTTCCAGCTGCAACTGCTGCTTGTTGATCGATGCGCCGCCGACAACGGCGTTGATCTTCAGCGGCGTGTTGCGGACATAGCTCTTCAGGTTGGCAGCGATCTGGTTCACCAGTTCGCGGGTCGGCGCCAGCACGAGGGTGCGGGTGGTGCGGTTGTCGGGACGCTTGGGGTCCTTCAGGAGCATTTCGATGAGCGGGAGGCCGAACGCAGCGGTCTTGCCGGTGCCGGTCTGTGCCAGGCCGATCATGTCGCGGCCTTCGAGAAGCTGTGGGATCGCCTGGGCCTGGATCGGCGTGGGCGTTTCGTAACCAAGCGCAAAAAGAGTGGCTACGAGCTGCTTGGCAAGGCCAAGCTCTTGGAAATTCGTCAAGTCGAATACCTTTTCGGGGCGCCGCAAGCCTATGCCGGGGCCGGCACCATGCCGTCCGGTCTGCCTGTGGCGTCAAGAACCCCGCGTGAAGTGGGAACTTGCAAGTTGGAAATTGCTTTCCAGCGCTTAAACCCTGAGGGTCAGGGCGATCTATCTATGCGCCTTGTTCCTTCTTCGCGGTTATTTTGAACGCGGGGCCAGCTCACGCGGCGGCCGGAAGGTGAAAGCTGATGCGCATTTGGTGGATCTGGGGGCAAAAGTCAAGTGAATGTTTCGCAATTGCGAGAGGGGGAACCGGGTCTCGCTCCATTTCGTCGCCCCATGGAGCCCCACCGGCTGAAAGGAAAAGCCCGCGCTCGTGCGAGCGCGGGCTTGGCATGAACTGCTGTTGTCGGGTCAGTAGCGCGGGCAGACGCGGGCGCGATAGGCTTCGCCCCACTCGTTCTCGACCCATTCATAATGGCAGCGCGGTGCATACTGGGTGCGGTAGTAGACGCGCCGCGGCGGCGGCGGTGCATAATCGTATTCCGGTTCTACGTAAACCGGCCGCTGCGATCCTGAGACGATCGCACCGCCGATGATGCCGCCCGCAAGCCCGGCTGCGACGCCGGTCCAGACGTCGTCATGATGTCGGTCGCGGGCTTGAGCAGCCGGAGCGGCCGCCGTTAAAGCGCCAGCTACCGTAAGTGCCATGAGGCCCGCGGAGATGCTCTTTTGCAGTACGGACATGTCTTTGTTCCTTTCCCTCTCGTGATTAAGGGCACGGAAGAAAAGTCGCCTGCAAAGGCGGCGGATTCATGAAATCCCACGACGAGTAGTCTGAACGGCTGTTCAGCCTCTCTCGACCTCAAGTTGAAAATATCGAGGCTCATGCGTCCTGTGATGGTTACTTTGGCAAAATATTGGTTAAATAAAGGCGATTTTAGGATCTGCCGAATCTCCTCGTTCCGCCGCTCCTTCGCAGCGCTGCGATTCCTCTTGGGAGAAATTGCCGAACGATCCGGATAAATCGCTGAAATTGCGCCGCTTGCCTGCCGCATCAACAACGCGTTGTTAACGTGCGCGTGCTGTTATCCGTCAATTGGGAACCAACGAATCGAACCGGTTTCGGCCGGAGCGCGGAGTGGAAGGTGGAGACGGAAAGTGAACTGCTGAGAACGGCGTGCGAGCGGATCAACGATCTCGCCGAACCCGCCTTCATCAAGGACAGCGCCCTCACTTACGTGGCGGTGAATGCCGCCTATGCCCGGCTCTTCGGCAAACACGCGCATGAACTCATCGGCAAAACGAGCGGCGGCCTCTTCGGCGGCGGGGTGGACGCCGATCGCAAGGAAAAGGAATGCCGGGCGATCGTCTTCGGTACCGAGGAAGCCGCCTTCTGTTACGACCGCGCGGGCGTCGCGCGGCATCAAATCCACATCGAGCGCTTTCTCACAGAAGATGACCATACCTATCTCTTCGGCTCGTTCGTGCCGGCGACGACGCTGAGCGTTGCCGGAGGGCTGAACGTCGAGATGCAGGGCGGGCAAGCCGGCCAGTCCAGCGAACCCATGTCGGTGTTCGATAGCGCCCTGGTCGACGATGCACTCGACATGCTCGAAATGGGCATCGGCATCTACGACAGGAACGACTCGCTGCTCTACTGGAACTCGGAGCTGTCGAACTATTTCGCGTCGATGTCGATCGAGGTAAGGCGTGGCATGACGCTGAGGGAAATCCTCGGTCATGCCTATGACCGGCGCAAGCGGTTGTCGCCGGAGAAGATCGCGGCGGAAACGCCCGGCAAGGCGGCCTGGATCGAGGAGCGGATGAAACCGTTCCGGCTGCCCTACTCGGAAAGCATCTATCAGCTGTCCGATGGGCGGTGGATGCGGAGCCTCAACAAGCGCCTCGAGAATGGGTTGCTGCTTGCCGTTCGTCACGACGTGACGGACTTCAAGGAGCAGGAAATGCTCCTGCGGGCGCGGGTCGCCGAGACGGAGCTGCTGCGCGCCGTGCTGGAGGATCTGCCGGTCCCGGTTTTCGCCCGCAACAGCGATCACCAGCTGACCTATGCCAATGCCGCCTACGAAGCGATGCTCGGCGCCCCGCGCGAGCAGTTTCTCGGCAAGACGGAAACGGAGATGTTTCCGGACGCGGCGGAGAGGTTCCGTCTTGAAAACGACCGCATCATGGATGGGGAGACGATCGACAAGTCGGAGGACGTGACCTTCCCCGACGGCTCGATCGTGCCGGTCATCACGCGCCTGCGGCGGATCACGACCGCTGACGGCGCCCACCATCTGGTGGGTTCGCGGATGGATGTCTCGCTTATCAAGGAAGCCCAGAGGAAGGCGGAGAAGGTCGGCGAAGATCTGCAGACCATCCTCAGCGCCATTCCGGTCGGCATTGCCATTCTCGACGAGACGTTCAACTTCGAATACGCAAACCCGACATTTTACGATTTCTGGGATGCAGGCGAGCAGTTCGACCTGCCCGGCCGCTCCTATCGCGACTTCCTCAAGGTCAATTTCGATCGCGGCATCTATGCCGGTTCGAACCTCAGCTTCGAGGAGATCTACCAGGGCCGGATCGCGGCGCTGACGGAAGGCGACGACAGGCCGCCGATCGAGGTGAAAAGCCGCAACGGCCGCAGCATCGTCATTTCCGGTACCGGGCTTTCCGGCGGCAAGACGCTGCTGACCTACATGGACATCACCGCCATCCGCAAGCGGGAGCAGGAGATCCACGAGGCCCGCGCGGCACTCGAACAGCACGGCGCGCTGATGCGCGACGCCACCAGCGCGATGTCGCAGGGCCTTCTGATCCTGCATGACGGCGAAATCATCTTCTGCAACGACGCTTTGGCGAGCATGCTCGAAATGCCGGCGGAAATGGCCACGCCTGGCAAACAGTGGCGGGACATCTTCCGCTTCTGCGTCAGGCGCGGCGACCTCGGTCCGCCGGACGTGGCCGCCGATACGCTCAGGAGCTGGGAGGAAAACCTGGCCGCCGGAAAGCCGGTATTCGCCGATTTCCGGGTCGAAGGGCGCAAGTGGATCCATGTCGAAGCCAATATCACCGGCAGCGATCACTGGCTTGCCATCTTCACGGATGTGACCGACACGAAGGAACGCGAGGAGGAGCTGACGCGGCTTCTGCAGCGCGCCGAGGCGGCAGACCGGGCGAAGTCCGAATTCCTCGCCAACATGAGCCACGAAATCCGCACTCCGATGAACGGCGTGCTGGGCATGGCCGAGCTGCTCGCCAAGTCCAATCTCGATACCCGCCAAAAGACGTTCATCGACATCATCGTCAAGTCGGGCAATGCGCTGCTCACCATCATCAACGACATCCTCGACTTCTCCAAGATCGATGCAGGCCAGATGAAGCTCCGCAAGGCGCCCTTCGATCCGGTCGAGGCGATCGAGGACGTGGCGACGCTGCTCTCCTCATCAGCCGCGGAAAAGGACATCGAGCTCATCGTGCGCGGCGATGCGTCCGTGCGCGAGACGGTCATGGGAGATGCGGGCCGGTTCCGCCAGATCATCACCAACCTGGTCGGCAATGCGGTGAAGTTCACCGAAAAGGGCCATGTCTTCATCGACCTGATGTCGAAGCCGGCAGGCCCAGGCAAGATGATGCTCACCGTCCGCATCGAGGATACCGGCCTCGGTATCCCGGAAGAGAAGCTCCGAGCAGTTTTCGAGAAGTTCTCGCAGGTGGATACGTCCTCCACCCGCCGCCACGAAGGCACCGGGCTCGGGCTTGCCATTACCGCCGGCCTTACGGAGCTCTTCGGCGGGCGCATCGAGGTCGAAAGCGAGCTGGGACGGGGTTCGGCCTTTACCGTGCATCTGCCGTTCGACGTCGTCAGCGAACGCAACGTCCAGACGGTTTTGCCGATCAATACGAGCGGCGCGCGCATCCTGGTGGTCGACGACAATCCCGTCAACCGCCGAATCCTTGGCGAGCAGCTTTCGATGTGGGGCTTCGATGCAGTCGCCGCCGACGGCGGTGCCGAGGGGCTTGCGATCCTCGGCGAGGCCGCCCGGATCGGCGTGGTTGTCGATGCCATTGTGCTCGACTACCACATGCCGGAAATGAACGGCCTCGACTTCGCCCGTAACCTGCGGCGCGACGCCCGGTTCGACGGCACCGGTGTCATCTTTCTGACCTCCATGGACATGGCCAGCGACGACAGCACCTTCCAGGCGCTCAATATCCAGGCGCATCTGATGAAGCCCGCCCGCGCCAACCTACTGCGCAGCACGATCATCGACGTGGTTCGCTCGATCCGCACGAAGCGGCGCGCGCTGGAGAACCTTCAGGTCCGGTCGGAGGCAATTCCTGTCCCTTCCCATCGGACGGAGCCCAACTCCCGTCCGGTACCTTCTTCCGTGCCCGTCATCGCCGACGAACCGGTCTCCACACCTCCCATGCGTTCCAGTCCGGCCCTCGATGTGCTGGTTGCGGAGGACAACGAGGTCAATCAGATCGTCTTCACGCAGATCCTGCAATCGACCGGCTGGCTATTCCAAATCGTCAAGAACGGTGCCGAGGCCGTCGAGGCCTGGAAAGAGCACGAGCCGGCGGTGATCCTGATGGACGTGTCCATGCCGGTCATGAACGGACATCAAGCGACCCAGAAGATCCGCGAGCTGGAGAAGCAGAGCGGGTCGCACACGCCGATCATCGGGGTGACCGCGCATGCGCTGGAAAGCGACCGTGAACTCTGCATCAAGGCCGGCATGGACGATTATCTGTCGAAGCCGATCAGCCCGGAGGCTCTGGAATCCAAGATCCGTGCCTGGATCGGCGGCGGTGCCGCGCATTCGGTTTCAGGCTAGCTCACAGTGGATTGCCTACTCCCATTGTACTAACCCGTATGGGGGGTTTTTCGGCGCAACGATTGTGCCATTCTCCATTCGCTCAACAGACTGTTGAGGGCTCGAACGGGAAAAACGGTCGAGCCCTAATTTTCCCAGTAAGTGCTGCGTCTGGTGAAGGGCTCGCGCCTTGGCGGACCGGCGCGAGCCCTCAGGCGGGCTCCGGCTCGCTGAGATGGCCGGTTTTTTCGCATCCCGCTTCAAACGACCGTTTCCTTCTTCAACCCGGTCTCGCCCGCTCCCTGCGCAAATAAATAACTGAACAGGCGGCGAAAGCTCGAATTGTAAGTACGTGCTAAAATAGATGTTTATAAACATGCTGTTCTCTTTGAGCCTGTGCACAGGGCTTCCCCAAGCAGGTCAGAAGGAACATCATGCAGCTCTCCCATATCCTCGGCGTTCTCTGTCTTTCCACGACATTGGCGCTTGCCCCTCTGAACATGATCTTGGTCGATAGTTCGCCAGCCTTTGCAAAGGGCGGCAACGGCGGCGGTAATGGTGGTGGCGGAGGCGGCGGTAACGGCGGTGGTGGAGGCGGCGGCGGTGGCGGCAATGGAGGAGGAGGCGGAGGAGGCGGTCACGGCGGCGGTGGCCACAGTGGCGGCAAAAGCGGCGACCGTTCGGGAAGCAAGGGGGCGAACGGCCGGAGCGCCGACAGCCGGACCGACAAGGCCAGCAGATCGCAGCAGGCCGGCAAGTCGAAGCCGAACGTAAAGACCGTCGGCAAGGGGGCGACCACGGCAGTTGGCCGGAAGTCAGCGGCGGCTCAGAAGGCAAAGCCGGAGAAAAATCTCGCTGCCCAACTGGCCGGGCTGAATTCGCTGAAACGCAATTACCACGCGCTGATGAATACGGCCGATCCTCGGATGGCGGCGATTTCCGCCTTCAGCACTGCCTACGCACAATATGAGCTCACGCACGGCGCCGCGCCGCCGGCGGACGATCCTGTTCTCGGCGATGCGGCCCTGAGCGAGGCTTTGGCGGCGGCGGGAAAAATGGAGACGGTCGCGCCGGAAGCCCTCGGCTGGGCGAAGGACGTGCTTGGCGTCGGACCGGCGGTCGGCACGATCGACAAGATGAGAGAAGCGCTGGCGAAGCAGACGACCGAACCCACCGACGATACGGATGCGGATGAGGACACAACCGAAACGCCTTCGCCGGACGAAACCGTTAACGGAGAGCCGGACGATACCGATCCGGTCGAAACCGCCGCCAGCGGAGACACTGCTACGGCCGAAGCGGCAACTCCCTGAGTTGATGCCGTGTGGCACGACAATACCGGCAAAGTCCCGGCCAAACCTTTTCCGGAAGGTAGCCATCTACTGACACAAAAGCACATCGGCACGGTGGAACCGGTGGTGGGCGAGGTGGCCTACCCGTTTCAGCCAGCCTGCCTTTGACGATGCAGCATTTCACGCACCAGGCTCACAAGCTCCAGCAGCGGCGTTCCCCGTCGCTGCTCCACATCGATCCGACGACAAATCAAACGCAGGTCCAAGCCCACAAACATCATGCTTACCCCAATGAATCAGCCCACCTGATATATAGCTGGATTTGCGGCCGAGGAGTATTTTCGTGTGCGCGGATCAGGAGAGTGACTTTGGCCGGCTTCCATTCGATTTAGGCCATAAGGGGATGTTGATGCAGCCGTTTCACCCAATGTCGAAGTTGATCTGGGTCAAGAACTAGGGTCACTTGAGATGTGAGACGGCACCATTGTACCCCCCAACGCAGTGCGGTCTTAGCGGCCGGTATTCATTGACCGGCCGCTTCCTTTTATCGGTACTTCGCCCTGGGCCGGGTCTTCTCGATTTATGAAGTCCAATAGATTGGAGCAGAAGAATGTGCCCTTGGATATTGTCGAGGATTGTTTGAAGATAGTAAGTGTGTTCTTTCATTTTGTATCTGATGCGACAGAAACACTACCCACAACGGATGATCTTCCAGACTGCGGTCTAGCTCCTTTGAGGGAATTGTGAGTTTCCATCCAGAGCGTAATGTTCTCTTTCTTCCCAGGTCATGCATAGAAGAGTCTTGAACTTGGGAGAGGCCCGCGCAGGGGGAACAGGCGCGGGCCTTCTGCTATTCAGGAGAATAGCGATCGTCGCTGTTATTGCAGCAAGGGTGCGGGACAGCGGGTCAGGCTTTGACGCCGCACAGCATCTCGCGTTTTCCGGCAAATCCGGGGCGACGTTCGACGGCGAAGCCGGCCGCGGATAAGTTGCGGCGCACGAAGCCGGCAGCGGCGTAGGTACCGAACGTCCCTCCCGGTACCGTCTTCTCGTGGATTGCCTGCATCAGGTCCGGCGACCACATGTCCGGATTGCGGGACGGGGCGAAGCCGTCGAGGAACCAGGCGTCGAAACCCAGTTCGATGGCCATCACGGATTCCAGCGCGGGACCGCAGACGACGGTGAGCCGGGTTTGCCGGTCCGCTTCGATCTCGACCCTTCCGGCGGGTTTATCCGGCCAGACGGCGGTAAGCGCTGTATGCTCCGCATCGATTTCCGGCCAACGGGCCAACGCGCGGTCGATCTCCTCGCTCTTCATCGGGTAGAGTTCGAAGGAAATGAAGTGAAGTTTTCCGGCCGGGAGGCGGGTGAGCTTCCATTGGCGCCAGGTTTCGCAGAAATTCAGACCCGTGCCGAAACCGAGTTCTCCGATCTTGAAGTCTCCGGATGGTGACCCGCAGTCCCGCCAACGATCCGGCAGGCCGTTGCCTGCGAGGAAGGTGTGGCCGCATTCCAGCCGCCCATCGGTGCGACAATAAAAGTGATCGCCAAACTTTTGCGAATAGGGCATATCGCCCTCGTGCCAGTCCAGCGGCTGGTCTTCCCGGGCAACACTGTCGGGGGTCGCAAGCTTTTCGAGGTCATCGTCGCTCATGGGACATGCGGATAATCCTGCCGGGTCCAAGGGTCAATCGGATCTTGGCGGTCGATCTCACGATCTTCCGGCAGCTGTCGATCTCGTCATCCTCGGAGGCGGCGTCATGGGCCTCTGGGCGGCGGTCAAGGCAGAGCGCCTCGGTATCAGGACGCTGCTCGTCGATGCGGGCCGGATGGGGCAGGGGGCGAGCGGCGGACTGCTCGGCGCGCTGATGCCGCATATGCCGGACAAATGGAACGAGAAGAAACAGTTCCAGTTCGACGCGCTGCTGTCGCTCGAAGAGGAGGTCGCCGGCATCGAGCAGGCGACCGGCATGACCTGCGGGTACCGCCGTTGCGGTCGGCTGATCCCCTTGCCGAAACCGCATCTCAGAACGATCGCCTTGCGGCACTCGCAGGATGCCGAAATCTGTTGGCATCAGCATGGCCGCCGTTTCCACTGGCATGTCGTCGATCGCGGCGTTCAGGAGGGTTGGCCGGATGCAACCTTTACCGAAGCCGGTCTTGTTCATGACACTTTCGCGGCGCGCGTTTCGCCGCGCGGTCTTACTGCGGCGCTTGTGGCTTTCCTGCGTGCGGCAAGACACGTCCGGATTATCGAGGGGCTTGTCGCCGATCGGGTCGATCCGGAGAAAAACCGTGTGATTTTCGCAGGCGGCGAAAGTACTGCCTTCGGACATTGCATCGTGGCGGCGGGCCACCAGTCCTTCCCGTTGCTGGGGGAAATCTCTCCGCCGCTGCCACGGCCGCTCGGACAGGCAGTGAAGGGCCAGGCGGCATTGCTCAGGGCCGACGTCGATCCGACACTGCCGATCATCTTCCTCAACGGGCTCTATGTCGTCGCCCACGAGGGCGGGCATGTCGCGGTCGGCAGCACCAGCGAGGACGTGTTCGAAGACGCAGCCTCGACGGACGGTCTGCTCGACGATCTGGTCAGCCGCGCTCGCGATCTCGTGCCGGCCCTGAGGGAAGCGCCGGTGATCGAGCGCTGGGCGGGGCTTCGGCCCAAAGCCATCGACCGCGACCCGATGGTCGGGCCGCATCCGGATCACCGCAAGGTGATTGCTCTTACCGGGGGCTTCAAGGTCAGCTTTGGGCTCGCCCACAAGCTCGCCGAAGTAGCACTCCGTACGGTAAACGGCGAGGAAATGCAGCTTCCGGACTCCTTTGCCCTGGAAAGCCACCTGGCCGCTGCCGCGCGCTAAACGCGAATCCTTCCGTCGCCCTCGTCGTTAATCTGTCACGCAAATCACGTACCTCCATTCGTGGGGTCGATGAGCAATACGTAAAATACCGGGGCGGAAAAGAAGGGACGCACGAGAAGGTGATGCATGCGTTATGCCATATATTTCACGCCTCCGGCTTATGATCCGCTGACGCTGGCCGCCGCCCAATGGCTTGGCCGCAACGCCTTTTCCGGCGAGGCCATGGAGCCGCCGGCGATCCGAGGCATCGGCATCCACGACATCGCCTTCAACACCGCGCTACCGCGCCGCTCCGGTTTCCACGCCACGCTGAAGTCGCCCTTCCGGCTTGCACCCGGCGTTACCGAACAGGCACTGCTGCGGCACCTGATGCGATTTGCGGGCGCGCACGATCCGTTTGATCTGCCGAGACTGGAAGTCGTTCGGCTCGGCAATTTCTTCGGCCTTGCACCGGTGCTGCCCTGCGAGACCATGCGGTTTCTCGCTGCCGCCGTCGTGCAGGAGTTCGACGCCTTTCGCGCTCCGCTTTCCGAAGCGGAGCTGGAGCGCTGCGATCCGGGCGACCTGACAGCTCCGCAATTTGCAAACCTGCACCGCTGGGGCCACCCTTACGTGATGGACGAATTCCGCTTCCACATGACCCTCACGGGGCCGCTTTCCGCGATCGACATGCCGCGCTTCGAGCTGGCGTTGCGCGATCACTTCGAACCCTTCCTCAGGAAGCCGGTCGAGGTCGCCAACCTCGCCCTATTCGTCGAGGAGGAGCAGGGCGCACCTCTCCTCGTCCACTCCCTGCATCCCATGGGTCGGGTGGCGTCACGCAAGATCGCCTGAGACCCTCCGGCGTCACTTTTGTTCAAGAAGCCAAGGCGCAAATCTGCTATATCCGCGTGATGGACAATATCTCGCAGGAGCAGGCAGCCGACCACATGCCGCTCGCGGACGCGGAAACCACCCGCTTCTGGCGGGACAGCCGCTTCGGCGGCATGGAGTGCCTGACCGCCACCTTCCTGACCCACGAATTCGCCCCGCATGCCCATGACACATTCAGCATCGGCGCCATCGAGAGTGGTGGCCAGATCGCCACGATCCGCGGCACAAGGGAAGCGTCCGGACCGGGCGACCTCTATCTCATCAACCCGGGCGAGATCCATGATGGAGCGCCCTACGAGGGCGGCTACCGCTACCGCATGATCTATCCGGACCTCTCGCTGCTGCGCGAAATCCTGGAAGACGTCACCGGGAAGCCTTTTCGGGGCATGCCCGCCTTCGGCAGGCAGATACTTCGCGACCAGTCGCTCGCGGATGCTTTCCATGCGGCGCATCGCACCCTCGAGTTGGGGTCCGGCGCGCTGGAGACGAGCCAGGCAATGTTCCTGGTGCTGGACGCCATGTTCCGGCGGCACGGCAGCTCGATCATCGTGCCGACCGATACAGCTGAAAGATCGGCCGTGCATCGGGCGCGCGACTACCTGGTGGAGAATTTCGCCAGCGATGTCGGACTGGAGGAACTTGCCGAAGTGGCGGGCTTGAGCCGTGCCCATCTCATCCGCGCCTTCCGCAAGGAATTTCACATCACGCCGCATTCCTTCCTCACCGACATTCGCATCCGCGAGGCGCGCAAGCGCTTGAGTCGGGGCGGTCCGCCGGCGGAAATCGCGCTCGAATGCGGCTTTGCCGACCAGGCCCATTTCACCCGCCACTTCAAATCGCGAACCGGACTGACCCCCGGGCAGTATCGCGCCCGCTGAACATCTCTTCCCATCGGCGACGGCCGTTGCGGGTCATAGGTGTCACTTTCCTTCAAGACGATAAATTTTCGCCGGCCTATGACCTCTGCTCCAATCGGAGGTTTTGACGTGAAAGAGAATGCAAGACTTGCGGATTTTCTCGGCGGCATGCGGGCGATCGCGCCGCTGATCGCTGCAGTGATCCCGATCGGCCTCGTCTTCGGGGCGGTGGCGGCGACCAAGGGGCTAACCCCGGCCGAAGCCGGGTTGATGAGCACGCTGGTGTTTGCCGGGGGTTCGCAATTCGTGGCAATGGACATCTGGACCCATCCGGCATCCTGGGCGGGCGTCGGCTTCGCCGCATTGCTGGTCAACATCCGCCATGTGCTGATGAGCGCATCGCTCGGCACCAGGATGCAAGGCTTCGGCCCGCGCGAGCGGTATTTCGCGATGCTTTTCCTGGCCGACGAGATCTGGGCGATGGCCGAGTTCCGGGCGAAGGTCGCCCGGCTGACGCCTGCATGGTTTGCCGGCCTGGTGGCACCCTTCTATCTTGCCTGGGTCGTCTCCGGTATCGGCGGGGCGGGGCTTGGCGCATTCCTCGGCGATCCGGTAGTGCTCGGGCTCGATTTTGCCTTTCCCGCGGTCTTCATCGTGCTGGTCATGGGTTTCTGGAAAGGGTCTGAGACCGGCGCCGTCCTGCTGGCAAGCGGTGCTGCCGCTGTCGCTACCCAGCATTTCGTGCCGGGCGTTTGGTACATTGCCGCCGGAGCGGTCGCGGGTCTGCTTACCGCCGTGGTTTCCGGCAACCGCCGCAGCGTGGAGGTGACGTCATGACCGTCGATCTCACGACCCTGCTCGCCATCATTGCCATGGCGGCGGCGACGGCGCTTACCCGCATCAGCGGCCTCATCCTCATTCGCCATGTCTCGCTCGAGGGCAGCCGCCGCAAGGCGATCGAATCGATTCCGCCGGCGGTGCTGATGGCGGTCGTCGCGCCGACGGCATTCGCGACCGGGCCTGCCGAAACAATCGCCTGCGCGGTGACTGCTTTTGCAGCACTTCGCCTCCCGATGCTCGTTTCGGTGGCACTCGGCGTCGTCTCGGTCGCCTCTCTCAGGGCGTTTGGTATCTGAGCCCGCTTTCGGCCTCGACATTGCGCAAAACGGTGGGCTACCGTCGCGGTAAAGTTCGAGGGTGATTTGATGCAGGCACAAGACTATCCGCGCGATCTCATCGGCTACGGCCGCTCCACTCCCGATCCAAAGTGGCCGGGCGGCGCGCATGTCGCCGTTCAGTTCGTGATCAATTACGAGGAGGGCGGCGAGAGTTCCATCCTCGATGGCGACGCTGCTTCCGAATCGCTGCTCTCGGAGATCGTCGGGGCCGCCCCCTGGCCCGGCCAGCGCAACCTCAACATGGAGTCGATCTATGAATACGGCTCTCGCGCCGGCTTCTGGCGGCTCTGGCGCATGTTCACCGAGCTCAAGGTGCAGGCAACCGTCTATGGCGTGACACTTGCCATGGCCCGCAACCCGGAAGCGGTCGCCGCGATGAAGGAGGCGGGCTGGGAAATCGCCAGCCACGGCTATCGCTGGCTGGAATACAAGGATTTTTCCGAGGAGAAGGAACGCGAGCATATCCTTGAGGCGGTGCGCCTTCACACGGAACTCGTCGGCGAGCGGCCCTATGGCATGTACCAGGGCAAACCGTCGGGCAACACGCTTCGGCTGGTGATGGAGGAGGGCGGTTTCCTCTATTCCTCCGATTCCTACGCCGATGATTTGCCCTATTGGGTGCCGGGTCTCGGTGGTAAGCCGTTCCTGATCATTCCCTATACGCTCGAGACCAACGATATGCGGTTTGCGACGCCGCAGGGGTTCAATGCCGGGGATCAGTTCTTCAATTACCTGAAGGATGCCTTCGACGTGCTCTATCAGGAAGGTAAGGAGGGCAGCCCAAAGATGATGTCCGTCGGTCTTCACTGCCGCCTTGTCGGGCGGCCGGGTCGCGCTGCGGCACTGCGGCGCTTCATCGAATATGTGCTCGGCCACGACAAGGTCTGGCTGCCGCGCCGCATCGAGATCGCCCATCATTGGCACCAGCATCACAAGCCGGCAGGCGCGCCATGACTGCGCGGGGAGATTTCATCGCGAAATTCGGCGGCGTTTTCGAGCATTCGCCGTTTATTGCCGAGCGCGCCTACGATGGCGGCCTCGTCTTCGTACCGCTGTCGGCGAAGGGGGTCCATGCCGCGCTGGTCTCGGTTTTCCGCAAGGCGGGCCGCGAGGAGCGGCTGGGTGTGCTGCGCGCCCACCCCGACCTCGCAGGCAGGCTCGCGATCGCCGGAGAATTGACCGAAGACAGTAAAAGGGAGCAGGCGGGTGCGGGGCTCGACCAACTGAGCGCGGAAGAACATGCGCGCTTCACCGAGCTCAACACGGCTTATACGGAAAAATTCGGCTTTCCCTTCATCATCGCGGTCAAGGGCCTCGGCAAGCAAGACATCCTCGCCGCCTTCGAAAAGCGCATCCACAACAGCGTCGAAGAAGAATTCGAAACCGCCGCCGCACAGGTTGAGCGGATCGCGCTGCTGCGGCTGCTTTCGATGCTGCCGGAGGGGTGATGGATGCGGTTCTTTCCTCTAGACCTTGCCTCGCTTATATTGATGACATCAGGAGTGATGCTCTCATGAGACCGTCGGAAGTGTTGGAGAGGAACAGGGAGATTATTCGAGCGATCGTGGCCCGTCGGCAGGTCTTCAACCCGCGTGTCTATGGGTCAGTGCTTTACGGTAGCGACCGTGTGGACAGCGATCTGGACATCTTGGTGGATCCATCGCCGACGACATCGCTCTTTACGCTCGGCGGCCTCCAGGGTGATTTAGAGGAAGCCCTCGGAATTCCGGTAGACGTAAAGGTGCCTGGGGATTTCCCACCCGACATCCGCGCGCGCGTCGTAGCGGAAGCTGCCGCTATATGAGTTCCGAGCGCCTTCAAACACATCTCGACCGCATGATTTTCGCCGGCGAAAAGGCCGTGAAATATGTGCGAGGTATGGATGGGGATGGCTTCCGCGAAAACGAAATCATACAGGATGCGGTCATTGCCAACATCATGGCAATCGGCGAATGCGCGACAAAGATAATGGAGCAGTCCCCGGATTTCGTTGTAGGACATCCCGAGATTCCCTGGCGGGATATCAAGAACATGCGCAACCGTATTGCGCATCAATATTTTCAGCTCGATATCGAAACGGTCTGGCGGACTGTGGATCAGATGATTCCTCAGCTACTCTCGCAACTCCAGGCCGCCCGCCCCAGTGAATAGAAGCACCTTCCATAACGCTTTTCTCCCGATCTTCCGTCCCCTATATTGTCAGTATCAGGAGTGATGCCGTCATGAGACCGTCGGAAGTCTTGGAGAAGAACAGGGAAGCGATCCGGGAAGCGACAAAGCGCTTTAACGCGGCCAATCCGCGTGTCTTCGGCTCGGTGGCCCGCGGCGAGGACGGACCGGAGAGCGATCTCGACATCCTGGTCGACGCACTTCCGGGGACAACGCTGTTCGATCTGGGCGGGCTTCAGGCTACACTCGAGACGCTTCTGAGGATCAGGGTCGACATTGTTACCTCGGGTGGCCTGAAGCCGTCCATGCGGGAACGGATACTGTCGGAAGCGGCCGCTATATGAGCGCGGATCGCCTGAAGGAATATCTCGACCAAATGCGATCGGCCGCGTCTCGGGCCTGCGAATTTATAGATGGCACGACACAGGAAGCCTTTCTCTCCGACGTTCGCACTCAGATGGCGGTGGCGATGGCGCTGGTTTTGATCGGCGAAAGCGCGGCGCGTATCATGATGCATCATCCGGATTTTCCTGTCGATCATCCCGAAATTCCTTGGTCGAAAATGCGGGGAATGCGCAATTTCGTCGTCCATGATTATTACGAGCTTGAGCTTCCCGTTGTCTGGGAAACCGTGCAGACATCTCTCCCGGCGCTGATTTCCAACCTCGATTCCCTCCGCCACTGGCGTGCTCAAGGCGAATAATAAAAGGCTTTTGAATTGACAGATTTTCTCCAGATCCGACCGCTCACGAAGGAAGCCTTTGCGCCCTTCGGGGACGTGATCGAGGCCGATCCTGCGACCATGAAACTCATCAATGGCGGCACGACGGAGCGCTTCCATGCGCTGGCAGCACCCGAGGCAGCGGGCGAGGGCGCGCGGATCATCCTCAGCATATTCCGTGGTCAGCCGCGGCAATTTCCCTACTCCGTCACGATGATGGAACGGCATCCGTTCGGCAGCCAGAGCTTTTCGCCGCTATCGCAACGGCCGTTCCTCGTCGCGGTCTCACAGGATCGGAACGGCAAACCCGATATTCCCCTGATATTCCTGGCGCGAGGAGACCAAGGGGTGAACTATCGTCGGAACGTCTGGCATCATCCGCTGATGGCGGTCGGCACTGCCAGCGATTTCCTGGTTGCCGACCGTGAAGGTCCAGGCAACAATCTCGAAGAATTCTTCTTCGAAACTCCCTATCTGATTGCGGAGCCTAGCCTATGACAGGCCTCACCACCCATGTGCTCGATACCGCCAGCGGCCGGCCTGCCGAAGGGTTGAAAATCGATCTCTACCGGTTGAGCGGTGAGTCCCGCGAGAAGATCAGATCCGTCGCCACCAACGCAGACGGGCGCGTCGACGGCGGGCCGATCCTGATGGGCGAGAGCTTTCTTGCCGGCGAATACGAACTCGTCTTTCACGCGGGCGATTATCTTCGCGCGCAGGGGACGAAGCTTACCGAACCCGCCTTTCTCGACATTGTCCCGATCCGCTTCGGCATCTCCGACACGGCGGCGCATTATCACGTGCCGCTGCTTCTCTCGCCCTATGGTTATTCCACCTACAGGGGAAGCTGATGCGTTTTGCCGCGATCGCCGACATCCATGGAAACTGCGCGGCGTTGCGGGCCGTCCTGGACGACATCGCCTCGATCGGCATCCGCGACATCGTCAATCTCGGCGATTGCTTTAGCGGGCCTTTGGAAGCGGATCGGACCGGCGATCTCCTCTTGCTTCTCGATATGCACGCGGTGCAGACGGTTCGGGGCAATCACGACCGTTATCTTATGGAAACGCCGACCGAGGTGCTTGCACCCTCCGACGCGCATGCCCATGCGCAGCTTGCCGAGCGGCATTTCGACTGGCTGCGCAAATTGCCGTTCAGCATGGTTTATCGTGACGAGGTTTTTCTCTGCCATGCCACGCCACATGAGGATAATGTTTATTGGCTGGAGCAGGTGTCCAGCGACGGGCATGTCTTTCTAAAGCCGCTCTCCGAGATCGACGCAATTGCGGAGGGCGTCGATCAGACTTTGATCCTGTGCGGCCACAGCCATATTCCCCGCGCGGTACAGCTTTCGGACGGCCGCCTCATCGTCAATCCGGGCAGCGTCGGTTGCCCCGCCTATGACGACGACAGGCCGTTCGTTCACAAGGCGGAGACAGGCCACTGCATGGCGTCATACGTCGTCATCGAAAAGACCGCTTCCGGCTGGGTGCCGCAATTCCGCAATGTGCCATATGACCACATGGCGATGTCACGGCTGGCGGCCGAAAACGGTCGTCTCGATTGGGCCACGGCGCTGGCGACGGGCCGGGTGGGCTAGCCGTCCGGCGCAACGTTGCTTTGATTTCGCACACTGAGCCCGCTTGAAGGAGATCGGAAACCATTCGGCAATCCTTGCCCCCGATACTTCTCCTCGATTCGGAAAGTGGAGATGGTCATGGCTCAATCGCGCGCAAAATCGGCTTCACGGCGTAAAGGCGGCAAGCGCTCGTCGGCGGCTTCCGGCTCTTCGCTCCTGCCGTGGGTGGGCGCTCTGGCGGCCGTGGCCGGCGGCATTGCGCTCTATGATAATTCGGCGGCGGCGCGGAGGTTCATTGCCAGTCTGACGGCTGAAAGGCCGGTTCAGGTTGCGGCGAGACCCAATTCCGCCTCCGACAAGCCGGTTCCGCCTAAACCTGTTGCCGCAACCGCTCATCGTCCCGCGACCTCAAAGCCTGCAACACCGCCGGACCAGAGCCATACGGCGGCGATCATCCCGCCGGCACCGATCGGCAAGCCAATCGCCGAGGAGACGCCGAAGGTCGGGGAACCGTCGAAAGCGGACGAGGGGCCTGCCGGTGCCTATCAGGCGAAATTCTATCTCTGCGGAACGGCCAAGCAGGACGATTGCGTCGTCTCGGCGGATCGCTTCGTTTTCCACGGACAGAAGATCCGCCTTGTCGGCATCGAGGTGCCGGACATCAAGAAACCGGCCTGCGAGGCAGAACGCATCAAGGCAAGCGACGCGGAACTGCGGGTGCGCGCCTTTCTTGATTCTGGTCCCTTCGAGCTGGTCACCTGGCAGGGGAACGATTCCGAGATCGACGGCCACAAGCTGAGACAGGTTACCCGCAACGGCATGTCGCTCTCCGATATCCTCGTGCGCGAAGGCCTTGCCCGCAAGCCGGGTGCCAAGGGCGGCTGGTGCTGAGCCGCCCGGTCGCCGATGCAAATCAGAACGGCATGTTAGCCAGGATATTGCGGTCCACCGTCTGAATGTCCCGCTTGCCGCAAAGCGCCATGGTGATATCCATCTCCTTGCGGATGATTTCCAGTGCTGCGGTCACGCCGGGCTTGCCCATGGCGCCGAGGCCGTAGAGGAAAGGCCGGCCGATATAGGTGCCGCGGGCGCCGAGCGCCACGGCCTTCAAGACGTCCTGGCCGGAGCGGATGCCGCTGTCGAAATGCACTTCGATGCGATCGCCCACCGCATCGACGATCCTCGGCAGCATGCTGATGGAGGAAGGGGCGCCGTCGAGCTGGCGGCCGCCATGGTTCGAAACGATGATCGCATCCGCCCCGGTATCGGCAGCAGCGCGCGCATCCTCCTCGTCGAGGATGCCCTTGATGATCAGTTTGCCGCCCCAGAGGTCCTTGATCCAGCGGACGTCTTCCCAGGAAAGTCGCGGGTCGAACTGCTCGGCGGTCCAGGCGCCGAGCGAGGAAAGGTCGGAGACGTTGCTCGCATGGCCGACGATATTGCCGAAACCGCGGCGCTTGGTGCCCAGCATTTCCAGGCACCAGCGCGGCCGGGTCACGAGCTGCAGAGCTGCGTTGAGCGTCGGCTTCGGCGGAGCGGCAAGGCCGTTGCGCAGGTCCTTGTGGCGCTGGCCGAGAATCTGCAGATCGGCGGTGACGACGAGCGCCGAGCACTTGGCAGCCTTGGCGCGACCGATCAGCCGCTCGATGAAGCCACGATCCTTCATCACATAGAGCTGGAACCAGAAGGGTTTCGTCGTCACCGAAGCGACGTCCTCGATCGAGCAGATGCTCATGGTGGAGAGCGTGAAAGGTACGCCGAACTCTTCTGCGGCCTTCGCCGCCAGCATCTCGCCGTCGGCATGCTGCATGCCAGTCATTCCGGTCGGCGCCAGCGCCACGGGCATCGCCGCCTTCTGTCCGATCATGGTGGTTTCCAGCGAGCGATTGGTCATGTCGACGAGCACGCGCTGGCGCAGCTTGATCTTGGCGAAATCGTCCTCGTTCGCCCGGTAGGTTCCTTCGGTCCAGGCGCCGCTGTCGGCATAGTCGAAGAACATTTTCGGGACACGGCGGCGGGCGAGGGTTTTGAGGTCTGCAATGGTCAGCGGCTTGGACATATTTCGCGGTTTCCTCCGGACAGTGCCGGAGAACTACCACATCCGGAACCGGGCGCCAGAGGAATATCCGTCGCAGCCCGGCTTTTCAGCCGACGATTCTCGCCTTCATCGCCTGTCCCGCCACATAGGTCTCGACGACGGCGCGGTCGTCGCCCATGGTCTGCAGCAGGAACAGTTCTTCCGGCAGCGTCTTGACGGTCTCCATGCGCAGTTTCATCGCAGGCGTCGGCGCAGCATCCAGCACCACCAGGTCGGCGTCGGTGCCGGGTTCCAGCGTGCCGATCCGGTCTGTCAGCGACAGCGCCTCGGCGTTGCCGCGGGTCATCAGGTAGAAGCTTTCGAGCGGGTTAAGCCGCTCGCCCAGAAGCTGCTGGATCTTGTAGGCCTCGTCGAGGGTGCGCAGCATCGAATAGCTCGATCCGCCGCCGATATCGGTCGCGACAGCCACGCGCACCGGCTTTTCCCGCCGCATCAGCGATTTCATCGGAAAGAGACCGGAGCCGAGGAAAAGGTTGGAGGTCGGGCAGTGGACGGCGACCGCGCCTGCTTCGGAGAGCACGTCCGCTTCTCGTTCCGAGAGGTGGATAGCATGGCCGAGCAGGGTCTTCTTTCCCAAAAGCCCGTAGCGGGCATAGATATCCGTATAGTCCTTCGCCTCCGGATAGAGTTCGCAGGTGTAGCGGATTTCCTCGTGGTTCTCGGAAAGATGAGTCTGAATGTGGAGGTCCGGGAACTCCTCCGCCAGCGCCTGGGCCGCCTTCATTTGCCCCGGCGTCGAGGTGATCGCGAAGCGCGGCGTAATGGCGACGTGGTTACGGCCCTTGCCGTGCCAGTCGGCGATCACGGCCCGCGTCTCGTCATAGCCCATTTCCGGCGTGTCGAGCAGGCCCTGCGGCGCGTTGCGGTCCATCATCACCTTGCCGCCGACCATGCACATGCCCCGCTTCAGGGCTTCGGCGAAATAGGCATCGGCGGAGGTCTTGTGGACGGAGCAATAGGCGACGGCCGTCGTCGTGCCTTGGCGGATGAGTTCGTCGTAGAAATGGGTGGCGATCCGCGCCGCGTGGTCGCTTTCGACGAACCGGCATTCCTCCGGGAATGTATAGGTGTTCAGCCATTCCAGAAGATTGGCGGCATAGGAGGCGATCACCTGCATCTGCGGGAAATGCATGTGGGTGTCGATAAACCCCGGCAGGATGAGATGCGGCCGGTGGTCGATTTCCTCAATCCCATCCGCCGCCTTTGCCTTGACCGTCGCGTAATCGCCGACGGCTGCAATTTTGCCGCTCTCGATCAAAAGTGCGCCATCGCTTTCATACGCATAGCTTTCGCTATCGGTCAGGGAAAGCGGCGCCCGCTTGAAGGAGAGCAGCCGTCCGCGGATAAGCATCTGGGTCATTGCGATATCGTGCTTTCGTACCAGGCGGTCAGCAGCTTGCGTTCCTCCGGCGAGATGCCGGTAACATTGCCGGGGGGCATGGCATGGCTCCGGCCGGCCTGGATATAGATTTCCCGTGCATGCGCCGCAATCTCCCGGTCCGTCTCCAGCCTGACGGATTTCGGCGTGAAGGAAATGCCTTCCCAGACCGGTTCAGCCGCGTGGCACATCGAACAGCGTGCGAGGACCACGTCCTTTGCGGCGCCGAAATGCGCGTTGGAGGCAAACTTCTGCTCCATCGGAGTTATTGGCGGCGTCATCGATGTCTCGATCTCGCCGGTCAGTACCTTCGGGACAGTCGAAAGCCAGATGATGACGATGAAGATGAGGACCGTCACCAGCCAGGTCCAGGTCGGCTTACCCTTCCTTGCGTGCGTGGTGTTGAACCAGTGCCTTATTGTGACCCCCATCAGGAAGACGAGCGCGGCGATCAACCAGTTGAAGGCGGTCGCAAACGCCAGCGGATAGTGGTTCGACAGCATGAAGAAGATGACGGGCAGCGTCAGGTAGTTGTTGTGAAGCGAGCGCTGCTTGGCGACGAAGCCGTATTTCGGGTCCGGCGTGCGGCCGGCGATCAGGTCCGCCACGACGATCTTCTGGTTGGGAATGATGATGAAAAAGACATTGGCGGACATGATCGTCGCGGTGAAGGCGCCGAGGTGCAGGAAGGCGGCGCGGCCGGTGAAGACCTGGGTGTAACCCCAGGCCATGGCGATCAGCACCACATAAAGTACTGCCATCAGGCCCCAGGTATTGTTGCCGATCGGCGACTTGCAGAGCTGATCGTAGATGATCCAGCCGATTGCCAGCGAGGCCAGCGAGATGAGGATGGCCTGCCAGGGGGCGAGCTCCATCACCGTCGGATCGATCAGGAAGAGGTCGGCGCCGCCATAATAGACGATGCAGAGCATCAGGAAGCCGGAGAGCCAGGTGAAATAGCTCTCGTATTTGAACCACGTCAGATGCTCGGGCATCTCGGCCGGCGCCACCAGATATTTCTGGACATGGTAGAAGCCGCCGCCGTGCACCTGCCACTCTTCGCCATAGACACCGGCCGGCAGGTGCTGCCGTTTTACCAGACCGAGATCCAGCGCGATGAAATAAAAAGACGAACCGATCCAGGCGATCGCGGTAATGACGTGAAACCAGCGGGCGGCAAAGCTCAGCCACTCCCAGGCAACGGCGTATTCATACATTCAGGGTCCCCTTCGATTCCCTTTATTGCCCCCCGGCCCGCCACTCTGCGAAAAAAACGGGAAGGAGGGAAGCGATTATCTGCGGGAACATTTTTGTTCCTCTCGACGGAACTCACGTCGGTGACTCCGAGTTCTCACCTGCGCGTGATCTTAAGATGACCATTTTCGAATGTATTAATTGTGCATTGCGGAATATCGGAATGGCCGGCTAGGCCGACTCACGTAATGTGACAAATGCAAGTCAACCGGCGAGGTCCGGGTATTGCGTGAAAAGCTCGCCGGAGATGGCATCATCAACGGAGACTAAGCTCATGCGTGGTATTCTGACAGGTGTGATGATTGCGTTTGTATCCTGCGTTGAGGCCGGCACGGCAACCGCCCACGAGGCCCATAGCCCAACCGGCGTCACCTGGAAATATGACGGCTTCTGCTGCAATGGAGACAACCATACCGGCGACTGCCAGATGATCTCGACGAAGAACGTCAAGGTTACGAAAGGCGGCTATGAGATCTCGCTTGGTCCCGGCGACCACAGGCTGATCACCAGGCCGCACCATTTCTCGCTGAAACAGAGCCAGGCGCGGCGCAGCTATGATGAGGAATATCATCTCTGCCTGTATCCGACCGAGGATACGCTTCGCTGTTTCTATGCGCCGGACATGAGTTACTGAGGCCGCCGAAAACGGCCAGACGGTTTTCCCTCCGGAGGTGCGGCGGATAGGAAACCGGCTGCTAACCTTCGGTGCCCGGCATGGTTTTGAGCAGAAAGTCACGAAAGGCGCGGATTTTTCGGGAGTTCCTGCGCGCCTCCGGATAGGCGATCCAATAGTCGCTGCCGTCATGGCCCAGAATGTCGAACGGCTGGATCAGTCGCCCGAGGGCGATATCGGCGGTATAAAATTCCGGATGCAGAATCGCCACGCCCTGACCGGCGATCGCGGCGGATGCCTCGAAGGCCTGCGCGCCGAATCTGCTGACCGGCCGACCGGTGAGATCCACATCCGGCAGGCCGGCTGCGGCAAACCAGACCGGCCACCACGGATCGCCCGGATCGATTATCCTGAGTTTGAGGATATCCTCAGGCGTTTTCACCCCACCGATCGTCGCGGCCAAAGCCGGGCTCAGCATCGGCGTAAAATGATTATGCATCAGAAAATGCGTGCGTAAGCCAGGCCATTCGCCCTTTCCGCTGCGGATCGCTATGTCCGCCTGGGTGCGCGAGAAATCGACCATCTCCTGCGATGTCTCCAGTCTCACGGCAATGCCGGGATTTTCGAGCTGGAACGTGCCGAGATGCCGCGCCAGCCATTGCGCGGCGAAAGTAGCTGTCGAATGGACGATCAGCGTGCTTTCCGCCGCGTTGCTGAGGCTCGCAACGGCGCTTTCCATGATCGCGAAGGCTTCCGTGAGCCTCGGCGCCAGCCGCTCGCCGGCCTCGGTCAACGTGACTTGCCGCGGACGGCGCAGGAAAAGCTGTTCCTTCAGTGTGTCTTCCAGAAGCTTGATCTGATAGCTGACGGCGGTCTGCGTCAGCCCCAGTTCCTCGCCGGCCTTGGTGAAGCTCATCTGCCGCGCGGCGGATTCGAAGACCCGCAAGGCGTTTAACGGGAACTGTTTCGACATCTTCATGGATGAGTTCTCTTGATGCATAGATACGGTTATTCGATTGGATAACCGCCGATCCCGAGCGCACATTACCTCCACAGCGAACCTATGGAAACGGATTTATCCCGTTGGAGGTCAACAATGTTTTCCATAACCCACATGCATTTCGGGCGGCTTCTGCCGCATGTCTCTCTGGCTGAACTGTTCCATCGCTTGCTCCGGAAGCATCAAGACAGCGTCGATATGGAAGAGATGCCGGAAAGCTGGCAGCGGGATATCGGCATGCTGGACGGACGGGACCGGCGAGGTGCGCCGGAAGAAGGCTCATTCAAAGCGGCGCGGACGATCTATACTCAACGAAGCCTGTAGGCGATGCGAAGAGCGTCAGGCCAACGGCGGGGCGAGCTGGCCCGGCGCCAGTGCCAGTTCACGGGCTACGGCCGCCTGGATCCAGGCGGCGAAGGCCTTGACCTTTGCCGCATTCTTGCGCCCAGGCGGATAACAAAGCCAATAGGTCTTGGTATCGCTGAGGGCGAGATCGAAAGGCTGCACGAGGCGACCCGAGGCAAGTTCGGCCTTGAACAGGAAGGGGCTGAGCATGGCAACGCCATGGCCGGCGATTGCGGCATTCGCTTCCAGGTCCAGCGCCCCATATGCATCGAGCTGCATCTGCCTGATGCCGATAGGATCAAGGCCGACGGCCTGGAACCAGTCGTTCCACAGCCCCTTGCCGTTCGAAATCCACGGCGGCTTCATCAGGTCGGCGGGCGTCTCGATGCCGCCGACGCTTTCGGCGAGTTGCGGATTGAGCATGGGCGCATAGGTTAGGCGCAATATCGGATGGCAGATCAAGCCGTCCCAAGGGTTTGCCCCAATGCGGATCGCCACATCGGTCGGTTGCGGATATTGCCCGTCGTGGGCATCGCTGCGCACCAGCCGCACGGCGATATGCGGATGTTCGAGCTGGAATTCGCCGATATGCCGTGCCAGCCAGTGAGAGGCGAAGGTCGGCGGGGAGTGGATTTCCAATGTCTCCTCCGTCGTGCCGCGCGCTTCCTGCATCGCTTCAGACAAAAGGGAAAAAGCCTCGGCTACTTTCGGCAGGAGATTGCGGCCGGTTTCCGTCAGCTGCAGCGCCCGCGGCTTGCGGAGGAATACCGCGTCGCCGAGATAGTCTTCGAGCAGTTTGATCTGGTAGCTGACCGCGGTCTGGGTCATGCCGAGCTCTTCCGCCGCGCGGGTGAAATTTTGAAGGCGCGCGACCACCTCGAAAACCCTAAGTGCATTCAGCGGAAAACGGCGCGACAATTTCATCAGGAGGCTTTCATCGATAAGCTCTCTTTATCGCTGCCCACTGTAATTGAATTGGAAATCCCCGGCAATCCGGGGCATTCATGATCTCGCGCAACCAATATTATTGATCGATGTGGAGCAGACCATGCTGTCCGCAAACGCTAAAGCCGTGTCTCTTGCACCCGGCCCCCTGCAATCCAATGGCTTTGATGGCGCTTGGCGTGCCTTCGGCCGGTTCCTCTCTCGTCTCGTCATGCGCGGTCCGCGGCGAGTGCCCGACTTGCCGGCTGATCTGTGCGGCGATGTCGGATTTGCCGACAGCCTGCCCCTCGATCGCGAAACCGCCTTCTGGGATGCTAGACAGCGTTCAAACGCTCGGGACCTGCCGCTTTGAGGCGGTTTCCTCCAGCGCGGCGTGGGTCTCCAGCAGTTCAGCTGCGACCATCGCTGCGATGACGGCGGGCCGCTTGTCCTTCACCGCATTGCCGCCGATCGGCAGGATGAGATGGGAAAGCATCGCCTCGTTGCCGCCCTCACGCTTCAGCCAATGGGAGAATGTCGCGCGCTTGGTAAGCGAGCCGATCATGCCGACATAGGCGAGGTCGGGACGCGAAAGAGCCTCTTTGGCGATCAGGAAATCCAGCGCGTGATCGTGGGTAAGGATGATCGCTGCACCGCCGGCTGGGATCTTCTTCACCAAGGTTTCCGGCATGGCGGTCAGATGCGTTTCCGTTCCCGCCGGCAGATCCTCGAGGGCTTCGGGCCGCGTCTCGACGACGGTCACGGCGAAGGGCAGGGGTGCCAGCGCGCTGGCGAGCGCCTGACCGACATGACCTGCACCGAAGATGAAGACCGAGGGGCGCTGCTCCAGTTTGCCTCGCATTCGCGCCTCCAGCGCGTCGGCCAGCGCCTGGGACATCGGCGTAAAGGCAAGCCGCGTGCGTCCGCCGCAGCACTGGCCGATTTCCGGGCCAAGCGGGATATCCATCACGCTCTCGCCGCCGCCGCCAAGCATCGCACGGGCATTGTCGATCGCCATGTATTCGAACTGGCCGCCGCCGATCGTGCCCCAGATCGCTTTCTCGGCCACCAGCATGAAGGTGCCGGCCTCACGCGGCGTCGACCCCTTCGCCTGCGCGATCTCGACCAGCACGCAGGCGGGATGAGCGGCGATGAATGAGGCGAGGCGAAAGTCTGTCGTCATGGTCTCACTCTGTGCACCAATCCAAATTCAGTGCAAGGCCTGCGCCTTGAGCTTGCAGGGCGGCTTGATCCCTGTTCAGCGCGGATTTCTCGATCCTGATCCGGAAGCGGTAGGGCCCGGTCGGTAGGTCCCGTCTCTCCCGGAGCAGGGTTGCCCCCAGGGCCTTCGAAAAGAAGAGCTAAATCGGGAACTATCCGTGGTGCCGCCAGTTCGCTCCCCGGACGTTCGTAGCGTCGCTTTACCACTTCCAGTTTACTTTCCAGCACGAGGAATAACCATGTTCAGCTTTGACAAGCGGTTGCAGTATCCGGTGAAGGTTACTGCCCCGGATCCCATTTTCGCGAGGATGTTGCAGCAGGCGATCGGCGGCGTCGAAGGAGAAATCCGGGTCTGTATGCAGTATTTCTTTCAGGCCTGGGGCGCGCGGGGGCCGAATACCAAATATCGCGACATGCTCCTGCACACGGCAACGGAGGAGATCGGTCATATCGAAATGTTAGCGACCGCGGTCGCGCTCAATCTTGATAAGGCACCGGTTGCATTGCAGGAAGCCGGATCTGCGGATGGCGTCGTCGGCGCCGTGATGGGCGGAGAAAATCCGCGCCACGTGATCGAAGGAATGCTGCACCGCCACATCCTCTCCACCGGTCTTGCGGCATTTCCGGCCAATTCCGAAGGCGTGCCCTTCGACATGTCGCATATCTATGCGAGCGGCAATCTGGCAGCCGACATGTATTGCAACGTCGCTGCAGAAGCCACCGGCCGGGTTCTAGCTGTCCGTCTCTACAATGCCGCGCATGATGAAGGCATGAAGGATATGCTGCATTTCATGATTGCGCGTGACACCATGCATCAGCAGCAGTGGCTCGCAGTGATCGAGGAACTGGGCGGGCACGAAAAGGTCCTGCCGATTCCGAACAGTTTCCCGCAGGAAAAGGAAGACCAGCGTCACAACTACGACTTCTTTGCCACGGCAGCCGACGGGTCCGTGCCGCCTCCCGCGCGCTGGAACGACGGCCTCACCATGGATGGAAAGGGCAAGTTCACCGTCTTCCAGAACGAGCCGATGGGTGAGGAGCCCGTGCTTGGTCCCGCAAGACCGGACAGCGGCGCCCAGACCGACCAGATCGGCTAAAGCCGCTCTTTAGCGGAACGCAATAGCTCCAGAGGGCGGGCCGCTCTTGCGGCCCGTCTTATGTTAGAGGGATGATTGACCATCACTCGGTGTTATTTTCTGTTTCGAAGACCGGAGCAAATCGCAGCCGCCCGCGCGGCACGGGTCCATGGAACAGGATCCTCTGCACGTAGCGGCTGTCCACTCCTTCATACGAGAGCAGGCCGTCACTTTCAAAACCCGAGCCGCGATAAACGTCCGGGTTGCCGATCAGGGCGCAGCCCGCCGCGCCGCGCTGCTTCAGCCTCTCCAGCCCTTCGCTTATGAGCGCTTTGCCGATTCCCTGCCGTTGCCGCTCCGGTTGCACCGATATGGGGCCAAGCCCGAACCAGCCGCCGTGGATGCCGTCGATGGTGACAGGCGAAAAGGCAACATGCGCGACGATGGCTCCATCATCCTCCGCAACCAGCGACAGCGTAAGATCGCCGGATTTTCGCAGCCCCCGGATAATGGCTCCCTCTGTTCCCGAGCTATAGGGCATGGCCGCAAACGCCGTCTGGGTCAGCTCATGGATTATGTCTTCGTCGCCGGGGCGTTCGGGGCGGATGTTCAAGGTCATCCCATAGATTTCAGCCGTTCGACCGCCATCAGCACGCGTTCGGGTGTGGCCGGCGCGTCGAGCCGCGGGCAGATCCGGTAGTCGGCGACGCTTGCCACCGCCATGGATATCGCCTCGAACACCGAGATCGCCAACATGAAGGGCGGCTCACCGACAGCCTTGGAACGGCCGATGGTCGGCTCGGCGTTTTCGGACCATTCCGCCAGCTTGACATTGAAGGTCTTCGGCCGATCGGAGGCGAGCGGGATCTTATAGGTCGACGGCGCATGGGTGCGCAGCCGGCCCCTGGCATCCCACCACAGTTCTTCGGTGGTCAGCCAGCCGAGGCCCTGCACGAAACCGCCCTCGATCTGGCCGATATCGATGGCCGGATTGAGCGACTTGCCGACATCGTGGAGGATGTCGGTGCGCTCCACGAGATATTCTCCCGTCAGCGTGTCGATCGCCACCTCCGAACAGGCGGCGCCATAGGCGAAATAATAGAACGGCCTGCCGCGGCCTGCCTTTCGGTCCCAATGGATCTTCGGCGTCTTGTAAAAGCCTGCGGCCGAAAGCTGGACCCGGTCGTAATAGGCGGCGCGGACGAAGGTGTCGAAGGGCACGATCTCGGTGCCGATCCGCACGCGGTTCGGCAGGAATTCGATCTTGTCGCGCCCGACCTTCCACTGGCGGGTGGCGAAGTCGATCAGCCGCTCCTTGATCTGCCGGCACGCGTCATAGGCCGCCATGCCGTTGAGGTCGGAGCCGGAGGAGGCGGCGGTCGCCGAAGTGTTCGGAACCTTGCCGGTTGTCGTTGCGGTGATCTTCACCCGGTCGATATCGACCTGGAACGCATCGGCCACCACCTGAGCCACCTTGGTATAGAGGCCCTGGCCCATTTCGGTGCCGCCATGGTTCAGGTGGATCGAACCGTCGTTGTAGATGTGCACCAGGGCACCGGCCTGATTATAGGCGGTCATGGTGAAAGAGATCCCGAACTTCACTGGCGTCAGCGCGATGCCCTTGCGGATCACCGGACTGTCGGCGTTGAAGTCGATGATCGCCTGGCGACGCGCCTGATAGTCGGAGGAGGTCTCCAGCTCTTCGACGACCTTGGCGATGATGTTGTCCTCGACCTCCTGGTGATAGGGCGTCACCGTCCGCTCGGAGCCCCGTTTGCCGTAAAAATTCAGCTTGCGGATTTCGAGCGGATCCTTGCCCGTTGCGTAGGCGATCTCCTCGATGATGCGCTCGGCCCCGAGCATGCCCTGCGGTCCGCCGAAACCGCGGAAGGCGGTGTTGGATACCGTATGCGTCTTCAAAGGCTGCGAGGTCAGCCGGACATGCGGGTAATAGTAGCTGGAATCGGCGTGGAAGAGGGCGCGGTCGGTGACCGGGCCGGAAAGGTCGGCGGAAAAGCCGCAGCGTGCCGCATAGGTCGCTTCGACCGCATGGATGCGGCCCTCTTCGTCGAAGGCGACGTCGTAATCCACCCGGAAATCGTGCCGTTTGCCCGTGACCGCCATGTCCTCGTCGCGGTCCGGGCGGAATTTTACCGCCCGCTTCAGCTTCTTGGCCGCCACCGAAGCGAGGCAGGCGAAGTGATTGCCCTGGGTTTCCTTGCCGCCGAAGCCGCCTCCCATGCGGCGGGTCATGACCGTCACCGCGTTGTTGGCGATGCCGAGCACATGCGCCACCATGTGCTGCACCTCGCTCGGATGCTGGGTGGAGGACCAGACGGTGATGTCCTCGTCCTCGCCGGGTATGGCGAGGGCAATATGGCTCTCCAGATAAAAATGCTCCTGGCCGCCGATATACATATGAGCCTGCACGCGAAGGGGAGAATTCGCGATCTCGGTTTCCGGTTCGCCGCGCTTCAGCACCATCGGTTCGACGACGAGCGGTGCACCGTTTTCGCGTGCGCCGTCGATGTCGGTCCAGTGCGGCAGGTCGCGGTATTCGATCCTGGCAAGCGTTGCCGCGCGCCGCGCCTGGTCGCGGGTTTCGGCAATCACGGCAAAGACCGGTTGGCCATGGAACTCTACCTTGGTGGTTGCCAGCAGCGGTTCGTCATGCTGGCCGGTCGAGGCGACGTCGTTGAAGCCCGGTATGTCGGCGGCCGTCATCACCCAGACGACGCCGGGTGCGGCCTTGACTGCGGAAAGATCGATCGAGACGATTTCCGCATGCGCCCGATCCGATAGCCCGAGACCTCCATGCAGAGTGCCCGCGGGTTCGGGAATATCATCGATATATTCGGCACTTCCGGTAACATGCTTATGCGCTGAATCATGTTTCAGCGCACTGTGCATGGGTCCCTTGATGATCGGTTTGGTTTCGAAGGTCGACTTGTCCATTCTCACGCCTCCTCCAGTTCGAAACGGCGGAGTTCGGTCGGCGCGCCGGCGGTTTCCAGGAAGAAGCGGGTCAAAAGGTTCTTGGCGGCGAGGCTGCGGTATTCCGCCGTCGCCCGCCAATCGGTCAGCGGCTGGTAGTCTTCGTCGAACGCATTGCGGGCGGCCGAAACGGTCTCCCAGTTCCAGTCTTTTCCCAACAGCGCTTCCTCCACATGCCTGGCCCGTTTCGGGGTGGCGGCCATGCCGCCGAAGGCGATGCGGATTTGGGCGACCTTGCCCTCGGCGTCGAGGCTCAGGTTGAAGGCGCCGCAAAGCGCGGAAATATCCTCGTCGCGCCGTTTGGAAATCTTGTAGACGGCGAAATGGCTGCCTTCGGCCGGACGCGGCACGCAAACCTTCTCGACAAATTCGCCCTGCAGCCGGTCCTGCTTTCCGTAGGCGAGGAAATAGTCCTCAAGCGCTATGGTGCGTCGGCCGGCATGGGTCCGGAGCGTCAGCTCGGCGCCGAGCGCAATCAGCGGCGGGGGCGTATCGCCGATCGGCGAGCCGTTGGCGATATTGCCTCCGATCGTGCCCATATTGCGGACCTGCTGCCCGCCGATCCGGTCGATCAGCCGGCCGAGCGGGGGGATTTCGTCGGCCAGGACATCGAAGGCCTGGGCATAGCTGACGCCGGCGCCGATGGTGATGGTCGTCTCATCGGCGGCAATGGACTGCAGCTCGGTCAGGTGATTGATGAAGATCACCGGATTGAGAAGCCGCATCTGCTTGGTGACCCAGAGGCCGACATCGGTGGCGCCGGCGACGATGGTCGCGTCCGGCTCTTCCGCCAGGATATCGGAGAAGGTCGCGACCGAGGCCGGTATGATGGAACGGGCGCCATCCTTTTCAACGACAATCGTGTCGGCTTCGGAATGGATCGACCAGAGCTTTGCCATGATCTGGATGTGGTCGCGCTCCAGCGGATCGAAGAGCGAGCTTGGCCGGTTCTGCGAAACCTGCTCGGCTGCCTTCACGATCGGCTCATAGCCGGTGCAGCGACAGAGATTGCCCTGCAGCGCGCTTTCGATATCGGCGCGGGTCGGCGCCTGGTTGGAAAGCCAGAGGCCGTAGAGCGACATCACGAAGCCCGGGGTGCAGAAACCGCATTGCGAACCGTCGCAGTCGACAAGGGCCTGCTGAACCGGATGCAGCGCGCCATCCCGGCCGGCCAGGTGCTCGACCGTCACCACATGGGTCCCGTGCAAAGAGCCCAGGAAGCGGATGCAGGCATTGACGCTTTCGTAGCGCAAGCCCTGTTCCGTCAGCCGCCCGACGAGCACCGTGCAGGCGCCGCAATCGCCCTCGGCGCATCCTTCCTTGGTTCCTGTCAGCCGCCGCCTCAGGCGCAGATAATCGAGTAAGGTCTCCGTCGGTCCGAAATCTCCAAGGGTGACCTCTTCTCCGTTCAGGATGAAGCGGATGGCTTCGCTCATTTCTCTCCTTCGTCCGCCGTTTCCGGCTAAAAACCCTTTGTTCTCGATCCTATTGAGCGGTCCAGCCGCCGTCGATCGAGATATGCGTGCCGGTGATGCTTCTTGCCGCATCGCTCGCCAGATAGATAGCGGTTGCGGCAACCTCGTCGATCGAGACGAATTCCTTTGTCGCCTGCAGCCGCAGCATCACCTCGCTCTTGACCTCAGCCTCCGAAATGCCGCGCTCGCGGGCCGTATCGGGGATCTGCTTTTCCACAAGCGGCGTCAATACGTAGCCCGGGCATATCGCATTCACGGTAATCCCGAATTCGGCAAGTTCCAAGGCCGCCGTTTTGGTAAGCCCCAATATGCCGTGCTTGGCGGCAACATAGGCCGACTTGAACGGCGAGGCGACCAGCGCGTGGGCGGAAGCGACATTGATGATGCGGCCCTTGCCGGCCTGCTTCATCAGCGGGATCGTGTGCCGCATCGTGTGGAAGGCGGAGGATAGCAGGATGGCGATCAGCTGGTCCCACTTTTCGACCGGAAACTCCTCGATCTTCGCCACATGCTGGATGCCGGCATTGTTGACGAGAACGTCGACGGTCCCGAAGCTCTTCGCGGCCGTGGCGATCAGGTCCTCGATCTCCTCCGGCCGGGTCATGTCGGCGCCGTGATAAAGAACCGTTCCGGCGCTCGCATCGTCCAGCGCCTTGCGGACCGCCTCGATTTCGTCCGCCTTGCCAAAGCCGTTGATGACGACATTGGCGCCCTCGGCTGCAAACGCTTTCGCGATGCCGAGCCCGATGCCGCTCGTTGAGCCGGTGACGACGACGGTTCTGGTCATGCCATATCTCCTCCAACGCGGCGTTCTTGTGCGCCGCAACGTCGGACAGGTTATTCCCAATTCGGGCGAAATGGCAATCGGTAGCGGATCGGAGGCTGCAACGGCAGAGCAGTTGCCGCTATCTGCCCGTTTCTGTTGCGATTAACCGCTAATAAATCTTGGGCTTATAGGCTGGCGACATTCATCGGGTGACATGACGTCACCTGCAGGGGAGGTGTGTGCCGGTCGGCTGGCGCCCGCCTGACGATCCATGGAATCGGATCCCCCCGTCACATTCAACAGGTCTTCCATGAAAAACCTACCCATTATCGGCAAGTTCCTGGTCCTGCTCGTCGCCTTCGGCCTGTTTGCCGTCGGTCTTTCCTTTTATGCGGGCCATCAGATCAACAGCGTCAGCGGCGCCTATTCCGATCTCCTGGAGCGGGAGGCGGATGCCTCCATTACGCTGTCGCGGGCGACCGGCGCCTTCCAGTCCGTCCGCGGATCGATCTACGATCTGCTTCTGTCGACGGAAAAGGAGCGGGACAAGGCGTCCCTCGAGGCACTGGCGGCGAGCCGTGGACGTTTCGTCGAATTCATGGACCTGGCGGTTGCCGACCTGCCGGAAGACGCATCGATCAAGGATATCCGGGCCCGAGGCATCGAGACCGTGGACAACCTCTGCCGGGCGACGGTCGAAGCCGGCACCAAGGCCATCACCTATATCGACATCAAGAGCGCCACCTCGCTCTTTTTCAAGGATTGCTCTCCCCAGTTCGAAGAGATGACCAAGGCGCTCGTCGGGAAGGTCGCTGAAATCACCAAGGCGACGACCGTGCGCAGCGACGAATTGTCGGAACAGTCGGCTGCTACTTACTGGACCTCCATCGGCTCGATGGTCGGCGGGCTGGTGCTGATGACGATTGTCAGCGGCTGGGCACTGCGCGCCTATGTCGCCGCACCGATCCGGTCGCTTGGCAGCGTCATGGGGCGGCTTGCCGAAGGCGATCTCACGGCCGTCGTGGTGGGTGAGGATCGCAAGGACGAAGTCGGCAGCATGGCGCAGGCGGTCCAGGTCTTCAAGGACAATGCGCTGAAGGCCAAGGAACTTGAGGGCGAGGCAGAGACCCAGCGCAACCAGACGGAAGCGGAACGTCGCCGTTCGGCCGAACTGGAACGGATCCGCGCCGAAGCGATGACACAGGCGACGAACGGGCTTGCGGAAGGGCTCAAGCACCTTGCCGCAGGCAATCTTTCCTTCCAGCTCGGCCAGCCCTTTGCTGAGGACTTCGAGACGCTCCGCACGGATTTCAATCGTGCGGTGGAACAGTTGAGCATAACGCTTGGGACGGTGGCGGATGTCAGCGCCTCGATCGATGGCGGTGCGCGGGAGGTCAGCCAGAGCGCCGACGATCTTTCGAGACGCACCGAACAGCAGGCCGCATCGCTCGAAGAGACTGCGGCAGCGCTCGACGAGATCACCGTTAACGTCTCCAATTCCTCCAGACGCGCCGAGGAGGCCCGCATCGTCGCCATCCAGGCGAACGAGAGCGCCCGCCAGTCGGAAACCGTGGTCGCCAACGCGGTCGACGCCATGGGCAAGATCGAACAGTCGTCGAGCCAGATCTCCAACATCATCGGCGTGATCGACGATATTGCCTTCCAGACCAACCTTCTCGCCCTCAACGCGGGTGTCGAGGCAGCGCGTGCAGGCGAGGCCGGCAAGGGTTTCGCTGTGGTCGCGCAGGAAGTGCGCGAACTCGCCCAGCGGTCGGCAAAGGCTGCCAAGGAGATCAAGGAGCTAATCCGCAATTCGTCCGTCGAAGTGGAAAGCGGCGTCAAGCTGGTCAGCGAGACAGGCGAGGCGCTGAAGGCGATCGAAGCCTATATCGTCTCGATCAATCAGCACATGGACGCCATCGCCACATCGGCGAAGGAACAGTCGGTCGGGCTTTCCGAAGTCAATACCGCGATCAACCAGATGGATCAGGTGACGCAGCAGAACGCCGCCATGGTCGAAGAAGCCAATGCGGCGGGTGCTACGCTCGCGACCGAGGCCGGCCGCCTGCGCGAGCTGATCGGAAACTTCCAGCTCGGCCGGAATGCCTCGGTGCCTCCGGTTTCGGTTCGCCAGGCAGCGGCAGTCACTCCGGCGACCGTGCGCTCGGTGCCTGCCGCATCTCCGGCCCGCTCCATGGTCAGCAAGATCGCCAGGGCCTTTTCCGGCGGTGGCGCGCCTGTCGCGGCTTCGCCTGCGGCATCGGCGGACAACTGGGAAGAATTCTAAGCGCCCCGCCCAGTCCGACCTTACCAAAACCTTCATCGAGCCTGCCGATCGAACTTCCGATCGGCAGGCTCGATGTTTTTGTTTGACACATGGCGATCCGGCCTGCTGAAACCGTCTCCACAAGACTCTCAGGGAGGAGGAGCAGCATGGCGGGTTATGTTCTGGCGATCGACCAGGGGACGACCTCGACGCGGGCGATCGTTTTTGACGGCAAGATGAAAATTGCCGGCATCGGCCAGAAGGAATTCAAGCAGATCTTTCCAAAGCCCGGCTGGGTGGAGCACGATCCGGAGGAGATCTGGGAAACCGTGCTGTGGACGATCAAGCAGGCTCTCAGGGAAGCAAAGATCGAATCCGCCGATATTGCCGCGATCGGCATCACAAACCAGCGCGAGACGGTCGTCGTCTGGGAACGCGACACGGGAAAACCGATCCACAACGCCATCGTATGGCAGGACCGCCGCACCGCGAGTTATTGCGAAAAGCTGAAACGGCAGGATCTCGAAAAGCTGTTCACCCGCCGTACCGGCCTGCTCCTCGATCCTTATTTTTCCGGCACCAAGCTGTCCTGGATGCTCGCCAACGTCAAAGGCGCCCGGGCGCGGGCGGCCAAGGGCGAGCTTTGCTTCGGCACCATCGACACCTTCCTCATCTGGCGGCTGACCGGCGGCAGGAGCTTTGTCACCGACGCCACCAATGCGTCGCGCACGCTGATCTACAACATCGCCGACAACCGCTGGGATGAGGAACTCCTGGATATACTCCGCATTCCCGCCGCGATGCTGCCGGAGGTCAAGGACTGCGCCGACGATTTCGGCGTCACCGACGAAAGCCTGCTTGGAGCGGTCATCCCTATTCTCGGCGTCGCCGGGGACCAGCAGGCGGCAACCATCGGCCAGGCCTGCTTCGAACCGGGCATGATGAAATCCACCTACGGCACCGGATGTTTTGCCGTGCTGAATACCGGTGCCGACATGTGCCGCTCCAAAAACCGGCTTCTGACGACCATTGCCTACCGGCTCGATGGCGAGACGACTTATGCGCTCGAAGGCTCCATCTTCATCGCAGGCGCTGCCGTACAATGGCTGCGCGACGGGCTCGGCATCATCGAAAAGGCGAGTCAATCCGGCGACTTGGCGGCGGAAGCCGATCCTCAACAGGAGGTTTATCTGGTGCCGGCCTTCACCGGTCTTGGCGCGCCGCACTGGGACGCCGAGGCGAGGGGGGCGATCTTCGGCCTGACACGGGCGACGGGACCTGCCGAATTTGCGCGGGCCGCGCTCGAAGCCGTCTGCTACCAGACCCGCGATCTGCTCGACGCGATGCGCCGGGACTGGCGCAATGCCAATGGCGACACCGTCCTGCGCGTCGACGGTGGTATGGTCGCCTCCGACTGGACCATGCAGCGGCTCTCCGATCTGCTCGACGCGCCCGTCGACCGGCCAACCATCCTCGAGACGACCGCGCTCGGGGCCGCCTGGCTTGCCGGCTCCAGGGCCGGGGTCTGGCCGGACAGGAAGGCGTTCGCAAAGAGCTGGGCACGCCAGCGCCGCTTCGAACCGGAGATGGACGAGAAGGCCCGCGGCGCAAAAATCCGGGGCTGGAAGGACGCCGTAAGACGCACGCTGGCCGTCGGCTAGACGACCTTTCCGGGGACGCAAGTGCGGAAATTTCACTAAAATTCAGTTCCGCCATTTTCGCACCAGCATCCTTGGCCTATGTTCGTGCGCACTTAGCGAGGTTGATCGATGTCAAGAATTGCGCATGTCCTGGCCTTCCTGTTTCTCGTCGGCGCGTCTCTGGCGATGAGCCGAACGTCTGCCGAGGCGGGTTATGCGCATTTCATCTACGACGCCCAGAGCGGCAAGGTCCTGGCTTCGGAAAACGCCGACGTCATCAATCATCCGGCCTCGCTCACCAAGATGATGACGCTCTACATGACCTTCGAGGCGCTCAAGCAGGGCCGCCTGGATTGGGACGAGCAGATCGTCATGACGGCGAATGCAGCCTCCAAGATCCCGTTCAAGCTGGGGGTCAAGGCAGGCCAGACGCTCACGGTGCGCGAGGCGGTGCTTGCGATGGCGGTGCGTTCCGCCAATGACGCTGCCGCCGCGATGGCCGATCATCTCGGCGGTACCGAGGCGCGGTTCGGCATGATGATGACCCAGAAGGCGCGCCAGCTCGGCATGACGCGGACGGTGTTCCGCAATGCCTCCGGCCTACCGGATGACGACCAGGTAACCACTGCGCGGGACATGGGCACGATGGCGCTTGCGCTCATCCGCGACTTCCCCCGCGAATACCAGCTCTTCTCGATGCGTGCCTTCGAGTTCCGGGGCAAGCGCATTCGCGGCCATAACAACCTGATGTATCGCTATCCCGGCATGGACGGGGTGAAGACCGGTTATATCCGCGCTTCGGGCTTCAATATCGCGAGCGCCGTCAATATCAACGGAAGACGGGTGATCGGTGTCGTCCTCGGCGGCAAGTCGGCCCGTAAGCGCGACGACCAGATGGCGGCTCTCCTCGACAAGTATGTGCCAGGCGCCGGCACTCCCGCCGCTGACGGTCTCATCGCTCTGGAAAACCAGGGAAAACGACCGGCCGAAAGCGCCGCGCCGCTGGCCTTCGCCGCGCCGCGCAAGGAAATTTCGCTCGGTGCTCCGCCGGCAAGGGTTTCGATTGCCAATCTTTATGCCGCCCCGACGCCGCGGGAACCCGTCGGCCCGCTTTGGCAAATCCAGATCGCCGCGGCCGGCAGCCGCGATGCAGCCTCCGCCATGCTTGAAAAGGCGGTTTCGCTGCTGGCGACGGATTTCGGCCGCATCGCCCCAAGCGTCGAGAGCTATGCGGAGGCCGGAAAGGAATATTTCCGGGCCCGCTTCGTCGGCTTCGCGGACCAGACCGCCGCCGCTCGCGCCTGCTCGGTGCTGCAGGCAAAAGCGGTGAACTGCTTCGTGGTGCGGTGAAGCTGGCGCCAGCTACGTCATATTCATTTCAGCTTTCTCATCATATGACGAGCCACAGGCCGTCGTTATCGTCTTGACGAATCGGCCCCTTTCTCTGCAACTAATGCGATATTACGAGATTGGGGGGCGGTATGAGTTATTTCAATTCTTACTTGTGGGGCAGAGTAGTTAGAGCCTTTTTCACGGTTTTGTTGCTTGTGGCGATGACATCTACGTCTGCTGCGAGGTTCATCTCACCAGACACGCTGGATCCTTCTATCGAAGGAGTGGGTACCAATCGCTATGCCTATGCGGCGAACGATCCCATCAATAAAAGCGATCCTACCGGCCATATACTGGACACGGCATGGGACTTATTAAATGTTGTTATTGATATCGGTACCATAGGGTACGGGCATTATACTGACAACAAGGAAATGGTGACACAGGGCACTATTGACCTCGGCGTAGATGCCGCATCCGCCATGGTTCCGTTTGTCCCCGCAGGGATTTCAAAAGCGGCGCGAGCGGTTGAAAAGGTCGATGATGCCAAAGCTCTAGCAAAGGTTGATTTCGATCCCGATTGGGCCGGGAAGATACATGGTTACGGTCAGCAGGCTGGGAAGGACACTTGGCACGCCGATGTTAGCTACGCGAAAGCCGTCGAGTATGCTAAGGACCCAAATGTAGCCTCGGTTCATCTGAACAGAACCATCGATTCAGCTCTTGGCACGAAAGGCGTCTCACAAAATCGCCCTGACGTTACAGTTGTGTACAAGGACGGGACGACTGTGAAGATCTGCGAGTGCGTTTCGCCCAGCCAAAAGGCTGTAGAGATGGAGGCGAAGAACACAACCAACGTTTCCAAAATCGACGCTGCTGGGTTTAAGGGCGAAGGTGACGTTACTACCCGTGGCGGAGATGGAGATCCCACAGGAGGGAATCCCACTGGAGAAGCACCGACTAAGGGTTCGAGTTCCAGAGATAACCGATGGTAGATGAGGCACTATTCAAAGAAACCAATACTGTTCATTCCTTGGCTGTGTATGAGTGGGAACGGAAGATTGATTTCTTAGCTGCAACTCGTCTGTGCGATCAATTATTTAAGATCCTAGGATCTCAACCGGATTTTCTGACGTTGGTGGGTCAAGAGAAATATAAGTCATATCGCTACAGAAACTACATAAAAAAACGCTCATCCTTGATTGATGGATGGGAAGGTATCGGATTTTGCTGGTGGAGGAGGAAGGGGATATTATCTGAGGATTCCATTCAGGTTAGTTTTGATGTTGGTAGATTTGCCAAGTTCTACGTCCATATCGACGAATGTGCCGTTCCTGATGTCATGGGAGTTTACAAAAAGGTTCTTGATCTTTTAGTGGCTGAACTGGCACCGATCTACGGCATCGGCTACCGGGTACCGTTTTACTGGGGACCCTCTTCTTTTGCGATCGGGCAAGGCTATTCTCGCTTCGCGACAGTTGATCGGACTTTTTATGGTTCGCCAAAAGAGATCCAACCTCGAAACTACGAGTTTGGCCGCGTCTTTCGTCGATTGCCTGGACAGCGACAGCTTGAAACCAAATTGCGCGATGTTTTTGAGATCAACTTGCTCTCCGCGGGGCATCTCTCACAGAAGGTGGGAAACGGCACGCTTGCAGAATGGATCGAGAGGGACAAGATTGGTGATTTGGTACGCCTCTCTGATGTGACATGGTTATGGTCGGTGCCGCCGGAGCGGATAGAAGCGGTGAGGCCGGTGATACTCGGCGCAGGATTGATGGTAATAACGTCATAATTTCCCTCGCTTGTTCACTGTTGCAAGCGAAGGCGGTTGAGCTCTTTGTGGAGCGATAGATATTGGCGCTGAGAGACGATCAACGGCATTTGCGCACTTCCTGGAGTGCGGCGCTGACGCCGCGCAGCGAATAGGAATAGCTGGTGTTGGTGCCGCGGCGGGAAATGGCTTCGAGGGTCATGTCGCGTCCACCGCGCATGGCGTCGACCAGAACCGGCTCGCGATCCTTGTTGCGCAGCCAGGCGATCTTGTCCTCGGGCAGCAGGCGGAAGGCCTCGTCCCCTACCTTGATACTGATCTCGGACCCTTCCTGAAGGGGGTAGCCCATGACCACCTGCGGCGCATAGGCCGTCTCGCCCTGGGGCGCGATCAGGAAAAAATTGTCCCCATGATCGACGCCGCGGGGCGCCGCATTCATAGGCACCGAGAGTGCGTAGCAGGTCGTCTGGCCGGCGTCCGTATAGGAATAGACGCCCCAGGCGTCGAATTGCGCGACCCGGGTCGGCTGGGCGGTCGCGGAGGCAGCTGCGACGAGAGTGAAGGAAAGAGCGAGGGCGAAGGGCTTGATCTGCATGATATCTCCACAAAGCAACAGGCCCGAGGTCAAGAACTGCCGGTCCTCGGCCTGGAGATGGGCCTCATTTCAGGATGGCCCCATTCAAGGTCCGGACGGTTACCGAGACGTTAATTCTTGTGTCGAAGCAGAGGCGTTTCCGGTCACAAAGGTTTGAGCCAATCGTGTTCGCTCGGCGCCAAAATGGAAAAAGGGCGACCGAACCGGCCGCCCTCAGAGCCTTCATTGATCAGACCGGGGTTATTTTACCGGTGCGTTCATCGACCAGTTGACCCCGAAAGGATCGCGGAGCTGGCCGTAGCGGTCGCCCCAGAACATCACCTGCAGCTCGAGGGTGATTTCAAGCCCGGCATCCACGGCACGCTTCCACCAGAAATCGATGTCCCCGCTCGTCAGCGGCAGCAGCACGGTGTAACCCTGCGGTTTTTCGAAGGGATGGCCGTAGTCCGGAAAGGGGTCACACAACATCAGCGAGCTGCCGTTGACGTAGAGATGGATGTGCATCGTACGGCCCTGCTCATCCACCGGATGGAAGGACTCGATGGTGGCGCCGAAGGCCTTTTTGTAGAACTCCGCCGCCTTCATCGCGCCGTCCACCTGCAGATAGGCCACAAGCCCGCCGCGGACGGGCGAGGGTGCCGGATTGTCATTCGTCTGAACTGCCGCTTCCATGAAAATCTCCCTCCTTGTTCGGTTGAGGTTCGGGTTGAACCTGCCCAAGGACGAGCGAGATGCGTGGAGGCCGACAAATGGGCTGAGATATTTTTTAGCTTTTTTCCGCGAATTCCCTGACCAGTCCTTCATATGCCTCAAAAGGCGGGAAGGTCTCGTAGGAATGCACGGCGGGGGTCGTCGCCCAGGGCAGCTTTTCGGATGTGTAGGTCTCGATGAAGGGCGAGAACCATTTTGCGTCGTCGAGCATGGTGGGGCGCAGGTTGACGAACCAGTCCATGCCTTCCGGGCGGGTAAACATCCAGCTCTTGCAGTGCGGGCAATGGTAGTGGTGTGCGTCCGGGCCATGCAGGCCGCCGATCACCGGCTCGCCCTCGATGACCTCGAAACCCTCCGCCGGAACGGCGGCGGAGAGCGAGTAGGCGCTGGCGCTCATCTTCTGGCAGCCGCTGCAATGGCAGGCCATGGTGAGGATCGGCTGGGCGCTGATCCTCAGCCGGACCCGACCGCAGCGGCATGAACCTTCGATCGGGAGTGTGGGTTTTGTCATGGGAGTCTCTATGTCTTTCTAGGCTGGGTGCGTGGGCGAGACCTAGGGCCGCTTCGGGATTTCCAGGCCCCGCTGAACCGCGGGCCGGGCAAGGCCGCGTTCCAGCCATTTGGGGACCAGCTTCAGCTGGTCGTATTCGATCAGTTCGCCGGCGCCGTAAAAACCGATCAGGTTGCGCACCCAGCCGAGCATGGAAATATCGGCAATCGTGTATTCGTCGCCCATGATCCAGTCGCGGCCTTCGAGCCGGGTCTCGATGACGCGGATGAGGCGGGCCGATTCCTTGACGTAACGGTCGCGCGGGCGCTTGTCTTCGTAATCCTTGCCGGCGAATTTGTGGAAGAAGCCGAGCTGGCCGAACATCGGCCCCAAACCGCCCATCTGGAACATCACCCACTGGATGGTTTCGTAGCGCCTGGCAGGGTCGGCGGGCAGCAGCTTGCCAGTCTTTTCGGCGAGGTAGATCAGGATCGCACCGGATTCGAAGAGACCCAGCGGCTTGCCGCCCGGACCGTCCGGATCGATGATCGCCGGGATCTTGCCGTTCGGATTGAGAGACAGATATTCCGGTCCCCAGGTCTCGTTTTCACCGATATTGATGAAATGCGGCTCGTAGGGCAGGCCGATCTCCTCCAGCATGATCGAAACCTTTACGCCGTTCGGCGTCGGCGTCGAATAGAGCTGCAGGATGTTCGGGTTCTGGGCGGGCCATTTCGCGGTGATGGGAAAGGCGGAGAGATCGGCCATGCGGGTTCCTCGGCTGCAATTTGTTCCCGCGGAATATAGCCACCGGCGCGCGATGCGCCAGTGGCGATCTCATGAATAGGGCGTTCCCGCTAGCGGGCGCTGGCGGGGAAAGCCGGGAGGCGGCCGATATGGCTCGCATCGTGCTGGACGATCAGCTTTGCATCGAGCTTTTCGGCAATGTCAGCCATGCGTTCCATCGAGGCGAGGCTTTCGGCCCTGTTGACGTTGAACGGCGGCACGCCCCGGTTGGCGATCTGCTCTTCGAAATGCACGACGTCGCCGGACAGCAGCACCGGTCCCGTTTGCGGCAGGTTTACCAGCAATGCCGTTTCGCCTTCGGTGTGGCCCGGCATGGCGAGCATCATCACCTGGCCGTCGCCGAACACGTCGCGATCGCCGGTAACCGGATCGACCTTGGCCTTTCCGTCCATCCACGGCTGAACCAGCGCGGACATCATCGCGAAGGGCGGGGGATCGGCATGCAGGCTCTTCCAGTCGCCGGCACCGATCATCAGCGTCGCTTGGGGGAAGCTGGCTGCCTGGCCCATATGGTCGAAGTGGTTGTGGCTGACGCCGACGATGCCGATCTGCTCCGGCTTGATGCCGATTTTGGCAAGCTGGGTCGGTATATCGATGGCGAGCGCCGGCGCCATCGCCTGGCTTGTATCCGCTGCCTTGCCGATCAACGCTGCCGGCAGCCCGGCATCCCAGAGCATATAGTCGGTGCCGTGGCGGATTAGGTAGCAACTGGCGGTCAGGGTGCGGGTCTCTCCCTTGTAGCTGAAGGTATCGGAAAAACTCGACAGGTCCTTGATCACGACGGAGCCGCAGTCGAGCCGCCAAAGTTCGAGATCGGCTGCTGCCTTGGCCGGGGCGGACAGCGCCAGCAATGCGGCGCCGAGGCTGAAGAGGGACGCAAGGGTCTTCATGAGAATGTCTCCTGTGTTGAAGCCGCCGCCTTTTGCCCGTTCCTGAAGGTCCGCTGGTGCCGGAAATTCATCGCCTTGAGCCCGAAACGCTCAGCGGAGATATTTTTTGCATAGCCCGATGCGCTATAGTGCGCCCATGAACCTTTTCATCCGCGACCGTTTTCCCGATCTCTCCCACCGCCTGCTCGACCGCCTGCGCCCGGTCGTTTCCGGCCGGCTTGACAGGGGGATGCACCCCTATGGCGGGCAGCTCTTTGCCTATTGCTGTTTCGACCGCGAGCGGATGACGGCACTGCAGCTCGACTGTCCGATGATCTGCATCGTGCTCTATGGTCAGAAGGACGTGTGGCTGGGCGACCGGGCGCAATCCTTTCCGGCGGGCTCGGTCTTCGTGCTGCCGGCCGGGGTGCCGATGGACGTCCTCAACATTCCCGACGAGATGAACGGCCTTTACGTCGCGCTTCGCCTCGACGTGCCGAGCCTGCCGGAAGGGATTACGCCGCTTTCCGCAGCGGAGAGACTGGAAGGCCGCGCGGCGGGCTCGTTCGGCGTGCCGCTCGGCGAAGATCTGGTGGAAGCGCTCTGCCATGCGGCAACGTCGATTGCCGACGAGTCCACTGGCGAGACGATAAAACGGCTGAGGATGACCGAAGTCCTTGCACTCCTGAGGCCGCTGCCGCAAGCGCGCGCCTTGTTTCGCCAGAGCGTCGCGGAAGAGGTCGCCTGGCTGATCGCAACGGCTCCTTCCGAACAGTGGAGCGTTGCTGAGGTGGCGAGAGAATTGGGTTTCGGTGCCTCGACATTGAGGCGCCGTCTTTCCGTCGAAGGCACCTCCTTCCGAACAATCCTGCGTCGCGAGCGTCTCCGGGCAGGGCACAATGCACTTGCCGCCGGTGCATCCAGTCTCGCAGCCGCCGAGGCGGCGGGTTATTCCTCGCGCTCGCATTTCTCCCGCCGCTTCCGGGAAAGTTTTGGAACAAGCCCCTCGGGGCGGCGCTAGGTTTCTCAAAAAAATTTGCTGCGGCCGGTCGGATCAGCGGCTACTCCTTCGTCTTCAACTGGAGAGGAAGCCGAGATGTTATACGCCATCCTTTGTTACGCCCATGAAGAGACGGTCTTTGCCTGGTCCAAGGAGGAGGAGGCGGCCGTTATGGACAGGCTTATCGAGGTCCAGCAGCCGTTGATGCAGGCCGGCAAGCTCGGACCTGTGGCCCGCCTCATGCCGACGACCGCCGCGACGACCGTGCGCAAGGGCAAGGACGAGCCGCTGGTGATCGACGGCCCGTTCGCGGAAACCAAGGAGGCGCTGCTCGGTTTCTACACCGTGGACGCCGAAACACTCGACGAGGCGGTCGCCTTCGCCAAGCAGCTGTCGAGCGTCAATCCAGGCTCGAGTTCCTACGAGATCCGGCCCTTCCACGTCTTTTACCCGGGAGCGATCCAGACATGACCGATATCGCGTGGATCGAACTTGCACTGACGGCCGCCCGGCCGCAGGCCCTCGGCGCCCTGCTTCGCTATTTCCGCGATCTCGACACCGCGGAAGAGGCGTTTCAGGAAGCCTGCCTGCGGGCCATCCGGACCTGGCCGGAAAAGGGTGCGCCGCGAGACCCGACCGCCTGGCTGATCTTCGTCGGCCGCAACAGCGGCATCGACGCGGTCCGCAAGCGCGCCAAGAACGATCCACTGCCGGAGGAGGAAGCCTTCTCCGATCTTTCCGACGCGGAAGACGATATCGCCGACCGGCTCGACAATTCCAATTATCGGGACGACATCCTGCGCCTGATGTTCATCTGCTGCCATCCGGACCTGCCGAATACCCAGCAGATTGCGCTGGCGCTCCGGATCGTTTCTGGGCTCACCGTGCCGCAGATCGCCCGCGCCTTCCTCGTCAGCGAGGCGGCGATGGAGCAGCGCATCACGCGGGCCAAGGCGCGCGTCGCAAAAGCGGGCGTCCCCTTCGAGACGCCGGATGCGGCCGAGCGGGCGAGAAGGCTCGGCATCGTGTCCTCGATGATTTATCTCGTCTTCAACGAGGGATATTCCGCCGGCGTCAACAATCCCGACAATGCCGCCTTCTGCGAGGAAGCGATCAGGCTCGCCCGGCTGCTCCTGCGCATCTTCCCGTCAGAACTCGAGATCATGGGCCTGCTCGCGCTGATGATGCTGCAGCATTCCCGCGCTGGAGCGCGTTTCGATGGACAAGGCCAGATCATTTTGCTGGAAGACCAGGATCGCTCTCTCTGGGACCGCAAGCTGATCAACGAGGCCCTGGTGCTGCTCGACAAGGCGATCCGCCATCGCCAGCCCGGCCCCTATCAGGTGCAGGCGGCGATCTCCGCCCTGCATGCGCGCGCCGCCAGGCCCGAGGAGACAGATTGGGCGGAGATCAACCAGCTCTACGGTCTCCTGGAACGCCTCCGGCCGTCGCCTGTCGTCACCCTCAACCGGGCGGTCGCCGTCTCCAAACTCGAGGGTCCGGAACAAGCGCTCGAGCTGATCGCTCCGCTCTCCGAAAGGCTCGACGGCTATTTCTATTTCCACGGGGTGCGCGGCAGCTTCCTGATGCAGCTGGATCGCAAGGCCGAGGCGCGCGAAGCCTTCGACCGGGCGATCGCGCTCGCCAATTCTGCGGCCGAATGCGCCCATATCCGCCAGCAGATCGACAAGCTCGGCGCAGTTCCTTCGCCGGTGGAATGACGGAAGGCTCCGCCATCCTTGTCAGCGAAGCGAGAGCAGGGTGGTCATGAGCCGCGCGTCCACGCGCAATTGCGGGCCGGTGCGAACAAGCGACGGGTTGATGCCGATGTCCCGGAGCTGGTCGTCGCTGAGTTCGTGCAGGGCCTTCAGAGTTCGCGCAAGGCCTGCCTGCCTGCGTTTCTCGCCGAACCAGAAGCCTGTGGCTCCGATCAGGAGATCGATCAGTCCTCGAGTGAGGCGGGTGGTGTTGGTGGTGGTCAGGGTATTGGTCATTGCGGATCTCCCGAAAAACGCGGCAAGTCAATTTTACGATGGCGGGAGGATTGCATCGCGGCGTCTGCCCAGCGTGCGGACGGCCGTGAAATTTCCGTCAAATCGACGGTCGCGACGATCTCTTTGATATCCTCGACAAAAATACCCGAAATCTTTGCTCGTGCTGTCGGATTTCCTTTCGGCCGCTCGTCCTTGGGGCAACATCTGATAGGATGTCTTTCAAACCACGGGAGATGGAAAAATGACTGCCAATACCGCCGCTTACGCCCTGCAGCTCGTACGTGAGATCGACGCGCCGGCCGAACAGCTTTTCAAGGCCTGGACCACACCGGAGAGAATGGGCGAATGGTTCTGCCCGAAGCCGTGGAAGGTGACCGAGGCCAGGGTCGACCTGCGTCCCGGCGGATCCAGTTACATCCTCATGGAAGGTCCGGACGGCGAGAAGATCCCCAGTCACGGGATCTATCTGGAAGTCGTGCCGAACAGGAAACTGGTCTTCACCGACGCTTATACGAGCGCCTGGGTGCCGTCGGAAAAGCCGTTCATGACGGCAGTGGTCGAATTCGAGGACCTTGGCAACGGCCGCACCCGCTATACCGCGACCGCCCTGCACTGGACGGAAGAGGATAAAAAAGCCCATGAGGAAATGGGCTTTCACGAAGGCTGGGGCACCGTGGCGGATCAGCTCGCCCAGATCGCTAGGACTTTCTGAAAGAACGAATCAAATCGGGGAGATGGCGCCATCTCCTCGATTTTCGATTCAATGGTTTTGTAACCCGCCAGCAGATCAGAACGGGTTCCGAAAAAAAGCACGAAAGCGTCGCCCGCCGCCGTTCTGTTCGAGACGATGTTCCGCCCGATATCATTGAAGTTGTGAATGGTCTAAGATCAGTATCGAAATTGCTTGAGGCGGAACGGCCAGCTGGTGATATAGTGACGTGCAGGACAATTTCAGGTGGTGCCTTCAACCTGCGTCAGGCAGTTCCCGCAATGATCTGGAGCTCTTCGTGGTTGCACATCCGGCGGCGAAAGACGAACATCCGGCCTTTTCCGGCACCGGGGAAATGGGAAACCTGATCAGGCGTTTCGACTGGTCGAAAACGCCGCTCGGGCCGATTTCGGATTGGCCGCAAAGTCTCAGAACCGTGACCGGCATGCTGCTTCTGTCACCCGTGCCCATTGTGGTTCTGTGGGGTGCCGACGGCATCATGATCTATAACGACGCCTATTCCGTTTTTGCCGGGGAGCGCCACCCGCAACTGCTCGGATCGAAGGTCCGGGAAGGCTGGGAAGAGGTCGCGGACTTCAACGACAACGTGATGAAGATCTGCATGGCCGGCGGCGTGCTCTCCTACGAGAACCAGAAGCTCACGCTTGTCCGTCACGGCGAGCCGGAGCCGGTGTGGATGAACCTGGACTATTCTCCGGTCCTCGACGAAAGTGGCGAACCCGCCGGCGTCATTGCAATCGTGGTGGAAACCACCAAGAGCGTCCTGGGGCAACGCAGGCTTCGCGAGAGCGAGGGGCGCTTCAGGGCTCTTACCAATGCCACGTCCGATGTCGTCTATTCCATGAGTGCGGACTGGAAGGAGATGCGCCAGCTCGACGGCCGGGGCTTTCTCGCCGATACGGAAAGCCCGCGCATCGCCTGGCAGGAACTCTATCTTTTCCCCGAGGACCGGGAACACATACAGTCGGTGATCGACGAGGCGATCCGCACGAAGAGCGTCTTCCAGCTCGAACACCGCGTCCGGCGCGCGGACGGTACGGTCGGCTGGACCTCGTCGCGGGCCGTGCCGATCTTCGATGAAAGGGGCCGGATCGTGGAATGGTTCGGCGCCGCGTCCGACATCACCCAGCGACGACAGAACGAGGAGCATCTCAAGCTCGTCGTCCACGAGCTCAATCACCGCGTCAAGAACAACCTGGCCATGATCCAGGCGATCGCCATGCAGACCTTCCGGAAAAACACGGACCTGAAGGACGCGCAGATGCGCTTTTCCGCCCGCATAGTGGCGCTCGGCCAGGCGAACGATCTTCTGACCGGCGAGCGCTGGGCAGGCGCCTCGCTGCGCGGTGCCGTCGAGCAGGCCGTCCGACCCCATTGCCCGGAGAAGGACCGCTGCGTTATCGAGGGCGACGACGTCACGCTTTCGGCGAAGACCGCGCTTGCCCTGACGCTCGCCATGCATGAAATGGCCACCAATGCGCTCAAATACGGCGCCTGGTCGAATTCCTCGGGAAAGGTATCCGTCTCATGGTTCACCTATCTGAAGGACGGCGCAAAGCGTCTGCGGATCGAATGGCGCGAGGAGGGCGGTCCCAGGGTGCAGCCGCCGGATCAGCGTGGATTCGGATCGGCACTGATCGAGCGGGGACTGGCAAGAGAAGTGGGTGGAGAGGCCAAGATGGAATTCTTGCCGGATGGTTTCGTCTGCAGGATCGACGCATCCGAATCCGTTTATGCGAGCCGCTGAGATGACGTTGCGAATTCTTGTCGTCGAGGACGAGATGACCATCTCGCTGCTGGTCGAGGACATGCTGACCGAGCTCGGCCATGAGGTCGTCGATCTCGCGATGCGCCTCAAACAGGCAGAGGAGATGGCGGCGACCTTCGACATTGATCTGGCCATACTCGACGTCAATCTCGACGGGCACAAATCGTTTCCGGTCGCAGACATCCTCGCCGCCCGCGGCATCCCGTTCGTTTTCGCGACCGGATATGGTGCTGCCGGCATCGATCCAGGCTATCAGCAATGGCCCGTCATCACCAAGCCGTTCCTGATCGACGACCTGCGGCGGGCGGTCGAACTGCTGGCTCCCCGGCCGGCCGGCCTCTGACGGCGCTGCAGACAACCTATCCAATCGATCGAAGAGATCCTTCGAAAGTTTCGCGTTTGCGCGCCGGCGGCCGGATAACTATCTGACCGACATCAACGAACGGATTTTTCGCGATGGAACTCGGACTGCACACCTTCGGCGATGTCGACGCCGCTGCACTCGACAAGGGCGCGGAAGGCGCCCGCCGGATCAGGGATCTTCTGGAAGAAATCGAGCTCGCCGATCAGGTGGGCCTCGACGTCTTCGGGCTTGGCGAACACCACCGCCCGGATTACGTGGTTTCCTCGCCCGCGGTGGTGCTTGCAGCCGCCGCTGCGCGAACGAAGACCATCCGGCTGACCAGCGCCGTTTCGGTGCTGAGCTCGGATGACCCGGTGCGGGTTTTCCAGCAGTTTTCGACGCTTGACCTCATTTCGAACGGCCGGGCGGAGATCATGGCGGGCCGCGGCTCGTTCATCGAATCCTTCCCGCTCTTCGGCTATGACCTCGGCGACTACGACCAGTTGTTTACGGAGAAGCTGGATCTGTTGCTGGCGATCCGCGATGAGGAGATCGTGACGTGGTCGGAGGGCCAGCTGCGGCCGGCCATCAACGGCCGCGGCGTCTATCCGCGTCCGCTCCAGGATCCGCTGCCGGTCTGGATCGCGGTGGGCGGTACGCCGCAATCGGTGGCGCGGGCAGGGGCCATGGGCCTGCCGCTCGCGGTCGCCATAATCGGTGGCGAATATCCGCGGTTTGCGCCCTTATTCAACCTCTATCGCGAGGCTGCCCAGCGGGCGGGCCAGGATGCCGCAAAGCTCAAGACGAGCATCAACGTGCACGGCTTTATCGCCGATACGACGGAGGCGGCGGCCGAGCAGTTCTACGGCCCGCAGGCGGAAGTGATGAACCGTATCGGCCGCGAGCGCGGCTGGGGGCCGACCAGCCGGGCACATTTCGACCAGTCGCGCGGGCCGCTTGGAAATCTCTTCGTCGGCGAGCCGGAGTTGGTGGCCGAAAAGATCATCGCTGCACACAAGGTGTTCGGCATGGACCGGTTTCTGCTGCAGATGGCGATCGGGCCGATGCCGCACGACCAGGTGATGCGCGGCATCGAGCTTTACGGCATGAAAGTCGCCCCGATCGTCAGAAAAGAGGTCGGAGCTGTCAGAAAAGAATTGACGGGCGGCGGCGATGGGGCGAAACCCGCCGCCTGACGGACAAGGACGAAGACGGGCACCCATGGTCATTTCCACCGAAGACGAACTCGCGAAGCTGAAGGAGATCGGAAAACTTTGCGCGCAGGCGATGGAGGCGATGGGCAAGGCGCTGGAGCCGGGGATCACCACCCGCGAACTGGACGATATCGGCCGCAGGATGCTTGAAAATGCCGGCGCCCAATCGGCGCCGGAGACCTGCTACCAGTTCCCTGCCGCCACCTGCATCAGCGTCAACGAGGAAGTGGCCCACGGGATTCCGGGCGACCGGGTGATCAAGGCGGGCGATCTCGTCAATATCGACGTCTCGGCGGTCAAGGACGGCTTCTTCGGCGATACCGGGGCTTCCTATGCCGTGCCGCCGGTGAAGCGCGAGATCGAAAAGCTCTGCCGCGACGGACGGCGGGCGCTCTGGACCGGTCTGCAGCAGGTGAAAACCGGCAAGCCGATCGCCGGCATCGGCAATGCCATCGGCGCGTTTGCCAAGAAAAACCGCTACACGCTGATCACCAATCTATCGAGCCACGGCATCGGCCGCTCGCTGCACGAGGAGCCGAAGGAAGTTCCGACCTGGCCGGATCCGGACGAGGACCGGATCCTGGAGGAGGGGCTGGTCCTCACTGTCGAGCCGTTCCTTTCGCTCGGCGCCAACTGGGCCGAGGACGGCGGCAACGGCGACGTCTGGACACTCTACAGCGACCCGAAGGCACCGACAGTGCAATACGAGCATACGGTAGTGGTGACCCGCAACGGACCAATGATCCTGACGCTTCCGGCGTAAGATTTAGGAAAGTTCGCTCTGTTCGGATATCGCTGCGACGCGCCGATAGAAGGCCTCGACACGTTCCTCGTTCAGATGTCCGAGACGCTGTCGGGTGTGAACGCGAGCAGCGCTCTCCAGCAATTGTGCAAAGGCGGCATAGCCGACATGGTCGGCCCTGCGGACCTGCGCGATGAGCGGGTCGACGAGCACTTCCGATAAGGTCAGGTCGGTGTCCATGTTCAATCCTCCGCCGTGCAATATGACGACACGCTAAGATTGCCTTGCATTCATGACAGCAACAAGACGAAAGTCGTATTGCGGCGCATCAAATCGTCGCGGCAGTTGCGTGATGATTCGTGATCAGCAAGTCTGATTGCAGGGATGACAATTCCTGATTTGTACCGGGGGGCCGCGGCTGCGATAAGCGAAGCATGCTGCAGAAGAACACCGAGCATTCCAGCCATCCTCTCTTGATCGGATTTGCCGGCGCCATCGCCATGGCGGCGGCGATGGGGTTCGGGCGTTTCTTCTACACGCCGATCCTGCCCGGCATGATGGGCGGAATTCCGCTTTCGGCAGCCGATGCTGGTTTTATCGCGGCGGGCAATTTCGCCGGTTACCTGGCCGGCGCGATCCTCTCGGCCTATGGCTGGGCGGCCGGACGCGAGCGGCAGGTGGCGCTTGGCGGGCTGCTGGCGACGGCCATTCTGCTCGCGGCGATGGCCGCAACCACGTCGGTCTTCGCCTTCACCGTCATCCGCTTCCTTGCCGGTCTCGCAAGCGCCCTTGCGATGATCTTCACCTCGTCGATCGTGCTGCCCCATGCGGCCGGCCGGGACAATGTGAACGTCCTGCATTTCGGCGGCGTCGGAGCGGGGATCGCGCTTTCCTCGGCGCTTGCGCTCACCGTCAATGCGCTCGCCGGTGACGGGTCGCACGGCTGGCGGGCGAACTGGCTCGCCGGGGCTGCGATCGTTGCCGTCATATCGGCCGTTGTCGCGCGATTGCTGCCGCAGGCGGCATCGGCGGCGGGTTCCGTTGTGGAGCCGCCGCTTCGCTGGCGCTTGCCGCTCGTCCTTCTCACTGTCTCCTATGGATTGTTCGGCTTTGGATATGTCATCACCGCGACCTTTCTCGTGGCGATCGCACGTATGGGGGAGGCCGGCCCGGTCGTGGAATTCCTCGCCTGGTTCCTGACCGGCACGGCTGCGGCGGTCTCGCTTCTTCTCTGGCGCCCGGCCGTGCGGCGATACCGACTGGGGCTGGCCTATGTCGCGGCGCTCGGGCTGCAGGCAGTCGGGGTGCTCGGTTCCGTCCTGCTGCCGTCGACGGCGGGCGCGCTCGCCGGCGGGCTTCTGCTCGGCGCAACCTTCATGGTGGTGACAGCTTACGGGCTGCAGATCGCTCGCTCGCTGTCGCCGGACAGCCCGCGCCGGGCGCTCGCCTTCATGACCGCGGCCTTCGGCACCGGCCAGATCATCGGCCCGCTGGTGGCAGGCTGGGTGGCGGAGCGAAGCGGCAGCTTTACGCTCCCGACCATTCTTGCGGCAGCCGCCCTTGTCGTCTGCCTCCTGCTCGCATTGCCGGTTGCACGGGCACGGAGCTAATAATCCCGTGGTTACAATTGTGTAAGCATCGATTGCGGCCATTGCCGCATTCTTGGAACTGCCTTAGTTTCGCGCTCTACAGTCGTTCCCGACCGTCACAGATCTCGAACTCAGGAAAGCCAAAGCTCCGTGTTCCATTCGTTCTTTCCCCGACCGAAGTTATTTTTCACATCCGCTGCCATCTGGACGCTCGTTTGCATCCTCGTCTGGTACACGGTAGGGCCGCAGATGGGAGCTGCGGTGGGTTTGCCGCCGCTTGCTCCGGGCGAGAAAGCGCCTCTCGGGCTGGCCTACTTCTTCTCTCGGGACAATCTCTGGTTCTATCTCTACTTCTTCCTTTTCGTGCTAGTTTTCGGGCTCGCTTGGAAAGCCATCGAGCGCGATCATCCTTGGACCAACTGGTCGATTTGGGGGTCTGCCTTCATCATCTTCATCGCTTATTTCGCGGTGCAGTTGCAGGTAGCTCTGAACAACTGGCGTGGCCCCTTCTTCGACCTTTTCCAGAAAGGTCTTTCCGGCGACAAGAGTGTCACCGCCGAAGCACTCTGGAGCTTGCAATGGTACTTCTTTGAAATCGGCATTGTTTCGGTTGTAATCAATGTCGTCACCGCCTTCTTTACCAACCACTATGTTTTCCGCTGGCGCACAGCGATGAACGACTTCTACATGTCCAAATGGGATAAGCTGCGTCATATCGAGGGTGCCTCGCAGCGTGTCCAAGAAGATACGATGCGCTTTGCCAACATTCTCGAAACACTTGGCGTCGTCTTCATCAATTCGATCATGACGCTCGTCGTCTTCCTTCCGCTGCTTTTTCAGATATCGGAATATGTCGGCAACGTGCCGATTCTCGGAGCAGTACCGCATTCGCTGTTTTGGCTAGCGATTGGTTGGTCGCTGTTCGGTACGGCGCTGCTTGCGTTCGCCGGTATTAAGCTTCCAGGCTTGAACTTCCGAAATCAACGTGTGGAGGCGGCCTATCGAAAGGAGCTCGTCTATGGTGAGGACTATGCAGATCGCGCGGATCCTGTCACTGTACGAGAACTATTTGTGAATGTCCGGCGAAATTATTTTCGGATGTACTGGCACTATTGCTACTTCAACGCAGCGCGCTTCACTTATGGCCAGCTTGATGCAACGCTGCTAACGTTCATTCTTATCCCTACGGTCGCCGCTGGCCGTATCACCATGGGGGTCTGGCAGCAAATAGCAACTGCGTTCGGCGAGGTCAGCAATTCCTTCCAGTATCTCGTCAGTTACTGGTCCACGATCATCGAGCTTCTGTCCATCCACAAACGTCTCGTAGCCTTCGAGGCGGCAATCGACGACAAGCCACTGCCGGAGATCGACCAGCACTATCTCGAGCGTGAAGCAGAAGGGGGCGAACTCGCTGCCGACCGGCCGTACTGACTTTTTCGGAATTCAACTCAGCACATTTGGCCGCGCCGGATCGTCACTCCGGCGCGGTTTTGCTTGGGACTGGGGCAGGCGGGCATTTCAGGGGTATTGGTATCAGGCTTTCCACCTGCCCCGACCGTTTTCATGGTTTTCAGAGGATTTCCCAGCCCTCTTCGGCCACTTCCACGACCATCACCGGAAACCGAGTTTCGAACCCAGAGGAGGAGGCCGGTTCGCGAACCCGGTTTCCCGTCCGATGACGATGAGAATTATGGCTTGGCTTCGGAACGCGGGGATGAGATGGGGATATGAGCGAAGATAAACGGTTGAAACCAGGAGCGGATATTTTTCGCAGCAGGGCGAATCGTCCCCGGCAGGCCGGCAGGGTTATCTCTACAGTCCCGACGTTTCCTTCGGCCTCTCCCGATCCTTCAGCATGTCGATCGCTTCCGAATAACTCACGCAGGCAACATCTTCTTTTCCGCAGACCTCCGTCACCAGCCGCTCCATGGCCCGCCAATAGGCGCCGCCATTCATTTCCACGAAATGCAGGCCGATCTGGAGCGGAATGCGGCCTCCGTCATACTGCCTGTCGAAAGCGGCCCGGAAGGCGGAATAGGCGCGTTCCTCGAATTCGGCACTTCGGCTCGGATTGTCGAGGCCGCCCGAATGACGGATGAAGAGATTGTAGTCCATGGCGATGATCGGCCGGTTCGACGGGCCTTCCGGGATCAGCGGCAGACCGAAGCGGATGAGCCCGTTCTTTTCCTCCGGCCACATTGGCCCTTTGGTCACCAGGCTTGCGTCATACCGGATGCCGGCCTGTTTTTCCGCTTCCACCATGCCCGGACCCGTCGAGAAGTAGGGCGCGCGAAAACCGCCGATGCCGTTTGCGACGAATTCCTTCCAGCCGGGCGGCTCCTCGGCCTCGGCGCCAGCCATTTTCCAGGCACCGGCCAGCACGTCCTCAAAGCTTCTGAATTCGCTTGCCCAGTCGGCGGCCGTCCAGTCTCCGCCGTCAAAGTGGCCGCAGGTATGACTCGATATCTCATGACCTTCGAGATGCGCCTGCCAGATATGGCCGAGCCGCTCGCGTGCCTCCGAAGCCGTCTGGGCGAAGCCTATATTGGATCTGCCGGGCTTCTGGCCCGGGCCTTGATAACTTCTCGCCTTCGCCCGCTCGATAACCAGTGTGCAGGAGAGGAAGTAGGTGAAATGGGCGTCGACGCGGCTCGCGAGATCGCGGCTCCTTTGCCAGAGATGGTTGGCGCCGGCTCCGTCGAAGGAAATCATCACCAGCTGCTTCGGCTTTTCGACGGCGTGCGACATCGCAGGGACGAGCGAAAGGCAAAGCGCGAGGGGAAGGGCAAACGGACGCATCAACGAACCTGAATCGGAAATAAAGGAAGCGGGTGTTGTGGTTGGCGAATAAGGCGAAGCTGGGGAGGCGCGGCACGAAAGCGAGATTGATGCCTCAGAGCCGTTAACAAGCTTTGTCAGAATCGTGAGAGGGGCCTTACATCTCAGGGAAAATAGGCTAGAAGGCGCTTTCTTATGGAGATTGAGGCCGCTTTGGCCGGAGACTTTGATGGCGCAGCACGACGACGACAGTTTTATCCGCGAGGTGAACGAGGAGCTCCGCTCCGACCAGATGAAGTATGCCTGGAGCCGTTACCGCTCGCTGGTAATCGCGATTATCGTGCTGATCATCGGCGGCACGACCGCCAGCGTGCTTTACGAATGGTATGATACCCACACGTCTTCGAAGTCCGGCGACCAGTTCCTGGCAGCCTTGAAGCTTGCCGAAGACAACAAGCTGGACGAGGCGCTTTCGGCATTCGAGGCGCTGGAAAAGGATGGCACCGGCGCCTATCCCGTCCTCGCCCGGATGCGTGCCGCCTCGGTCAAGCAGGCCAAGGGCGACACGGCCGGCGCGATCGCCGAATTTTCCGAGATCGGCAAGGAAGCCGCCGCACCGCAGGCCGTCCGCGATCTTGCCAAGATGCGCGCCGCCTGGCTGCTGATCGACACCGGTACCTACGATCAGGTCGCCGCCGAAGTGCAGGCAACGGCCAATCCGGGCAATCCGCTCGCCAATTCCGCCCGCGAGGCGCTCGGGCTTGCCGCCTACAAGGCCGGCGACATGGCAAAAGCCAAGGAATGGTTCCAGCAGATTACCAAGGACACCGCCGCGCCGCGCAATATCGCAAATCGCGCGCAGATCATGCTCGACAATATCGCCTCTTCCGGCAAGGCGCCCTAACTTTCTGCCGGTCGAGGTCTAAGGAAAAAAGATGAGCTTCACCGTCGCCATCGTCGGACGCCCGAATGTCGGAAAGTCCACGCTCTTCAACCGGCTGGTGGGCAAGAAGCTGGCGCTTGTCGACGACACGCCGGGGGTTACCCGTGACCGCCGTCCGGGCGACGCCAAGCTCGTGGACCTCAGGTTCACGATCATCGACACCGCCGGTCTCGAAGAGGCCGGACCCACGACGCTGGAAGGCCGGATGCGCGCCCAGACAGAGGCGGCGATCGAAGACGCCGATCTGACGCTCTTCGTGGTCGATGCCAAATCCGGCCTGACGCCGCTCGACAAGACGTTCGGCGAGCTCCTGCGCCGCAGCGGCAAACCTGTCGTGCTGGTTGCCAACAAGTCGGAAGCGCGCGGCTCGGATGCCGGTTTCTACGACGCCTTCACGCTGGGCCTCGGCGAACCCGTGCCGATTTCCGCCGAGCACGGCGAGGGGATGATCGACCTGCGCGACGCAATCGTCGAGGCGCTCGGCGAGGACAGGGCCTTTCCCGACGATGATTTCGAGGCCGAGACCGATGTCGACGTTTCTCAGTCCGAAGTCGGCGCCGACGGCGAGGCGGACGAGGACATCGAACCGGCCTACGACGAGACGAAGCCGCTTCGCGTGGCGATCGTCGGACGGCCGAATGCTGGCAAATCGACGCTGATCAACCGCTTTCTCGGCGAAGACCGGCTGCTGACCGGCCCGGAAGCCGGCATCACGCGCGATTCGATCTCGGTCGAATGGGATTGGCGCGGCCGCACCATCAAGATGTTCGACACCGCGGGCATGCGCCGCAAGGCAAGGGTTCAGGAAAAGCTCGAAAAACTCTCCGTTGCCGATGCGCTGCGCGCCATCCGCTTTGCCGAGACAGTGGTGATCGTCTTCGACGCGACGATCCCCTTCGAAAAGCAGGACCTGCAGATCGCCGATCTGGTGCTGCGCGAAGGGCGCGCCGCGGTGCTCGCCTTCAACAAGTGGGATCTCGTGGAGGATCCGCAGGCGGTGCTGGCCGATCTTCGCGAAAAGACCGAGCGCCTGTTGCCGCAGGCGCGCGGTATCCGTGCGGTGCCGATCTCGGGCCAGACAGGCTACGGGCTCGACAAGCTGATGCAGAACATCATCGACACCGACCGGGTGTGGAACAAGCGCATTTCCACCGCAAGGCTCAATCGCTGGCTGGATGGGGTGCAGATCCAGCATCCGCCACCGGCCGTCTCCGGGCGCCGCCTGAGGCTCAAATACATGACCCAGGTAAAAGCCCGCCCGCCGGCCTTCATGGTGTCCTGCACCAGACCCGACGCGCTTCCGGAAAGTTATGTGCGCTACCTGATCAACGGGCTGCGCAACGATTTCCAGATGCCCGGCGTGCCGATCCGCATTCATTTCAAGGCGGGCGAAAACCCGTTCGAAGGCCGGAAAAAGAAGCGGTAGATGACCAACCTCCCGGTCACACTGCCGAGGGGCTGACACCCTTCGTGGGCCCGGGCAAAGCCGGGCGGCGGCCCTGCGCCGTCAATACGTTGTTGAGGAACTGCCTTGACGCAGCCTCCCAGGTGAAATTGCGGGCGAGCTTTTGAGCGTTCTCCCGCGAGCATTTCAGCGCGGCGAGACATGCTTCCCGCAGGTCCTCATTCAGCGCGCCGGCACCGGACCCTTCCTCGATGATGTCGACCGGCCCGGTGACCGGGTAGGCGGCGACCGGCACACCGCTCGCCAGCGCCTCGAGAATGGTGTTGCCGAAGGTATCTGTCCTGGACGGGAAAACGAAGACATCGGCCTGGGCATAGGCGCGGGCGAGATCCTCTCCGGTCTTCATGCCGGTGAAAAGGACGTTCGGGTAGCGCTTTTCGAGTTCGGCACGGGCCGGGCCATCCCCGACGACAACCTTGGAGCCGGGGAGGTCCAGATCGAGGAAGGCCGGCAGGTTCTTTTCCACGGCGACGCGTCCGACTGTCATGAAGATAGGCCGCGGCAGGTCGAACGGGCGCTCGTCGAGTACCATCGGGTGAAAGACCGTCTGGTCGATGCCGCGGCTCCAGCGGAGCAGGTTCTTGATGCCGAGCTTGCCCAGTTCCCGCTCCAGGCTGGCGGTCGCCACCATGCAGCCATTGCCGGCATTGTGGAACCAGCGCACGAAGGCATGCAGCCAGCGGAGCGGCACCGGGAAACGGGCGGCGACATATTCCGGAAAACGGGTGTGGTAGCTGGTCGAAAAGGGTACCCGGTTCTTGAGGCACCAGCGCCGGGCGAGCAGGCCGAGCGGTCCTTCCGTGGCGATATGCACGGCGGTCGGCTGCGAGGCTTCGATCGCGGCCGCCACCTGGCCATAGGTCGCCAGCGAGAGCCGGATCTCGGGATAGGTCGGGCAGGGGATGTTGGTGAAATCCTGCGGCGTGACCATCACCACCTCGACATCCATGCGGGCAAGTTCCCGATTGGTGTTCTCGATGGAGCGGACGACGCCATTCACCTGAGGATACCAGGCATCCGTCACGATAGTGATTCTGGTCATTCGATTGCCGACCCGATTGCCGCTCGCCGGCGACTCGGATGCCGCTTAGCGTGTTCGGTCATCTATCTTAAAAAAATGTAACAGAAGCATGTCACTCTGGACAGGTAGAGTAGTCCTCTACGACACATTTCCGACCATTTTGCCGGGCTCAACATCCCCATGATCAGCCGATACACCAAAATCGAGACCGTCGACCTGCCGAGCCTGGTGCTGGCCCTGAAGCTCGCAGCGGGCAGCCTGCCGGTTGCTGCCGACGACCTGACCCCGATCGATGTAAGCCTGATCACGCAGGCGGAGGAGGCGGGATTGCTGCTGGTCAGCCGTAATCCGGCCGGCCAGCCGGAAAGGTTGGTTTTAACCGATGTCGGCGCAGGCACGATGTTCTTCGCGGAGGACGGCCGCCCCGATGCGGGCGCTTACAGGGGGATCTCGGGCGTGCTCTTTGGCGCTTTGAACGGGATGAACGGCCTCGCCCGCAGCCGGCGCCTGATGAATGGCATTGGCGCTCTCGGCATCCTGGCGTTGCTGGCGGGCAGTTTCCTCACCTATCTCAAGATTTCCGGCAATTTCCACCCCGTCATTGCGGCGGAGCTTTACCGATCCGCCCAGCCGACCGGAGAAGATGTGGTCCGCTATGCCAGCGAACATGGCATCCGTTCGGTCATCAACCTTCGCGGTGCCAATCACGGCCGGACCTGGTACGACGCCGAGGTGTCGGCCTCTCGATCCCTCGGGATCGCCCACTACGACTTCCAGATGTCCGAAAACCGCGATCTTTCGCAACCGGAAGCGCAGGAACTGATCGCCCTGATGCGGCGGGCGGAAAAACCCTTGCTGATCCATTGCGACGAAGGGGCCGACCGCAGCAGCCTTGCCTCAGCCCTCTATCTGGCGGCCGTTGCCAAGCAGGGCGAGGAGAAGGCGGAGGGGCAGATGTCCTTCTGGTACGGCCACCTGTCGGTTCCCTTTACCACCGCCTACCGAATGGACGAGGCTTTCGAAGCGCTCGAGCCCTGGCTCGGGTTTCCGAACTCTTGAGCCGCCGAGAACTGATCAGCCGGGCAGCAGGGCCGGGCTGATCAGTGCGCCGTGGTGGCCGATGACGATGGAGGCGACTGCCGCGCCGTAGGCGGCCGCGTCGGCGGGCGAGGCTCCCCGCACCAGAGCCGAGAGGAAAGCCCCGTTGAAACTGTCGCCGGCACTCGTCGTATCGATGACTTCCGTCGTCTTGACGGCCGGCACATGGACCGCATCGGCGCCGCCGAAGCTCAAGGTCGCCCCTTCCGCACCATTCTTCACCACGACGTTTTCGACGCCCAGCGCACGGTAGCGGGCGATGGTGTCGGCAACGGTCTGATCGCCGAAATGGGCGGCCTCGTCATCGAAGCTCGGCAGGACGAGGGTGGCGGCGCGGGCGCCTGCCTCGATCGTCCTCAGCATATAATCCTTGTTCGGCCAGAGGCGGGGACGGATGTTCGGGTCGAATGCGACGGTCTTGCCCGCCGCCTTGGCGCGGCGCAATTCGGAAAGCAGCGTCTCGACGGCTTCGGGCGCCAGAATGCCGAGCGTGATGCCGGAGAAATAAACGATATCGGCTGCCTCGACCGCGTTTCGCAAATGGTCGGCGTCGTCGGCGAGCTTTCTGGCGGCGGCGGTATCGCGCCAGTAGCTGAAGGTGCGCTCCCCGTTTTTCAAGGTGATGAGATAGAGACCGGGCGTCTTGCCTTCTATGCGGCGGATATAGCCGGTGCCGATGCCCGCTTCCTTCATCATCGTCAGCATGTCCGACGAAAGCGGATCGTCGCCGACGGCGGTGAAATAATCGACCTGCCATTCGGCGGTCAGGCAGGCGCGGGCATACCACGCCGTGTTGAAGGTGTCGCCAGCAAAACCCTTGCGCAACAAACCTTCGCCTGCCTGCGACAGTTCCACCATGCATTCGCCGATCGAAAGAAGCCGCCCGCCCAAAGTCATCCCTCCGTATCCTCGGACAAATCGCATAGGCCGAACTTGGGGTCATGGCAAGAGCAGTCAGGCCCTTGCTTTTGCGTTGTCTTTTACGTCGGCGGCTCTAGGTTGCGTGGGACGACAGACAGAGGAGAGTCGAGGCATGGCGACGGAAACGGCGAAGGCGGCCACGGACGATCAGGGGGCGAACTGGTGGCGCGGCGCGGTGATCTATCAGATCTATCCGCGATCCTTCCAGGACACGACCGGCGACGGGCTTGGCGACATCAAGGGGATCACCGCACGCCTGCCGCATGTCGCCTCGCTCGGCGTCGATGCGATATGGCTGTCGCCTTTCTTTACGTCGCCCATGGCCGACATGGGGTACGATGTTTCGGACTACTGCAATGTGGATCCGATGTTCGGGACGCTGGCCGACTTCGACGAGATGATGGCGGAGGCGCATCGGCTCGGCTTGAAGGTCATCATCGACCAGGTGATTTCCCACACCTCCGACCGTCACCCGTGGTTCGTCGAGAGCCGGTCGAGCCGCACCAACCCGAAAGCTGACTGGTATGTCTGGGCCAATCCGAAGCCCGACGGAACGGTGCCGACCAACTGGCTGTCGATCTTCGGCGGGCCGGCCTGGGAGTGGGACGGCGTGCGCAAACAATATTACATGCACAACTTCCTAATCTCGCAGCCGGACCTCAACTTCCACAATCCGGAGGTCCAACAGGCGGTGCTGGATACCGTAAGGTTCTGGCTCGACCGCGGAGTGGACGGCTTCCGGCTCGACACGGTGAACTACTATTTCCACGACAAGCAGCTCCGCAACAATCCGCCGATGATCTATGACACCGACGGCGCGGGCATGGAAACCGACACCAATCCCTATTCCATGCAGAACCATCTCTACGACAAGACGCAGCCGGAGAATATCGGCTTCCTGAAGAGGCTGAGGGCGCTGCTCGACAGCTATGACAACCGGGCGACCGTCGGCGAGGTGGGTGACGGGCCGCGGTCTCTCTCGACGCTGGCGCTCTACACCACCGGCAACGACAAGCTGCATATGTGCTACACCTTCGATTTGCTGGGGCCGGCTTTCGAGGCGAGCTACATCCGCAAGGTAATGACGACGGTGGCGGACACCGTCAGCAACGGCTGGGTCTGCTGGGCCTTTTCGAACCATGACGTGGTACGGCACGTGACCCGCTTCACCGAGGACGCCCAGGAGCGGGACCGGGTGGCGAAACTGTCGATCACGCTTCTTTCGATGCTGCGCGGCTCGATCTGCCTCTATCAGGGCGAAGAACTGGGCCTGACGGAGGCGGAACTCGCCTACGAAGACCTTCGCGATCCCTACGGCATCCGCTTCTGGCCGGCCTTCAAGGGCCGAGACGGATGCCGCACGCCGATGGTCTGGGAGGCCAGCGTGCCGCATGCCGGGTTCACCGAAGGGCCAAAGACCTGGTTGCCGGTCCCAAGCGAACACGCCGCCCGCGCAGTCGATATCCAAGAGAAGCTGGCGGATTCGGTCCTCAACCACTATCGGGCGGCGCTCACCTTCCGCAAGGCTCATCCGCCGCTGGTCGACGGCGACATGACCTTCCTCGATACCAACCAGGACCTTCTGGCTTTCGTGCGTGAGAAGGGCGGCGAAAAGCTGTTTTTCGTCTTCAATCTCACTCGCGAGGCGCAAGATTTCACACTGCCAAAGCGGCTCGGCGACTGCCTACCGGTGTCCTTGCCGGGCTTTTCCTCCCGGCTCGTCAAGGGTGTGGTGAAGCTCGATGCGCTGGACGTGTTCTGCGCCAGGGTGTGAGGATGGCCCGAGTAGGGCCGTACCTCAGGCCCCGGCAGAATTGCAGCAGGCCCATCGCCGTCACAGCTTGCTCACCGACGATCCTGACAGGATTTATGCGGCAGGACGTTTCACCGTCCTGTCGCCGCGTCCTTCCAGAAGGCCGGCGATGGAGATGTCCTCGTCGAGATCATCCCAGTGAATGCCACCCGGGCTCAGTTTGAATTTCTCGCGATCGGCCGGCTTCGCAAGAAGCAGACGGGGGAACCAGGCAAGCGGTACGCCCAATGTGCGGCCGTCGTTGAGCGAGACCCACATTGTGTCGTCGTCGAATTTCACCTCAGTTGCCGAAATGCTCATGCCATGCCCGCTTGATCAGAGAACGATTGTCGATGACGAGCCGGATAATAGCAGACAGGTCACGGCTGTTGAAGCCGTCGCTTTCCGCCACTCCGATAGTCGGCTCCAACCAAATCTTTGCATTGGCGCCGCCGCCTCGGACATGCATATGCACAGGCTCACGCGGGTCGCCTTCGTTGGAATAAAAATAGAATTTTAGCGCGCCAGAACGGAAGACGATGGGCATTAGGTCCTCTTTCAATGTTCTTTGAGGACAGAACAATTTGCAATGGTTGCTGTCACCAACGCCTGGCTTTCGATCTCACCCGATCAGTGCGAACCGATCCACATCCACCATGCCCTTGTCGGAAATCTTCAGGTGGGGGATGACCGGGAGCGGCAGGAAAGCGACCTGCAGAAAGGGTTCCTGCAGCGTCGTGCCAAGCGCGTAGGCGGCATGGCGCAGGTGGTGGAGGGTATCGCGGACGATTTCGTAGGGCTCAAGGCTCATCAGGCCGGCGACGGGAAGAGCGATCTCGCCGGTGACCTTGCCGTCCTCGACCACGACGAAGCCGCCGTGGATCTCGCCAAGGCGGTTGACGGCGAGCGCCATGTCGTCCTCGTCGACACCGACGACGCAGATATTGTGGCTGTCGTGTCCGACCGTCGAGGCGATCGCGCCCTTCTTCAGGCCGAAACCCTGGACGAAGCCGTTGGCATGGTTGCCATTCTTGCCGTGGCGCTCGATGACGGCGACCTTGATAATGTCGCGGGAGAGATCGACCACGGTCTGGTTGCCGGACGACGGGAGCTTGTAGCGGCGGTGCTCGGTGATGATCTTGCCGGGCATGACACCGATCACGGGCGTTTCGCCCTCTGTGACAGGCACGCCGAAATGGGCGGCCTCCACGGGCCTTGCCCTGACGCTGTCGAGGCCGACGGGGGCAACCGGTTTGCGGCTCGCGAAAAGTTCGTCGGTGACCCTGCGGCCGGCGGAAAAGATCATTTCCGCCTTGCAGTTTTCAAGGCTGTCGATGATCACGAGATCGGCCCGCCAGCCCGGGGCGACGAGGCCGCGGTCGCGAAGCCCAAAGGCGCGGGCAGCCGAGATCGAGGCGGCGCGGTAGATCGCCAGCGGCTCGACGCCCTCGGCAATCGCGGTGCGGATCATATAGTCGAGATGGCCCTGTTCGGCGATGTCGAGCGGATTGCGGTCGTCGGTGCAGAGCGCCAGGAACGGCGACAGGCGCTCGGTGATGATCGGCATCAGCGCATGGAGATCCTTGGAGACGGATCCTTCCCGCACCAGGATATGCATGCCCTTGCGGATCTTTTCGAGCGCCTCTTCGGCGGTGGTGCACTCGTGTTCGGTGCGGATGCCGGCCGAGAGATAGCCATTCAGATCGAGCCCACGCAAAAGCGGCGCATGGCCGTCGATATGGTCGCCATAGAAGGCCTCGAGCTTGGCGAGGCAGATGGGGTCCTTGTGGATGACGCCCGGGAAATTCATGAACTCGGCAAGGCCGATGACCTTGGGGTGGTTGCGGAAGGGCAGGAGCTTTTCGATCGGCAGGTCGGCGCCGGCCGTTTCCAGATGGGTCGCAGGCACGCAGGAGGAAAGCTGGACGCGGATGTCCATGATGGTTTCGAGCGAGGAATTCAGAAAGAACTCGATGCCTTCGGTGCCGAGCACATTGGCAATTTCATGCGGATCGCAGATCGCCGTCGTCACACCATAAGGCAGCACGCAGCGGTCGAATTCGTGCGGGGTCACCAGCGAGGATTCGATGTGCAGATGGGTATCGATGAAACCCGGCACGACGATCTTGCCGGAAATGTCGATCTCGGTGACACCGGAATAGGCGCCGCAGGTGCCGACGATGCGGTCGGCCGAGAGGGCGATGTCGGAGGCGACGAGCTCTCCGGTGACGAGATCGAAGAATCTTCCGCCCTTCAGCACGATATCGGCAGGCTGCCGGCCGGTGCCCTGATCGATGAGGGTTTCAAGTCTAGCGGTCATTCTGGCCTCCGAATCCGTCGGATCATCTTAGCGGGGCCGGTGGCCGAGTGGAATGGTGCCAAAGGAACCGGTAGGGCATTGCGGGAGCCGTTACCGACGCGGCAGGGACCGGATTATCCGATCGACGCTTTGGGCAATCGGGGACGTGGCGGTATCGATCTGCAGACGGGGCCTGTCCCAGGCCTCGTAACGACGTGTCCGAACGGCTTCCCAGCTCGGAGGCGTATGGCCTTCGGTGTCGGAACTCCGTTCCTCTACGCGGCGCCGGTGTTCCTCGACGTCGGAACAGATGGTCTCAACTTCCAGGAATGCGACACCCGCCCGTTCTGCGACTTCTCTAAAGGCGTCGCGGGTGATTTTCAGCGGATTGACGGAATCTGCCACAACCCAGGCGCCCATGCGAAGGTTGTCGGCGGCCAGCCGATAGGTGGTGATATAGCCGGCCGGGCCTACCTCCGCGCCCGGAGCCAGTACTCCCGAGGTGCGGATGGCCTCCTCAATGGTATCGATGCGCAGATAACAGGCGCGCAGGCGTTCGGCGAGCTGCCGCGCAATGGTGCTTTTGCCCGTTCCCGGCAGACCGCCAAATATCACAAGCATCAGATCCGCCTCCGGGCTTCCCGCAAGATCCACGGGCGCCTTGGGGCGCCCGTGGAATGTGCTTGTCGAGGTTACTCGACGGCGACGACCTTGCCGTCTTCCCACTTGAAGAGCGAGAAGCTCTGTGAAGTAAGGTCGCCCGTCTCGCCGTAGGTGAGTTTGCCGATGGCGGTCGCAATTGGCTCGCCGGACTTGATGGCGGCGGCGACCGCTTCCGTATCCTCAGCGCTTTTGGCCTTTTCGATGCCGGCCTTGATGACCTCGACGGCAGCATAGGCATTCAGCGTGAAGGCTTCGGCAGGAATCTTGCGGGCAGCGAGAGCTTCGGCGGCGGCCTTTGAATCGGGGCTCTTCGTTGCATCCGAGGCATTGGTGAAGACGGTGCCGGCGGCAGCCTTCGTGCCAATGTTCCAGAACTCGCTGTTCGACAGGCCGTCGCCGCCGATGATCGTCGCCTTGACGCCGAGATCGGCGAGCTGGCGGGCGAGCAGACCGCCTTCGGGATGGTAGCCGCCGAAATAGATCACTTCGACATTTTCCGATTTGAGCCGCGTGGTGAGCGCGCTGAAATCCTTGTCGCCGGGAGTGACGGCGTCATCGAGAACTTCCTTGACGCCACCCGCATTGAGGGTGGCCTTGAACGCATCGGCTAGACCTTTGCCATAGGCGCCCTTGTCGTTGATGATCGCGATCTTCTTGTCCTTGAACTTGTCGAGGACGTATTTGGCGGCGACTTCGGCCTGCTGGTCGTCGCGGCCGCAGGTGCGCAACACATTGGCGAGGTCGCGCTTGGTGAGTTCCGGTGTGGTCGCGGTCGGGGTGACCATCAGTACGCCGTTTTCGGCAAGCACATCCGAGGCCGGCATGGCGACGCCTGACGTGACCGGGCCGACGACGAAGCGGATGCCTTCGCCAACCAGCTGGTTTGCGGCCGACACGCCTTGCTTGGGTTCGCCGGCATCGTCGGCGGCCTTCAGCACGACCTGCTCGCCGAGGATGCCGCCCTTCTTGTTGATCTCGGCGACGGCGGTCTCGGCGCCGTTCTTGACCTGATCGCCGTAAGCCGCCACCGGGCCGGTCAGCGGCGCGATCAGGCCGATGACGATCTCCGCATGGGCAAGCGGTGCAAATGTCAGGGAGGCGAGGGCTGTTGCCCCCAGAAGCGTCTTGAGGTTCATTTCGGTTCTCCTTGGGTGGGCTTCAAAACAGCCCTCGATCAACGCCGCACCCGTGCCCGTCGTCTCCGAAGGTCCTTCGGACATTTCGCGCCAATGACGAAAGGCGATGCGGTCGATGCCGGGCCGCGCCATGTTTGGCTTTCGGCGGTCGGCGAACAATTCTGTAGGAATTCGGCCGAGATTTCGCAAGAAGATAACAAAAGGGCACGGAGTTTTGTTGATCCGGCGAAGGATTTCGCCGAAATCGACGCTTGGGCTCTGATTTTTCAGAGATCTATGCGTTGCTGACCAGCGTCTCGAGAAATGCCTGGACCTGCCGGTTGAACGACTGGAACTGCTCAGGCGTCATGCCCGAACGTTTGACAAGCGTATCTCCAAGGCACCTGCTTTCCTGGATCAGGGCGCTGCCGGCATCCGTCAGCCGAACAAGGACCTGCCGTTCGTCGGCCTTGCTGCGCTGGCGCTCCACCAGGCCCGCCTGCTCCAGCCGCTTCACCGGAGGGGTTACCGTGCTCGATTCCAGAGAAAGGCGGTCTGCGATCGCACCGATCGTCATCTCCTGCTGCTCGGCAACCGCGCTCAGAACGAGGTATTGCGGGTAGGTAATGCCCATCCTGTCGAGCATGGGTTTGTAAAGGCGGTTGATCGCAATGCTCGCCGCATAGAGCGAGAAACACAGCTGATCGTCCAGGGGGACGGGTTTCTGGTCGGACATGCAAAACCTCCGGAAGATGCAGAGAATTCGATATCACAAAAAAATGTATCGCGATAACTATTTCTTCTGGACAGGCTCCGTTCAGTTCTCTATGAAGTAACTTATCGCGAAAATAATTATCGCGATAACAAGCTGGAGACAGAGATGAACGAGACAATCATCTGGACGACACGTCGAAATGTCATGAAGGCCGGGCTGATTGTCGGCGCAGCCGCTGCGGCTCCGTCCTTCATCCAGATCGCCCAGGCATCCACACCATCAACCCACGAGGACAAGAAGACCATGACCAGCAGTTTCATCACCACAAAGGACGGCACCGAGATCTTCTACAAGGACTGGGGCCCAAAGGACGCCCAGCCGATCGTCTTCCACCACGGCTGGCCCCTCAGCGCCGACGACTGGGACGCCCAGATGCTGTTCTTCCTGAACGAGGGTTGCCGGGTGATCGCCCATGACCGCCGCGGCCACGGTCGCTCGACCCAGACCGCGACCGGCAACGAGATGGATACCTATGCGGCCGATGTCGCCGAATTGGCCGAACATCTCGATCTCAGGAACGCCATCCATGTCGGCCATTCGACCGGCGGCGGTGAAGTCGCCCGTTATGTCGCCCAGTATGGCGACCGCGGCCGGGTTGCCAAGGCTGTTCTCGTCGGCGCCGTACCGCCGGTCATGGTCAAGTCCGACAAGAACCCGGGCGGTCTGCCGATCGAAGTCTTCGACGGGTTCCGCTCGGCGCTGCTCGCAAACCGGGCGCAGTTCTTCCTGGATATCCCGACCGGGCCGTTCTTCGGCTTCAACCGTCCGGGTGCACAGGTCTCGGAAGGGGCGATCCGCAATTGGTGGAGGCAGGGCATGATGGGCGGAGCCAAGGCCCATTACGATTGCATCAAGGCCTTTTCGGAAACCGACTTTACCGAAGACCTCAAGACGATCGAAGTGCCGGTTCTCGTCATGCATGGCGACGACGACCAGATCGTGCCGATCGCCGACTCCGCGCATCTTGCCATCAAGCTCTTGAAGAACGGCACGCTGAAGGTCTACGAAGGCCTTCCGCATGGCATGGCGACGACGCATGCCGAGGTGATCAACGCGGACCTCCTGGCGTTTTTCAAGGCTTGAACCGCCGCTTGCCCCGTTCTCCCCGCAAGGGGGAGAACGGATGAGGATGCCCTCACGCCACTGCACCGAACTGGGCCTCGTGGAGTTTCGCATAGGCGCCGTTCGCCTTCAGCAATTCCGCGTGGGTACCCAGCTCGACGATGCCGTCCGCCCCCATCACCACGATCCGGTCGGCATTGCGGATGGTGGCGAGACGGTGGGCGACGACCAGAGTGGTTCGGCCCTTGGAGAGGTCTGCCAGCGCGTGCTGGATCGCCAGTTCCGTGGCCGAATCCAGCGCCGATGTCGCCTCGTCGAGGATGAGGATCGGCGGGTTCTTGAGGAAGATGCGGGCGATCGCCAGCCGCTGCTTCTGGCCGCCCGACAGTTTTGCGCCCCGCTCGCCCGTCGGCGTGTCTAGGCCCTGCGGCAGCGACAGGACGAATTCGTCGAGCGATGCCCGGCGCAGCGCCTCCATGATCTCCTCGTCGCTCGCGCCGAGCCGACCATAGGCGATGTTTTCGCGGATGGTCGAGCCGAACATGAAGACGTCCTGCTGGACGATGCCGATCTGGCCCCGCAGCGAGGCCTGCGTCATGTCTCGGATGTCGATGCCGTCTATGGTGATGGCGCCTGCGGTGACATCGTAGAAGCGCGGCAGCAGCGAGCAGATGGTCGTTTTACCGGCACCAGAAGGACCGACGAAGGCGAACGTTTCCCCTGCGGCGATTTCGAGGTCGAGATGCTCGAAGACCATGGCGGTTTCGGAATAACCGAAGCTGACATCACGATAGACGATGTCGCCCGCAAGCGTGCTGACGGCGATCGCATCCGGCCGGTCGGCGAGATCGGGCTGGGTGTCGATGAGATCGGTGAAGCGGCGGAAGCCCGCAAAGCCCTTCGGATACATTTCCAGCACCGAGGTGATCTTGTCGATCGGGTGGAAGAAGACGTTGACGAGCAGCAGGAAGCCGACAAAGCCGCCGTAGGAAAGCTCTCCCGCCACGACGAACCAGGTGCCGGCGATCATTACCGAAAGCTGCACCAGCCGGGTGCCGAGATAGCTGAGCGCAATGCTTGCCGTCATATAGGCATAAGCGTTGAGCTTGGTTTCCCTGTAGCCCTCGTTGTTGCGGGCAAAAAGCTGGCTTTCGTAGTCCTCGTTGGCAAACGCCTTGACGACGCGGATGCCGCCGACGCTTTCCTGGACCCGGGTGTTGAAATCTCCCACCTTGCCGAACAGGGTGCGCCAGTTGACCGTCATGCGGGCTCCGTAACGGCTGACCAGCCAGGTCATGAACGGCACGATCACGGTGGTCAGCAGCGCCAGCTTCCAATGCACGGTGAACATCAAGATGAAGGCGCCGATGAAGGTCATGATCGCGATGAACAGATCTTCCGGCCCGTGATGGGCAATCTCGCCGACCTCTTCCAGGTCTTTCGTGACATGGGTGATCAGGTGGCCGGTGCGGGTGTTGTCGAAATACCGGAAGGACAGCTTCTGGATATGGTCGAATGCCTGCCGGCGCATGTCGGATTCGATCGAGATACCGAGCGCATGGCCCCAGTAGTTGACGACGGCCATTAGGCCGGTGTTCAGGGCGTAGACGGCGAGTAGGCCCACGCCGACGGCAACGATCAGTGTCCAGTCGCGACCGGGCAAGAGTTGGTCAACGAAGAGCTTGACGGCGATCGGGAAGCCGAGTTCGAGCAGGCCGGCAAAAACCGCACAGCCGAAATCGAGCAGAAACAGCCTCTTGTAAGGCGCATAATAGGAAAAGAAACGACGAAGCATGAAGGCCCCCTCCAGGGGCGAAAGGCTCAAAATTCGAAGAGGACGGACTAAACGACAGCCCTGATCCGGCACCGCCATTCAGCGTTGAAAAGTGCCGATCTGCCTCATCTTCTGAGCCTCCTTCAAAGGTCGTCTTAGTGCTTATAGTGCCGTATGGCGGCGATGTCTACCGGGTCCGGCCGATCTGGACGTTCCGTCCCCGGTCCCGGACGCCGGTCGGCATGTCCTTGACGGGAACGGGGACGAAGGTCCGGGAAATACTGCGATCCGAAACCTCAGACGCCGGTCGTCAGAATATCTCTCAGCTTGCCGACGATTTCGTCGATGTGGTGTTTTTCGACGATCAGCGGCGGCGACATGGCGATGGTGTCGCCCGTGGTACGGATCAGCAGGCCGTCCTCATAAGCTTTCAGGAAGGCGGAGAAGGCGCGTTTGGTGGGTTCGCCTGCGATCGGATCGAGTTCGATCGCGCCGATCAGCCCGATATTGCGGATATCGATGACGTTCGGAACGTCCTTCAGCGAATGCAGCGCCTCTTCCCAATAAGGCGCGATGTCGCGGGCGCGGTCGAAGAGGCCTTCTTCCTTGTAGGTCTCAAGCGTGGCAAGGCCTGCGGCCGACGCGATCGGATTGCCCGAATAGGTGTAGCCGTGGAAGAACTCGATCAGGTGTTCCGGGCCGTTCATGAATGTGTCGTGGATTTCCGAAGTCACCAGCACCGCGCCCATCGGGATGACGCCGTTGGTCAGGCCTTTGGCGGTGGTGATGATATCGGGCGTGACGCCGTAATATTGAGCCGCGAACGGGGCGCCCATGCGACCGAAACCGGTGATGACTTCATCGAAGATCAGGAGGATACCGTGCTTGGTACAGATGTCGCGAAGTTTCTGGAGGTAGCCCTTCGGCGGGATCAGCACGCCGGTGGAGCCTGCGACAGGTTCGACGATGACGGCCGCGATGGTCGAGGCGTCGTGAAGCGTAACAATGCGCTCGAGTTCGGTCGCCAGATCGCCGCCATGCTCCGGCTCACCGCGGGTGAAAGCGTTCTTGGCCGGAAGGTGGGTGTGCGGCATGTGGTCGACGCCGGTCAGAAGCGTGCCGAACATCTTGCGGTTGGCGACAATACCGCCGACGGAAATGCCGCCGAAATTGACGCCGTGATAACCGCGCTCGCGACCGATCAGGCGAAAGCGCGAGCCGTTGCCCTTGGCGCGATGATAGGCGAGCGCAACCTTCAGCGCCGTGTCGACCGATTCTGAACCGGAATTCGTGTAGAGAACGTGATTGATGCCCTCCGGGGCAATGTCGACCAGGCGGTTGGCAAGCTCGAAAGCCTTCGGATGGCCGAGCTGGAAGGCCGGTGCATAGTCCAGCTCACCTGCCTGTTCGCGGATCGCCTCGGTGATCTTCGGGCGGCAGTGGCCGGCATTGACGCACCAGAGGCCGGCGGTCGCATCGAGCACCTGGCGGCCGTCATGGGTCGTGTAGTGCATATCCTTGGCACTCACGAAAAGACGGGGTTCCTTCTTGAACTGGCGGTTTGCCGTAAACGGCATCCAAAACGCCCTGAGGTCATTGGGCGTGGTATTCAGGCGGTTGGACATGCGGCTCTCCATGGCCATTCGGATCGTCAGGTGGCCATTCCCGGTCGGCGGCTCAGCGCCAAGTTTTGACTGCATGGTCAAATTATCAGGGCAAGCGGAGCCGTCAACCGCATTCGGCGGAGCAGCGAGAAGGGAATGGATGAAAGCCACAGACTGGAAAGCCCAGCCTCCGGCGATGCATGCCGCAGGCTGGGCCGCAAGCAGCGAGACGTCATGTCTGCGCTGTCAAGCTCACGCGGCTGCCGACGTCTTCTGGGCCGGCACGCAGTAGATGTCCTCCAGGGTCTCAAGAACCTTGATCACCGATTCCGACGAGCTGGAATAATAAATCGTCTGCGCGTCGCGGCGGGTCTTCACCAATTTCTGCGCACGCAGCTTGGAAAGATGTTGAGACAGCGCCGACTGGCTGAGCCCGACCTGGGAAGCGAGCGCGCCGACCGCGACCTCGCCTTTGACCAGGCAGCACAGGATCATCAGCCGCTTCGGATTGGCCATGGCAGACAACAAGCCTGCCGCGGCGGTGGAGTGCTCAGATAGCGCCATCGTATCCATCAGCTACAATTCCCCTCGATCTAAAGCGGCTTCCCGCCCAAAAAATAATCGCCCCTCGTCCCTAGGGCAAAAATTAACAACGAGCAAAAGGGATTGTATATCCCTAAATTTCAGGTAACCGATCATTGTACTTTAGATGTGGCAAAAATATAATCAAGTACTGCCTGTGGTGAGTCTACCAAGCGTTCAAATTCGTGCCTGAGTTGCAAATCGCCCGAAATGAGGTTGATTCCGGCGCGGTCCACCCCAGCGAAGCGCCAATTGTGGCTCTCTGCCGCTCCGAGATTCGCCGCAAATTTCTCGGCGGTCTCCGTCATGTTTCCTAAATCTTTCTGGAGTTCGAGCCAGTCCGACGTGATTCCCGGCGAGGGAATCAGCAAATCGAATCCCGGCAGCATGTATGCACGGCCGAAGCCGCCATTGAGCGACGCGGCCTGCGGCGTGATTCGAAAAAAGCGGAAATCGGGAAAATCCGCATAGAGGGCAGCTTTCGGATGCCGGTCGAGAAAACGGCTTCGGATGCGGGTGTGGTCAGGCGTGTCGCGGGCAACGCTTTCGGCCAGGCATTGCAGCGTGATCCGCGGATGGGCGAGCGGGTCGCCCTTGCCGGGCTCGCCTGCGAGCAGCGAACAACGGGGATCGGCCACCAGCCCCCTGGTGTGGCCGGAGAGGCCCGAGACGAGAATCACGGGCGTGCCATCGACATCGGTGCCGGTCAACGTCCGGCTGACGGAGGGAAAGCCGGTTTCCGGATCGAGAACGGCGAGCGCCATGAAGCGTGCTCCGCGCACCAACGTCCGCGCGAGGCGGCGAGCGTCCTCGTCCGTTTCACGCAGAACCTGCGGCCGGTCTCTTGCAGGGCCGTCTGTTGCAGGTTTTTCCGACGAGGAATTGTCAGCCATTTCGTCCACCTTGTCCTCCTCGCGGGCAGACCGGCGAAGCCAGCAGGTGATACCACCAGTGGCCCGGCCAGGAAAGCGGAGTTTTTAGCTCCGCTTTCTCTCTCAGGCGCTCCGGCGGCGGTGGCGAGTGAGGCCGGCAATCACATCGTCTGCGGATATCGTGCCGATGACAGTGCCATTGTCGACGACGCCGATCGTTCCCGGCTGGCGGGAAAGCGCATCGAGGATATCGACCAGCGGTGTGTCCGAACGGGCGGTCGCAGAGACGCCGCCGGAGCCGGCCGGCGCGCTGACGCCCACACGCATCACGTCATTCGCCGTCAGCATGCTGATCGGGTTCATGTGCTGGACGAAATCCGCCACATACTGGTCTGCCGGCGCGCGGACGATTTCCTGCGGCGTGCCGCACTGGATGATGCGGCCGCCTTCCATGATGGCGATGCGGTTGCCGATGCGGAAGGCCTCGTCGAGATCATGGCTGACGAAGAGGATGGTCTTCTTGAGCCGCCGCTGGAACTCCAGAAGCTCGTCCTGAAGGCGGGTGCGGATCAGCGGATCGAGGGCGGAAAAAGGCTCGTCCATCAGGAGGATCGGCGCGCCGGTCGCAAAGGCGCGGGCAAGACCGACACGCTGCTGCATGCCGCCGGAAAGTTCGCCGACCTTGCGGTCGGCCCATTTGGTCAAGTTGACTAGTTCCAGCTGTTCGTCGACCTGCTTCTTGCGCTCGGCCTCCGCAACGCCGGCCAGTTCGAGGCCGAAGCCGACATTTTCCGAGACGGTGCGCCAGGGCAGAAGGCCGAATTGCTGGAAGACCATGGAGACCGTGTGCATGCGCAAGTCCCGCAGCACCTTGGGGCTTGCCTTGTAGGGATCGACGGGGCCTGAAGGCGTTGCGACCTTCACGCCGCCGCGCACCACCGGGGCGAGGCCGTTGACGGCGCGCAGCAGCGTCGATTTGCCGGAGCCGGACAGGCCCATGAGCACGAGGATCTCGCCTTCGTGGATGGTCAACGAGGCATCGGCGACGCCGAGCACGATGCCGGTCGCAGCGCTGATCTCGTCGCGGCTCTTGCCCTGGTCGACCATCGTCAGCGCCCGCTCCGGGTTGTCGCCGAAAATGATGTCGACCCGATCGAAGACGACGCAGTCATTCGGAGCATCGGAATGCATTGCCGGTTGGGCTGTCATCTCGGTCATGCGCCGTCTCCCGTCGAGCTGCGGAATATTCGGTCGAGGATGATCGCCAGGATGACGATGCAGAGGCCGGCTTCGAAGCCGCGGGCGATATTGACGGTATTGAGCGCGCGGACCACCGGTACGCCGAGGCCGTTCGCGCCCACCAATGCGGCGATCACCACCATCGACAAGGACAGCATGATCGTCTGGGTGAGGCCGGCCATGATTTGCGGCATTGCAAAGGGGAGCTCGACCTTGCGCAGCACCTGGCCCGGTGTCGCACCGAAGGCGACGGCGGCTTCGGTGAGCGCATCAGGGGTCGACACGATGCCGAGGCGGGTGAGCCGGATCGGCGCCGGGATGGCGAATATGACCGTGGCGATCAGACCGGGGACCATGCCGAGGCCGAAGAGGATCAGGGCCGGGATCAGATAAACGAAGGTGGGGATCGTCTGCATCAGGTCGAGGATCGGCCGCATCACTTCATAGACCCAGGCCCGGCGGGCGGCAGCGATGCCGAGCGGTATGCCGACCGCCATGCTGACCGCGGTCGAAGCGAGCACCAGCGCCAGCGTCTCGGTCGTTTCCTTCCAATAGCCCTGGTTGTAGATGACGAGCAACCCAAGACAGGTGAAAAGCGTGACGCCGACCGAACGGCGCAGCCACCAGGCAAGCGCCGTGAAGAGAGCGATCAAGGCATAAGCGTTCGGCCATTGCAGCACGAACAGCATCGCATCGATGACTGCCGAGAGCACATCCGATAAAAAGTCAAAAAACCAATCGGCGTTGGCGGTGAGCCAATCGACGAAATCCTTCGCCCAATTGCCGAGGCGCACCTTGCCGCCGGAATCCACGAGCCATTCGGGAAGCCAATTCACGTTGAAGCCTGCCTGATCCGGAGAAAATTTTCGATGAATGGCAGACGGGCCGGCTTGCCGGCCCGTTCAAAGGTCAGAGGCCGAGCTCTGACTTGACTGCCGCCATGCCCGGCTTGCCGTCCTTGGTGGTGACGCCGGCAAGCCAGGGTTCGACCGCCGCACCGTTCGCCTTCAGCCATTTGGTCGCCGCGGCTTCCGGCTCGTCGCCGTCGTTGAGGATGCTTCCCATGATCTCGTTTTCCATGGGCAGCGAGAACTTCAGATTCTTGATGAAGGCACCGACATTTGAGCACTCTTCGGTGAAGCCGGCGCGGACATTGGTGAAGACCTCGGCGCCGCCGAAATTCGGTCCGAAGACGTCGTCGCCGCCCGTCAGGTAAGTCAGCTTGAAATTGGCGTTCATCGGATGCGGTTCCCAGCCGAGGAAGACGACCGGATCGCCGGCCTTTTCGGCGCGGGCCACCTGGGCGAGCATGCCCTGTTCGGAGGATTCCACCACTTCGAAACCTTTAAGGCCGAACGTGTTCTTCTCGACCATGTCGAGGATCAGTCGATTGCCGTCGTTGCCCGGCTCGATGCCGTAGATCTTCCCGTCCAGCGCATCCTTCTGTTTGGCGATATCCTTGAAATCCTTGATGCCGAGTTCGGCGCCCTTGGCATTGGTCGCAAGCGTGTATTTGGCGCCGACGAGGTTCGGCCCGAAGGATTCCACCGACTTATCGTTGAGATAGGGCCGCACGTCGGCTTCCTGGGTCGGCATCCAGTTGCCGAGGAAAACATCGATGTCCTTGTTCTTCAGCGAGCTGTAGGTGACCGGCACGGAGAGAACCTTGACGTCCGTTTCGTAACCCAGCGCCTTCAAAAGCACGGTCGCGGTCGCCGTCGTGGCTGTTATGTCGGTCCAGCCGACATCAGAAAATCGGACCGTGCCGCACGCTTCCGGTTCCGCGGCAGAAACGCCCGTCGCAAGCACCAGCATGGAGGCGGCAGCTGCTAACATAGTCTTCAGCGAGGTGGTGGTGCGCATGAGTTGTTCCCCTGTTTTTCGTGTTCCCGCCATTATCAATATCTCCTGAGATGAGGCAAGCGCGTGCATTCGCGGCGGAAGGCAGGGTGCATTTGCGACATTTTTTGCAAACTCTGATCCTTCCTTTGCGCCGCAGTTTTTCTGTGATTATCGTCGTTGGCCGCTTTTCATGGAGGCAGATCGCGATCAGAAGCAGGTTATGGCCAAGCTCTATTTCCACTATGCAACGATGAATGCCGGCAAGTCGACCATGCTCTTGCAGGCCTCCTACAATTATCGGGAACGCGGGATGCGGACCGCGATCTTCATCGCCGCGCTGGACGACCGGGCGGGGACGGGGAGGGTTGCCTCGCGGATTGGTCTGTCCGCAGATGCGATTCCCTTCAGCGACCTGGACGATCTCTTCGGGGTGATCGAGACCATGCATGGCGAGGAGCCGATCGCCTGCGTCTTCGTCGACGAGGCGCAGTTCCTGACCGCCGAGCAGGTCTGGCAGCTCGCCCGCGTCTGCGACCGGATCGGCATTCCGGTGATGGCCTATGGATTGAGGACCGATTTCCAGGGCAAGCTTTTTCCTGGCTCGCTCGAGCTTCTCGCCATCGCCGACGAATTGCGCGAGGTGCGCACCATCTGCTTCTGCGGCCGCAAGGCCACCATGGTCGTCCGGCTCGACCAGGAAGGGAAGCTGGTGCGGGAAGGGGCACAGGTGGAAGTCGGAGGAAACGAGAAATACGTTTCGCTCTGCCGTCGGCACTGGGAAAACCAGATGCGTTGCGAGTAAGGCCAGGTAGAGCCCGAACTGCAAAGGGCAGGCAACAGCGGCGTTCCTATCGAGTGGCATAATTTGCCTGTCGCCGCTATTCTATCGGAAGACGGCGGGAGAGATGGCGTGGCGGCAAAGCAGGTTTTCGACGGCGAGATCGAGCGGATAGCCGAGATTTTCAGGATCTTGCGCGAGGCGCAGCAACCTCTGGCGGCGATGCTGGACAAGGTTGCGCGGGAGGGCAGGTTGCCCGACGACGCCGAACTTGAAGACGAAGCCGACCGTCTGAGGCGCGAGGCGCCGGAGCGCCAGGCAGCCGAGACCGCCCTTGCGCGGCTTGTGGCGAAACAGGCGGCGGCGATCAGCATCCGCAAGACGCAATTTGACAATCGCGAATTGCCGACGCGTCTGGAAAGGGCGATCGGCTTCGTTTCCGGGGCAGCAATGCTGCGGCGCCAGCGGCGGCGCTGGGAAAGCCGGACGCCGCTTACCCAGCTCGGCGAACTTCTGCGGCGAGCCGACATGCTGGCGGGGCTGGTAGAAAGCGAGCGCGACTTGCTGCTTTCCCGGCGCAGGGAAAGCGAAAACGACCTGGTGACATTTGTCGATCACCGGACGGAGATCATCGAAAAGCTTCGTGGAGAGGACGGGGAGGCAATGACAGCCGTCGAGGCAACCCGGCGGACCGAACATTGCGTGGAGATCTTCCAGACTTTCGTCAACGGGCTGAACACATCCGCCGCCGCCTGCAATGTCCTGCTGCACAAGCTTGGCGCCGACACGGAAGACTTGCTCATCCTTTATCAGATCGTGTTCAACGCGGTCCGGCGACACGGCGACGAAAACTTGAAACCGGACGCCTTTCCAAATCTCGCAAGTCAGATGAAGCGTTTTTCAGACGGAATGCTGACCGTCCACGGCCTCGACCGCCGCCGCAACCTTGCCGATCAAGCGTTTGCGGAGCGATTTCCTGCGGAAGCCGCCGCCGAGACCGCAGTCGAGGCACACCAGGCGGCGGGTATGCGCTGGCCTCCTTTCGGCCTCAAGCCGGCCCGGTCATGAAGTCGCGCCCCGTTGTGATCGCCGTCTGGAACACATATGTGTGAGGCAGCTCACTCGGATGCGCCCCCGCCTGACAGGAGACAGCGATGCTCGACCGAATTACCGCCTTCTTTCAACGGATCGGCCAAGCCGTCGGAAGAGGCATCGGACTTCTGGTCGCCTGGCTGGTCTGGCCCTTCATGGCCGCGCACGGCTGGTATGGTCGACGTCACTGGATGGTGAAGGGGCCAATTCTGGCACTTCTGGTGCTCCTTGTCGGTCTCTATGGCTATTTCATCTGGCAGACGCAGGTCTGGAGCGGGTTCAATCCGAATTTCGTGGAGAGCTATCGCTGGTCCGAGCGCACCGTGCCGGCCGGTCAAGAACTGCCGGCTGAGGCGCGCCCCGGCGACGCAGCCGCCACCACGACCTCCGCGGCGCGTCAATGCCAGTCCTCCGCCCTTGTCGACGCTTCGGCCGATCTGATCGACATGAATGTCAACCAGAACGCCTGGATTTCGTCGATGCTGCTCTACCGGCTCGGCTTCTTCGGCATCGACTGGGATCATACGCCCTTCCTCGACAACAAGGCGTCGTTCCAGCGGGGCGTCCATCAGGCGGTCCGGCGCACCTCGGCGGAGCTCGTCGATACGCTCGGCCGCGTCCGCGGGACGTCCGGGATCAACAGCAACCTGCAGGACGCGCGCGGAAACCTGCAGTTCGACGAGTATTCGTGGTATTTCGGCCTCGACCCCTTCGGCTTCAAAACCCCGTCGCCCGCCTATTATCGCACGGCAACCGAAAAGCTCAGGGCCTTCAATGCCGACCTGACCTCCTGCAATGCCACGTTCGACACGCGCGCCGACAACCTCATCCAGTTCGTCGACCGCATCGCCAATGACCTGGGCGGCACGGCGGCGATCCTCCGCGAGCGGTCGGAAAACAACAGCGCCGGCTGGTTCGACACGCGGGCCGACGACCGCTTCTGGTTCGCATACGGCCAGCTCTACGGTTATTATGCAGTGCTTTCAGGCGCCGGCGCCGATTTTTCCCAGGTCATCCGCGAACGCAATCTCGGCCCCCTGTGGGCCGAAACGCTTGCCAGGTTTCGCTCCGCCCTGCGCGTCCAGCCGGCAATCGTCTCGAACGGCAGCGAAGACGGCCTGATCATGCCGAGCCATCTCGCCGTGATGGGTTTCCACACGCTGATGGTCCGGTCCAACCTGGTGGAAGTCCGTTCGGTGCTCGATCGATAGAAACTCTTGCGGCGCCTGAATATCTGACTAAAGTCAGGGAATGGAGAAGGAGCATATTGCGCAGGTCCGCCGCTTCAATCGTACCGTCACCCAGCATGTCGGCGCGCTCGAGGACAGTTATCTGAAACGTGGCCGGCCGTTGGGCGAGGCGCGTCTCATTCACGAGATCGGCGCGGACGGTATCGACATACGCAGGCTTCGGGAGCGCCTGAAGCTGGATTCCGGATATGTCAGTCGACTTCTGCGTTCGCTTGAAGGACAGGGGCTTGTCGAGACCGGTCACAACGCCGCCGATCGCCGGCGGCGGCGCGTCGTGCTGACACCCGAGGGACGCGCCGAACATGCGACTTACGACATGCTTTCGGATGAGCTTGCGGAGTCGTTCCTGAAGCCTCTCAGTACAAGGCAGCGCGGCCGGCTTGTTGCGGCCATGTCGGAAGTGGAACGGCTGCTGCGGGCAGGCTCCGTCGAAGTTCATTTCCGGGCGGCCGACAGCCCCAACGCCCAGGTTTGCCTCTCGCGCTATTTCGAAGAGTTGTCCCGGCGCTTCGACGTGGGTTTTGATCCATCCAGAAGCAATTCCGCCACGGCCGCCGAAATGACGCCGCCTGCAGGCCACTTCGTTCTGGCGGAACTCGATGGAGAGCCCGTCGGATGCGGAGCTTTGAAAGTGGCCGGTCGCTCCATCGGCGAAATCAAGCGGATGTGGACGGCACCCGATGCGCGCGGGCTCGGAATTTCACGACGCATCCTGCATGTCCTGGAGGCCAAGGCGCTGGAAATCGGGCTTCGCGCGCTTCGCCTCGAAACCAATCGCGTTCTGGTGGAAGCACAGGCGCTCTATCGCAGCGAAGGCTACCGGGAAGTCGCGGCTTTCAACTCGGAACCTTATGCCCATCACTGGTTCGAAAAACAGCTATAGGCAATCATGCGCGTCAGGCCTGATCGCCGGGCATGTCGTTGAGGAAAAAGGTTACGCCGGGACGTTGGGCGAAGAACTCGTAGGTGAGGCCGACGACTTCTCCGGCGCTGCCGGCTTTGTCGCGAAACTTGCCGACCGAACGGACATATTTGTAGTCCTCGGCATCTGTCCTGACCCGATAGATGTTGTGGTAGGTGAGCCTTTCGGCGCTGGCACGCTCGAAGGTTTCCATCAATCTCGGCATGTCTTCGGGATGGATGCGGGCGGTAACGGCCATGAGATTGATGGGACCTTCCTGGGGCTCCATGCCGAAGATGCGGCAAACGTCCTCGGTTGCGAAAAAAAGGCCGGAGTCCAGTTCAATGCGCCAAAAACCGTAGAGGCGAAATGAAGCCGAAAGCTCCACTACCTCGTCAGACGAAAGCCCCACCTGCTGATATTGAGTATTGACGCGTTTTTCGGCGTGTTGAACCCAAAACGGCAATCTCTTCCTCCTAAGAGGCCGGGCGACAGCTCCCGCGCTACACTATGAGTCTTAGCCTCAACGCCTTTGCTACCAACTGGGTGCGGTTGACGCAATCCAGTTTCTTGATGGCATTGTTCATGTAGGCGTTGATGGTGTGATCGGACAACGAAAGGATCCGACCGATCTCGGCCGACGTCTTGCCCTGAGCGGTCCAGCGAACGACCTCCAACTCCCGGGTGGTCAGCGGCCCGACCGCTACCGCCTTGATGCCGCGTCGAATTTTGTCGAAGACATCGAAGGCATGCAGCACCACCATGCCCATCTCATTGAGTTCAGCCTGACTCAGTTGCTGACGGACGCCGTCGAACCGCAGCATAAAACGGTCGCCATCGATTGAGTTCAGCGCCATCGCGACGCTGGTGACGAGATCGTAGCGGCGCTGCAGCTCCTGCATCGTTGCAGGGATTGCAAATCCCCGGACGGTCTCCGGATCGTCGAGAGACCAGCAGATCGGCAGGACCGAGTTGTTGATGATCGGTGCGACGGGGCAGAGCCGCAGGAGGCGGCGGCGGTCGAATTCCTGGACATAGGCAGCGGGAAGCGTCGTCTCGACGATCATCCGCGACATCAATACCTCATCCGGCGAGGTGGCAGCAAACAAGGTGACGTGCAGAAAACCGAATTCCCGGGCGGTTCGCTTCAACGCCGCAAAAATTTCACCCTGCGAATCGGCAGCGGAAATCTCGCTGTTCAAGATTGACTGCCGTTGAAGGGTGATCATGCTGGGCAAAGCTGATAAGGATTTATGTTATCGGTAAGAGATATACGAAGTGACTTGAATAGCTAGTGAAAATTCATAGTCCGGGCAGTTATTCCCGATATTTGCGATAGTCAATCAGTTTCTTTGTCATTTCCAAACTGAAAGAGGAAGGTTTTTTCAAACCGGCAGGTGACCGGCGCTCTTAATTTCCTCCATGACCGCATAGGTGTGGGTCTCCCGCACCCCAGGCAAAGGCAGAATCACCTCCGATAAAAACTGCCGATAGGCTTCCATTCCGGCGACGCGGGCCTTCACCAGATAGTCGAAGCCGCCGGCCACCATGTGGCACTCCATGACGTCGTCACTGCGTTTGACGGCGGCTGCGAAGGCGTCGAAAACGTCGGGCGTCGTCCGGTCGAGCTTGACCTGCACGAAGACCAGCAGATTGCGGCCGAGCTTTTCCGGAGACAATTGCGCGCTATATCCGAGGATATAACCTTCGCGGGTGAGCCGCTTGACGCGTTCGGCCGTTGCGGTCGGCGAAAGGCTGACGCGATCGGCAAGTTCTATGTTGCTCAGACGCCCCTCTTTCTGAAGTGCGCGGAGGATTTTGCGGTCGAGGCGATCGAGTTCCCTCATGTTTCGCTACTAATCCAGTGAAATGCGCTTGAACATGCCGTCACTATTTCAAAAATCCGCGGAAATCACCAGAGAATTCCGGCTATGTGGAGAATGAAACGGAGATATTCCATGAACCAGCAGATCCTCGCCGAACCCTTCATTCCCTTTACCGCGCCCTATGCCGGGGACGACGACCGGCTGGTCCGGCAATTCGCTGCCCGCACGACCTTTACGCCCGCACAGGATGCGGCGATCGATCAACGGGCTCGCCGCATGATCAACGCGATCCGCGACGGATCGGGCAAGGTCGGAGGCGTCGAGGATTTTTTGCGCGAATACGGGCTTTCGACGCGGGAAGGGCTGGCGCTGATGGTGCTTGCCGAAGCGCTGCTGCGGGTGCCCGATGCCCTGACCCAGGACCGGCTGATCGAGGACAAGCTGCGCGAGGGCGGCTGGAGCACCCATGAGGCTTCCGGCGAAAGCTGGTTCGTCTCCGCTTCCGCCTGGGCGCTTGCCGTCTCGGCGCGCGTGATCGGGCCCGGCGAGACGCCGGAAGGCATCCTGCGCGGTCTCGTGAAGCGCGTCGGGCTGCCGACGGTGCGCAGTGCCACGAAACAGGCGATGCGGTTCCTCGGCCATCACTTCGTGCTCGGGGAGACGATGAAGGACGCACTGTCTCGCGCCGCCAAGAGCGAGGAAAAGGGATATAGGCACTCCTTCGATATGCTGGGCGAAGGTGCCCGAACGGCGGAGGATGCGAAACGCTATTTCCGCTCCTATGCCGACGCGATCCAGTCAATCGGCGCCCATATGGCTAGGCACGGCAAGGCCAAGCAACTTCCCGACCGGATGGGAATTTCGGTCAAGCTTTCGGCGCTGCATCCGCGCTATCTTGCGACCCATCGCGATCGGGTGATGAAGGAACTCGTTCCTGATCTCCTCGACCTGGCGCGCATGGCCAAGCAGCACCAGCTCAACTTTACGGTGGATGCGGAGGAAGCCGACCGGCTGGAACTTTCGCTCGACGTGATCGCCGCGGTCTTCTCCGATTCCTCGCTTGCCGGCTGGGACGGGTTCGGGCTCGCGATCCAGGCCTACCAGAAACGGGCTCCGGCGGTGATCGACTATATCGACCAGCTCTGCACGACGCATAACCGCCGGATGATGGTGCGGCTCGTCAAGGGCGCCTATTGGGATACCGAGGTGAAACGCGCACAGGAGCGGGGGCTCGAGGACTATCCGGTCTGGACGCGCAAACCGGCGACGGACCTTGCCTATCTCGCCTGCGCGCAGCAACTGCTTTCCAAGCGGGCGCGGATCTTCCCGCAGTTTGCGACCCATAATGCGCTGACCGTCTCGACTATTCTGGAGCTTGCGGGGCCGGAACGCTCCGGTTTCGAATTCCAGCGGCTGCACGGCATGGGTGAGGCGCTCTACGACGACCTCCTGGAAAGCAATGACCGGATCGCCTGCCGCATCTATGCGCCGGTCGGCGGTTACCGGGACCTGCTTGCCTATCTCGTCCGCCGGCTTCTGGAGAATGGCGCCAATTCCTCCTTCGTGGCGGTGGCCGGCGACAAGCAGGTGCCGGTCGAAAAGCTCCTGGAGCGCCCGGCGGTGCGGCTCGGCCTCGACAACGGCATCAGCGCGCGCCACAAGCAGATCCCGCTGCCATCCGATATCTACGGCCGGCGCAAGAACAGCGCCGGTCTCGAATTCGGCCATCGGGAGAATCTCGAGCGGCTGATGGCGAGCGTTTCCAGACCGTGGGGCGAGGTGAAAGCCGCGCCGCTGGTCGCAGGCGTCACCTCCAAGGCCGAGGAGAAGCCGGTGCGCTCGCCGTCCGATCGTGCGACGATCGTCGGCACCGTCAAGGATGCGACGCCAGCCGATGTGGATGCCGCCTTCGCGGCTGCCGGCAAGGCGTTCCGGGCCTGGTCGCGGCAGCCGGTGGAAATCCGCGCCGCCTGCCTGGAACGTGCAGCCGGCCTCCTGGAAGAGAACCGCGACCGGCTGCTGGCACTGCTTGCCGCCGAGGCCGGCAAGACGCTGGACGACGGGATGGCGGAAATCCGCGAGGCGGTGGATTTCTGCCGCTATTATGCCGACAAGGGCCGCGAGCTTTTCGGTGCTGCGACACCGATGCCGGGACCGACCGGCGAGGACAACCGCCACCTCTGGCGCGGCCGCGGGGTTTTCGGCTGCATCTCGCCCTGGAATTTCCCGCTGGCGATCTTCCTCGGGCAGATTTCCGCGGCGCTTGTTGCCGGCAATACGGTGGTCGCAAAACCTGCGCCGCAGACGCCGCTGATCGCTCATGAGGCGGTGAAGCTCTTGCATCGGGCCGGCGTGCCGGCAGAAGCGCTGGCGCTGGTGCCGGGCGGACCGGATGTCGGTTCCGCGATCACCGCGCATCCAAAACTCGCCGGCATCGCCTTCACCGGCTCCACCAAAACGGCTCATGCGATCAACCGGGCGCTCGCCGCCAAGGACGGGCCGATCGTACCGCTGATTGCCGAGACCGGCGGCATCAATGCGATGATCGTCGATGCGACGGCGCTTTCCGAACAGGTGGCGGACGACGTGGTGATGTCGGCCTTCCGGTCTGCCGGGCAGCGCTGCTCGGCGCTCAGGCTGCTTTTCCTGCAGGAGGATGTCGCCGACGGCATGCTGAAGATGATCGAAGGGGCGGCGGCCGAACTCAACATCGGCGATCCCATCAAGGTGAATACGGATGTCGGCCCGATCATCGACGAGAGCCAGCGGCAGATGCTGGCTGATCATGTGACGGCCATGAAGGCGAAGCAGAAGGTGCGCTATGCGGGCAAGGCGCCGGCAACCGGCAATTTCTTTGCGCCCCATATCATCGAACTCGATAGCGCCGCGGCGCTCACCAGGGAGGTATTCGGGCCGGTCCTGCATGTGGTGCGCTGGAAGGCCAAGGATCTGGACAAGGTTCTGGCGGCGATCGATGCCACCGGTTACGGCCTCACCCTCGGCGTGCACAGCCGCATCGAGGCGACGATCCGCAAGGTGACCGAAGCGCTCGACGTCGGCAATGTCTATGTCAACCGCAACATGATCGGCGCCGTGGTCGGTACCCAGCCGTTCGGCGGTTCGGGGCTTTCCGGCACGGGCTTCAAGGCAGGCGGGCCGGCTTATCTGATGCGGTTTGCGGAGGAGCAGGTGATTTCGGTCAACACTGCGGCGGCTGGCGGGAACGCGAGCCTGATCGCAATCGGCGAAGGGTGAGGCAAGACCGCTTGCCGGCTTCCATCGATCAAAGGACCCCGGGAACCCGGGTTCCTTACCGTTGATGGCTTAAATCTTTTCCTTCCTTGTCGACCCGGGCCTTCGACGTGATGCGGCCTAACCGAGCGTCACTGCGGGGACAATCAAGGCTTGGTGGATGGGCTGTATTGATGGGGCGTTCTCGACGCCGCGGCCCATTTCGGTGCCGATGATGACCGCTCGCGAGGCCGCGGGGTATTGTTGCTTTTCTGCAACTTGCTGATGCCTCCAAAAATATGATTGAACGAGTCATATTTTAATAATTGACAAAGTTACTCATGTTTTCTAATGGCATGATTAAGGCAATATTCTGCCTCCCGCCACATTTTAGCCAGATTTAAAACGGGTCACCGCAACCGGTGCGCTATTGCGCGCCGAGGGTCGATGCGCCTGTGTGAAAGGACTGTCATGACACGCCGGCAGACGCAATCGATCCTGCTTACTTGCACCGCACTTGCTGTGTTTTCCCTCGGGCCGAGCGCTGCGGCGCAAGAGGCCGCGCGGTCGGACACCACGCTGCGGCCGATTACGCTCAAGGGCAAAAGAGTTGCGCAACCGGGGGGCGTGGCGGACACGCCTCTGGCGACCCAAACCACGCGGGAGCAGATAGAAAACAAGCAGATCACCAACGTTGAGGATATTGGCCGGGTGGTGGAACCGGGAGTAAATTTCAATCGCACGACCGGCGCCATCAACATCCGCGGTCTTGAAGGAAACCGCGTGCTGACGACGGTGGACGGCATCCCGACGCCGTTCATCGACGACGTTACGCGTAGCGCGACCGGCGGCGTCGATGCTTTCGATTTCGGTTCGCTTTCGGGGGTCGATGTCGTCCGCGGCGCCGATTCCAGTCGAGCCGGTCCGGGCGCGCTTGGCGGTGTCCTTGGCCTCAGGACGCTGGAGCCGGAAGACCTCATCAGCGAGGGGCGAGATTGGGGCGGTATAGCACGCACCGGCTATGACAGCGCCGACAGTAGCGGCTTCGGCTCGCTCGGCATCGCGAAGAAAATCGAAAACAGCTCAATCCTTTTCCAGGGCGGATATAAGAAGGGACAGGAGCGGAAGACAAATGGCGATGTCGACGCGTTAAGCACGGCACGCACGGAAGCCAATCCGTCGGACTATGATCAATATAACCTGCTCTTCAAACTGCGACACGAATTCGACGGAGGGCATACCTTCGGGCTAACCGCAGAGCGCTTCCGCCGGGACCGCGAGACCGACCAGCGCACCATGCAGACGGCAACGGGGAACTACCGGGCCGGCAATTACACGACGATCAAGGACGCGGACCGCGACCGCATTTCGCTCGATTACAAGTACGAGTCCCAGAGCGACGACAGCCCGATCGACAGAGCCTGGGCCTCCCTCTATTACATGAACCAGAAGACCGTCGACGGCTATGACGGAATCCGCTCAACCTCGGTGACCGGACCGATCGGCCGACGCAATGACTATGAACAAGATAGCTTCGGCCTGGTCGGCGCGCTGGAAAAGAATATCGATGCGGGTGCTCTCAGCCATCGGCTCACCTTCGGTTTCGATCTGGCGCGCATCACCTCGGAACAATATTCCTCCGGTTACGACAATTGCCCGCCGGAGATATCTCCCGGAGTTTATCCGCCGGGCTTCTCTGCCTGCGCCAACCTGCACACCAACCAGGCCGACACACCGAAGGTCGAGACGAGCCGTATCGGCTTCTATCTCGACGACGAGATCGGTTTGGAAAATTCCGCTTTCACCCTGACACCCGGGATACGCTTCGACTGGGTTCGCCATGCGCCGAAGATGACTTCCGCGTATGACAACAACGCCAGCAACCCCGCACTGCCGGACGGCTTCGAGGACTGGGCGCTGTCTCCGAAGCTGCGCCTCGGCTACGAGGTGAACAAGGATGTCGAACTCTTCGCGCAGTGGGCAATGGGCTTTCGCGCTCCGACGGCCGGAGAGCTCTATAGCGTGTTCGGGGGACCTGGGACCTACTTGCGCCTCGGCAATCCAAATCTGGAATCGGAAACCAGTCACGGGTTCGAAGTCGGCGCAAATCTGGGCGACGAAAGGTTGGGCGGTCGCATCAACCTATTCTACAACCGTTACAGGAACTTCATCGACACACGCAGCTTCACTGCGGCTGAAACGATTGCAGCAGGCTATAACCCAGCTGATTTCCCGTTCGGCGTTACAGGTTTTCAGAACATTGCCACCGCCGAGATATTCGGGATCGAGGCGAGCTTCCATAAGTATTTCGACAATGGGTTCAGAATTGGCGGCGGCCTTGCGGCGGCTCGCGGAAACGATCTCGAAAATCATACGTTCCTGCGTTCGGTTCCGCCTTTGAAGGCCGTCGCAAGCGTTGGCTACGATACCGAAGCATGGGGTGTCGGGGTCGATGTGATCGGTGTTCAATCGTCGCGCGCCGATGATGGCAAAGGCGGAACGTATTTCAGGACGCCGGGCTATGCCATCGCGGATCTGACCGCGTGGTGGGAGCCCGAGCAGGTCAAGGGGCTGAGGATAAACGCCGGAATTTATAACGTATTTGATCGGACGTACTACGACTATTCAACCGTAAGGCAGAACGGCTCCGCCCAAGCCCGCGAATTCTATTCCGAGCCCGGCCGGACGTTTAAGATCTCGCTGACGCAGCGGTTCTGACCGCAACACAGGGCGGGGGCGCCTCGGGGGCGGTGCGAGCACTCGTACCGCTCCCTTTTCTCACCTCGACACAGGCCATTGCTCCCATTCCCTCACTACCTTTCCTTGGCTATTCATAAGGGAGCGGACGGTGCGAGCCGCGGGGAACGGGGAGAGTGGTATGACAGCCGTCAAGTCGGACATAGAAATTGCGCGTGCCGCGAGGAAGAAACCTATTGCGGAGATCGGAGCGGGGCTGGCGATCCCGGCCGATGCCTTGGCGCCCTATGGCATCGACAAGGCCAAGGTGAGTGCCGACTTCATCAGGTCCCTATCGAAGCGCCCGGATGGCAAGCTCATTCTCGTGACTGCGATCAATCCGACGCCTGCGGGCGAAGGCAAGACCACCACCACGGTCGGTCTTGGGGACGGTCTCAACCGGATCGGCAAAAAAGCCGTGATCTGCGTTCGCGAGCCTTCGCTCGGGCCCTGTTTCGGCACCAAGGGCGGGGCTGCCGGTGGCGGTTATGCGCAGGTGGTGCCGATGGAGGACATCAACCTCCATTTTACGGGCGATTTTCATGCGATCACCTCGGCCCATAACCTCCTCTCGGCGATGATCGACAATCATATCTACTGGGGAAATGCGGAAAATATCGACGTGCGCCGGATCACCTGGCGGCGGGTAATGGACATGAACGACCGGGCTTTGCGGCAGGTGGTCGCCTCGCTCGGCGGCGTCGCCAACGGTTTTCCCCGCGAGAGCGGGTTCGACATTACCGTCGCCTCGGAGGTGATGGCGATCCTTTGCCTTGCCGCCGACCTCGAGGATCTCGAAAAGCGCCTCGGCAACATCGTGATCGGTTATCGCTTCGACCGGTCGCCGGTTTTTGCCCGCGACCTCAAGGCGGACAAGGCGATGACGGTGCTCCTGAAGGACGCCATGCAGCCGAACCTGGTTCAGACGCTCGAAAACAATCCGGCCTTCGTGCATGGCGGGCCTTTCGCCAATATCGCCCATGGCTGCAATTCGGTGATTGCCACAAGGACGGCGCTGAAGCTCGGCGATTATGTGGTGACCGAAGCTGGCTTCGGGGCAGATCTCGGCGCCGAAAAATTCTTCGACATCAAATGCCGCAAGGCGGGGCTCACGCCGGATGCCGCAGTGATCGTCGCCACCGTCCGGGCGCTCAAGATGAACGGCGGCGTGCGCAAGGACGACCTCGGGCGTGAAGACGTCGAGGCGCTGAAGCGCGGTTGTTCCAATCTCGGGCGTCACATCGCCAATGTGCGCAAGTTCGGCGTGCCGGTCGTGGTTGCGATCAATCACTTCACCTCGGATACGGATGCCGAGGTGGCGGCGGTGAAGGACTATGTGGCGCGGCACGGGGCGGACGCAATCCTCTGCCGGCATTGGGCGGAGGGCTCTGCCGGTATCGAGGAGCTGGCTCAGAAGGTGGTGGAGCTTGCCGAAGGCGGCCAGGCGAAATTTCAGCCGCTTTATCCCGACAACCTGCCGCTGATGGAGAAGATAGAGATCATCGCGTCGAAGATCTATCACGCCGGGGAGGTGACCGCCGACAAGGGTGTGCGCGACCAGCTCAAGGCATGGGAGGGGCAGGGTTATGGCTACCTGCCGATCTGCATGGCGAAAACGCAATATTCCTTCTCGACCGACCCCAACCTGCGCGGGGCGCCGGAAGGACATGTGGTGGACGTGCGCGAGGTGCGCCTGTCGGCCGGCGCCGGCTTCGTGGTGGCGATTACAGGTGAGATCATGACGATGCCGGGGCTCCCGAAGATCCCTTCGGCAGAGCGGATCTTCCTCAATGAGGCGGGATATGTGGAGGGGTTGTTCTGAGGTTTGTGACGCAGCCCGGCATTCCAGTGGGGCTCCACAATCCTATGTCTGCAGCCTGACAATCTGCGGGCTGACGATGGCAAGGAAAAGGTTGGGGTCACCGAGAGCTCGCGCAGAGAGCATCGCTCCATGAACCGAGGCCATCAGAATCTGCGCTTCTTCTTCCGGCGTATTGTCCAATCGAAACAGGCCCTGATCCGCGCCGGCTTTTAAGACGGATGCCAGCCACCCCGCCAGGTTGCGGAAATGGGCGCGGACACGGGATGCGACGGCCTCGGGCAGCATCTGCATCTCTCCGGCGAGCATCGCGCAGACGCAGAAGGATTGCGAGGCATCGAGGACACACTTTTGCCAGTAGCCCAGATAAGCTTGCAGCTGTTCTGCGGGGTCGGGGATCTGCTGGCTGAGAGACTTCAAGCCGCTCTGTGCCTGTTGCGTGTAACGATCGACCATGACGGCGACCAGTTCGGCCTTGGTGGGAAAGTGGTGGTGTATGCTTGCCTTCCGGATGCCGATCGCATCCGAGATGTCCGCATAGCTGAAGCCGTTATAGCCGCCCGCCACAACCAGCGCCTGGGCCTTTTCGAGTATCTTTTCCGAGGTCGTTAGTTCCATGCAATGGCCTACCTCCTGGTAGGGAGGCTGTCAAGTCGGCTCTCTTTGCGCTCGATTTCAAACATTCCCCCGAATGGGTTGACTTCCTAAATTTACCTTCCTACTAGTAGGTAGATGAATAAGGAGACTGTCATGCAAAATCAAACGTCGCCCCAGCCGCGGTGGTTGCGGTCCTACTATTTCACACGGGCGCTCTTTTCCGTCGCCTGGATTGCTGCAGCCATTCTATCGGGCGGTCATTCAGCCCTGGTCTCAGCATTGTTCGTGATCTATCCGGCGTGGGACGCCGTCGCCAACCTGGTCGATGCCCGATCGAACGGCGGTCTGAAAACGAACTTCCCCCAGGCGCTGAACGTCGCCGTCAGCACGATCACGACCGTGGCCGTGATTCTGGCGGCGATGAATAATACGCACGCGGTCCTGGCAGTCTTCGGTGTCTGGGCAATTCTGTCGGGTCTGTTGCAACTCTTTACCGGGGTGCGGCGGTGGCGGTCCTATGGCGCGCAGTGGGTGATGATCCTGAGCGGCGCGCAGTCGACCTTGGCCGGCGGCTTCATGATTACGCAGGCCCTCGGTGCCGCTCAGCCGACGATCTTCGACATCGTTCCATATGCGGGCTTCGGCGCGTTCTATTTCCTGCTTTCGGCAATCTGGCTAATGGTCACAGTCTATCGACAGGCAAACGCGAAAGGTTAGGTGCTATCTGCCCCGGATGGCTGATAAAAAGCTGTGGCGCGACAGGCTGCAGACGGCTACCGACAATACCGATACCCGTTCTCCCGCTCCATCACGTCGAGATGCAGGTGGTTTTGGTGGGCGGCGTCACTGCCTGGCGACAGGACGGTGGTGAAATGTAGGCAGGCGCCGGCGGTGGCGGTGCGCTGGAAGGCGCCTTCGAGCGTCGAATCCTCTTCGCGCGGCTTCATTTCCATCATCTCGCCGTTGTCGAGCCTGAAGGCGGCGACGTCGATACCGTTGCCGCGGGCGTGTTCGGATATCTTACCGGTCGAGGCGCCGTTTCTCAACCGGCAGGCATAGGTGGAGCCGGGCACGATGCCGGTGATCTTTCGTCCCGGCATGGCGATGTTCATAGCCGGCTGGACGGTATCCTTTAGCCAGTGCGCCATGGTGACCGCTGTCTTGCAGCGCATGACCGAACCGCCGAGCTCGACGCCCGGCAAGACTTCCGCGACCTTGATCGGTTGTTCGATGCCGCAACCCTTGCCGTCGTCGATAGGGGTGGCGGGTTCGAATTTCGTGCCAAGCGCGGAGAGTTCGGCAAGGCAGACTTTCAGCTCCTCCGGATTTTCCTTGATGAGCGGCGGGGGCGGGGGAGGTGGCGGCGTCTCGGCCTTGTCCTCCTCCTCTTCCTTGCCATCAGGATTGGCCTCGTCCGGTTTTTCCGCGTTTTTCTCGTCCGGCGTCGCAGGCGCGATGTCGTCAGGTTTTGCGAGGGGCTTTGGGACTTCGGCTTCGTATGGAGGTTTGGTGGCGGTGCCGGGCTGCTCGACGAGAGGCGGTTCCGCCACGGGCGTGGTGGCCGGCGGGCTGTCTGGGCCTTGGCTTGTCTGGTTCTGCGCCGCGGGTGGCGGTGTTTCCGAAGCGGGCGGTTTGCTGGGGGCGCCGTCGGCCTGTTGAGGTCCGTCGGGCGGGCTCCCGGCTTGCGTTGTTGCGTCTGGGGCGGGCTTCGGAATCGGCACGGGGACGCTGGCCAGTGCCGGGGGGTTCGGGATCGTGTTGCGTCCGCGCGACGAAGACCCCCGGCGTTGATTCGAGGATGCACGTTTGGGCCTGCCGTCCTGCAAGAGGCGATCGAGGAAGCTCACTTCCTGCACATCGGCAGGCTGCGACCGCGGTATTGGTCGATCGAGCGGCAATCCGGCGCCTATGATCAGGGGCAGGCCTGCCAGAACTGCGATCCACGAATACTTCATGCCTTGTCCCTCTTGAATCCCCGGGGGATGATAAACGTCGATCCTCCGGTTTTGGTCGCATTGCTGGCGCAAGAAATTCGCTTGCGCACAACCGCGACCCACGGTAACAATTCCGTCCATGACGATTTTGATGAACATCGGCAACTGGTGGTGGGCACGCTTCGCGCGGCCTTGACCAGTCATGTCCATCGACAAGACGCAAAGCCGCCCGAGTACCGAGGCGGCTTTTTTATTGGCCGCTTGAGGGGTCGGGCAATACGATCGGAGAGGCAGGAAAATGGTGACGATCATTCGGGATGACGGTTCGGAGGTCTACGAGACCAAGGGGGGGATCGCGGTCAGCCGGCAGCGGCGGGCGGCAGAATATGCCAATGCGATCTCGAGCTATGTCGACAAGCTCGACGAGCGGCGCGGCGCGGTCTTCTCCTCCAACTATGAATATCCCGGCCGTTATACTCGTTGGGATACGGCGATCGTCGATCCGCCGCTCGGCATCTCCTCCCATGGCCGCAAGGTGTGGATCGAGGCCTATAACGGTCGTGGCGAGGTGCTTCTTGGTTTTGTCGCGGAGAAACTGAAGACGGTTTCCGACCTGACGCTCGGGCAACAGACCGCCCGCCGGCTGGACCTCACCGTCAACGAGCCGAACCGTATCTTCACGGAGGAAGAGCGCTCGAAGATGCCGACGGTGTTTACCGTGCTTCGTGCTGTTGTCGATCTCTTCTATTCCGAAGCGGATGCGGCGATCGGCCTGTTCGGCGCTTTCGGTTACGATCTCGCCTTCCAGTTCGACGCCATCAAGCTTTCCATGCAGCGGCCCGAAGACCAGCGCGACATGGTGCTCTTCCTCCCCGACGAGATCCTTGTCGTGGATCACTATTCGGCCAAGGCCTGGATCGATCGCTATGACTTTTCCAAGGACAGTGTGACCACCGAGGGCAAGTCGGGGGAGATTGCGCCTGAACCCTTCCAGCGAACGACGGCAATGCCGCCGAAGGGCGATCACAAGCCGGGCGAATATGCCGAACTGGTAACCAAGGCGAAGGAGAGCTTCCGCCGCGGCGACCTTTTCGAGGTCGTGCCGGGTCAGAAATTCATGGAGCGCTGCGACTCGAAGCCGTCGGAGATTTCCAATCGGCTGAAGGCGATCAACCCGTCGCCTTATTCCTTCTTCATCAATCTCGGCCATCAGGAATATCTGATCGGCGCCTCGCCGGAAATGTTCGTCCGCGTGTCCGGCCGGCGTATCGAAACCTGCCCGATCTCGGGCACGATCAAACGCGGCGAAGATCCGATCGCCGACAGCGAGCAGATCCTGAAGCTCCTGAATTCCAAGAAGGACGAATCTGAGCTCACCATGTGCTCGGATGTCGACCGCAACGACAAGTCGCGCGTTTGCGAGCCGGGGTCGGTGAAGGTGATCGGCCGCCGGCAGATCGAGATGTATTCGCGGCTGATCCACACAGTCGACCATATCGAAGGCCGTCTTCGGCCGGACATGGACGCATTCGACGGCTTCCTCAGCCACGCCTGGGCGGTGACGGTCACCGGGGCACCGAAACTCTGGGCGATGCGGTTTATCGAGAACCATGAGAAGAGCCCGCGCGCCTGGTATGGTGGCGCGATCGGCATGGTCGGATTTAATGGCGACATGAATACCGGCCTGACGCTCAGGACGATCCGCGTGAAGGACGGCATTGCAGAAGTAAGAGCGGGAGCCACTCTTTTGAATGACAGCGATCCCCATGAGGAAGAGGCCGAGACGGAATTGAAAGCATCGGCCATGCTCGCCGCGATCCGCGATGCGCGCGCCGGCAATACGGCCAAGGTCGGCCGCGACGTGGCGCGGGTGGGGCAGGGTGTGAAAATCCTGCTGGTCGACCACGAGGACAGCTTCGTCCACACGCTCGCCAACTATTTCCGCCAGACGGGAGCGGAAGTCTCGACCGTGCGCACCCCGGTACCGGAAGAAGTGTTCGACCGCTTCGATCCGGATCTCGTGGTGCTCTCGCCCGGGCCTGGCAACCCGAAGGACTTCGACTGCAAGGCGACGATCAAGACGGCGCGGGCGAAGAACCTGCCAATCTTCGGCGTCTGCCTCGGCCTGCAGGCGCTTGCCGAAGCCTATGGCGGCGAACTCAGGCATCTGGCGCTTCCGATGCACGGCAAGCCGTCGCGCATCCGCGTGCTGGAGCCCGGCATCGTCTTTTCCGGCCTGGCGCGCGAGGTGACGGTCGGCCGCTACCACTCGATCTTCGCCGATCCGAAGACGCTCGATCCGAATTTTATGATCACCGCCGAAAGCGAAGACGGCACGATCATGGGCATCGAGCATGTGAAGGAGCCGATCGCCGCCGTGCAGTTCCATCCGGAATCGATCATGACACTCGGCGGCGATGCCGGCATGCGGATGATCGAGAACGTGGTGGCGCATCTTTCGCGCAAGCGCGAGACCAAGGCTGCGTGAGGTGACGGAAACCATCGCGATTGAACGCATCCGTGAGGACCATATCGAGAGCTTTCACGAGGCTCTCGATACCGTATCCCGCGAGCGCAAGTACCTGACCTTCCTGGAGGCGCCGCCGCTTGAAGCGACGCGTGCCTTCGTGCAGGACATGATTAAAGGCGGTCATCCGCAAGTCGTCGCCATGGTGGACGGCAAAGTGGTCGGCTGGTGCGACATTCGCCGCAATGCCCGGGAGACGCATGCCCATTGCGGAGCGCTCGGCATGGGCATCATCCCCGGCTATCGCGACAAGGGGCTCGGCAGGCGGCTGATCACGGCGGCGCTGGATCTTGCGCGGGGGAGCGGCCTCCATCGTGTCGAACTGCACGTGCATGCGGACAATCCGCGCGCCATCGCACTTTACGAAAAAGTGGGTTTCGTGCGGGAGGGCGTGGCCCGCGATGCGGTGAAGATCGATGGGCGGTTTATCGACGCGATCCAGATGGCAGTGATTTTCGGATAAGGGTCAGGCGCTGACCGAGGTGCGGGTATGAATTAGGTATCATCGAGTGATACTCCGCGTGACGCTGCCATGAGAGTACATTCCGTCCGGCTGCTGCGATGTCTCCTTTGACAAAGCCCTCCACCTGAGTCATACACCCCGCCAATCGAAACCGCCGAGCGATAATGTCGCGCCGGCGGTTTCGGCGTTTTGGGGCTCGGCTCCTGCAAATCATTCGCATGCGCATGAGGAAACGACGATGGTGGCGGTCAAGGTTGATCCGGTGGTGGAGCGGCTTGCCTTCTGGGGCATTCCGATCTCCTTCGGTGTCATGGGGCTGAAAATGCTCGCCTGGTGGGTGACCGGATCGGTGGCGCTGCTGTCGGACGGGCTGGAATCGACCGTGAATGTCGTTGCAGCCTTCATCGCCTATTTCGTCATTCGCTACGCTCGACGGCCGGCGGACCAGGACCATCAGTTCGGACACTACAAGGCGGAGTATCTCTCGGCTGTCGTCGAGGGCGTGCTGATCGTCGTTGCGGCGCTTTTGATCATCCAGGAGGCATGGGGAGCGCTTTTTGAACCGAGACTGCCGGATGCCCCGGTGCTCGGCCTGGCGATCAACGGACTAGCCGGCGTCATCAATGCCGGCTGGGCGACCATTCTGATACGGACCGGCAAGTCGCATCGCTCACCGGCATTGGCCGCGGACGGCCATCACATCATGTCGGATGTGGTGACCTCGGCCGGCGTCTTCATCGGCCTTATCCTCGCCGTCTGGACGGGTTACGCGATCCTGGATCCGCTGCTCGCCATCGTCGTCGCCGTCAACATCCTCTGGCAGGGCTACAAGGTGATTTCCAATTCGCTCGGCGGTCTGATGGACCGGGCGCTTGAGCCGGACGAAGAGGCGGCGGTGCGCGAGGCGATCACCACGCATTCGGAAGGCGCGCTCGGCGTGCACGACCTGAAATCCCGGCGCGCAGGGGCGGCCGCTTTCATCGATTTCCACCTGGTCGTGACGGCCGGAATGAGTGTCGGTGAGGCTCATCACATCTGCGACCGCTTGGAAGATGCGATCAAAGCGATTATTCCGGGCGCCACATTGGCGATCCATGTGGAGCCCGAAGACGAGCGCCCCCATGGACAGAAAGTAGAAATTGAAGGAACAGTGAAATGACGATGACGGATGTAAGCGGGCTTTCCCAGCTCGGAGCCAATGTCAGCACCCCTCAAAGCCCGGAGGCTGCGGTCCTGGAAAAAGTGCCGAACGGCAACCAAGGCACGGACTACGTGGTGCGGTTCACGGCGCCGGAATTCACGTCGCTCTGCCCGATGACCGGGCAGCCGGATTTCGCCCATATCGTCATCGACTATATTCCGGACGGCTTTCTGGTCGAGTCGAAGTCGCTCAAATTGTTCCTGCATTCCTTCCGCAACCATGGCGCTTTCCACGAGGATTGCTCGATCTATATTGCCCGGCGGATCGTCGACCTCCTGCAGCCGAAATGGCTGCGGATAGGGGCTTATTGGTACCCCCGCGGCGGCATTCCGATCGACGTCTTTTGGCAGACCGGCGAGGCGCCGGCCGGTGTCTGGCTGCCGGAACAGGGCGTCCCGACCTATCGCGGGCGCGGGTGAGGAACGAGCCGGCGAAGCCGGCAATCGATCCAGTGGATCGATTGCAGCGACGAGCGCGCCGGGATTTGGCGCCGGAAATTCGCCTCGCTCACACGTCCATCGAGCTGTCGTCGGTGCCGAAGTCGCTGTTGTCGAAGTCCGGCTGGTCATCGGCAAAGTCGTCGTTGCCGTAATCAGCCTGCTGAAGCGCATCGTTCGAATTGTCGGCCGCTCCGGCCGCACCACGGTTGTCCGAAGCCTCGCGGATCGCGTCGTCGCCGAAGTAGTTGTTGACGGTGGTTTCCTCCGTCGGAGCATTGCCGAAGGGATTGGTGCCTTCCGAGGGCGAGCCCCATCCGAGCGACGACATATGATGGCCGAAGATTCCGGACAATGAATTGGCAAGCAGCATGCCGCCCGCCACACCCGCAGCCGTGCCGAGAGCTCCCCGCAGAAAGCTGCCGCCGGCCGATGGCGCAGAGGCTTGCTGCGCCCATGGACCGGGGAAAGCAGACTGGGATGATGCGGCCCGATAGCCATCGTCACCCTCGCGGTTTGTGCGGTAGGTCTGGCGAGGGGCCGCGTTCCATGGGCCGGATGAGGAAGCCGGAGCGGGTTGCTGCGGCTGGCTCGATCCGAAAATGGAGCTGAGGAAGCCGCCGCCCTGCTCGGCGCGATGGTGTTCGCTTTCGCCCGCCTCCAGCTGGCGGACCCGTTCTTCAAGTTCCCTGATCCGATTGGCCGCCGCTTCCAGACCCTTTTCCTGAACCACCACCGCCTGGGCCAGATAGTAAGTGGCATAGGGCTGTTCGCGGCTCGCCTGTTCGATGAAGATCTCGGCCTCGCGATCCCTCGGGGTGGAGGACGCGGTTCGAACGCGGTCGAACAGGGAGGTCAGGATCTGGCGTTCTTCCGGGGACATGATCTTACTCCTTGCGAGCAAATAGTTCTCACAAGGAGTTAGGTTCGGTTTGGGGCGTTTAAAGCCGACGCTTTCTTAATTCTCTGTAACTTTAGCCAAAGGCCAGCGACAGGCCGACAAGCGCGGTCGCGGCGCCGGCGACGCGCGTCAATGCCGGGGCGAAGCGGGAAATGCCGTGGCCGAGCTCGATACCGGCGGCGTGAAGCGCTGCGGTTGCAACAGCAAATCCAGAGCCGAACTGCAACGCTCCAGCCGAGCCAAGCTCGCCGCCATGGGCAAAACCGTGGAAGAGCGCGAAGACGGCAACGACGGCCGCAGACACCGATGCGGGGACTTTCACGGCCATCGATACCAGAAGGCCGAGGCCGATCACCGAGGCGAGGATCGCCGGCTCGACGAAGGGCAGGGCAAGCCCGGTCAGGGATGCGCCAAAGCCCAGCGCCATGGTGCCGACGAATGCTGCGGGCACCGTCCAAAGAGCCTTGCCGCCGATCTGTGCGGCCCAGAGGCCAACAGCCACCATGGCGAGGATGTGATCGAGACCAAAAAACGGGTGCGACACGCCGGCCAAAAACGAACCGTGCTCCGTCGGGTCAAGATGGGCGAAGGCCGGGGCGGAAAAAGCCGCAAGAATAGCGGTGGCGAGTAAAAGGCGTTTCAGCATTCGGGTCCCCTCGAAATCGTGATCGTGTGAAATGAGATCGAAGGATAGGCAAGCGGCGGCGCACTGTCCATTGTCAATCGCGGATCGGGCGGAATGCAGCCTACGTCATTCACCTTAGTCCGTGGAAGGTTGCTTCTTAGACTTCGTCTCCATTGTTTTACGGCCGCGAACGCATTATGTCCCGTATCAGAATCCATCCAGGAGACCGTAATGAACGACGAAGACGACAACGAAGACAAGACGAAGGAACTGCCGCTCGGCAAGGAAACGGAGGCGAATCTTTTCAAGTCGCGTTCGATCTTCATCTACGGGCCGATCACACAGGAATTGGCGCAGAAGGTCTGCACCCAGCTCGTGGCGCTCTCCGCGGCCAGCGACGAGGACATTCGGATCTACGTGAATTCGCCCGGCGGGCACGTCGAGTCCGGCGACTCGGTCCACGACATGATCAAGTTCATCAAGCCGAAGGTCTGGATGATCGGCACAGGCTGGGTGGCCTCAGCTGGCGCCCTGATCTATGTCGCCGCTCCCAAGGAGCGCCGCATCGCTCTGCCGAACACCCGTTTCCTGTTGCACCAACCGTCCGGCGGGACGCGCGGCATGGCTTCCGACATCGAAATCCAGGCTCGCGAAATCATCAAGATGAACGAGCGGCTGATCAAGATCTTCTCCAAGGCTACCGGTCAGCCGGAAGAGAAGATCGCCAAGGATATCGATCGCGACTACTGGCTCGGTGCCGAAGAGGCCGTCGCTTATGGCCTGGTTTCCAAAATCGTCACCTCTCAGAGCGAAATCTGAGCGGTCGAACCCAAAGCAAAGCCCCGCCAGCAGAAGCCGGCGGGGCTTTTTCTTATCCGGCTTTGCCGCGAGTGCCGGTGCTAGCCCGCAACGCCGATCCGGCGCGCCTTGAAATAGGCGAGCAGTCTGACAGACAGTGCCGCGGCGATGAGCACCATGGCGGGAAGATAAGCGGTGTCCATGACGGCCCGTTTTCCGAAGGTGAAGACGAAGGAAATCCAGATATACCAGGCGCCGAAACCGTGCACGCCGTGCCAGAGCCTGTCGCCCATCGCCGCAACAATCCGATCGAACGAACTTGCGGCCATGGCGGCGATGAAGAGATAGGCGAGGCTTCCGGTCAGGATCGTGACGGGGTTGGTCAATTTCCAGAACAGGTCCGGATCGACCGATGCCAGGAGCAGGATCGCCCCGAGATGCACGAAATGCGAGAGGGCGAAGGAAAGTCCGAGGTAACGCCGATTGCGGCGCTGCCAGATGGTGTATGCCCCCGGCACCAGCTTCACCCATGCCGAGGCCGTGAAGGCCATGAGGAAGAGGATGAGGGAGAGGCGTGCGGTCCACCGGATGACCATCCGCGCGCCCTCGGTGGTGGCGGTCGTCGATCCGGCGGCAACAGCCAGCAGAAGGAATAATACACATGCGACGGATGCGACCAGTCGCCAGCCATTCAATGCCATGTCGGCAGCCTCCCAAGGTTTAAACATGTAAGCAGTGATTACATGCCTTGAGCCAGTGAGCAAGGGATATAATCAGTGATTACAAAAAAGTGATGCCGTGCTAAGGTTGCGTGATCACGATACAGTTTGAAGAGAAACATGCCGAACACCAAAGACGCCAAGGTCCCCCGAGGGACCTATCACCACGGAAATCTGGTCGAAGCGTTGGTGGCGGCGGCTATCGCGATCGTGGAGGAAAAGGGCGTCGACAATCTCTCGGTGCGTGAGGTCGCGAAAAATGCCGGCGTTTCGCCGGGCGCTCCTTTTCGTCACTTCAGCAGCAAAGCCGCCTTGCTGACGGCGGTGGCCGAGCAGGCGATCCAACGCCTGGCCGGTTCGGTCGGGCAGGCGCTGTCGGTGCTTGCGCAGGACGATCCCATGGAACAGCTTCGGGCGATGGGCATGGGTTACATCGATTGGGCCCGGCTGAACCCGACACATTTCCAGATCGTCAGTTCGCGTACGCTGATCGACTTCCACGGCTCGGAAACTCTGGTGGCAGTGAACGAGGCATTGCGGCTACAGCTTGCGGACATCATTCGGCGGGCCAAGGACGAGGGGCGGATGAAAGCGTCGCTCGACGTCGAGGACGTCATGCTTTCGGCCCGCGCCCTCGTCTACGGATTGGCGCGGATGTATATCGACGGGCATTTCCCGGAATGGAAGGTTTCCCGGCCACCGGAGGATGCGATGCGCCGGGCGCTCGATCTGTTCATTGAGGGGCTTCGTGCATCGCCGCCGGGCGCCAGGCGATGAGGCCTTCGGTACGGGCGCGCACCTCGGGAGGGGCAAGACAGGTGGCGACCGCTTCGTAACCTGGAGCGCCCGGATAGGGAGCGACTCTCCTCGGCGGGCTGTGGTTGGCTGGGCAGAGCAGAATCGCCTCGTCCGGTCCAACGAGCGCGAGGTCGAGGATCGCGGAGGAGCGGGTCAGCATGAAGAGTGGCCTTTGGGCAGGTGTTCGATAGCGCAGGTAGGCAATCAACGCTTCCTGCGTGGCCCGGTCGAGGCCCTGTTCGATCATGTCTATGACCAGGACGCGTGGGCCCTCTGCTTCCAATGCGGCGAGAAGAACGGTGAGGTCGGGGGAGGGCGTAGCCCCATCCTCGGCGAGCCAGGCGAGCACCAGATCGACGCGAGCTCTCAATTCCTCATCGGCGGAAAGCTGGCGGTTTAGTTCCGAAGCATCGTCACCGGCCCGGTCTAGATCGAGAAAAAGCGCGCCGGGCAGGCGTTTCGCAATCTCCCTGGCGAGCCGCGTCTTGCCGCTGCCGAGCGGTCCGATGATGTAGTTGAGACGCCTGATGTCGCGCAGTTCGAACCGTTCACCACCCCAAGGCCAGGGAAGGTCGAAGCTCACGACGGGATCACCGGCCGGCTGCGCCAGCCGTATCAGGCTCTCGGTTCCCGGCGGACGACCATCCGCCAGCTCCGCGCGCAGGGTCCGGACCCGCTCGATTGTCTCCGTGACGCGGCGCGCCTCGAGCTTAAGCCTCGCATGATGCGCGGCAAGCACAGGCTCAAGATCCTGCGGTTGCCCTTCAGGACCCGGGCTATCTGCGCAAGACTGAGGCCCAGCGCCCTCAGGGCTGCGATCTCGGCGATGCGGGTCATCTGGACAGGGCCATAGGTGCGCCATCCGGCGGCGGTGCGGACGGGCGTGACAAGCCCACGCTGTTCATAAAGACGGAGCGCCTTCTGGGATATCCCAAGCCGTTCGGAGGCTTCGGAGGGGCTCAGATAGTGTGCGGACGTCATCAAGAATCACCTCGCCGGTTGTTGGCCGCAGCTTTTATCGGAGCGGACCCAGGGGCCAGGTCAATAGGTATCGGCAGGCGAGGACGACGGTTTTATCCGCATCCAGTACATCCCGCGGCCGGCACCGGGTTTAAGCCGACCGAACCAGGGCGGGAGGGAACGATGCGGGCCGGTCGCTCTGCCAGTTTTGCGCGAAGGCGATAAAGTCCGCCGACGACATCGGTTTTGCGAATGCGTATCCCTGGAGGATCTGACAACCGAGGCTGCGCAGTATTTCGATATGAGCCGGGGTCTCGACCCCTTCTGCGACGATCTCGATGCCTTGAGAGCGGCCGATCTCGATAATCGATGCGACGAGCTGCCGCTGGGAGCCGGATTCCAGCGGGGCGATGAGCTTGCGGTCGATCTTCAACCTCTTCGGGCCGAGTTCGAGCAGGCTGACGATAGAAGCATGGCCGGTTCCGAAATCGTCGATTTCGATGTCTATTCCGAGAGCTTTCAAATTGAGGATGGCGGCCTTCAGTTCCTTGTCCTGATCCTCGAACGAAATCGATTCCAGAAGCTCGAAGGAGAGCGTTCCGGGGGTGAATGACAGTTCCGTCACCCGCTTGAAGAGCCGCTCGTCCTTCAGTCTCTGGGCGGAGATATTGACCGACAGATGCGGAACGTCGATCCCGAGGGTTCGCCACCAGGTCGTCTGGAAGAGCGCCCGATCGAGAATGGTCGCGTCCATGTCGGCCGCCTTGTGCAGATTTTCGGCGATGTGGAGGAATTTATCGGGCGTCAGCAGGCCCCGGGTCGGATGCTGCCAGCGGGCGAGCGCCTCGACGCCGACGATTGCCAGCGAATGTGCGTCGAACTGGGGCTGGAAGTAGGGAATGATCTGGTCCTGCTCCAGCGCGCTCAGGAACTCGTCGGACAGCCGCTTTGTCAGCACGGCGGCGGCGCGCAGCTTTTCGGAGAACAGTTCGACCCGGTTGCGGCCGAGCTTCTTGGCCTCATAGAGCGCGATATCGGCGTTGATCAACAACTGGCCAAGCTCTTCACCAGCCCTCGTCTGGCACGCGATACCCGCGCTGCAGCCGATCCGGCACTGGTGCTCGCCGATATCCATCGGCCTTGAGAGCGCCGTCACGATCGATTGTGCAAGATGGCGGGCCCTTGCGAGCGGCTCGGCTCCGCCGGTAACGACAACGAATTCGTCGCCGCCGATGCGGGAGGCGAATTCGTCGTGCCCGATAAGATCGAGGAGGCGGGCCGTGGCCTCCTTGAGAACGGCATCGCCTGCCGCATGGCCGAAGGTATCGTTGACCTCCTTGAAGCGATCGAGGTCTATATGGATGAAGGCGAGCTTGTGATCATCCTGGCTCGCAGTTTCCTCGGCGGCCATGAACTGGTCGAGGAACCGGCGGTTGGGCAGGCCGGTCAGCGCATCGTGCAGAGACTGGTGCTCGAGCGTCCGCCTCGCAGACCGCAATTCGGCGTTCTGCCGCTCCGCCCGAGCCTTTGCTTCCCGCAGTTCGGCGTTCATTGTCACGTCCGTGGTGACGTCCCAGTTGGCGCCAACGACCCGCTTGATCCCGCTTGCTGCAACATATGTGGCACCGTGAGCGCGGATATGACGGATCTTTCCGTCACGCGACACCACGCGGAATTCCAGGCCGTGGCTTGTATCCTCGTGGATCGACTTGGCGAGCTGTTCGTTTACGGCCTGGACATCATCGGGATGGATCGCCTCCCGCCAGTCCCGATGTTCGCAAGTCTCTTTGTCCTGCGGCACGTCATAAAGCTCGCGCATGCGCCGATCCCAAATGAGCGCTTTGGACGATGGCTCGTATTCCCAAACACCGACGCCGGATGCTTCGAGGGCCAATTCCAGCCGCTGCGACAGGGTTTCGAGCTGCTCCTCGCGCTGTTGCAGAGTGAGCGTGTTGCGATGGCGCTGTTTCATCAGCAGGCCCGCCCAGATCAGCGGCCCGGCGATGCAAAGCGCGACCAGAAAGGCCGTGATGCGAAAACTGACGATATCCGGCGGCGAACCTTGCCACCCTTCTTTCGGTACAGCGGCAAGATACCAGGTATCGTGTCCGAGCTCGAACCGCGCCTTGACCGGTTCTTGCGAAAATACTTCGCGATTGCCAAGGAAAACATCTTCGTTGCCCGGCACGGGACGCTTTGCGATCGCTATGTCGAGGCTCTGGCGAGGCGTGTTGACGTTGCTGTCGGTATAAAGCCTTTGGAGGTCGATAACCGCCGAAATGACGCCCCAGAAGCGGCCATTAGAAAGCGAAAAGACGGGGTATCGGGCGATCAGTCCCTGTCCGCCCTGAACGAGGTTCACCGGGCCGGTGATGACCAGGGCCCGTCTTTCGATGGCCCTCATCACCGATCCCCTCTGCTGCTCATTGGTTCGGTAATCGAGGCCGATCGCTTTTTTGTTCGCGTGTTCCGGATAGACGAATTTGACGACGAGATCGGGCGCCGCCGCGATGTTTCGAAGCTGGGAGGGAACCCCGAAGATGCGCTCGGACAAGGCCGAAAACTGCGGCTGGGTCATGTTCGGGTTTGCAGCGACGGCTGCGATCAATCCATAGATCAGGTTGACGTTGCCGCGGACATTGGTTTCCAGGCTCGATGCGACCCGCGCGAGCTGCTCTGCCGCCTTGACCTGTTGCGCTACGCGAAATTGTTCATGCTTCTCGATATCTGCCCGAACCACCCCGATCACCACGGCTGCGGCAGCCACCAGGGCGGGAAGGAAATAGCCAAGCCCGTAGAAATGCGGCCTTAGCCATTTCGATTTCGAGGCGAGCGACAGTGGGATCATGCGGATTTCCGAAGAGGGTAAAGACTGTTGCTCATAAACTCTTGATTGCCATGGGGATCGGGTCGAGCACCGGCGTCCGACGTCAGGTGGAGTTGATCCGGTTCCTGCCGGTGCGCTTGGATCGATAAAGGCCGTCGTCAGCCCGCTTGAGAGCCTCGTCGGAAGATGCATCAAGCGCGGAAAAATCGCTCAAGCCGCCGCTGATCGTCACGTTGTGTCCGACTGCACGTTGAAGATTCGACGCAACCTGCTGCCGCAGCTTATTGGCGATGATAATGCCATGCTGCTTGCGGGTAGCAGGCATCACGATCACGAATTCATCCCCGCCGAGACGCGCCACGAAATCCGTCTTTCGCAATTCCTGGCGACAGACATTGGCAGTCACCTGCAGAACCATATCGCCCACCGCATGGCCCAGCTGATCGTTGACCGTTTTGAAATTGTCGATGTCGAACATCAGTATCGAGGTGGGGATGTGCTCATCGCGGAAGAGTTCGAATTTCAGCTGAAGGACGTCCAGCAGTTTTCTGCGATTGAAAAGCCCGGTCAGCGCATCGGTTTCGCTTTGATGACGCAGCTGGTTCTCGATCGCGTTCTTTTCGGTGATGTTGCTTGCCACCCATACGACCGCGTCCTCGTCGTCCACCTGGAAGTCCAGAGCCTGGACGCGTCCTTCGAACCAGATCGGATGGTCCGGTCCAGCGGAGTCCATTCCCAAGACATCGCGGGCGGAAAGGCTGTATTCGACGATGTGCAGGGAGCGCGAAGACAGCGCCTTGTCGATCTCGCGGACAAACCGACTGGCCTTTTCGAAGCTCAGGACGTCATAAACATTCTTGCCGACGAGCCCGCTGCCGTCATGGTAATGACGGGTATCCTTGCCGCCGAACAAAGCGGCATAACGACCGCTGCGCGTCAGAATGAAACAGGGGTCCGGCATGGCCGAGAGGATGAAGTAGAGCTGTTCGCGCGAAAAGAGAGAGTGAGTTCCGACGTCAATCTCTGCAAGGCGACCTGGCAATGCCGTCATGGATGGTCTCTAAGCTTCTCTCGTTGGCCCGTTTCTCCAATGGAGCGCGGTAGGAGGACATACCTCGACAAGGCTACAGCCAAGTTCCTTCGAAAGTATCAACGCATGCGAATATTCGCACAAACGACTGGACGGCCTGGATCGCGGCCGCAGGGCGCTCCGGGTGCGTGAACGGCCTTCCCGAGGTTTGTTCACCGCCGTACCTTTTTGCCGCCAACAGACCTTGCTTCGGCGGTGGCAGTGATGCTCCATGCCGGCTTTCGAGCTCACGAGTCCCGCCCGCATGCTCAAGGATTTTTCCATCTCCGCCCTGATGATGGGCCTGCTGACTGCATTTGTCGGCTTCATCAGTTCGTTCGCCGTCATCATGCAGGGGCTGCAGGCCATGGGCGCCAGCGCACCGGAGATCGCCTCGGCGCTGCTTGCGCAATCGGTGGCGATGGGCGTGCTGGCGGTCGTCTTCTCCTCCTGGTTCCGCATGCCGATCAGTATCGCCTGGTCGACTCCTGGCGCCGCGCTCCTGTCCGGCATCAGCGCGATCGAGGGCGGCTTTCCCGCCGTCGTCGGAGCGTTTGTGGTGTGTGGCGCGCTGATCATCCTTTCGGGCCTGTTCCGTCCGCTCGGCCGTGCGATCCGGATGATCCCGGCGCCGCTCGCCAATGCGATGCTTGCCGGCATTCTGCTGAGCTTGTGCCTGGCGCCGGTAAAAGCCGTCGCATTCAATCCGGCGCTCGGCCTGCCGATCGTCCTGACCTGGATGGTGGTGGTTTCCCGCTGGCGGCTCTGGGCCGTGCCGGCCGCGCTTGGCGCGCTCGTACTGGTATTGATCTTCGGGGTCGAATTGCCGCCGGACGTCTTTACCCAGATCGGCGCCGCCATCCATCCGGATCTGACCTTCATCAATCCCGTCTTTACCTGGAACGGCATCGTATCCGTGGGGATACCGCTCTTTATCGTCACCATGGCGTCCCAGAATATTCCGGGCATCGCGATCCTCAAGGTGCACCATTACGAGCCGCCGCCGGGCGTGCTCTTTGCCGGGACTGGCATATTTTCGATCCTCGGTGGATTGGTCGGCGGCGTGCCGGTCAACATGGCCGCGATCACGGCGGCCATGTGCGCCAGCGAGGATGCCCATCCCGATCCGAACAAGCGCTATTGGGCAGCGATCGTGGGCGGTTTCGGCTATATCGGCCTGGGTTTGGTTGCCGGAGGAATCATAGCTTTCGTATCGCTGGCGCCGCCGATCCTGCTGCAGGCCGTGGCGGGGTTGGGGCTGGTCGCGGCTTTTTCGAGCGCCGCTTTCGCCGCCTACAAGGAGCCCGACACGCGCGAGGCTGCGGCAATCACCTTTCTCGTCACCGCTTCCGGCACATCGTTTGCCGGTATATCCGGGGCTTTCTGGGGCCTGGTTGCAGGCGGCGTGATGTTGGGTTTGCGGCATTTCCTGCATACATCGAAAAGATGAGCAGGGACTTGCCTCGCTTTTCGGCTGCGGTTATACATCCGGGCATGACCATGACAGGCGCAATCATGTCCCACCGTTTGCCGACCCGCCGCACCGCGGCCGGGGCGACGGTTTTTGCGCTTTTCTCGCTTCTTAGCCTCGACCTTACGCGCGGTTGCCGGGTCCGTTGAGGAGCGCCCGGCGGCCGAAAGCCTGCCGGCGCAAGAGCTCCTCTCACGAACATTCAAGACATCGGCCACAATAGACCCTAAGGGTCCGCATCGCTGACGGCTTTTCCCGGAACGGGCGCCACAGCAACGCGTGAAGCGAGAAGAGAGTTCAAACCATGGACGCCAAGACCCACACCGTAAAACAGGGCATGCCGGAGGCAGCCGTGAAATACCGGCCTTATCCGGCGATCAATATTCCCGATCGGACCTGGCCTTCCAAGACGATTTCCAAGGCGCCGATCTGGTGTTCCGTCGACCTGCGCGACGGCAACCAGTCGCTGGTCAACCCGATGGGTCACGACCGCAAGGCGCGCATGTTCAAGCTGTTGCTGGACATGGGCTTCAAGGAGATCGAAATCGGATTTCCATCCGCATCCCAGACGGATTTCGATTTTGCACGCTGGTGCGTGGAAGAGGGCGGCGTGCCTGAAGACGTTTCGCTGCAGGTGCTTGTTCAGTGCCGCCCGGAGCTGATCACCCGCACCTTCGAGGCTTTGGAGGGCGCACACAAGCCGATCATCCATTTCTACAATTCGACCTCGGAACTGCAGCGGCGCGTGGTATTCGGCAAGGATGTCGCCGGCATCAAGCAGATCGCGGTCGATGCGGCGAAGATGATCACGGAAATGGCGGAAAAGGCAGGCGGCGGTTATCGCTTCGAATATTCTCCGGAAAGCTTCACCGGCACCGAACTGGAGGTCGCGCTCGAAATTTCGAATGCCATCATCGACATCATCAAGCCGACCGCGGACAACAAGCTGATCCTGAACCTGCCGTCCACTGTCGAGATGGCGACACCGAACATATATGCCGACCAGATCGAATGGATGTGCCGCAATATCGACAACCGCGAGAACGTCATCGTTTCGCTGCATCCCCACAACGATCGAGGCACGGGTATCGCCGCAACCGAGCTCGCTCTGATGGCCGGTGCCGACCGGGTGGAAGGCACGCTGTTCGGCAATGGTGAGCGCACCGGCAATGTAGATATCGTCACCCTGGCGCTCAACATGTACACGCAGGGCGTGGACCCGGAGCTGGACTGCTCCGACATCGAGCGGATCAAGGCTGTCTACGAATATTCCAACGAGATGAAGATCCCCGAACGGCACCCTTACGTCGGTGAACTGGTCTATACCGCGTTCTCCGGCTCGCATCAGGATGCGATCAACAAGGGCATGAAGGCGATCAAGGTGGCGAACCACCCCGTCTGGGAGGTGCCTTATCTGCCGATCGACCCACGGGATGTCGGCCGCTCCTATGAGGCGATCATCCGCATCAACTCGCAGTCCGGCAAGGGGGGCATCGCCTATATCCTGCAGGAAGACTACGGCCTCAATCTGCCGCGCAATCTCCAGGTCGAATTCCGGGAGGACATCCAGCGCATTACCGACGAAGAGGGCGTGGAACTTCCCTCGAGACGCATCTACGAGCGTTTTATCGAGCGCTATGTGGAACAGCCGGACGCTCGACTGAAATTCGTCGACCATCACACCTATCCAGCCGGCAGCGACCACAAGGGCGTGCGCGTCGTGGCCGCCGAGATCACGGACGGCGGCGAGGTGAAGCGCATCGAGGGCAAGGGCACCGGGCCGATCGACGGCTTCATCCATGCGCTGTCGACCTATCTCGGGATCGAGCTGTCGGTCGCGGATTACTCCGAACATTCGCTGCAGCACGGCTCCAACGCTTCTGCGATCGCCTATGTGGAAATGGAGCATCCGGGCGGAAAACTGTTCGGCGCCGGCATCAACAAGAACATCGTCGCGGCCTCGCTCGAAGCGATCGTATCAGCGGCGAACAGGGTACTGGAAGAGCGGGCGACAAAGGCCTGACATGAGCCTCCACGCCGAACTTTATGGTGAGCTGCATCGGGCAGCTCCCATCGTGCTTCTGCATGGGTTCGGCGGAACAGCCGCCGCCTGGACCGCCGTCGCCAAGACACTGGCGGCGGAACTGCCGGTCATCGCCTATGATTTGCCGGGACATGGCAGGTCGCTGTCCGTGGAGCCGGCCGGCGGCGCGGGATGGATGGCGAAAGCCATAGTTGCCGATCTTCACCAGCGCGATGTTGAGAAGTTCCACCTTGCCGGCCATTCCATGGGCGGCGCGGTGGCGGCGCTCATCGCATTGCGAACTCCGGAACAGGTCGCGAGCCTGACGCTTTTCGCACCGGGCGGCTTCGGCCGGGGGATCAATGGAGAAGCGTTGAGATGCTATGCCTCTGCCGGGAATAGGGAGGAGATGCGGGCCGCGCTTCTGATGATGAGCGGCCGACAACATCCTGTAAGCGACGCCGAGGTGGAAAGCACGCTGGAGCGGCGGCGCCTTTCCGGTGCGCGCGAGGCTTTGAAGCGGATTCTCGGTACCATCCTGGTCGATGCCGGAGGCCGTGAGCAAGGGATGCTACCGGTCGAAGATCTGGGACGGCTGGCAATGCCAGTGCGTGTTCTATGGGGCGAGGGAGACGGTATTCTTCCCGTTACGCAGGCCGACGGCTTACCCTCGAATGTCGCTGTTCACCGCTTGCCGGAGGCCGGTCATATGCTGATCGACGAATGTCCGGAGGCGGTCGTCCGCGTCATTCGGCTCGGTATTTCTCACGCGGTCTAGATCAGCCCCGCAGCCTTTGCGGCGATATCGTCCAGATCCGCGGCGGAAGAGGGGCCTATGACCATGTAGGTCGCAAGCGGGGTCACCCAGGTGACGATTCCCGTTTCGTTGCGGATTTCCTCGAGCGAGCGATTGCCCTCGGGCCGCGTCTTGGTGAAGGTGATGGCGATCACGTCGCCGTCCGCATCGCCATCGACGCGCCGGTAAAAAAGCTGCCCGGCCGGAGTGCCGCCGGCGGAAAACATGCGCGCTCCCTGAAAGACGAGGCCGCTGCCTTGAAGATCCGGAATGCGGAAGCTTATTCCGGTATTGGTCGTCAGCCATTCTAGGATGTCGGCGGCTCTTTCGGCGGGGATTTCCGTCAGATGATTGGTCTGGCGGGCATAAAGCCGATACTGGGCGATGATATCGTCCAGCCAATCGCGCGCGGCCTGCGCCGGCGCCGCAATGGCGACACGTCCCTGGGGCGCTGCCGGGCGGCTGCCAAGCATATAGCCGATTGCGCCGCCAAGCACGAATAGGGAGAGGCAGGCAATGAAGGTCCGCACGCCAGATGGTTTGAGCGAAAAGCCGGAGCGCGGAGCCTGCGGCAGCCGGACGGCACGGCGCGGCAACGGTGCGTGCTTGATGGAGCGGACCAGATCGAGCGGAACGGGTTCCTTCAGCATATCGTCGAACGCCCGTCGGCCGATTTCCGAGCCGTGCCGCAGCGCGTCGTGCAATGCGCGGACCTGAGGATCGTTCACCAGCAGTTCTTCGACATCGTGCCAGTCGCCGTCGCCCGTCTGTGCGTCGACATAGGCGGAGAGCCGCAATTCGAGCGGTGACGGCTGCGACGCGTTCACCGTCACGCCCTCCGCTCGGTTGTCACGGCGTTGAGCGATGAAAGACCAAGGCGGGCGGCACAGAGGCGGGCCGCAAGCTGATCTGCCGGAATACCCAGGATGGTGGCGGCTTCCTGACAGGTGAAGCCTTCCACATCGGTAAGCAGGAAAGCGGAGGCAAGCCCTTCCGGCATCGAGAGTACGGCACTCGCCGTCTTCTTCCTTTCGGGCGCCGAGCCGGCGTCGGTTCCGGCGGGTTCAGCCTTTCGGCGCTTCCTCGCTTCGTCCGACCAGATCGTCCGCATGATGCTGAATAGCCAGTTCTCGAGCCGTCCCTCTCCCTTCCAGTGGTGGCTTTTTTGAATCGCCCGCATGGCAGCGCCACGAACCAGCTGGTCGGCATCCGACGCATCGCCCGTGAGCGTCATCGCAAAACGACGCAGGCGTGGGAGGAGGGCGACGAGATCGCGCCGGATGTCGGTCGATGGGCTCGGTTGGCTCATAGGCAGAGAGCGGCTTTGCTATGGTTGATAATGTCGGTGATGACTTAGTCTGATACTAGCTATGACGGGAATGTGGCGATTCCGCAACAATCGCGACATTGATTCTACAACATTCTCGCGGCTTCCGGGATCGAAATGGTCGGCGGCATCTCGCCGTAGAGGAGCCGGCTGATATCGAGACCCACTCCGTCTCCATTCTCGGTGAGACTGTAGCGCTCGCAGAGGAGGTTCCAGGCGCCGGGTTCCCCGGAAAGGGTGAACAGGTTGTAGGCGGCCCGCGGTTTGTGCCCGCCCGGCCCCTGCGACGCAGAGGCTATGCCGAGGACGGGAACCTGACCGTGGTGACTTCTCAGCCAATAAAGCGTGTTGAGATGGGTGTGCCCGTGCAGCACCAGTTCGGCGCCGCCGGTCGAGATCGCGGCGGCAAAACGGCGGATGCCGATCATTCTCTTGTGCGAGGATGCCGCGCCATGAATCGGGGGGTGATGGATCAGCACGATGCGGAACAGACCCTCTTCGCCGGCCTTCTTCAGCAGGTTTACGGTTTCGCGCGCCTGCCTGGGACTGTAATAGCCGGAAGCCGAGAAAGGCGGGGTCGCATTGGATGTCGAGCAGCCGATGACCGCGATCGGCCCGCGGCGCCGATAGGTGGGGAAGATGTGGTCGTGCTCCGGCCAGATTTCCGGGTCGTCATCGCTGGCGATGAAGGGATACCATGCCGCCACCGACTTATCATGGGCGCCGGGGACATAGGCATCGTGATTGCCCGGCACGACCGTCGTTTCCAGAGGATCCCCGATGGTCTGCAGCCATTCGGCAGCCAGTCGGATCTCGATGCCGGTCGCAAGATTGACGAGATCACCGGTCACGACCAGATGATCCGGCTCGCGCGTCTTCAAATCGCTCAAAAGCAGGTCAAGCGTGTTGACGAAAAGATGCTTGCGGCGATTCCGGTGCCAATTGACAAAGCCGGTGATACGCTTCGAAAAGAGTTCGCGAAGCGTCAGTTTCGGAAGCGGGCCTAAATGGATGTCGGAAATATGCGCGAATTTGAACATGCCGCAGACATAACGCATAAGCCCGCAAATCGTTATCGATTTTCTGACGGCTCCCGGAGTTATGAATGAGCAATGACGGCATCCCGGAGGTCCGAGGTTTTCGAACAAGGATGATGGTCTGGCTGTTGCACCAGTTCTTCATCATGAGACGGGGCATGACGCTTGGCGTGCGCGCAGCCTGCTTCGATGCGGAAGGGCGCATCTTCCTGGTTCGCCATACCTATGTTCCCGGCTGGTACATGCCGGGCGGAGGCATGGAACGGCACGAGACTGCCCGCGCCGCACTCGCGAAGGAGCTGAGGGAAGAGGGCAATCTGGAAATCCTCGGAGAACCGGCCCTTTTTCACGTCTACTATAATCGCAATGCCAGCAAGCGGGATCACGTCCTCTTCTACCAGGTGACCGTCGATCAGATGGCACCGAGGGCTCCCAACAGGGAGATTGCGGAGAGCGGATTTTTCGCGTTGGATGCCTTGCCCGAGGACACGACGACTGCGACCCGGCGACGGCTCAAGGAACTGTGCGGCGAGGTTGAGAAGTCGGATTTCTGGTGAAGCTTGCCGACCGGTTGATCAGCCGGGAATCATTCCGCCAAAGCTGGTGTGTCCATTTTCCAGGCTCTCGAAACATCCGCCAGCTTCCATAGGCGCCCGCTTTACAATGCCAGCGCTAGGGGAAAATGACCTGTTCAGCCTGATGTATTGGCCCTCAGCCCAGGCGCGAGCGTGTACTTCGTAAAGAAACTCGCGTTCGGCTTCGGCGCCCTGTTCGACAATCCGTACGACCCAGTATTGGTTTCTGGGAAACACCGAAACTGCATTGCACATGGCTGCCTCCCTTCCGTCGGGGGAGAAGCGATTACTGGCGCCCGACCCGTGACCCTTCGTCTCCTTATTCATAGTCCGTTTGGACGCCAAAGTCGATCGAAATATTCTTTTGGATATATCGGCGGCGGTGTGTCGCAGCCGTCGCCGATGCGATGCCGATCATGCTGCGGTCTTCAATTTCTCCCTTCCGTGCGGTCCATCCAGATCGATCACCGGGCCCACGGGCACTATGCCGGTCGGATTGATCGTCCGGTGGCTGCCGTAATAGTGGTTCTTGATGTGCAGGAGATTGCAGGTCTCGGCGATACCCGGATGCTGGTAGAGGTCGCGCAGGTAGCCTGAGAGGTTCGGATAGTCGGCGATGCGGCGAATATTGCATTTGAAGTGGCCGACATAGACCGGATCGAAGCGGAAGAGTGTGGTGAAGAGCCGCCAATCGGCCTCTGTCAGCCGGTCGCCGAAGAGATAGCGGCTGGGGCCGAGGCGCTGTTCCAGCATGTCCAGAGTATCGAAAAGCCGGGCAACGGCCTGCGCATAGGCCTCCTGCTCGGTCGCGAAACCTGCCTTGTAGACGCCGTTGTTGACGGTGTCATAGACGAGCGTGTTCAGCTCATCGATTTCAGCGCGGAGATCTTCCGGATAGAGATCCGCAGCGGAGCCCGTCAGTCCGTCGAAGGCGCTGTTGAACATGCGGATGATTTCCGCGCTTTCGTTGGAGACGATCGTGTTCTGCTTCCTGTCCCAGAGAACCGGTACGGTGACGCGTCCGGTATAGTGCGGATCGGCCTTCAGATAGACCTGATAGAGATAGTCGTAATCGAAGAGGTCGTCGCCGGTCGCACCATCGCGCCTTTTAAACTCCCAGCCGTTCTCCAGCATCAGATAATCGACTACCGAAACAGAAATCAGCTCCTCGAGCTTCTTCAGTTTGCGGAAAATCAGCGTGCGATGCGCCCAGGGACAAGCGTAGGAGACATAGAGGTGGTAGCGCCCGGCCTCCGCCTTGAAACCGCCTATGCCAGACGGGCCGGCGGCGCCATCGGCAGTTACCCAGTTCCGGAATTGCGAAGCAGCCCGCTTGAAATGGCCCTTGCTTTCCTTCGTGTCGTACCAGACGTCCTGCCATTTTCCATCGACAAGCATGCCCATGGCATTCTCCTTGAGGTTATTTCGGCCAATAGATACGGCAGCGGTGACTTTTGGCGAGCCGCGTTTTTGCAAACACTGCGTTTTTCGATTGGACGGAAAGGAATTTTCCTGCTAGTTGGCTTTCCGCAATTTGGGGATATTTGTTTCCATGACTGAGGCACGGGCACTGCGACGACGCTGATCTTAGGGAAAGACGCTCACACGGCGTCATCGAGATCACTTGTCCTGTCCGCTCTTTTTCCACGGCTTCGGTCCTTTCATGTCTCAGCTCGAATTCCTGCACAAGCACGAACTTGTCTATCTCACCGAAGACGCGTCCCATGACGACGTCATCGAACTCATCAATGCGGAAGCTTTCGGGCCGGGCCGTCACACCCGTGCCGCCGCCCGGATCCGGGAGCAGGGGCCGCACGACCGCTCCTTGTCCTTCGTCTGCACCGATGATGGAGAGACGATCGCTTCGGTCCGGATGACCCCGGTTCTTGCCGGGGATGTAAAGGGCCATCTGCTGGGACCTCTCGCCGTGCGGCCGTCGCATAAAAATCGCGGCATCGGCCGCGAGCTGGTGCGGATTGCGATCGAGGCGGCGAAACGGAAGGGATCGGAAGCGGTGATCCTGGTGGGTGATCCGCCCTATTACAGCCCTCTCGGTTTCGAGAAGGTTGCGTATAACGCGCTCCAGTTCCCGGGGCCCGTGGATCCGAACCGGGTCCTCGTCGTACCCATTGCGGAAGACGTGCATACCCGTCTCAAGGGAACGATCGGCTGGCGTCCATAGCCCAAGTCCGCTAATCAACCTTTCCATTGGCCGGCAATGACTGCCGGGATGATTCGTCAACTCCGGGGGACAGGTGCATGACGGCAATCACGATGGACGACGCGCTGGACCGCGCCGGGGCGGGGACCTACCAGCGGCGATTGATGGGGATTTTTGGCCTCGTCTGGGCTGCGGATGCGATGCAGGTGCTGGCGGTCGGCTTCACCGCCGCCTCCATCGCGGCAACCTTCGGCCTGACGGTGCCTCAGGCATTGCAGACGGGCACGGCCTTCTTTTTCGGCATGCTTCTCGGTGCGATGGGTTTCGGCAGACTCGCCGACCGTATCGGCCGCCGCCGGGTGCTGATCGTGACCGTCGCCTGCGACGCTGTGTTCGGCACCCTTTCCATCTTCGCTCCGGACTTCACGATCCTCGTGATATTGCGCTTCCTGACCGGCGCTGCGGTCGGCGGCACACTGCCGGTGGATTATGCGATGATGGCGGAGTTCCTGCCGGCGAAGAACCGCGGGCGCTGGCTGGTGTTCCTCGAAGGGTTCTGGGCCGTCGGTACGCTGGTCGTGGCGCTCGCCGCTTGGGGGGCGAGCCTTGCCGGGGTAGCCGATGCCTGGCGCTATATCTTCGCGGTGACGGCAATTCCGGCTGTTGCGGGTATCGGCCTGCGGTTCCTGGTGCCGGAATCGCCGCTCTATCTCCTGCGTTCCGGCCGGAGTGACGAAGCCAAAGCGATCGTGGAGCGGATGCTCGTCGTCAACGGTCGGCCGCAGCTCGGAGCTGAAACCAGTCTCGTTTCGCCGCCGCCGGTGAAATCGACCGGCATCTTTTCGTCCGGACTGCGCCAGCGCAGCATCATGATCCTGGCGATCTGGTTTCTCGTGTCGGTGTCCTATTACGGCGTCTTCACCTGGATGCCGGCAAGGCTCGCCGGCGAAGGTTTCGGCTTCGTCCGCGGCTACGGTTTCCTGGTGCTCGTGGCGCTGGCGCAGCTTCCGGGTTATGCGCTCGCGGCCTACGGCGTCGAGAAATGGGGCCGCAAGCCGACCCTGATCGGTTTCTGCCTGCTGTCGGCGCTCGGTTGCCTGCTCTTCGTGATTGCCTCGGATGCCAGCCTCATCGCAGCGGCTCTGCTGCTGATGAGCTTTGCGCTGCTCGGCACCTGGGGCGCTCTCTACGCCTATACCCCGGAGCTTTATCCGACGGCGTCGCGTGCAACCGGCATGGGGGCGGCAGGCGCCATGGCCCGTCTCGGCGGCCTGCTCGCGCCGTCGCTGGTCGGTTATGTCGTGGTGCAGGGCCTCGGGCTCACCATCGGCATCTTTGCCGGACTGCTCGTGCTCGCCGCGCTTGCCGGGATCATGATCAATACGGAAACGCGCCAGACGTCGCTGACCTGAGGTGAGGGAAGGTCAAAAACGCTTTTGCAGCCAAGTGACAGAATGGCCTCCCGCAAGGCCGTTCAGGCTGCCGATGTCGACATAACCCTGTTTCCGGTAGACCCTCAAAGCGTCGGGGTTCATCGTATCGATATAGGCGCCGATGCAGCCCCGGGCGCGGGCTTCCGTTTCCGCCAAATCCAGCATGCGGGCGGCAAGGCCCTGGCCGCGCAGTTCATCGGGAACGTAAAGCATTGCCACATAGAGCCAGCCGCGGCCGGTATAGCCTGTCAATCCGCCGATCACCTTGCCTTCGGCGTTGTAGATCGGCACTGCAAGCTCCCGGCGGTCGCTCCTGCCGAACCTTTCGATATTGTAGGCCTTCAGTCGATCGAGGATGATTTCTTCTTCCTCGGGCGTGACCCCCTCGACCAATTTCAGTTCGATATCCATGCCGCCGGCGTCTTTGCGTAAAATTCCGTAAGCGGATGAATAACTCAAAGCGCCTTCTTGAGGAAGGTACGGGTCCGGCCACTCACAAAGCCGGGTAATTCGCCGAATGTCTCATAACCCTGACGCTTATAGGCTTCGAGGGCGACAGGATTGAAGGTGTCGATCCAGGCGCCATGGCAGCCGCGGCGGCGGGCTTCTTCCTCGGCCGTCCGAAGCAGCCGACCGGCCATACCATTGCCGCGCAGCGATTGCGGGATGAACAGCAGCTGGGTGAACAGCCAGCCCCAGGACGTGTAGCCGGAAAGACCGCCGATCACCTTTCTTTCTGGATCCCGGATCAGCACGGCCAGCGTCTGGCGTTCCGCCGCGCCCACTTCGCCTTCGTTGAAGGCGGTCAGCCCGTCCAGGATTACGGCAAGGTCCTCAGGCGAGGGCTCGGACGTCAGTTCAAGATCGGCCATGCTCAGCGCCCCTCGCGCCACCACATGGCAGCGACGGCAAAGAGGAGGGCGGAAAGCCCGGCAAAGCCGGCAAACAGCGGCAGCGTATCGATGCCGCGCAGCACGCTCTCGTCCGTCATGCGGATCACCATCCGGTCCGGGTCGTTGACGCGCACTTCACCGCGCACGGGCAGGATGTCCGGCAGCGATATTCCGTCCCCGGAGGCGACGCGCTTGACAAGGCCATGGGTTTTGTCGGCGTAGGGTTTCAGCGTGTTCTCGGTGGAGATCATCGCCTTGAATTCCGGCGCATCGACAGCGCCGACATGGACGAGGGTGGAAAACTCGCCACTGCTGACTTCGAAAAGGCCGGTTTCGTCCATCCGGCGCTCCAGCCGGTATTCGCCGGGGCCGGCGGAGGTCATAGGCACCGTCTCCGTGCGGCCGGAGGGATAACGAAGCCTGGCAGGACCCGGATCGTCGCCGATCGTCTGGCGTGTCGCCTCCAGCGTCCGGCCGAGGGCGCGAGCGGTCAATGCCTCTTCTTCGAGTTCCGGTTCCTTCATCAGCCAATGGGCGATGCGGCGGTAAAGCGAGACATGTGGCCCGCCCCCTTCGAAACCTCTCGCCCAGAGCCAGCCCTGGTCGGACAAGAGCATGGCGACGCGGCCTTCGCCTTGGCGGTTTAGCACGAGAAGCGGGCGGCTGCCGTCCCCTTCCATGACCGTCTGGCCCTGCGGCGTATTAACGTCAATGGTGCGGAACCAGCGGCCCCAGGCAGGCGGCGTCTGGTCCGATCCGTCCAGGCCGCGGGTGACGGGGTGTTTCTGGCCCGCTTCCGACAGATGCGGATAGAAAGCCGCGCTGTGGACCTCTCCAGTCGGTGCGGCGGGCAGAACCTGTTCGAGCGGAGTAGAGGCGATCGAATCTTCGCCAGCGTGCTCCGGACCTGCGGCGATCAGCAACGCGCCGCCGCTCTGCACATATTGGGCGATATAATCGTAATAGAGGATCGGCAACACGCCGCGATGCTTGTAGCGGTCGAAGATGATCAAGTCGAAATCCTTGATCTTCTCGACGAAAAGTTCGCGGGTGGGGAAGGCGATCAGCGACAGTTCGTTGATCGGTGTGCCGTCCTGCTTTTCCGGGGGCCGCAGGATGGTGAAATGGACGAGGTCGACCGAGGCATCCGATTTCAGGAGGTTGCGCCAGGCGCGCTCGCCGGCATGCGGTTCGCCGGACACCAGCAGGACGCGCAGGTTCTGCCGAATGCCGTCGATGACGTGGACGGCGCGATTGTTGGCGGTCGTGACTTCGCCCGGCAATTCGGCAACGGAGAATTCCATGACGTTGTTGCCGCCGCGTGGAACCGTGAAGGCAAACGGCGTTTCGATGCCGGTGCGCGCCTGAAGCGTGGCGATCTGCTGGCCGTTCATCCGCACCGTCACCTGGGCGGCGTTGCTGCCGGAACGGCCGTCGTCGAAGACGCGCAGCGTCAGTTCCTGTTCTTCGCCGACAATGCCGAAGCGGGGCGCACGCACCACCTCGACGCGGCGGTCGAACTCATCCGGCTGGCCGGTGATGAGACCATGGACGGGAGCGTTGAAGCCGAGGTTCTGATTGATGCCGGGAAGGTCATGGATCTGGCCGTCGGTCAGGAAAACCGCGCCGCCGATGCGTGCCGGGGGAACATCGGAAATGGCAGAACGCAGGGCGGTAAAGAGCTTCGTCGAGGGCGTGTCCGAATTTTCGTCGTCAGCGACATCGACCACCCTTGTCTCGATCCGCGGATATCGCGAGAACCGGTCGTTCAGGCTGGCGAGAGCCTCGTCGGTCTGCTCCTTACGCCCCGCGGTCTCCTGGCTTTGCGAGCGGTCTACAATGATCGGAACCACGGTCGAGAGCTGTTCCCGATCCTCCTGCATCAGGGTCGGATTGGCGAGCGCCAGAAGCAGCGCGGCAAGTGCCAGCGTGCGCAGCGTGGCTCCGCGCACGCCGCGCCAGAATGCGAGGCCGGCGAGGATAAGCGCCAGCACACCGAGAGCGGCAAGAACCGGCCAGGAGAAGAAGGGGGAGAATTCGATGGTCATCGGCTGCTCCCTTACTGGCCAAGACGCTCAAGCAGCGCCGGGACATGCACCTGATCGGCTTTGTAGTTGCCGGTCAGCATGTACATCATGATGTTGACGCCGGCGCGATAGGCGTATTCGCGCTGCATCTCATCGGGCGGCACCGTGGGCAATACGGGCGCTCCCTGCGGGTCGATGGCCCAGGCCCCTGCGAGATCATTGCCGGTGATGAGGAGCGGTGTGACGCCGTCGCCCGAAGACGACAGCTGGGCGCCGGTGTTTCTCGCCTCCTGCCGCGCCTCGACCCAGAGCGGACTGCCGGTATAGCGGCCCGGAAAATTGGTGAGCAGGTAGAATGAGCGCGTAAGGACATGATCCTCGGGCGTCGGCTCTAGCGGCGGTATGTCGATATTGGCAAGGATTGCCTGCAGGCGCTCGCCGTTCGGCGTTGTCCCGCCACCGTCGAGTGCGGAGTACTGGTCTCGCGTGTCGAAAAGAACGGTGCCGCCGTTGCGCATATAGGCATCGATGCGGGAAATCGCTGCCTGCGAGGGCATCGGCGCGTTGGCGGAAATCGGCCAGTAGATGATCGGATAGAAGGACAGGTCATCCTTGGTGATATCAAGCCCGACCGGCGCGCCGGGTTCGAGCGTGGTGCGATAGGTCAGGAACTGGCCGAGCCCTTCCAGCCCCTGTTCCGACAGGTTGTCGACGTCGGCCTCGCCGGTGACGACATAGGCCAGATGGGTGGTGTCCAGCCGCTCGAGGATCTGCTCGTCCCCTGGCTTGGCTCCCGCCCCCGGCGGCATGTCCTGCGCCATCATCCGGCCGGGTGCAAAAGTGAGGAGGCCCAAGGCAAGGGTCGCGACAATCGCGGCTGCAGCCGCGCCGCGATTTCGTCGCACGCCACCGCGGGCGAAGGCGCCATTCATGAACAGCACGATGAAGCTGTCGAGCACCAGCAGCGCGAAGGCTGCGGCAAACAGGGCAGGGCGGAGCGAAATGGCTTCACCGCCAGCCAGCCCTTCGCGCGCCACCGCTGCGCCGACAGGCGTCACATCGAAGGGCGCGATGACGGTTTTCGGAGCCAGCAGGTTGACGGCGGTAAAGCCGTCTTCGGTGCCATAGAGGCCCGGGGGATGATCGAAACTGGCGACCGGGGTCTCGTTGGCAGCGACGGCGATCGGCCGGGCGGTTCCGGTTTCGGTGGTCAGGATGCCGTCTGCGGTCAAAAGGCGATAGGGCGGCAAGGTTGCTGCCGCGCCATCCGAGGCCGGGCCGGAGGATGCGGCGCCGCCGGCGCGGGCGATCTGCACGAGACGGCGCAACATCTCCACGAAATTGCCTGACAGCGGCAGGTTGGACCAGGTTGCCTCGGCGGTGGTATGGACGAGGACGATGCGGCCGGCCTCGACTTCCTTGGTGGTGACAAGGGGGGTGCCGTCGGCGAGGCTCGCCCAGGTACGCTCGGCGAGATCCGGCGTCGGCTCGGCAAGAACCTGCCGCGTGACGGTGATATCCGTCGCCCGCGGCATGCCGGCGAAAGGACCGAAACTCGGGAAGTCGGCAAGCGGCTGGGGTTCGGACCAGGACATGGCACCGCCGAGCGCGCGCTCGCCCTGGCGGAGGATGACCGGAACCAGCGGGTCGTCGGAAGGCGCTGCGGCCAGGCGCGGTCCGGCAAAGCGGATCAACGTACCGCCACGGGAGATCCATTGCTGCAGCGGCGCATAGGTTTCCGCCGGCAGGCGGCCGACATCGGCCAGGATAATGGCGGAAGGATTGCCTTCGAGGATCTGCGGGATGGAGACGGACAGATCGGCGGTATTCGGCTGGATGACGTCCGCATAGGGCTGCAGTGCCCGGCTGATGTAATAGAGCGGCTGCAGGAGCGGCTGGAAATCACTGCCGCTCTCGCCGGCGAGAAGCGCGACGCGCCGGCGCTTGAAGCCGTCGTCGAGCAGGTGGGCCGAGCCTGCCGTTGCCAGGCCGTCGAGACCTAGGCGGGCAAAGTCGTTGCGAAGCTCGAAGGGCGAGGCGATCTCGGCCGTGGCGGTCGCGGCGCCGGCGGCAAATTCGAACGTTCCGGAGGCGAGTGCCCGGCCTTGCGCGTCTAGCGCATTGACCGCCAACTGCTGCGGCGCTCCGGTGGTAAGACGAGTGGCCGTGACCGACATCGCGCCGGCATTGTTGACCGCGTCGGTGATTGCCACGGCGCTCCGGCCGTCGCCCTCGATGAGGCGCAATTGGGCGGGTGAAAGCGCTGCCAGAACCGACAGTGCTTCGGCGTCCTGAGGGGCGGCCACGCCGTCCGACATCACGACGAGTGTTCCGGGACGGTTTCCGTTCATCGCTTCGCTGATGGCCTCGGCGGCGCGGGCGCGATCGGGAACCAGAGGCTTCGGGCGTGCTGCGGCGAGCTTTTCGCGGGCGGCTGCGGCGGTGCCGGGGACGGCGTCGTGGCTGGGATCGGCCGTAAAGGCGATGGAGACCGGCACATCGGCGCTTTCTGCGTCGTCGACCAGAAGATTTGCCGTCTGGACGCGCCGTTCCCAATCGGCGGCACTTGCCCAGCCGTTGTCGATGACGAGCACCAGCGGGCCGTCGGTATTCAACGAGTTGACACGCGGATTCATCACCGGATCGGCAATCGCCAATATCACGGCGGTGGCAAGAGCCATGCGCAGGAGCGTCAGCCACCAGGGGCTCTTCGAGGGCGTTTCTTCGCGCTTCAGGACGCTCGCCAGGATCTTCAGCGGCGGGAAGACCTCCGTCTTCGGGCGCGGCGGCGTGAGCCTCAGCAGCCACCAGATGACCGGAAGAGCGATCAGGCCGAAGAGGATGGCGGGGTTTGCAAAGATCAAACCGCTCATGCCCTGCCTCCCGGTTTCTGTGCCGGCAGGCCGGACAGATAGCCATGCACGGCGACGAGCGCTTCGGAAGCGAGATGATCGGTCCGGTGGAAGACGAAGCTCCATCCGAGCCGGCGCAGCCCATCGCCAAGGGCCATGCGCCGGGCGAGATAGGCGCGCTGATAATCCTCGCGGATCATTTCTGCGCGGCCAGAGACCAGCCTTTCACCGGTTTCCGGGTCGGTGAACTCGGTACGGCCGGCATAGGGGAAGGTTTCCTCGGCCGGATCGGCGATCTCGACTACGTGACCGCGCAGGCCGCGACGGCCGAGCGGCGTGATACGCTCCATCACCCTATCGGCATCATCCAGAAAATCGCCGATCAGGACGATATCGCTGTGGCCACGAATCATGCTGGTTTCCGGCAGCCCGGTGGTCAACGGGGCGTGCATGATGGCGGCGGCAAGCCGCTCCGCGGCATTGCGTGCCGAAACGGGCTCCATGATGCCGGGACACCCGATGCGCTCCCCGGAGCGGGCAAGGATTTCGGCAAGCGCCAGCATCAGCACCAGCGCACGGCTTTCCTTTGAAACCAGTGCCAGCGTCGACTTGTACATCATGGAGGGAGACATGTCGGCCCAGAGCCAGACTGTGTGGGCTGCCTCCCATTCCCGGTCGCGGACATAGGTGTGGTCGTCGCGGGCGGAACGCCGCCAGTCGATGCGCGAAAGGCTTTCGCCTTCCGCATAGGGCCTGAACTGCCAAAAATTTTCGCCGATGCCGCGTTTGCGGCGTCCATGCCAGCCCGCAATCACCGTATTGGCGATACGTTTTGCCTCCACCATGCAGTCAGGTACCAGTATGGCACGCGCTTGGGCGCGGGAGAGAACTTCGCTACTCGGTGTCTGCTCTACGATCTGGCCGATGGATGCCACGCATTGTCCTTTCTAACCCGACGGAGGCTATCCGCGCGCCTGCTTCACTAGGCCGCCGATCACGTCGCGTACCGACATGCCTTCTGCTCGCGCCGCGAAGGTGAGCGCCATGCGGTGCTCGAGGACGGGTTCGGCGAGTGCATAGACGTCGTCCAGCGAAGGCGCCAGCCGCCCTTCGTAGAGGGCGCGGGCACGGGCGGTCAGCATTAACGACTGCCCGGCGCGCGGGCCCGGACCCCAGGCGACATGCTTGTCGGTCGAGGCATTGCCGTGTCCGGGGCGTGCGGAGCGAACCAGCGACAGGATCGCATCCACGACCTTGTCGCTTACCGGCATCTGACGGATGAGCACCTGGATCTCCTGCAGGCGGGCAGAATCGATGATGCCCCGCGGCTTTGCTTCCGAAAGCCCAGTGGTTTCGAGCAGGATCTGCCGTTCGGCGGCAAGTTCGGGATAAAGCACGTCGACCTGCAGCAGGAAACGGTCGAGCTGTGCTTCCGGCAGCGGATAAGTGCCTTCCTGCTCCAGCGGATTCTGCGTCGCGAGCACGTGGAAGGGGGCGGGCAGATCATATCGCTGGCCCGCCACCGTGATATGATATTCCTGCATGGACTGAAGTAGCGCCGACTGGGTGCGCGGCGAGGCGCGGTTGATCTCGTCAGCCATCAGGAGCTGGGCAAAGACCGGACCCTTGACGAAGCGGAAGGAACGGCGTCCGGCATCGTCGGTATCCATCACTTCCGAGCCGAGGATATCCGACGGCATAAGGTCCGGTGTGAACTGGATGCGGTTGGAGTGGAGACCGAGGACCGCGCCAAGGGTGCTGACCAGCTTGGTCTTGGCGAGGCCCGGCACACCGACCAGCAGCGCATGGCCGCCGGAAAGCACCGCAAGCAGCGTATTTTCGACCACCTTTTCCTGCCCGAAGATCACCTTGGCGACTTCGGCGCGGATAGCGGCGATATCGGCAAGCGCATTTTCGGCGGCCGCGATGATGGCTTTTTCGTCCAGGACTGCTTCGGTGGAATTCATCATGCCCATGTCGTTCTCCATCATCCGGAACCGGCAGGCTCAGCCGGGTGGTCGTCGGCCGGCGGCGAATCGCTGCGGTGCAGCGCAGACCTCATCTGATCAAACTTATTACCCGAAACATGGCTGACAAGCTCGTTTCGAATGACTATCTCGTGAGGAACATTTGCTTCAGTGATTGATTACGGTTCAACCGGGACTGAAAGATGGCAGCGCAGACGATAAATTCCGCATCCGATGCGGCGGGGCTCGCCGCCCTGATTTCGCGCGCCTCGGAACAGAAGGGGGCGGGAAAAACCGGTCTTCCGCCGGTGGAGAAGTGGAATCCGCCTTTTTGCGGCGATATCGACATGGAGATCCGTGCCGATGGCACCTGGTATTACATGGGAACTCCGATCGGCCGGGCGCCGCTCGTCAGGCTCTTCTCGACGGTTCTGCGCAAGGATGAGGACGGCAGAACCTATCTCGTAACACCTGTGGAAAAGGTCGGCATCCGGATCGCCGACGCGCCCTTCCTGGCGGTCGAGATGCAGGTCACGCTGCGTGAGGGCCGTCAGATCCTCACGTTCAGGACAAATGTCGGTGACGTGGTGGAGGCGGGTGCGGGACATCCGATCCGCTTCGCGATATCAGGCGATAATCGCGAACTCAAACCCTATCTGCTGGTGCGCGGCCGGCTGGAGGCATTGGTGTCGCGGGCGGTGATGTACGATCTCGTGGAGCTCGGCGAGCCCGTGGTGGTGGATGGCGTCGAAATGTTCTCCGTTCGGTCCGGCGGTCAGACTTTCCCCGTGATGCCGGCAGCAGAACTGGATGCCTTGGCGCGATGAATGGATTTGCTCCCTATTCCGCCGCGGATTTTCGTAGGCGGGCACTGAACCAGAATGGCGGTCCGGTGGATCATGCCTGGCGCGACCACGGCGACCACCTTCTCAATCCCGGACTGGTGGACTTCGCTTCTGGCCTGAAATTGAAAGATGCCGCCGTGCTTGTGCCTGTCGTAGACGATGGCGACGAGGCCAAGGTCATCCTTACGCAACGGACATCGACTCTACGGAAGCACTCAGGTCAGATCGCTTTTCCCGGCGGAGCGATCGATCCCGAGGACGTCTCGCCGGAACAGGCGGCGCTGCGCGAGGCGGAGGAGGAAATCGGTCTCGACCGGTCTTTCGTCGAGCCGCTTTCCCGCTTGCCGACCTATTATGCCGCGACGGGGTTTCGCATCACGCCGGTGCTTTCGCTGGTCAGACGCGGCTTCGAGCTGAAACCAAATCCGACCGAGGTGGACGATGTCTTCGAAGTGCCGCTGTCGTTCCTCATGGACGAGGCGAACCATCAACGCGGCAGCCGCGTGTGGGATGGGCATGAGCGGCATTTCTATCTGATGCCCTATGAGGAGCGGAACATCTGGGGCATAACCGCCGGCATTCTGCGAACGCTTTACGAAAGGCTCTATGCATGACCTCGGTTGCCAACGAGGCCTGGTTTCAGGACCCGGCGCTGCAACGTGTGCTTAAGCTATTGAATGCCGATGGCGGCGAGGCTCGCGTTGCGGGCGGGGCGGTTCGTAATGCGCTGATGGGACTGCCGGTTGCCGATATAGACATCGCCACCACGCTTCTGCCGGAACAGGTCATGGAACGGGCGACGGAGGCCGGCATCAAGGCGGTGCCGACCGGGATCGAGCATGGCACGGTAACGCTCGTCGCCAACCACCATCCATTCGAGGTGACGACCCTGCGGCGCGACGTCGAGACCGATGGACGGCGCGCCAAGGTGGCGTTTGGTACCGGCTGGCAGGAAGACGCGGAAAGGCGCGACCTGACGATCAATGCGCTTTATGCCGACGTGAAGGGCGAGGTGATCGATCTTGTCGACGGTCTGCCGGATATCGAAAGGCGCATGGTCCGCTTTATCGGGGACCCCGCGCAAAGGATCGCCGAAGACCATCTGCGGATCCTGCGTTTCTTCCGCTTTTTTGCTCATTACGGGTCCGGCCGGCCTGATGCGGAGGGGCTGAGAGCCTGCGCGCGGGCCAAAGACAAGCTTGCGGCGCTTTCGGCGGAGCGGGTATGGGCCGAAACGAAAAAGCTGCTTTCCGCCGCCGATCCCTCCCGCGCATTGCTCTGGATGCGGCAGGTCGGCGTGCTGACGGAAATCCTTCCTGAAACGGAAAAATGGGGGATCGACAATATCCACCCTCTTGTCGCCACAGAGCAGGCACTGGGCTGGGTAGCCGATCCAATGCTGAGGCTCGCGGCAACCGTGCCTCCGGATGCGGAACGGCTGGAGGGGCTCGCAAAGCGCCTCAGGATGTCGAATGCCGAGGCAGCGAAGCTGACTGGCTGGGCCAGTGCTCCCATGCCGCCGGACGACATCACGGACGTGGTTTTCGACCGGCTGCTTTACCGCCACGGCACAGAAGGCGTCAAAATGCGGCTCAAGCTCGGCCTGTCCCTGGCGCGGGCAGGAGCGCAGGGCGACACGGCTGGGATGCGCAGATCAGCGCGTCTGTCGACGCTTCTTGAAAGGGCCGAGAGATATCAAAAGCCGATCTTCCCGTTTGGAGGCGCAGACGTCATTGCCGCCGGAGTGCCGTCGGGAAAACGTGTGGGCGAAATCCTCAATCAGTTGGAAGAGTTCTGGATCGAGCGCAATTTCAACCCCGACCGGGCAACGCTTGCCGCCCGGCTCGGCGAGATGATCCGCAAATCCCTCTAACGCTGATAGTTTACGGGATCAGGCCGCGGCGGCGCTATCGTCGTTGCGAATGCGCGCCTTGATGTTTTCGATCATGTTTTCGCGAATGGTTTCTTCGCCATGGGCCGTGCGCATGTGCTCCACGGCTCGGCGGACAACTTCGGCATCTTCCTCGGCGCGGGTGTGCCACTGGCAGCCCGGCACGAGAGTTCCGCATTCGAACAATCGCATGACGTCTCCTCCTGTTGCCGTCGGCGGGCGGAAAGAAATTCCTCCGTCTGCCCGCCTTAGAGCGATAACTCGGAACCCGTTCCGCCGTTCCCGCTAGTAATCACACAAGGCCCAGGCTTCGAAGACTGAAGCCTCCTGTGAGGTCCTGTGCCGGCCGGGTTGGTCATTGGCTGGCGCGGTCTCGTAAGCCTTGCCCGCAAGCTGACGCCTTACCTGTTCCACACAGAAGGCATGGGGCAGTTCGCCGCCGCTTTTCACCCGCATTTCTGTAGCGAGGCGTTCGATTATTTGGGGACTGTCGGTGGTTCGGAGCGCGTCCTTTGCATCGGACGCATTTGGCATTGGTATGCTAGTTGATGCAGTCATCGCATCCTCCTCCCGGTGCTACCGAAAGGGAAGCTAGCACAGCGCAGGAAATTTGAAATGACTTTTGTTAAGCTATAGCTAAAACGCCGCAGGTGACGCCGGACCAGGGCGTCTTACGGCCACCTGACTACCGGAGGAAGAGACGACAGGATGGATTCGACATTGCCGCCTGTCTTCAGACCGAAGATCGTGCCGCGGTCATAGAGCAGGTTGAATTCCACGTAACGGCCGCGGCGGATAAGCTGCTCGTCGCGGTCTTCTTCCGTCCATGGCTTGTTGAAATTGGACCGTACGATTTTCGGATAGGCCAGATTGAAGGCGCGTCCGACATCCTGAACGAAGGCGAAGTCGGCTGCCCAGCCGCCTTTTTCCTCGTCGGAATGCAGCCAATCGAAGAAAATGCCGCCGATGCCGCGTGGCTCGTTACGATGCTTGAGGAAGAAATAGTCGTCACACCAGGCCTTGTAGCGGTCGTAGTCGGCCACAGCCGCATGGCGGGTGCAGGTGATTTCCATCACCCGGTGGAAGAGCGTGCTGTCCGGATCGGTCTGGGTGCGACGGCGATCAAGCACCGGTGTCAGATCGGCTCCGCCGCCGAACCAGTTGCTCGACGTCACCACCATCCGCGTGTTCATATGGACCGTCGGCACATTGGGGTTGACCGGGTGGGCGATCAGCGAAATTCCGGATGCCCAGAAGCGGGGGTCTTCCTCTGCGCCTGGGATCTGGCTGCGGAAATCGGGCGAGAATTCGCCAAAGACGGTGGAGGTATGAACGCCGACCTTTTCGAAGACGCGGCCTTCCATCATCGACATCTTGCCGCCGCCGCCTGCGCCTTCGTCGCGCTGCCAGTCCTTCTTCTGGAAGCGTCCCGGCTCCTGATCGCAAAGCGGTCCGGTGAGCTCGTCTTCAAGCGATTCAAACGAGGCGCAGATGGTGTCGCGGAGGCTTTCGAACCACGCCCTGGCGACAGCCTTCTTCTCTTCGATATCCTCGGGCAAGCCCTTGGGTAGTTCCGGCCGTTCCATATTCAGTCCTCTCGCCATCTCCTTGGCGCGATTCGCATTTTTCCCGCTGGCCATTAGCATCTATAGCTTTCGCGGACCATTCCATAGCTTGTCGCGGGTAGAAAATGAGACTCGCAAAGCGTGTCTGCGAGCATTATTCTAAACTTCAGACAGGTGCGGATGAGAGGCTCTCATGGCGAAATTCACACCACCGCCGCTCGACGGGCTGAGGCGCAGGATCCAACGCCACCGGCAGGAGAAAGCCGGCGAGCGCTCCGGAATGTTCGTCCGGGAAACCTTCCTGCTGTCGCGGGAGGAGGCGCGCGAAAAAGCCCGGCAGTGGTTCGATGAATTTCCCAAGGCCGCATACTGGACCGAGGTGGAAAGCTGGCGCCAGCTCGACGGCGACCGCATCGAATTCACGATGCGGCGGCTACCGAGCGCAGATTGAGCCGCGAAGAAATTTTCCGGATTACCTCGCCTTTGAACCTGGACGCTTGCCGGACCGCGGCGCCCGGCGCATTGGCGGATGCGGTGCGGGAGCCACCGCAACGACCGGTGTCGGGGAAGGTTCCGGCTGAGCTGGAGATGTTTCCAGGGAAGGCTGTTCTTCGCCTTGCTCTTCGACCGATGGCGCAAATGGCGGCTCTTCAGGCGCCGGAACGGTCGATATGGCTGCTTGCACAGGTTCGGCTGGCGCGGCTTCCGGAGCGGTTGCAGCCGGCTGAGCCACTTCTTCGGGAGCTTCGGCGCGAGCCAGAATTTCGCGCAAGACTGCCGTTACCGGAAGATGGCTCGGAAGTTCCGTATTGGTGTGATGCCAGGCCTGGGGAACCACTTCATCATTGTGAATGAAGGTGCGGGAGTTGATCTCGCCGAACCAATCCCATCCTCCCATCACGTCCACCACATCCTTAAACAGGGGCGGCATGGCGATACGGGCGCTGAAGGTCACGATCTTGGCGTTCAGGGCAAGTTTTTCCGCAGCCGCTGCGTCCGTTTCCGCAAGGTCGTAAAGGGCCTCCGACAGAACCAGGTTTCCTTTGGAGTGACCGGTGAGCAGGCGGAAGGACAAGCGGGGATCTGCCAGCATTGCCCTGACAGTCTGCGTGTCGAGGCTGCGGCTTGCGAGCCGCTCGGGGTCGAGGTGCGGTGCGGCTCCAAATTTCGGCCGTCCGGAAAATTCGTCCAGAATTTCAAAGGTATGTCGGATCTGGTTAAGGTAGCCGAACAGGAAGTAGCCGCCCAGCGCCTCGGTTGCCACATCAGCGAGACCGTAACCCGAAACAACAACGGCCACCGGCCGCCCGGCAGCGTTGGCGACATTGCGGGCGAAGGCGGCCGAACCGAGGGCGGAACTTCCCACACCCGCCACGGCGAGGATGTCGATCTTGTCTCCGCCCGCGATGATGAAATCGTCCAGCGTATCATAAAGTTTCAGCAGAGGACCGTCCGAGGGCGGAACGATGAGGATCGCTCCTTCGGCGGCGAGGGAGTCGCTGATGTAGAAGGCCTCTTCCGGCGTGATGGTCTTGATGTCGTAGAAAAGGGAATCCAGCGTTGTGTTGCGCCGCCGCAAGGTTTCAAGGGACAGGTTGCGAAGCGGCGTGTTCTGCAGGCGCTCAGGCAGGCTGAGTGTGCGTGCAAACTGCGTGATGTTGTGAGTGAATGCGGTAGGGAACATGATGGCCTCGTCGGGTAGACGTTCGTTCGTGGCGAGCATTCATGTTCGAAGCTTCTCATAAACATGCTGCACTGCCAACCGCATTTTCGCAGGTGCGACAGCAAGTCCGCTTATCGGGGATCTTCGTAGGTATAAAGAGCGCACATCTCCTCGCTGCTTTTCGGAGGCCTGTTGCCGGTGAAGACGGCGATAGCCGACAGGCCGTCGCCCGCCGCCCAGTTGGCGACATAGGTGACGTCACCGGTTCCGCAGAGCTGGTTGCCGTTTTCGAGCTCGGGGTCGGCAGGATCCTCCACGCGATAGACTGAAGCCGGTATGCGCCTGCCATCGACACGGAAATGATCGGCGACCAGGTCCGAGAAGGCGAGAGATTCTTCGTTTTCGAACGTGATGCTGAAATCGTCCAACCAGATGTCCCCGGTCACGCTCATCGCCGTATTGCTTACCGCCGAGTAATGATCCGCCTGCTGCGCGGCGGCGGGAGAGGTGGCGATCGCCGAAATCAAAACCGGCAAGCTCAGAAGCAGACGAGGAAAACGAGCAGGCATCCATGGACCTTTGCTGCGGGTGGCGTGGGAACCAGGCCGGTTTCGGGCGGGCTTGGCATGGCTGCCATTTAACAGGGTGTTGGTTAAACCTGAACGAAGAAATTCAGGACTTTCTTCCGTAGGCAATCGAGCATCCCGGCGCGTCGTCCCGAATACACCGGCCGCCCTCCCGGTAGAGCGCCAGTGACGAACGACGGGTCAAGGGGCAACTGTCATTTGACATGCAGGTATTTACCTGCATATTCTACCTTCATAGATGAGCGAGATCGATGGGCACGGACAAGGTTTTTAAGGCGCTGGGCGACCCGACACGCAGAAAGCTGCTCGATCTTCTTTGCGAGAAGAACGGGCAGACGCTCGGCCAGCTTTGCGAGAATCTGGACATGGCCCGGCAGTCCGCCACCCAGCACCTTGAGATATTGGAGGCGGCCAATCTAGTGAGCACGGTCAAGCGCGGTCGGGAAAAGCTGCATTTCATCAACCCCGTGCCCCTCTACGAGGTCTACGAGCGGTGGGTGCGGAAATTCGAACATCAGCGGCTCAGCCTGCTGCACGATCTGAAGAAGGAACTCGAAGGAGAGTGATATGACCAAAGAGACAACCAGCTTTGTTTACGTGACCTACATTCTCTCGACGCCCGAAGAGGTGTTCGAGGCCATAACGAAACCGGATGTCGCAAGGCGCTACTGGGGCCACGAGAACGTCTCCGACTGGAGGCCCGGATCGAAATGGGAACATGTTCGCGCCAATGAAGAGCGCAGCGTCGAACTCGTCGGCGAGGTCGTCGAGGTTTCACCGCCCACCCGTCTCGTCATCACCTGGGCGAACGCTTCGCAGGCCTCCGATCCGGCAAGCTACAGCCGGGTGACGTTTTCGATCGAGGAATACGAGAACATGGTCCGGCTGACCGTCAGCCACGACGAGCTCGAAGCTGGTAGCGGGATGGCGAACGGCGTCATGCGCGGTTGGCCGGTCGTCCTTTCAAGCCTGAAATCCTTCCTGGAAACCGGGCAGGGGCTCGATGTTTTCGCCAAGCCGAAATCGGCATGAATTCCTTGCGGTGCCAATCAACAAGTCTGCCAGTGGGAGAATGACAATGACCAAGGCCTATATCGGCGGATGCGCGTGTGGCGCGATCCGCTATGAAACGAGCAGCCAACCCATCTTCGAGAACCATTGCCAATGTCGCGACTGCCAGAAGCGAAGCGGCACCGGGCACGGATCCTATCTGACCTTCCCCCGTCGCGCCGATGTGACGATTACCGGCGAAGCGAACACCTGGCGGGTGACGAGCGATAGCGGCAACGAAAAGATCCATGCCTTCTGCCCGACCTGCGGAACGCCGGTCTACCTGACATTTCCCGCAATGCCGGATCCGATTGCGATCTCCGCGGGGAGCCTCGACGACCCGGCCGCATTCAATCCGCAAGCCGTCACATACAGCATCCGGGGCCATGCGTGGGACACGATCGATGCCTCGCTGCACAGATTCGAGAAAATGCCGCCCCGATAACTCCGCCGCAACTGTTGACAATGTCGGTCAGTTCGACCCGGAGGTGCCAAGCAGCGGGAGTGGGCTACGGGTCCTGAACCTGCTATCCGGCGTGATCTTCCTCGGCGCCGGACAGTGTTTCGATGTCCAGAAGGATCGGCCCGGGCCCGGTCTCGCCGAGGACGTCGTGGGGATTGCGGAGCGGACAGTCCTGCATGGAGAGACAACCGCAGCCGATGCAACCGCTCAGTTGATCTCTCAACGCCGTAAGGCCGGCGATCCGCTCGTCAAGCTGGCGTTTCCAGGTCTCCGACAGCTTTTGCCAGTCCTTGGCAGTGAGGGGGCGGTCGTGGGGCAACACGGAGAGGGCATCGCGGATTTCGGCCAGCGGCACGCCCGTCTTCTGGGCAACCTTGATGATGGCAACCCGCCGCAATATCGACCGCGGATAGCGCCGCTGATTGCCGCGATTGCGGCGGCTCTGGATTAGGCCCTTCTCCTCATAGAAATGGAGCGTCGAGACGGCAACGCCGCTTCTGCGGGCCACGTCTCCGACGGAAAGCTCGAGCTGGATCCGTTCATCGAAATTTTTCTGCATTGCGACCCTTGACCTCAATATTACTTGAGGTTCTATAGCAGGTGCTCCCGTGAAACAAAACCCAGGGAGCGTCGTCTCATGAAGACAGAAACTGCCGGCAGCCTGCCTGCCAATCCGCATTTTTCCCGCAACTCCACCCTGCTTTCGGTCAGCACCTTGACCTTCATGTCCGGGGCGACGATTTCCGCGTCGCTGCCCGGCATTGCCGCACGGTTCTCCGGCTTGCCGAATGTGGAACCGCTCAGGGAGGCGAGGGCCGAAGGAGGCCGCTCATGACCTCGCACGGCTCAGTTGCGCGGTTCGGCGAGGCGAAGGCGGCTTTCGACCAGCATGCCGCTGTCGTCGAGGATCGGATGGGCGACGGACACGATATGGGCGTTGATACGTTTGAGATCGCGCAGCAGATCGAGATGCAGCGAGCTCGTCTGGAGGCTTTCCATCCTGCCATCGCGAAGACGCTCCAGGTGGCGCTCCGCCGATCGTTTCTCGAGGCGGCGGACATCGACCTTGATCTCCATCAGCTGGCGGGCGAGGTTGAAGTCGCCCGTCACGAAGATGGTCTGGGCGGCGCGCAGATTGTCGATGGTCAGATTGAAGAGGCTTTCAAGTTCCTGGTAGCCGTCGTCGGAGAATTTCAGGCCATTCGAGACCTTCTTGCGCACCTGCTCGCAGAGGCCCTTTTCGATGATGTCGCCGATATGCTCGAGGTTGATGGCATAGTCGATGATGGCGATCGAACGGCGCGCGCTCTCGGCATCGAGGCCCTGACGGCCGAGCTTCGACAGGTAGATCTTTACCTCTTGCTGAAGGCTGTCGACACGCTGCTCCAACGCGGCAATCTCCGCAAGCGGCGCAAGGTCGTTGTGCTTGAAGGCATTTTGCGCACGGATCAGCATCCGTTCGATCGCGTCGCCCACGCCCAGCACCTCGCGGGTGGCGTTGGCGAGCGCCATGACGGGATTTCCGAGCGCCTGGGGGTCAAGGAAGCGCGGTCCGCTTTCGACTTCCGGATCCGCCGCGACGAGGCGGGCGGTGATGTCGGATAAAAGCCTTGAAAAAGGCCAGGCGACAAGCGCCAGAAGGATGTTGAAGGCAAGATGCGCGTCAACGGGCAGTTTCGCGGGCGAGAGCGGCAGCGATTGCATGATTTCCGCGCCGAAGCCCGCGAGCGGCAGCGCGATGGCGCAGCCGATGCCCCGGACGATCAGGTTGCCGAGCGTGATGCGCCGGGCAGGGGCCGGCCCGGAGAGTGTGGCGACCACCGGCGGAATGGCGCCGCCGAGATTGGCGCCCAGGACCAGCACGATGATCAGGCCCGTCGACAGGATTCCCGTCGAGGCGAGCGACAGGATGAGCACGATGGCCGCCAGACTGGACGAGGAGACGAAGGCAAGTGCCGCAGAGACGACAAGTGCAACCGGCCAGGCGTTGTCGAGGAGGCCGATGAACGCGCCGAGCGCCGGCGACTGGCGCATCGGTTCGGTCGCGAGGCCGAGCAGCTGCAGCGACAGCAGCATCAGGCCGACTCCGATCAGCGCCGTGCCGGCGCCTTGCCGCGTACCCGAGCGCGCCCGATGGAGAACGAGGCCGATGAGAATGATGAGCGGCGAAAGCCATTCGATGCCGGTAGCGACGAGCCAGGCCGTGACGGCAGTGCCGACATTGGCGCCGAGCAAAACGATCTGCGCCATGCGCGGGCGGATCAGGTTGCGGTCCGCGAAGGAGGCGACGGTGAGCGCGGTTGCGGTGGAGCTCTGGAGCGCGATGGTCGCGATCAGGCCGGACACGAAAGATCGCCAGCCGCTGCGGGTGCCCGTGGCAAGCCCGGCGCGGAGACGGGTGCCGAAAGCTCTCGTCACACCATGCTTCACCTGCCCAAGGCCGAACAGCAACAGCGAGACGGCGCCGAGGAGGTTGATGATGACGATCGTCGATTGCATGCGGATGCTCCTTGGTCCCCGACGGCCGGCGACGGCGCAAACAGGCGGGAATTATAGGTTGCCGGCTAATGAATATAGGCCGGCTGCACACCTGTGCACAGTGCCGTTCGCGACAGTATATGGCTATATTGGTGTAGGATTAGTTCCAGCTGGTTTGCCGGAGCGCCTCGCCGGCGATCATCGCCGCCGACATGGCGACATTGATGGAGCGCTGGCCCTCGACCATGGGGATCAGGATACGCGCTTCAGCCGCCTCGTGCACGTGATCGGGCACGCCGGCGCTTTCGCGGCCGAAGAGAAGAATGTCGTCCGCCCGGAATTCAAAACGTGTATAGGGCAGGGCGGCCTTGGTGGAGGCAAGCACGAGGCGGCGGCCATTCTCCTTTCGCCATTCGTCGAAACGCTGCCAGTTGACGTGGCGCTCGAGAGCGACGCTTGCCAAATAGTCCATGCCGGCCCGCTTGAGATTGCGGTCGGAGATGTCGAAGCCGGCGGGTTCGATGACATCGACGCCGAGCCCCAGGCAGGCGGCGAGCCTGAGGATCGTACCGGTATTCCCGGCGATATCGGGCTGGTAAAGGGCGATGCGGAGCGTGGTCATTTCCGGTGCTTACGGGAAACCGGCAACAGGACACAAGTGTTTTCAGTACCCGGCATAGCTGTGACGATCGGGCAACATGAAAGCTGCGGAGGTAATGTTTGCGTCGATTTACCCTTTCCAAATTGTCGTGGACGGGATAGAAGGAACCTGCATTTCAACGCCAGCCGACGGAGGCCTACATGGATATGACCGTGCTCTCGCGCCTCCGCTGCCAGAACATTATTCGTCTGGCCTAGGCGTTTCGCGGTTTCACGCAAACTTTCCCATCTTTGATTCGTTCCGTGGCCGGCACAAGGCCGCGCTATCTTAAATTTCGCCGTCCGCCCCTGGTCTCTACCACGTCCACGGGAGAACGACGGCAGTCCGACTTACGGAGCTTTTTCATGTTCTCGTGGTTCGAACGGCGCATCAATCCCTATCCGGATGAGACGCCTACCTTGCCGCCTTCCGGCCTGCTGGCCTTCTTGTGGCATTATACCAAGCCGGTATGGCCATGGGTCGTGATCATGTCGATCTGCACGATGCTGATCGCGATCGGCGAAGTGATGCTCTTCCAGTTCCTCGGCGACATCGTCGACTGGCTGTCGAACGCCGACCGGGCGACCTTTCTTGAGAGGGAAGGGACGAAGCTCGTCTTCATGGCCTTCGTTGTCCTGATCGCGCTGCCGCTGATTGCCGGGTTCAATTCGCTGATCATGCACCAGATACTGATGGGCAACTTCCCGATGATCGCCCGCTGGCAGATGCATCGCTTCCTGCTCCGGCACTCGATGACGTTCTTCGCCAACGAGTTCGCCGGCCGGGTGTCGACCAAGGTGATGCAGACCTCTCTCGCGATCCGCGAAACGGTGATGAAGGTGCTCGACGTCTTCGTCTATGTCGTCACCTATTTCGTGTCGATGGTGGCGGTCGTGGCGTCGGCCGACCTGCGCCTGGCCGCACCGCTGGTGTTGTGGATCATCGTTTATTCGCTGACGGTCGCCTATTACGTGCCGCGCCTGCGCAAGATCTCGTCCGAACAGGCCGACGCACGGTCGATGATGACCGGCCGTGTGGTGGACAGCTATACCAATATCGCGACGGTGAAGCTGTTTTCGCACGCCGGTCGCGAGGAAGCCTATGCGCGCGATGCGATGGACGTCTTCCTCAAGACCGTTCACGCGCAGATGCGCAAGGTGACCGGCTTCCAGGCGCTGGTTTATTTTTACAACTGTGCGGCGCTGTTCGTCGTCGGAAGCCTGTCGATCTGGTTCTGGCTGGACAGCGCCATTTCGATCGGAGCCATCGCGATCGCCATCGGCCTCGCCATGCGCATCAACGGCATGTCGCAATGGGTGATGTGGGAGATTTCCGCGCTCTTCGAAAACATCGGCACCGTCTATGACGGCATGTCGATGATGACGAAACCGCATGATGTCGTCGACCAGCGCGAGGCGACCAGGCTTGCCGCGAAGAAGGGCCATATCCGCTACGACCATGTCCGGTTCCACTACGGCAAGGGCAAGGGTGTCATCGATGGCCTGACGCTGGATATTCCGGCGGGGCAGAAGGTGGGCCTCGTCGGTCGCTCGGGCGCCGGCAAGACGACGCTGATGAACCTCCTTCTTCGGTTCTACGATCTGGAAGGGGGGCGCATCACGGTCGACGGTCAGGATATCTCCGCTGTCACGCAGGACAGCCTGCGCTCGCTGATCGGCGTGGTGACGCAGGACACCTCGCTGCTGCATCGCTCGATCCGCGACAACATCGCCTATGGCAAGCCGGATGCCAGCGATGCGGATATCATCGAGGCGGCAAAGCGGGCGAATGCCTGGGAGTTCATCGAGGGACTTTCCGACATGCAGGGACGCCAGGGGCTCGAAGCGCATGTGGGCGAGCGGGGCGTGAAGCTCTCGGGCGGCCAGCGGCAGCGGATCGCGATCGCCCGCGTGTTCCTGAAGGATGCGCCGATCCTGGTGCTCGACGAAGCGACCTCGGCGCTCGATTCCGAAGTCGAGGCGGCGATCCAGGAAAACCTCTTTGCGCTGATGCAGGGCAAGACGGTGATCGCGATCGCCCACCGGCTCTCGACCTTGACGGAAATGGACCGGCTGATCGTACTCGACCGCGGCCGGATCGTGCAGGCCGGGACGCATCAGGAACTGGTCGCTTCCGGCGGCATCTATGCCGACCTCTGGAACCGCCAGTCCGGCGGCTTCCTCGGCGATCACGCGCTCGAAGACGAGGCGGCGGAGTAATCCGCCGCTTCTTCCATCATTCTCCTTCCCTCATGGCCGAAGTTACGAAAATGTAAGCCGGTCATCCGTCCATTCTCCTTTGCCGGAGAGGGGAATCCGCCTATATCGGGGTGATGTTGAAAACGGTCTTCCGCACTTTCGAAAACTGGATCAAGCCGTTCGAGAGGCGGGACGACCTGAAGCCGCCTGCCGGCCTGATAAGCTTCATCTGGTTTTACGTGCGGCAGGCCAAGCTTCCCTTCTTCGCCATGCTGGTGCTCGGCGGTCTTGCCGCGGGCGTCGAAGCGGCGATGTTCTGGTATGTGGGCCGGCTGGTCGATATCCTCGATACGGCCAAACCCGCGGACGGCTGGTCCGGGCTCTTTGCCGAACATGGGACAGAGCTGGTCGTCATGGCGCTGGTCGTTTTCATCGGCCGCTTCCTGATCGGCCTGTTCACCGCGCTGGTCGATCAGCAGATCATCACGCCCGGTTTCTACAACCTGGTGCGCTGGCAGTCGTATATCCATGTTTCCCGCCAGTCTCTGAGCTTCTTCCAGAACGATTTTTCTGGCCGGATCGTCACCAAGGTCTGGTCGGCGGGGCAGGCGACGGGGGACGTGCTGACGTCCTTCATGGAAAGCGTCTGGTTCGTCGGCATCTATTCGGTCTCTACGATTGCCCTGGTGGCGCAACTGGACTGGCGCCTAGCTGTCGTGGTCGTCGCCTGGCTTTCGATATTTGCGGTGCTTGCGAAATATTTCGTGCCGCGCATCCGCGAGCATTCCAAGGCATCGGCAGAGGCCGGTTCGATGATCAGCGGGAGGATGGTGGATGCCTATTCCAATATCCAGACGCTTCGTCTCTTCGGCCGCGACGAAGCCAACGACCGCTACATGCGGTCGGGCTTTGAGACTTTCCAGGAGACGATCATCGCTTTTACTCGCCTGCTCACCAGCGTGCGAGCCTCGATGGCTTTCCTCTCCGGCACGATGATCGTCACCATGGCCGCGATGAGCGTGCATCTCTGGCTGTCGGGGCTGATCAGCTCCGGCGCCGTCGCCTTCACGCTGGCGCTGATGCTGCGGCTGAACTTTCTCCTCGGCCGATTGATGACGCAGCTGAACAGTATCATGCGCAATATCGGCACGATCCAGAATTCCGCGGAACTGATCTCGCAGCCGATCGGGCTCGTGGATGCGCCGGATGCGGCGCCGCTTGTCGTCACGCGTCCGGAAATCCGGTTTGAGAATATCAGCTTCCATTACGGCAGGCGGAGGGGCGTCATCGACAACCTGTCGCTGACGATCCGGCCGGGAGAAAAGATCGGCATCGTCGGACGCTCGGGCGCCGGCAAGTCGACGCTCGTCAACCTGCTGCTGCGCTTTTACGACCTCGAAGGCGGGCGCATCCTCATCGACGGCCAGGATATTGCCAAGGCGACCCAGGAATCGCTGAGAGCGCAAATCGGCATGGTGACGCAGGACACTTCGCTGCTGCACCGGTCGATCCGCGACAATATCCTGTTCGGTCGGCCGGATGCGACGGAGGAGCAGCTTGTCGAGGCGGCGCGAAAGGCGGAGGCCGACGCGTTCATCGCAGCGCTGGAGGATCAGCGCGGCCGCAAGGGTTTCGATGCGCATGTGGGCGAACGGGGCGTCAAGCTTTCGGGCGGTCAGCGGCAGCGGGTTGCCATTGCCAGGGTGATGCTGAAGGACGCGCCGATCCTGGTTCTGGACGAGGCCACCTCGGCGCTCGATTCCGAGGTCGAAGCCGCCATCCAGTCCAATCTCCAGCGGCTCATGCACGGCAAGACGGTCATGGCGATCGCCCACCGGCTCTCCACGATCGCGGCGCTCGACCGGCTGATCGTCATGGACCAGGGACGGATCATCGAAGAAGGCTCGCACGGCCAGCTCATCGGCCGCGGCGGCCTCTATGCTGAGCTCTGGGCACGGCAATCGGGGGGCTTTCTGGCGGCGGATGCGGCCCAATAGGATTCAGGGTGCGGGGCCGGTAATGGCGATCTCGGCCATCAATCCGTAGTGGTTCGACCCGTGGGCGTCGGCAAGCCGCGTCAACGACTTTATCTTTAACGGTGGCCGCGCATAGACGTGGTCGATGGGGACGCCGAAGACGCCCGCGCGAATGGGCCAGGTCGCCGGCTCCCATTCCACCGTCTTGAGCCCGGTCAGGCGCAGGAAACGTCGCATGTTCGGCGCGAGGCTCGACGCGTTGAAATCGCCCGATAGCAGAAGCGGGCCTTCCGCTTCCGAAATCGCCAGAGCGGCACGGATCAGTTCCTGCGAGTGAAAATTGTCGAAATAGGGCTTCGTCGTGTGGATCCCGACGAGATTGACGGTCCGGCCGGCAACAGTGACCTTTGCGAGAATGAAGCGCGAGGGGAAGATGTCGCTGAGGCTGCGGACGATCGGCGTTTCGATCGGTGTCTTGGATAGCATCAACTGATCGCAGAGCGGAATGATGACGCCGCAGCCCACGCGGTAGGGATATGTCTTCGCCAGTTCATCAAGGTGAACGCGCAGCGGAGCCGCCTCCATAATGTTGACGAGATCGGCGCCCGATCCCGCAATGGCGCGGACGATGTCCCCAGCGTTTTCGTAGTTGTCGTTGAGGATGTTGAAAGAGAGAAGACGGACGGTCGGCGCTTGGGCCTCCTCCGCGGACGGCACTGCGGCAAACTCCCGGCCCATCAGCACCGCGTGGCCGGTAAAAAGAAGTGAGGCGGCAAACAGCAACCAGACGGAGAAGTGCCGCTTCACCGCCAGGGCAAGGATCATGGCGAGGACGCACAGCGCCGCTGCATGCAGCTGCAGGCTGTAAAGCGTTGCCAATATCCAGTGAGGATGGACGTAGCGGGTGCCGATTGCGGCAAGAACAAGCGACACGATGACGCAGATGGCAACCGATAATGCTTGTCTCATTCAGGTCCGTCCGCAGCGGCCGCCTTTCGCCGTGCGGTTCGCCTATCATGCGCTCCGGTCTGTTGCAATGCGGTGGGCTCGAAAGCGGTTAACGGTCGGCCCGGCGATTTTCGATCGAGCGCCATGAAAAACCGAGATTTTCGGGAGGCGCGGGATCGGTCCATTCTCGTGTCTGGGAGGCTTGTAGCGACCGCGTTACTAGAGCGCCGCAACCGTTCAGTTTTCCCGCGACAAACTGGCCCGCAGCACTTGCCAAGACTGGACATATTTTGCGATCAAGCATAGAACGCGCCGAATTGCCGGGGAATCTATGTTCGAATTGTGTTCAACCGAGATTCGCCTGGGACGGGAGCAATGCGGTTTTCGCGAATTGCGTGAGAAGGAAGATTGAGCCGTGAGCGAGCACGAGACACATAGCGAAACACTGGGCGAGCCTACGCGCCGTGATTTCCTTTACCTGACGACCGGCATGGCCGGCGTGGTCGGCGCGGTATCGGTCGCTTGGCCTTTCATCGATCAGATGCGTCCGGATGCCTCGACGCTGGCGCTGGCTTCGATCGAGGTGAATGTCGGAGCGCTCGAGCCGGGCATGTCTCTGACCGTCAAATGGCGCGGCAAGCCGGTCTTCATCCGGAACCGTACGCCGAAGGAAGTGGAAGAGGCGAATGCCGTTGCCTTGGCTGACCTGAAGGATCCTGTCGCCCGCAATGCCAACCTTCCGGCCGATGCAGAAGCGACGGCAGTTGATCGTTCGGCTGGCGAAGGCAAGGAAAACTGGATCGTCATGATCGGCTCCTGCACCCATCTCGGTTGCGTTCCGCTCGGCCAGGCCGGCGATTTCGGCGGATGGTTCTGTCCCTGCCACGGCTCGCACTACGACACGGCGGGCCGTATCCGCAAAGGTCCGGCGCCGGAGAACCTTGCCATTCCGACTTTCACGTTTACGTCCGACACAGTGATCCAGATCGGGTGAGGGGATAAATACTTATGAGCGGTCATTCCACATACCAGCCATCGACCGGCATCGAAAAGTGGATCGATTCGCGGCTTCCGCTGCCGCGCATGATCCATGACAGTTTCGTTTCCTACCCCGTTCCCCGCAATCTCAATTACGCATATACCTTCGGTGCCATGCTGTCGGTCATGCTGATCGTGCAGATCCTGACGGGCGTTGTGCTTGCGATGCACTATGCCGCAGCGACTGGCGTCGCCTTCGACAGCGTCGAAAAGATCATGCGCGACGTGAACCACGGCTGGCTCCTGCGCTATATGCACGCGAACGGCGCGTCGTTCTTCTTCATCGCCGTCTATCTGCATATCGCCCGCGGCCTCTACTACGGTTCCTACAAGGCGCCGCGCGAAATCCTCTGGATCCTCGGCGTCGTCATCTACCTCCTGATGATGGCCACCGGCTTCATGGGCTATGTGCTTCCGTGGGGTCAGATGTCCTTCTGGGGCGCAACCGTCATCACCGGCTTCTTCTCGGCCTTCCCGCTGGTCGGCGAGTGGATCCAGCAGTTCCTGCTCGGCGGTTTCGCCGTCGACCAGCCGACGCTCAACCGCTTCTTCTCTCTGCATTACCTGCTGCCCTTCATGATCGCCGGCGTCGTCGTCCTGCACGTCTGGGCGCTGCATGTCACCGGCCAGACGAACCCGACCGGCGTCGAAGTGAAGACCAAGACGGATACCGTCGCCTTCACCCCCTATGCGACGCTCAAGGACGCGCTCGGCGTATCGGTCTTCCTGATCGTCTATGCCTGGTTCATCTTCTACATGCCGAACTATCTCGGTCATCCGGACAACTACATTCCGGCTGACCCGTTGAAGACGCCTGCTCACATCGTTCCGGAATGGTATTACCTGCCGTTCTACGCGATGCTGCGCGCCATCACCTTCAATGTCGGCCCGATCGACTCCAAGCTCGGCGGCGTTCTGGTGATGTTCGGTTCGATCATCATCCTGTTCTTCCTGCCCTGGCTCGACACGTCAAAGGTCCGCTCCGCCGTCTACCGCCCCTGGTACAAGCTGTTTTTCTGGCTCTTCGTGGTCGATGCGATCATGCTCGGCTGGCTCGGCGCCATGCCCGCAGAAGGCGGCGGACTGCTGGCGCTGCTGTTCAAGGGCGAACTTGCGGGCAACTACGTCGGTTATTCCCAGCTCGGCACGCTCTACTACTTCGGCTTCTTCCTGGTCATCATGCCGTTGCTCGGCCTGTTCGAGACGCCGCGGCGCATTCCAAACTCCATCACGGAAGCCGTTCTCGAAAAGAACGGTAAATCCGCCGCAGCCGCTGCCACAGCCCGCGCCTGACAGTACGCGACCGAGAGGGATTAAAAAAATGAAAAAGCTTGTTGCAAGCCTCGTGTCGCTGGCCTTTCTGGCAGGGTTCGGCGCCGCTTCGGCGGTCGCTCAGGACGATCACGCTGCAGCACCTGCCGGCGGAGAGCACGCGGAAGGCGGCACGCCGCATTATCCGATCCAGCATCCGAAGCAGGTTGACTGGAGCTTTGCCGGTCCGTTCGGCCACTATGACAGGGGCCAGCTTCAGCGCGGCCTGAAGGTCTATACGGAAGTCTGTTCCGCCTGCCATTCCATGAAGCTGGTGTCCTTCCGCACGCTGGAAGACCTCGGTTATTCGGAAGCGCAGGTCAAAGCCTTCGCGGCGAACTACGAGGTTCAGGACGGCCCGAACGACGATGGCGAGATGTTTGCGCGCAAGGCCGTGCCGTCGGACTATTTCCCGTCGCCGTTCCCGAACGTGCAGGCCGCTGCCGCTGCCAACAACGGTGCGGCTCCTCCGGATTTCTCGCTGATCGCCAAGGCGCGCGGCGTCACCCGCGGCTTCCCGCAATTCGTCTTCGATATCTTCAGGCAGTATCAGGAAGGCGGACCGGACTATATTTATTCGCTGCTCACCGGTTATCAGGAGCCGCCTGCCGGTATGGAAGTCCCGGAAGGCACGCACTACAATCCTTATTTCGTTGCGTCCGCATCTCTTGCCATGGCTCCGCCGCTTAGCGCGGATCAGGTGACCTATGACGATGGGGCTCCGCAGACGGTCGATCAGTATGCCAAGGACGTTTCTGCCTTCCTGATGTGGGCTGCAGAGCCGCATCTGGAAGAGCGCAAGCGCACCGGCTTCATGGTCATGGTCTTCCTGGTGATCTTCACCGGCCTGATCTACCTGACGAAGAAGTCGGTCTACGCCAACAAGGAACACTGAGGCTTTCGCCTCGCATGAAAAAGCCGGCAGCGATGCCGGCTTTTTTGTTGGGAGAGAGTTGCCGACTTGATAGGCTAGCCTCCCGCCATCTGCCATTTTTCTCTCGGGGTCTCATGTCCAAATCCGATCTCTCCGCCGCAATCCGTTCCATCCGGGACTATCCGAAGCCTGGCATCATCTTTCGCGACATCACCACGCTGCTCGGCGACGCGGCCGCTTTCCGGCAGGCTGTGGACGAATTGGTGCGGCCTTATGTGGGCCTGGGTGTCGACAAGATCGCCGGCATCGAGGCGCGGGGCTTTATCCTCGGCGGCGCGCTCGCGCACCAGCTCTCGGCTGGCTTCGTGCCGATCCGCAAGAAAGGCAAACTTCCGCATGACACGGTGCGCATCGCCTACAGCCTGGAATATGGCGTCGACGAAATGGAGATGCATGCGGACGCGGTGAAGCCCGGCGAGAAGGTGATCCTGACGGACGACCTGATTGCGACCGGCGGCACTGCCGAGGGCGCTGTGAAGCTGCTGCGGCAGCTGGGCGCCGAGATCGTCTCGGCCTGCTTCGTGATCGACCTGCCGGACCTCGGCGGCCGCAAGAAGCTCGAAACGCTCGGCGTCGAGGTCAGGACATTGGTGGAGTTCGCAGGCCATTAGGGAGGAGGGCGAACGCCAGCCCGGCCTACGCAAACTCGAGAACAGTGCCTTCGTAGCGCATCACCACGTCGCCGTGCTGGTTTACGCCGTCGTTGATGGTCATGTTGATAAAGGTGCCGGAGCGCGAGGTGAGAGGGCGGCTTTCGGTGAGCTGGACGGAATAGGTGATAGTGTCGCCCGCATAAACCGGCTTCAGCCACTGAAGCTTCTTGAATCCGGCGGAGGGACCGAGCTTCGGAGCGATGAGACCTTCGCTCTCAAGGCGCGCGACCTCTTTCGTCCAATAGGCAATGTAGGTCTTCATCCAGCCGGCGCAGGTGTGCCAGCCGGAGGCGCAAAGGGCGCCGAAGACATAGTCCTTCGCCGCTTCCGCATCCACGTGAAAGGGCTGCGGATCGAACTTTTTCGCGAAACGGATGATATCCTCGGTGGTGAAAAGCAGGGTGCCGGTGACCACTTTGCGGCCCGGCGGGGAGAGTTCGATCAGCCTCATGCGGCGTCCTCGCGGGCCGCGCGCAAGCGCATCATGATGGGGTTTTCCCCGCGCATGACGATCTCGCCACGCTGGTTCTCCACCTGATGAAGGAACCTCACGAGGCCAATACCGGGGCGCGAGCGCAGGGGGCGAGACTCCAGAACGGTGGACCTGCCGGAAAGCGTATCGCCGGCAAGCACCGGCTTCTTCCATTCCATGAATTCGATGCCGGGAGAGCCTTCAGACGAGGAACGCGACAGCCAGCCGTCGAACATCATCCGCATGAATACACTGGCCGTGTGCCAGCCGGAGGCCGATAGCCCGCCGAGAATGCTGGCCCTGCCGGCTTCCTCCGACAGGTGCATGGGCTGCGGATCGAACTCCCCGGCGAATTCGATGATTTCGCCGGCCGTCACCAGTTTCGACGCGAGGGGAAAAACCCGCCCGGCCGTAAAGTCCTCGAAATAGAATTCGTTTCCCGCCATGAGGCCCTCCCGCCCTCGATATCAGGTGTTGAAGCGGAAGTGGATGACGTCGCCGTCATTGACGACATATTCCTTGCCTTCGTCACGCCCCTTGCCGGCTTCCTTGGCCCCGACTTCACCCTTGAAGTTGATGTAATCGTCGTAGGAGATCGTGAACGCACGGATGAAGCCGCGTTCGAAGTCGGTGTGGATGACGCCGGCGGCTTGCGGCGCCTTGGTGCCGCGCACGATCGTCCAGGCGCGTGTTTCCTTGGGGCCGACGGTGAAATAGGTGATCAGGTCCAGCAGATGGTAACCGGCGCGGATCAGCCGGTCCAGGCCTGCTTCTTCAAGCCCGAGCGCGGAGAGAAATTCCTTGGCCTCCTCTTCCGGAAGTTGCGCCACTTCGGACTCGATCGCGGCCGAGATGACGACGCATTCGGCGCCCTGTTCCTTGGCCATCGCCGCGACGGCCTCGGTGTGCTTGTTGCCGGTCGATGCATCGGCCTCCGCGACGTTGCAGACGTAGAGAACCGGGTGCGAGGTCAGAAGGTTGAGGCCCTTCAGGATCTCGATCTCTTCGGGCGCCAGCGTCTTCAAAAGCAGCCGGGCCGGCTTGCCGTCGTTCAGGAGCTTGATCACCGCTTCCATCACCGGCAGCTGCGCGATCGAATCCTTGTCCTTGCCGGTCGCCCGCTTGCGGGTCTGCTCGACACGGCGTTCCAGGCTTTCCAGATCGGCGAGCATTAGCTCGGTCTCGATGGTGTCGGCGTCACCGACCGGATCGATGCGGCCTTCGACATGGGTGATGTCGTCATCCTCGAAGCAGCGCAGCACATGCACGACCGCGTCGACTTCGCGGATGTTGGCCAGGAACTTGTTGCCGAGGCCTTCACCCTTCGACGCGCCGCGCACCAGGCCGGCGATATCCACGAAGGAGATGCGCGTCGGGATGATTTCCTTGGAGCCGGCGATTGCCGCAAGCTTCTGCATGCGGGGATCGGGAACGGCCACTTCGCCCGTGTTCGGTTCGATCGTGCAGAAGGGATAATTGGCGGCCTGCGCTGCCGCCGTCTTGGTGAGTGCGTTGAAGAGGGTGGACTTGCCGACATTCGGCAGGCCCACGATACCGCATTTAAAACCCATGGGTCCGGACCCTATATCGCTAGAAATTTCGTTGCTGTGGCTATGGGGGAAACTGTCCTGACGGTCAAGGCTTGGTCGGGACACTGCAAGGCGAAAGGGCCAGAGCGGTTGCCTTGCGGGCAGGGCCATTTGATCTTATTTTAACGGAGAAGGAGTCGGCAATGACCGTTTTCACAGTGACGAAAGAGGGCGAGGTAACGCTCACTCAGGATGTCCTGAAGCGTCTCGGGATGCGGCCGGGCGACCAGGTTGCCGTGGTGGAACGCGCCGACGGAACGCTCGAACTGTCAGCCCTGAAAACCACCGGTAAGGATGTCGTCAAAGCTAAGAAGACAGGCGGACTCGAAGCATTTTTCGGAAGCCTCAAGAATAAGCACAACGTTCACTTGACCATCGAGGAAATCAACGAAGAGATCGCGAAGGCCTGGGCGGGCGAAAATGATCATCGCTGATACGAACCTGCTCCTACGGGCGGTGCTCGATGACGATGTATGGCAGTCCCACCTGGCAAGACGTTATCTTGCCGAGCTTGATGCAATCGCGTTGCCGCTCCCGGCGATTTGCGAATTTGTCTGGGTCCTTTCGCGAAGCTATAAGCTTGATGCACCCGATATAGCATTGTCACTGCGTAAGCTTGTCGATGATCCAAGGATCTCCTGCAATCGCGACGCCGTTGAGGCCGGCCTCGCCTTTCTTGATGCCGGCGGAGATTTCGCTGACGGCGTGATCGAATTCGAAGGTCGACGAGTAGGTGGTGATACGTTTGTGAGTTTCGACAAGCGTGCGGTCGCTATCATCCGCGCAAAAGGCCGCGACTGCCTGTTGCTTTCCGATGCAGGCTGACCTGCCGTTCACCAACCGGTTGCTTGAAATATGGCGGTTGCGGTGCGATATAGCCGGCATGTCTCCCGATAGGATTGCATCGTCAGGAGAGGCCGATGGCCGAGGACACTACCCTAAAACCGAAAACGACCACAAAGCCCAAAGTCGAGCGGCCGAAGCTCTACAAGGTGATACTCGTCAATGACGACTATACGCCGCGCGAATTCGTCATCATGGTGCTGAAGGCCGTCTTCCGCATGAGCGAGGAGACCGGTTATCGGGTCATGTTGACGGCGCATCGCATGGGCACATGCGTGGTCGTGGTCTGCGCCAAGGATATCGCCGAGACCAAAGCCAAGGAGGCCGTGGATCTCGCCAAGGATGCGGGTTATCCGCTGATGTTCACGACGGAACCCGAGGAATAGGGCTTATTCCCCGGCTTGGACGCCCAGTGCTTCGGCGCTGACCCAGAAGACGGCATCCTGGGATTCCGCCGTTTCCAGCCACAGCAGTTCGAGATCCGGAAATTCCTCTTCAAGGATCTCCCGCCCCGAGCCGATCTCGCAAAGCATGCCACCGCCCGGGTTGAGGTGCTTTGGCGCTTCGGCAAGCAGCTGCCGGACGATATCGAGCCCGTCTTCACCCCCATCGAAAGCCATGGCGGGTTCGGCGCGGAACTCGTCTGGAAAGCCTTCCATTGCCTCATGATCCACATAAGGCGGATTGGTGATGATCAGATCGTATTTCTTCTTGCCCAGTGGCGCGAACAAGTCCCCTTCATAAAGGCTGACCTGGCCCTCGACCCCGTGCTCCGTGACATTGAGTTTCGCGACTTCCAGCGCATCGGGAGAGAGGTCGACAGCGTCGACTTCCGCATTGGGAAAGAACTTGGCCGCCAGAATGGCAAGGCATCCGGAACCGGTGCAGATGTCGACCGCGCTTTCCACGCTGAGGGGATCCGGGAGGAAGGACGAGCCTTCCCCGCTCAGGTATTCGGAGAACAGGATTTCGCCGATATGCGAGCGCGGCACGATGACCCGCTCGTCCACGTGGAAACGCACGCCCTGAATATAAGCATGGCCGGTAATGTACGACGTTGGTTTGCGGGTTGTGACGCGCGCCTCGATCCGCTCGGCGAGGAGACGGCGTTCAGCCGGCAGCAGGCGCGCATCGAGAAACGGATCGAGCGCGTCGATCGGCAGGTCGAGCGAATCGAGGATAAGAAACGCGGCGTCGTCACCCGCCGTCGTCGTGCCGTGCCCGAAGCTCAGGTTGGCCGCGTTGAAGCGGGAGATGGCGTAGCGCCAGTAGTCGCGAAGCGTGAAGAGCTCGCCGGTGACGTCGCTCGGGTTGGTAGCCTTGTTCATTCCAGATTTTCCGATTGTATCTGTTTTCTCGGGAAGCAGCCGGAGCCGTCTCACTTACCCTTGTCGCCGAACATCTTCTTCAGGATCTCGGCCATCGGGCCGCTAGTCGGGATATTCGCCTTGGCGCCGCCGCGGGCCTGATGAATATGCGATTTGCCGGCCAGCTTCGGTTGCGTGGCCTTCTCGGCCTTCGGCTTCTCGTCGTCCGGTTTGCTGCCGATGGCAAGCGCCAGCTTATTCATCAGCTGCGAATCCTCGGCCTTCACCAGCATCTCGGCATTGTCTGCGATCGCGTCGAGGAGAGGCGAAAGCCAGGACTGATCGGCCTTGGCGAAATCGCCGAGCACGTGATTGTGCACCAGTTCCTTGACGCCGGGGTGGCCGATGCCGAGGCGCAGGCGCCGATAGTCCTTGCCGCAATGGGCGTCGAGAGACTTGATGCCGTTGTGGCCCCCGTGGCCGCCGCCTGTCTTGATGCGGGCCTTGCCGGCGGGCAGGTCGAGTTCGTCATAGATCGCGACGACGTTTTCCGGGCCGAGTTTATAGAAACGCATCGCTTCGCCGACGGCTTCGCCGGAGAGGTTCATGAAGGTCTGCGGCTTCAGCAGCAGCACCTTTTCGCCGGCGAGTTCGCCTTCGGAGATTTCTGCCTTGAATTTCTTCGACCACGTGGAAAAGCCGGGCCGCCGCTGGATCGCGTCGACCGCCATGAAGCCGATATTGTGCCGGTTGCCCGCATATTTGGAACCGGGGTTGCCGAGACCCGCAATGATAAGCATGAAGAAATCCGTCCTTCGCTGATGGTCTTCACCAACGCGAAACGCCGGCAATGTCAACCGGTTTCATTGTCGAGCAGTGCTACTTGGGCTGGTTGATGCCGTAACGGTTGAAGATGGCGGTCTGAACGCCGTCCTTGATGAGCCTGTCGAGATTGGCCTGCATCGTCGTGATCAGCTCATCGGGCGTGGCCCTGTTGCAGGCAATGCCGAGATCCTGCTCTGAAAACACAAACACTTTCTCGACTGCGGTTCCGGCCGCTCTAAGCTTTTCGTAGGCGCCTTCCGACATGGGCATCATCTCGATGCGGTCCTCAAGCAATTTGCGAAGCGTCGTATCGAAGTCGGAACTGAGGTCGATCTTCGGGAAGCCGAAGCTCCTTAGAAGACCTTCGGTATAATCGGCACGATGGGTGCCGACCGTATAGTGCTTGGCTTCGTCCATTGTGGTCGCCGAAACTTTCGAGCTGCCGTGCCGGACCAGAATATTGCGGTCAATGAAAAGCGGAACCACCCACTTAAACCGGGCCTCGCGCTCCGCTGTTCGGGCTGCCGCGAAGATACAGTGGTCGGCTTGCGTTTCCGCCATGGCGATCGCTCGGGCCCAGGGCAGGATTTCCAGTGTGTATGGAACCTGGGTCTCCCGCATGATGATCTCGATCTGGTCGATGCCGGCGCCGCGATATTTGCCCCCCGGTTCCTGATAGCTGAAGGGCGGGTAGGATTCGGTCATGAAGACAACGGGGGTCTGGGCAGCGATACCAGACGCGAAACTGAAACTGGCGAGAAGCAGTAATGCCCTTTTCATCTGTTCCCCTCCAAACGAGCACGTTGTCTTCCTGACTCAGCATGTCGTCCGGCGGAGACGATGCTCTAACTCGCCATGGACCTCACTTCGGCCTGCCGGGCAGATAGGGCCGAGACCAGTTCGGAAATTTCGCGGGGCCTCGAGAAGAGATAGCCCTGAGCGTAGTCGATGCCCATCTGGCGGAGCAGCGCGCGCTGATCTTCCGTTTCAACGCCCTCGGCGACGACCTTGCAATTCATCTTATGGGAAATCGCGCTTATCCCTTCGACCAGCATCCGATTCTTGGTGGAGATATCGCCGGCCTGTTCCGTCAGCGAGCGAATGAAGGACTGGTCGATCTTGACGATATCGACCGGGAAACGGCTCATATAGCTGAGCGAAGAATAACCTGTTCCGAAGTCGTCGAGTGCGATGCGGCATCCGAGAGTGTGAAGATCGTTGAGGATGGTGCGGATCTCGGGATTGTCATGCATCAGCACTGCTTCGGTGATCTCGATGACGAGGCGGGAAGGTTCAATGCCGTGACGGCCGATCAGTCCGGCAAGGCGGGCGAGCAGGCCGGGCTCGAACTGCAGCGGCGAAAAATTGACGGCGACATAGGTTTCTTCCATCCCGGGCAGGTGCGAAACCCGGGCAAGGTTGGCCATCGCCTCTTCCAGGATGAGGTTGCCGATCTGGCCGATGGTCCCGGTTTCCTCGGCGACGCTGATAATGCCTGCCGGCGACAGCAAACCTTTGCGCGGATGACGCATGCGCATCAGCGCTTCGAAGCCCGATGGCATGTCCGTGTCGATGTCGACGATCGGCTGGAAATGTGCCTCGAACCAGTTGGCGGCAATGCCGGCTTCGATATCGCTTTCGATCTCGGCCCTTTCCCGTGTCTGGTCCAGAATGGCCGGATCATAGACCTGCGACCCATTCTTGCCGTCGCGTTTGCGGGCATACATGGCCATATCGGATTTCTGCAGGAGTTCTGCGGCGCTGGCGGCATGGGTGGGATAAAAGGCGAGACCGATGCTGGCGCTGAGCCGGACGCCGGTGCCGTGCGCGCAGAACGGCACCTCGAACATGTCGACGATCGTCTGGGCCAGGTCGATCGCGCGATGCTGGGCGTCGGCGCCAGCAATCAGGATTGCGAACTCGTCGCCCCCGAGACGCGATGCGCTGTCGTTCTCGTGCAGCATCGGTTTTGTTCGTTCGACAAACTGGCACAGGATGGCATCCCCGGCGGCATGGCCGAGATTGTCGTTAATCGCCTTGAATCGGTCGAGATCAACGAAAAGGCACGCGACTTCGGTTTCTGCCTCATCCGCCTCGGCAATCTTCCGGTCGAGCATCGCCTCGAAGCCCTGGCGGTTCAATAGCCCGGTCAGGTGATCGGATATGGCCTGCTGGTGATTGCGCAGTTCCGATTGCTTCAGCTCGGTGACATCGGTCATGACGCTGAGCGATCCGGGAATGCTGCCGCTTGCGGCACTCAATTCGGTTTCGACGATCAGAACGTCGATCATGCGGCCATCGGCACAAAGGAAGCGGACCGTCACCTCGATCACCGGACCGCTCGATTTTCCCTGTACCTTGCGCTCGTGGTAGATCTCCCTGTCTGCGGGAGCCACGAGATCGGCAAAGGGACGATTGATCACATCGTCGCGGCGATAACCGGTGGCAAGCAGCCAATAGTCGCTGACGGCAGCTATCTGGTCGCTGCGGTCAAGCGAGAACAACATGGCCGGAGTGAGATTGTAGATCTCCGTCGTCTGCTGATGTGCCCGTTTCAGTTCCCGTTCCTCGCGTTCGAGGAGGCTCTGCATCTCGTTGAAGCTTTTGGCCAGCCGGCCCATCTCGTCATTGGAGCGCCAGTCGACGTGGTGGCGCGAGCCGAGGCGGCGGGTTGCCTCGATAGCGGCCGTCAGCCGCATCAGCGGCTTGATCACCATCACGCGGTTGCCGAGGATGGCGGCTCCAAAAACGGTCAGGATGGCGATGATGAAGATGGAAATGAAGGCCATTTCCATCTCGTGCAGGGCGGAAAACCATCCTAGCTTTGGCACGTAGACGGTGATGCTGCCGACATTGCGCATTCCCTGCTGGGATTTGTAGAAGATCGGCTCGGAGATCGATTGCAGCCCGCGGAAATCAACCGGGTTGACATCCACCTCTGCAATATTGAGCTTGCCGGTGTTGTCGTTGATCTGCACGCCGAAAATGGCGGAGTCTGCGATGAGTACGGAGGCGATTTGGCGGATGCTGTCGGTGTCCAGGTCCCAAAGCGGCTTCCCAAGCGCCTGGGAGTTGGTGATCAGCATGACATTGACATGCTCACCCTGGTTCTTGGCTGCCTGTTGCGAAGAGAGCGCCAGAAACAGCGTGAAAAGCGGAGCGACGACGACCAGCAGGGCGCCAGAAATGATCGCGATGAAACGACTCTCCACAGAACGAGTCATTCGTCTTTCCCGCACTTATCCTCCGGTGATGCCGGATTGTTCCCTTATCCTCAAACTCAGTTCATGCTTTCACGCATTGATTAAACTTCACTGAACCGGGCTGGCGAGATTTGTCCGGTTGTAGAACCGTAGTAAAGAAGTTGTATATTCTGCAATAAAAAACCCGCCTTCGGACGAAGGCGGGTTCTTTTGTTGGATTGTCTGCTTCGTTATTCGGAAGCAGGCGCTTCTTCTGCAGCTTCTTCGACGCCGCCAGCCGGGGCAACGATCGTGGCGATGGTGAAGTCGCGGTCAGCGATGACCGGACGAACGCCCTTCGGCAGCTTTACCGCGGAGATGTGGAGGCTGTCGCCGATCTTGGCGCCAGCCAGATCGACCGTGATGAATTCCGGAATGTCGTTGGCCGGGCAGTAAAGCTCGACTTCGTGACGAACGACGTTCAGGACGCCGCCGATCTTGACTGCCGACTTCTCTTCGTTGACGAAGTGAACCGGAACTTCGACCGAAACCTCGGTGTCGCCGGAAACGCGCAGGAAATCGACATGCATGGTGAAGTCACGGACCGGATCCAGCTGGTAATCCTTCGGGAGAACCTGGATCTTCTGGCCTTCGACTTCGATGGTTGCGACGGTGGTCATGAAACCGCCGGCGTGGATGCGCTTCGTCACTTCGTTGGTCGAGAGTGCGATCGCGAGGGGGGCCTGCTTGTCACCATAGATGACAGCGGGAATCAAACCGTTGCGGCGAAGTTCACGGGAGGACCCCTTACCTACCCGTTCGCGCGCCTCGGCCTTGAGCTCGTATGATGCGTGGCTCATGGCATATCCTTTCGAGGTTGTCTGGAGAGTTTTTCCCGGCGAGGTCGCCGCGTCAAACCGAAGGGCATCGTCCGATGCGCTTCATCCGCGTTGCCTCCAAGGGTGTCTGCGCGGACGGGCGGGCTATAATACAAAGGCGCCGGAAGCGCAAGTATTGCGGTCGCTTAACAATACCGAGCTTGACTTCTCTTCTACCTTATCCAAATTCACGCCTCGGTCAACGAGGGAAGGGGCCTCAGGAAATGCGTCGGATATGGATTGCAGCGAGCGTAGCGGCAGTGTCTTTTGTGCAGCCGCTTGCAGCAGCAGAAATCAACGATCAGGGTGCTCGCAAACTTCGCGACGACCTCAGCCATTATTTGCCCGAGGAGGTGCGGAACGGCGGGTTTCTGACAGTTATCCCTTCCGGAGAGCGCTACGAAATCAAATACGATTTCGCCAAGCTTCTCGGCGATATCGGGAGTGGAGACTTTTCCATATCCGGCCTGACACCTTTCTCCGTTTTTGCGGCGCCGGTGAACGGCGGGCTGTGGAAGCTCAACAGCGACAGCGACCTGAACGTCTCCATTCAGGGCAAGATGCCGGACGGCAAGTCCACCGATCTCACCTATTCGGTGACCGATGCGGTCTTTTCGGGCATTTTCGATCCCGCGATCAGCTATCTTCGTTCGGGCGAGATGACATCCGGGCCGATCCGTATCGTATCCAAGACCGGAGCCGAAGAGCTTGAGGCGAGCTTTGCCGCCATGAATTATTCCCTCACGTCGACCGGGGCTGCGATAGCTGGCGCCACCGATTTCCGGGGCAAGGGGGCATTTTCGAGATTCTACGAGCGGGTTACCACCGCCGAGAACCCGCCAATACAGATCCGTGCCGAGAGCCTCGACTTCGACGTTGGTGTCGAGGGCGTCGTGCCGGAAAAGATCCGAAATCTCGTTTCGTTCGGGCTTGAACTCGTCAAGAATGAAAAACCCTCGCAGGCCGAGCTCGCTGAGCTGAAGAAACTGATCCGTGGCGCGATGCCCTTCTTCAGTTCGCTGTCGGAAAAAATCACCTTCAACCGTTTCGTGGTGGCCAGCCAGATCGGCGATTTCGAACTGGGTAAACTGGATTATACGCTTGCCATGACGGAACCTTCCGAGGCGACGCGAATCGGCTTCGGCATTGGGGTGGAGAACATTTCCGCTCCGCCCGGCCTCATCCCAGAGCTTTATGCGCAGTTGGTGCCTGAAATTGCCGAGATACAGATGGGAATCACCGATCTCAACTTCACCCGCTTTGTCGACACCCTTATGGAAATCGACCTCTCGACCTCCGGCCCCTTGCCCGAGGCGCAAAGCGCACGTCTTGGCGAAGCCTTCCTTCCGGACGGCCAGATCAAGATCGACTTTCCGAAGGTCGTTGCGAAATCCCCACTCTATGACGTCGAGGCTTCCGGAGCGATGAGCGGTTACCCGGACCAGAAGGATCGCTACACGCTCGAGACTTCGATTTTTGCCCGGGACGTGGATAAGCTCATCCAGTACTTCCAACAGGCCGCCAAGGCTGACCCGCAATTCAACCAGGTCTCTTTCGCGGTGATGATGGCAAAGGGAATGGCAAAGACCGAGGCCGACGGTCGCCTGCGCTGGGACATCAAATTCGAAGATGGCAAAAGCCTCACCGTCAACGGGCAGGTACTCCAGTAGGCGGGCTTGGTAGCGCTTGCTAACCTGAGGCTGCGGGTCAGCGGCGAGGCTCGCCGCCTGGTGCATAGATCGTTTTCTGCTCGAAGCGGAACTTGTGTCCGCACTGGCCGCAACGCAGCATGTATTTGCGAGGGTCGGTCGACGGGAATTCGGTGAAGAAGCCGCGCGGTAGTTCGTCGATCCGGAAGTCGCGATTGTTCTGCCGCTTGTCGTCGGTCTCGGATACCTCGGCAAAGCCGGTATTCCCACATTGGGAACATTCGAGTTTTCGGGAATAGCGGTCGCGTGCTGCCATGCGGAATCTCCTGCGTCTGGTCCTTACCTAGTCAAAGCAGCCCGGCAAAGCAAAACACCAGGACGGTTGCCCTGGTGTTTTGCAAGGAAACCTCGTCGTGCCCGCCGGCTCAGCGACGGCATTCTCCCGGCGTGACCGATCGGAAGCCGGCATTCGAGGCCTCGCAGGCATTAGGGAAGGTTTGCCGGGTTGGGCCAAGCTGCCCGCAGACGGGCCGGTATTCCCGGGTGCAGGCGCCGCCTTGATCGGGGCGCTCGGGCCTATCCCAATCCGGACGAGACGGCCTGTCCCAATCGGGCCTGCCGGGACGATCGTCCCAGTCGGGCCGGTCCGGGCGACGCGAGCACTCGCCGGTGCCGACGATCCGAAAGCCGCGCTCGCGCGCCTGGCAGGCATTGCCGAAGGTTTCCAGTCGCCCGCCGCGCTCGCCGCAGACCGGCCGATATTCCATCGTGCACATCTGCGGCCGCGGTTCGGGCCAGGGGCGTGGAGGCGGATTATAACCGCCCGGACCAGGCCCGTCTTCGACACAGCTCGAAAGCACGGGAAGAAGAAGGGCAAGAGCCCATGTCTTCGATCGTCCGGAAAAGCCGTTCATCGCGAATCTCTCCTCGTTGTTGGTACGAGGACCTTATCGAAATACCTGCAGTTGAAAAGCTCAGTCGAACAGGCTGGAGACCGATGATTCCATCGCCGTGCGGTTGATGGCCTCGCCAAGCAGATTGGCGGTGGTGATCACCCGGATATTGGGGGCCGACTGCACGGCCGTGGTCGGCTGGATGGAATCGGTGATGACAAGTTCGCGCAGCTTGGATGTCGCGATGCGCGTGACGGCGCCGCCGGAGAGGACGCCGTGGGTGATGTAGGCGGTGACGCTTGTCGCCCCGTTCTTCAGCAGCGCTTCCGCCGCGTTGCAGAGCGTTCCGCCGGAATCGACGATGTCGTCGATGAGAAGGCAATCCTTGCCATGGACATCGCCGATGACGTTCATGACTTCGGATTCGCCCGCTCGTTCGCGGCGCTTGTCGACGATGGCGAGCTGACAGTCGATACGTTTGGCAAGCGACCTGGCGCGGACGACGCCGCCGACATCAGGCGAAACGACCATCACATTGTTGAGGTCGTAATGCTCCTTGACGTCGCGGGCGAGGATCGGCACCGCATAAAGATTGTCGGTCGGAATATCGAAAAAGCCCTGGATCTGGCCGGCATGCAGATCAAGCGTCAATACGCGGTCTGCCCCGGCTTCGGTGATCAGGTTGGCGACGAGCTTTGCCGAAATTGGAGTTCGAGGACCCGCCTTGCGATCCTGGCGCGCATAACCGAAATAGGGAAGCACTGCGGTGATGCGCCGGGCGGAGGAGCGCCGGAACGCATCGATCATGATCAGCAGTTCCATCAGGTTGTCGTTGGTCGGAAAGGACGTCGACTGGATGACGAACACGTCTTCCCCGCGCACATTTTCCTGAATTTCAACGAAGATTTCCTGGTCTGCAAATCGCCTTACGCTGGCTTTTCCGACTGGTACATTAAGATAGCTGCAGATCGCGTCGGCGAGATGCCGGTTCGAATTGCCTGCGAAAACCTTCATTGCGGTCCGCCTGTTTTGAAGCTGGATGCGGGCCTTTTACCGCCGCCGCCTTCGAATGCAATAGCGTTTTGCGCCTCATCATGGATTTTTGTGAAGAAACCATGACCAGTGTCTTTTTGGGCGCTGCCGTTATCCGCTTCGCGACCGGCGCCAGCTCAGATAGTCCTGAATGGTTTTTGCGGCGATTGCCTCCATCGTGGAGGCGGGGACTGCGGCCCACGGGTCCGAACCTTTGGCCGGAATGTTCTCCTGTCCCTGCATGCGGTGCAGGCGCGCACCGGAACCATCGAGAATGTCCCACACATAGATGATCGTCACCTTGCCGCTGTCGGCGAAAGCGGAGAAATAGCCTTTCAGGATGTGTTCCGTGCTCGTATCGCCGGACGGCCGTATCGTCAGCCCGCCCGCGCGGGCCTGCGCACCCAGCTGACGCGACAGCGGCGTGACCGCCTGCACCGGTGCGCCGATAATCGGCAGGAAGCGGATCGTCCCGGTTGAGGGACCGGATGACGGCAGCGATGCGCCCTGTTGAGGAGAAGGTTGTCCGGTCGCCGCGGATTGCTGGGTCTGCCGCGGTTGCGCTCCCTGGTCCTGCCATTGCGGAGGAGGGCCTGAGGACGCGGGTGACACGGCGTTTCCAGATTCCAATGCGCGCGCCTGCGCTTCCAGCGTGTTCTGAGGCCCGGATTGATAGACACCCCGCCCGCCGCCGCCGCTGAACGTCTCCGGCTGCGAAGATCGGGCCATGCGGTCGGTGTCGCCTTGCGTCACCGGCGTTGATGTCCGCGCATTTGCGCCCGCGACCTCCGCCTGCGGCGTCAACGCTTCCGTCGTGTTGCAGGATGAGAGGGCGAGCGCGACAAGCAAGGCGGAAAACAGTCCTCCGTAAAGCCGCATGCCCGCCCTCCTGCCAAAGATTCCCTAGGCCCGAAGCTTATGGTTCCTTCGGGAACTGTCAATCCGCAGATGAGAGACTGGAATCAGCGCAAAATAAGGTCGAGATCGTGGCGCGAAAGCGGCTGCGGATCTGATTCCGTCGTCAGATAGGTATGGCCGAGCGTCATTGCTGCGCCGCTGTCGGAATCCATGATGATCATATGAATGAAAAGCGTCATGCCGGGCAGAATTTCCTGCGGGTTGCCCACGTGGAACATCTGGTGCTCCATCCAGGAAGGGGAGAAGCGGGCGCCGAGCGAATAACCGCAGGCGTTCAGACGATGACGCGACAGGCCGCGTTCGTCCAGGATACGCGCGTGGGTATCGAAGACGTCGCCGAAAACGTGACCGGGCCGCAGCACACCTTCGATCGCCTGGATGGTCTCGTGACAAGCCTTGAAAAGTTCCTGGTGGCGCATGGAAGGTTCGCCGATCAGGACCGTACGCATCATTGCCGCATGGTAATGGGCTGCAGCGCCGGCCCATTCGAGCGTCAACTGGTCGGTGGCATCCAGACGGCGGCGTCCGGCCTTGTAGCGGCAGAGCAGGGCATCGGCGCCGGAGCCGATGATGAATTCGTTGGCCGGATAGTCCCCGCCGCCCAGGAAGACCGCGCCCTGCATGGCCGCCAGGATTTCCGCCTCGTCGCCGCCGGCCTTGATCAAGGGCAGCGCTGCATCGAGCGCGTCATCGGCCAGTTCGGCCGCGCGCTTCGCATAGGCTATTTCGGCAGCGCTCTTCACCAGACGCAAGCCGCTCACGAGGTAGGACGCGTCACTGATCTGTCCGAAAGTGGAGAGCTGATTGTCGAGCAGGCGCGCGACCCGCCCGGTCATGCCATGCGTGTCATATTCGACGCCGATCCGGGCGCCGAGGAGATCCATGTCGCTCAACAGGTTCTTGAGGTCGAGCGTGGGATCGGCATTGGCACGATCCACCCAGACGACGATGTTGTCGATCGTCGAGGTGTGACGCGCCTGGCGCAGGTCCGCCGAGCGCGTGAGCAGCGTCATGGTTCCGTCCGCCTTGACGATCAGCGTCTGAAAAAAGCAGTAGCCGAATGTGTCGTAGCCGGTCAGCCAGTACATGCTCTCCTGTGCGAAGAGCAGGAGAGCATCGAGCTTCTCGGTTTTCATCCTCTCCGTGAGCCGCGCGAGGCGATCGGCATATTCGCTCCTCTCGAAATGCAGGGCCATGTCAATTCTCCCGAATAGCAATTGCTGAAATCTGGCGGCCGTAATCCGGCTCCTGGGCGTGCGTGGTGCGGCGATAGGAGAAGAATCTCCCGGCATCCGGATAGGTATCCAGTCCGAGATTTTCGGCCTGGATGCCGGCCGCGGCCAGCCGCCTCATCGTCAGCGCCGGCAGGTCGAACATAAAATGTTCCGGTTTTGCCGACGGGGTGAAAAAGATCTCATAGGAAGGGTCGACGGCCAAAAACCGGTCGATGAATTCCGGACCGACCTCATAACTTTGCGGGCCGATCGACGGTCCTAATACGGCGGCAATCTTTTCGCGGGCTGCACCGAGCGAAACCATGGCTTCGACCGTGTTTTCGAGAACGCCTCCGAGTGCCCCTTTCCAGCCGGCATGTGCCGCCCCGACCACGCCGTTTTCGGCATCTGCAAAGAGTATCGGGCCGCAGTCGGCGGAAAGGACACCCAGCACCACGCCGGAAACGCTGGTCACCATGGCGTCGGCTTGGGGGCGCTCGCCCGAATAGGTTGCGTCGACGACAAACACGTCCGGAGAATGCACCTGGTGAACGGTCGCGAGCTTTTCGACCGGGAGGCCGAACCAGGAAGCCACGCGGGCCCGGTTCTCCATGACCTTCTGGCGATCGTCGCCAGACCCGATGCCGACGTTGAGACCGGCATACAATCCTTCCGAAACGCCGCCCTGGCGGGTGAAAAAACCATGTTGGATGGCGGCGCCGCCTCTTTCGTTCAGTGAAGGGCTTTCAATCGGCGTCGGCAAGGGTCTGTCCTGCATCGGCGTTGTTTATCCCATTGATTTTCAAGGAGTTTTACGCAAGCGTTTAAGATTGATCGCCGCTTCGATTTAGGGCGAGAGTGGCGTAAGGGAAGGGCGGATGTCAATCCACCGGACGGAAGGGCATCAAATTGAGAGCGGGGCTGGACACGGCAATCACCTTGAAGAGTTCGCCCATCTTGCCGGCACCTTCGCCGGCCAGCCGGTCGACGGCAGCGGCGATCAGACGCTGCTCGGGGGGCTCCTTGTCTTTGGCGAGCGCGGTTGCGCGTTCTGCCAGGCCAAGGCCGAACAGAAAGTCGCCCTGGCGGAGGCCGCCGTTGAGATGCACGCCCATCGAAACCGCGACCTTGGCGAGGTCCTCGAAATCCACATGGCTCGTCAGGTCGGCCTCGCCGGGATGAGCCAGCGGCGGGTCGAAGTCGTGGTTGCGGACCGCCTGAAGCGTATCGCCGAAGCCAGTGACCGTGTGGCCGTAGTCGATAACCAGCGCTGTTCCGCCGAAGGTTTTGAGCCGGTCGCACAGCGTCTGCATCACAGCCTGCCTGGCGGGCGCCACTTCGAAGACGGTGCCGTCCGGAATGGAGCCTGGTGGCGAGGGCAGCAGGCTCGGATCAAGCGTCGCCACGCCTGCAGCAAAGGTCAGTTCGTCATTCGCCCCGAGCCCCACGAGGCGCTCCCGGAAGCCCGTGGGCGTCTTCACGAACTGGCGGATCGGAATTGCGTCGAAGAGCTCGTTCGCCGCAATCAGGGTAAAACCTTCCGGCACTTCCTCGAAGGCATCATGCCAGGAGATCTTGGTGGAATAGGCCTCCAGCGTTACCCGCTGAACGCCGCGCAGCCTTTCGCTGGTCTCGACCAGATGGACATGCAGCCCCTCGAAGAGCGGCGGCGCAATGCGCTTTATGACCCGCAGCATGTCGGTCATCATCGTGCCTCGGCCAGGCCCGATCTCCACCAGCTGAACCGCACCGGGCGTGCCGTGACGTTGCCAGGCATGCACCATGAAGATGCCGATCATCTCGCCGAAGAGCTGGCTGATCTCGGGCGCTGTGATGAAATCGCCATGGCGGCCGAACGGTTCGCGCGTCCGGTAATAGCCGTAGTCGGGATCGGCAAGGCAGAGCGCGAAATAATCCGTCACGCTGATCGGGCCGTTGGTCCGGATCAGGTTCTTGATCTTGTCGGCGAGAGGGGTGCTCACGTGGCCGTGCCTCCGCTCAGGGCTGCGCCGATGCCGAAGCCGACGCCGCGGCACGGGCCCGAAGGATGGCCCAGAGACCCACGGCGATCATCGGCACGGAAAGAACCATACCCATGGTAAGCCAATCGGTGTCAAGCAGGTAGCCGAGCTGCGCGTCCGGTTCGCGGAAGAACTCCACGAAAATGCGGCATAGCGCGTAACCGACGACGAAGGTTCCGGCGATCACCCCCGGCGCTTTCAGCGCCTTGAACCGGAAGATCATCAGGACGAGGACGAGCAGCAGGACTACGCCCTCGAGGCCGGCCTCGTAAAGCTGGCTCGGATGCCGCGCGAAGGGTCCGCCGGTCGGGAAAACCACCGCCCAAGGCGCATTGCTCAGGCGGCCCCAAAGCTCACCGTTGATGAAGTTCGCGATACGGCCGAAGAACAGGCCGAACGGAACGACGGCGGCGACCGTATCGAACATGCTCCAGACCGGGATGTCGTTCCTGCGCGCGAAAAGGATCATCGCCAGTGTGGCTCCCAGGAAGCCGCCGTGGAACGACATTCCGCCGTTCCAGATCTCGACGGCCCGAAGCGGATTGGCCGCAACCATCGGGAAGTCGTAAAACAGAATATAGCCGATCCGCCCGCCAAGCACGATGCCGGCGGCGACCCAGACCAGAAAATCGTCGAGATGGGCGGCAGTGATCGGCGGCCGGTCGTTTTTCCAGAGGGAAGCGTTTGCGGCAAGCCGGCGGGCATAGAGCCAGCCGAGCAGGATGCCGGCAACATAGGCAAGCCCATACCAGTGAACGGCCAAAGGGCCGACGGAGAACGCCACCGGATCGATGTTCGGGAACGGCATAAGGGCGAAAAGATGAAGGCCGTCGTGCAATCTACAGGGTTCCCTACTAACCGTATCGCCGCGGAACATGGCGTTGCGGCCATCGGCGGTCAAGGCGAATCTCAGCTGGCGCCCATGCTAACAGTGGATGATGCTTGCAAGCCGGCCGTTCAGGCCCTACTTCAGATCAAGGACATTGCCGAGCGATCAGCCGGCCAGACGATATGGGAGTTCAGAACCATGGCAACCGGAACGAACCGCATTCTCGACGATTTTGCCCGGCTGATGACGGATGCCGCCGGCGCCGCGCAAGGCGTGCGCAAGGAGGTTGAAACTGCGTTTCACGCTCAGGCCGAGCGGTTTCTCAACAATATGGACGTGGTCAAGCGCGAGGAATTTGAAGCCGTCCGCGAGATGGCCGCGAGAGCCCGCGACGAGAACGAAGCGCTGAGGGCCCGCATTGAAGCGTTGGAAGCGAAGCTTTCAGGGCAGTAAGGAAATTGCTCCCGGCCTGCCGGTCGGGGATAATTCAACTGCGGTCAAAAAGATTCCTCCAGCTTCATCAACGCCGCTCCGACATTTTTTCCTCCTCGGATCCTCGTCCTCCGGAACCTGGGCCATAATCCCCGGGTCATCGGATGGGAACCGGGTTCGCGAGCCGGCTGCCTCCTCGGGTTCGCAAGAGCTTGGTTTCCGGTGACGGCCGCTGCCGGACGATCGAAAGGGGGCTGGGAAACCCCCTTAAGATCCAGGGCATGGTCGGGGCAGGCGGAAAGCCTGATGCCTAAAACCTGCTGATACCCTCCGTCTGCCCCATTCCCTTCCAACCGTGCCCGATGAACCGTCGGCGCTGCTATGGGTGTTCCTCTTCAAATGCGGCCTGTTTCCCGGATCGGTCCGGGACGGCTGGCGTCGCGATTGCCGCGCGGGGCCGATTGACGACACAGGCGGCAGAGCTGCTTCGCTCCAAAAAAATGGCGCCCTGTGGACACTGCCAAAAAAGCCAGCGTCCAGAGTCAGTTATGACTCCCTTCTGATCTCCGACACGAAGATGTTTCCACGGTTGATTGATCAAAATGGAGGGAAAGGGGCTGGCAGCCGGACTCCGTGTAGGTACACTGATTTTAAAGGATGATTCGAAACGGCTTGGTAAGCTCCAGACAGGGTGACTGCGTTATTCTGGCAGGCGTCGGGCGATCGTCCAAAATGTTGTTCCCGGTCATTGTTCGCGTGTTTTGGCGTATCTCGCACGAATCCGCATTCATTCCGGTCAAGAAGGTGCCGCATGAGCCTTATGGAAATGGAAATCGAACGCCAGTCGAATCCGGTCGACATGATCGAGTTCGTTGCAGCTTCGAACGATTGGACGTTCGAACGGTCCGGCGAGGACGAAATCGCCATGACCGTGGAGGGCCGCTGGACTGACTACCATGTTTCCTTCTCCTGGATGGAGGAGTTCGAAGCGCTGCACCTGGCCTGCGCCTTCGACATCAAGATCCCCGACATGCGGGTCAACGAGGTGATCCGCCTGCTCTCCCATGTCAACGGACAGGTGCTGATGGGGCATTTCGATCTGTGGCGTCAGGAGGATGTGATCATCTTCCGCCAGTCACTGCTGCTTGCCGGCGGCGCGGAGCCCAACAACCAGCAGGTCGAAGTTCTGCTTTCCAGCGCGCTCGAAGCCTGCGAGGCTTACTATCAGGCCTTCCAGTTCGTCGTCTGGTCCGGCATGGAAGCGAAGGCGGCCATGGATGCCGTTCTGTTCGAAACCGTGGGTGAAGCCTGATGGCCTTGGCGCAGATGGGTTCGATCGTCCTCATCGGCGCCGGCAATATGGGCGGTGCCATGCTTTCCGGCTGGCTGAAGAACGGCGTGCCGGGATCTTCCGTGACTGTCATCGACCCGTCGCCCTCGGAAGCGATGAAGCTTACGATTGCCGAGGCCGGCGCCCGTCATTTTGCGGCGCCTACAAATGAGCTTGCAGCCGATATTCTCTTTCTCGCGGTCAAGCCGCAGTTGATGGATGCGGTGCTGCCGCCGCTGAAGCCAATGGTCGGCGCCGGCACCGTCGTCGTGTCAGTCGCTGCCGGCAAGACGCTTTCCTATCTGCAAGGTTATCTCGGCGACGCCGCCATGGTGCGGGCGATGCCGAATACGCCCGCCATGATCGGCAGGGGGGTGACAGGCGCCTATGCCAATCCCAAGGTCACCGAGGCGCAACGGGAAGCAGTCCAGGCGCTTCTCAAGGTCAGCGGCCCGGTGGAATGGGTGGCGAGCGAAGCCGACATCGATGCCGTCACCGCCGTTTCCGGCAGCGGTCCGGCCTATGTGTTTTATCTCGTCGAGTGCATGGCGGAAGCGGGCCGGAAAGCCGGCCTGCCGGCGGACCTCGCCATGCGGCTTGCGCGGGAAACTGTCTCGGGGGCTGGTGAGCTCCTTCACCAGTCCCCCGATGACGCCTCGAAGCTTCGTCAGAACGTCACCTCTCCAGGTGGAACGACCGCGGCTGCGCTCTCCGTGCTGATGGCTGAGGACGGCATGCAGCCGCTGTTCGACAGGGCGATCGCCGCCGCTCGCAAGCGGGCCGAAGAGCTTGGAAGCTGAGCGACGCCGATGGCCGAACAGATCACCTATGGCGATTTCGAGAGAGTCGATATCCGCGTCGGCACGATTGTCGAGGTTGAACCGTTCCCGGAAGCGCGCAAACCGGCATTCAAGCTGAAGATTGACTTTGGCCCCGAAATCGGCATCAAGAAATCCTCGGCGCAGATCACGGTGCATTATACGCCGGAGACGCTTGTCGGCCGGCAGGTGCTGGGGGTCGTCAATTTCCCGCCGAGGCAGATCGGTCCTTTCCGCTCGGAGGTGCTCACCCTCGGCTTTGAGGACGAAAACGGCGCGATCGTGCTCGCCGCCGTGGAGCAGCCGGTGCCGAACGGCAAAAAGCTGATGTAGGCTTTCTCGGTATCAGTGGATATTGCGGCTCTTGACTTCGGTCAGGCTGAAGGATCGGAATTCCACCTCAAAACCTTGCCGCTGCGGTGAGCAGAACATCATGCCGACGGAAAGCTCGCTGAACTCCGGCGGGAAATAGGCGAGCCGCGCCATGCGCCAATCCGGCCGGGTATCGGGGCGATACTGGATGAAGAGGGCGTCGCCCATGCGGGTGACCCTCACGAACATCTCGCTGAAATCCTCTGTCAGGCGGAACGCCGACCAATCCGAGTGACCATTGGTGACGACGACGCTGAAATGGCGGGCTCCGTCGGTGAATTCGATGCCGCATTTCATCCAGTGCGTTTCGTCGTGGCGGATCATCAGCCCGGCCTGATCGTAAAGCGTTTCGTAATGGCCAACGAAGGACGTTTCGGCAGTGAAGTCGCCGGACCGGCGCTGGTGGAGAAAATGGCCATTGTCGCGATGAAAACCGTAATAGGTGCCCTGCCAGAAATCGGTATCCTTGCCGGAGCGGACGACCAGCCGGTCACGGTCGAGACGGCTTTCGGTCGGTGGGTTCAACCATTGCATTTCGGAAAGGTCGAAGGACATTTTTTCTCGCTTTAGGCCGGTATTCGGACGACGGCCCGCAGGCCGCCTCTGGGACTGTCGGCGAGCGTTACATTGCCGCCGTGGGCACGGGCGACGTCGCGGGCGATGGCGAGCCCGAGGCCTGTCCCGGACGCGTTCAGATTGCGAGCCTCGTCAAGCCGGTAGAACGGCTTGAACACATCCTCTCGCGCTTCGACGGGGATGCCGGGGCCGTCGTCGTCGAGCGTCAGCGTCAGCCATTTTGCGCTGTGCCGGGCATCGATATGCAGAGTGCTCGCATACCGCTCCGCGTTGGAAACAAGATTGCTGAGAAGCCGGGTAAAGGCGTTCGGACGGACGGCGATTTCGTCTTCACCGTCGATCTCGTAGGTCATCGTCTTGCCGCGAATGGAAAAATCGCAGCGCAATTTTTCAAGCAATTCACTAAGGCGTAGTTCGCCGAAATCCTCCTCCGCCTCACCCTTGGCAAAGGCGAGATAACCTTCCAGCATCGACTGCATGTCGTCGACATCCTGGCCCATGCCGGCAAGCTCCGGCTTGTCGCCGGCCAGCGCGAGTTGCAGCTTGAAGCGCGTCAATATGGTCCTGAGGTCGTGGCTGATGCCGGCGAGCATCGCAGTGCGCTGCTCCATCTGGCGCTCGATGCGTTCGCGCATCTGGATGAAGGCGAGGCCGGCGCGGCGAATTTCGTCGGCGCCGCGCGGCGAAAATCCCTCGGTCTTCTGTCCCTTGCCGAAGCTTTCGGCCGCCTGTGCGAGCGCCAGGATCGGCCGGATCTGGCCGCGCAGGAAGAGAATGGAAATGACCGCCAGCACGAAGGCCGTGCCGACCATCCAGACAAGAAAGATATGGGTGTTCGACGCATAGGTCGAGCCGCGGCGGGTGAATACTCTCAACACCCGGTCGTCGAACTTGATGCGGATCTCGACGAGCCGGCTGTCTCCCACCGTGTCGATCCAGAAGGGCATCTGGATCTGGCGGGTGATCTGTTCGGCCAGAATATCATCGAGGATCGAGAAGAAGGGGCGCGGGCGGGGCGGCGGCAGCTGGCCGTTTTCCTCGACGGCGACGGTGAGGTTCAATGCGTCGTCGGCGATGCGGGTGATCGCATCGTAATTTCCATCCTGCGGATAGCTCTTGATGACCTCGATGATGCCGGCGATGTCGCGGACCGTGCCCTCGGAAAGGCGCTCGGTAACCATGCGCCAGTGCCTCTCCATGAAGACGGCGGCAACGACCGTCTGCAAAAGCAGCATGGGCAGGATGACGATCAGCAGCGAACGGGTATAGAGGCCGGTCGGCAGGCGGCGGCGCAGCCATCGCGCGAACGGTCGCCAGCCGGGGATGACGAACCGGTCCATGTCGCGTTTGAGGGTGTCAAAAAAAGCCATCCGCCTTCCGCTGTGTCCGCTTTGTCGGACTAATCGATACTCAGTCGGTATCCGATGCCGCGCACCGTCTGAAGATAAACGGGGTTGGCCGGATCTTCCTCGATCTTACGCCGCAAACGGTTGATCTGCACGTCAATCGTGCGTTCGCCGACCTCCGCATCGTCGCCGATCAGCTCGTGGCGGGGAATGGTGTCGCCCGCCCGCAGCGCGAAAAGCAGCATGATTTCCTGTTCCCGGTCGGTCAGCCTGATGGTTTCCGCCGCCCTGCGCAACTCCTTGCGCGGGATCGAGAATGTGAACGGCCCGAACATGATCTGCTCGATCTTCGGCGTATCGGGCGAGGAACTGCGGCGCAGGATGTTGTTGATGCGCAGCACCAGTTCGCGCGGGTCGAAGGGCTTGGCCAGATAATCGTCGGCGCCCGCTTCGAGACCCTCGATGCGCGACTGGGCCTCGGCGCGCGCCGTCAGCAGGATCACCGGAATGGTCTTCTTCTGATAAAGCGACTGCGTGAGCGAAAGGCCGGATTCCCCGGGCATCATCACATCGAGGATGATCAGGTCGAAATGCAGGCCTTCCAGCTTGCGGCGTGCTTCGGCAGCATCGCCTGCGACAGTAACCCGAAAGCCCTGTTCCATGAGGTAGCGATTCAGCAGATCGCGGATACGGGTATCGTCATCGACCACGAGGAGATGGGGGGCGTCGTCAGAAGGGGGCGTTTTCGTCATTTGCTCAATCCAGGTCACTGTCGATCGGCTCGAGATTTTCATCGCGTCCGCGCATTTTACGCAGGAACTGCTTTACCGCAGCCCGCATTTCAGGCGTCAAATCCTCCATGGCGAGAGCGATACGGCGCGATTGCGGCTCCGAAAGGGCGAGCGCCAGCTCCCGGCCAGCCAATGTCGGGTAAAGCCTGCGCTGGCGGCGATCCTTGGCGCCTGCCATCTGACGGATATAGCCCAGCTCGATAAGCTGCTTCAGCACGCGCGCAAGGCTCTGTTTGGTGATTTGCAGCGTATCCAGAAGATCCGCCACCATCATGCCCGGCTGACGGCTTACGAAATAGACCACCCGGTGATGAGCCCGGCCCATGCCGATCTTGGCGAGGATTGCATCGGGGTCGGACACGAAGTCGCGGTAGGCGAAAAAAAGCAACTCAATCGTCTCAAAGTCGATCTGTGCTTCATCCACCGCCGGCATCGGCGGCATGGCCTTCTGGACGGCTCTTCCCGTCGATGTGCGCGCCACTCGCGTTCCCTTTCCTGACGGCTCCTTGCCAAAGGCTGAAGCTCTTTTTGCCGATTATCGATTGTAGCCTTCCGTCCGTCATAAAGCGCGAACGGTTTGAACAATCAACAGCATTTGTTGGAAGAGGCGGTCACGCTGTCGGGGACAGGCGAAAGGGCGCCGGGGAGGCGCCCTTTGAGGAATGTCATTCGTAGATGTGAACGATGCGCCGGGTGCCGGGATCGACGAGGACGCGCCGATCGTTGACCACGACATAGTTGTAATCATAGTCGGGCACTTCGCTGACGACGACGTCCGCAGGAAGCGTTGCGCCGACGACAACCTCGTTGCTGACCTGGATCGATTGCGCCGGATGCTCCTCGATATAGCTGATGACCGTCTCAGGCGGGTCAACCACTTCCACAGCGCCGACCGGACCAAGCAGGACATCGCCGGGGGCAGGGGATGGAGCGGCAGGGACGACACTGGCCGTGGTCTCATAGGTCACGGTCGGGACGTCGTACTGGGTGCGGTATTCCTGAACTACCACCGGCGATCCTTTATGCCGTATGGTCAGATATTCAGCGAACACCCAGCCTCGCATGCCGTTGACTTCGATACGGCACCAGTTGCTGCCTTCGACACAGCCGTCCATCATGGCGGGGCTGCCTCGGGTGGCAAGGCCGATCTCGGGATAGTTCTGACCGGGGCCGGAACGGACGACGATATCTGACGCGGTCGTGGTGGCCATCTGGGCCGCAGCAGGCAGAGCCAGCGCCGAAAAAACGGAGCCCAGGGCCAGGCATTTCAACCAAGTCGTCATGGACTTTCTCCTCATGTTGACTGGCGGGGAAACCCTTTCGCTCCTCGGTGGTTCCGTTCTGTCAGGGCAGATTCTTCAAGCTGTGTCGTGTCCGCAACAGCGCAAACGACGTGCGGAACTTTTGTGAGCGCCGGCCATTGATGTGGCCAAACAGGCTGGAGAAACGCCATGATCGCCCAGACATTTTCTGCCCTTCCTCCTATGAAGACGGACGCTGTTGCAGCGGAAAATCCGCTGAAGGGGGTTCTCGTCACCGTATTCACGCTAAAGATTATCGTATCGGCATTTCTGCTCGCGACGGTATCGCTCGCTCCTCCCGTCGCGGCCAACGAGAACTATAAGACGCTCGCCCTCATCGATTGATTTTTCCGCTGTCATGCCCGTCGTTTCCCGTTATACCCCGGCTGACCTATCAATTGAGCCGAGGCATCATGGGCAAGTTACAGGCGGGCATCATCCCGGTTACGCCATTTCAGCAGAACTGCACGATCCTCTTCGACGACGAGACCAAGGAAGGTGTCGTCATCGATCCGGGCGGCGATGTGCCGGCCATCCTTGAGGTCGTCAAGGAAAACGGCATTACGCTCAAGGAGATATGGCTGACGCACGGGCATATCGACCATGCCGGGGGCGCGGATGAGTTGCGCGAGGCGCTGGGCATTGAGGTGATCGGGCCGCACAAGGCAGATCTTCCGTTGCTGCAGAACCTGGAGACCCAGGCGGAAAAGTTCGGAGTGAAGATGACGGTACGGAATCTCACGCCGGATCGCTGGCTCAACGAGGGAGACCGGGTTTCATTCGGCGATCACGTTTTCGAAGTCTTTCATTGCCCCGGTCACGCACCGGGCCACGTGATCTACTACAATCGCGATCAGGGTTTCGCCCATCTCGGCGATGTGCTGTTCAACGGCTCGATCGGCCGGACCGACTTGCCTGGCGGCGATCACGAGACGCTTCTGGCATCGATCCGCGACAAGGTCCTGCCTCTTGGAGATGACGTCGGCTTTATCTGCGGTCACGGGCCGGGAAGCCGGATCGGCGACGAACGTAGATCCAATCCCTTCCTTCGCGGGCTCTGACAGAGGCCATGGGATGCATAGACAAAAAGAAAACCCGGCATATCTGCCGGGCCTCAACTCGAATAGAAGCCTTTAAGGCTTAACCAGCGATCTGCAGGTTGACGGCCTTGGGGCCCTTGCCGCGACGATCCGGTTCCGTGTCGAAGCTTACCTTCTGATTTTCTGAGAGACCGGACAGGCCGGAAGCCTGTACGGCAGAGATATGGACAAAGATGTCGGCGCCACCACTATCAGGCTTGATAAAGCCGAAGCCTTTGTCGGTATTGAAGAATTTTACAGTGCCAGTCTCGGCCATGCAGCAGGTCCTTTTCTTTCTGTCCGTGTTCAGCGGCGGACAGCATCATGGTATTGCCCCGAAGGGCGGCGGCAGGCAGCTTTAAGAAAGGGTCCCTGTGTTTACCGCGGCGACCGGCAGGAATAGCTTTGAAAATCTCTGCCCCCAGCCCCCGCCCGAAGTCTTGGCGCCTTCGGAGCGCGTCATTATAGGTCTTCCCATGCTCGTAAATTGCCCGAACTTGGACAGAGTGCTGTGTTTATGGAAAATTGGCAAGAAAAAGTTTTTCGAAACCTGACGCCGAGCTAAAATTTGAAATCGCTGAAACCCCTGGGAATGAGGGGGTTGCGTCCTTTCAGCCGCAGCCGGAGGGGCGATTCATCGCCGGCAATGTTTCCTTAACCCTCTTCCGTGCCATTTCGAAGCAAACGGCGGTAAGAGAAAGACTTCTGTCGGTGCTGGGCTACTTTCGGAAAGAACAGGACAAGCTCCGAGCCATCGGTCCGTCGCCCGCCAGGGTCATCAATCATTTGTCGATTGCCGCCGCCCGAAGGCCCGTGCTGGTCTTGCCGACGAATGCCTGACATTGTGGGGGTGCGAAGGGGCCGCATATGGGGTGGAGGTCAAGGGTTCAAATCGGGCTTCTCCCACGGTGTCCGGGAGGCTTTCGGGAAAGCTCTCATTGAAGGTGGTCGGCGCCAGTTCCGGTCGCGCAAGCGCAAATCCCTGCACCAGCGGAACACCGAGCTCCTTGCAAAGATCAACCTGCCAGACTTCCTCAAGCCCTTCAAATATGGGCTCGATCGCATCATCCAGCATCTGCCGGACGATGACGCGCAGAAGCGCAAAGCCGGCGGAATTGTCGAGAAAGTCGCGCACCCAGGAGGCGTCGAACTTGGCATAATGCGGCCGGATGCGCTTGAGGCGGGCAAGATCGGAATCCCCCGCACCATAGTCGTCGACCGCCACCTGGAAGCCGATCGCCCGCATCTGCTCGGTAAAAGCCACGACGATATCGTCCGAGGCACCGGATTTTTCCGAAATCTCGCAGACGATGCGCTCCGTTCCAAAGCCCGCCTCGTGTGCCGCGAGCTTGATGCGTTCGACTTCCTGGCGCATCTCGGAGGAGGTGCGGAAGAGACCGGGATGGAATTTTACGAAGATCCTGGCGCGGGCACGATTGAGCCGTCCGGTGTTGAGAATGTGGATCGTTCGCGAGATGCTGTCGACGTCGGCGATGTCGGCTGGCGAGACCAGCCGGAAAAATTCGGCCGGGGATACAGGCTCGTTGTCGCGCGAGACGCGCACAAGCCCTTCCAGCGCATCGATCTCCAGCTTGTTCTCAGATGTCAGGCGGAAGATCGGCTGCAGCGCCGACTGCAGCACAAAGGGACCATAGGCGGTGGAGAAGGCGCCGTCTTCGCTACGCACCAGATTGGCAAAGATGCTTCTCTGCGTCATGCCATCGGACTTTCCTTGCTTGTCCTTCTGGTTGTAGCAGGCAAGGGTTACGTGGTTGTAAAGAAGGTTTCGAAGGTTTTAATCAGCTTCTTTGATCGGTCGCATTCAAGCTTTCCGCTTGAAACCCCGTCATAGTTTAGACATAGAGCGTGGGGCGGTTTCGGCGCGCGATGCCGCCCTTGTTCAACAGCTCTTCAGGACGAAGATTATGGCCTTTCTTGCCGACGCTCTTTCCCGCGTAAAGCCCTCCGCCACCATCGCCGTTTCCCAGAAAGCCCGCGACCTCAAAGCGAAAGGCCGCGACGTGATCGGGCTCGGTGCGGGCGAGCCGGATTTCGATACGCCGGACAACATCAAGAAAGCTGCCATCGACGCGATCAATCGCGGCGAAACAAAATATCCGCCCGTCTCCGGCATTCCCCAGCTTCGCGAAGCGATCGCAAGGAAGTTCAAGCGCGAGAACAATCTCGACTACACGCCCGCCCAGACGATCGTCGGCACGGGTGGAAAGCAGATTCTTTTCAATGCTTTCATGGCAACCTTGAATCCGGGTGACGAGGTCGTCATTCCCGCGCCATACTGGGTGTCGTATCCTGAGATGGTGGCGATCTGCAGCGGCACGTCGGTCTTCATCGAAACCAAGCAGGCAAACAATTTCAAGGTAACCGCCGAAGATCTCGAAAAGTCGCTCACTCCCAAGACGAAGTGGTTCCTGTTCAATTCGCCGTCCAACCCTTCGGGTGCCGCTTATAGTCATGACGAACTCAAGGCGCTGACCGACGTTCTTTTGAAGCATGAGCATGTCTGGGTGCTGACCGACGACATGTACGAGCACCTTACCTATGGCGATTTCAAGTTCGTGACTCCGGTAGAAGTGGAGCCGAAGCTCTATAACCGCACGCTGACGATGAATGGCGTCTCCAAGGCCTATGCGATGACCGGGTGGCGTATCGGTTATGCGGCCGGTCCGGTTGAACTCATCAAGGCGATGGACATGATCCAGGGCCAGCAGACGTCGGGCGCCTGCACGATCGCCCAATGGGCGGCCGTCGAGGCACTCAACGGCCCGCAGGACTTCATCCCGGCGAACAAGAAAATCTTCGAAGGCCGTCGCGACCTCGTCGTGTCGATGCTGAATCAGGCCAAGGGCATCTCTTGCCCGTCGCCGGAAGGCGCCTTCTATGTCTATCCGTCCTGCGCCGGCCTGATCGGCAAGACCGCGCCGTCCGGCAAGGTCATCGAGACGGACGAGGATTTCGTGACCGAGCTTCTGGAAACGGAAGGCGTCGCGGTGGTTCACGGCTCCGCCTTCGGTCTTGGCCCGAACTTCCGTATCTCCTATGCGACCTCGGAGGATTTGCTCGAGGAAGCGTGCAAGCGTATCCAGCGCTTCTGCGCCAACTGCAAGTAAGCGTTTCGGGGTGATTTAACAAAAGGCCCGCTGGTGACGGCGGGCTTTTTGCTTTCGGCGCCTCAACCTTTCGTCAGTCGCAGAATGGTCGACTTCCCGCCACCGCGCTGTTCGGTGACGGCATAGACGGCGCCGTCGGGTCCGACCTTCACATCGCGGATACGTGCTTTCAGGGGCACGCGCTCCTCGTAAGCCACCTTGTCGCCGTCCATGTGGAGAACGACGATCCCTTGCGAGACAAGGCCGCCGACCAGGAATGAGCCTTTCCATTCCGGTATGGCGTCGGCATCGTAATAGGCCATGCCGGAGGGTGCGATGACCGGATCCCAGTAGTAGACGGGCTGTTCGGTCTCGGCGTTCTGCGTAATCCCTTTGCCGACCGGATCGCCGCTATATTCGATCCCGTAGGTCACTTCCGGCCAACCGTAGTTTTTGCCCGCTTCGGGCCGGTTCAGTTCATCACCGCCGCGGGGGCCGTGCTCCACGGTCCACAAACGACCCTGACCGTCGAGGGTCGCCGCCTGCAGGTTGCGGTGTCCGAGGCTCCAGATCTCCGGTTGGGCCCCTTGCCGATCGACAAAGGGGTTGTCGGGCAGCGCCTTCCCATTGGCGTCGATGCGGAAGATCTTTCCCAGGCCGCTGTTCAGATCCTGGGCCTGCACGCGGGGCTCGGGGTCGGAGCGTTCGCCGACGGTCACGTAGAGTTCGTTCCTGGGGCCGAACGTCAAACGGGAGCCGAAATGATTGTTGCCGTCATAGCTCGGCATCTGGCGGAAGATGACCTTGACGTTCTCCAGCTTTCCGCCGCCGCGGTCGTCCGGGACGAGCTTGGCGGAGGCGACGGAAGTGCCGTTGCCCTGGTCTCGCTGCTCGGAGAAGGAAAAGAAGATCAGGCTCGAGGTCGCGAAATCGGGGGCAAGAGCGACATCCAACAGTCCACCTTGCCCGCGGGCGAGGACATCGGGAACGCCCTCGATTTCAGGTCCCGCTTCACCTTCAGCAGAGACGATATGCATGGCGCCGGCCTTTGCCGTCACCAGCATGCGGCCATCGGGCAAGAATTCCATCGCCCAGAGGTGCGGCAAGTCTTCAGCGATGGCTTCGGCCTTGATCTCCGGCACCCTGTCCGGCTGAGGCGCGCGTGTCTGTCCGGCAAAGGCCGGCTTCTGACCGGGCGCATTCGGACGCTTGGTCTCTGCCGGGCGGCCTTGTGTCTGAGCGAGCAACGGGCTGGCCATCAAGGCAACGGAGAGCATGGACCCGGTCACAAGTAGGGCAAGGCGCTTCATTTCAGAACTCCTGGATGCGCGGCCTGAGAGCCGCGAAAGCTTCTCATCTCGGTGCTGCGTGCTACTCGCGGCATCGTCGTGATCGCTTCAATCTAGGGCGTTCGTTGCGAATGGCCTTACACGCGGCATTCAAGATTACTTTATCGACGCTGCAGAGCGTCCCAAGAGGCACCCGGGGCGCTCAACGCTTGCGGCTTTCACCTGCCGCGTCGCCTGTCGAACACTCAGTCCATCAGTTCAGCGGGAACCTTGCCGCCGTTTTCGCTCAGCCTCTTCATCAGTGCCTTGTGCAGCCACATGTTCATTTCGGCCGAGCCGTCTTTTTCACCGGTATAGCCGAGCTCGTCAGCCAGTTCCTTGCGGGCAGAAAGGCTCGAATCCAGATCGAGCGCCTTCATCAAGTCGACGATGGATTTGCGCCAGTCGAGCTTCTGGCCGCTCTTCTTGACGGCGGCGTCCAGGATCGGCGTGATGTCCACGGGACCGGCGGATGGGGCAGCGTTTGGTGCCGGGGTGGTTGTGGGCGAGGGGTTGGCCGAAGGCGTTGCCGCTGAGGGGGCGGAGGTTGCCGTTGGTGCCGCCGAGGCCTGGGTGGCCACGGCAGGTTTCGGGGTGGCGGCCTGAGCCTGTCCGCTACCGAAAATCGCGTTCTTGATCTTGTCGAAGATACCCATAGTCGTCTCCCTGCAAATGCGTTTGCCGGAAGGACATCGGGCGCGATCGGCAATTCTCAAGAGCGCGGCCGCAGGCAAAGCAAATTTCCTGCGGCCGGCGACTGGATCAGGCCGTGCCCCAGATAGCCTCTGCGGTCTTAACCACCAGTTCCAGCTTGCGCTTCTGGTCGTCTTCGGTGATCGAGTTGCCTTCTTCCGTGGAAGCGAAGCCGCATTGCGGCGCGATGCCGAGCTGGTCGATATCGGCATATTTCGCGGCTTCGTCGAAGTGGCGGCGCAGCGAATCCAGGCTTTCCAGTTCACCGGTCTTGGTGGTGATGAAGCCCGGATAAACGCGCTGCTTGCCCTTTTGAAGGAGGCTCAACGGTTGGAGCCCGCCGGCGCGTTCGGTATCGTATTCCATGAAGAACATGTCGACGCCGGTGTGGTTGAAGATCGCATTGGCTGCCGCATCATAGCCGCCTTCGGCAGCCCAGGTGGAGCGGAAGTTGCCGCGGCACATATGCATGCCGATTAGCATGTCCTTCGGGCGGTCCTTGATGGCCTCGTGCATCATCCAGGCGTATTTCCTGATCAGCCAATCCGGATCAAAACCTTCCTCGCGTTTCATGGCGCGCTGCTTTTCGTCGCCGAGATAGGCGAAATAGATGTCGTCCATCTGCAGGTAACGGCAGCCGGCCTCATAGAATTTCTGCACCGCCTTGGCGTAGGTCCTCGCGAGATCGGCAAACAGCGCCTCGACGTCCTGATATTCGGCCGGATAGATATCGGCCTTCGCCGTACGGTAATGCGCGACACTCGGGCCGGGAATGGAGATCTTCGGCGTCACATTGGTGACCGAAGCCAGGTATTTGAAGTGTTCGAGATGCGGATGATCGTCCGGGAAGTCGAGCCGACCGGTGATGGTCGGGAAGGTTGGGGGAAGTTTGACTCCGTGGAAGGTGACGCCCTTGTGGGCTTCGCGGGTGACGAATTCCATGCCATCCAGCTCACCCAGAAAATCGTAGTGCCAGAAGTGGCGGCGCGCTTCGCCGTCGGTCACGACCTTGAGGCCGACGTTCTCCTGCAGCTTGACCAGGTCCTTGATCGCCTCGTCCTCGACCGCCTGGAGTTCGGATGCCGGAATGCTTTTTTCCTCGTAGAACTTCTTGCGGGCTTCCTTGACGGAAGCGGGGCGCAACAGCGACCCGACGTGATCGGCTCTGTAGGGTGGTGTCGACATGAGGTTCCTCCACTGGAATAGAAGGAAGGCTCGAAGAATCCTTCCGAATGCCTTGACTTTATACTCGCCGCCCACCCTCCGAGGCAAATGGAGAAACGGGTTGAAGAGGTTTTCAATGTGATTCCGGACTGGGTGGCAAGTATTTGGCGGAAATGGCTTTTCTACAGGCCCAGAAGGGTCAGCATGATGAACGTGGCGAACAGAACGAAGTGGGTCATGCCTTCGATGGCATTGGTCTGGCCGTCGTTCAGGTTGATGGCTGCCACGACCAGCGTGATCACCACCATCACGGTCTGAACCGGCGTCATCGCCATAACGAAGGGCTGTCCTGTATACAATGCAATACCCTCCATGACCGGCACGGTCAGGATCACGGTGGACAGCGAAGCGCCCATGGCGATGTTGACGACCGATTGCATGCGGTTTTTCAGTGCCGCCCGCAAGGCAGTCAGGATTTCGGGGGCGGCCGAGATGACCGCCACGGTGACCGCCATCAGCGCCGGCGGCGCGCCACTGCCTTCTAGACCGGTATTGAGGAAGGCCGACATGAACTCGGCGAGGAAACCGATGATCAGGACGCCCGCGAGGATGACGGCGATCGAGAGCGCCGAGGATTCCTTTTCGGCTTCTTCGTGGGGCGTCGGTTTGCCAGATGGCTGGCCGGATCGGGGATAGCTGTAACTGAAGAAATAGCTGTGCGTGCCGACCTGCATGCGCAGGAAAAGGGTGTAGAGGGCGATCATCGCGCCGATGGTGAAGGCTGAGTAATAATGCCATTTGGCTGCCGGAATGAATTCCGGCACCATCATGGATATGCCCATGGCCGTCAGGATCATGACGCTGTAGGTGCGGCTGGAATCGTCGTTATAGGGCTGTTCTCCGTGCCGCAGCCCTCCAAGCAAAGCAGCGAGCCCCAAGATGCCGTTGATGTCGAGCATGACGGCCGAATAGATCGTGTCCCTGACCAGCGTGGGAGATGTGGTGCTCCTCATCATGATGGCGAGGATCAGAACCTCCACGGCGACTGCCGAAAGGGTCAGGATCATCGTGCCGTAGGGGTCGCCGACCTTACGGGCAAGGATTTCCGCGTGATGAGCGACACGTGTGGAGGCGAGTATGATGACGCAGATCAGTGCGGCCGCTGTAATCACGGACGCCGTCTCGCCAGCCTCCAGGATGGCGTGTTCGGTCAAAAAGCTTATCCCGACTGCCGCGAGAGCAATGACAAGAAATTTTTCCTGCTTCACGAGAGAGGGCAATGCCACTGGAGGCTCCTGCTGTTGGTTTTGGCGAACTTAATGCCGCCGGGAGCCGCATCAAGGGCGCCGTTCTCCATCCACGGTTTGCGGCAGGCGCGTTTTGATGACATAATTTCGTCGTGGCCTGGAACTTCGCGGCACCCTTTTCGCTTTCCCACCCCGATGCCGCGGCCGGACCTGGTTCCGGAAGGAACAATGCGGCCACGAGGAACACGGAGGGAGTATGACCAAGGTTGTCTACAAAGTCGTGCAGCACGATGGTGGCTGGGCCTACCGTCTGGGTGACGTCTATTCGGAAACTTTTCCTACTCATTCCGATGCCCTGCAGGCGGCGCGCATCGTCGCGGCCGAGCAGCAGATAGGAGGCGAGCCGGAAGAGATCAGCTGGCAGGACGAAAAAGGCGTCTGGCATACCGAATATAGCGATGGGGGCGACCGCCCCGAGGCGGAAGTGGTGGATGGCGACGAAGGCGCCGACGCCCGCTAGATCTCAGAGCCGCGGACGTATTCCAACAAGCCGCGGTCAAGCGCGTCGAATGCGACGCGCCAGCGCGGGGATTATTTCAAGTTCTCGTGCATCGCGACCCAGGTATCGAGCGCAGTACGCTCTTGAATGTCATGGCAGGAATTCGATGCGTTTCGTCAATCCCATCCCCTTCGTCCGCGACATCGATCGCTCCAGGGAATTCTACCGGAAGATACTGGGCCTGGAGATCCTGGAGGATTTCGGAAACTTTGTCCTGTTCGAGGCGGGCTTTGCCATCCACGAGGGGCGTTCGCTCGAGCAGACGATCTGGGGACAAGCATCCGTCACCAAGGAACCCTATGGCCGCGGGAATTTGCTGCTGTATTTCGAGCACGAGGATATTGAAGCGGCCTTCGAAAACGTCGCGCCGCACGTGGAGCTGATACATCCCATAGTGCGGCAGGCATGGGGACAGCGCGTCTTCCGTTTTTACGATCCGGACGGGCATGCGGTCGAGATCGGGGAGCCGCAGGAGCCCGGATCTCAAGGCAAGTCTTCCCACTCTTAAATTCGCACGCAGCAAAGAAAATCGGCCGTAGAGCTATGAAACTCTGCGACCGATTTCGGGGCGGGGAGGTGTTTAACGGCGGTCAGGGGTTGTGATGCTTATCAGCCCTTTCTCCCAATGTCAGGCGACTGCTTCGAGTGCCGGGTAGTCCGTGTAGCCCTTGGCGCCGCCGCCGTAGAAGGTGGACTTGTCGGCTTCGTTCAGCGGCGCATTGTCCTTGAAGCGCTGCACGAGATCGGGATTGGCGATGAAGAGCTTGCCGAAGGCCACCGCATCGGCATAACCGCTCTCGACAACCGTCTTGGCGCTTTCGCGATCATAGCCATTGTTGACCAGCCAGCCGCCGGTACCGCCGGCGTTGCGATAGGCGGCCTTCATCTCCTGATAGTCGAAGGGCTTGTCACCCTGGAAGAAATTCCGGTCTCCGCCGGTCGCACCTTCGATCACATGAATGAAGGAAAGGCCGCGGGAGCCCAGCTGCCTGGCCACATAGTTGAAGAGCGGCTGCGGGTCCGTTTCGACAATGCCGTTGGCGGGGGTGACCGGCGACAGGCGGATGCCGACGCGGCCGGCGCCGATTTCCTTGGCAACCGCGTCGACCACCTCAAGGAGGAAGCGGGCACGGTTTTCGATCGACCCGCCGTATTCGTCGGTGCGTCGATTGGCGCCGGACTTCAGGAATTGGTCGATCAGGTAGCCGTTGGCACCGTGGATTTCGACGCCGTCGAAGCCGGCGTCGATCGCGGCGCGTGCCCCTTTGCGGAAGTCTTCAACGATGCCGGGGATTTCGGACAGTTCGAGCGCCCGGGGATCGGACGTGTCGACGAATGCGCCGCTGCCGTCCGGATTGATGATATAGGTCTTGCTTCCGGCAGGGACGGCGGACGGGGCGACCGGAGCGCCGCCGTTTGGCTGAAGCGAGGTGTGCGAGACGCGGCCCACATGCCAGATCTGGGTAATGATCTTGCCGCCCTTGCGATGCACTGCATCGGTGACCTTCTTCCATCCATCGATCGCCTGCGACAGGTAAAGGCCGGGCACATCCGCGTAACCCTGACCCTGCTGACTTACCGGGGTGCCCTCGGTGATGATCAGACCCGCTGCGGCGCGTTGTTCGTAATAGGTAACATTGAGGTCGTTCGGAACCGCCTTGGGTGAACGGTTGCGGGTCAGGGGCGCCATCACGATGCGGTTGGCAAGTTGAATATCGCCGAAGGCGGTCGGATCAAAAAGCTTGGCCATCAGAAATTCCTTTGTCTGCAGTTGGGAGAAGTGAGCCGGGTCAGAGCGTCGACCGGAGCTCGTTGAGGAAGGCTGCAATGGTATCCTCATTGCGGTGATAGAACGCCCATTGGCCGACGCGATTGATCTTGAGCAATCCGGCCCTTTCGAGCGTCGAAAGATGCGCCGAGACCGTGGACTGGGAGAGGCCGCAGCGTTTTTCGAACTGGTTGGCGCAGATCCCCATACTCAGCGGGTGCGCCTGGTCGCAGAAATTAAGCTCCGGCTCCTTCATCCATTCCAGAAATTCGATCCGGGTCGGATGCGCGAGGGCTTTGAGGATTTCCGTCTTGTCCATTGTCGATCTCGTATCGGTCATTAACGATATATAGATCGTCAGACGACGATATAAAGGATGAGCGTTTCAAAGGAGTGGGATTTTTTAAAAAAAATGGGCCGCCGGATTTCTCCAGGGCCCGTCAGTTGTGAAGGTCAAAACCTCCAGAGGGGAACAGCTGGCGCGGACGACGGGGAGGTCGCCGATGGCGTCAGCTGTCAGCTATATGGGGAGGTGATATCGGCTCGACAAGATGCAATCTTCGGTTTTGGAGAGAAGTTTTTGTCGGTGGCGTCTTGCCGAGCTCACTGCGCTGCCGGGCAAAAAAAAGAGGGCCACCGGATCGCTCCAGGGCCCTATAAGTGTGAAGGTCAAAAACCTCCAGAGGGGAACAGCTGCTGCGGTGGAACTGGGAGGAAAAGCCACCATGTGCATCAGCTGTGTGCGATATGGTGGTTTTTTGTGCAGTGAACAATGCTCTTTTGTGCAGGTCAGCCATGCGTGATGCGCATCACTTACGGCGACATGGAGCAACCTCCACATATCTGGCTGCCGTATATACCTGAAATCCCTGGGGGATAAGCCGCTTTACCGCCTCGCACGGAAGTGCGACGAAATCAGAAATTCCAGTTTCGCGCCTTGCCTACGATGAAATCGCGGAAGACTTTGAGCTTCGCAGCGTTCTTCATTTCGTCGGGATAGCAGAAGTAGGTGTCGAAAGAGGGGATGTCGGCGTTGATCGCGAGTTGAATGAGGCCGGGATCGCGCCCGACGATGTAGTCGGGAAGGCAAGCTATACCGATGCCGAGCAGACAGGCGCGCTTGATCGAAGTCTGGCTGTTGATCTGAAGATGCGGCGTGCGGCTGTTGTCGGACGAGCGACCGGCATATTCCAGCCAGTTCACGTCGAGCAGGTAGCTCGGCGCCGGTTCGCCAAACGTGATGATCCGATGCGTGTCGAGGTCCTCAACCGACTGCGGTTCGCCATAGCGGTTGATATAGGAGGGGGCCGCGTAGACGTGCATATGGACTGTGAACAGCTTGCGCTGGATCAGGTCGGACTGTTGCGGCTGGCGCAGGCGAATGGCGCAGTCCGCGTGGCGCATGTTCACGTCCACTTCCTCGTTGTCGAGGATGAGCTGGATCGACATTTCGGGATAAAGCTGCAGAAACTCCTGCACCTTGTCGGTGAGCCAGCCCTGGCCAAGGCCGACCGTCGTCGTGACGCGCAGCTTGCCGGACGGTTTTTCCGTCGTCTCGGTCAGCTGCATCTTCACCGTTTCGAGCTTCAGGAGAACGTCATGGGCGGTGCGGTAGAGGAGTTCGCCCTGTTCGGTGAGGATCAGGCCGCGCGCATGCCGGTGAAACAGCTTGACACCGACATCCTGCTCAAGCGCGCTGACCTGGCGGCTGATGGCCGACTGGGAAAGGTGGAGTTTGTCCGCCGCATGGGTGAAGGAGCCTGCCTCCGCCGCCGCATGAAAAATTCGCAACTTGTCCCAGTCGAGCGGCACACCCATGTTTCAATGTCACTCCGCGGCCACGGCCACCGGCTGAATGCCGGCAAGGTAACGTTCGGCCTCGAGTGCGGCCATGCAGCCCATGCCCGCGGCGGTGATCGCCTGGCGGAAGGTGTCGTCGGTCACGTCGCCGGCGGCGAAGACCCCCGGCACGTCGGTTGCCGTCGAGTCCGGTGCGGTCCAAAGGTAGCCGTTCGGCTTCATCTTCAGCTTGCCCTTGAAAAGTTCGGTCGCGGGCGCATGGCCGATCGCCACGAAGACACCGTGGATCGGAAAGTCTGTGATGGCGCCGGTCAGGGTACTGCGCAGCTTCACCCCTTCGACAGACGGAGGCATCGGAGGCTTGGCCGGCTTGCCGGTGATCTCGGCGATTTCCGTGTTCCAGAGCACGCTGACATTCGGGCGCTGGAACAGGCGTTCCTGCAGGATCTTCTCCGAGCGGAACGAGTCGCGGCGATGAACCACGGTGACGGACTTGGCGATGTTGGAGAGATACAGTGCCTCTTCCACGGCGGAATTGCCGCCGCCGACCACGATCACGTCCCTGTTGCGATAGAAGAAGCCGTCGCAGGTGGCGCAGGCGGACACGCCGAAGCCCTGGAAATGCTGCTCGCTTTCGATGCCCAGCCATTTGGCTTTGGCACCAGTGGAAATGATGATCGTCTCCGCCGTCCAGACGGCACCGGAATCGGTGCGCACGGTGAAGGGGCGACGGTCGAGATCGACCTCGGTCACCAAATCGTTGACGATTTCGGCGCCCACATGGGTCGCCTGTTTCAGCATCTGCTCCATGAGCCAGGGCCCCTGGATCGGATCACCGAAACCGGGATAATTTTCCACATCGGTGGTGATCATCAACTGGCCACCCTGTTCCATGCCGGCGATCAGCACCGGCTTCAGCATGGCGCGGGCGGCGTAGATTGCGGCGGTGTAGCCGGCCGGGCCGGAACCGATGATCAGGACCTCGGTGTGACGGGCGGACATATGTGCTTCCTTTCAAAGACCGATCGACTCGTATTTTATTGCCCCTCATATAGGGGGTCGATTTCCGGTCTGCCGCTTTCAAAATGCCATGTAAGGTCGATCCATGCAGCAATGCAAGGGCAGCCTTGCGTTAATAACAGATCAGTTCGCATTGCGGCATGCTCCTTGCGTTAAATCCCGTTTCCGCTAAAAGCCTTGCCGACAAAAGGGGAAAGCCGTGTTCCGCGCCGATCTGGACGCCATCGACATCAAGATCCTCAGGGAGCTCCAGCGTGACGGGAGAATGACGAATGTCGATCTCGCCGAACGCGTCGGCATTTCGGCGCCGCCCTGTCTGCGACGTGTGCGCAAACTCGAGGAAGCGGGAATCATCGAGGGTTATCACGCGCTCCTCAACGGCCCGAAACTCGGCTTCGATCTGGTCGCCTTCTGCATGGTCGGCCTTAAGCGCCAGTCGGACGCGGATTTGAAGGGCTTTGCTTCCAAGGTGCAGCAATGGCCGCTGGTGCGTGAGGCCTGGATGGTCAACGGGGACAGCGATTTCCTGCTGCGTTGCGCGGCACAGAATCTGACCGTATTCCAGGATTTCGTCATCGAAGTCCTGACTGCCGACGAGCATGTGGACACGGTTCGGACCATGCTGACGATCCGGCAGGTGAAGCAGCTCGGCCTGGTGGAGATCTAGCGGGTGCTGGCCCTGGCTGTCCGGATCTATGAAAGAGAGTCGAATGCCTGAGACGGTCTATCCAGCGCCGGGCATGAAGGGCCCGCTTTGGCGGCGTTCCCCGCTCGAGCGGCTGTTGACGTGGAACGGGACGAGGAGGTCGCGAAAGCGCATCTTTGCCCTGAGCAAGGCCGGTTCTCTGGGTCTGGCGTCGCCGCAGCGGTTGAGAGCGCTGGCCGCGGACGACATGCCGCTGGTTTTCCTGTGCCGCAACGATCGCCGCCTGCTGCCGTCATTCTTCGCCCATTACCGCCGGCTCGGCGTCACGCGCTTCATATGTGTGGACGACCAATCCACCGACGGGACCGCCGAATATCTGGCCGCGCAGGCCGATACCGATCTCTGGGCTTCTCCGCTTCGCTACAAGGATGCCAGGCGCGGGAAAAGCTGGCGGGAGGAACTGTTTTCAATCTACGGCTTCGACCGCTGGTACCTGAACGTCGATTCGGACGAATTCCTGATCTACGACCGCTGTTTCGAGATGCCGCTGCCCAGGCTGATTGCACGCCTGGAAGAGCGCTCCATCCGGCGGCTCGCGGCGCCGATGATCGACATGTATCCCTCAAGCGACATTGCGGCCGCTGAATTTACCGGCGAGGAGGGGCAGATGCCATGGCAGGTCGCGGATTGCTACGACCGCGACGGATATACGGTCGTCAGGAACGCCCGTTTCCAGCGCATCCGCGGCGGGGCGCGAAAACGCCTGTTCGGTTCCAATGTGGACCTGATGAAATATCCGCTGATGTTCTGGGACAAGGAATGTTCGCTCGGGGAGAACATCCATCAGCCTTTGCCCTACCAGCGCAATTTTTCCCCTATCTTCGGTGTCCTGCTGCATTTCAAGTTTTTTTCCGACTATCAGGAGCGCGTGCAGGAGGCGATCTCGAGCGGGCAGCACTTCGGTGGCGCCCAGGAATACGTGAAGATCATGCAGAAGATTTCTGCCGATCGCGAAATCGAGTTCGGCTATCCGGGAAGCGCGCACTTCCGCGACCCCGGCCAATTTGTCGAGCAGGGGTTTGCGGCGTCTCCCTTCGACGGGTCCGGTGGCGGCGGTCATGTCTAAGCTTCCGATATCGGCTTTCATCATCTGCCAGGACGAGGAACGCTATCTCGGCAACTGCATCGAGAGCCTTGCCGACTTTTCCGACATCGTCATCGTCGATTCAGGGTCGTCCGACGGCACGATCCGTCTCGTCCAGTCCTATATCGACAGCGGGTGGCCGATCAGGCTCTTTCACGAGCGATGGCGCGGTTACGCGGCCCAGAAGCAGTTTGCCCTGGAGCTTTGCCGGGAGAAATGGTGCTTCAGCATCGATGCCGACGAGCGGCTCGATCAGCCATTGCGGAAATTGCTTCCCGAACTGATCGCGGCGGACGAGGAGATTGTCGGCTGGAGGATGGCGCGGCGCCCCTATCTGATCGGCTACGGTTATACGCCGGAGCGGGTGAGAGAACGCAAGATCCTGAGGTTGATCCGAAAGGGCAAGGGAGCGTTCGACCTGACGCAGGCGGTGCACGAAGGTATCGTTCCTGAGGGGCGGGTGGAGAAAACGAAGGCGGGCAGCCTGCTGCACTACCGGCCGATCGTCATCGACGAACAAATTCTCAAGGAAAACAAATATTCCACGCTCAAGGCGGACCAGAAGTTTGCAGCGGGCAAGAAACCGAAGCCGATCAAGCTGCTCGTCTCGCCGTTGCTTTACTTCTACCGGCTGTATCTGAGAAACGGGCTCTGGCGCTGCGGGGCGCCCGGGTTCATCGAGGCGATGACGGTCGCCGTCTATGCGTTTCTCACCGAAGCCAAACTATACCAGCGTCAGGCGCTCAAGGAGCGGCCGAACAGGGACGACGCGCCGACGCGTTGATGGAGAATTCTATGAAGGTCCTGCACATCCATTTCGGGAAAGAAGGCGGTGCGGAACGGTTCCTGGTCAATCTCGCCCATTCGCTTCACGGGCGCGGCGTCGAACAGCGGATGCTGATCCGACCCGACCGGACCTGGAAAGAAGAAATCGGCCGGTACGGACAGGTCTACGAGGGCATCTTCCGGCGGTATTCGCCGTCCCGTTTCCTCTTTGCTGCCCGGCTTAGGCTGATCCTCAGGGATTTCCAGCCGGATGTCATCCTGGCATGGCAGATGCGTGCGAGCCGTGCCTTGCCGAACTACAAGAAAGCCAGGCGGATATCCCGCCTCGGCGACTACCCGCACCATCTGAACTACTACCGCAACGCCGAGATCCTTGTCTGCAACACGCCGGACATTGCCCGTAAGGTCGGCGAACTCGGCTGGCAACGCGGGTTGGAGGTAATCACCAACTTCACCTATTCGCTTCCTGGCCCGGTGGTCTCCCGTGAGGCGCTCCAGACGCCAGACGACGCCTTTGTGGTGGTCGGCATGGGACGGTTTGTTCGCCGAAAAGGGTTTCACACGCTCGTTCAGGCCATGGCGAAGGTGGAAAACGCCTATCTCTGGCTCCTTGGCGAAGGCGTAGAGCGGGAGAACCTGGAACGTCAGGTGGATGAGCTCGGCATCAGGGATCGCGTCCGCTTCGCGGGCTGGCAGACGAATGTCTATTCCTTCCTGGCCGCCGCCGATGTGCTTGCCGTGCCGTCGACGCACGAGCCGCTGGGCAATGTGTGCCTGGAGGGCTGGTGTGCTGAGAAACCGATCGTCTCCACGCGGTCGGAAGGTCCTTCCTGGATGATGAGCGACGAAAAGGACGGCCTTTTGGTGGATTGCGAGGATTTCGAAGCGCTGGCAGCGGCGATCCGGCGCATCAGGGACGATCCTGCGCTCAGGCAGCGTCTGGTGGAAGGCGGGCGGCAGACCATGCGGGAGCGGTTTTCCGAAGAGGCGGTCACCGACGCTTATCTGCGCCTGTTTGAAACGGGCACCAGCAAGCCATGAGGATCCACCACTACCATTTCGGCAAGGAAGGCGGCCTCGAGCGTTTCTTCACGCACCTCGCCAACGCGCTGGCCCGCCGGGGCGTGGAGCAGCGGGCGATCATCCGGCCCGGGCGCAGCTGGCGCAAGGATATCGAAAACGTCGTCACGATCACGGAGAGCAATTTCCGCAACATCTCCCTCGACCGCTATCTGCTGCCCTTGAAGGCAAAGCGGCTTGCCGAGCGTGAGAAACCCGATGCGCTGATGGCCTGGGGCACCCGCGGCAGCGAACTCCTGCCGGCCTATCCCGGCTGCATCAAGATTTCGCGTCTTGGGGATTATCCGAAGAGGCTCAGCTATTTCCGCAATACGGATGTGATCGTCTGCCTGACGCCGGCAATGGCCGACCACGTGCGAGGCCTCGGCTGGACGCGTCGCATCGAGGTGATCGCCAACTTCACCAGTACCCAAGCCGTTGCCCCGATCGCGCGGTCCGCGGTGAATACGCCGGAAGGCGTTCCGCTTGTCATGGCCATGGGGCGTTTTGTGAAGCGGAAGGGTTTTCATACGCTGATCGAGGCGCTGGCGACCTTGCCGGATGTCTGGTTATGGCTAGCGGGCGAGGGCGAGGAAGGTGAGGCGCTCCAGGTGCTCGTGCGCGAGCGGGGAATGACCGAGCGGGTGCGTTTCCTCGGCTGGCAGACCGATACGCGGCCCTATGTCGCTGCGGCGGATGTCTTTGCAATGCCGTCCAGCCATGAACCGCTCGGCAATGTCATATTCGAGGTCTGGGCGCAGAGGCGGCCGATCGTTGCCACACGGGCGGAAGGACCGAGCTGGTGCATCCGCGACCGCGAAAGCGGTCTGCTGGTCGACATCGGCGACGCAGATGGCCTGGCTGGTGCCATTTCCCAGGTTCTCAGCGACGAGAAGCTTGCGGCCAGCCTGGTTGAGGGCGCCTCCAGGACGCTGGTTGAGCGCTTCAGCGAAGAAGCGATCACCAACACCTATATCGAGCTTTTCAAGCAGAAGCCGTGATCCGGTAGGTGTTGCCGAGGCGTTTTGCCTCGCCCTCGATGCTGAAATTTTCCAATGCATGAGCCCGCGAGCAGGCGGAGGCTGCATGTCTGCGGCTTTCGTCATCCATGAAGGAGACTGCGGCTTCGGTCATCGCATCGACACTGCCGCTTTCAACGATCACGCCGGTCTCCCGGTCTCCCGTCACCAGAAGCTCCGGAAAAGCGCCGACATCGGTGGCGATGACGGGCAGGGCGGTCGCCATGGCTTCGAGGGGCGTGAGCCCGAACCCTTCCCAGCGCTGCGGCGCGATGAAGAGGTCGAGCGCCCGGTACCATTCGTTGATGTTGGTATGTTCGCCAACGAAAAGGATGCGGTCGGCAAGGCCCGCTGCGGCCACTTTCGCCTTCAGGCCGCTTTCGAACTCCACATGAGGGCCGGTGGCGCGTCCTGCGACGATCGCCGCCCAGTCGGGCCGGTCCGGCAAGAGGCGGATCATCGAATCGACGAAAACATCCGTGCCCTTCTGGTGCCGCACACGTCCGAAGCAGCCGACGAATTTTTTGGTCGGGTCCAGTCCTCGGGCGCGTTTCGCCTCCGCCTTGTCGGCGGGCGGCGAGAAACGATCGGTATCGATGCCATGCAGGATCACCGTATTCGGTACGGCAAGATAGTCGGCCGTCTTGCTGCTGGTCGCGATCACGGCGTCCATCTTCGAGATCAGCCATTTGGTCCAGCCGGTATGGCGTCGCTGCGAGGCGGATGTGAAGACGATCTTCAGCGGCATGCGCAGCACATCCCGCATCAGGATGGCCGGCAGCATTTCGATATTGCGGCGCGCATGCCAGACGCGGCATCGCTTGCCGCGCGGGGGAATCCAGAACGCCCAGAGATCGCGGTAGCGGATATGCGGCAGATCGGCAGGCAATCCCGGACCGAGCGTTGCAACCTTCTGACCGAGCGATCTCTGTACGGGCACGAGCTGGATGATCGTCGAGGTGACGCCGGAGAGCCGCCGCTTGAAATTCGGCGCAACGACTTCGACGTCACGAATATCCACGATGGCGGGATCGCCATTTTTCCCCACGGACAATCAGCCCCAGGAGACGGACAGAATCTCGTAGGCCTTGGAACCGCCGGGCGCGACAACTTCGATCGACTCGCCGGCTTCCTTGCCGATCATCGCGCGGGCAATGGGGGAAGAGATGGAGATGCGCCCAGCCTTCACATCGGCTTCCTGGTCGCCGACGATCTGGTAGGTCTTTTCCTCGTCGGTATCTTCGTCGACGAGCTTGACGGTGGCGCCGAACTTGATCTTCGAGCCGGACATCTTGGTGAGGTCTATGATCTCGGCGCGCGCCGTCAGGTCCTCAAGCTCGGTGATCCGGCCTTCGTTGTGGCTTTGGGCCTCCTTGGCGGCGTGATATTCGGCATTTTCCGAGAGGTCGCCGTGGGCGCGGGCTTCCGCAATCGCCTCGATGATACGGGGACGCTCCTCCTGCTGGCGCCAGCGCAGTTCTTCCTGCAGCTTGGCAAAACCATTCGGCGTCATCGGTACCTTATCAACCATTTCACTGTCCTTCAGACTCATGTCCGCGGATGCCGCGGACACAAAAAGAAACAGGTTCCGGAGTAAAACTTCGGAACCATCGTAAGATCAAAATTTTGCTCACTATAACAGAACTTCGACAACCAAAGCTAGGATTTTCGAACCCTGTCGAGGCGAACGCAAGTCCGCTCATGAGATTCCAAGCTCATCGGTTTGTCAATGTCTTGACTTTCTAAAATAGAACAAATAGTGAACATAACGATGAAGAAGTCGCTCAAAGAACGGTTGGCAATACTTTCCGACGCCGCAAAATACGACGCTTCCTGCGCTTCGAGCGGAACGGTGAGGCGGGACTCCTCCTCTTCGGGAGGGCTTGGTTCTACGGAAGGTTCGGGGATCTGTCATGCCTATGCACCCGATGGCCGCTGCATTTCCCTTCTCAAGATCCTGCTTACGAATTTCTGCATCTATGACTGCGCCTATTGCGTCAATCGCTCCTCCAGCAATGTAGAAAGGGCTCGATTTACACCGCAGGAGGTGATCTGGCTGACGCTGGAGTTCTACCGGCGAAATTATATCGAAGGCCTGTTCCTGTCTTCGGGAATCATCCGCTCCTCCGATCACACGATGGAAGAGATGGTGCTGATCGCCCGAGAATTGCGAACCACGCACAATTTCAGGGGCTATATCCACCTGAAAACCATCCCGGAGGCGTCGGCACCTCTTATCGAGGAAGCCGGACTTTACGCCGACCGGTTGTCGATCAATATCGAGCTGCCCACCGACAATGGAATTGCCAAGTTCGCGCCGGAAAAGCGGCCGGATGGCATCCGGCAGTCGATGGGCAAGCTCCGTCTCAAGATCGAGGAAATGGCGGAGCCGACGCTGCAATCCAAACGACGGAAGAAATTTGCGCCGGCCGGACAGAGCACGCAGATGATCGTGGGCGCCGATGGCGCCAGCGATGCGACCATCCTTGGCACCAGCGCCAGGCTCTACGGAAGCTATGGTCTGAAGCGGGTCTATTATTCTGCATTCAGTCCCATTCCTGATTCGTCCAGGAACCTGCCGCTGATCAAGCCGCCGCTGATGCGCGAGCATCGACTCTATCAGGCGGACTGGCTTTACCGCTTCTACGGGTTCGAGATCGGCGAGATCACCGCAAGCCAGCCAGACGGCATGCTGGATCTTGATCTCGATCCCAAGCTTGCCTGGGCATTGGGACACCGGGAGCAGTTTCCCGTCGACGTGAACAGGGCAGACAAAGAGCGGCTGCTACGGGTGCCGGGTTTCGGCACCAAGACCGTCAAGGGCATTCTTTCGGCCCGCCGCTTCCGGCGGCTGAGGCTTGATGATCTCAAGCGGCTCGGCGTGTCGCTGAAGAAGGTCCAGCCGTTTATTACCTGCGAGGGCTGGACGCCGCATCGGCTTGTCGACCGGCCTGATCTTGCTGCCATGTTCCAGCCTAAACCGGAACAGCTCTCGCTTCTATGATGTACCGCTATTCGCTGAGAGGCAGGGGAGACCTTACCGAGTGGCGCGACGCGGCCCGAGCATATCTGATGGCGGGTATCGTCCCTGATGTCATCGAATGGCGGACCATGGACGATGCCGATGGTCTGTTCGGGTTTGACGACAACAACCTGCCGCCGCCTCATGAGGCGCATCCGCCGCTCTCCGTGCCGCCGTCCTTCATCCGGCTGGCGGGGGCAGTGATCTGTCATTCCGATCCGACACGTTTTGCTCTGCTCTACCGCTTGCTCTTTCGGTTGATGCATGGGCGGCATCTCCTGCAGATGGCATCCGATACCGACGTCGTCGCGGCGCAGCGCATGGCCAAGGCTGTCGGGCGGGACTACCACAAGATGACCGCTTTCGTTCGCTTCAAGGAGTTGCCGTTGCCGGCGGGGACTGCAGGACGCCGGCGATTCTTCTCCTGGTTCGAACCAGACCATTTCATCCTTGCGCGCGTAGCGCCTTTCTTCCAGCGCCGCTTCACGGACATGGATTGGCTGATTGCGACGCCGAAAGGCTCGGCCTCTTGGGACGGGGAGACTTTGAGGACCTGCGACGAGCCTGCGGAAAAACCTGATCTGAAGGATGAGACCGAGGATCTCTGGCGCACCTATTATGCATCCATCTTCAATCCGGCCCGGCTCAAGGTGAAGATGATGACAAAGGAGATGCCGAAGAAATACTGGAAGAACCTGCCGGAAGCTACGCTCATTCCGGATCTGATCGCGAATGCCGAAGCGAGCGTGATCGAGATGGGGAAAAGAGCGGCGAGTGAGCCGTTGCCCTTCCACCACCGCATCCAGGAGGCGGCAGCCAGGGCGCCGGTGCCGTCGGCCCCTGCTGCCGGCACTCTTTCGGCCCTCAAGCAGGAAGCACGGCACTGCACGCGCTGCGATATCCATTGTCTGGCAACCCAGACGGTTTTCGGGGATGGCCCAGCCGACGCCAGGGTGATGGTCGTTGGCGAACAACCCGGCGATCAGGAGGATCTTGCGGGCAAGCCGTTCGTGGGGCCGGCCGGAAAGCTCTTCAACGACACGCTTGCCGAAGCCGGCATCGACCGGCGTTCTCTCTATATTACCAACGCCGTTAAGCACTTCAAATACGTGCCGCGGGGCAAACGGCGGATCCATCAGAAGCCGAACATGGGCGAGATCAGGCAATGCCGCTGGTGGCTGATGCAGGAGCTTGAACTGGTGAAGCCGGAGGTCGTGGTGGCGATGGGCGCAACAGCCCTTTTTGCGTTGACCGATATGCGCCAGAAGCTCGAGGATGTGCGCGGAGAGCCCATGGCATTGGCTGATGGGCGCATACTCTTCGTGACCGTGCATCCAGCCTATCTTCTCCGGATTCCGGATGAGGCCCAGAGGATGAGAGAGCTGGACCGTTTCGGAAAAGATATGAATGCCGTCCAACGCCTTGTCAGAGCCCGTGCCCCTTATCGTTCCGGGCCGCCGAATGCCTCCTGAAAGGTTCGGCAAGTCGATCTTCCGGGCGATTATCCACCAGCCGAAATGGGCGTATTGTCATTTCCCGGATCACAAATGTATGCGACTGGCGCAGGCGCGGCGACACGGGCTCAGGTCTGGCTAAAAGCCATCAACCGCGATGATCGGCTGCCAGAGACATGGTGCCCACTTGTTCTTAAATGCCTTCAGCGTCGATCCTGGAGGGCTCGCCGATGACGAGGCGGCTGAGATATCTGATTGTCTCGATACTGATATCGCTTGTGATGTGGGCGACCATCGTCGCCATCGCGCTATTGGTGTGGCGACTGATCCGAGACTATTTTTGAAGCGAGATGCGGCGCCGACCGCGGGCGAACGCCGCGGCTTTTTAAGCAGCCCTTTGCCGGGCCCCCGAGCGGACGCCCCTTATGGAAGGGCGTCCATCGGAGATGGTGGAAACAGAGGCGTTCAGGCGAAATAGCTCTGCAGCGGGCGGACTTCGAGATTGCCTGCCTTCAACGCCCTGATGGCCATGGCTGCGGCTTCGGCGCCGGCCATGGTGGTGTAGTACGGTACCTTCTGCATCAGCGTGGCGCGGCGCAGCGATTTGGAATCCGAGATCGCCTTGTTGCCGTCCGTGGTGTTGATGACCAGCTGGACCTGACGGTTGCGGATCGCGTCTTCGATATGCGGCCGGCCTTCGAGAACCTTGTTGATCTTCGTGGCCTCGATGCCGTTTTCACCCAGGAAGCGCGCCGTGCCGCCGGTTGCCAGGACCTTGAAGCCGATTTCGGTCAGAATGCGGATCGCCGGCAGGACGCGGGCCTTGTCCTCATCGCGTACGGAGACGAAGACCGTGCCGGTGCGCGGCAGTTCCACGCCGGCGCCGAGCTGCGACTTGGCAAACGCAAGCGCAAAATCGGTGTCCAAGCCGATAACTTCCCCCGTCGAGCGCATTTCCGGCCCGAGCAGGGTATCCACGCCCGGGAATTTGGCGAACGGGAAGACAGCTTCCTTGACCGCGATGTGCTTCAGGTTGCGCGGGTCTGGCTTTTTGCCATAGGCGGCAAATGTCGGATCGAGCTTCTCGCCCGCCATGACGCGAGCGGCGAGCTTGGCGATCGGTGCACCGATGGTCTTGGCGACGAAGGGCACGGTGCGCGAGGCGCGCGGGTTGACTTCCAGCACGTAGACGGTGCCGTCCTTGATGGCGAACTGGACGTTCATCAGGCCAACAACGTTCAGAGCCTTGGCCATCGCTTTCGACTGGCGTTCCAGTTCATCGATGAGCTCCGGCGAGAGAGTGCGCGGCGGCAGCGAGCAGGCGCTATCGCCCGAATGGATGCCTGCTTCCTCGATATGCTCCATGATACCGGCGACATAGACGTCGGTGCCGTCGCAGAGGCAGTCGACGTCCACCTCGATCGCATGGGTGAGATAGCTGTCGAACAACAGCGGATTCTTGCCGAGCAGGGTGTTGATCTGGCCGGTCTTGTCATTCGGGTAACGCTGCTTGATGTCTTCCGGCACGAGGCCCGGAACGGTGTCGAGCAGGTAGGTCTGCAGCATCGATTCCGAATGGATGATCTGCATGGCGCGGCCGCCGAGGACGTAGGACGGGCGGACAACCAGAGGGAAGCCGATTTCGGCCGCGACCAGCCGGGCCTGCTCGACGGAGTAGGCGATACCGTTGTTCGGCTGGTTGAGATCGAGCTTCATCAGCAGCTTCTGGAAGCGGTCGCGGTCTTCGGCGAGGTCGATCATGTCGGGTGCCGTGCCGAGGATCGGGATGCCGTTCTTTTCGAGCGCCTCCGCAAGCTTCAGCGGCGTCTGGCCGCCGAACTGGACGATGACGCCGACCACTTCGCCTTTTTCCTGTTCAGCGCGCAGGATCTCGATGACGTCTTCCGCCGTCAGCGGCTCGAAATAGAGGCGGTCGGAGGTGTCGTAGTCGGTCGAGACGGTTTCCGGGTTGCAGTTGATCATGATCGCTTCATAACCCGCGTCCTTCAATGCGAAGGCGGCGTGGCAGCAGCAATAGTCGAACTCGATGCCCTGGCCGATGCGGTTCGGACCGCCGCCGAGGATAACGACCTTCTTTGCAGCGGAGACTTCCGCTTCGGAGCGGAGCGCACCGACGAAGGGCACTTCGTAGGTCGAATACATATAGGCGGTCGGGGAGGCGAATTCGGCAGCGCAGGTGTCGATCCGCTTGAAAACCGGGCGGACATTCAGCGAGTTGCGCAGTTCGGCCACTTCCTTGGGGCGCTTGCCGGTAAGGCTCGCAAGGCGGGCGTCGGAGAAGCCCATGGCCTTCAGCATGCGAAGGTTTTCGGCGTCCGTCGGCAGGCCATGTTCCCGGATGCGCTCTTCCATGTCGATGATCGCCTTGAGCTGGGCGATGAACCAGGGATCGATCTTGCAGGCTTCGTGCACTTCCGCTTCGGTCAGGCCGAGGCGGAGCGCCTGGGCCACCATGCGCAGGCGATCGGGGGTCGGCGTGCCGATCGCGGCGCGAATGGCGTTCTTGGAGTTTTCGCCGTCTTCGAGACCGGGAATCTCGATCTCGTCGAGACCGGTGAGCCCGGTTTCAAGGCCGCGCAAAGCCTTCTGCAGCGACTCCGCGAATGTGCGGCCGATCGCCATCACTTCGCCGACCGACTTCATCGCGGTGGTGAGCGTCGGCTCAGCGCCCGGGAACTTCTCGAAGGCGAAACGCGGGATCTTGGTGACCACATAGTCGATCGACGGTTCGAACGAGGCGGGCGTCGCACCGCCGGTGATGTCGTTTTCCAGTTCGTCCAGCGTGTAACCGACGGCGAGCTTTGCCGCGACCTTGGCAATCGGGAAGCCGGTCGCCTTGGAGGCGAGCGCGGAGGAGCGCGAGACGCGCGGGTTCATTTCGATGACGACGAGGCGGCCGTCGGCCGGGTTGACCGCGAACTGCACGTTGGAGCCGCCGGTCTCGACGCCGATCTCGCGCAGAACCGCAATCGAGGCGTTGCGCATCATCTGGTATTCCTTGTCGGTCAGCGTCAGCGCCGGCGCGACGGTAATGGAATCGCCCGTGTGGACGCCCATCGGATCGATGTTCTCGATCGAGCAGATGATGATGCAGTTGTCCGCCTTGTCGCGGATGACTTCCATCTCATACTCTTTCCAGCCGAGCACCGACTCTTCGATCAGCACCTCGGTGGTTGGCGAAGCATCGAGGCCGCCCGAGACGATCTCGAAAAATTCCGAGCGGTTGTAGGCAATGCCGCCGCCGGTGCCGCCGAGCGTGAAGGAGGGGCGGATGATCGCCGGCAGGCCGACATGATCGAGCGCCTGCGCGGCGATCGCCATGGCGTGGCTCATATAGCGCTGCTTGCGGTCGCTCTCGCCGAGATTCCAATGGTTTTCGAGGTCGTCGAGCGCCTTGTCCAGATCACCGCCCGAAAGGCGCTCGCGCAGCTTGGCGCGCTCGGCCTCATGGGTCTTGCGATCGGTGTCCTTGATGTCGGTGGCATTCGCCAGCATGGACTTCGGCGTCTCCAAACCGATCTTGGCCATGGCTTCGCGGAAGAGGGCGCGGTCCTCCGCCTTGTCGATGGCGGCTGGCTTGGCGCCGATCATTTCGACATTGTAGCGGTCCAGCACGCCCATGCGCTTGAGCGAGAGCGCGGTGTTCAGCGCCGTCTGGCCGCCCATGGTCGGCAGGAGCGCGTCAGGACGCTCCTTGGCGATGATCTTGGCGACGACTTCCGGGGTGATCGGCTCGACATAAGTCGCATCCGCGAGACCGGGATCGGTCATGATGGTCGCCGGGTTGGAGTTCACCAGGATGACCCGGTAACCTTCCTCCTTCAGCGCCTTGCAGGCCTGGGTGCCAGAATAGTCGAACTCGCATGCCTGACCGATGACGATCGGACCCGCGCCGATGATGAGGATCGATTTCAAATCTTGGCGCTTGGGCATGGGTATCTTTCCGCTTTTTCCTGCGCGAAAAACCGGCACGGTGTGGAATACCACCGGTCGGGTCGCGCGAGCATGTCTTTTCAGGCTAGACGCGGCTTATAGGCAAATGTTTTGGCGAACGGAACCCCATAAATCGCCAAATCGACAGAAAGCTCACCCGTGCCGGATGTCGGTTCCGTCCGTGCGGACCGCCGGAGCCTGGGACCTTCAATCGGCAATCATGCGCGGGAGGGGTTGCGGTCGATGCCGATAAACGAATCGAGCGACCACCGGCCGGGGCCTAAAGCCATGATGCCCAATGCCATCGCTGCCCATGTCAGATGGATGGGCCAGCCGTCGGGAACAGTCAACTGAATGACGAGCGTCATCAGGAGAACAGCGAGCGCGGCTCCACGCGTGACCAAACCAAGCACGAGAAGGAGCGGCAGCAGGATTTCAGCCGAGGCGGACATGAAGGCGACGGTACCGGGGAAGGGATACGGATATGGGCCTCCCGGCAGATGCAACTGGAACTCGGAGGAGAAGAGCAGGACGGCGACATCGTTCAGCTGCAGGAAGCCGTCCCATTTGTTTATTCCGGAACGCCAGAACGGTACCGCAAGGGCGACCCTCAGGGCGAACTGCGTCAAGGGCATGGGCACGAGCCTTGTGATGAATGCGTAGGCAGCACTTACCGAGGGCCGGAAGCCGGAGCCGGTTGTGAGGGCGGGGCTCTGTTTCGTCTTCATCTTCCCACTCCTATCCTGGAAACATCGGAAAAGGCGCCGACCTCGATAATGCCGGATATGGCGGACGCAAGGTCGAAATCGGGGCAGACGGCAAACGCGTCGCCCGCCGCCTCGGCGAGAGTGCCTCCCGCAATCAGCCGCGCGAGCATGAGTGCCGCGCCAGGCGAGAGCTTACGGACTTCCACGTCCAATGCGGGCCGGGTTATCAGCGTCCATTCGGGCTCCGTCGCCGTGATGGGCCCGACCGGATCATCACTTCGATTTGCCGAAAAGATGGTGAATGCGGGATATTGCGAGCGGAGAAGGCGGGTCGCCGGATGGGCGACGAAACGGAGATCGCCGATACTCGCCGGCGCCGGCAAAATCAGCGCTTCCGCGGCAAGCACGGCTTCATCGGCAGCGTGATAGGCGTCGAGCCAGGCGCGCTCGATGCGCGCGACATCCGCCAGCCACGGCATCGAGCGGGCGTATTCGTATTGCGCAATGAAATCAGGAAATTCTCGCCCGTACTCAAAAAGCAGCGGTGATGCGGGCGGAGTTTCGCGGATATGGAAGCGGGCCATTGCCCGGAAAAAGTCCGGACCGGTTATGCGCTGGGTCGCCGGGAAGACCGCGGCAAGCGCCTCGATCAAGCTGACCACGACATTGTTGCGGTAGATATTGAACCGCCGCTCCACATCTTTCCCTCCAGGCGCCTGAACGTCAGGCGGTGGCGATCGACGGGGGTCGAGCAGGCATGATGAAAATGCCTGCGAATAGGCGTCGGATCCGGCGATGCCGGCATCAGAAGGCTGCATGGCGGGCTTCCCTTCCATGGCTGGACGAATGCCGATCGAGGATCGCCTGCGCGGCGGCCGCTTCCTTTTCAAGCGTGATCCAGGCCGGAATTGCACTGTCCCATTCGACAAGGGTGGGGATCGGGCCGGTTCGGCATATGACGGTTTCGAACAATTGCCAGACGGCATCGCATACGGGCCCGTCATGGCTGTCGATCAGCAGCGTTCCGCCGTCCTCGTCGCTTTGCGCCTTGTGGCCTGCAAGATGGATTTCCTCGACGAGATCGAGCGGATAGTCCGCCAGATAGTCGAGCGGCGACGAGCTCAAGTTCGCCGCCGAAACGAAGACATTGTTGACGTCCAGAAGCAGGCCGCAGCCGGTCCGTTTCGTCAGAGCCCGGATGAATTCCGTTTCCGCCATCGTCGACTCCTTGAAGGAGAGATAGCTGGACGGGTTTTCCAGGAGGATCGGGCGGCCGATCGTCTGCTGGACTTCATCGATGTGGTCAGCCACATGCCGCAATGTCTGGTCGTTGTATGGCAACGGCAGGAGATCGTTGAAATAGGTGGTCTCGTGTGTCGACCAGGCCAGGTGTTCGGAAACCAGCGCGGGCTCGTAGCGATCAACCAGGGCCTTGAAGCGCGCCAGGTGCTCCCGGTCGAGCGGGCGGGGGCCGCCGATCGACATGCATACGCCGTGGACGGAAAGCGGATAGTCCTGGCGGATGCGGGACAGCGCCTGATGTGGCGGACCTCCCGATCCCATATAGTTCTCGGCATGGACTTCGAAGAAGCCGCGTTTCGGAAATTGCTCCAAAATCGCGGGAAGATGCTCTGGTTTGAAGCTTGTTCCTGCCTGCCCGTCGGCCCGGAAAGGCGGAAAGCGAAGGGCACCGTGCCCGATGTCATGCGCGTTCGGATTCATTGTATCCCTCCGCTTTCCGAAAATCAGCAATCAGGAAGGTCGGCAATCACGAAGGAATGTCGCGAGTGAGAGCCTGCTTCGATCCCATGCGGTTTCCCGGCAGTTGCATGGTCTCGCAGGTTCCCCCGTTGACGAATTTCCAGGCATTGCCCTGATAGTCGACCGTCGAGGTGCCCTGGCAGGTGGTTCCCGGGCCTGCGGCGCAATCGTTCTGCCCCTTCATTGCGACGCCGAAGCATTTCTCCTTGCCGGCATCCATCGCCGACTTGACTTCCGCCTGCGACAGGGGGGCGGCATAAGCGATCGATGACAGGGCCGATGCGACGGCCGCCGCGAGCATGGCCGTTGTTACTGATGTACCTGTTGACATATCGTCTCCTCCAGAGAGCGAGTGTGGGTGTGCGTCTCAGCGCACATCGGCTTATTCGTCAGGAGGAGAGTGAGGTTACACCCAGAAGGAACACGACTTCGTGATGACCTTACGGGGCGGGACGGATGCCCGTGCCGACAGCCGCTTTACCCCGGAAACCGCTTGAAGCGCTGGCGCACCGCTTCCAGATTGGGCCGGCTGACCGGGATCTCGGAACCGTCCGACATGATGACAAGCAGCTTGCCGTTGTCCCGCATCAGTTTTTCGACCTGCGCTTCCGCCACCCAATGCGAGCGGTGTACCTGCAGGCCCGGCGTGTCCCCGAGCTCTTTCAGCGCGTCGGCAAAGCGCAGGAGGATGAGTTCCCGGCCGCGGAGGGTGATCACCTCGGTATAATGATCCTCGACGGATAGGCGCACGAGCGGCCCGCGGTTCTGCGGTTTCAGCCGTCCAAGGATTTCCGGGCCGGACGGCTGTCTGGCAGCAGGAGGAGCGAGGGCGGCCGGCGGCTCTGACGAGGCGGGGTAGGTGGCCGCTGCGGCGATCTGACGATGCATGGCCGTATAGGTGAGCAGACAGAAGAGGGCGCAGAGCGGAAGGGCGACAAGGGCGCGGCGCAAACCGTTGCCGGTTTCCGCCCAATCCCCCGTGAACGCGAAGTCGATGAGGCCGAGCGCAAAGCCGATCGGCAAGGCTGCAACCAGCGAGCCGATCATCATGCGCAGCAGCGTATTGCCGAGCCGTTCGCGCAGGAGGACCTCGGCGGCCAGGGAAAAGGTAATCGCGATCGCCCAGGTAGCGGCATGTACGATCAACCAGTAGCCGAGCCGGACACCGAACGTCATGCGTTCGAACGTGCCGTACGGACCGCTGACGGCGAAGATGAGGACCACCAGCGCAAAGGTCGCCCAAAAGCGCCGGGACCGGATGAAAAGCTGCAATTCACGAAGCGTGGAGCTGAAAAACAGGTGACTCACGAAGTTGATCCGCCGTCTGCGCCATTCCGTTTGAGGACGGGTCAGTCATGGCGGAAACAGACGCCGAGTTCAATCGCCGGATAACTTGGAAAAGGTCGCCATGAATTTTCAACCGCTTCTCGACGCTCCGATTGCCGTGCAGATCCATGTCGCGGCGGTACTGCCGGCAGCCGTGCTTGGCGCTTACATCCTCCTCAACCGCAAGGGCACGCCGCGGCATCGGCTGCTCGGAAAGATCTGGATGATGCTGATGGTGATGACCTCGCTCTCCAGCTTCTTCATCCACGAGATCAATCTTTTCCACGGTTTCAGCCCGATCCATCTCCTGTCGATTTCCGTGCTCGTTGGGGCGTGGCGGGCCATCACTGCCGCGCGCGCCAAAAATATCCGGGCGCACAAGGCGGCGGTCATCGGCATGTATTTCGGCGGCATCGTGATCGCCGGCCTCTTCACGCTGCTGCCCGGCCGCATCATGAATGCCGTCGTTTTCTCGGGCGGACCGAACTGGGTCATGATGCTTACCTTTGCCGCTATCGCCGCGATGTTCATCTTGCATCGGCGGCTTGCATCCGGTGGCGCCTGATCGGACAAAATTTCGCGAACCGTACCGATATCAGCCTTGCTGTCATGGACAGCCGCGGCCTGCGGGCATAAACACCGGCCAATAAGGAAACTTGCCGCAACGGCCATCGATGAGGACCGCTTGCGCGGAGGAACCCAGATGGCCGATGCAACTTCGAAACCTGTCGCCGCTGCCGCAGCGGAGGTGACGGTACTGCCGATCATCCTGGCGGTCAGCTTCTGCCATATGCTGAACGACATCATGCAGTCGATGATTTCGGCAATCTATCCGATGCTGAAGGCCGACTTTGCGCTCGATTTCTGGCAGATCGGCATCCTGACGCTTGCGTTCCAATGCACCGCATCGCTGCTGCAGCCGGTGATCGGCATCGTCACCGACAAGAAGCCTTTTCCCTATTCGCTGCCGTTTGGCATGGGGTCGACCTTTATCGGCCTTTTCATCCTGGCCTGGTCGCAATCCTATCTGATGCTGGTGGTCGCCGCGTCGCTGATCGGCATCGGCTCGGCCGTCTTCCATCCGGAATCTTCCCGCGTCGCGCGGCTTGCCTCCGGGGGGCGTTACGGTTTTGCGCAGGCGACATTCCAGGTCGGCGGCAATTTCGGCCAGTCGATCGGTCCGCTGCTTGCCGCCTTCATCATCGTCCCGAACGGGCAGGGGAGTGTTGCCTGGTTCTCGGTCATTGCCATGCTGGGGATATTCATCCTGGCCTGGGTCGCGCGCTGGTACAAGGCGCATATGGCGGCGAACAAGGGCCGGAAAAGGATTTTGAACGCGCACAGCCTGTCGAAGCGGACGGTGGCGACGGCACTCGTGGTGCTGGCGTTGCTGACCTTTTCCAAGAACATCTATATGGCGAGCATCAGCAGCTATTACACGTTCTTCGTGATCGAGCGTTTCGGCGTTACGGTGCAGCAGTCGCAGATCATGCTCTTCATCTTCCTCGGTGCCGTGGCGCTCGGAACGGTCATCGGTGGCCCGATCGGCGACCGGTTCGGCACGAAGGTGGTGATCTGGTTCTCGATCCTCGGCGCGTTGCCCTTCACGCTCGCCATGCCGTTTGCGAACCTGCCCGTCACCATCGCACTTTCGGCGATTGTCGGCTTCATCATGGCCTCGTCCTTTCCGGCCATTGTCGTCATGGCGCAGGAACTGGTGCCCGGGCGCGTCGGCATGATCGCCGGCATCTTTTTCGGGCTCGCCTTCGGCATCGCTGGTATCGCGGCAGCTGTGCTCGGCGTTTTTGCCGACCTCTACGGGATCAGTTTCGTCTACACCCTCTGTGCGTTCCTTCCGGCGCTCGGCCTGCTGACGGTTTTCCTGCCCGGCAAGAGGGCCTTGAGGGTCGCTTGAGAGAGGAAAAATCTCCATTATAGGTAATGGGATGGATCGCCTTTGCGGTCATCCGCATTATATCGCGTAATGGCGCAGTGTCGCCGAACAGGAGAGCGCCAGATGGAATGGAGAGGCCGCCGTCAATCGGACAATGTCGAGGACCGACGCGGTGCCTCCGCGGGTGGTTCCCTGGGGCGAGGCGGATTCCGAATTCCGATCGGCGGCGGCGGGCGCCGCGGCGGCGGGATCGGGATCGGCGGCATCGTTCTCATCCTGATCATCAGCTGGATTCTCGGTATCAATCCCCTGACGCTGCTTTCCGGCGGCGACATTGGTCTCGATGGCTCCGGCACGCAGCAGCAGACAACCAGAGCGCCCGCAAACGACGATACAACCGCCTTTGTTCGGACGGTTCTTGCCGAAACCGAGGATACTTGGAACGGCATTTTCCAGGCAAACGGCCAGAACTACCAGGAACCCAGCCTGGTGCTGTTTTCCGGACAGGTGAATTCCGCCTGCGGCTTTGCCTCGTCCGCGACAGGCCCCTTCTACTGCCCCACCGATCGCAAGGTCTATCTGGACACGGAATTCTTCGGGGAGCTCGAGCAGCGGTTCGACGCGGCCGGTGACTTCGCGGAAGCCTATGTGGTGGCGCATGAGGTCGGACATCACGTGCAGAACCTTCTCGGCATCCTGCCGCGCTTCAATCAGGCCCGTCAGCGGATGAGCGAGACGGAGGCAAACCAGATGTCGGTCCGGGTCGAATTGCAGGCGGATTGCTTTGCCGGCGTCTGGGGCAAGTTCACGGAGCAAAGGGGCATTCTGGAACGCGGCGATCTGGAAGAGGCACTGAATGCCGCGCAGCAGATCGGCGACGACACGCTGCAGAAGCGCAGCCAGGGCTATGTGGTGCCGGAAAGCTTTAACCACGGAACCTCAGAACAGCGCATGCGCTGGTTCAAGCGCGGTTTCGATACCGGCGACATGAAGGCCTGCGACACGTTCTCCGGGGATGTGTGAAGACTAAGTTTCCGGTTTTGGTTTCAGCCCAGGATACACCTTGTGAGCCGGCGGTGCGGCATCTCCAACCCTCTCCTTGCGGGGAGGGATGGCCGGCAGGTCAGAGGAGGCGGCAGCCCGCATCGGCGGCGATCGGTGTAGAAAAATTCGAATCCGCTTAGCCAGATCAGTAACTTAACCCCTTTCTCATCCCCACCCCCCGCATCCATGCCTACAATTGCACCGCTTCCGTCGCCGGAGTGTTTCGCGAGACGTTCGCGGGCAGGCGGGAGCCGGCGCTTCCATCGGACCCGTAACGTGCGGGAAAGGTGGAAGAGGTGAAAGCCATGGAAGGAGACCGGGCAGCCGGACTTCCTCCTATCAAGCCTCCCCCTGGCCGCAGGGCCAGGTTCGGTATAGCCGTGCAAGTGGCAAGGTTTCCCGAAAGGAGACCGCGAATGAAGCCACGCAGCGAGGCGAGGTGATCACCTGTAGGGGCAGGACACCCCGAGAGAACGCCGAAGGCCACGCGAATGCGGAGCCATACTATACAATTCCAATGAGGTTCCGCATTCGTGTGGGCTCTCCGATCTTTGAAACCACGGGCGGGTTCGCCGCGTGCCCTTCTGGCATGTCCATCGACTCCCCCTCCACGAAGCCTACTTGTACATGCCCTCGCGCAGGTTGATGCCGTATTCCACATAGGCCTTCATCGCGCAGAGCATCTGAGACCAGCCCTGGCAATTGCCGTAGGATGCCGCCAGCCCGCCGGGTGTTTCCCTCCAGCCTTCTTCGGCGATGGTGACCAGCGTACGGTTGTCCTCGAGCGGTTCGAAAGTCATGGTCACCGTCGTGAAATAGTCCGAGGGCTTTACGTTTTCCGGACCCTCTTCCGCAGCGTTGCCTTCGTGAGCCGCCCATCGCAGCACGATTTCCCTGTTCTTTTCGACTTTGACGACTTGAACGGGGAAGGCGCCGGGAAAGTCGTGGAAATCCCATGTGACGGTTGCACCTGTTTCCAGCCGGCCCTGAGCGCCGCCGGTTGTGAAATACCCTGACAGTCTCTTCGGGTCGGCGACGGCCTCGAACACGTCCTCGACCGGCTTCGCAATCCGGCCCGATACCTTGAATTTCAGTTCCATCGCTCTTCTCCCTGGTTTTTGATGAAATAATGTTATAAAAAAATAACATGTCAAGCCACGAAAGAAGTAACGGACTTTCTGCTGGTTTGCGGGACGATTCAGGATGGATGGTGATTACAGCCTCGGCCGGGCGAGGCTGGATCCGCCGGATCAACGGATCAGGAACGCAGACCCATAGAGCCCGAGCGCGAAAACCGTGTGAGCGGCAAGATTGAGAAAGCGGACCTTGTTCGGCTTCGGCGTCTTCGATGCGGCCCAGCCGATCCCCATGCCGGGTTGCATGAGGAACCAGCCGGCGGCGACCGTGACGATGCCGAAAATCCATGCGGGCACGAAGGTCGGAGCAGAGAACCGGCCGGGCCCGACGATGAAGGCGAAAACCGCTCCATAGAGGATGCCGACCGCATAATGGCCGGCCCAGCCGAGCGCCAGTTCGTGGGCATAGGGTTCTGCTGCGGCGATGTTTTCATGAAACACGGTTCCGCGGGAGAGATGCCAGAACCAGCGTCCGCCCGGCGCCCAGTTGGCATTGGGCTGGCCGAAAAACCGGTGCAGCAGGATGGCCCAGAGGTCCATGAGGATGGTGGCGCCGATGCCGATCAAAATGCCGCGCCAGAGGAGTTCGAACATGGGAAAGCCGCCATAGAAGAGGAATTCCTCTCTATGGTCTCCGGCCGTAAATGTCGAGCCGGGTTCTGCGGACAGGGGATATCCGTGGTTGCCGTGGCGGGCGTCGCTCCGCCGTCGTCAAGCGACTTGACCGGAAACGGTGTGCCGCTCCCTTGCTTCAAGGCGGGACAGCGGCGGACGCCGTGATCCCTATTCAATCTGCTCATCCTCCCATCAAAAACTTTGAAATGTTCACGGATTGTTTCCCTTTCAGTTTGCCGGTATGTAGGCTGCCCGGCGACCCGGTCGTCTTTCCAGAAACCACAAGATCCTAGAGAGACATCCGATGCTCGATCCGAAATTCGTTCGCCGCGGTCTTTTTCTCGTCTTCATGATCCTGTTCCTGGACGTCATCGGGATCGCGATCATCATGCCCGTGTTGCCGACGTTCCTGCGGGAGTTGACGGGGGACGACATGAGCGCTGCCGCCGTCGACGGCGGCTGGCTTCTCCTGATCTATTCTGCCATGCAGTTCCTGTTCGCACCGCTCCTCGGAAACCTGAGCGACCGTTTCGGGCGGCGACCGATCCTCTTGGCCTCCGTCCTCACCTTCGCGCTCGACAATCTGATCTGCGCGGCTGCGACGAGCTTCTGGATGCTGTTCGTGGGGCGCGTGCTGGCCGGCATTTCCGGCGGAAGTTTCGCGACCTGCTCGGCCTATATCGCCGACATCAGCAATGATGAGAACCGCGCCAAGAATTTCGGCCTGATCGGCATCGCATTCGGGGTCGGCTTTACGGTCGGACCTGTCATCGGCGGCTTGCTGGGGGAACTGGGGCCACGCGTGCCATTTCTAGGCGCCGGTCTCCTGTCGCTTGCCAATTTCATCGCTGCCTGGTTTCTGCTGCCGGAGACGCTCGACAGGGCCAACCGCAGGACGTTTGAATGGCGGCGGGCAAATCCGCTCGGAGCATTGCGCCAGATGCGCCATTATCCGGGCATCGGCTGGGTCATGCTGGTGATGTTTCTCTACTGGCAGGCGCATGCTGTCTATCCTTCCGTCTGGTCGTTTGTCTCCGCCTATCGCTACGGCTGGAGCGAAGGCCAGATCGGTCTGTCGCTCGGCCTTTTCGGGATCTGCGCGGCGCTCGTCATGGCATTTGTCCTGCCGAAGCTCGTGCCGGTTCTCGGCGAGTGGAAGACGGCGGTTCTTGGCCTTGTCTTCTCGTGCCTTGGATTGACGGGATATGCCTTCGCCTGGGAAGGCTGGATGGTCTATGCGATCATCCTTGCGACCACGATCGAAAATATCGCCGACCCGCCGCTGAGAAGCATTGCAGCCGGCAAGGTTCCCCCGTCGGCGCAAGGCGAATTGCAGGGTGCGATGGCCAGCCTCACGAGCCTGACGACGATCCTCGGCCCCGCGATTTTTACGCAACTCTTCAGTGCCTTTACCGGTCCGAGGGCGGCGGTCGAGTTCGCGGGCGCACCCTATCTGATGGCAGCAATCTTCATGCTGGTGGCCGTTTTAGTGTTTTTGAGCAAGATTTCCAGGAAAACTCCGGTCGCTGTAGTCGATAATGAGCTCAGCCATCAGATTTCTTGAAGAGACGGCCAAAAATTTTGCTGAATCGCGGCAAAGTGTTGCCGCCTGACGAATGCTTCTTTATACGCGAAGCTTCCGCCGCTCGCCAGTTCCTGGAAGCGGCGTTTTTCGTCTGCGGAGGTGCCCATGTCGAGCTCGAGCCAAGCCATGACGTTCCATGCGGCCACGGACAACTCCTGGTCTTCGCATATGCGCGCGACCGTTGCCCTCGGCGTGCCGCTGGTGGGGGCGCAGCTTGCGCAGATGGCGATCCACACGACCGACGTCATCCTGGTCGGATGGCTCGGCACGACGGAACTCGCGTCCGTCGTGCTTGCAACGCAGATGTTCTTCATCGTCTTCATCTTCGGCACCGGTTTTACCAGCGCCGTCGTGCCGCTTGTCGCACAAGCTCTCGGGCATAGGGATGCGGTCCGTGTTCGCCGCTCCGTGCGTATGGGCTTCTGGATCGTTTTCGCCTACGGCGTTCTCACCGCGCCGCTCCTCTGGTTCTCAGAACCGATCCTGCTCAGGCTCGGCCAAGCGCCCGATGTCGCAGCTCTCGCGCAGAGCTATCTCAGGATCGCTCAATGGGGCATCTTTCCCGCGCTCGGATTGATGGCGCTTCGCAGCTTCGTCACGGGCCTCGAGAAAGGTAGCATCGTGCTTTATGTCACGATCGGCATGTTCCTGATGAACGCAGCGGTGGCCTATACGCTGATTTTCGGGCATTTCGGCGCGCCGGCGCTAGGGCTGCACGGGGCAGCGATCGCGGCGGTGAGCGCCAATCTCTGCGGCTTCCTGATTGCCGTCGTCTATGTGGAAAGCCAGCCGCGGATGCGAGCCTACGAGGTCTTCGTGCGGTTCTGGCGCCCCGACTGGGCCATGGTCCGCGAGATCGTAGCGCTTGGTTTGCCGATCAGCTTCACCATTCTGGCGGAAACCAGCCTGTTTTCTGCAGCCTCACTGCTGATGGGCATGATCGGCAAACTGGAGCTTGCCGCGCACGGTATCGCGCTGCAGCTTGCCTCGATCGCCTTCATGATCCCGCTCGGTCTTGCCCAGGTGGCGACGGTGCGGGTGGGGCTTGCCAATGGCCGGAACGATTCGGTGGGCATCAGGCGCGCGGCGGTCGCCGTGCTGGGCGTCGGTATCTTCTTCACCGCGATCGGCAGCGTGCTTTACGCGGCAGTGCCACGCGCTCTCGGCGCCCTGTTCCTCGATACCCGGCAGGCAGATGCGGAAACCGTGCTGGCCCTTGCCGTGCCGTTGATCGCAATTGCCGGCGCGTTCCAGCTCGTCGACGGCCTGCAGGCGGTGGGAGCCGGGCTGCTGCGCGGCGTCAAGGATACCAAGGTGCCGATGATTCTCGCTCTCATCGCCTATTGGCCGATCGGTTTTGCCTGCGCCTGGACTTTTGCCTTCCCGCTTGGTTTCGGGGGCGAGGGCGTCTGGTTCGGCTTCGTCCTCGGCCTCGCCGCAGCCGCCGTCTTTCTCTGCGGGCGGTTCTGGCTTCTCGTCCGCGCCCCGAAAACGGCTCGCTGAAGCGGCTGGCCATGACGCTTCAGGCTGGAAGAAGTTCGCGAAGCGTCACAGGCTGATAGAATCCCACATGAGCTTCGATGCCGAGTCGCCTGGTGAGGGCCTGGCGGTCGATGCCGGCCTCGGCATCCGATTTTGCGACTGCAGCAATAACCGGTTGAAGGACGTGTTCTCCTTCGAATTTTATGATGGTGAGGAGGTTGAACTCCCCCGGGCCAGAATGCTGCTCGAGGACCAGATCGTCGACAAAACCGGGCTGCGACCGGATGACCTCGTGCGTCCTCCTGATGAGGCGCATGAACTCGTCGCGGGCATCCTCCGGCACCGAGAACCTGTTGACGCGCACGACGCCTGCCTTGTGTATTTCGCTCATGGAAAAACCCCTGCTCGTGTTGAACAGGGGTCTTGTGCAGCCTCAAGTATGGTTGAGGTCAATAGGTCGTCAGCGACTTTTTTACAGCTTCAGGTCAGCGTTCGGCGAGAGCCGGTTCGCCCTTGCGCTCGCGAACGAGGTTGATAAAGCGGCGGAAGAGATAGTGGCTGTCCTGCGGTCCCGGCGAAGCTTCCGGATGATGCTGTACGGAAAAGACCGGCTTGCCGGAAAGACGCAGGCCGCAATTGGTGCCGTCGAAGAGCGAAATGTGAGTCTCTTCAACGCCTTCCGGCAGAGACTTCGAATCGACTGCGAAGCCGTGGTTCATCGAGACAATTTCCACCTTGCCGGTCGTGTGATCCTTGACCGGGTGATTGGCGCCGTGATGACCCTGGTGCATCTTTTCGGTCTTTGCCCCCAGCGCAAGGCCGAGGATCTGGTGGCCGAGGCAGATGCCGAAGGTCGGGATATCGGTCTTGATGACGTCCTGGATGACCGGCACCGCATACTGGCCGGTTGCAGCCGGATCGCCCGGGCCATTCGAGAGGAAGATGCCGTCCGGCTTCAGGGCCAGAATGTCTTCAGCCGAGGTCTGCGCCGGGACGACGGTGACCTTGCAATCAAGGCCGGCGAAGAGGCGCAGGATATTGCGCTTCACGCCGTAATCGACGCAAACAATATGGTACTTTGCGTCTTCCGGCTGGAGGTCGCTGTAGCTCTCGTTCCATACCCAAGGCGTTTGCGTCCACTGCGAGGACTGGCCGGAGGTGGCTTCCTTGGCGAGGTCAAGGCCTTCCAAGCCGCTCCATGCCTTGGCTTCGGCCTTCAGCGCCTCAATGTCGAAGACACCATTCTGATCGTGGGCGATCACCGCATTCGGCGCGCCGTTCTGGCGGATCCAGGCGGTCAGCGCGCGGGTATCTATGCCCGAAAGCCCAACGATGCCGCGGGCCCTCAACCAGGCGTCGAGATGCTTGGCGGCACGGTAGTTGGAGGGCTCGGTGATGTCGGCCTTGAAGATGACGCCGACCGCGCCGCGCCGGGCGGCGGGCGTCAGGTCCTCGATGTCTTCTTCATTGGTGCCGACATTGCCGATATGGGGGAAGGTGAAGGTGACGATCTGGCCGAGATAGGAAGGGTCGGTGAGGATTTCTTCGTAACCCGTCAGTGCCGTATTGAAGACCACTTCGGCGGGCACCTTGCCGGTCGCTCCGATTCCCGTTCCTTCGATCACCGTTCCGTCGGCAAGAACGAGTACGGCGGTGGGTTTTTTCGTGGTCCAAGGGGCGGTGGCTGGAGCGGTCGCAGTCATGTTCATCCTTCTGCCTCACCGGCCCCATCCCTTGAAGGGACAGGCTGTAAAGGCCATCTATGGTCGCAGGAACGGGCGCGCAGGATACCGGCGCTAGCCCTGACATTCTAAATCTCGTGCAGGTGCCGGAAAATAAACAAAGCGGGCGGGATGGTCAATCACGCGAACCGAAGAATCCCTGACGATTATCCTCGTCTGAATTCAAGGTCTTAAGTGAATTGAATTGATTGCCCTCGGCCCGTCGTCTATGACACCGGCTTGGATGACAAGGAAAAGCCACAATTCCCGAGGCCTGCGCTCGGCTTTTCCCAAGGAGAAAAATGATGATGCGCGACAAGCTTTCCGAAGCGCTCAAGAATGCGATGAAGGCCAAGGATACGCGCCGGCTTTCCACCGTGCGGCTGATTCAGACGGCCATCAAGGACCGTGACATTGCCAACCGCGGTGTGGGCAAGGATCCGGTCAGCGATGACGATATCCTGCAGATTCTGCAGAAGATGGTGAAGCAGCGGGAGGAATCCGCCAAGATTTACGAGGATGCCGGCCGCGCCGAACTTGCAACGCAGGAGCGCGAGGAAATCGGGGTCATCAAGGGCTTCATGCCGGAGCAGCTTTCAGATGAAAAGGTGCGCGGCCTCATTCAATCGGCGGTCACGGAAACTGGCGCACAGGGCCTGCGGGACATGGGCAAGGTCATGGCCGTCCTGAAGGAAAAATATCCGGGCCAGATGGATTTCGCCAAGGCTTCGGGCGTCGTGAAGGAACTTCTGAAGTAAGTTCACTGCACCAGTTGGAAAATCAGAAGGCGGGAACCCGATTTCGGATTCCCGCCTTCTTGCTTTTACTGATCGCTTGCAGCGACTGCGGATTTGCGCGTACCGCCCTGACCGCATGGCGGATAGTTGGAACCTGTGAATAGCGGGCACCATTTTTCTTCCTGGTGGCATTCGGTCGAGCCGGCGCTTATATGAAGTTTGGCTCAGAGGTGAAGATGCGCTTTTCCAACAGTTTTCTCGACGAAATCCGTGATCGCGTGCCGATATCGGCCGTGGTCGGCCGTCGGGTGACCTGGGATCGCAGGAAGACCAACGTCTCGCGCGGCGACTATTGGGCCTGCTGCCCGTTCCATGGGGAAAAGAGCCCGAGTTTCCACTGCGAGGACCGCAAGGGCCGGTACCACTGCTTTGGCTGCGGCGTGTCCGGCGATCATTTCCGGTTCCTGACCGACCTCGAAGGGTTGAGTTTTCCGGAGGCAGTGCAGCAGGTTGCCGACATGGCCGGCATCGCTCTGCCTCAGCCCGATCCGCAGGCCGAGAAGCGCGAAAAGGAGCGGACGTCGCTGCTCGACGTCATGGAGATGGCGGCCCGCTTCTTTCAAGATCAGCTCCAGAGCGCCGGTGGCGCAAAGGCGCGAGCCTATCTGCGCGACCGGGGGCTGACGAGCCGGACGATCGAGACGTTTCGGCTGGGTTATGCGCCGGAAAGCCGCAATGCGCTCAAGGAGTTTCTTGCGGGCAAGGGCGTGCCGAAGGAACAGATCGAGGCCTGCGGTTTGGTGCGGCATGGCGACGACATCCCGGTCTCCTATGATTATTTCCGCGACCGCATCATGTTCCCGATCCTTTCGTCGCGGGAGAAGGTGATCGCCTTCGGCGGCCGCGCCATGGCGCCGGATGCGCCGGCGAAATACATGAATTCGCCCGACACCGAACTCTTCCACAAGGGGCAGGTGCTCTACAATTTCGCCCGCGCCAGGCGGGCGGCACAGGCCACCGGCGGCAAGACCGAGGGCGCCACGATCATCGCGGTCGAAGGCTATATGGACGTGATCGCGCTGCATCAGGCCGGCGTGGAAAATGCGGTCGCGCCGCTTGGCACCGCCTTGACGGAAAACCAGCTCGATCTGCTCTGGAAGATTTCGCCGCTGCCAATCCTCTGCTTCGACGGCGACGGGGCGGGGCTGCGCGCCGCGAGCCGTGCCGCAGATCTCGCTTTGCCCTCCCTGAAGCCGGGGCGCTCGGTGCGTTTCGCGCTGCTGCCGGACGGCAAGGATCCGGACGATCTGGTCAAGCAGGAGGGCAGGGCGCCGTTCGACAAGGTGATTTCGGATGCGAGGCCGCTTGTCGGCATGATCTGGCAACGCGAAGCCGCTTCAGGCAACTTTGAAACGCCGGAACAGCGCGCGGAGCTTGAGGCGCGGCTGAAGCAGATTGTCTCGGTCATAGCAGATGAGAATGTCCGACGTCATTACCAGCAGGAAATCCGCGACCGCCTGAACAGTTTCTTTTCGCCGGTGCAACGTAGCGGCAACGGACGCCGCGAGGGGTTCCAGCGCGGTGGAACTCGGACAGGGCGCGGCGGCGCTGCGCCACAGGCAGGAGGGGGAGCCAGCCGCGGCGTCGGCATTTCCGATCGTCTTGCACGTTCCGGCCTGGTCCGCGGCCATCGAGACTTGCCGGCCCTTCGCGAGAGCGTACTGGCGCTGACCATCGTCAATCATCCGCAGCTTCTGCTCGAGGAATATGACGAGATAGCCGCCATCGATTTCGAGAACCGGGACTTGCAGCGTTTCTGGGCTGCCATGCTGCCGGCCGCGGCAACGGCGGGTGCGAACCTTTCACGCGAATATCTGACGCAGCGGCTTTCCGCTGAAGGGTTCGATGCCATCCTGAAATTGCTCGATCAGCAGATACGCAATGCGCGGCTGTGGACGGCAACGCAGCAGGCAGCGCCCGAGGATGCTCGCGAAGGTTATCGCCAGGCTCTGTCGCTTCACAAACGGACGAAGGCGCTTCGCGTCCAGAAGATCGAGCTGGAACGCGAAATTGCCGAGACGACCGAAGCGGGCGATGCGGCGGAAATCGAGCCGCTGCTCAGGGCGCTTTCGGAAGTCCAGCTCGAAATACTCCGCATGGAAAACCAGGAAGCCATTATCGACGGCTTCGGGGTCTTGTCAGGACGGGTGAAGGGGGCAGCCGTCAGCCATGGCTGATGCAATGCTCCGGCTTCACCCTTGCTCTTGCTGGACGAGATCTCGATCCTACCCTTTGCCCAGTGATTCTTATGTCTCGGGGAGATGGATGAGAATTTCGGGAAGCTGCCATTGCGGAAATATCGCCTTCGAGGCGGAAGGCGAATTCGACAAGGCGATGGAATGCAATTGTTCCTTCTGTCGCCGGAGGGGCGTATTGCTTGCCTTCGTACCGCGCGACAAGCTGGAACTGACGACGCCACGGGAGAACCTGTCGACCTATCACTTCAACAAAGAGGTGATCGCCCATCATTTCTGCGCCAGTTGCGGTATAGCTCCCTTCAGCGAAGCGGTTCTGCCAAACGGCGCCGAGATGGCAGCGATCAATCTCAGATGCATTCCGGAAATCGACCTTGCGGCCCTGACGGTAACCCAGTATGACGGGGCGTCTCGCTGAGGAATGCGGCGGAGCGACGCGCGGGCCTTTTCTGTCGACCCAAACCCTTGTCTTTCAGGGGGCACCGCCTACATAGCGGCTATATTTGGTGAGTATACCCACAAAAGACCCGTTTTGAGCGGGTTTTCCCAATTTTCCTGGGCATGACTTATGGAAAAGCTTGACGGAGCGTTAATTTGTGGGAATCACCATTTCAAGGCAGAATAGGCGGAGTGGGTCAATAGCACCGAACATGACCGGTGATCTCCTGGCAGGACGGTCCTGTGTCAAATGCGACCGCCATGGTAATCGGGAATTAAAGGTCATTCCGTTACGTGTTGAACAGTGATTCGCGGCAAGGCGAGCGGTCGTCTTAAGCCGGTGTCCACGAAGCGCGGCGAAAGTGGCGTTCAGGGAAAGTGACGAAATACATGGCAACAAAAGTCAAAGAAAACGAAGAAGCAGAAAACGAACGCGAAGGCACGCAGGATGGTCCGCTTCTCGATCTTTCTGACGACGCAGTCAAGAAGATGATCAAGGCCGCCAAGAAGCGCGGCTATGTCACGATGGACGAATTGAACTCGGTCCTGCCGTCGGAGGAAGTTACCTCTGAGCAGATCGAGGACACGATGGCGATGCTCTCCGACATGGGCATCAATGTCGTCGAGGACGAAGAGGCGGAAGACGCCGCCGGTGGCGATGACGACGGCGAGAGCGACAGCGATGGTGAGGAGAGCGAAGGCGGCGAACTTGCCCCGACCTCCGGCACTGCGCTCGCTACGGCGAAAAAGAAAGAGCCGACCGACCGGACCGACGACCCGGTTCGCATGTATCTGCGCGAAATGGGTTCCGTCGAGCTTCTGTCGCGCGAAGGCGAAATCGCCATCGCCAAGCGGATCGAAGCCGGCCGCGAAACGATGATCGCCGGGCTCTGTGAGAGCCCGCTCACGTTCCAGGCGCTGATCATCTGGCGCGACGAGCTGAACGAAGGCACGACGCTGCTCCGCGAGATCATCGATCTCGAGACGACCTATTCAGGCCCGGAAGCAAAGGCTGCGCCGCAGTTCCAGAGCCCGGAAAAGATCGAGGCCGATCGCAAGGCGGCTGAAGAGAAGGAAAAGACCCGCAAGGCGCGCATGACTGCCGCCAACGACGACGACATTACGTCGGTCGGCGGCGAAGGCATGATCCTCGAGGAAGAGGAGGAGGACGATGATGAGTCGAGCCTTTCTCTCGCCGCGATGGAAGCCGAGCTGCGTCCGCAGGTCATGGAAACCCTCGACACGATCGCCGACACGTACAAGAAGCTCAGGAAGCTGCAGGACCAGCAGGTCGAGCAGCGTCTTGCCGCGACCGGTACGCTCTCGTCCGCTCAGGAGCGCCGTTACAAGGAGCTCAAGGACGAGTTGATCACCGCGGTCAAATCGCTGTCGCTCAACCAGAACCGCGTCGACAGCCTGGTCGAGCAGCTTTACGACATTTCCAAGCGCCTGATGCAGAACGAGGGCCGCCTGTTGCGTCTCGCCGAATCCTACGGCGTCAAGCGTGACTCGTTCCTGGAACAGTACCAGGGTGCCGAGCTCGATCCGAACTGGATGAAATCGATCGCCAATCTGGCCGCCCGGGGCTGGAAGGAATTCGCGCGCGCCGAGAACACGACGATCCGCGATATCCGGCAGGAGATTCAGAATCTTGCGACCGAAACAGGCATTTCGATCGCCGAATTCCGACGTATCGTTTCGATGGTGCAGAAGGGCGAACGCGAAGCGCGTATCGCCAAGAAGGAAATGGTCGAAGCGAACCTTCGCCTCGTCATCTCGATCGCCAAGAAGTACACGAACCGCGGCCTGCAGTTCCTCGACCTCATCCAGGAAGGCAATATCGGCCTGATGAAGGCGGTCGACAAGTTCGAATACCGCCGCGGTTACAAGTTCTCGACCTATGCCACCTGGTGGATCCGGCAGGCGATCACCCGCTCGATCGCCGACCAAGCCCGCACGATCCGCATTCCGGTGCACATGATCGAGACGATCAACAAGATCGTCCGCACGTCGCGCCAGATGCTGCACGAGATTGGCCGCGAGCCGACGCCGGAAGAACTGGCCGAAAAGCTCGCCATGCCACTCGAAAAGGTCCGCAAGGTCCTGAAGATCGCCAAGGAGCCGATCTCGCTCGAAACCCCGGTGGGCGACGAAGAGGATTCGCATCTCGGCGACTTCATCGAGGACAAGAACGCGCTTCTGCCGATCGATGCAGCCATCCAGGCGAACCTGCGCGAAACGACGACCCGCGTTCTCGCATCACTCACGCCGCGTGAAGAGCGCGTATTGCGCATGCGCTTCGGCATCGGCATGAACACCGACCACACGCTCGAAGAAGTCGGCCAGCAGTTCTCGGTCACTCGCGAACGTATCCGTCAGATCGAGGCCAAGGCGCTGCGCAAGCTCAAGCACCCGAGCCGCAGCCGCAAGCTGCGCTCGTTCCTGGACAGCTAAGCAGCTTCGGAACTCACATCAGAAACCGGCCTGTGAAAACAGGCCGGTTTTTTAATGCGAAATCGAATTTGAAAAGACATTCACGACCACGACACCGGCGATAATCAAACCGAGGCCGATGATGGCGGCGGCATCAAGCGTCTGGCGAAACAGGATCAGGCCGACGGCGGAGATCAGCACGATGCCGAGGCCGCTCCAGATAGCATAGGCGATGCCGACCGGCAGCGTGCGCAGCGCGATCGACAAAAGGTAGAAGGCGGCCAGATAGCAAATCCCCATCAGGATGGTGGGCAGGACCCGCGTGAACTGGTGGCTCTGCTGCAGGAAGGTCGTGCCGATGACTTCGAGCACGATTGCGGCGGCGAGGGAGCCGTAGGTCAGGATTGCGGGGCTCATGGTAGTCGCTCTTATTTCGTAAGGTTTTTCAGTTGCTCGCGGAGTGCGTCAAGCTCCTTCGCCGACAGCCCGTTCGTCTCGGTCAGGTTTGCGAGCCAGATGCCGTCGGCGGCGTAACGGGCAATCTTCAGATCGGGATGGTCATCGGTTTCCGCATGACGCTTGAGCCGTTTTTGCATCCAATCCGACCAAAGCGTGCGCAGATGCGGATCGGTCATGCAGGAGATCGAGAGCGCGGCCCAAGGGCTTTCGCTACCCTCGAGAGTGACCTGGAAAAAGGCGTCGATATAAGCACGGGTGAAACCGCCTCTTTTGCTGTCGTCTTCGCTCATCAAGCGGTCGATCTGCGCGTCGAGTTTCTGGAGCAGGTCCCGGAAGACGGCGCCGATCAGCGCCTGCTTGCTTGGAAAGTGGTGCAGCAATCCGCCTTTCGTCACGGACGCCGCATCTGCCACCGCCTGAAGCGTCAGGCTGCCGAGCCCCTGATCCACAGCGCATCGCGCTGCCTGATCCAGGAGGGAGCGCCGCACCTGTTCCGGTTGTTTTTCACGTCGATGAGCTTCTGACATAGATAAAGATACCGTATGGTAGGTTTCTTTGCAAGGCGCGATTTTTCAATCGAAGTGCAGGAAGGACCGGGAGAACGGAAGGGCAAGATCTGCAATTTATTCTGTTTTGATCAGCCGGGACTCGATCCTGGCGGTTTTCCGTCTTACATCGACTGCCATGACGGATGAGATCGAGAAACGGCGCAACGATATGGGCTGGGGCATTCCTGCCTCGATCCTGCTGCATGTCATTTTCGCCGTCCTCCTTTTCTTTCATCTCCCTCTCGATCTTTCCGAGCCGCAGAAAGAGGAGAGCGTGAGCGTGGAGATCGTGCCGCCGCCGGAAGAGCCGGAAAAGAAGGCGGAGGAAAAGCCGAAAGCAGCGGAGGAACCGCAACCCGAAGAGGCCAAGAAGGAAGAGCCGCCTCCGCCGCCCGAACCACCAAAGCAGGAAGAGGCCAAGAAGGAGGAACCGCCTCCACCCCCGCCACAGGAGGAGGCAAAGCAGGAGCCGCCACCAGCAAGCGAACAGGCGAGGGGACAGCCGATTCCCCCTCTTCGGCCGGTGTTCGAGTTCGGAGAAAAGGATACCGGACCGCGAAAGGCGCAGGACGGCAACTCATCGCAGGAAGCGACCGTGTTGCCTCCCGAGACGAACCCGGATGTAGAGCCTGCGGAATTGCCGAAACAAATGCCCGCAGAGCCATCCGAAGCAGAAGCCGCGGAGGTGCCGAAGCCTCAGACTGAACAGCAGGACCTTCCCGAAACCCAACCTGCCAATCCGGTTCCTGACGATATCCAACTTCCGGAGGTGGGCGTGATTGGGACCAATTCGGAACAGAACGGCCCGAACTCACAGGTTGCGCCTGCCGATACGAAAACTGAGATCGTCGCCGCGCAGCCGGTGAAGCCGAAAGCAGAGCCGGCCCAGACGCCGCCGACCGAAAAGCCAGTGGAACTGACGGAAGCCAAAAGGCTTTTTTCTCAAAGTGAGACAGGTGACGCCAACGCCGTGACAGCGATGGGTAATGTGCCGAGAGCGGTGCGCGGGGGGCAACTCTGCATTACGGAATTGCGCGAACAGTTGCGGCACGTGTCGCCCTCCTACGTGCCCGAACTGCTGCCCGCCTATCGGCTTCCTAACGGCACCCTGCTGGAAGTCAGGCGTGGGGCCTTTCGCACGAGTTCCCAGTGGTACGATCTTAGCTTCCGTTGCGAAGTGAATGAGGAAGCTACCAAGATCCTGTCCTTTGCTTTTGATATCGGAGCGCCGGTGCCTCGGAGCGAGTGGCAGAAGCGGGGCTTTCCGCCGTTTTGACCGGGCATGAACCGATGGTGTCATGGTCGGTCGCTTCGGGCCGATTGGCCCCGCTTACAACACTCGCCGTCACCGTCCTACCTGTGCGATAGTGTGGCTCTTCCCACGAAAGCGATTCCATGGCCCGAACCCAGAGCAGCACCGATCCCCTGTTTGAAGGCAATGGTGCGAAAGATCCGCTTTCCATCTTGAAGCAGATCTATGGTTATTCCGCTTTTCGGGGCAAGCAGGCCGCCGTTGTCGACCGGCTCGTGTCGGGCGGCGATGCGGTGGTGCTGTTTCCGACGGGGGCGGGCAAATCGCTGTGCTTCCAGATACCCGCGCTCTGCCGGGATGGTGTCGGCATCGTCGTTTCGCCGCTGATCGCGCTGATGCGCGATCAGGTTGAGGCACTGAAGCAGCTCGGCGTGCGGGCCGCGGCACTCAATTCGTCGCTCTCTCGCGAAGAGTTCGCGGACGTGCGGCGGGCGATTGCTGCCGGCGATCTCGATCTTCTCTACGTCACACCCGAGCGCGTCGTCACCGCCGGCTTCAGGGAGTTGATCGGCAATGCACAGATCGCGCTTTTTGCGATCGACGAGGCGCATTGCGTTTCCCAGTGGGGACATGATTTTCGGCCGGAATATCGGGAACTCGGGCAGCTTGCCGAACAATATCCAGGCGTGCCGCGCATCGCGCTGACGGCGACGGCCGATCCGCATACCCGCGAAGACATTATCGACAAGCTCGCTCTGCACTCGGCTGAAGTTTTCACCACCTCGTTCGATCGTCCGAATATCGCCTATGAGATTGTCGAACGGGACCAGCCGCGCCAGCAACTCCTGCGCTTCCTGTCGCGCCACAAAGGCTCGAGCGGCATCGTCTATTGCCTGTCGCGCGCCAAGGTCGAAGACACGGCCGAATGGCTGAACGGGCAAGGTGTCCGCGCGCTTGCCTATCATGCCGGCATGGAGCGCAGCGTCCGCGACGCCAACCAGGATGCGTTTCTGAAGGAAGAAGATCTCTGCCTGGTCGCGACCGTCGCCTTCGGCATGGGGATCGACAAGCCGAATGTGCGGTATGTCGCACATCTTGACCTGCCTGGCTCCATGGAGGCCTATTACCAGGAAACCGGCCGCGCCGGCCGCGACGGCCTGCCATCCGATGTCTGGATGGCCTATGGCATGGCGGATGTCATCCAGCGCGGCCGGATGATCGATGAGGGCAATTCGGGCGACGATATCAAGCGGGTCGAACGGGCCAAGCTTAATGCGCTGCTCGGCATCTGCGAAACCCCCGGCTGCCGCCGGCAGGCGATCCTCGCGCATTTCGGGGAGGCGCATGCCGGGCAATGCGGCAATTGCGATACCTGCCTCAAGCCGGTGGAAACCTGGGACGGAACGGAGGCCGCCATAAAAGCGCTGGCGGCAGTCTACCGGACCGGCGAACGTTTTGGGACCGGCCACCTGATCGACGTGCTGCTCGGAACCGTGAACGAGAAAACCAGCCGCTTCGGTCACGTCGACATGCCGGTTTTCGGGGTCGGCAAGGACATTTCATCGAAAACCTGGCAATCGGTCTACCGCCAATTGCTGGCGGCCGGCCTCGTCAGCGTCGATCACAACGCCTTCGGTGCATTGAAGCTGGAGCCGGAGGCGCGCGCCGTGTTCAAGCGCGAACGCGAGGTGCGCTTCCGCAAGGACCGCCCCACCACCGGCAAGGCGTCACGAAATGCGTCGCCCGCTTCGGCAAGCGCCCGGTCCGCACTGGAAGGGGCCGATGCCGAGCTCTTCGAGGCGCTTCGCGTCGCTCGCCTCGCTATCGCCAAAGAGCTTTCGGTGCCACCCTATGTCGTCTTTCCGGACACGACGCTGGTCGCATTCGCGACCGAGCGGCCTACGAGCCGCAATGCATTGCTTGGCATTTCCGGTGTCGGACAGTCGAAGCTGGAGCGCTATGGCGATGCCTTCCTGACGGTCATCCGGGCGCACCACCGATAGGGGTGGACACGCGGTTGATTGACCGGGTGAGGCTTTTGACTATGCTGCCGCTACGTCATCGAAGGACCCTCCAATGAAAGCCATGTTTTACGAAGCCTTTGAAAAGGTGCCGGAAATTCGCAACCTACCTGATCCGGAGCCGACGTTTGGCGGCGTGGTGATCAAGATCGGCGCGACCGGGCTCTGCCGCAGCGATTGGCATGGCTGGATGGGGCACGATCCGGATATCCGTCTGCCGCATGTGCCGGGCCACGAACTGGCCGGAAAGATCGTGGCGAGCGGCAAGGGCGTGATGCGCTTCAAGATCGGCGACCGGGTGACGGTGCCGTTCGTTTCCGGCTGCGGACATTGCTCGGAATGCCATTCCGGCAACCAGCAGGTCTGTCCGAACCAGTTCCAGCCGGGCTTCACTCATTGGGGCTCGTTCGCGGAATATGTCGCGATCGATTACGCCGACACGAACCTCGTGCATCTGCCTGACGAAATCGACGACGCGACGGCCGCGAGCCTCGGCTGCCGGTTTGCGACCTCCTTCCGTGCCGTCGCCGATCAGGCCCGCACCGGACCTGGCGATTGGGTGGCGGTGCACGGCTGCGGCGGCGTTGGTTTGTCGGCGATCATGATCGCCACCGCGCTCGGCGCCAATGCCATCGGCATTGATCTTTCGGAGGAAAAACTTGCCCTTGCCCGCCAATGCGGCGCGGTCGCAACCATCAATGCCAGCACCGTGGCGGATGTCGTCGAGGCGGTTCGCGAGATCACCAAGGACGGTGCGCATGTCTCGATCGACGCGCTCGGCCATCCTGTCACCTGCTTCAACTCGATCAAGAATCTCCGCCGCCGGGGCCGGCATGTGCAGGTCGGACTGATGCTCGGCGAACATGCGACGGCCAGCATTCCGATGGCGCAGGTGATAGGCCATGAACTCGAAATCTACGGCAGCCACGGCATGCAGGCCTGGCGATACGATGCGATGCTGGCGATGCTGACGGCCGGCAAAATGAGGCCGCAGCAGCTGATATCCAAGAGGATCAGCCTGGAAGAGGCGGTGCCGGCTCTGATGGGCATGGATAAGTCGGAGACGCCGGGGATCAGCGTGATCACCACCTTTTAACGCCTGCGATTGTTCGCCCAAATGGGGCAAAGTATTCCGGCAGCCCCGCTTGGTAGCCGCGATCGGCGCTCTAGATTCCTTCCCATGTTTCGAAACCGGAAGGGCGAGCCATGAATGCCAGGGCGCAGAAAATTCCAGGTCCCGATCATCCGATCACCGTTGAGCATAATCCTTCGCGCGTGGTGGTGAGGCTCGGCGGAAAAGTCGTCGCCGACAGCGTCAATTCCCTGACGCTGCAGGAGGCTTCCTATCCGCCGGTCCACTATATCCCGCGCAGGGACGTCGATATGTCGCTTCTCGAAAAGAGCGACCACGAGAGCTACTGTCCCTACAAGGGCGAAGCGTCCTATTTCAGTATTCCGCAAGGCGGCGAGCGATCCCGCAACGCGGTCTGGTCCTACGAGAAGCCGTACGAGGCGGTTTCTGCCATCAGGGAATATCTTGCCTTCTATCCGGACCGCGTCGATTCGGTGGAAGAGTTTCCGTCTCCGGAGGCCGGGCAGTTCTGATGCCCGGCGAAATTTGGCGAGCCGTGTCGGCTGCGCTGCGGCTCGATCGTCCTTGGGTGGTTCGAACAATAACGGAGGACTGACCATGCCCTATGTCGACGGATTTATTCTCGCTGTGCCCACGGCCAATCTGGAGCGTTACAAGGCGATGGCACGCTTCGCCGGTGATGTCTGGAAGGAGCACGGGGCCTTGACCTATGTGGAATGCATAGGGGACGACGTGCCCTACGGAGAACTCACGTCATTTCCGCGAGCCGTGCAGGCAAGGGAAGACGAGACCGTCATCTTTGCCTGGATCACCTACGAGAGCCGTGCACAACGGGACGAGATCAACAAAAAGGTTATCGCCGACCCGCGATTTTCCGGAGACGAGTGGAAGGAGGTTTTCGACGGCAAGCGGATGATCTATGGCGGTTTCGAGAGCTTCCTGACGCTTTGAGCCACCAGCGACCTTCGAAAGGATATCCATGCCCCAGTCCGTGATCTCCGTTTCCACCCGAGGGCAGGGCCTCTACGAATTCACTGGGGCTGCGCAGGATTTCGTCAGCAGCCACCCTCGGGAGGAGGGGCTGCTGACGGTCTTCGTGCGCCATACCTCCTGTTCGCTGATCATCCAGGAAAATGCGGATCCGGATGTGCGGCGCGATCTGAAGACTTTTTTCTCCCGCCTGGTGCCCCCCGCCAACGACCCGGAGATGCGCTGGGTCACGCACACCACCGAAGGCCCGGACGATATGCCGGCGCATATCAAGTCGGCGCTGACTGCCGTCTCGCTGGGCATTCCGGTGAGAGACGGACGGCTGGCACTCGGCACCTGGCAGGGCATCTACCTATTCGAACATCGCGATCAGCCGCATGTCCGTCAGGTGATCCTGCATCTCTCCGTCTGAGCGGATATGAACGACAGCTTAATGACGGATTCGGAATGGGTTCAGGCGCGCCGGAATAGTGTTGCGCCAATCGCTTCGAAAAGGCGGGAGACAAGAACCTCGGGCATAGCCCGAATTTCCGGAGAAACACCCATGACCAGCATGCTCGTCAAAGCCGGTATCGCCGCTCTCGTCGCGTTCACCGGCATGTCCGCGACAGCGCCGATGGCAGCCGCAGGCGGACCCGAATTTGGTATCTATGTGCAGCACTACGACCGCGACTGGCGCCATGATCGGGGTTGGAGAGATGATCGCGGATGGCGCCCGGATCGCCGCCCGCGGGGTTGCGCCCCCTGGCTGGCCGAGGCCAAGGCCGACCGGATGGGCCTTCGCCGTACCCGCGTCGTGGACGTATCGCGCCGCACGGTCACAGTCGTCGGCTTCGATCGCGGCGGCCGCGATCGCGTCGTCTTCGCCAATGTCCGCGGCTGCCCGGTCATCCGCCGCTAGCTGCCGGCAAATTCTTCCGTCTCCATCGCCCGTTGACGGATGAACGCCCTCGCCAGACTCCGGTCCGGCGAGGGCTTTTGCTTTACCGTCAGTCGAGGGCAAAGGTGACGTTGACGTTGACGGTGTAGGTATTCTCGCCGGCCGCGACCGGTACTGCCTCGGCGGCCATATCCTTCGCCATCGACATGCGCATCATCGCCTGCGGCATGGGTCTCGCCGAATTTTCGCTGATTTCCAAGATGCGCCCAAGCTTGACACTGGCTGCATCCGTCAGGGTTCTGGCCTTTGCGATCGCCTCGGCGACGGCCTGCTTGCGGGCCTCCGTCAAGGCCTTTTCCGGATCGTCATTGGTAAAGCTGATCTGGCCGCCCTGATTGACGCCGAGCTTTACCGATTTGTCGATCAACCCGCCGAGCTTGGCAAGTTCACGAACCTTGAGCGTCAGCGCGTTGGCGACCTCGTAGCCGGTGATTTCCGGCGCCGGAGCGTTGCCATTCTTCGGCTCTGGATGGCGGTATTGCGGATAGATCGAGAAATTGCTCGTCTGGATGTCGCGGTCGGCGATGCCTTCGGCCTTCAACGCGGCAAGGACTTCCTTCATCGCCGCGCTGTTGGCCGAAAGGGCAGCTTCGGCAGTCTTGCCGTTGCGGACAACCGACAGCGTCAGGATCGCCATATCGGGCGCCACTGAGGCCTCTCCTTCACCGGAGACATTGATGACCGGTTCGCGAGGCCGGACATCCTGGGCAGCGACCTGCAGGGTCGTGGAGGCGAGAGCAACACCTGCAAGAAACGATGCCAGGACAAGACGTGACGGCGAAAGCGCAAAGCGCATGGATATCTCCTGATCTGTTGGCGCGGCTGCAGCGGGCTGCCGCAATGGCGGGCGGATATGGCGTCGCAGGCGGCGATTCTACTTTGACGCACATCCACGCATTACGTGACGATGGATTGTGAAGCTATTGCGGCAACGGCTTGTAGCTTTGGGGGAATTGCGCTAGACGGACCTCCGAGGCAAGGCGTGCCATTGCGCCTTGCCCGCGCTTAAACGGCGGGCCTGTAGCTCAATGGTTAGAGCCGGCGGCTCATAACCGCTTGGTTGGGGGTTCGAGTCCCTCCGGGCCCACCACAATTTTTCATCTCCAAGCTGTCTGCAGTCGGATGCTGCGCTTCCGGAACTTTGAGACTCAATCCGGGATTTCGGCGATCCAAGGCACTGCCGGATGGATGCGTATCCGTTATCCTGCGTTGTTTATCGGCCGAGACGATGGTCTGCTGGCAACGTAAAATAGCAGGGGCAGGCTGGCGTTGAACTCCAACATTTCTTCGACTGCCGAGAGCACTTTGGATTCCGCGGCAACGTCGATTACTTGTGCGAGGCCAATGAAGCCGATGTGCAGGAAGATCAGCATGTGATCGGCCAGCCACGAGCTCTTTTCCCCAACCCCGCGCCCCAGTTGGCTCAGTGCAAACATCATCATGCCGAGAGACGCGGCCAGCAGCAGGCCTGCCAAAATCCATGCGAGGGTCGGATGGATATCGCGCAGCACTCGATAAGCCAGAATCAGCAGGTCGTGAAAGCCGTCCAGTTCACCTCCGCCATAGAGCGCAGGAGGCTGAAAGCCGAAAAGGCGGGAACCGAAGCTGGTTTCGTCCATCAACTCGGCGAAACCGATCAAACCCGCCACCAGGAGCGGAAGGCGCGGGCCTCCCCATGTGACGGATACGACTACGGCCCCAAGCACGGCGGCGGCAAGGCAGGCTACGCTTGCCATTTCGATAATGCCGTCTTCCTGCAGCAGCAGGGGCCGCACACCCGGCGCGAAGACGGCAGCCAACGTTGCGGTGAGCGTGCAGATCCCTATGGAAGCCAGGGCGACAATCGCCCAACGGGTTTGGTTTCTCGATTGAAGGAAAAGCGGGGAAAAAGCTGCAGCGCCGATCCCGACCTCGACACTGTTTTCCTCTCGGATAACGGCCATGTGCGCTCCTTACACAAATCTGTCACGGAACTGTCACATATCGTCCATTTCCGGCCAAGAAAGGGCAAGGCGAGATCATCTGCACTCCCGGCTGCAGCGCCGCGATCGGCACCCCGTTGGTCCGCGGTGATCCGCTGGAACCGGATTGACGGCGACGGAAGCGCCACCATGTCAGGCAGCGCTCAAAGGCGTTTGATGAGCTGTCGCCAATTTTCGTTGGCGACGAACCGGTACCCACGCCCGGCTCCGTCCGTACGATTCTTGGGGCCGATGGATCGCGTTCGATCTGTTGACGCGAAAGCACCTCTCCTGAATTTGCAGCTGGAGTTTCGTTTTTTACTTGGACGGGATTGTCTTGATCAGCCGAGTTTGGCGCGCCTCACGGTCGCCAGCATCGGTCCGTATTCAAAAAGAAAGAGGCCGAAGGCGAGGAGCCATAATAATCCGGACACGGTATAGATGGTGCTCGAAAACTCCGGGAACAGGCTGGTACCAGGTCTGACCACCGCACAGAGCACGATCGCTCCGTAGGATATCGTCGTGATGCGGGAGGCCGTCAGGATCCTGCCGGTATGGCCGCGGCTTGCCCTGGTCATGACGGCCAGCATCATCGTCGTGACCGTGCCGACGCTCAGCATGTGAAGGGTGGCGGTCGTGTCGAACAGGTCGATAGCTGCAAGCGCGATCGCTAGGTAACCAAGCGGCACGAACAAATAAGCGATGTGAAGGACCGCCACCAGCATTTCCGCGGCCGTCGTCCAGCCGCGCCACCGATGGAGCCGGATCAGGTGCGCCAGTGCGGCAGTGCCTGCGGCGGTCGCTACAATCGGCCCTTCGTCCAATATGACCCAAGCGGCAAGAGCTGCAACTCCCAGGACAATCGCGGCTGTATCGAAGTGGTTGTAAGGCGTAGGGAAGTCGGTGCGGCCTGCCTTGTTGATCCAGTTGCGGGTGAAGCTCGGAATGATCCGGCCGCCGACGATCAGGATCATTCCGACATAGGCCGATATGGCAAGCTTGATCGCCGGCGCTGGATGCTGACCCCCGATAACCTGGAGGTGGTAGAGGATATTGGCGGCCGAAAGCGCGAGAAGGCCGGCTATGACCTTCAGATCCTTCCACTTCTTGCCGGCAACGACTTCCCGCACGCAGATCAGCAAGAGGACTGGAAGAAAGGCCGAATCGAGCAGGATAGCTGCTATGGTTCCAAGCCCGTCCGACAGGAGAAGCGCCAGCCTGCCGGAGGCCCAGACGAGGAATAGAAAGACGAGCGGCCATCCGGAGACTGGAAGCCGGCCCGTCCAGTTGGGGACAGCCGTCAGGAGAAAGCCGGCAAGCACGGCACTTGCGTAACCGAACAGCATCTCATGCGCGTGCCAATGGACCACGCCATAGTCTGCTGCAACTTCGATCACGCCCATAAGACTTGCGATCCACAGCAGCATGGCGACTGCAGCCCAGACCGCTGCGCCGAGAAAGAAGGGTCGGAAGCCATAGGAGAATATTATCGGAGCGGTCGGCGATAGGCCGCGGGGGATGCCGCCACGGCGGGTTGTTGGGGAGGAGAGATCAGTCATCAGAAAATTCCTTCGATCGATAACTTGATCTATATCCCGGCGTTATTTTTGATCTTTGCGAAGTCGCAAGCAAACAAGGGAAAGTTTGTTTCAGGTCAAAGAAGACATGGGGGACCGGTCGTAGCTTCTCCTTCGACAGGACGGCGATCCACTCCGCCCTTTGTTCCGAAGGACAAGATCATGACTGACAAATTTCAGATAAGCAGACGTTCGATCCTGGCGGGGGCAGCGATCGTCGGGGCGGTGGCGCCTATCGTCCAGGCGTCGTTCGCCCATGCCGAAGAAGCGCCTCCGGCCAAGATGAAGCCAACCGATCTTTCGGCTTTACGCCGCGTCAAGGTCGACCTCGTCAAGCCGCCCTTTGTCCATGCCCATACCCAGAAGGCGGACGGTCCTCCGAAGATCGTCGAATTCACCCTGACGATCCAGGAAAAGAAGCTGGTGATCGACAAGGAAGGTACGGAAATCAATGCCATGACCTTCGACGGCTCGGTTCCGGGCCCGATGATGGTCGTGCACCAGGGCGACTACGTCGAACTGACGCTGATCAATCCCGATACCAACGAACTGCAGCATAACATCGATTTCCATTCGGCCACCGGCGCGCTGGGCGGCGGCGCACTGACCATCGTCAACCCGGGCGAGAAAGCAGTCCTGCGCTTCAAGGCCACGAAAGCCGGCGTCTTCGTCTACCATTGCGCACCTCCCGGCATGGTTCCATGGCATGTCACCTCGGGCATGAACGGCGCGATCATGGTGCTGCCGCGCGAAGGCCTGACGGATGGCCACGGCAAGGAACTGGTCTACGACAAGGTCTACTATGTCGGCGAACAGGACTTCTACGTGCCGCGCGACGAGGCCGGTAACTTCAAGAAATACGCCAGTGTCGGCGATGCCTATGAAGACACGCTGAAGGTCATGCGGACGCTGACACCGAGCCACATCGTGTTCAACGGTGCGGTCGGCGCCCTGACCGGTGAAAACGCACTGACGGCCGCCGTCGGCGAGAAGGTGCTGATCGTCCACTCGCAGGCCAACCGCGACACTCGCCCCCACCTCATCGGCGGACATGGCGACTATGTCTGGCAGACCGGCAAGTTCAACAACGTTCCCGACCGCGATCAGGAAACCTGGTTCATCCCGGGCGGCACGGCCGGTGCAGCGTTCTACACCTTCGAGCAGCCGGGCATCTACGCCTATGTGAACCACAACCTCATCGAAGCCTTCGAGCTCGGTGCAGCCGCGCACTTCAAGGTTACCGGCGAATGGAACGACGATCTGATGACATCGATCGTCGCTCCGACCGGAAGCTGATGACGCGCGGCGGGGCAGGGTGATCCTTGCCCCGCCGGCTACTTCAACAGGCCCGCCTCACTCGAGGATGCGGTTTCGCCGGGAGGCGAACATGCCGTGGACAAAACCAAGTCTCTCCCTCTTTCACACCGCGCTTCCGATCACCCTGATCGCTGCCCTGTCGGCAGGCATCTTTCAGCAGGCCGGTTTTTTCGATGTGTCGGCACCGCAGAGCGCGGCCTACGAACCGAAAAGCGTCGTGGTGCCGCCGCGGACATATAAATACCGGAGCGACGGCGAGTTCGTGAAGGGCACGGCGGCAGTCGATCCGCCGATGAAGACGGTGATCGCTTCGGAAGGCCTCACCATTACGAAATACCAGATCACGGCATCCGAATATGCCGCCTGCGTCCTTGATGGCGCGTGCGCGGCGGCCGATGCGACACCTACCGGGAGCGCGAATGTGCCGGTCACCGGCGTCAGTTTCGATGATGCGACGGACTATGCCCGCTGGCTTTCGAGAAAGACCGGCGAATACTGGACGCTTCCGTCCGACCAGCAACTCGCGCAGGCCGCGGGCAAGCTTTTTCCCGACGATGCGCTGGGGCTTGATCCCGACAGCAAGAACCCGGCCCTTCGCTGGCTAGCGGATTACGAGCGCGAGGCACGCGAGCGGTCGAAGCGTGACCCGGTTCCCCGACCGATCGGAAGCTTCGGCGAAAACGAATACGGGCTTGCCGATTTCGGCGGGAACGTCTGGGAATGGACCTCGACCTGTCATCGGCGGGTGCATCTCTACGAGAACGGATCTGTCCGCAATGCGGAGCCTATATGCGGAGTCTATGTCACCGTGGCGGGTCATCGCTCTCCGGTCAGCGCCTTCATCCGCGATCCTAAAGGCGGCGGATGCTCGGTCGGAACTCCTCCCGACAATCTAGGCTTCCGCCTTGTGAAGTCCACAAAATGGTATGCGCCGTTCCTGGTGAAGTTCCGCGAAAAAGGCTGGATTGCGTAAATCCCCAGGTGCGGCATTCCCATGCCTTCGATCTGATCGCGAGCCGTGTTATGGTCGCGCTCAAATCATCGGAGCGCATTGCCTTGAAGATCGACAAAAGCCTCGTCCGGACTTTCCCGCTGTTCGAGAAAATGGATGACGCCGACACGGAAGCCCTTCTGGGGCATTCGACCTCGCGTCGAGTGCCGATCGGCGATGCTGTTTTCGAGCAGGGTGCGGCCGCGACGCATTTTTTCCTTCTTCTGCACGGCAGGCTGAAGGTCACGCAGGTGACGGAAGACGGTCAACAGATTATCGTCCGGGTCGTTCATCCCGGCGACCTCTTCGGCTTCGCCAAGGCGCTGATGCGCAGCGACTACCCCGGCACGGCAACGGCGGTCGCCGAAAGCATAGCGCTGTCATGGCCGACAGAACTCTGGCCTCAGTTCGTAGACAAGAATCCTCGCTTGGCTGTGACAGCCATGCAGACGATCGGGCAGCGCCTGGAGGAGGCTCACGCCCGCATCCGGGAAATGTCCACACAGGAAGTCGAGCGGCGTGTTGCGCATGCGGTGCTGCGGCTAGCCAAGCATGCCGGCAGGAAGGAAGGAGCTGCCGTACGCATCGACTTTCCGATTTCCCGCCAGGACATCGCCGAAATGACCGGCACGACACTTCACACGGTCTCCAGGATCATGAGCGCATGGGAGGCCAAGGGGCTTGTGGAGGGTGGCCGCCAGAAGCTGACGGTCAAGGATATCGATGGGCTTTCAGCGCTGGCCGAGACCGTAAAAGGATAGTCAGCCGCAAATCATCACATGTTTGCGATTTGTCAAAGAACGAGTCTGCCCCTGAGATAAGGTGCCTATCAACAGAGGCACGAGGTCTCTTGAACAGGAGTAGACGATGAAAAAGACTTTCGCATCCCTTATTGGCGCCGCCGTTCTTGCCGCAGCTTTCGGAACCGTTGCCGCGGCAGCGGACTTCGAAGTCCAGATGCTCAACAAGGGCAAGGACGGCGCGATGGTGTTCGAGCCGAGCTCGCTCAAGATCGCCAAGGGTGACACCGTGACCTTCGTTCCGACGGACAAGTCCCACAATGCCGAAACCATCGATGGGCTCATTCCGGATGGCGCCACTGCCTTCAAGGGCAAGATGAATGAAAGCGTGAAGATCACCTTCGACGTTGAAGGCGCTTATGCCGTGAAATGCGCGCCGCATGTGGGCATGGGGATGATCGGTCTCATCGTCGTCGGCGACGCTCCGAAGAATCTTGATGCGATCAAGGCAGCGAAGCTGCCGAAGAAGGCTCGTGAACGCCTCGACGCGGACATCGCTGCTGCCGGCGTCTAAGCCGACCGTTCCTATCGGCGGCCGCCGCTTACCCTCTCCCGGCTGCCGCCGATTTTTCCAAGATGCCCGGACCGATCAGCCGTGTCATGCTTTCAGAGCATGACACGGCTGATCGGTCCGGGCATTTTTCTTTAACGAATTCCCACTCAAATTCATTGCATGCTTCCGCCATCCGTCAGGCGATCCCTTTTGGGGCGCAATCTGCGGCTCGGGTCTATTCCCAGGTGACCGGCTCGCCCAATCGCTCGACTTCCGACAGAAGAAAAGCCGCGACTTCGCCGGCTGCTCCGATCGATAGAACCTCTGCGGCCGCTGCCCGCATATTGCGCTCGCGCCAATGACGATCCACATGGGATACCGGCTCTGCCTGCAACGGAGCCGGGCGCACTTCCCGGGTCGCGCGCGCGATGCTCATGCTTCCATCATCTCCGGGCGCCACATGGGTTCATAGGTGAGGGTGACATCGACATTGCGGACGCCAGGCACGCAAGCCAGACAGGCTTTCACTGCCTCGGTGAGGAAACCAGCCGCGGGGCAGCCCTTCGTCGTCGTGGTCATGATGATGCTGACGTTTCCTTCGAAATCGATTTCGACAAGATAGATCAGCCCCATTTCCACGATGCTGCGGCCGATCTCGGGGTCGATGATCGTGGACAGCTGTTGCCTTGCTTTCTCCGTGATGTCCTGCTGCTCAAGCGGATCAAGCATTGCTGCCCCCCGAGCCGACGCGGATCATGATCCGGTAGGCGGTGCCGGCCTGATCGTAGTTGCCGACCCACTGATGGCCCCGGCGGGTAAGCTCGGGAAAGAGGAAGAGCGGCTCGCGGGAAAGTACGGCGAATATTACCTTGCCGGGTTCAAGCCCTTCCGCCTCTGCAAGGATCTGCTGCATCGGTTCGGGGGGCGGCAGGTCGGAGAGATCCAGCTGCACCGAAGGCTCGGGCCAAAGTGCCGGCGAAATCGCGTTGTCGGAGACGGCCACCGTCTCTTCCATTCTGGGGGTGAAGCGCACCTCGAAGTGGCCGCCCTCCAGCTCGAACACCTCGTGGTCGAAGCCTTTGGAATCCATCACCCTAAAGAGCGGTTGCGGCCGGAAGGGTGCCAGGAGTCTAAGTCCCTGGCCTTCCTGCAGCGTGGCAACCGCTTTCATGATCTCTTCGAATGGTTCGCCGCCGTCCCGCAGGATCGGTCTGACGTCAAGTTCTTTGAATTCCGTGGTCATTGTGAACTTCCCTTGAAGCTGGGTAGGAACAGTCGCGGGTGTATGGCGCCTTTGGGCAGCCTGACCGCCTGTGGGACAATGGCAAGGCGACGAGCCTGGGCAAATTCGAAGGCCAGCGCGCAGACGGCCGCCAACTGGGCTAGAGCCAACCATCTGAACATGGCCGGTGTATCGGCGATCAGCGCAACTGTGGCCGCGACGGTGGCGCCGAAGTAGAGCAGGAACCATGTGGATGAGCGCCGTTCGTTGACCAGTTCCTGGACCCGCGGCACAGCGGCCCGACCGAGAACTGGTCCGTAGCATTCGAGCCAGGTCATGAAGGCAACGATCTTGTAGAGCTGTCCCAGCCCGAGGCCCGTCAGCCAGCCGAACACGAATAGATAGGCGGCCGGACGTGCCAGATCTATGGGAAGATCGCTCATGGTCGACGCTCCAAACAAGGCGAAACAGGCAATCAGCATCGCGACTGCTGCCAGGCTCGCAAGCACGTTCATCTCCGCGGATTTGCGTTTTCGTTCCCGGAAGATGAGATGGACATCTAGGCCATAAATCAGGACGGCAATCCCTCCGAAGGCGGTCGCGACGTAGATTGTTGCAGTCGGGCTTGTTCCGGCGCCCGCCAGGACGGTGCCAAAGGCGACCATCGCTAACCCGACGGCCATCAGCCATCCGACTGCTCGGCTCGTCATCCGAGGTCTTTCCGGTGAGAGCAGGAACATGGTGAGAAGTCTATAACTGACGCCGATCGCCGTAATCGTCATCCAGCCGACAAGCCCGAGATAAGCGTGCGACGGAGCCGCCTCGAGCAGAAGGCCGACCAAATACTGGTTGGCCGTGAGGCCGGAGAGGGGCAGGGTCAGGAGCAGTCCGCTGGCGGCCACCCCAACAAGCGCCGCGCAGCCAAGGGCGACAAATTTGGCGGGCAGAGGCATGGGACGGGCTGTGGCGAGCGTCCTTGTCACCATCCAGAGAAGTCCTGCAAATGCAAGCGCCAGAACGGCGCCTCCGAGCGGCAGCACCCAACTCCAGAGCGGCAGAATACCGGCAAGCCCCAGGAAACCTGCCAGCAAAAGTCCAAGGCCGGTGATCGTCAGAAGCAGAACCGGCAGGCTGAGGTGCGGCATTTCCAGTGGCCGCGAAACGAGCACCGGCACGAACTGGAGGAGCGAACCGGCAAACAGGAGGCCCAGCCAGCCGATGGCAAGAAGGTGGATAACCACCAGGGACTCCGGCGCCTCGATGGCGGTCGAGGGATAACCGAAGCCCGAGGCAGTCAGGATCAGCCCGGCGACCAGACAGGACAATGCGGCAGCGAAATACGACATTGTCCAACGGGATAAGGTGGCACCGGGCATGACCTTCTCTTTCAGTGACCGCAGCAGCAGTCGCAACCGGAACTCTCGGCGCGCTGGATCTCGACGCGCCAGACCGCCGGGCCCTGCTCGAGATACTGCCAGTCGAACTGTTCCGGGTAACGGCTCTCGATCTGATAATGCAGCGGCCGCGGATCGTGATCGCTGGTCACATGCATGATGCCGCCCGGAGCGAGCGAGGTGAGCACGCCGAAGATCTTCGGATGACGCTCGGCAGGCGCTAGAGTTCTGACATCGATGGAGGGTATCTGCGTATCCGGCATATTTGTCCTTGCCTTTCAGAATGACGAGGCGGCCTGGCGATCCCGGGCCACTTTCCATGCCTTAGCAGCGGCGTCGCCCGAGAAATTTGTGGCTGAGCAAACATTTCATCGAAACGGAAGGCAGTCCTTGATTTCGCACAAAGATGAAACGCGCCTTGGCGGTTAAAGCCTTTTCAAGACTGAATTGAACGAGGTATCCGATATGTCCGAAGCCATCATCGAAAAATATGGCGATGCGCGATTGCCGCGTTACACGAGCTACCCGACAGCGCCGAATTTTTCGAGCGACTTCGACCCTGCCGATTATCACGATTGGCTGAAGGCCTTGCCGGACGGGCGCGCCACGTCCCTTTATCTTCACATCCCCTTCTGTCGGTCCATGTGCTGGTATTGCGGCTGTCACACCACGATCACCGAGCGGGACAGGCCGATCCTGGACTATCTGGAGGTGCTCCACCGGGAGGTCGAGCTGCTGGCCGCGGTCAGGGGCGACAGCTTTCATGTGGGTGAAATCCATTTTGGCGGCGGCACGCCGACCATCATCAAGCCGGAAGAGTTCGTGCAGTTGATGGAGGCCCTCCGGGATCGTCTCGGTTTTGCCGCGGGCGTTAACACCGCCGTTGAGATCGATCCCCGGACGTTGACCGGCGAAATGGCGGATGCACTGGGCGCCTCGGGCGTCACCCGCGCAAGCCTCGGCGTCCAGAGCTTCGATCCCAAGGTGCAAAAGGCCATCAACCGGATACAGAGCGTCGAAACGACGATGACGGCGGTGGAGCGGCTTCGCGCAAACGGCATCCAGGCGATCAACTTCGACCTCATCTATGGCCTGCCATATCAGACGGTTCAATCCTGCGTCGAAACCGTCGAGGCAGCCATCCAGCTGCGTCCCGATCGTCTCGCGGTCTTCGGGTATGCCCATATTCCGACATTCAAGAAGCACCAGAGACTTATCGACGAGGCAACGCTTCCGGATGTCCGCGAACGCGCACTGCAGGCGGAAGCGATCGCTGCGACCTTGATCAGTGCCGGATATGAGCGGATCGGCCTCGATCACTTTGCCCTGCCGGCCGACGACCTGACGCTCGCGCAGCGGGAAGGCCGTCTTCACAGGAACTTCCAGGGGTATACCACCGACGCCTGCGAAGCGCTGATCGGCCTCGGTGCATCTTCGATCGGCAAGCTGCCGCAGGGCTATGTCCAGAACGAGGTGCCGCCAGGCGTCTATGCTTCCCGGGTAGCGGGCGGCGAGCTGCCTACCTCGAAGGGCTATCGGCTGACAGCGGAGGACCGCCTGCGGGCCGAAATCATCGAGCGCGTGATGTGCGACTTTTCCGTCGATGTCGCCGCACTTGCAGCAGCTCACGGATTTGACTCCGCCGCTCTGCTGACCGGCAACGAGCGGCTTGATGCGCTTCAGCGGGACAATCTCATCACGGTTGAAGGCGGCGCCATCAAGGTCTCGGACGAGCATCGGTTCATCGTCCGCGCCGTGGCATCCGCGTTCGACGCCTATCTCAACAAGACAGGCCGCACCTTCAGCAAAGCGGCCTGAGCAGCACAACGCTGTCGCCGGCGGCTTAAGTACTACAGATAGAAAGGAAAATGCGGCAGGGGACTGCCGCATTTTCTCTTCCTGGCTGCCCTCGTTATGCGGTCAGACCCCGATAGATGGCGGGCAGGGCGGCGGGGAGCCTGGCGATGTCTCCCACCATGGCGTATCCATTTCGACCGAACATGGTCGGGAGGTAGGATTTCGCTTCCTTGTCCACCGTTACCGCAAACACATTGACCCCCAGACGGCGCGCTTCCTGAACTGCCTTGCGGCTGTCTTCGAGCGCAAACCGGCCTTCGTAGTGGTCGATGTCGTTCGGCTTGCCGTCGGTCAGCACGAGCAGCAGGCGGGTCCGATTGGGACGTTTCGTTAGTTCTGAAGTGGCATGCCGAACGGCGGTGCCCAGACGGGTGTAATAACCGGGCTTGAGGGCGGCGATCCGGTCTTCGACGAGAGGCGATGTCCGCTCGTCGAATCCTTTCACCGTTTCCATTTTGACCCACGAGCGCCGCCGCGACGTGAATGTCACTATGGAGTGATCCGTGCCGCAGGCCGACAACCCCTGGGAAAGCACCATCAGCGCCTCCTTCTCGACGTCGAGCACCCGCCTGTTGTCGATCCATGCATCTGTGGAGAGCGAGACGTCCACCAGGATGCTGACGGCCAGATCCGGCGTCCGGGGCTGCGTGGTGAGATGGATCCGGTCCGTTCCCTGGCCGCCGGCCACAAGATCGGTCCGGCAGCGGACGACGGCGTCGAGATCGAGCTCGACACCGTCGAGCTGCGCCTTGAGGAGCTCGTGACGCGGCCGTAGCAGCTCGAACTGTTTGCGTACCTTCCTGATCAGCGCCTTGGTGTCCTGGCTGATCTCGGCATGCTCGCCCATAGCGGAGGCGGGAACGGCAAGTACACGGCAGTGGTTCTTGAGGTAGGTACCCTTGCGATAATCCCATTCGGGATAGCTCAGGTCCGACGCAATCTCCGCCAGATCGACCATTTCCGGAGGGAGGTCCAGATCGAAGCGGAAGCGCGAGGAGGGGCGTTCGCGGCGCCGGCCGAGGATCATTTCGTCAAGATCTTCGGCGGCTTTGCCGTTTTCCTCCGGCGAGTCGTCGGTCGGACGGTCGACATTGACCATTTCCGCTATCGAAAGGATTTTTTCGAAGCGATTCAGTATGAACGGGCTTCTCTCGGACCTTTTATCGTCGTCACGTTCGCGTTCGGCGGCAAAGCGTTTTTTCCCGCCGCCACCTTGCGGGTCATCGAGAGCCAGGTCGGAATCCGGTGCGGACGATCCGCTTTCCTGCTGCGGAAAGAATTCCGGCCAGAGGGGAACGTCCATCATCGGCTGATAGCCGGGCGGCGCATGGTGCGGGAAAATCGCCTTCGGCGTATCGTCCGGCAAGCCTGCACCAGTGCGGAGCATGCGGATGATCCTGCTTTCCAGAAGTTGTTCGACAGCGGGAAGCGATCCGCGCCGACGCTCCGCAAGCGTTGCTTCGCATAGCTTTCGATAAACAGGCCGGAGACCGGGGAAGGCGACCAGCGTTCTGTCCACATTGGCAGCCGAAAGATGCAACCTCTCCAGATCCTTGACGAGAGGATCGCCGGAGGTGGGAAGGGTATCGGGCAGCATGGCAATTGAGGCGGTGAGCCAGATGAACAGGTCCCGGTTCAGGCCGCTGTCCGGAAAGAAATCGATCGCCTCCGGCAGCATCGCTCGCGCGAAATCCCTGCCGGAGCGGGCGATCCGTTCTTCCCCGAGGCCAACCAGCTGGCGAAGCTTGAGGCGATGCTTGGAGGTGCGCTGATGGGCTGCGACGAGCTGGACGGCGTGATCGCCGCCAAAGCCGCGAAAGCAGGAGGCGAGGACCGTCTTGACCTCGTCCAGAGGAACCGCGTGCTCGGGATAGCGCGGCATGCTCCGTGTCCGGCCGACCAGCCGATGCCAGGCCTTGCCGACAGTTTCTTCCAGCTCGAGGAAGTCCAACATGGCCGATATCCTTTAAGCGACGACGGCTTTCGCCAGTTCGAATAGCGCGGCGCGGACATCCGCATCGTCGGTTAGCGGTTCGATCAAGGCGGCCCGGATCGCGTCACGCGGCGGCAGACCGCTTTCGATCAGAGAGGCGCAATAGATCAGCAGACGGGTAGAAACGCCTTCCTCGAGGTCGTGCCCCTTGAGGGCGCGCAGACGGTGGGCGAGTGCCACCAGCGGAGCGACGCGACGCTCTTCGAGGCCGCTTTCGGCGGCAACGATGGCAATCTCCTGTTCCTTCGGCAGGAAGTCGAATTCGATCGCGACGAAACGCTGTTTTGTCGACGGCTTCAAAGTCTTGAGGATGTTCTGGTAGCCGGGGTTGTAGGAGACGACCAGCATGAATTCGGCCGGGGCTTCCAGCACTTCGGCGGTCCTTTCGAGCGGCAGAATGCGCCGGTCGTCCGTCAGCGGATGGATGACGACGGCAACGTCCTTGCGGGCTTCGACGATCTCGTCGAGATAGCAGATGCCGCCTTCGCGGACCGCGCGTGTCAGAGGACCGTCGACCCAGACGGTATCGCCACCCTTGAGGAGGAACCGGCCGGTCAAATCGGCAGCCGCCAGGTCGTCATGGCAGGAGACGGTCGCAAGCGGCAGGCCAAGACGCTTTGCCATGTGGCTGACGAAGCGGGTCTTGCCACAGCCGGTCGGACCTTTCAGAAGCAACGGGAGCTGCCGCTTCCAGGCAGTTTCGAACAGTTCGCATTCGTTGCCGGCTGGGACATAAAGAGGCGCCGCTTCGGCACTTGCGGTCTTGATCTGGGGGATCGCGTTCATCGGAGTGTCCTTGATCTTTTAGGGGGATGAGCGGCTCCACCACGAGGATGGAGCCGCATCGCATCATTCGGCAGGCTGGATGGCTGCACGACCGGCAGGCTGGCGTTCCCGACCAGGAACGAAGAGCGCCCACAGGAACATCAGCGCGGAGAGGAGCACGAAGACACCCGAACCCAGGCGGATCCAGTAGAACATCGCCAGCTGGTCCTGCACGTCCATGTAGCCTTCACCCAGAACGCGCTGCAGATGAACTTGGAGGACACCCGCGAAGGTCAGTGCGAAGGTCATGACCGACATCGCCGTGCACATCATCCAGAAGCTGACCATCGAAAGCATCTGGTTATACGGGGCGCGGCCACGGATTTCCGGTATGGCATAGGCCATGACAGCGAGGTTCAGCATCACATAGGCGCCGAAGAAGGCGAGGTGGCCATGGGCCGCGGTGACCTGTGTTCCGTGCGTGTAGTAGTTGACGGAAGAGAGCGTGTGCAGGAAGCCCCAGACGCCGGCTCCGAAGAAGGCCATCACCGAGCAGCCGATCGACCACAGGAGGGCTGCGCGGTTCGGATGCTTGCGGCCAGCCTTCCAGGTCATCACGAAGGTGAAGATCACCATGGTGAAGAAGGGGGCGACTTCCAGCGTCGAGAAGAGCGAGCCGATCCACTGCCAGTAGCCCGGAGCGCCGATCCAGTAGAAGTGATGGCCGGTGCCGAGAATGCCAGAGAATAGGGCAAGGCCGACGATGACATAGAGCCACTTCTCGACGACTTCGCGGTCGATGCCGTTCAGCTTGATCATCAGGAAGGCAAGTACGGACGCCATGATGAGTTCCCAGACGCCTTCCACCCACAGGTGAACGACATACCACCAGTACATCTTGTCGAGTGCCAGGTTGGCGGGGTTGTAGAAGGCGAACAGGAAGAAGATCGCAACGCCCCACAGGCCGAAGATCAGGATGTTCGTGACGACGGTCTTGCGCCCCTTCAATACCGTCATGGTGATATTGAACAGGAACATCAGGCAGACGACGACGATGCCGACCTTGATGATGAAGGGCTGCTCCAGGAATTCGCGGCCCTCGTGGATCTTGAAGAGGTATCCAACGACGGCGACTGCCGCCGCGCCCAAGAAGATCCAGAACTGGGCGATGGCGAGTTTCGGGCTATAGAGCTCCGTCTCGGCCTCTTCCGGCAGGAGATAGAAGGTGGCGCCCATGAAGCCGATGAGCAGCCAGACGATCAGCGCATTGGTGTGCACCATGCGTACGACGTTGAACGGAAGAAGTTCGGAGAGCGTATTCGGCAGGACGTAGATGGTGCCTGCAAGTACGCCGAACAGAACCTGGGCGACGAAGAGGCCGAGCGCGCCGTAGAAATACAGCATCGCGACCTTCTGGGTTTGATATTTCATGATGATTTCCTTCCCCTGAGATCAACCGGCGTCATTCGGCGGCCAGTTCTGGGTCTTGATCTTGCTGGTCCATTCGAGGAAGTCCGCCAGATCGTCGAGTTCCTGTTCGGTCAGATTGAATTGCGGCATCTGTCGTCTGCCTTCGATTCCCGTCGGCTGGGCGGCCATCCAGGCCTTCAGCGTGGAGCGGGCGGTTTCCGGGTCGGTATCTCCGCCCCAGCGCTTCCAGACGTTGCCGACTTCCGGCGCGAAATAAGCGCCTTCGCCGAGCAGCGTGTGGCAGTTGATACAGGAGTTCCTCTCCCAGACGTGTTTGCCGCGCGCGACCCCATCGGTCAGCGTGGTCTCGTCGGTGGAAGTGGTGCGCATGTAGTAGTGGCTGTGGGCGGTAAGGCCCAGGAAGATTGCGAAGAAGAACGCGGAGCCGCCATAAAAGACGTTGCGTGCCCCGGTCTTTGTGAGGCGTTCTGACATCCTCATGTCCCCTATGTACGGAAGCCTTTCGGCAAATGCAGGGGCTGCGTCGCCAAGTGCGGACGTGGACCCCGTGCAGCTTCTATGCGGGGATTCCGGGAAGGGTTCTTTGCGTTTTACCAAACAAAAGACAGTCCCGCCGGATCGGGTATGGAAACAGGCCATGCGGGCGGGACCAAGGGGTCTGCGGCAGAATTGTCGGAAAATTGGAGCAGGGTAACGGTGCGTCCGAACCGGCTGGCGCGACGCATTGGCGACGGCAATCGGACCACTCCGCGCCGACCAGGGCTGTAACGGTGGCTAATTGGTAGGGACGGATTGATATCCCGGTCGTGGAGGGGAAGGGGCAGCAGCGCCCTTTGTGCGTCGGCCGTCAATGCCAGACGGCAGGAGCAAGAGCTTTTGCGAGCCCCGCGGCGGCAAAGAAGGTCGGCCAGATCACCAGCGCCCGGGCAAGATTGGGCCGGGTGCCGCGAAGGCTCATGAAATCGAGCACGATGAGGCGGACCTTGGCGATGGTGAAAACAAGGATGATTGTAAGCGCCACGATCGGAATCGCCTGATGTTTCCATTGCGCTGCAATCAACGCAGCGACGACACCCAGCATGATGATCCAGTTGGCGCTGCTGAAGAGTTTCGAGCTGTTCATTGCGGTGCTCCTAGGTCAGGTAGATCATGGGGAACATCACCAGCCAGACGATATCGATGACATGCCATATGGTGGTCAGGATGACGATCGTCGAACGTTCCAGCCGGATCGACGCGAACACGAAAAGGAGCGCCACGAAGGCCACATGGGCGAGGTGAAAGCCGGTGATGAGGAAATAGAGTTCGAAGAATGTCTGCAGATTCGGATCGCTCGCAGCGCCCCATTCGAAGCTGTACTCTACGCCCTTCAGCGCCACGAAGAGGATACCCAGAGCCGCGGCCAAAAGCAGGAATAAACGCTGCAGCTGGGGTTTGTCCTGATATCGGACTGCCAAAGCGGCCTGCCAGCTGCTTGCCAAAAGCACGATCGTATTGAACCCCGCGAGGCGGGGAGCGAGATGCAGCTTGGTGAGCCCAAAGCTTTCCGGATGCAATATCGACATCACCAGATAGCCAAGCAGCAGGAAGCCGAAAGCCGCCAGTTCGCCCCAGACCAGTACCCAAAGAAGAAGGTCGCCACCTTCATCCGACTCCTCGGTCGTCGGAATTGCCGCCATTCGCATGTCTCCGATGTTCTGCAGGCCGGAAAATGAAGGCAATTCCGCCGCCGTTCTTTGTCATTTCGCAAAGAAACGGCAGATCGACCGCCTAGAATGGGGTCAAAACCAAGGATCTGTCATGTCTGACGCACAGCTCGGCCTTCTGCTCGCCGCTCCCATCATCATCATATTCGCCATCGCCTTGAAGCGGATGGGCGTCCTCCAGGGCTATAGCTCATTCGCCGCCGTCGTGTTCTCCGTGGCGATAGCGGGCGTTCTGTTCTGGCAGCAATAGCCGTTCGGCATGGCGCAGCTCGCCGGCTTTGGCATTGCCCCAGCAGTCAGGCCCGGTTGCCGAGCTTCTCGTCCATAAGGGCCGGGTTCGACTTCCTCATCCGACCTCCTATATCGAGTCTCATCCAGACTGGGATGATGACACAGGAACGGAGGAAGATATGACAATGACTTCACAAGACGTCATCGCCGTACTTGGGCCCGTTGACCGGGCGCTGATTGCCGAGATTGTTGCAACCGGCGCCGAGGCTGGGGAGCTCGCCGAAGCATGGGCCTGGGTCAACAGCGACGAAGCGCTGATTGGCGAGGGTCGTCGTCTTCCGAAGGGAAGGGTTGCTGAACTCGTCGATCTTCTCTCGGCGGAAGACGAGGACTGGGAGGAATAGCTCCTGAAGCTGTTCGGAAAAGACTATCTTCCGGATCGTTAGGCAGACGTCAGTTGATGGTGAACTCTCCGTCGATCTGTTTCCATTCGTGCGGTCCGATCAGGCGTTTGTGGGTAAAGCGGATGGAATGCAGCGGACCGTCGAGATTGTCCTGCCAGAAATCCAGAAACCGGTGCATTTCCGGGAAATCGGGGGCGATGTCGTAGTCCTGCCAGACATAGGTCTGCAGCACGGATTCGAAATCCGGGATGCGATAGAGGATATGAGCAGTCGTCAGGCCGTAACCCTTGAGCTGATATTCCAAATCAGACGAAAAACGCATGCTTTGCTCCATTGCAATATTTGACGAGCCGCCTCGCGGGAAGCGGCTGATCATTGCAACGCGAGTGGGCGAATTGTTGTTCCTTTTTAGACCTTTAGCAGCCAGTGATCGAGAGTGCTAATTTTTTCGCAGACGGCCCTTGAAACTGCAATTTGCGCTAACCAAATCGATTTCGCCGATTGCTCGAAGAAGAGGATCGGCGCTCGTCCAGACCGGTCATCCGGTCCGGTGGGGAGCTTGATCATCATTGTTTGTCCAGGAGGAAAACATGGCGTTCCGACCGCTTCATGATCGCATTCTCGTTCGCCGCGTGGAGTCTGAAGAAAAGACCAAAGGCGGCATTATCATTCCCGACACCGCTAAGGAAAAGCCGCACGAAGGCGAAGTGATCGCCGTTGGTCCCGGCGCGCGCAACGACCAGGGGCAGCTTCAGCCACTCGACGTAAAGGTGGGTGACCGCATCCTGTTCGGCAAATGGTCCGGCACCGAGATCAAGATCAACGGCGAGGACCTTCTGATCATGAAGGAAAGCGATGTCATGGGCATCATCGAAGCCCAGGCCGAGCAGAGACAGGCTGCCTGAAGCGCTTTGTCCATCAGTCAATGTAGCTGCCTAATTGAGGAGTGAAAAAATGGCTGCAAAAGAAGTCAAATTCCATACCGATGCCCGTGAGCGGATGTTGCGCGGCGTCGATGTTCTCGCCAATGCGGTCAAGGTGACGCTCGGCCCGAAAGGGCGCAATGTCGTCATCGACAAGTCCTTCGGTGCGCCGCGCATTACCAAGGACGGCGTCTCCGTCGCCAAGGAAATTGAACTGGAGGACAAGTTCGAGAATATGGGTGCGCAGATGCTGCGCGAGGTGGCATCGAAGACCAACGACCTTGCCGGCGACGGCACCACGACCGCAACGGTTCTCGCCCAGGCCATCGTCAAAGAAGGTGCCAAGGCGGTTGCGTCCGGCATGAACCCGATGGATCTGAAGCGCGGCATCGACCTTGCTGTCGACGCTGTCGTGAAAGAATTGAAGGCCAACGCCCGCAAAATCTCCAACAATTCGGAAATCGCCCAGGTCGGCACTATTTCCGCCAACGGCGACACCGAAATCGGCCGCTATCTCGCAGAAGCGATGGATAAAGTCGGCAATGAGGGCGTGATCACGGTTGAAGAAGCCAAGACCGCCGAGACCGAACTCGAAGTGGTCGAAGGCATGCAGTTCGACCGAGGTTATCTCTCGCCCTATTTCGTGACCAACCAGGACAAGATGCGGGTCGAACTCGAAGACCCCTATATTCTGATCCACGAAAAGAAGCTCTCCAACCTGCAGTCGATGCTGCCGGTTCTCGAAGCCGTCGTGCAGTCCGGCAAGCCGCTTCTCATTATTGCCGAAGACGTGGAAGGTGAGGCGCTGGCAACGCTCGTTGTCAACAAGCTGCGCGGTGGCCTCAAGGTCGCGGCCGTCAAGGCCCCGGGCTTCGGCGACCGTCGCAAGGCCATGCTCGAAGACATCGCCATCCTCACGGGCGGCACTGTCATCTCTGAAGACCTCGGCATCAAGCTCGAGAATGTTACCCTCAACATGCTCGGCCGCTCCAAGAAGGTCTCGATCGAAAAGGAGAACACGACTATCATCGATGGTGCCGGCTCCAAGGCTGAAATCGACGGCCGGACGGCCCAGATCCGCGCGCAGATCGAGGAAACCACTTCGGATTACGACCGCGAGAAGCTCCAGGAGCGCCTCGCCAAGCTCGCCGGCGGCGTTGCGGTTATCCGCGTCGGCGGTTCGACCGAAGTCGAAGTGAAGGAAAAGAAGGACCGCGTTGACGACGCTCTGCATGCCACCCGGGCGGCCGTCGAGGAAGGTATCCTTCCGGGCGGTGGCGTCGCACTGCTGCGCGCTATCAAGACCTTGGACAATGTTCAGACCTCCAACGCAGATCAGCGCGTCGGGGTCGATATCGTCCGTCGTGCGATCGAGGCTCCGGTCCGCCAGATCGCCGAAAATGCCGGCGCCGAAGGGTCGATCATCGTCGGCAAGCTGCGGGAGAACTCCGAATTCTCCTACGGCTGGAACGCGCAGACGAACGAATTCGGCGATCTCTATTCCATGGGCGTGATCGATCCCGCCAAGGTCGTTCGAGCCGCCCTCCAGGATGCCGCGTCCGTTGCCGGTCTTCTGGTGACGACCGAAGCCATGATCGCCGAAAAGCCCAAAAAGGAAGCCGCTGCGCCAGCAATGCCGGCTGGTGGAATGGACTTCTAACCGCCGCGAAATCCGGCCCGCCTCTAACGCAGAGACGGGCCTTTTCTATGCCGCTTAGCTGGCGGCGATCCTCCGCTATAGTCCTTCCTCTCCGCCTCCATCAGGAACATCGCTCCGCCTGAAGGGTTGGAAGCGCATGGCGGCATAGGCCGCGATCAGGGATGGAGAGATTTCGATGGAGAACAAGCGCCCGAAAGCGAACACACCGGCGAACCCGGATGCTGTGCCTGAAGGCACGCCCAACGCAGCGGAAAACATCTGTCGGCGATGCTCCGGCACCGGTAGGATAGCAGCAGGGCAGTGCCCGGAATGCGGCGGAACAGGGAAAGTTCTTACTGCGGTCGGAGGCGCGGGTTGATCCCACCGCCGATCATGCATCGGGACCTGGCACTTCCTCAGGCGTCGTCAGAAGCCGCTTTTGCCTTTTTCGACCAGCTCGACCCCGTGTCGCCGGAGGCGCTTGTCGGGTTATGGCGCGGACAATCGCTTCCGACGGGGCACCGGCTGGATGGAGTTCTGGACAATCTGGGCTGGTATGGAAAGCGTTTCAACGCCGACTTGCGTGCCGACCCGTTGCTGTTTGCGAGTGGTCATCGAAGACTGGCGCCGCTCGACCCCGGAGCGCTTCCTATGAGGCTCGTTCTTCAACTCGCTGCGCATTTCGGCCGCACACGGATGGCCCGTAACGGGTTTACCCACCTGCAACGAGCACTGCGGGCGCGAGGCCCTGTCGCGTCTTTGAAGTCTCTGCATTACAGAGGCAAGACAAGTGCGGCAATGGTTTATGATCGACAGCCGATTGTTGATCATCTTCGCGGGATCGACGACGATCGACTGATGGGGGTGATGGAAATACAGGGCAATGGTGGCGGGTATTTCTTTCTTCTCACCCGCGCCTCCGCTTGGCTCGGTCCTCAAGATTCATAGCTGCAATGCCAAACCGCAGAAAATCAGGAGCTTCAACAACGGAGGAACTTGGGGGTTTAACATTAATAGTTAATATCAAGTGATATTGCGGGTTTTAATACCTATGATAGAAGTATTTCTGCCCGATTCTGGGTAGAGGGGATATTCATTTGACTAAGTTTATCTACGCCGCCGCGGGAGCTTTCGTGGCCATTTTCGTTTCGGCTGGTGCATCCAGCGCCGAGGATCTGATTTTCACGCTGACGAACAAGACGAAGGGTACACTGGAGCGCTTCTATACGTCGCCGGTTGGCGTCGGAGATTGGGAAGAGGATGTGTTCGGTGAGGACGTGCTCGGACCAGGCGAGAGCATAAAAGTGACCATCGGCGACGGCCGCGATGTCTGCAAGTATGACATGCGCTTCGAGTTCACCGAAGACTCCGGCTTCGAAGATCTTGAGGATACTCAGGACCTCTGCGCGATGGGCTCCTATACCATTCACCAATAAGTCTCTGTTGGTCTTCGTCGAGCCCCGTCAGGAATGGCGGGGTTTTTGCACGTCTTGGATATGGTGCTGCGCCCTTTGTCGTTATGCTTTTCGGCGAAGGACGGAAAAATTAGCGATCCGGCTGGATTCGGAACTCGTAGAGTGCAAAGCTCACCCTACATAGGGGAAGCTCTCACTTGTTTCGGCTCTAACTTTCGCGGGGATGCCCCGCTGTTCGGAGGAAATTCAGTCATGTCCCTGAAAAAGCAGTTGCTGGGTATCGCGTTCGCGCTGGGCGTTTCGGCTAGTATGGCGCATTCCCAGGTCGTGGTTTCCTCGAAGATCGACACCGAAGGCGGAGTGCTCGGCAATATTATCCTCGCCGTGTTGAAAACCAACAAAATCGAGGCCACCGATCGCATTCAGCTAGGTGCGACCCCGGTCGTCCGCAAGGCGATCGCCGCCGGCGAGATCGACATCTATCCGGAATATACCGGCAATGGTGCCTTCTTCTTCGAAAAGGCCGAGGATCCTGCCTGGAAGGACCCGAAAAAAGCTTATGAAACGGTCAAGAAGCTCGATTACGACGCCAACAAGATCGTCTGGCTTGCACCGTCGCCGGCAAACAACACATGGGCCATTGCAGTCCGCAAGGACGTGGCCGACGCAAACAAGCTGAAGACGCTCAGCGATTTCGGCAAGTACGTTGCCGGTGGCGGCAAGATCGTATTGGCGGCCTCTTCCGAATTCGTGAACTCGGCTGCGGCGCTGCCCTCGTTCCAGACGACTTACGGCTTCAAGCTGAAGTCCGACCAGCTCATTACCCTATCCGGTGGCGACACGGCCGCTACGATTGCGGCGGCGGCCAATCAGACGAGCGGCGCAAACGCGGCAATGGTCTACGGAACCGATGGCGGTATTGCGCCCTCCGGACTTGTGGTTCTCGAAGACGACAAGGGCGTGCAGCCCGTCTATCAGCCAGCACCTATCATCCGCGAGGAGGTGTTGAAGAAAAACCCGAACATCGAAGCGCTGCTGAAGCCGGTTTTCGAGAAGCTCGATCTCGTCACGCTGCAGGATCTCAATGGTCGCGTGCAGGTGGGCGGCGAGCCGGCCAAGGCGGTCGCCGAGGATTTCCTGAAGAAGAACGGCTTCTTGAAATAGTTTCGTCCACAGGTTTTCATGGGACATAAGCCGGACGCTTCCCGAGTGTCCGGCTTTTTCATCGGATCAGGGGCGGGGGCGGTTTGAGAATTCAGCTCGACAAACTCGGCATCGTCATTGCTCTTCTTGCGGCTTATGGGACGCTTGGGGCTTCCTTCGCCGTGTCGAAGCCGAACCGCATCGTGCAGGGGCAGGCGAAACCGATCCTGGATGCGCTTCCGGCCTGGGCGGCCTGGGTTCTGTTGGTGCTGTTGTTTGCCGCCGCGGTCGTGGCACTGCTGCGGACATCCGCCTGGGTCAAACTGGTCGCGGCGGCCGCAATGCTTCTAGCGCTTGCGCTTGCCATGGGTTTGACAGGGCACTTCCTCACACCAGCGGGCAACACCTACGCTCGCGTGTCTCCCGCCTCAGGTTTCTGGATCCTTCTTTTCGCCTTCGCGCTGCTGGCCGCCGATGCGATCACGCGGCTGAAGCCGCCGCCATGGATGCGGGTGCTGTTTCTGATATTGGCAGGTGCCGGTGTCGGAGGTCTCCTGTTTTCGGGAAGCTGGGACGGGCTTTCGATCATGAAGGAATACGCAGGCAGGGCCGATGTCTTTTGGGTCGAAGCAGGCAAACATGTGACTCTGGCGCTCGGGTCGCTTTTGGCGGCTGTGGCGGTCGGCCTGCCGCTGGGCATCCTCTGTCACCGGGTCGAGCCGCTGCGGTCAAGCGTTCTGAACGCGTTGAATATCATACAGACAATCCCATCCATTGCGCTTTTCGGCATTCTCATCGCGCCGCTTGGATGGGTCGCCGCGACGGTTCCGGGTGCTGCGGCGCTCGGCATCCGGGGCATCGGGGCAGCGCCCGCATTCGTTGCGCTCTTCCTCTATTCGTTGTTACCGGTTGTCGCCAACACGGTCATCGGACTTTCAGGCGTTCCGAAAGACGCGGTCGATGCGGCGCGCGGGATTGGGATGACGAACCGGCAACGGCTCTTCAAGATCGAGTTTCCGCTTGCGCTGCCGGTGATTCTCACCGGGATCCGCATCGTGCTCGTCCAGAATATCGGTCTTGCAACGATCGCGGCCTTGATCGGCGGCGGGGGTTTTGGCGTTTTCGTCTTTCAGGGCATCGGTCAGACGGCGATGGATCTCGTGTTGCTCGGTGCCGTGCCGACCGTGGCGCTCTCCTTTGCAGCCGCCGTAATACTGGATGCACTTATCGAGCTCAATTCGCGGGCCGTAAACGGAGCGAGGTCGGCATGATCGAAATCGACGCCATCACCAAACAATATGACGGCGTTGCCGTTGTCGACGACGTTTCCATGGTGATCGAACCGCGCACGATCACGGTCGTCGTCGGTACGTCCGGTTCGGGAAAAACGACGCTGCTGCGCATGATCAATCGGCTGGTGGAGCCGAGTTCGGGAGCGATCAGGCTGGATGGCGAAGACAACCGGTCCATCGCCGGTTACGAACTTCGCAGGCGGATCGGCTACGCCATCCAGGGGCATGGGCTGTTTCCCCATCGCACCGTAGCGCAGAACATTGCGACTGTGCCAATTCTGCTGGGTTGGGAAAGGCGGCGGATCGATCTGAAGGTCGCGGAACTGCTCACCCTCTTTCAGCTTGAACCGGAAATCTATGGGCCGCGTTACCCGCATGAACTTTCCGGCGGCCAACAGCAGCGGGTGGGAGTGGCGCGGGCCTTGGCGGCAGAACCCAATGTGCTCCTGATGGACGAACCATTCGGCGCCCTCGATCCGATCATCCGCGCCAAGGCGCAGGAGGATCTGCTGGCGATCCAGAAGCATTTTGGCACGACTATCGTGCTCGTGACCCATGACATGAACGAGGCCTTCCACCTCGCCGACAAGATCGCCGTGATGGATCAGGGAAAGGTCGTTCAATACGGACCGCCGGCCGAGCTTGTGCAGACACCGGCGACATCTTTCGTGGAAACCCTGATCGGCGAGACGGAGCGGCCATTCCGTCTGCTTTCGATATCAAGGGCCGGAATGGCCGTAGAGCCGGGTGAGGCGGCTGGCGAGCCAATTCGGGAAGACAGGACACAGCAGGAGGCGCTGGCCGACCTTCTCTGGAGCGGAAGAACGGCGTTGCCGGTGGTTTCTGTCACCGGCATGCCGATGGGACGGGTGACCCTGGACGCGCTTCTCAAGCGGGCAGCGAGGCCGCTATGAAGGCTTGGCTGCCGACCGCATTGCGGGCAATGCTGCTTCTCCTGCTGATCGCCTTTCTGCTCTTCCCGGAAAGCTTCGAGCCATTGTTCAAGTCTCTGGTGCAGCCGAATGCGCCGGCCATTTACAACCAGGGCAGCCTGCTCAACCTGACGCTCTTGCACCTGGAGATCGTATTTTTCGCCACGCTGATTGCCACGATCATCGCCGTGCTTTTGGCGATCCTTGTTACCCGGCCTTTCGGAAGCGAGTTTCTGCCTTTGTCCCGAAGCCTCGTGAATATCGGTCAGACGTTTCCGCCGGTTGCGGTGCTGGCGCTGGCCGTGCCGGCGGTGGGTTTCGGGGAAAAGCCGACCCTGATCGCACTTTTTCTGTATGGTCTCCTGCCGATTTTCGAGAACACGCTTACGGCGCTCACCAATCTGCCCCGGTCGGTAATGGAGGCGGCACGCGGCTCCGGCATGACGGGTTTCCAGCGGCTGCTGCAGATCGAATTGCCGCTGTCCTTGCCGGTGATTGTCGGCGGCATCCGCCTCTCGGTCGTCATCAGCCTGTCGACCGCGACGATCGGCTCGACGGTCGCGGCAAAAACACTCGGCGAGGTCATCATCGCCGGACTGCAGTCCAATAACCTGGCGTTCATATTGCAGGGGGGCCTGATCGTCGGAGCTTTGGCCGTCCTGATTTATGACGGTTTGTCGGCCGTGGAAGCCGTGCTGGCGCGCCGGGCCGGTGTTCGATGATGTCGAGATGCGGTTATCTGTAAAACCTAGCCATGGCTAGAATCCGTCGGAACGACCGCTTCGGTGTCCTGTTTGACGTTGCCGCGGTGAAAGATGAACAGGCCCGCAAAAACGATGATGCCGGCACCTATCCAGGTCTGGGTGTCCGGCAGGTCGCCGAAGAAGACCCAGCCGAGAATGACCGCCCATAGCAGGAGCGTATATTGCAGCGGCGCAAGGACGGACGCCGGGGCAAGCTTCAGCGAGCGGGTGATGAGCAGGTGCGCGATGCAGGCCACGATGCCCAGCAGGAGCAGCGCCAGCAGTTCGGCCAGGTTGAACGGGCTCCAGTTGCCGACGCTGAGAAAAATCCCGGCGATGAGGCCCGCCAGCGTTTGCCAGGTCACCAGTGTAGCATCGGAGGTGGCACGCAGCCTGCGGTTCAGCACCAGCGTCAGGGCGAACGAGAAGCTACCGATCAACCCGAAGATGGATGGCCATGCCAGCATTTCGGACGAAGGCCGCAGCGCGATCACCACGCCGGCAAAACCGATCAGGACCGCAAGCCAGCGCCGCCATCCGATCCGCTCTCCCAGCAGAAAATGAGAAAGTGCAGCAACGTATATCGGACCGGCCATATAAAAGGTCATCACGTCGGCGAGCGGCAGGTAGATGACGGCTGCGTAGAAAAGGGCGAGGTCTCCGGTGGCGAAAAGGACGCGCATGATCTGCAGCGCCGGCCGCTCGACCTTGTAGAGTGCTGAAATCGGCTGGCGGGCGATCATCGGGCCGAGGACGAAGAAGGCGCCGAGCGAGCGGATGACCAGAACCTGGCCGACGGAAAAACTCGCAACCAGCCATTTGCCCATGGCATCGTTCAGCGAGAACATGAAATCGCCGAGCAGCATGAGCAGGACGCCGAGAAGCACCGCATTGCCGGCAAGGGCCGAAGACACTCTTTTCTGCATGTTGTTCGAGTGCTCCCGACTCAGGATTGTATTCTATGCTTGGCTTACCCGGCCAGCCTGCCGCCCTGCAAGGGGCGGGGGGCGCCTGTCGTGGTCGGAAAGCTGATCGGAAGGCCGCGCAAAACGCGGACGGCGAGAAATGCAAAGCATTCGGCCTCGACCGCATCGCCACGCCAGCCGAACTGATCTGCGGATGCTGCAATGACGCCAGCTCTGTTCTCAATCATGCTCATGATCGTCGGATTGTGGCGGCCGCCGCCGCTCACGATCAGCCTTTTCGGCCGGCGGGGCAAAAGATCGAGAGCCTTGCCCACCGCGGACGCCGTAAACGCGGACAGGGTTGCAGCGCCATCGGCCGGATCGAGGCCATCGGCCATGGCCGCGGTAAAGTCGAACCGATCGAGAGACTTCGGATAGGGGGCTGTCAGGTAGGGATGTTGCAGGAGACGGGCAAGCCGCTCTTCGTCGACCTTGCCGGATGCACCCAGCGCACCGTCGCGATCCATTTCACCCAAGCCCTGCCCCTTGATGAAATCGTTGAGCGGGGCGTTTGCCGGGCCGGTGTCGAAGGCGATGACCGTGTCGCCGCCATCCCACCATGTGACGTTTGCGACCCCGCCAAGATTGAGTACGGCCGTATCCCCGCTCGTGTCTACGCTGCGCAGCAAGGCGGCATGATACGCGGCGGCAAGAGGCGCGCCCTGGCCGCCGGCGCGGACGTCGGCAGAGCGGAAGTCGTAAGCGACCCGGGTGCCGAGCATGGAAGCCATGAGCTCTCCATCGCCGAGCTGACGTGTATCGCCCAGCCGCGTGCTGGTCGGCGCGCGATGCAGCACCGTCTGTCCGTGAAAGCCGATGATGCCAATATCCGCCATGCCGAGGCCTTCGCTCTCGACGAGGTCTTTCACGGCTTTCGACTGGGCTCGCGTCAGGGCTTCCTCCGCCTCGCGGAAAATTGCCGGCTCCGGCCCCTCGAAGTTCCAGGCGCGCGCCTGACGGAGGGTATCTTCGAGCAGAGCGCGGATTTCCGGAGGGTAGGGGGCGAGCGTGTAGGCACCGAAGGTGTCGATCGTTTCGCCGTCCGTCTTTAGGAGCGCCACGTCGATATTGCCGTCCAGAACGGTTCCGGTCATCAGGCCGACGGCCCAGATAGGCTCCATGATCGAGATCCTCAGGGTTGGTTGATAAGGTCGCCCACCGTCTGCCGCAGCTGAACGATGCCGCTGTCGGCGTGGCGGGTCGGATGGACGCGATTGGTAAGCAATGTCCAGGCGCGGCCCCGGTGGAAATCGATCCAGAGCCCGGTACCGGTGAACCCCGTATGCCCGATAGTGCCGGGGCTGCAAGCGTGGCCGCCCGACCAGTTTTGATAGGGATGTTCCCAGCCGTGGGTCCGCTTGTCCGAGAGCGGCGTCCGCATCAACGCGATCGAGTGCTTCGAGGCGCCGGTGCCATCAAGCAAACCCTCGGCGAAATCGAGAACGGAATTGACCGTGCCGAACAGGCCCGCGTGGGCGGAGCCCTGGAGAGCGGCGCAATTTTCGTCATGCACTTCGCCGGAGAGTACACGCTGCCGCCAGGTGCAGTTTTCCGTCGCCGCCGATATGTCGGGCTTGGCAGAAAACGCAAAACCCTGACCTGGGTCGAGATCGCGGATGCGTTTGCCGGTCAGCCGCTCCAGTGCAAAGCCAAGCAGAATGAAGTTGACGTCGGAATAGACGGGCGGGCCGTGGCGCCATTCGCGCTGCAGGACGAAGGCGCGCAAGAGCTCCGGATCGCTGCCATAGGTATAGATCGGTTCCACCGCCGGGAAGGGTGTCTGGTGCCCTAGGCATTGACGGAACGTCACCTTCCGCTCCCAGGCGTCGACATTGTACTGGCGCAGGTCCGGAAGGGCCGTGGCCAGCGGCGCGTCGAGATTGATCATGCCTTGCTCGGCAAGCTCAAGAATGCGGGGCGTGGTGAATATGACCTTGGTCAGGGATGCCAGATCGAACCAGGTTTCGGGATCCATGGGGCGGGCTGCAGGAACGATCTGCGCCGAACCTATGGCACGTGTCGCCCGGCCACGCTTTAGGTCGACGATGCCGAGTACGCCACCCGGAATGCGACCATCCGCAACGGCATTTTCGAGCGGCACGAAGGCACGATCGAAGGTGTCCCGCAGTTCGGCATCGGCGCCTATTTGGTCGTCCATTGTTCCACCTCAAGCTTCCGCCCGTGCCCGGTGATCCGGCCCGAAGCTCCGCCATTGCGTCGCCGGTGGCTCGAAACCAGGCGGCCGGACAAGCGACGGCACCTGCCGTGTGTCGAGTTCGAAATGCTGGTTGCGGCGATCGATGCTCGGCACAGCGGAGATGAGTCGCTTTGTATAGGAGTGCTGCGGATTGGAAAGCACGGAAGCGGCATCACCGATCTCGACGATCTCCCCGGCATAGAGCACCGCAATGCGATGGGCGATCCGCTCGACCACCGCCATGTCGTGCGACACGAAGAGATAGGCTAGCCCGTATTCCCGCTGCAAATCCACGAGCAGTTCCAGTACCTTTGCCTGCACGGAAACATCGAGCGCGGAGACCGCCTCGTCAAGAACGACGATCGATGGATTGAGCATGAGTGCGCGCGCAATGCAGAGGCGCTGCCGCTGGCCGCCCGAGAACTGGTGCGGATAGCGTTCAAGACAGTTTTCCGGCAGGCCGACGCGCTTCAGCAACGCGGCCATCCGGGCGCGTGTCTCCCCGGTTACCCGTTCACCGGCGGCGATGACCGGTTCGGCGAGGATGCTGTCGATGCGAAGCCGGGGATTGAGCGAGGCGTAGGGGTTCTGGAATACCATCTGCACGCTCGGATCGGTCGCGTCGGCAATCCTGCCGGAATGTGTCGAGAAGCCGCCGTGGGTCGGGCGGACGAGGCCGAGGATGGCGCGTGCCGTGGTGGACTTGCCCGAACCGCTTTCGCCGACGATCGCCAGCGTTTCGCGGGGCATCAGATCGAAATCGACATTTTCCACGGCGTGGACGGCGCCGGGAGAGCGCCGGAACACGCTGCCGGCCACCTTGAAACGTACAGTCAAGCCATCGACCTTGAGGGCGGGCTTTGCTTCTTCGATCTGGCCTCGAACATAATCCGAGCGTGCAGCCCTGCCGGATTCAAAATGCGGCACCGCGCTGAGCAGGTGCCGGGTATAAGGATGCTGCGGCCGGTCGAGGACATCGCCCAGCACACCCTGTTCGACCGCTTCTCCGGCCTGCATCACCATAACCTTGTCCGCGATACCTGCAACGAGCCCGATATCGTGGGTGATGAAGATCATCGCCGTCCCGGTTTCGCGTTTCAACTCTCCAAGCAGCGCCATGATCTGCGCCTGAACGGTCACGTCGAGTGCGGTGGTCGGCTCATCGGCGATCAGCAGACGCGGATTGCAGGCAAGCGCCGTCGCGATCATCACCCGCTGAAGCATGCCGCCGGAGAGCTGGTTCGGCGTATATTTGAGCCGCCGTGCGGCATCGGGAATGCGCACGCGGTCGAGCGCGTCTTTTGCCGCTGCAGTTGCCTGCCTGCCGGTCAGGCCGCGATGGAGCCGGAAGGATTCCTCGATTTGGCGGCCGATCGTGAGCACCGGATTGAGCGAGGTCATCGGCTCCTGAAAAATCATGCCGATTTCCGACCCTCGGATTTTCTCGAGTACGGGTTCGGCCGCCTCGGCGAGGTCGAGGACGCTGTCGTCGGTTCGGGTAAGATTGACGGCGCCGCTGATGATCTTGCCGCCGCCGAAATCGACCAGGCGATTGATGGAGAGCGCAGTGACCGACTTTCCGGATCCGCTTTCGCCCACGACCGCCAGGGTCTCTCCGGCCTGAAGGTCGAAGCTCACGCCCCGCACGACCTCGTTTTCCAGAGGGTTCCGGCCAAAGCCGACGCGTAAGTTCGAGACGGAAAGAAGGGGTGTCATGCGGCGGACCTGCGTGTCCTGGGATCGAGAATGTCGCGCAACGCATCGCCGAGCAGGTTGAAGCCCAGGATGCTGATCATGATCGCCAGCGCTGGGAAGATCAGCAGCCATGGCGCAGTTTCCATCAGATTGCGGCTGTCAGCAAGCATGAGGCCGAGCGACGAGGCGGGCGGCTGGGTTCCGAGGCCGAGAAAGGACAGGCCCGCTTCCGTCAGCAGCGACCATGCGAGCGCCAGGGTGACCTGCACCGTCAGCGGCGCGATGAGATTAAGCAGCAGGTGGCGGGTCAGGATATAGCTGCGGCTGCTGCCGAAGGTACGGGCGGCGTCCACGAATTCTCGGCCCTTGATGGAAAGCGCCGGGCCGCGGACCACGCGAGTAAAAATTGGCGTATAGACGATCGCGATTGCCGCAATGCTTGTCCAGGTGCCCGGACCGGCAATCGCGATAATGAGCAGCGCAAGCAGGATAGCCGGGAAGGCGAGCAGCACATCCATGATCCGCATGACGAGGCCGTCCCAGGCCTTGCCGAACCAGGCGGCAGTCAAACCAAGAACCGTGCCGGCGAACGTCGCGAGCGTCACCGAACAGAACCCGACGAAGAAGGATTGGCCCACCCCCTTCATCAGGCGGCTCGCGACATCGCGCCCGAACAGATCGGTGCCCATCCAGTAGATCGTATTCGGGGCATGCAGCCGGTCGATGCGGTACTGCTGCAGCGGATTGTGCGGGGTGATGTCTAACATGCCGAGCAACGCGACGACGACATAGATCACGACGATCGTGCCGCCGATCCTGCCGCTCGGATGGGAAAAGATTGCACGCAACATCAGCCGCCTTCTCCAAGACGGATGCGTGGGTCGAGCGCGACATAAACGAGATCGACGATCAGGTTGACCACCATGAAGTTGAAGGCAATGAAGAGCACGCAACCCTGCACCAGCGCATAGTCGCGCTGCAGGATCGCATCGAGCACCAGCCGGCCGAGGCCGGGGAGGGCGTAGATCTGCTCCACCAGCACGGCGCCGCCGAGCAGGTAACCGAATTCGACACCGCTCAGCGTGACGACCGGGATCAAGGCGTTCGGCAGCGCATGCCGCCAGATGACGCTGCGTTTCGGAACACCCTTGCTGCGGGCGGTGCGGACATAGTCGTCGGAGAGCACGTCCAGCATGGCAGAGCGCGAGATACGGGTGACGGAGGCCGCAAAGGCAAAGCCGAGCGTCAGCGCCGGCAGGATCATCTGTCCGAGATTACGCAAGGGATCGGCCAGCAGCGGCGTGAATTCGCCCATGGTCGGCAGAATGCCGAAGCCGGCCGACAAGGTGTAGATGATCAGCAATCCGACGACGAAATTGGGCGTTGACTGCCCGATCATCGCAAAGATACGCACCCCGAGATCGGACATCCGTTCGTTGCGCGTGGCTGCAAAAACGCCGGCCGGCAAGCCGACGAGAAGTGCCACGCACATCGACATTAGGGCGAGTTGCAGGGTGAGCGGAAAACGTTCCAGAATGACGCCGAGCACCGGCTTTCCATAGGTAACCGAGATGCCGAGATCGCCGCGGAAAACGCCGAGCAGCCAGTGCCAGTACTGCACGGCAATCGGCTGGTCGATACCGAAATAGTTTGCCAGCGCCTCTCTCTGGGCCGGCGTCAGAAGGCCCGCTTCGGTGCCGAGCATTGCGGTGATCGCATCACCCGGCACCATGCGGATCGCCACGAAGACGAGAACGGAAACCCCGAGCATAACGAGCGGGAAGGTCGATAGCCGTCGCGTCAGGTAACTCATGAGCTAGCCAGCCTCCGTCCGTTCAGTTCAGCGTCATTGCTGAACCGTGACCTTGCTCAGGCCGAACAGGGAACCCTCCGGCGTCGGAATAAACCCTTGAACGTTCTTCTGCTGGGCGGTGTAGCTGTAAGACGTATAGAGCCAGACCCACGGCGACATTTCGACCAGATGTTTTTCGAAATCGGCAAAAATCGCCTTGCGTTTGGCGGGGTCGGTTTCTTCGCGCCCCTTCTGCATCTGACCGTCCAGGGTGTCGTCGATGTAGTTCGCGACCTTCTGCAGGTTGCCCGCTTTCGTCCAATACCTGTTGTACATGGAGTAAGGATCGGCGCGCCCGCCATTCAGTGCAACGGCCATGTCGAAGTCGCCCTTGAGCCAGGCATCGACATAGACGTTCAGCTCCATCATCTTGATGTCGAGCTTGACGCCGATTTCGGCGAGTTGCGACTGGATCACCTGCGCTTCGGAGGCAGCTGTGGCCGGTTCGCCGTTGGCGGCGATCACGGTTGCGGAAAAGCCGTCAGGATAGCCGGCGTCGGCCATCAGTTTCTTGGCCTTTTCCACATCGCGCTTATAGCAGAAGAGCTGGCTGGCATCGCTGGTATAGCCGGGCATGGTGAGCGGACCCGTCACCTTGCCTTCGCCGACCGAAGCGGTATCGAGGACGTCCTGCCGGTCTATCGCGCAGGAGATGGCCTGACGAACGCCGAGTTCGTTCATCGGCTTGCGTGAGGCGTTCAATTGCAGAACGTGGTAGGCCAGCACCGGCGTGCGGTTGAGCGTCAGGTTGGTTTCCTTCGGAACCAGCGTTGCCACCAGCGGGTCGTTCAGGAGCGCGAAGTCGATCTGCTTCGTCCGCAGCGATGCGAGGATCGCCGTTTCGTCGGGAAGCACGCTGATGTCGATCACGTCGACGCCGACCCTGCCGCCCGCCCAATCCTTGTTGGCGCTCAGCACCTCCTTCGAGTTAGGATCCCATTTCTCCAATTTGAATGGCCCGGAACCGAGCGCCTTCGTACCGACCGATCCAGCGGCGATCTCGCTTGCCGGAACGATCGCAGCGTTGATGCTTGCCATCGCCGTCAAAAGAGGCACGTCGGGTTGCGACAATTTAAAGACGACGGTCGTCTGGTCCGGGGTTTCGATCGACGCGATGGAACGGAAATTGGCCCGCGCCGCGGCGGCGGTCTTTTCGTCCAGGACGCGCTCGAAGGAAGCCTTCACATCCGCCGGTGTGACGGGCTTGCCGTCCTGGAACTTGGCGTTCGGATTGAGCTTGAATGTCAGTTGCTTGCCGCCGTCGGAGAATTCCCAGGAGGACGCGATTGCCGGAACGATCTTCAGGTCCTTGTCCAGGCGCACAAGCGGTTCGTAGATCAGTTCGAGCAGCCGGATCGACGAAAAGGCGGTCTGTTTGTGGGGATCGAGGCCGGTCGCGTCCTGGGACCATGCCATCCGGAGCGTCGCGGACGACGCGGGCGAGGCGACACCGAGCGTTGCAGCGATTGCGAGACCGGATATCAACCGCATTGAAAAATGTCTTCCCATTTCATTCTCCCTCTGAGATTTGGTTTGCCTTGCCGGCCCGACCGTAGCAAGCGGCAAAACCGTTCTTCCGCAGCTTCACGCTGTCTTTCCACTTATAGCCTTGCGAAGGAAGCCTCCGGCACCCTCAAGCGCCGCCCGTGCGCTACCGACATCCATTCCCGTGAGCTGGATGAGGATTGCGAGCTTCACGTCGTTCTCCGTCAGGTCGAGCACCTCTCTTGCCTCGTCCGGCGAACAGCCCGTCGCCTGCATGACGATGCGGGCGGCGCGCGCCACGAGCTTCTGGTTGCTGGCGTGCAGATCGACCATAAGGTTCTGATAGGTCTTGCCGATCCGGATCATGCTGGCGGTGGTCAGCATGTTGAGGATCAGTTTTTGCGCCGTGCCTGATTTCAGCCTCGTCGAGCCGGTCAGGATTTCAGGGCCGACGACCGGCGAAATGGCGATATCGGCAATGGCCGCAATTGCCGAATTGGGATTGCAGGATAGGGCGACGGTCCTGGCTCCAAGCGTCTTCGCATAGGTCAGCGCGCCGATCACATAAGGCGTGCGGCCGCTGACGGCGATGCCGACGACCACATCATCTGCCGTCAGCCCGATATCCGCGAGAGCCTGGCGGCCTTGGTCCGGATCATCCTCGGCCCCCTCGATCGCATGCATCAGCGCCTCGGTACCGCCGGCTATCAGTCCCACCACCATGCCATCCGGCACGCTGAAGGTCGGCGGGCATTCGGATGCGTCAAGTACGCCCAATCGGCCGCTGGTGCCGGCGCCGATATAGACAAGGCGGGCGCCCTTTCGGAAAGCCCTGACGATGTCGTCCACCGCCTCGGCGATTTGCGGGATGACCTTTTCGACAGCCGAGGGAACACCCTTGTCCTCCTCGTTGATGGACCGGAGAACCTCCACGGTCGGGAACAGATCGATCTCCATGGAGCGGGGATTGCGGTCTTCCGAGACCAGCCCTTCCAACTCGGATATCAGCTCAGCGTCCGTCATGTTGCTGCCTTCGACATCGGCGGATGACTTGTCTCTGTCCACCGTTAACCTTGGTTAAGGAGTAGGATTGTTCATTCTCTCTGTCAATCAAAAATGGAATATAATATTCCTAATTTGATCCCAATCTGCCTCTCCCGCCGGCCCTTGTTCAACCGCTGTGGGCGGCCCTGCGCGAGAGAATGATTGCGCCCGACACGGCATCGCCATCTGCCGGCTTCAGCCGACGGCGGACGTCCGGGGCAAGCCACGCCTCAAGCGGGCTCGACAGGCCACCAAGCAGCGTGACGCGCGGCGCGCCGAGTTCGAAAAGGGTGCGGACCAGCGTGTCGATCTGCTCTGCCGCCGCCTGGACTATTCGGCGGCCGGCTGAATCGCCCTGATCGGCATGGCGCATGACCATTGGCGCCAGTGCGGCATAGTCGGTGGCGGTTGCACGATCCATCCAGGCGACCGCCTCCATGGGGTCGCCCTTGAAGCGCTGCATGACTTCCCCGAGCAGGGCAGTTTTCTCAAGCCGCCCGTCATGGGCGCGCAATGCGAGCTGGATCGCCTTCAGCCCGAGGTCGGCACCGCTGCCCTCATCGGAGATGGGAAAGCCGTAGCCGCCGACGCGAAGGTTCCTTCCCTCCACGACACCCAACCCGATCGAGCCGGTGCCGGCAATGACGATTGCGCCGTCGCGGCCGGAATGTGCGCCGAGGCAGGCGCCCATGCCGTCGCTGGTAAATTCCAGGCTTGCAAACGGATGCGGGATTGCCTTCAGGGCCTCCAGCGCGCCCTTGCGGCCTATGCCGGCAAGGCCGATGCCGACATGGGTGCGGGCGACTTCATCCGGACCAAGTCCGGCCTCGTCGAACGCAGCATTGAAGGCGCGCGATATGGAGGCCCACGCCTCCTCGATGCCGAGGCGGGTGGTGGCGGGGCCTGAAAGCCCCTGTCCCAGCACCGCGCCGGATCCGTCCTCGATGCGCGCCCGGCAACCCGTGCCGCCGCCGTCGACGCCCAGGAAATAGTGTTCGCCAGATGCCGTCATTCGCTGAACCGTTCGATATCCGCGCCGCAAAGGCGCAGTTTCCGGTCGAGCTGCTCATAACCGCGATCGAGATGGTAGACCCGGTTGACGATGGTTTCGCCCGCCGACACAAGTCCTGCCAAGACGAGCGAAACCGATGCGCGAAGATCGGTCGCCATTACTTGGGCGCCCTTTAAGGGGGCGCCGCCCCGTACCAGTGCCGTGGTGCCCTGAAGCGAAATATTGGCTCCGAGCCGCATCAGTTCCGGAACGTGCATGAACCGGCTTTCAAAAACCGTTTCGCGGATCAGGGACGCGCCGTCGGCGCAGGCGGCAAGCGCCATGAATTGGGCCTGCAGGTCGGTCGGGAAACCGGGATAGGGCTCCGTGGTGATGTCAGCGGCTTCCAGCGGTCCGTCGCGCGACACGACAAGGCCACGGTCGCTCGGCCAGACACTGACGCCCATGGCCTCCAGTACCTGAACGACCGAAGCCATGTTTTCCAGCCTTGCATTGATCAGTTCCAGCGAACCGCCGGTAATGGCTGCTGCCACCGCATAAGTTCCCGCCTCGATGCGATCTGGAATGCCGTGATGTTTCGCCGGCAGCCAAGTCGTCGGCCCTTCGATGAGCACCCGATGGGTGCCTGCCCCTTCGATGCGTGCGCCCATCGCGCCGAGGCAGGCGGCAAGATCGGCAACCTCGGGCTCGCGAGCGGCATTGAGGATCTCCGTCTCGCCCTTTGCCGATGTTGCGGCCATCATCGCCGTCTCGGTCGCGCCGACGGACGGTGAAGGCAAAACGACGCGCCCGCCTTTGAGGCCATTGGGAGCGGAGGCGACGATAAGCCCACCTTCGATGCGGATCTCGGCGCCGAGTGCGGCCAGAACCTTGATATGCATATCGACGGGGCGAGCGCCGATGGCGCAGCCACCGGGCAGTGACACGCGCGCATGGCCGAAGCGGGCAAGGAGCGGCGCCAGCACGAGAACAGTAGCCCGCATCCTGCGAACGGTATCGTAGGAGGTTTCTTTCGAGACGATGGACTTGGCATCGATCACTGTGGAATGAGACGATCGCGTCACCTCGGCGCCATGCAAACCGATGACGCCCAGCATATTCTCCACGTCGCTGACCTGAGGCAGATTGGTGAGCTCGACCGGGTGGTGGCTCAACAGTGCTGCTGCGATCTGGGGAAGTGCGGCATTCTTGGCACCGGCAATGGTGACGGCGCCCTGAAGCTTATGGCCGCCGATAATTCGCAATCTGTCCATGATGAAACTGCCGAAGGAGTGCTAGGGACTCTTCCCTCCAATAAAAGTAAACGCCCTGTCCTCCGAGTCAACGCTCTGGAATTTTTTATTCCGACTTTTCTCTGGTAGTGTGATATGCGGGCACAGAGACGCGACGGAAAGGCCAATGTCAGTCCTACGAAAGATCAACGCACAGCTCGAGGATATGGCGCCAGCGGATCGCCAGATCGGACAATTCATTCTGGATAACCCGGACCAGATGCTGAAGCTGTCATCGGCGGCGCTGGCAGCGGAAACGGGCCGCAGCCAATCCAGCGTCGTCAAATTCAGCCAGAAACTTGGTTTTGCGGGCTATCAGGAGCTGAAACTTGCCGTCAGCAAGGCGAAGGCCCAAGAGTGGCATGCACCTCCCGGCATGATTCACGGTTCGATCGAGGTTGGAGACGGCTATCTCACGATCCTGCAGAAGCTGATCAGCAGCAAGATGCTCGCCATGCAGCAGACGCTCGCGGTCAATGGTGAGCAGGAGATCGAGAGGGCTTTGACGGCTTTAAACGACGCGCGCCGTATTCACATGGCTGGCGTTGGAGCCTCGTCGCTGGTTGCCCGCGACTTCTCCTATAAGCTGATGAAGCTCGGCCGCAACGTGTTGCATGACAGCGACAGCCACGTGCAGATGGCGAATGCCTCCACGCTGAACACCGCTGACGTCCTTTTCGCGCTTTCTTATTCCGGTGCGAGCATTGAGACACTGAGGATTGCCGAACTGGCGCGCGAGCGGGGCGCCACCGTCATTGCGGTCACCGGCCTTAACGGCGGGCCGCTAACGCAGGTCGCCAATATCCGGCTTTACACCGTCGCCGACGAGGAGAGAGTGCGTTCGTCGTCCATCACGGCCCGCGATGCCCAGCTGATGCTGACGGACCTTCTTTTCATTCTCCTCATGCAGCGCCAGCCGGATGCCAACGATTATGTCCACAACAGCGAGACCGCCGTTTCGGTCTTGAAGGCTAGGTAGAAATCTTCGTTCAGTCAGTCGTTCACGCGGTGCTTCAGCCGCATGACCTTGAAGAAACCGTTCGGAAAGGTGCGGCGGATATCCGCGACCTCGAAATTGCCTCGCCGTTCGGCCCATTCGGAGATCCGCGAAATCCGGAAAGCCGAACTCCAGCCGACCTTGTGAACGAGCGGCGCTACGGCCTCCTCTATTGCGCCCTGGATGCCGCGCCCATCGCCCAGCTTGCTGGCAATGATGATCTCACCGCCTGGCCTCAACACGCGAGCGCACTCATCCATCGCCCGCTCGGGATCTGGAATAAGGGTGACGACGAAGGGGAGGCAGACGGCGTCGAAGGAGCGATCGGCGAAGTCGAGCCGATGGGCATCCATCACATGCAGTGCGATCACATGCTCCAGCCGATCGTGAGCGACTTTCTCTCGGGCTTTGGCAATCATGTGTTCGGAAAGATCAACGCCTGTCACCCGACACTGCTTGGGGTAGTAGGGCAACATGAGGCCGGTGCCGACGCCGACTTCCAGAATATCGCGCCCCGCTTCGGCTGCCAGTTTCGCAACCGTCCGATGGCTGTCGCGCAGGAGCCCGCGATAGACGCGATCGTAAACCGGAGCCCAGCGTTCATAGACCTTTCGCTGGTGCTCCACATTGTTCTGAATCTCTGGCAAGAGCGCCCCCGTCGATAGCTCGTCACGTTCCGTGAACTCTCGATGGGGATGATAGTTCCCGCAGATCGCTGTTTTACGACGGCGCGACGCTCACGCTGCGCGCATGGCTTCGACAAACTTCCTCGCTCTTTCGCCGATGGTCGCGAGATCCATTCCGGGCTTGTAAAGAGAGGAGCCGATGCCGAAGCCAGCCGCACCGGCCTGGCTGTAAGCCGTCATGTTTTCACGCGTCACGCCCCCGACGGCAAGGACAGGAATTTCCTTGGGGAGGACAGCCTTCCAGGCCTTGATGACAAAGGGTGGTATCGCTTCGGCGGGAAAGGCTTTGACACCCGTTGCACCCGCCTCGATCGCTGCGAAGGCTTCGGTCGGAGTGGCAACACCCGGCAGGCTCACCATGTCCGCTGCGCGCGTCGCCCTGATGACTTCTGGATTGGCATTCGGCGAGATAATGACCCTGGATCCGGTAGCGGCCACATCGGCGACCTGGGAAGGCGTCAGCACCGTGCCTGCGCCGATGATTGCCTGATCTCCGAAACGTTTCACCAGTTTCTCTATGCTTTTCAACGGTTCCGGCGAGTTGAGCGGCACTTCGATGATACGCCAGCCTGCGGCGATCAACGTTTCGCCCACCGCCTCGACTTCCGCAGGCGTGATGCCGCGCAGGATGGCGACGAGGTTGCAGGCCTTGAGTGCTTCTTCAAATTTCATGTCGAAACTCCTTAAATGCTTTGGTGCTTTGCCGCTTCGGCAGCAATCAAGAGAATGCCGCGTTTGGCCGCGTTTTCCGGGCCGGGCTCGACAGTCAGATCAAAGAGCGGTGCGACACGGCCATAACGGTTGTTCAGGATATTGTTGCCAACGATGCCGATTGTATCGCCGGTTCGAAACCATCCGGTGGCCCGGGCCTGGCGGAACTCGGAGCCGATGACGAGGCCGGAAACGTAGTCGAGAATATCCTCCGGCTTCAGCTTTCCGTCGAGTATGCCGGTGCGGGCGCTGAAGATTACCGAGAGGAATGCGTCGGCACCGGCCGCGGCACTTGCGGCAAATTCGGCGCCTTTGTCGAAGGCGCTCCAATTGGTGTCGCTGCCGGGCTGCGGCTCAAGGGCCTTGGCGATGAACGAATGTTTCGTGAGAAGCGCAAAGATCTCGCCCGTTGCATAGGTCTGAAAGCTGGCGATCCGGCCGGACGCGATGCGCGCCCATTTGCTATGGGTGCCTGGCAGGACCAGCGTCCTGTCCTTCTCCAGGCCGAACCCGACAATCTGGGTTTCTTCACCGCGCATGACATCCGGGAAAGGCTGTGCGGCCGGGTTGCGCATGCCTGGCAGGAAGGTAATGACGGCGCCGTTTTCGAGCACCTTCTTGCGAGTTCCGGCCGCGAGTTCTGCGATGCCGGCCGGCGTATCGACATATGGCACTTCGATCCAGCCGTTGCGGCTGGTGATCATGCCGGTCGCAAGGACCGGGAGAGGTCCATGGGCGGAAAACCATTCACCGACGGTGCGCATGAGAGCCGCTTCGAAGGCACCGTCCTTGACGAACTGAATTCCGCCTTCGGAACTTTCACGGATATCAAGGGTCTCGCCGGCTTCCGAGACAAGCATGGCACGCAGCGAACTCGTGCCCCAGTCCAGGATGATCGAGGTCGGTTGGGGCATGGTTATGTCGTTCCTCCGGATGGATTTTCGGCCTTTTCGATAGCCCGCCGCCCGGCGTCCTGTCGAGGGGTGATCTGGAATTAGTATGATAATTGCAAGCCGTAGCCGAATGATCGATCCGTTGGCCATGTGCGGCAACGCATCATTGAATTTCTCGGCCGCATCGCCATTTTAGGTGCAAATCCAAACCGAAGGAGGAAAGCATGGCGACGACTACCGAACGGGCCGTCCTGGCAGGCGGTTGCTTCTGGGGCATGCAGGATCTCATCCGGCGTCTGCCGGGGGTAATCTCCACTCGTGTCGGCTATAGCGGCGGCGACGTGCCGAACGCGACCTACCGCAATCACGGCACCCATGCCGAAGCGATCGAGATCATCTTCGATCCGGCCAAGACCAGCTACCGCGATATCCTGGAATTCTTCTTCCAGATCCATGATCCGTCGACGAAGAACCGCCAGGGCAACGATATCGGCATGAGCTATCGCTCAGCCATCTACTACGAAAACGACGAACAGAAGCGTGTCGCCGAAGACACGATCGCCGATGTCAACGCATCGGGCTTGTGGCCGGGCAAGGTGGTGACGGAAGTGGAGCCGGTCGGTGATTTCTGGCAGGCTGAACCGGAGCATCAGGACTATCTGGAGCGCTATCCGAATGGCTATACCTGCCATTTCCCGCGTCCGAACTGGAAGCTCCCAAAGCGCGGCGAGAGCGCCAAGGTCGCTGCTGCCGAATAACCTGTCTCAATTCATGAATCGGAGGCGCTGCCATTTCAGAATGGCAGCGCCTTTTTTGTTGTGCGCCCAGCATGGGCGCATTCTTGTGGGTGCAAGTCCCACCGTGAGCTGGTCACAGCAAGCGAAGAGAAGCGCAACTGCGTGAGGGTGACCGAGCGTGGGGAGGAAGCGTGGATCGAAACTG